>Ga0307478_10000060_pt1 | contig 131577 bp, 114 predicted proteins | sample atmos_gasesECM4C_2_FD_203713 | JGI IMG/M metagenome (GOLD analysis project Ga0307478, IMG submission 203713) | Hardwood forest soil microbial communities from Morgan-Monroe State Forest, Indiana, United States - atmos_gasesECM4C_05 | ecosystem: Environmental > Terrestrial > Soil > Temperate...
CCGCTGCGAAGACTTGCTATGCTTCTTCAAGGGTCGATCTCCTTTTCATGTGATCGCACGTTGAGTGCGTTGATCACAGCTTAACGCCATCCGTGATCGGGGATCGACCTTCTCATCCCATCTGTTTGCGTCACTTGGGAACTACCCTCTGCGAAACACGCGTGTTCGGAATAAAGAGGCAGCGATTTGGAAGGGAATGCCAGCCATCAGGATGGAGAGCCAGAGGAACACCAGCGCAAACGGAATCCCGGCTAATGACACCACAATCATAATCAGGCCGCGATGCACCACAGCGAAATACGCAACAGTCGCATATGCTGCAAGCAGGGCAAATAGAATGAACATGAGTGGAATATCCATGAGCCACTGCTGTTTCTCCCAATCGCTCAGGTAATCCCATTCTGTTGCTCCTGAAAGATAAGTCTGACCGCAAGGGCAAACATATCTAACTGGGCCAAGTGGCTGTCGGACGTGAGCACGACCGCGATAAAGATGAGCTGTGATGTCCCTGCCGCATTTGTCGCACAGGTACACATCGGCAGCCTCTGGGAATTCACTGGCCGGGCGTTTTATTACGACAGTCTGTTTCGGGTCAAGGTTCAGCGATTGCATTTGAACCGCCGCGTACAGGCACACGCGATTGTAATGCGAGAGCGGGCACATCGCTGTTGCAAAATCTCTATTTCACTCATCGACGCTAATGCGGCTTCTTCGCCGCTGGAAGTCCTCCCAAGAAGACATCAAGGACGGACGAGGGGTCTCTTGATGCCTCAAGTTCGCGGTAAAGGTCACTGAATTTCAGGCGAACCCCAGCCATGATCTCTTTGTCTGTCAAAAGGTGGTCAAGCAGCTTCTGCCAGTTCGCAACCTGACGATGTTCGAGCACCAGTTTCAGCGCGATATTCTCAAGGAACAGATATTCGGTCGCACGGAGGACAGCAGAGAGACGTTTCTTCTCTTTGTTTGTCATTGGGGCAATGACAGTCTAGCGCAAAGAGACCGCCGAACAAGCCGCTCCCCGCAACTGTTGTAACATCGCCATAACACTTAAAATGGCCGGAGCGGGATTCTGAGTGTAATGGCATGATTTCGTAAACTGACGGACTCTGATTCTGGAATGCGCTATCCTAGCGTATAGATAGAGAGGATTCCCGCATGGGAATTAGCGGAAGAAGGCGTTGGTCGACTCTGGGCCTAGCCCTAATATTGGTTATTGGCCCTCTGTCCAATTCTGCTTACCCGTCATCCGAAGGAAAGAGAACCAAGGCGTACCGCGACATCAACGCGATTGGGCATCGCGTGATTGGGTATCCGTCCGGCTATCGCAACTGGTACTCCCTCGACAAAGAGAAGGAAATTGGGACTCAGGTTTCTGCTGCATTTGAAAGCTCGACTACTCTCTTGCACGACTCCACAACGCAGGAATACCTCGATGGTCTGGCGCGATCCATAACGCGAAATTCCGATTCACAATTGCCTATTACGATTCGCGTCATCGACAGCGAAGATTCCTACGCCCTGACGTTGTTGGGCGGATACCAGTACATTAGTCGTGGCCTTCTTCTTCAGCTTCAGAATGAGGGTGAACTAGCCGCAGCCATTGCTCGCGGAATTGCTCACACGGCTTTACGTTCTGCGACGGGTGAGGCCACGAGAACCAGCCTTATGAAAATGATGACCCTTCCCGTAATTTTCACGGGGCGGGACGGAGTTGCCGCTAACAGCACTGATCCCGGCTTATCTGTCCCTTTGACGTTTCTGAAGTTCAGCAGAGATGACGAGTCTGCCGCTGACTATTTTGGGGTTCAGTACTTATACAAAAGCGGCTATGACCCAGAATGTTTCATTGGCTTCATTCAGAAAGCATGGCCTCCGTCGGTCAAACCCACGGCCAAAGCGTTTAGTCCGTTCCCTCCGCTTCCGGAGCGACTGAAAGCCCTTGAAAAGGAGATTAGGGAAATCTTGCCCAAGCGAAGTGGCGCCGTTACGAGTACGGAGGAGTTCGCCGCAGTTCGAGAACACCTGCTCAGCCTCACCCCTGCTAAGCCATTGCCAAAAGGACCAACCCTGCTTCGCTCCGACTGGTGATCGCGGCCGCTTCGCCGACTACTGTTGGTCGTGGTGCCGGAGTGATCGTCCAGAAAGTGCTGCTCAGCGGCAAATGGGGTCACAATGAGGCAATTGCTTACTTGCCGGACAAAGAAATTGCGGATGGCGCGGTTCTGTTTTCACATTCTGCGATTCACGCCGATACCGGCGCTTCCGTGGACTTGCTGCCGTTTGCCTTGACGTTAGCTCATGCAGGTGCGGCGGTGATCGTGCCGAAACGCGTTTTGATTTGGCCGCCAACGGAGTCGGCGATGAACCGCGAAGGCGCGGTGGTGATCTGCGCCGAGCATTGGCTGATCGACCACACCAAGGTATTCAACAATGGCGAGCCGACGTTGAAGACCGTGAATGACAAGAACATTGTCGAGCGGGTGGAATATGCATACGTCGGCCCGCGACTGTGCGACCCTGCGGTTCCTTCCGACTGCGAATTTACAGATCCATTCATTGCGGAGGACTGCGCTCTCAAACGATACTGCCGCACACCCGGTTTCGTCGTCGCAATTGGCGAAATCGGAGGCGGCGACAACACACAGAACATCCTCTCCGACGGCGGATTGTGGGCGGCACGCGCGATCCAAAAGCAACTCGGGTTATCTACAATCAAAGAACTGTGGCTGTTACCTCATCTTCGTCAGTGAAGCTGTTGATCGCGGTGGAAAGCGTACGATTCGAGTCAGACCTCACCTCGGTTTTCGCGATCGCGAGATGCCTGCCAACGAGCTTTTCAAAATTCCAGTTCCGGCAAACTCCGTGCTGGTCTTTGAGGTGGAACTGATGGCGGTCGAGGAATCGTAGTCGCCTGTCGAAAAATCGCCATAGGACAAGCATGCGCTTTCCTTTCGCCTGTCTGGCGAACAAAAGGCGCAAAGTTGTGATAATCGAATTGAGGCACAAAAAAGCGGAGCGCAATTTGCGCCCCGCTTTCGCCCTCAATCAAGCTGTTTCATCGTCCGTGACCACCGCCGCCAAAGCCTCCTCCGCCGTGGAACCCGCCGCCCGCCATTCCCCCACCGTGAGATCCGGAGCCACCGAAGCCTCCAGCACGAGCCATTGTTCCCCCGGAGTGGAAAGCGCCACGCTCCGCTCCCGCTCCCGTGTAGACGCCATGGGAGTAGGCGCTGCTGGTTGCGTAGTGCGCTCCCGGTCCCCAGGCCCGGACATTCGCCGCATTAAACGCATGGTAAAAATGTCCGCCGTAGAACGGAGCCCGATACACGAAACCGGGCGAATAGAATCCCCAGCCGAATGGGCTGTAGAAGATTCCGTCCGTAGGCAGGAAGGTATAAGCCCCGAACCACGGGTCCCAACCCCATCCACCCCAGCCCCATCCCGGCCCCCAGAAGCCAGCGCCCCAGTATCCCGGGCCCCAGCCGTCGGCGACCACGATGCGCGCCGCATCCACATTGGCCTCCGCTTCATAGTCCGATCGCAGACTGCTCCAGCGATAGAGATCGTCACCATTCAAGGCTTTCTTGTCGAACCTTGCCGTTTTCTCTGGAGCATTCGCCGCTATGGCCAGCTCGCGTCCGGCCTTCAATTTAATCTGCTTGTCGCCTTCCTGAACCATGGCCTCGCCGTCGAACACGCGCATTCGATTCTGTTGTAAATCGAAGTCGTAAAGACCAGGCTTCATGATTCTCGCGGTTACGTTTCCCTCGACAACGCGAAGATCATTCTGGGGGTAAATCTGATCGACTTCGACCATCACGTGACCCTGCATAACACCTATCTGCGTATCTGCAAGGCCCGCAGCCATCATCTTTACGGAAGTATTGTTTCCCTCGCGCAAGAACACCCCCGGGGTCAGCAGAATTTCCGCCTTCCCCATATCGGTATTCGCAAACTTCCCAACTTCTAGCGTCGCTTTGCCAACTGAATCGTGGTCGAGCGGCTGATTGTCAAAAAACGCTTGCCCTTCGACATAGTTTAAAGTTCCCGGCACAGCTGAATTTGTGCTCGCATTATTAGTTGCCCATGCGGGCGCAGATAAAAGCGCTGCCAGGAAAAAGCTTCCTAATCCCTGTGACAGCTTCATAAAAGTTGCTCATCCTTTCCTGCTCATCCTTACTTTACTTTCTCAACTCTCTACCGCATTAGATGAGGCAGGATGGTTCCACGATGCCCGCCCAGCCTATTGACTCCGCTTGGCTTAAGAGTGGTTGAAATCCACCAGATGGTTGAATTTAGCCGGTTGGTCAGATGCCGGTAGATGGCGCTTGGCGCTCTCTCAAACTCGATGGCATCGTCATCATCCAGCAGAGAAACTCACGAGCGAAGTCAAACTGCGGTGGGCCAGATGTCGATAGATCAAATCCGAATGCAAGCGAAGCAACTCTCTACGAGAAGTCTCTCTCGCAAGTCCGGAGTTGCCAAGTGCGCAATAATAAACTTCAAGAAGGGAAAAGACACAATCAAGCCGCGCACTTTGCGAAAGACAAAGGCTCTATCCATAATCTGCAAAACAAAACAATGAAGAATTAACCGGGACGGCCTCGGGCGTATGCGCTCCCCTATCGGGCATGGTCATCGAATTCTATAAATAAGGAATGTCAAGAAAAAAGCTCCGCTTGACCGGAGAGCAAGATTGTTTCAAGATATATTGTGTCGACGACTCTTTCGTATTCGCGGCAAGTCTCGTCCGCCGGGTCCACTGCTCCAGCGTCAGCCAACTGAACAGGCAATACAGCTTTGCTGAAATGCCGTAGAAGTTCAGCGGCTGGCGATTGCCATTCGCATCGAAGTTTTCTTATTCAAGCTTCAGGAACGGAGTTTTGAGCGTTTTGCGCCATGGACTATGGGTTCGAAGCGTTCGCGAAGACTATCCACCTCGGCAAAAGACAGCGCCCGGCTGGCGGCGTTTCCGCTCCCCTCGTGATAGTTGGCGAGCTTGTGTGGGCCACCCGCGCATGGAACCAGTCCGCCATCTTTGGTTGAGACGATCATCGCGCTATCCGTGTCCATGGCGGCGATCTGACCTCCCATGTCTCGTACCGTGCGCTCCAACATCGCGCAGAGTAGGTGTGACCCACCAGTCACAAGTGAACCAATGATGGGCAATAGAATTCCGAAGGCCGCTCCCAAACCTCAGCAGGCGGCGTCAGATAGTCCGTCTCTCCACGATTTTGCGCACGGGGGTGTCTCTGGGACCATGTCTTTCCCTTCTCCCGTCAAACGACGGACGGGGTGGAAGGAAGGGACGGCAAAACTGCCACACCCCCTCCCCCGACTCCGAACCGTACGCCGGGGTCCGTCCGCTCGCCCCTGCGGGTGAGGAAGCTAAGAGTGACCTCAGTCAATCGAACTTACATCCTCCGGGAGAGCAAGCGAAAAGGTGCACTGGGCACCAGCCTAGCACACAAGAGTTCCACGACGCAAAAGCATCACTGGGGTGTCGTCTGGGAAAGACTGTTCGTATTTGGCAGCCCGTGCGACATCCGATGCGGGTTTCAGAGTCTCATCGCCACTGACGAACTTGACCCCTTGCACCGATGCGGCCGAGTTTGTTCCCTTGGCAAGCATTACAAAGAAGTCCGCTCTCGCGGCATTCTCATGTTTGAAGTCGCTCAGCGTTATCGTGCGGAGCTTATCCAACTCAGGGCGGTACTTTTCGACAAATCCGTCCATTTTGTCGTCACCGCCCAAGAGAGCCGAAAGCCGGTCCCGGGTTTCCTTTAGGGGACGCCGTGCATTTAGAGATAGCGCGTAGAAGTATTCTGCTTTGTCCCTGTCGCCTCGCTTTGCATGTATCTGTCCTAGATGGTCCGCCACTTCTGCGCTTTGCGTCACTTGCCATGCCGCGAACGCGTACATCAGAGCCTTTTCGACATTACCATCCGCGAATTCAATCCAACCCAAAGTATCCCAGTAACTCGCTAATGCGGAAGTCGACCGCAGGTCGCGGAGCGAAAGTTGATCTAAAGAAGCATTCCTCAAGGAAGCTGCGGTTGAGGTTACTGCCGACTCTGCATAGCGACGTGCAACATCGAGATGAGCTCTCTTGAGGGAGAGTTGGTAAGCAATGTTATTCCAGACTGTCGGAGTTGCAGAAATCTCCACCGCCTTGTCGAAAGACTCCATTGCCTTCTGATCCTGCCCCAAGTTCAAGTACGCTTCGCCTAGTCGGACCTGGGGGTCAGCGCTCTTTGGGGTCAGAGATGCGGCTTGCGTTAACTCTGGAATGGCTTTTTCATATTTTTTCGCCTCGACAAAAGTGAGCCCCAGGTTTGCATGTGCATACTTGTCGAGTGGGTTAACTTCGACCTGCTTGCGGAACCACTTCTCAGCTTCTTCGTACTTTCGTTGCCTTAAATAAACACGGCCGAGATTGTTATAGGAAAACTGATGGAAGGGATCGATTTCTACCTGTTTCTGAAAAGCATTGATCGCCAATTCGTCTTCTCGCGCTTCATAATAGGCCAAGCCAAGGTCATTCCAGGCTGAGTTATTCTTGGGACTGGCCTCTACGGCTCGGTTCAAGAGGCTAATCGCAAGTTCATATTCTCCGCGCTTTCTCGCTTCGTTTCCGCTATTGCGGAGTTCGTCCGGTTTCATATCGGCGGGCGCTGAACGGGTGTCAGCCACTGAACTCTCAATACTAACGAATTGGGCCACGTCAGCCATCACAGACCGGCGAAACGCGCGATAGTCATTAGCCCGTGGAACGGGGAGTTCTCCAACCCGTGTGGTCAGCGTGCGCTCCGCGGTTAGGAGATTGCCATCGAGCTTGTAGCCGGAGTGGTACGAACCATAGTCGCGTTGCACATCAACCGCAACGGGGACCTGGACCTTGTACCTCGGGGCAAGGTCCAATTTGATGCGGTAAGATTTTTCGTTTGGAGGTCCAAGTTTGAATGGCTCGGGGCTCGCAGAGTCGACATTCTCCGCGACTTCATCGACGTTAGAACCCACCGCTACCGGACTGAATGACGCGAGCGGCAACTTCAATTCAACCTTCTTTTTCGACCAGTCGATAAAGTTGTTTTTCGTTACATCGTAGGAGATCACAAACGGCTCGTGCGTAGCGGTGGGCTCGGTCACCTTGAATTCGCCTATTTCGCCCCCCCACCCAAGTCCTTGGTTCAGGCCCTCCACAAACTTCTTCAAATCCGCTGACGGAAGGCGTCTCACGATCATCCGTATCGCCAGTTCGCTATCACCTACAGTGGTCAAAGTCACCCTACCCTCGAAGCGCCCGCTCTCAGCTACTTTGCCCTCGATCTCGGTATGCTCGGAATCCGGCAGAGGTGGGTCTGCTGGAGTCTCTTCAAGGTGCGGAACACCGCCCTGCTGAACGATCAAGGATTGCTTCTTTCTAAGCTGATAGGCGAGAAGGCGAAACGGAGCCACTTCGGTAGTCGTATCCATCCAGATTTTGTCGTTCCCGATGGATAGCATGGTGATGACGTGGTTGAATTGTGCAGGCGAGGGTATATCTGCGTCGATCTTGCGGGAGGAATTGATCAGCACCGCCGAAGCGTGCATGCCCTCAGCTTCCAGCAGCGCCGCGAGCAGGGTGTGCTTGTCTTTGCAGTTGCCATATTGATCGCGCAAAACATCAGCAGCCGCGTGAGGCTGATAGCGGCCCATTCCGAACGAGAGGCTTACATATCTGAAGTTCGCGGCAACAAAGTCATAGAGCGCCTGCGCTTTCTCCAAATCCGTCTTCATTGCTTTGGTCAAAGCTTCAGCTTGAGTTCGGGTTTCTTTTGAAGGCTGACGCCGATCTTTCTCGAGGTCTGCGTACCAGCGTCCGACCTCTTCCCAACTCCTGAACGTGGTCAGCTGAACCGCCGGGAATTCTTCCGGTTTCGTCTTTTGCTTCTTGTCTTTGTCCTTATCCTTATTGTCGTTCTCCCGCACCAGGTGCGAGCTGGTCCAATGGTAGAGTTGTCTCCCTTTGTCTTCCGTGATCTTCGGCTCCATGCCCGGTCTGGTTTTGAGTTTGATAGCGCGGTTGCTGGGAACATCGATATCGAGTTCCTCATCGAGGACAATACTCGATTGATTGAAGTCGTGTTGCATCCAGAATTGTCCGGGAGTCAAAGGGTGTTGAATCGTGGTCACCGTTTCGCATTCTAAGACGTCGCCGGGACGTAGACCAGGCACAGTTACGTGCTTCTGGCGGTAGTCGGTATACAGAAGAGCAAACTGCTGGGTTGGCGCGAGATCTTGCACGGCCTTATCGTCGGCTTTGACAACACTGCCGTCGGGCTTGATGACTCGGACGTAACCGATCGCCAGTTGCTCCTCCGCGGAGTTGTAACCAAAGCGCAGCTGACCCCAATTCTGTAGGCCCGCCTCACTCTGTACGTGAACACGTATCATAGTTTCTTCGCGTCCGGTTCCGTCATTCTCAAAGCGGAAACGAGATCGAAGCTGCTCGATCACGAAGGCTTCCTTAGAATAATCGGGCTGGGCTCCAGCTGAAGCAGAACTCTCTGAATGACTCTGACCCGGCAGGACTGCGCTGACAGAAGGTGGCTTGCCAGATGCCTTGCCGTTAGATGCTCCAGACTGGGCACGCCCAGAAGTCATGGAAACGATGAAAATCATGATTGAGAAAAGGAGAAGCCAATACACACGAAAGACACCCATGGATTGCTCAACCTCGTTCCGTTTGTAACTCAAAGTAACCGTGTGCCCATACTTTTCACCAGGCCCCGCGTGGTGTTGATCAGCTCCGTCCGTGCCGCCAGCAACGCCTCCCGCGCCCGCAGCAACACCAAGTCCTGCCGCACCTCTCGACTGCGGTGCCTGATCGGGTGCAACGACTGTGGATCCACGCGCCCCAGCCGGGCCAACTTCTTCGCATCGATCCGATCATTCTTGCAATTACGCCGTTTCGACCCCTCCATCAGCCGCGGGTTGGCCACCAGCACCTCGTGTCCCTCACCCGCGATGACTTCCTGCACCCAGGGGGAGCGCGTCCCCACTTCCATCACCACCCGCGCCGGTGTTAAGGCCTGGAAGAACTCTGCGACTTCCGCCTCGCTCGTCGGTAGTTGCCCTTCGCTTAGCGTCTCCCCTTGCAAACCCAAAATGCAGAAGTGTCTCCATTGGTCTCCCAAATCCATCCCCACCGTCAGCCGCTCCAGATTGGGGCTCAGCTCGCCTCGTAGACCGGCTTCTGCTGGGCTCGCCGAAGTCGACTTCAGCTCCAGGTTTCCTCTCAGTTTCTCCACCAGCTCCGCCAGTACTTCCTTGGTTTCTCGCTGCACTGGGCGCTGAGCTTTCGCCCGCTTCGCTCCTTGTTCCTTCTTCATGGGAGAATTGGTATTCTTCTTCAAGGTCGATCTCCTTATCTGTTGTGATTGCACCGTCGAGTGCGTTGATCACTGGTAGCTTAACGCGATCCGTGATCGGGGACCGACCTTCTCATCTCATCTCAAACCCCAGACCGCGGGCGAACAGACGGTGCAAGCTTGTGACATCGCCTGCTTACAACACCTGACACCTTGCACGAAGTCGTCTTCTTGACGACCACAGGAAGGCGGCTGGCCCTAATACGGCCGGCACCATGTCATGCCGGAGTCTGTTGAAAGTGAGGTCCCTGCGATGGAGGAGATAGGCATCCGCGTATATAGCTCCGAACATGAGCACAAAAGTTCCGAGAACTGCCAGTAGATACGCATGCCGAGTCGGCTGCGCTATCTATTTCGCCTTCTCTCCTCGGCGAGCAAGGATAATAGCGAAAACGAACAACACGGCTGTCGCAAATGTAAGCGCGGCGTCAGTCCAACCGATCGTGTCACTTGCCTCTAACCAAAACAAGAACATCAGTACGCCGGTCATTAGCAACGCAAAAAGCCCGTAATCCCAGAAGCCGCGCGGTTTGGGAAGAGGAATCATCGGGCCAAGTATAGCCTTAGCGGCTCAAGCGAGGGAAGCCGAGGATATTTGTTGGCGTAACACTGCATCTCTGCCTCAGCCTCAGATCAACTCATCGCAACTCATCTCATTTGTGTCCGGATCGGGCGTCCCTTTGTTTTGGCGGGCGCAGGGCGCGCTGGGGCGCGGAGTGGAGATGGGTGGATTTTGAGTTGGGGACTGAACGTGTGAAGCGTGGAGTGAGGAACCGGGGAGCGGAAGGCTTACTGCTGTTTCGCGCTTTTTACGCTCTGTGGATCAGGATGGATCAGGACATCAAAGGGGTGGAGGAAGGGGACCACGATGACGTCGGCACCGATCCCTTCCTCCCGATGGTGTAATTTGTGAGCGGCCAAGAACGCGTATCGAGCACCAACCCATCCGAGAGCGGGGACTAAAAATTAACCTTGACTGAGGCTCGGCCCTTCAGAAGCACAGTCCTCGCAGTCTGGTCCGGGATGCTGCCTGCAACCTTTGCCGTAATTTCAAGAGTTGGGGCGTTTGCATGCGGCAGCGATTCCGGTTGAACTTCTGCGTTCTCGCTGTCGTCCCCTTCGTCATTGCTGAGAAATACCCCGTTTCTTTCGAACCCCATCTCGCCAAAATTGCCCGTAGAGTCAAAGTTGCCAGAAGCCGAAAACGATCCGTCATCATAAGACAACGAAAACGTCCCGGAGTTGGAGGAATCCCACATAGTTCCCGCCCAGTTAAAGGGACTGACCGGATCGTGCGACGTTGGTCGAATCCGGCGTGGATTGCCGGTTCTCTTGTAGGTGATGTCCAACGATAACTTGGCTGGTATCAGCTGGATCGGGGAAATGCCGGGTACCGCTTGCGGAGGCGGAGGAAAGCTAAATGCATCCACAACCGGCACATCGACCAAGTGAATGGTCACGGTATCCCCATCGATTTTTACGGCACTCGCGTCAACCTTCACGGTCCAAAAGAGACCGTTCGGCAACGTCCACGGGCTGAAATCATGCAATTGGGTCCTCAGACCGAGGTCCCAGAGGTCCAGTCATATCTCGACAAAGATGCCATTTGCCTCCTCCGACACCGTGGCTCCCGCCGTATTAACGGGGTCCGCCGCTGTGCCTCCGACGAATTTGCCCTGGTAGACGCGGATGTCGGTGATGACAACGTACTGATTGTTCTTGTTGTCAGTGGCCAATCCGCTGGTGTAGCCCATCGCGGTCAGACCCTTGAAGTTGGTGATGACTTGCGGATCGGCGCCGATCGGATCAAAGGGTGGACTTTGGCCCGGCGGGCCAGGAACGAACGCGTTAGCAATCCCGTATCCTGGGACAAGGTCGCCACCGCGAATAGGAATTGGTTGGACGGGCAGATTGGGAATCGGCTGAATCTGGGCCGTCAGCGTGGCGCCGAGTGCCAGAACAGCAAAGATCGAGTAACCAAGCCTCCATCGCATTGTAATTTACCTCCTCGCAAGATGGCGGAAGCGTGTATTCCTGCGCTTCCGGGGATGCACCCCAGCCCAGAACATCCGCTCAGATAGCCCGAGTGCTGGTAGCGCGTGGATATACTCTTGATTTCTCAGTGGTGCCACAATCGATAAAAGATAATTTTTTTGTCACGAGAATATCGCGGCCCAAGCGCCTAAAAATATTGGGCGATATGCAACGAAAAGGCCTGCTAAGATATGGCCCTTTAACGCCGGGAGCCCACATTGGCCGCCCCAATTATTCAGTTCGAGGACGTGGAGATTGATCTGAGCAAGTTCGAGGTCAGACGAGCGGGCCGGCGGGTCCGTCTTGAAAAACAACCTTTCGATCTCCTGCTGCTACTCCTGAAGAAACACGGCGATCTGGTGGCCAGAAAAGAGATTGCCGACTCTTTATGGGGTCCCGATGTATTCGTCGAAACGGATCGAAGTATTAACAACGCAGTACGGAAGATAAGACTAGCTTTGCGGGATGACCCGGAAAACCCTCGATTTATTGAAACCGTGTCAGGCCGGGGATATAGGTTTATCGCTGCTGTATCCCTGTCCTCCGAAAGCCAACCTGAGTCTATCTCGGAGCAGACAGTCTCCGGTAACGGGCATGACACCCTTGCCAAGAAGGACTCGGTTGTGCTCGCGGCTGCCGCCGACAATCCGGTGAATGCAGCAGGCGACAAGCAATTAGCGGGCAAGAACACGGTTAAGTGGATCGGGCTTGTGGTAGTGGCTTTTCTGCTCGTCCCAACTACGATTTGGGAGCTGCGACAGAAATCCGATCCGAGGAAAGGACCAACCGAACTTCGGGAACTCACTTACACGCAAATCACTAACTTCACAGATTCGGCAGTTTCGCCGGCTTTGTCGCCCGATGGCCGAATGGTTGCGTTCTACAGAAGCGACAATTGGTTTCTCACTCCCGATCAGATCTATGTGAAGCTTCTCCCCAATGGCGAACCGGTTCAGCTTACGAATGATCTCAGGCTCAAATACGGGCTGGCATTTTCCCCAGACGGTTCCCGGATCGCCTACACCACCTATAGCGCGGAGCTTAATGACGAGTGGAAAACATACACGGTGCCTCCGCTGGGTGGCCAGCCGACTTTGCTTTTTTCTAATGCCGCGGGGCTCACCTGGTTAGACCAGCGCCGGGTCCTGTTCTCGGAAATAGAAATGGGCGTTCACATGGGAGTTGTCACAGCATTGGAAAATCGTTTGGAATACCGCAAGCTTTATTTTCCGCAGCATCAGCGCATGATGGCGCACTACTCCTATGCTTCGCCTGACCGCCAATGGGCGATAGTCATCGAAATGGATCCGATCTGGCAACCGTGCCGCTTGATTTCACTCCTCGGTAGTTCTGAGAGCCGCCAGGTGGGCCCGCAAGGACAATGCACATCGGCCGCGTGGTCGCCTGATGGTAAATGGATGTACTTTGGAGCTGAGGTGGAGGGCACTCATCATTTATGGCGCCAGCATTTTCCTGACGGACAGCCTGAGCCAATTACGTTCGGCCCGACCGAGGAGGACGGACTAACTATGGCGCCCGATGGGCGGTCCATTATCACTTCGATTGGGCTGCACGAGAGTGCGCTATGGATTCACGACAAGCAGGGTGATCGCGCCTTGTCTTCCGAAGGTTACGTGAACCCGTTGTCGCCGAGATTCTCACGGAATGGCAAGCTTCTCTATTTCTTGATGCGACATGATTTGTCCTCGTCTTCGAACGAGTTGTGGCGCGAAGATCTCGAGGCGGGAAAAATCGAGGCGGTTCTGCCGGGGCTGTCAATGGCGGAATATGACGTCTCGATCGACGGCAAGGAGGTCGTCTTCTCAACGCAGCCGCGCGGGAAACCTTCTCAACTCTGGCTAGCTGAGTTAGATGAGAGTTCGCCTCCCAGAATGATCACGTTTAGAGGAGAGCGTGCGCCCCATTTTGGCTCGGACGCACAGATCATCTTCCAGTTTACGGATGGAAAAGCCAACTATGTTGGCCAGATCAGAACGGATGGTTCAGAGCGTTCCAAGTTGTTCCCATATCCGATCTCCGCCATTGGCACGATTTCGCCGGACCGGCGCTGGATAACCGCGGACGTACCATTGCCTGATTCCGGCGTCATCATGGCGATTCCAATTAGAGGAGGTCCTTCGCGACGGATCTGCACTTGGTGCTCTGTCGATTGGAGTCCTGACGGCAAGTTCTTCTACGTCGGTCTGGCTCCGAATTCGCACAGAACTCGCGGCACAACGCTCGCGATTCCCGTAGCTGCGGGAGAGACGCTCCCCAACCTGCCGCCTTGGGGAATTCAAAGACCAGAAGATGCAAAGGTGGTTCCAGGTGCCCACCTCCTGGACGGCTGGTTCCTCTCGCCCGGACCGGATCCTTTGACATTCGCCTACGTGAAGACTTCGATGCACCGAAATCTTTATCGGATTCCGGTCCCGTGATCAAGGCTCTCGAAGCGGGCCACTTCTCGGAATCGCAAGCGCCGCGGTAGCATGCTCGAATCGTGAAGTCCAGGCAGCTCAGAACTATGTCTGCAACAATAAAAAAACGGGCTTGCGAGAATCGAACTCCTTAGACGCGGATAACACACAAATCGGAAATCATCCACACTTTTCTGCATCTGTTCAGTTCTTGACGTTCTTGTTTTATAGACTATGGATGGCCTTTGTCAGCTTTCGGAGTACGCGGCTTGATGGTGTTGATGGTGTTTTTTCCTTTCTTGAAGTTCCTTATTGCGCACTTGGCAACTCCGGACTGGCGAGAGAGCAGCTTGTTAGAAAATTGCTTCGCTTCTGCCCGGATTTGATCTAGATATTTTGCGCGACTACTCTTTCGCACTCGCGGCAAGTCTCGTCCGCCGGATCTAGTGCTCCCGCGCCTTGCCGAGAACATTCGACAATTCGTGGGAATCCAGTTTGAGAATCTTCTCAAGACCCATGAGCAAGGGGAAACGAACGCCAGAGTTCAACTAGAGGGTGTTGAGAACCAGCAACTCTCATCCTTAGGACCAGCTTTAGTTGATGACGCTCTACAATAACTTAGCGGAGAACTCGATGCGTGCACTGGTTTTGGGCAGAAAAGACTGGATCCACATCGGGAGCGCGCAAGCGGGCTCCAAGGTGGCCGCGATTCTCTCAGTGATTGAAACCTGCCGACGGCTCGAGGTCTCGGCCCGAGGTTATCTGTCGGACGTGCTCCCCGGCTTGGCCAACACTCGCCTGCAGTTCTTATCCGCACTCACGCCAACCGCTTGGGCCACGCAGCATCCCTAATCAGCAATATCACGCCTTCGTTAATCCGTCGACCACGTGGTTTCTCTGACGCTTACCGTGGAGCAGGTGGACGGGGGCGGAGCTTGTTCGTCTTTCGCTACAAGAATAAAGCTAGAGGCGAGTGGCTCCCAAACAGTTTCCACCCTCGCATCCAACTTCGACCGAGGGACTCCAAAGCTGCCTTCATTCGTTTGGCCGGAGGCGACATGAATCAACCCTATCGAGTCGGCGCTCCGCGCCTCCGGTCCCCGCACCCCGACAACAAAAGGGACACCGACGCGCGGACGAGTTGAGTTAGGATGACGCTGAACAAGGCAGAGGACGATCCTGACCTGATCCTAGAATCACCACCACAGATGGGGCGTGTACATTTCGACATCACATACACATATACCCGTCAAAAGGCGGACGGGGTATTACGCATTGAGGGGAAAATGCTACACCTAACCCCCCTCCACAAAACTCTGGGCTAAAGCCCGCCCGGCCCGCGATGAGGGCGTCATTCCTTGAGCAACCGCATTTGGATACCGAGACTGACCAGGTACGCTCCAATAACAAGAAACATCAGGTTTTGGTTGCCGACGATCATGCTGAGATACTCACTGAATCCGCCGATCATCGCTCCGATCAGGTTTGCGCCGAAGAAAGAGGACGGGTTCAACGCTTGGCGGAAGGTCGTGGAGAAGATCAGCCCGGCAAAAAAGATCGGTAGGGGCACAACGAGAAGGCACCAAGCCAGTCGTTCGTCGAAACTTAACGCCAGAACAACGTCGCGCTTAACGAAGTAGAGCAGCAACAGAGTTGCGATCAGTGGCGCGTACAGCCACGGCCGAAAGCGACTCATGCGCATCGCTACTAGGTTCGCAGTCAACACCATCAGGAGAACGCCCGCTACGACCACCAGGGTTACAAACCAGGTGGTGCCAAAGTAAAGAGAACAGTCGGAGATGCTCTTGGTTTCCAGCAGCAGAAAACCCAGCCCTAGAAAGAGAAAGTGCCCGTCGTTCATGCCGAACCCTCGGCCACGCAGCACGAATACCGCCGGTATCGTGATCGCGAGGAGGATTCCAATCACGATCAGGTAATCAGCCGGGATGGTTTTGTGAGAAAGGTAAAGAAAGGGCCAATCGTCTGTAGGAGCGACGGCTTCGGATAAATCGTCACCTGCCGAGAAGGCCGTACGCACAAATCGGCCGTATTGAGTGGGCGGGTCTGGGTGCTGCCCACGGAATGCGCAGATCACCACCTGCCCTTGACTCTCATACGCAACCGGCATCTGGTTCGTGGCGAGTGCAACCATCCGCACTAACTTGCGGGCGAGCCACTCGTGCCCAGCCATGAAGGAAAGGGACAATACGCCATTTTCGTTCAGCAATCGGAAGGCCGACTGCATACTCTGCACCGTATAGATATAACCGTCTAAGCGGATATTACTCATTGAGCTAAACAGCGTTTGTGAATCTAGAAAGCCGAAGACCACCATGTCGTACCCTCCGCTTGAACGCCGAAGAAAAGCTCGGGCATCCTCGACGTGGACACGAACCTTCGGATTCTCGTAAATTCCCGAAGCGTTGAATCGGTTAGAGAGCTTCACTAACACCGGGTCGATCTCCACCGCATCCACCTGTTCGGCTCCGTTCAGCACCGCAATCTGTGTGTCCGTGCCTCCTCCCGCCCCTAACATGAGCACCCCTCGGTGGGCCGGAGCCAGCGCATAGGGCAGGTCGTATTGCAATCTCGCGTCAAGAATCTGGGATCTCTTCACCGCAGAATACCGGGCTGGGTCGAAGGTGCCGTCGCTCTGAAGAAAATAGTGATTTACTCTCACATCGTAGATTGGCGGATCCTGCATCGTGCGCAGCCCCGGGAGTGGCTCTCGTATAGGAGCATTCCCGTGCTTATCGCCCTGCAAGACCACGACGATGTAATAGTAGGGTGACCACGCTGCACTGGGACTGACCGAAAAATACACTCCTGCCAGCGACAGAACTAGGATCGGGATTGATCGCAACCACTGCCCGCGAGGAAGAAGCAAAATAATCGCCAAAACCACAAATCCCATTCCACGCATCGGCGAAAAGTACTTCAACGAGAAAACGCCGAAACACAGCGTCCCCGCAAGGCTGCCACCCAAGTCCCAGGAGTAGGCCATTAAAGGGGGCAGAGTTTCAAAAAGCGATCCGATCCGTTGACCCAACGGCACGAACACTATTGCGTTGCTGACGAAGATACCCACCAGGCTTACATAACGCACAAGTTGAGGCGTAGGTGTGTAGAATCTGCTCTCCGAGGCAGTAGTCGGCAGCGTGATGAAATGGGCAATTAACAGCCATACAACGTTGATCAGCAGCAAGGCTGGCAGCCATCCAAAGAGCGACTTTCTTGTCTTCCCAACGATCGCTCCCACACCCAGACCGAGGAAAGAACTGATCAACATCAGATTGGCGTAATAAGCGATTAGCCTTACGACCGCAGGCTCCCAGCGAATCACCATCAATTCGAGAAAGAGAGCGAGGAATGACAGACAGAACAACTCCAGCCCGCGCCGCCGTTTGACAGACAGATCTGTCACTTGAGACAACGGCAGAGCGGGGGATTCGGTCGAAACCATGCAAGCTCTCCTTCTGGTGCCAGAACGCGGCGGTGATTGAATGGCAGAGTGTTGATTATTATAAATCTGGAGCGAACCAGTTCCCGGACGGGACTCGCGCCCGCTGAGGACTAGCGCCTTTCACAGCGCACCGCGAGTTTGTGCAAAGGCGTGTTAACAGCAGTTGACATCGGAGTAGATAATTGGAGTCGCGGTTGGAGCGCGTTCACGTGCATGACAATCGAGGTTTCTGGACTATTCTGACGCTGTCGGTATTCTCTGCGTGCTTGAGTGTCCTAGCGCCAACACACACGATGCCGCTGGATTATTCAGCAATCACGTCGCGAAGTCTGCCTCTGGCCGTCATATGGGCAGCCCTCCTTCTGCGCCTTGTTCTGCCCCGAGTTCACGGCCAAGAAGTTGAAATTGCGCCACATCCATTGACTACCCTGATTCCCTCGCTGCCACCAACGCCAAGTCCCTCTTAGACTTCTGCCCGAAGAATTATTGCTCATTAAGACGAGGACATCGTGACTAAGATTTTGTTCTTTGCCGCCTGTGTTGCTTCTGCAAGCATCGCTTTGATCGCACAGACGCCCGACTAGCAGCCATCCTCGGGGCATATCCAAGTACCAATATGGCCCGTCAAGCACCTGATGAAGTGCCCTACGGACGAGAGGTCACAACGGCGGTACAGAGTCCTGAAGAGCCTCCCGCTAGTGCCGTTGGCAAGGTGTCGCAACCCACAATGACGATCTGTTCACCGAACGGACTTAATACGCCAGCCGCGGTAGTCGTATTTCCGGGCGGCGGCTATTGGGTTTTATATATGGACCTCGAAGGCACGGAGATCTGTGATTGGCTAACGGCTAAGGGCATCACATGTGCCCTATTGAAGTACCGTGTACCGGGCGAACACCTTTCGCCGAGGTCCGGCGCCTACCCGAAATCACCTGTGGCATTGGAAGATGCTCAGCGAACCGTCAGGCTCCTCCGATTCCACGCCGCGGAGTGGGGAATCGATCCACATAAAATCGGCGTCCTGGGAACCTCGGCAGGCGGGCATCTCGTGGCGGCGGTGAGCACGAATTTCAAAAGACGCTTGTACCGCGCTGTCGACGCCGCCGACAAGGAAAGCTCTCGTCCGGATTTCGGTGTGGCTCTTTATCCAGGACACATGCTTGAGAACACATCTAAGGAGTTCGCGTTAAATCCCTACGTTCCGGTTGCAAAGGAAACTCCGCCCATGTTTCTGTTGCAGGCTGAGGACTACCCGATAGACACTGTAAAAAACTCGTTGGTTTATTACTATGCGCTGAAGAATGCCGGAGTTCCGGTAGAGGTGCATTTGTATGCTCAAGGAGGCCATGGGTTCGGCATTCGGCGCACGAAGATGCCAATCACGGGATGGCCTCCGTTAGTGGAGACGTGGCTAAAGAGTATCGGGATGACTTCGGACTAGTTGGTCCGCGAAGTCAATTCTTGAAACATCGCGTTAAGCGCATCTCAAAACCCGTTGCTCCAAGGGAAGCTGAGCGTAAACGCCTTGGTTGACTGAGGAGCGTTTAGCTGTTGGTGCCGAAATGAAGAAGCAGTCGGACACGATCACAACCGTTGAGATGGCCCTCGGCTCGCTCGCGGTTACAGGGCGCGCCATCGCATGGGCTGTGCAAAAACTTTGTGAGGCCCTGGATTTCTGCGCTGAGGTGCTGAAGCCGTCCCTTCCTTCCACCCCGTCAAACCACCGACGGGGAGTGGAACGCTCAGGTTCTACTTTTTCTTTCCCAGCTTGCGAGTAATCTCTTCGACAATCTTGGGCCGCAAGTCGGCCAGTACACTGTCGACGATGCTGGCGATCTCCGGACTCTCCGAGGCTGCCGGGACGTCCTCGGGTAACTTCTCCGCGCCGGCGGCGACGGCCATCGCTGCCTCCTCGGCAGGGGCTTTGTCTTCGTCTTTATTCTTCGACTGGGCCGCGTCCTTAGGATCTCCGGTTGCCCGAATTCTCCGCCAGCTTGCCCATGCCGCCGCAGTCGTGGCCGCGATGTCCGATTCCTTTTTCGCCATCTCGGGAATGCCTCCATGAGTTGTGTCGGCTGATTCGGCAAGCTCCGGTGCGGGAGCATTTTCCGCGGGAACTTGGTTCACGGCGACGGGCTCGATGGTTTCGAGCCTCTCTACAATTGCAGGTGATTGCTCGGTTTCGGCGGAGGCCATGGGAGCTGGGACGGCCGGTTCTTTGCTCTTCTGCGCTCCCGTCGGCTCGCTCGCTCCTTCGGGCGTTGGCTCCTTGTGCCTCGATTCCTCGTGTTGCGTTGGGGCCGCGACCGCTTCTGCCATTGAAGGTTCCATCTCCGCGACCGGGGCGACCGGAATCTCTTCAGTTTTGGCTTCCGCCGGCTGCGGCGCCTCCCATGACGGCGGAGTTGCGGAGTCGATAGTCTGGGGAGCAGTCTCGGATTCCGCCGGAGCTGCATCTGGGGCCGAGGGTGCAGTCACGGTTTCAAATTCCGTCACTTCCGCGCGGATCACATCAGTAGCTGTACTCTCCGTTGCCCCGCCAGTCCGTAACACTCCAGGTTCTGCGACCGGCGCAGTGACTTGGCGCCCGGGCTCAACTGGCAGCGGAATTTCCGCGGTCGCGGCAGGCTCTGCGAGCGCGGGCTGGGGCTCTGGCGCAAAGGCTGCGGCTTCTACACCAGGTGCCTCCCCGACGGCCACGGAAGCAAGCGCCGTCCGCATTTCGTCCTCAAGATTGACCCCAGTTTCTTCTGGCGCCAGGGCCATGGAAACCGCGGTCCAGCGCGATGGCGTAGCCTGCTCGGCTCTCGCGGCCACTGCCATGGTTACAGGCTCTGCCTCAGGCTGCGGCGCTAAGCCCTCCGCACTGAATCCGTTTCCTGAAATCGTTGTGGGCGCGATCGGAGCGCCGGCCGTCTCCAGGCTGGAAATCGCGGCCATCACGTCAGCAGGGGTCGGAGCTGCAGGGCTGGCAGCCGGTTGCGCTGTTTCGCCAAGCGTCCAAGCCGGTGTTTCCTGCACCGACTCCTTCTCTTTCGCGACCTGTTGGTCGGAGTGCGCTACCGCGGATGCGACCATTGTTGCGTGCGGCTCGGAACCTGGCTGCTCTTGAGCGTGCGTGGCTGTCGCGGATTCGGGCGTCGCCGGTTCAGGGGCTGGTCCAGGCGCTGTCTGGTTCGCACTGACCGCAAGTTGTTCTGGCAAGTGCTCGGCCGCAGGAGGCTCAACGGGATGGATGTCCGCAGGCTTGCCCTCGGCAATCTTGGTGTCTGCGATCTTGCCCTGTATTTGTGCTGCGGCCGCCGCCAAAGCGGCAATCTCCTCGGGAGTCACATCTTTAGGCAGACCCTCAGGCGTTAGTGCTCCCAGATCGACCTTAGCCTCGGTCGCAGTAGCCTGGGCAACGACCGGCGCCGGATGGCGATCAATCACCGTACGAAGATCTTTGTTGACCGCGTTGTAAATGGCCGGGTCGTCCCCATCCTCCGCCTCCGCTCGTGCGCGCTTCTTCTTGGAAGGAAAAGAGATGCGGTTCTTCCAGCCAGTATCTTCGCCCGTGGCAACCGTCTTGTCGTAGCGGCCTTCCTCGACCGCTGCAATTGCCCGGGCAAAGCGCCCCGGCTTTGACGATTCCGAACGGGGAACCATTTTGTCTTCGAGCTTGGTCAACGCACTCAGCAGTTCGCTGGCTTCAAAAGGCTTGACGATGAAGCCTTCCGCGCGCACCCGCTTGGCCTCTTCCGGCTTGAACGGCTCCAGTTTTCCGACCGTCAGCAGGATCGGAATGCGTGAAGTCTCCCCCGCCTCCTTCACCCTCTGGCACACCTCCAGCCCGCTGTAGCCGGGCATATAAACGTCCAGGACGATGAGATCAGGCTTAACCTCGGCGATCTTTTTCAACGCCGCCGAGCCATTGTTGACGGTGATAACCTCGTAGCCCGCATCGGCGAGGATCTTCCGCCCCATGTTTTGAGCTGTTACGCTGTCGTCGGCGAGCAGTATCTTCCTGGCCAAAGGCTTCCTCTGATGAGGGGAGATATCGCGAAGGTAACCTGCCCCACAACGTAAGTCAATGATGCGGAAGGGAAGTAACCGGTTACCAGTGGTCAGCACCTACCGCGCGGGACACTGGAATCACAGTGCTGGAGTCGCAGGGTTTGGTTCATCGCTCACAGCTGATGTTAAAAGGGCACGATCTTCTTCAATCCCTTCTTTTTCTTCTTCTTACTGCTCGACAGATCCTGATCACTAGCCGGAGTCGAATTGTCGGCGGCAGCCGAAGACGAGGAGGATGAAGACGACGATTGCCCTTGCTGAATTTCATTGACTTGCGCGGGCGGCGGCAACGCCGGATCGCCGCCGTTGTCGGTTGGCTTTAACTCGTTCGGATCGGCGGGCACATTGGGTTTCAGTTCATTGGGATCAGCCGCCGCTGGGGGCTGGGGATTCGCGGCCGAAGCCCCAAAGGGCGAACCTCCGGGCGCAGTGGCATTGGAAGACTCTCCCAGCGGGTTGGGATTGGCGCCGGATTGATCGGGCTTCACGATCTCGACACCTACGGTGTTCTTCCCGCCTGGCTCGACCATGCCCAACGTTTCTCTACGGGGAACGTCGGAGGCGGCAACCGGTTCTGGATCGACCAAAGAGGGCTCGCCGTAGCCCGCCGCCTTCGTAGTGTCCGGCCCCTTCTTGATGACCCCCATCAACCTCTGAGCCATGGTGGACTCATGGCGGCTGGCCTCTTCCGCCTTGTTCTGTGCAACCGCCGCCTTGGTGGGACGGGGAACCGGCTGGTGCAGGGCCGTCAATCGCCTCTTGGCATCGTCGGAGCGATCCATCATCGGATAGCGCGTCAGAATCTTCGAGTACGCCTCTGCGGCGTGCTTGGATAACTGTTCGATATAGCGCGCCTTCACCGCCTCGAGCACGCAGCCGCGCGGCTGGCCGTGTACGTCGCAGGTGGGCGCACTACGCATGCGGGTAATCTGTCCCTCATAGTTTTGCCCCAGCAGATACAGTGCTTCGTCAGCCCGGCTGTAGAGCGGATACTTGTCCACCAGCGACTGCAGGCGTGCGATCGAGGCTGGGTAGGACTCCCGCAAATAGTAAAAGCGCCCGATTTCAAACTCACGCTCGGCCAGCACCTCCTGCACTTCGAGCAGGCGCTGCTTGCATTCCGGCACCAGCTTGCTGTCCGGGTACTGCAGAATCATCTTGCGGTATTCGTCTTCGGCGCGCTTGGCGTGAGTATAGTCGCGGTCCGCTTTCTCCATCTGCTGGAAATGGATGTTGGCGATCTTCAACTGTGCCTCAGCCGCTTCCGGCATATTGGGGAAGAAGACCTCGAAATCGTTGTATTCCTGTTCGGCCTGCGCCAAGGCGGCAGTGCCCCCCTCCGCGTACCAGGAATCACCCACCGCCAGCTTGGCGCGAGCAATGTACTCAGAGTCCGGGTAGGTATTGATCAGGGTTTGGAGCGTCAGCCGTGCGACGTCGAAACGGTTGTGACGCATGGCGTCCATGGCCTTGTCGAACAGGACCTTATCCGGCTGCTTCGAGCCAACATTGGCCAGTGGGTTGACGGATTTCTTATTGGTGCAGGCGGCGGTGAGGGCCAGCAGAACTCCCAGCACCGCGATCGACGCAATTCGACGTGACATAGGACCTCGAGGAATTCTCGTGTGGCGCCGGGTCTATGACCCGGCCATGTCGAGCGCATGCTCGACTGCGGTTGCGGCCGAAGCGGCTTCCCAAGTATCGACCCGCCGCATCGACCAGCCGCGCTTCGCGCGGCCCGACCGGATCAAAGATCCGGTCCCACAAAATCTATACTTTCTGCAGCGCGGCCTCCGTCGCCGCTTTCAGCAGATCCTGCGCATTCCTTCTTGGATCACCATGACCGAACACGGCGTTGCCCGCCACCAGAATTTCGGCTCCGGCCCTGACCACGTCGGCTACGGTCTCAAGCGCGACTCCGCCATCTACTTCAATGCGGTAGGTCAGCCCGCGCCGGCTGCGAATCTCCGCTAACTGCCGCATTTTGTGCAGCGTAGACGGAATGAATTGCTGTGCTCCAAAACCCGGATTGACCGACATCACCAGCACATAGTCGACGATCTCGAGCACTTCGGAGAGCGTTTCAACGGGTGTCGCCGGATTGATCACCACGCCCGCCCGGCAGTCATGACTCTTGATCAGATGCAGCGTCCGATTCAGATGCCGGCAGGCTTCCTGATGCACCGACATCCAGTCGACTCCCACGTCGGCAAACACGGGAATGAAGTCATCCGGATTCTCGATCATCAAATGGCAATCGAGTGGCAATTCCGTCACCCGGCGCAGCGACTTCACCACCGGCGGGCCGATCGTCAGGTTGGGAACGAAATGTCCATCCATGATGTCGACGTGGATGACACTCGCCCCGCCCTCGCCGGCAGCGCGCACCTGCTCGCCGAGCCGCGCAAAGTCAGCCGAAAGAATAGATGGTGCCAGTTCGATCAAACCTAGGGCCTCGGAATCTGAGCTCTCGCAAGGAAACGGCTTGTGGAAATTTTAACACGCGACTGAGCGTGGCGCGGGTACTCCTGCCCGCGAAAGCTGCTCGGGAATAGTGGCCTCAGGGTTTCAGCGAGGCGGCGTACGCGGCGAGCGCCGCCATGCGGTCGATGGTCCGTTTTGTGACCAGGCGGGTTGACAGTGTAGGCCCAATCGCGAACAGGCTCATGCGACGCCGCCGCCCTTCTTCCCGCATTACGATTTTGGGTCGCGGCATCCTGCCAAGTAGCGGCCAACACGACGACGGTCAATGCGCGCTTAAGCCATGGTCGAGATCTCATGGCTGGGGCGGCTTCGGGTCAGCCTTCGGCGCGCTCTTTTCCATCTCCTTCAGTTCCTGCTGCATGCGATCATTCCACTCGCTGAGATACTTGCTCATAATTGGCATCGCCGCTTGCGCACCTTCTCGCATGACCGCAGGCAACTCCTCTAGAACTTTCTGGCCGACGGGCGAGGAGTAGAACGTATTCATCGCCTCAATCTCGCTCTTCGTGAAATGCTTCTGGTAGGCAGGAATCATCGCCTCCGTGATTTCGTCGACCGGCATGCCCCGGATTATCTCGTCCATCGTTTTCTTGAAATGGGCATCGAATTCCGGCGGAACGCTGCCTTTGTCCTTGAGCACCTGGTCGCGAACGAGCTGTTGCATGGTCTGGGATTGCACCTGCATCGTTTTCTCCAGCATGTCGTGCGCGTGCATAGTGCGGAGGTATAGAATGACGTCGTCTTTCGAGGCGGGCTGGTCCAAAGTCTGCGCCAGGCAGGAAACGCTGAAGGCAAGGCACGCCAAGGCGATCAATAAACGCTTCATAACGATCCTCCGTAGAATTTCAGTAGCCTATCTCAAAGAAGTGCCGCCGATCTATCGGGTTCGCACGAGGGCTGCCGTTTGTCCTCATTGTTCACCCGCATGTTACCCTCGTCCGGCGTGTCCTCCCCGACCCAATTCGCGCCCGCGGTCTACTCCGTGATTGCGGTATTCCTCTGGGGTGCGGCCGACTTTGCTGGCGGATACGGCTCCCGCCGCGCCAACGCCTTCGTCCTCACTGCCTTCTCGCACTTCTGTGCCCTCGCCTTTATGCTCGTGATCGCGTCGGCGCAGCACGGCGAGTTCCCCTCCCCGGCGAGCACTCTGTGGGCAATGGCGGCCGGGGCGGTGGGGGGATTCTCACTGGCCATCTTCTACCGCGCTCTTGCCTCCGGGCAGATGGGGCTTACGGCTCCGATCGGGGCTCTGCTCGGGGCTGCGATCCCCGCCCTCGCCGACATCGCCATGGAGGGCGCGCCCAGCCGCTGGACCATCGCCGGATTCACGCTGGCAATCCTAGCCATCTGGCTGATCACGCGCCCGGACCCGCAGGCCGAGAACGACGAATCCGGCCACCCCCGAGCAGTGGCCATGGCGGCGCTAGCGGGCGTGGGATTCGCCGGCTTTTATCTCTGCATTCACCAGGCCAGCGGTTCTCCGACTTGGATCGCCGCAATGTCCCGCATCGGCTCGTGCGCCGCTACGGCTGTCGCCGTGGTCGCGACCCGCGCTCCACTATCGCTCGACCGGCCGCGTGCCGCTCTGGGGATGGCTGCCGGATGCCTCGATATCACCGCCAGCGCCTTGTTCATCTTCGCCAGCCAGCACGGACGCCTGGACGAGGCAGTCGTCATTACTTCGCTCTATCCGGCCGTGACCGTGCTTCTAGCCCGGGTGCTGTTGAAAGAACACTTCAGCCGCTGGAAATTCATCGGGCTTCTGGCCGCCCTAGCTGCGGTACCGCTGATTTCGGCGGGATAGGCCTGGATCAAGAGTGTCCTGTCCGCGAGAATCCGCGCCAATCCGTGGCCCAATACTGCTAGCATCCGAACGTGCCCCTGCTGGAAATCCGCAACCTGACGAAGGTTTTCCCCCATGGCGAATCTGCTCTGGGCAGAAAGTCAGGCGGTGAAGTTCTCGCCGTCGACGACGTCTCGCTCGACATTCATTCCGGCGAGACGCTGGGCCTGGTGGGCGAGTCCGGCTCAGGCAAAAGCACGCTGGGACGCCTCATTCTGCGCCTGATTGAGCCCACCTCCGGCACGATTCTCCTCGAAGGTCGCGACCTTCTGGCTGCCAGCCGCGGCGAAATGCGCCGCCTCCGGCGCGACTTGCAGATCATCTTTCAGGACCCGTTTGCCTCGCTCGACCCGCGCTTTCGCGTGGAAGACATTGTGTCGGAACCGCTGGTCATTCACCGAGACCCACACGAAGATCCACGCGGGGACAGCGGGCCGCCGCCGTCCGGCCGAGCGAAGCTCGACCCTCGCGCTCGAGTGACCGAACTCCTCCGCGCCGTCGGCCTCGACGAATTCGCCCTTCGCCGGTATCCCCACGAATTCTCCGGCGGCCAGCGCCAGCGCATCGGCATCGCCCGCGCCCTGGCACTTCGCCCCAAGTTCATCGTTTGTGACGAGCCGGTTTCTGCTCTCGATGTCAGTGTCGGCGCCCAGATCGTCAACTTGCTCGCGCAATTGCAGCGTGACTTCGGGCTGACCTACCTGTTCATCTCGCACTCCATGCCAGTGGTGCGCTATCTGGCTACGCGCATCGCGGTCATGTATCGTGGGAAGATCGTTGAAGTGGGAGACACCGCGCAGATCACCGAGCGGCCCGCTCATGCCTATACCCGCAGCCTGCTCGAAGCGACTCCGCAGTTGACCGAATCGGGGCGGCGCTGACGTTTCCCACTCCACCAGCCGAATAAAACTTGCAACCAATCTGCTTCTCAACTACTCTTAGTCCCTTTGGAACGCACTAATTCTGTGGCAACGACGAACGCAACTTCCTTCACCCTGGCGGTTCCCCACGCGCGGAGTTGCACCCGAGAGCTGGCAGAACTGATTCTCGGTTTCAGCAGCATCATGGTGGTGCTGTGGCTCCCGACGCGTGAACAGCTGATTGTTGGCCCTGTGGCGTTGCTGATGCCGTTGATCTTGGTCCTGATACAGCGGCCCACTGCAAATGAACTCGGGCTCGGATGGCGAGGATTCGTCGCCGCGTGGTGGGTTTTGCCGGCTGCGGTTGGGCTGACAATCCTGAGCGTACTCGTGGCCAGAAGCGCCAGTACCTTCCACCCGCTCTACAACGCCAATCTGGCGCATGTCGGTGGCTATGTCCTGTGGACGATTTACCAGCAATTCCTTCTGCAGGACTACTTCATGCCGCGCCTCACTCGCGTTCTGACGAGCGATGCTGCAATCGTCGCGGCGGCCGTGCTGTTCGCAGCCGCTCACCTTCCCAATCTCACCCTCACGGCGGCAACACTACTTTGGGGGGCGGTCTCATGCTGGCTGTTCCGCCGCTACCACAACCTGTACGCCCTCGGCCTTGCCCAGGGCCTGCTCGGCCTCTGCTTCGCCGTTTGCGTTCCTGACGCGATGCACCATCACCTGCGCGTAGGGCTGGGATATTTGCACTACCACGGCTGAACAAGCGCCGGTTTCCGTAAGCAGTTCGGTTGCTGCGTGGCCCTCGCGAAGCCCGGTTTTGCCTCAGCGCAATCAAGCTCAAGGATTCTTCGGCCTTTGGATTGCTTGAGCCGTTTGGACCGAGAACAGAATGAAATCCGTAAAGGTGTGATACGCAATCGTGCGATGGTCCTCAAAGTCGTAATAGGCGTCAACGGCCTGCGGCAACAACATCCGTACGTTTTCGGAATGGAACCGGACTGGAGCGCAGTCAACCGACAGATACCAGTGGCGCACTTTTGCCGCTGGTATTTCTTCCATCAAACTGGTCTCCATATGCAGGACTTCGCCGGAATCCGCGGCAATCCACGCGCGTCCTTTGAGTCTGGCCGGATGCGCTGCACCATCGCTGTCACGAAACGAAAGGGTGTGATTTGGTTTATCTTTGCGTTGCACCAAGTGAACGACTTGTGTGCGTTGCCGGTTCCATTCGCCCGTGCCTTCACAGCTCATTTCGTAGTTGTCTTGTATCTCCGGAAGAAACATTAACGCCATTTCGGGCAGACCAACGTCCTGGCTGAAAACGGCGACCAGATGGCTTCCATGCTTGGGTTTGCGACTCTCTTGTACGGTCGTCCCTCCCGCTGTTTGCTCGAAGAGTACGACGTAGTCAAATGTCCCGGTACGGGCATCCTGCAGGTAGCCCATGTGATCGGAAGCCTGGTATTCAATTCTTTCCTGTGCAGAAAAACTTTCAAGACTGTCATACAGCTCATTTGCGCGCGCACCTGCGCGTTCGAGGATGTCGGAAAGTACGCAGGGCAGTGAGGAAACGTGATCGCGGATCTGTCCTAACTGGTCGGCGGCCAGGTGCAGATCGTCGAAAAGGAACACGATAAAACCTTGCGGCACGGATGATGACGGCGGGGCAGTATTCGGAGTGGCCGGCGAAGAGGTACCGCTTCGCGTGTCAGTTTCCCCCAGGCCGCGTTTCTCGATCGAGAAGCCAGACACGATTTGAAGTTGGTCTTGGTCAAAGACCTGAAAATCTTCTTTCTTCAAGTTGCCCACCGCACGGCGCTCCGCATCACGAACCACAACCGGCACCAACACCTTATTCACCTTGACTTCGATCTTGAATGGCGCGGCTTGAGAGTCCTTGGCTTGTAGCGCCACCACGTGCGTGCAAGGAATGAAGGCCAGCCCGCACAGGACAAGATCAAGAAGCGGCTTCGTTCTGGCACACATCGGGGGGTTTTCGCGATCTTACGTCTGGAGTATTGGGACAGCAACATCGACCAAACGAAGAATGCTGGGGTGGAGGCGAGATGGTCGCGACTAACCTTGAAACACTGTATTTGTAAGGGTTGCAGCTGCGATGTCCTCGCCACGACTAGAACCACCACGACCAGATCCAATCCACAAACGCGTGCGTGATCGAGGAGGCCGGCACGCGCCGCCGCTCGCGCCACGCGCGTCCGTAGAAAACTCCAGCGATCGTAGCCAGCAAAACGTACCGCCAGTTGAAACGTGCCGACCGCTTGTTGAAATGTGACAGTCCAAATAGCGCCGAGGCGATGAGTAGTGCAGCCCGACGCCCCACGCGGCGCTCCAGCAGGTTCTGCACCCAGGCGCGAAAGAAAAGTTCCTCGGGCACGGCGACAAAAAAGAAAATTCCCAACCAGCGCAGCACAGCGTCGCCCGGCGATGGCAGGCTGGCATGAGGGCGGATGAACCCGAGCGCCAGTCCAAGCCCCAGCACCACCGGCGCGAAGTATGCCAGCTCGCGCAGCCCGGTCTTCCAGTCGCTCCAGTGCAGATGGAAGTCGAAACCAGAGCCAGTCAACCCTCGAATCGCCAGAAACCCATACAAGCCCGCATCCACCAGCAAGAGCTTGCCCAGCGCCTCCTGGCCGCGAGGCCAGGCGGAATCGAACCAGCGCAAATCGACCGCAAGGCCCAGCGTGAGCAGAATCAGCGCATCGCGACAGTTCCCCCGCTGCTCGGTGTCGGACTGTGCGGCCTGACTCAGCAGCCAGGCAATCATGACCGGCAGCGCGGCGTACAGAGCAAACCACACCCAGCGAAACGAATGCTCTAAAACCGCGAGGAAGGCGTAAGCCAAAACCAGCAGCGCCGGAAGCAGGACGCGCACCGTTGCCGGCAGCCCTCCTAATGGTCTCGGTCGTTCGCTCCCCTGCGAATCCAAAGGCCGCCGCGGGAGCCAGTTCGGCCACCAGGACTGCAATCACTGCCGGCGTTACGTTGGACATCGCACCATCATATCCGGGCTCGATCACAGCGCGCCTGGGTGCGCCCTGCCGCGAAACGCCGGAGCCCCCCTCAACTGTCCGGAGGCAACTTTATTTGCTTGGACGCACGTCGGCCAGTTCCACCTCAGTCTTGTGGCGCGCCAGTTCGCGCTCCGCCGGCGAACGGTACAACTCCCGGCCGGTCGTATTGCCAGTTACCCAAACTGCGGCAAGAAAATAGGTGTCTCCGTAACGGCGGAAGACCAGCTTGCTCCCGTCGCTGGCCGATCGCAGGGCTGCGTGAGTGGCAACGTAAACGCCGGTTGTACCTGGGCTAAAAACTCTGATACGGGCATCGCCGGCGTTTTTGACGATGTAATGCCCGGCAGGCATCGTCTGTCCCGCCACAACAAACCTGAAGGGCACATCGACCGTGGTGTCGCCGGGGCTGATCTGGCCCATCGAGGCCGAGGCCACCGCGAGCAGGGCGGTACAGAGGGCAATCCAAAGGGTTTTCATTCAGCTTTCTCCTTGGAACTGGAATTGAATTTGGTCTTGGGGGCTTACCGGGGAAGATTTGTAGGGCTGAGTCACCCAGCCGCTGGGGAACAGCTTGAGCGTGGTTGCGTGCCATGCTCCGGCAACTCCAAATACGGCCGCCCGAACTTCTCTCATCCATAGTGAGAGCGGCGCTCTTTTTGTTACAGGATTTTGCGGATTTTGCCGGATAGCTTGTATAGACGGCCGGTCCGGGCTAGAATTTCGGTCGAATCTTGGCTCTGTCTGCAGGAGGTTTCATGGCCGCCGCTCCGGTCTTGCCCCCATCCCCCGTTTCCGCGCCAGAACCTGCGCCGCTGTCTGAGGCCGCGCGCATCGTCAACACTTTTATCGCTCCCTCAAAGACATTCGGCGACTTGCGCCGCAACGCGAGCTGGTGGGGACCGTGGCTGCTGATTTCCATCGTCTCGCTGGTTTTCATATGGTCGATGGGAAAGCAGGTCGGCTTCGAGCAAATCAGCAAGAACCAGATCGCGCACTCCAAGCGGGCCGATCAGTTCGACAAACTGCCGGCGGATCAGCAGGCCCGACAGCTCAGCATATCCAGCAAAATCATCGCGGGCTTTGGCTACGGCAGCCCGGCACTGATCCTTTTCTATTTCCTGATTGAAACGCTCGTCTTTTGGCTCACTTTCAAGGTGGCGCTTGGCGCCGAGACGTCGTTTAAGCAGGGCTACGCCATTGTGATGTATGCCGCACTCCCAAGCACTATCGGCGCGATCCTCGGCACCATCTCGATGTTTGCCGGCATCAATCCCGAGGGTTTCGACATCAGCAATCCTGTGGGGACGAATCTCGCTTATTATCTCGACCCCGACACGACCGCCAAGTTCGTGCGCGGGATGGCCTCGTCCCTCGATATCATCAACCTTTGGACGATTGTGCTCCTGGGAATCGGCTTTGCTTGCACCAGCAAGGTCAAGCGCTCGACAGCCATTACCGTCGTCGTCGTCTGGTATCTGGTGTACAAACTCGCCACTTCCGCCCTGGGATCCCTATAAACGAGAATTTCCACCGCCATGCTGGCTGTGCTGACCCGCACTTGTGACCCAAGTCACAGGCAGCACCCCGTACGAGCGACGATAATCGTCCGTTTAGGGGAGGCGTTTATGGATGCTGCATTCTCCTGGGCCGTTCGAGTTCTGATCAGCCTGACCACCCTGCTCTCTCTCGTTCTTACTTCACAGAATGGAAGTGCCCAAACCGCTACGGCGGCTCAGTGCGTGAACTGCCACAGCAAAGTCACGCCCAACATCGTTTCTGACTGGAGGCTCAGCAAGCACAGCGGAATCGAGGTTACCTGCGTGGATTGTCAGGGCGACCAGCACCCTTCCGCCAGCGATGTATCCAAGGCAAAAATTCCAACTCCCGAGACCTGCGCTCAGTGCCACGAGACCCAGGGCGCGCAATTCAAGAAAGGCAAGCACGCTTTGGCCTAGGCTTCCATGAAAGCCATGCCGACCATCCACTGCCAGCCGATGGCCATGACCGAGGGCGAGAAAGGCTGTGGCGGATGCCCCAAGATCGGCGACAAGACCCTGACCGAGGTGCTCGAACTTCGCGAGAACGGTTCCGGCACCGAATTCGGCGCGGCGATGAAGTAACGCCACCGTTTAGCCGGCCATCGATTCGATCGCCAGTATCACCTCTGGCGGGAGTTGCACGCTAGCGCTGGCGAGATCCTGCTTCATGTGATCTGGGTCGGAAGTGCCGGTCAGCGGCAATATTCCGACCGCCCGGGCAAAGCTGAACACCACCTGCGGGGGAGTCGCGTTCAGCCTCTGCGCGAAACTAATCAGCGCGGGATGCTGCAGCACTCCCTGATTGGCGGTGAGCAACGAAAATCCCTGGTAGGTGATATTCCGCTCCTTGCAGAACGATCTTACCTCGCGATCCCAACCGAAGTCTGCAAAACAGCGGTTCTGCACGAATGCCGGGAGTTCTGCGTGAGCGCCGTCGATCTGCTCGAGGTGCCGCAGGGAAACGTTGCTCACCCCGAGCAGCCGCGTGCGCCCGGCATCGCGCTCCTTCCGCATCGCCTCCCATACTTCGGCGTCCGCGGCGGCCCAGTCGTAGCCTGACGAAGGCCCGTGCAGCACGAAGCTATCGACGTGGTCGGTCCCGAGATGTTCGAGCGAATTGGCCAGCGATTGTGCGACCTGATCGGCAAGACTGGCAGATGCATCGTAGGGCAGGCGCTGGTCTTGCCCACGCTGGTAAGTGAACTTCGTCTGCAGAAAAAGATCGGCGCGGGTTACGGAGCCATCACGATACGCGGCGGCCAGGCCTTCGCCCACCCCGGCTTCAAAATAATGCCGGCGCTGGTTGGCGGTATCGATGCCGCGAAAGCCCGCACCGATGGCGAGTTCAGTGAGCTTGGCTGTCCGTTCTTCTTTCCAGGCCGTCCCGTAGAGGAAATCAGGAGCGCGCAGGGGTCGCTCAGTGTGCATCGCCACATTGTGCCATGGAGGCACAAATTTTGTGCTCTCCACCGCGGAGGGCAGGTTCGGTTCGCGCTGCAAGCACCGGCTGAGTAGAATGGGAGCGGAATAGGCCCTTGCGCAAAGGGAACGAGCGGAGTACACCATGAAACCTATGTTTTGTCTTCTTCTGCCTCTTGTAGCAACTGTAGTTCTCGCCCAAGACAAGAATCCGGTCACGTCGGTAGTGAAGGAGATCATGCCGCGCCAGCAGAGAAATCTGGTGGCGGCGGTCGAGGCAATGCCCGCCGACAAGTTCGGATACAAGCCCACCGAACAGCAGATGACTTTCGGCCATCTCGTCCTGCACATCATTGAATCGAACAACTACCTGTGCTCGAAGATCGGAGACTTGCCCGAGGTCAAAGCGGCCCCGCTGAAGGAATCGGACGGCAAAGAAAAACTGGCCGCCGCGTTGAAAGCCAGCTTCGAGTTTTGTACCGCCGCGCTTAACAAAGTAGACGACTCCAAACTCGCCGACGAAGTTGAACTATTCGGTGGGCGCAAGGGATCGCGGGCCTTCGCCCTGATCGCCCTCTCCAACGACTGGGCCGACCACTACAGTTCCGCAGCGATCTATTTGCGCCTGAACGGATTACTGCCGCCGACTGCGCAGCCGAAGAAGTAGCAGCTTCTCGAGATGAAAAAGCCCCACTTCTTGGCAACAACGCGAGAAATGGGGCACCCCTGACGGCTAGCTCCCCGCCGCAACCTCAGAATTCATAGCGCAGCGCGAACTGCATGACGCGCGGCTGCGTCAGCAGGCTGGTGTATGCTCCGAAACTGTTCGGCGACTGGGTCAGCGAAGTGAGCAGAGACGATCCCACTCCTTGGGCGTTAAAGCGCGTGAGGTTCGGTACGTTAAAGACCTCCCACCGAAATTGCAGGCTGTGACTGTCGGCGTAAGGCATCTTCCAGCTCTTGGCCAGGCTCATGTCTAATCCCGCGAAGCCGTCCCCCCGCAGGATGTTGCGCGATCCGACCTGGCCCGGAAGAGGCAAAGTAAAATCCGCCTGGGCTGCGGCGGGATCTGCGAAGACGTTGACCGCGCCGTTCCCCTTGAAGGTCCCGGTCTTGGGTCGTGAAGTCATCTGCGTGATGGCGGTCAGGAACCAGTCTGTAGGCCAGCGCTGGCCGCCATCCACGCTGAAAGGGAATCCACTGGTCCAGCGCGCCAGGCCGGAGAGCTGCCAGCCGCCGATAAAAGCGTCCACCACGCCACTGTCATTGCTCGCGAAAGCCCGCCCCTTGCCAAAGGGCAGCTCGGCAATCCAGTTGAGATTGAGTTGGTGGGTAAGGTCAAAATCGGATACAGCGCGGGCCAGGTTCGGAGAAAAGGCATTCGCCAACCGGCTTCCGACGAGGCCGATGTTCGTATAGCCATAAACGGAAAACCCGACGCGTGATGCCGCCGAAGTGATATCCATGGACTTCGAGTAGGTATAGTTCAGGTCAAACTGCACTCCGTGGCTGAACTGTTTTCTCAGGCTTGCCTGCAGCGCGTGGTAGCTTGAGCTCCCAATGGAACTCCAGCCATACATCGAGATGGCTTGGTTGTTCAAGAACTGGCCGGAGTTGTTTCCCAACAAGCCTGCGGGGCCGTTGAAGTAGTACGACTCGGCCGGAAAAGGGCTGCACGGTATTGTGTTGTCCGTGAGCCCGCCGTATAGATCGATGTCTGCCAACCCGACGATCTCATCCCCAATCACTGACAGAGCTGGATTGTAGTAAAGGTCGAAAACAGATTGCAGCAGTCCATCGGTCTTACTCCTAGTAGAGGGGGTAAAGCACGTGAGCGTGTCCCGGTACTGGGCTGCACCGGAGTGAAGTTTCGGCAGCATGTCGATCCAGTATTGCGCCGTCGGTCCTATCATCGCGGCGGTAACGCTGCCAATCTGGGCGGTCGTAGGGAAGCCCTGGTAATAGTTGGTGGGTCGTCCGTTGTTGTTGGCCAATGCAAACTTCCTCGCCAGATTCGACAAGGCAGATGCAGCTTTGTAGTAGTCGATGCCTGTCTTCGGATCCACGATGTCCAAAGGTTGAGTCAGATCGCGCTGAGTAAGCAGATCGCGGCCGAAACGGCCTACATACGACAACTGCACCGAGAAACGATTGGGCAATTCGCGTCCGATAGAAAAATCGGCGGTATAGGCGTGAGGGGTCTTCATCGTATTGTCGGTTCCCCACAAATTAGCCTGAGCGCTTACCGTTGGGGTCTGCGGCCAAGGAGGGGTCGACGAGGGCGGCGGCAACAGGAATGGGACTTTGTTCAGGTTAATTTGCGGGATATCGTGAATTCCCGTAATCCGAGGCAGGTCCTCGGCGCTCGTGACGCCCACCGTGCAGCAGGTATTCTGAATCGTTGTGGACAAGCCGGCGGCCCCGATCTGGTCGAAGCTGTTCAGCAGAGCAAATCCAGCCCGGTCGTACACTCGGCTGAATCCGGCGCGGATGACAGTCTTGTCACGATCGCCGAAGAGTCTCTTGAGTATTCCGCCGGTCGGCCGCGGCGAGTAGGCGATCGAGATTCGGGGCGACCAATCTGTCCTCTCGAGTGAATAGAACCCCGGACCATGGTTTGCCGGACCGCCGAGATTGAACATAATGGGGGACTCCCCGCCATACCCGATGCCTTGGTTCATGTTCTTGACGTTCTGATTGAACTGACTTCCGAGGCCGAAGGTCGGAGACGTCTGCAAGCCATTGGTCTCCCATGGCGCAGGAAAGAACGACCAGCGCAGTCCGTAGGTCAGGGTAACGTTTGGCTTCATGCGCCAGGTATCCTGCCCATAAAACTCGTACCAATTGAGGCCATAATTTCGCTTGACCGGTGCGCCCTGCGGCTGCGCGACGCCATTGCGATCCAGATTGTAGTTGGCAACGACGTCGGAGATCATGCCGTACAAGGCCAGTAGAGGACGGTCGTACTGGGTTGCCGTCACAGGCTCCGGCGCATTGATGAGTGGGTGGGCAGTGACGTTGGTCGGATCGAGTGTGCTGGTCGTGCCCGCAAAGCCGATCGGAGAGGTCCAGTTCGTGGTGCCCAGTCCGAGCGTGTTGGAGTGGAGATAACTGGTACGAGGATCGCGGGCGATTCCGATGGCCGCTCCGAACTGGAAGTTGTGAGTTTTCCGGGTCCACGAAATGTCATCCACGAGATTGTGCAGCGGCACCTGGAAATTGTGGCTGTAGGTGATGCCCTGATCCAGGCCCAGGAACGTGTTCCACTGCTGGTCGGTATTGCCCACGATTCCAAAGCTCTGGCGAGTGAATCCCCAGTGGAACGAATTGGTGAGAGTGGGACTGATAACCGCTAAGTAGCCAAGGACGAAACCTTTGCTGTGGTCGAGGGTGGTTTCTTGAGGAGCATTTCCGGGCAAGAAAGGAGCGCCCAGGTTCCGCAAATCCTCGAGCGCTCCGCGCCAGAACAGAGAATGCCGGCCGTCGCTGGTGAGACGGTAATCGAGGCGCGCAATGAACACGTCATTGTCAAGACTGGTAGGCGCGCGGAAAACAAACCCTGCATAATTCAAACCATCTCCAGCGAAAGGATCGTTGGTCACCGTCTCACCGGTGCAGAAGGTCCTGTCGAGATACCCGGTGTGGTTGGTCAGATCGAGCATGGCCGAGTCAATCCCGAAATGGCGGGGATCGAGATTCGCAAGATCGGTAGGACCGAAAGTTGTGGTCCCGCCATTGACGTTCACGTAGCGAAAGATGCCCTGGCAGAGGGACGGGGTAGGAATCACGCGCTCGGCCCGCTGCTGCTCCCGTTCGCGGGTCCCCTCGTAGTTGGCGAAGAAGAACAGCCGGTCCTTCTGAACCGGCCCGCCCACCGACACGCCAAAAATATTGCGGTTCAGCTGCAAAGGTTTGTTCGGGTCGCCGATATTCAACTCCGACTGCTTGACCAAGTAGTCATTGGCGCTGGTAATCGTGTTGCGCAGATATTCATACAGGGAACCGTGCCAGGCATTTGTGCCGCTCTTGGTTACGAGCGCTACCTGTGCCCCGGAGCCCTGCCCCTGGTCCGCCCCGTAATTCGTCGTGGTCACCCGGAATTCCTGAACCGAGTCCTGCGTGACTGGCAGCACCGATGTAAAAGCATAGCCGTTCGCTTGATCGTTTACGTCGACTCCGTCCAGTGTGACATTGCTTTGATCGCTTCGCGCCCCATTCACTGCGCCGTTACGCGTGTCCTGATCCTTGTCCCCGATGCGATTGCCGGTGTAGGCAACGCCCGCCTGCAGGCTAAGCAGATCGGGAACGTTGCGGCCCTCCAGCGGAATCTGCCGTACATGAGTCTCGTCGAAGGAGTTGCCGATGGAGGCGTCAACCAGGTTCAGGGCCGGCTGCTCGGAGGTCACGTTCACGGTTTCAGTTGTGCCGCCGACCTTGAGCTGGGCGTTGAGAGTGGCGGGAGTATTCACAAGAAGTTGAACGCCGGTGATCTGGTAGCGTTGAAAGCCCCTGGCAGTCACCGTGAGCGTATAGGTGCCGGGCGAAACGAACAAGAACTGGTACTCGCCTTGGTCGCCGGTAGTGGCGGCTCTCTCGGTCTTGGACTCGGGACTTGCGAGTACAACTTGGGCTCCGGCGATGGTGCTGCCGCTGGGATCGGTGATGGTTCCGCGCAGCGAGGTGCTCGCCTGCCCCCAAGCCGCACCGGGCAGCGCGAGGGTAGAAGCCAGGAGGCTGGCTAGAATGAGCTGGCGGGAACGGGGGCGTGGAGCCGGCACATTACACCGGGCCGACTGCGAGTGCCTTCCAGTCATAACGTCACCTATTCGTCTTTACTTGTTGGTCGTTGGAACTAAGAAGCCCCAGAAACATTACTAGAATTTCGGAAGGTTACGACCGCCGGATTGGGCCTGTCAAGAAGGAAATTCTTATAGGAAAGATCAGCGGGAGAGTTTTTCAGCGCCGCATGACCGCGAGTCTTAGAGACTCGGTCTGGTCCTCGAGGCTCATTGTGGAACAATGCCACCGTCTGTAGCCGCGAAGCGGCGAGGGAATACAGTTCACGGCGTAAGCCGTGGGTAAGGCGTGGGGGAATGATCCAGCCCCAGCGGGGCGCAAGAGTGGTTCCTAACCCAGGAACCTACCTGATCTGCACAAGTTGGCTGGTCGGCGAACCCGCGGGCATGGCAGGGGCCGGATGCTGCGGTGCTCGCCACGAATCGAAGATGGAAACCTGATGCACGCACGAGACCGTGCAGTGTGGCGCACACGACTTTTCAGTCACATATTCGCGGCGCAGGTCATCGTGAGTGTAAGTGGCGAGCGGCACTCCCGGATAGCCGCGCTGCTGCGAGCAGTAGTGCACCAGCCCATCCTCGCAGATGTAGAGATAGCGCGCTCCGGCGCGGCAACGCCAGTCGTTGGGCAGGCCTTTGGCGATGTTGTCCTGAAACGCGTGGACGCGGGTGAAGCTGCTTTTTTCCAGCCCCTGCATTTCCTGGTAAATACGCCGTTCTTCTTCGCCCAGCGGCTCTAACTGACCGCTGCCATCATGAATAATTCCGATCGTCGAAGTGAAACCTAGTTCCACGGCGCGCTTGCCGATTGTGAGCGCGTCCTGCGGACGCGCAATGCCACCGCCGACGACGGAATTGATGTTCACGTGAAAATCGGCGTGCTCGGCCAGCAGTTGCAGTTTCTTGTCGAGAACTTTCAGGCTCTTCTTCGAGACCTCGTCAGGATTGACGTTGTCGATCGAAATCTGCAGCCATTCGAGTCCAGCGCGATTAAGCCGCTGAATCCGCTCGACGACCAGAAGATAGCCGTTGGTGATGAGCCCCGCGATCATGCCATTGCTGCGGATACGGCGGATCACCTTGTCCAGTTCGGGATGCAGGAGCGGCTCGCCGCCGGAAATCGTCACGAGCGACGTTCCGAGGGCGCCCAGCTTGTCGATGCGCCCGAACATTTCCTCGATCGGCACCGGTTGGGAGAAATCGTCAAACTCGTTGCAGTACGTGCAGGCCAGATTGCAGCGCCGCATCGGAATGATGTGCGCCAGCAGCGGATGGTCGGTCGACGCGAGCGCCTGGGCGGCCATTTTAGCTCCGCGCAGATTGCGGTGCAGAGCTTTGGCGCGGCGGCGCAGGGTTGTCAGGAGAGATGGCATGCTAGGGGCTAATTCACCATTACAGCATAGGCTACGGCCATATGCATGCGCCGCAACAGCGTTTGGTGGATTTCGAGCGGTGAACGGTGAAAAATCTCAGCGGTCGTCAGTAGAACATAAGCGGGTCGAGCAGACTCGCGTTAAGATTCTCCCTCGCCAGAAGCTCATGGCCGGCCTGTTGCAGGGCGCTGACCGCGTCCCCCGCGTACTCTTCCTGAATGAGCACGTAATCCGTGTCGTACGTCGCGATGGCGAAAATAGGGACGCCGTTGTTCGACAGCGGCTCGATGAACGACAGCAGCACTCCGGTCTGCGAGAACGGAAACGGGCCTTCGACCTTCAGGCAGACCCAGCGATTCGGCGGGCGTACCTCCACAGGAAGATTGCCAGCCGGGCAGACGATCGAGAGTTCGTCAGCCGTGCGAGTGATCGAAGTGAAGTCACCCCTGGTAGCCCAGCCCGGGACGGCCGCGCCGGGCGAGTGGCGGACGATGGCGTAGAGGCCAGGCAGCCGTCGGAATTTCAGCTGGTGGCGTTCCATTCCTTAGCCTTCCACGGCCTTGCGCAGCGCAGCCCTCGCCAGCAGTCGCGTGGAATCCAGTGTGGGGAGCGGCGACGCTTCCGGGGTGACGAGCAGCGGAATCTCCGTGCACCCGAGCACCACGGCATCGCAACCTTCGTCTCTGAGCGCGCGAATGATTTCTACGTGGTAGGCCAGCGAACGCGGCAGGAACTGGCCGTTCACCAATTCGTCAAAGATGATTTGATTGACTCGCTCGCGCTGCTCCGCCCCGGGGACGCGATGCTCGATGCCCGCCGCCTTCAGGGTTTCGCGATAAACCGGGCCTTCCATGAGATATCTGGTTCCGAGCACCGCTAGCCGCTTGAACTGCCGGCGCTGCGCTTCGGCCGCAACTTCGCGAGCAATGTGCAACCAGGGCCGAGGCGAGCGATGCTCCACCAGATCGAAGGCCTGGTGAATCGTGTTGTCGGGACAGATGAGAAAATCGGCTCCTCCCTTCGCCAGCTTCTCGGCTGACGCGAGCATCAGTTCGGCGACTCCAGCCCAGTCGCCGGCGTCGACGTGCTTCATGTACCGCGCCAGTGAGTGGGAATGCAGCGAAACCTCGGGATGATCGTGGCGGCCGAGCCTCTCGGCTCCTTCCAGCGAGATGGTGCGGTAGCAGAGCGCGGCCCCCTCGGTACTGCACGCGACGATGCCGATGTGTAACATCCGTTGCCTGTGTCCGCCTTCGGGTCGATCAGCTTTTGATTGTAGCCGGAGCGGCGTATGGGCTGGAATCGCGGTAGCGCTTCTCGAATTCTTCCCGAGTGCAGACAGTCTTAAGGTCGACAACGCGGTCGAGGGCGAGAATTCCGTCGAGGTGGTCGATCTCGTGCTGCAGCAGCTCGGAGAGATTATGGTCATCCCCGGCATCAAATTCGAGAATTTCGCCGCTCAGGTTTTGATAACGCACGCTGATCTGGCGATGGCGTTCGACCTGCATAAAGATCGAAAGGAAACTCAGGCAGGCGTCCCAGACGATGATTTTCTCTTCGCTGCGCCGGATGATTTCCGGATTGACGATCGGCCAAGGCTCGGCGTCCTGAAGCTTGAGGAAGATGACTCGGCGCAGCACGCCGAGTTGGGGAGCCGCGATGCCGCGTCCATAGCCGCTGGTGGACCGCCAATACGCGAGCGTGTCGGCCAGGTCCCGGATCAACTCGCCAATCTCATGCGCGCTGGGATCCTCGACCGCGAGCGCCTTCGCCCGCAGCAGCGGATCGCCAAGCTGGAGGACAGGGCGGATGGGCATGGAGCAACTTTCACTTCTCATCGCGAGCGACCCAGCTCGCTCACAGGTTCGAACGTCAGTCTCGCCATTTCACCGATCCTGCCTCTTCAGCTCTGACGTTGGATCGGACCATACCAACGGCAGCACGACACACAGAATCAAAGCAATCAAGAAATCGGCGAAGTAGGGATGCGCGGGCCAGATCCGGTGCGGGAATCGGAGCCACCACGCCAGCATCGACGCGAGCGTCGTTACCAGGCTGATCTTCAGAGTCTTCATCACGGAGGCAGAACTCACCGCGCTGCCGCGGCGTCGAACAGGCTCAGCAGCTCCAGCTTCTTCTCTGCCGGCAGGAAGGACGCTTCAAACGAATTCCGCGCCAGCTCGCGAAGGTGCTCATCGGTGAAGCCGAACGTGTCCTGCGCCAGTTGGTATTCGCGCGCCAAAGTGGTCCCGAAGAGCGCGGGGTCGTCGGTGTTCAGCGTGATCATCAAACCCTGGTCAAAGTAGCTCTTAGCCGGATGCTCCGCGATCGCCTTGCATGCGCCCGTGCGGACGTTGCTGGTCAGGCAGATTTCAATCGGGATTTGGCGATAGGCCAGTTCTTCAATCAAGTCGGGATCCTGCGCGGCCGTGACCCCGTGGCCAATGCGCTCGGCATGCAGGTTGAGCGCTCCCCAGATGGATTCCGGCGACGCCGTCTCGCCAGCGTGAGCGGTCAGCCGCAAGCCGTTGTCCTCGGCGTATGCGTAGACACCGCGGAAAAGTTCCGGGGGCGCCTTCTGTTCGTCGCCGCCAATTCCAACGCCGACCACGTGCCGGTCCCGGTAGCGCGCCGCCAACTCAAAAACTTGCTGGGCCGATTCCACCCCGAAGTGACGAGTGGCATCGAAGATCCACAGCAGGGAAACGCCAAACTCGCGCGCCCCGCGGGCACGTCCGCGCTCCATTCCCTCAAAGATGGCGGCAAAATCCTGCTTGCGGTACAGGCAGACGCCGACAGCGACATAAACTTCGGCGTGCAGCACCATTTCTTCTTTCAACCTCCGCATCAGGTCGTAGGTGATGAGCTCGTAGTCATCGGATCCGCGCAGATGCGCGCTCACTTCCTTGAAAGCCATCAGGAAACTTTGGAAATCGGTATAGCGGTAAAGGGCCTCAGTTTCCGCCAGGGTTGCCTGATCGCCGTGCCGCTTGCGCAGTTCGAACAGCGTGGAGGGTTCGACCGCGCCCTCCAGGTGCAAATGGAGCTCAGCCTTAGGAAGCTGACGGATGAAGGCGTTGGGCGGTTGGTCTGATGCAGCGGCCATGATTCTCAGATTGTAGATGGCAGCGTGAAGATTTGCGAGGGAGAGTCGAGCTTCGTGCCGCCCGTCTTTCGGTTACCCATCGGGTCTCACTCATGGGCTGATAGCTACTTCCCCGCGAACTCGCTGCGATGGCGGCTGTAAAAGATATAGATAAGCAATCCCAACCCGAGCCATACGACGAAGCGGACCCAGGTAATCACCGTCAGCCCCGTCATCAGTCCGCCGCATAGGATAATCGAAATCAGCGGGAACCAGGGCACTAGCGGCACTTTGAAAACGCGCGGGCGATCCGGTTGCGTGCGGCGCAGGATGATCACCCCCAGCGACACCAGCACGAACGCGAACAGGGTGCCAATGTTCGATAGGTCGGCAGCGTCGCTGATGGCGAAGATCCCAGATGGGATGCCGACCACGAATCCAGCGATCCAGGTGGAGACGTGAGGCGTTTTGAACTTGGGATGAACCAGCGAGAACAGCTTCGGGAACAACCGGTCCCGCGACATGGCGTACCATATGCGGGCCTGGCCATATTGGAAAACCAGCAGCGACGATATCATGCCCGTGAGCGCGCCGATGACGATGAGGGAACGCGACCAGCGGCTTGCGCCCAGCACTTTCAGCGCGTAGGCTACGGGAGCCTCAGCGGCTTCGCCGGAGACGAAGGTCGTGTACTTCATCATGCCCAGAAGCACGACGGAAACGCCCACGTAAAGCAACGTACAGACGATCAAAGAAGCAATGATGCCAATGGGCAAGTCGCGCTGCGGGTTGCGTGCCTCCTCGGCCGCAGTGGACACCGAATCGAAACCGATGTAGGTAAAGAAGACGATGGCGCCTCCGGTGACGATGCCGCCGAATCCGGAGGGCGCGAACGGTTTCCAGTTGCTGGGATGCACCAGCGCTCCGCCCACCACCAGGAAAATCAGGATGGCGCCGATCTTGATGGCGACCATGATGTTGTTCGCCTCGGCGGATTCCTTGATTCCGCGTACGAGCAGCACGGTGAGAATGAAAATGATGAGGAATGCGGGAATGTTGAAGTAAGCCCCCGTCCAGTGACCGGATTCCCAGACCGGCGTTGACCATCGGTCGGACAGATTGAGGCCGAATGAGGCGAGTTGCGCCTTGCTGTAGGCGCTGAAGCCGATGGCCACGACGACGTTGCTGACAACGTATTCGAGGATGAGGTCCCAGCCGATAATCCAGGCAAAGATTTCGCCGAGCGTCGCGTAGGAATAGGTGTAAGCGCTCCCGGCAATCGGGATCATCGACGCCAGTTCCGCGTAGCAGAGCCCAGCAAAGCTGCAGGCAATTGCAACCAGAAAGAATGAAATCGCGATTGAGGGACCAGCCGGCGGGCGCCCGTGCATGAGCACTTGCGCCGTGCCACCGCCGCGCAGAAAGTTCACGATGATGTCGAGAACCTGCGCGTGCAGGATCGATGGCGCCTGGAAGTATTCCCCTGCGGCCGCAGTGCCGGTGAGCACGAAGATTCCCGAGCCGATGATGGCGCCAATGCCCAGCGCCGTCAGCGACCAGGGGCCAAGCGTCTTTTGCAGGCGCTGGCCGGGTGATTCAGCTTCGGATATCAGCTTGTCAATCGACTTGCAGCAGAAAAGCTGGTTGTCGGAAGTACGGACGACGGCTGCGGGTTCCGGCGGCTCGGTGGTGGTTGGTTGTGACAAGCGGTTTGTGGTCTCCTAAACGACGAAGCTTTTGCCCATTCGCACTTGGCATTCAGCCAGTAATGTTCTTGCCGTTACAAGCCAAATGCCAAGTGAGTCGAACATGGGGGACGGCCGCCCCGGCCGTCCGCCGAACGTAGCTCGGCTCTTGCCTGACTACCGCTTCGCCTGGCCGCGAGCCAGTTTCTTGACCTTGGGCTTTTTCGATCCGCGAGGGTAGTCTCGTGGCTTCAGCGGCTTTTCCGCCTTGCGCTTCTTGCGCGCGGTGCGTTTAGCTTTCTTGCGTTCTTCCTTGCTGAGCGTCGATGTGTTTGCCATGAATACGGTTGATATCCTCTTCTGTCGTACGGATTGGCCGGGCGCATTGCGCCGCAGCTTTCTTTCGCCCCGTCGGGACTGAGATTTCTTGTGCCTTGCGTCTCACGGTTTACGCCGTGGGCTGCACTCTAATGCCGCTTCGCGGCTTCCCTCATCTTACGGGAACCTGCCGGTAAGTCAGAGGGAGCAAATCGCGCTCAGGCTCGTTCCAATTGGGCATACTTCTCCACCAGCTTCTTCAAGCCGAAGCGAGGGAATTGTACCGTAATCTTGGCTTCTTCGCCTTCTCCTTCGCGCTGGTAGACCGTACCCTCGCCATATTTTGGATGGCGAACCTTCTGTCCCGGGCGAAATCCGCGCTTGCCGGTCGGCTCCTCGACCGGCGTTTTCGGGAGGGTGAACTTCTTGCCGCGGCTGGCAAAGAACTCCGCGATGTTCTCGATGGAGTTGTAGGAGCGGCCGGGCGTTGTGGGCTTCGCCGCGCGCGACGAAGCCCCGGTACCCTGCGGTGCGTCCCAGGCCGCACTCTGATCTTCGTCTTCGTAAGAGTAGTGGACTGAGACCGTGTCGTCGCTGCGCGACTTGGCGGACATGAGTGTCCGCCCCACACGAGCACGGCTGGTCCCCAGTTCTTCGATCAGCGGGGCTGGGACTTCTTCCAGGAACCGCGACGGCACGCTCGCCTCTGGAAGCTCCGTGCCATAACGGCGACGGTAAACGGCGCGGGTGAGGATAAGCTGGTCCATCGCACGCGTCATGCCCACATAGCACAGGCGTCGTTCTTCTTCGATCTCGTCGGGGACGAGCAGGGTGCGGGAGTGCGGGAAGAGTCCTTCTTCCAGGCCGCTGAGGAAGACCAAGGGAAACTCCAGGCCCTTGGCGGCGTGCAGGCTCATCAGGGTGATCTGGGCGCGCTCGTCGTAGTCGTCGGCGTCACTGACGAGGGCAGCGTGGTCGAGGAACTGGTCGAGCGTTTCGGCGCGGTCGAGTGAGTCCATGGCGGCATTGGACAGTTCATGCAGGTTCTCGATGCGGGAGTAGGCCTCAGGCGTGTCCTCGTCTTCGAGCAGCTTGATGTAGCCAGTGCGGTCGATGAGGAATTTGAGGATGTCGGCGGTGCTGACCGTGGGCGTCGGGAATGAATCTGCCGCCTCCCGGACCAGGGGATCCGGCGGACTGGCCCCCTGTTCTTGAGATTGCGAGGCGTAGGTGCGGTCATCGAGGGTCTTGTTGCTGTCGTCCGCTGCTCCGAAGTCGAAGGAAAAATTCCCGAATTCTGCGGGATCGAAGGCAGTGGCGTCACCGCCGGTGGAGTCGGTGCTGTCCCTGACGGGACTGGCTCCGTCCTCGTCTCCTTCCCAGGACTCCCGTCCTGGGCTAACGAATCCCGCCCCTTCGGGGCTGTCTATCTGCTGGTTGCCGCTTTCGCCTGCCCCACCAGAAAAACCCGCGGTCGGGCTTAGTTGCTCGGCGAAGGTGCCGGCCAGCATGGCGCGGGCGTCTTCGATCAACTGCTGAAAGCTCTTCAATGACGTCAACGCGCGCGGCGGCAAGAGCTGTCGCCGGATCGCCTCGCCGATTGCGCCCCACAGCGACAATCCGGTTTCGAGGGCAAGGTTTTCCAGCGTGTCGATCGTGCCTTTGCCAATGCCGCGGGGGGGAGTGTTGACCACGCGCAGCAGCGAGATCGAGTCGTCCGGGTTCTGGATGACTTTCAGGTACGAGATCATGTCTTTGATCTCGGCGCGCTCGTAGAAGGAGAAGCCGCCGACCACGTGATACTTCAATCCGTAGCGGCGCATGGCTTCTTCAAACAGCCGCGACTGCGAGTTGGTGCGGTAGAGAACAGCGGCGCGCGACGTCTCACCCTGCTCGTTCGCCTCGCGCAGATACCGAGCGATGTGGTCGGCGACGAAGAGCGCTTCGTTCTCTCCGTCCGGCGCCTCGTAGTAGCCGATCTTGGTGCCGCCCTGACGCGAAGTCCACAGGTTCTTGCCCTTGCGGCGGAGGTTGTTGGCGACCACGGCCGACGCAGCCTGCAGAATATTTTGCGTGGAGCGGTAGTTCTGCTCGAGCCGGATGATTTTCGCCTCAGGGAAATCCTGCTCGAATTCGAGGATGTTGCGTATGTCGGCCCCCCGCCACGAATAAATCGACTGGTCCTCGTCGCCCACGGCGCAAACATTGTGCCGCTCTGCGGCCAGCATGCGCATAAGTTCGTACTGGGGCCGGTTCGTGTCCTGATATTCGTCGATGAGCAGATACTGGAAGCGTCGGTTGTAATATTCGCGCACCGGCGCCGCCGACTTCAGCAGCCGCACGGCTTCGAGCAGCAGGTCGTCGAAGTCGAGCGCGTTGGCCTTCCGCAGCTCTTTCCGATATTCCTCGTACAGATGGGCAATGCGCTCGGTCTTGGGATCGGCCGATTGCAGGTAGAGTTGCTGCGGATCGAGCATGTGATTCTTGGCCCACGAGATGCGCGATAGGACGGTGCGCGGCGTGAGCTGCTTGTCGTCGAGACCCAGCAGTTTCATGATCGACTTCACCACCGACTGCATGTCGCCTTCGTCGTAGATGACGAAGTTCTTGGTGTGGCCGATGGGCGGCTGGCCGGGCGTAGTAGACGGGATTCGCAAAGCTTCAATATCGCGGCGCAGCACCCGCACACAGAAAGAATGAAACGTCGAGATGACCGGCTTGGCGATGCTCAACCCGCCAACGAGCTTTTCGACGCGCTCCCCCATCTCGGCGGCGGCCTTATTGGTGAAGGTCATCGCCAGAATGGATTCCGGCATCACGCCCTTATGCTCGATCAAGTAAGCGATGCGGTAAGTGATGACCCGCGTCTTCCCGCTCCCCGCGCCGGCGAGAATTAGCACTGGCCCCTCGGTGGTTTCGACGGCCTCCCGCTGCTGCGGGTTGAGTTGATCGAGAAAAGACAATGCGGAAAAGGCTCCGAAGTTGCTGATTGAATTTTACAGGGGAATAACGGCTGACGGTGCGCCGGTTCGCAGACTTATCCCTTTGTCGGTCCCGCTTTGCACTCCTGGCACGGGCAGACTTCGCGCAGAAACCTCCACGAATAAATGCCCAGATCGTGGTTGTCGTTCCAGGAGAACTTGATGGCGTACTTGCCTACGCCTTCGGCGGAGAGCGGCTTGGCCGTAGGCTTGAACATGGGGAGCGCCCCGGGCGCAAGTTTCGGGGGATCTCCGGGGCGGCGTCCGGACTTGGCGCGCTCTTCTTCGCACATAGCGCAGGGGCAGGCGTCGCGCAGGTAGACGAATCCGAAGTGCGAGACGTGGCCGTCGTTCCACTCGATGTCAACGCCCGTGCCCGCGGTCAGGTTGACCTTCACGGACTTCGGATCGGTAGCCGCGGTGGGCGACTGGAGTGGGGACTGCATACATTCAGTATGGCACAACCGGAGGGAGGGAGTTCTTCGACGATCCGCGTCCCAGTTCAGCCAGTCGTCGGAAGGCTTTCCAGGATTAGCGAGTCGTGCTCAAAGAGGAGGAACTAGGCTTGCGGCCTGTCACAACTCCGACGGCCAGGCCGCCGAGCGCTCCGGCGAGGATGCCTATTAACACCAACATGGCGACGCTATCGAAGATTGAACTGCCGCGGCTCATGGATTCTCCTTGCGGTTGACACATCGATTATAACCTTGCACCGACGGGCCCGTCGCCACGCCGTCTAACCGTACCGGGTCGACGCCATTGTGCGGATTGGCGGAAAGCGCATTCGTCCTGTAAAATACAAGTTTCGCATAGAGCCCCATAAGGAATCTGGAGCAGTCATGGCCCAACAATGTGATATCTGCGGCAAGAAGCCGCAAGCGGGAAACCGCATCAGCCACGCCCACAACGTCACCAAGCGGCGCTGGAACATCAATTTGCGCCCGGTGCACGCCAAGATCAACGGCCAGGGCAAGCGCATTCGCGTCTGCACCTCCTGCCTGCGCAGCGGCAAAGTCGTCAAGGCTTAAGAGCCTCACCGCACGGGCGAGACCGCGAGCAGCTGCACGTCGAAAATCAATGTCGCGTTCTGCGGAATCTGCGGCGGATGACCCGCCTCGCCATAGGCCAGTTCCGGTGGGATGCGCAGTTGCCGTTTGCCGCCGACTTTCATTCCGGCAACGCCCTCGTCCCAGCCCTTAATGACTTCGCCTTTTCCTAGAGTGAACTCGTAGGGCTGATTGGCGTCGACGGAGCTGTCGAATTTCTTGCCCGAGATAAGCCAGCCGGTATAGTGCAGCTTCACGTGGTCCCCGTCTTTGGCAACATCGCCGGTGCCGACCTTGACATCCCAGTAGCGCAGGCCAGACTCGGTCTTAACGCCGTCGCCGGTGACTTTGGTGGGGGCATTCGTGTTGGGGCGAACGACCGGAGTCTTGTGCGCGGGGGTTTGGGCGCACAGGGAGATGGCTAATACGAGGAAGGCGGTCGCCGTCGCGATGGGACGGAGGATATTCATATCAAATCAAACACAATTTCTTTGTACCCTGCAGATAAAATCCTTGGTTTGTTAAAGTTACGCAGATCCGGTCGGAATCTTCCTTCGCAAAATATGTAAAATGCAGGGCGTGCACGTAAAACATTACAAAATAAGGAGTTAGCGACCGGCTTGAGGCTGGCTTCGATCGACTTCTGGTGATTGCACATGCTTAATACCATTTTAACAAGTTCAGAGGGTGATTTGACTGGAGGGATAGAGGTTTATGGGCTTTATGTTGACGGAGTTAGGAGCAGCCGCGCAGTTTGTGCTTGACAGGCGCATGCTGTGGAAAATATTCCCGATTTGGGAAGGAAGAGGAAGGGAATCAGGAACGGAGACGACTCTTCAAAAGCCCACTTCTCGCGCCAAGAACGCGCGAGAAATGGGGAAAGCCCGCGCGGTGCGCTATTCCGATGCGATGACGTCGATTTCGACCAGCACGTCCTTGGGCAGGCGGGCGACTTCAACTGTGGAGCGGGCGGGCGGCGCTGTAGCGAAATACTTGGCGTAGACCGCGTTCATCGCGCTGAAGTCGTTCATGTTCTTCAGAAACACCGTCGAGCGCACGACCTTTCCCAGGCCACTGCCCGCGGCTTCCAGAATCTCCGACAGGTTGCGCAGGACGCGGTCGGTGTGCGCGGCAACGTCTCCGGTGATGACTTGCTGCGTGGCCGGGTCAATGGCGATTTGGCCCGAGACAAATATGAATCCGTTGGCTTTGATGGCCTGTGAGTACGGGCCAATAGCTTGCGGGGCATCTTTGGTGGAAATGATTTCGCGCATGGGCAGCGGTCGGTAGTCGGTGGTCAGAACTTAACCACAGAGGGCACAGAGTAACACAGTGGGGAGATGCGCGGCCATGTGGTTCCCGGGGCGTCTTTTGCCAACCCGTGGCGGCAAGCGCTGGCTTGACGGCATCGTCAGGGCTGAACCCTGGTCGCGGTGCGTTCTGGTTCCCTGGCCGGGCCGGCGTCGGCAATGGCTTTCAAATCGGCGTCAAAATAACGCGAGACATCGGGAACGGACCCCAGGTGCTCAATTCGCACGAAGCCCTTTTCGTCGATGATGAACGTATCGGGCACGCCTCCTTTGCAGAATTTCTCCCGGAGCTTTGACGCCGCCTTAGAAATTCGCAGGCTTGTCAGCTCCCTGTTGCGGATTACGGTTTCGAGCCGCTTGGTATCGGTCTCCGCGTCGACGACCGTTGCGACTACGAGTTCCGGATGTTTTTCCTGGAAATCCTGAAGTGCTTTCAACTCCCACAGGCACGGAGCACACCAGACGGACCACAAGTCTAAGATGACTTTCTTGCCGCGCAACTGAGAACTCGATACGCGCTCCCCGCCGAGGGTGGTCAGGTCGAAATCGGGGGCGGGGTGTGCCAGGACGCGCGGCACATAGTCTGCAGTGGTGAAGTTCTGGACGAGCCTGGCCGCGACGCGACGCTGCAATTCCCGCTCGCTGCCGAGTTTTTCGCTGGTCCAGAGGGCTTCCAGTCGAGCATTCGCCTGATGTTGGTCCTTCGAGGGGCGTACAACCGATTCCAAGTAGGCATCGATCGCGGCGCGCTTGTCTCCGGTATCTTCCAAAGCCTGGCCGAGGAGGTAGTAGGGAGAACCGGAGGTGAACTGCGGCTTCAGCGGATGCAATACCGAGAGCGCATCGCCGGGCTTGCCCAAGCGAATCAAAATCTCGCTGCGCGTGATGGCGATTGAGCCTAACGTCTTTCCAGGTGGGCTCGGAGTAGTGAATTTTGGCCTGCTTATTCCGACTGGCCTCGAATAGCTTGTCGGCCAGGTCAAGCAGAGTGAGAGCCTCGGGTAACTTCTGGTTAGCACGGACATAGATGCTGGCCATGTTCCAGGGACGAAATGGATTGTCGGGATCTTTCTCTCGGAGCTGTTGATAGAGCTTCTCGCGCTGGGCAGGATCGGTGACCTCGAACAGCAGTTGATTGCGGGCGAAGTTGGCTTCCCGGCTGGTTGGGTACTTGTCAACAAGTTCCCACATCAGGGCGGTCCGTTTCGCCTGGTCTTTTTCCTTTAGGGTTCGACCCTGAAGGATGAACAGGCGCGGGTTGTCATCGGGGTATTTGCTCTCGATTGCCTTGGCCGGGTCTCCATGGTCTCGGGAGGAATCCAGTCCTCATAAGCTGCGAAATTAAGAGCGTCGACGAGGCCCAACCCGTCGGCGGAGTGGTCGCTGACGTATTTATTGATTTCGGCTAACAGCGTTGCACGCGCTTCTGAAGTATCGCCATGAAGCTTCAACTTGTACCTCCAGAGATTGGAGATGAGGTTCTGCCCCCGCGCTGGTGGGCGAATGTAGTCGTCAAGAACCTCTATGGCTTTGGCGTAATCGGCAGCACGCTCTATGCCAAACGATTCGAGTTGTCCGGTATACGACTCAGCCTCATAGCGCACACTCCATTCGGCGCGCCGGCCTTCGAGATCACAAAATGGGACGTCGAAATGCTTGCCTGAATTGGTGTCCAGTTGTTTGGTTTCGCGGTCTTCTATCCAATAGACGGCGTATTTTGGGAACCTGTCTTTCAGTGGGACCGTGGCGAGCCATATGCCGTCTTCTCGTTTGGTGAAGGGGAGGGTTCGGTCGTTATCCGGTCCGAATCCGTTCTCAAAAACTAGGTGCAGGACGGGCGACTTCGGTTCCTTGATCGTTGCACCCTGTCCCATAGGGAAATAGAGCACGTGGATCTCGTTTGTGAAAGGAGGGGGAGCCGTGAAGCCGGAAACCGGGCGGGCGGGATCTGTCAATGCAACATAGTAGAACGGTTCTGGAGCGGCCCCCGACTCCTGCTGTGCGGTAACCGACAGTGTGCCGGCAACCAGGAAGGAAAACGAAGGCGGAATACCCGTAAACTCGCATCCTGGGCTCCTCCCTGTCACGAGGCGCTACCAGCAGCCATAGGATGGTACCAACCCGACTGTCGGTTGTCCCTGTGTGCTAGAAGGGAAAGGAGCTCGGCGCTCGCTGATCTGGCAGGACTCAATCTATCACAGCGTTTACCCGGAGGCGCGTGCTAGGGCGCGATTCGCTTAGAAACACCAAGTGCGGTTAGATCTTCTGCAACCTCTGCACTTCGTGTACTCCGGGAATCTTGCGCAACCCGCCGATGATCAGTTCGAGATGCTTGAGGTCGGCGATATCGAGGACGACCTCCACGCTGGCCTGGCTGTTGGCGGTGTGCGCCGCGATGTTGCGGATGTTGCTCTTGGCATCGCCAATCACGCCCGTGATGTTCTTCAGCATGCCGAAGCGGTCGTCGCAAAAGACGGTCAGCTTTACGGGATAGGCGGTTGGAGTGCTCTCGTCACGGGCCCACTCCACGTCAATGCGGCGTTCGGGTTCGTATAGAAGATTTGTTACGTTGGGGCAGTGCAGCGAGTGCACGGCCACGCCCTTGCCGCGGGTGATATAGCCGACAATGCCTTCGCCGCGGATGGGATTACAGCATCGGGCACGGTAGACCAGCATGTCGCCCTGGCCTTTGACCGTGATGGCGTTGTGGTCGCCGAATACGCGGCGCACGACGCTGGCGATGCCGCCAGGTTGCGAAGTCAAGCCCTCGGATTCGATGTCGCCTGCGATGGAGGGCGTCGCACCGGCCGGAAGCAAGCGAGCCAGCACCTGGCGCGCAGAATATTTTCCGTAGCCGATTCCGGACATGAGGTCGTCGGCCTTGCCCAGCCCATAGCCGGATGCGACCTTCTGCAAATCTTCGTCTTTGATTTCCTTGAGCGCGATGCGGTACTTGCGCGCTTCTTTTTCAATCAACTTGCGGCCGATTTCAATGGCACGCTCGCGCTGGTGGACGTTGAGCCAGTGCTTGATTTTGTTGCGCGAGCGCGAGGATTTGACCAGTCCGAGCCAGTCGCGGCTGGGCTTGTGGCCGGGCTGGGTGAGAATTTCTACGATGTCGCCCGAGTGCAGCTTGTGGCGTAGCGGCACCATGCGTCCGTTGACCTTGGCGCCCACGCAGGTGTGGCCTACCTCGGTGTGGATGGTGTAGGCAAAATCAACCGGCGTGGCATCGCGCGGCAGCACCACGACTTTGCCCTTGGGGGTGAACGTGTAAACCTCTTCGGGATAAAGATCGACCTTGAGCGTGGAGAGAAACTCGTTCGGATCGCTGACGTCGCGCTGCCACTCCACCACCTGCCGCAGCCACGCCAGGCGCTGCTCATCCTGCGCTGACACCGGCCCGTCTTTGTATTTCCAGTGGGCGGCGATGCCTTCTTCCGCCATCTTGTGCATGTCCTCAGTGCGGATCTGAATTTCAAACGGCGTGCCATCTTCGGTGATGACCGAGGTGTGCAGCGACTGGTAAAAGTTTGGCCGCGGCATGGCGATGAAATCCTTGATGCGCCCCGGCACCGGCCGCCACAAATTGTGGATGATGCCGAGCACGGCGTAGCAGTCCTGCAGGGACCGCGTGATCACGCGCATCGCGCACAGGTCGTAGACCTGGTCGACGGAGATGCGCTGTTTCTGCAGCTTCTTGTGGATGCTGAACAAGCGCTTGATGCGGCTTTCGACGCGCGCCTGGATGCCCGCCTCTTTTAGTTTGTCGATGATGATCTGCTGCATTTTGGCGAGGAAGGCCTCGCCCTGCTTGCGCCGGGCGTTGACGGATTTTTCGACCTGCTCGTAGCCACCGGGATCGAGGAAACGAAAGCCCAGATCTTCCAGTTCGCCGCGGATTTTGCCCATGCCGAGGCGATGGGCGATGGGCGCATAGATTTCCAGCGTCTCTTCGGCGATCTTCTGCTGGCGTTCGGGAGGCAGATGCTCCAGCGTCCGCATGTTATGCAGGCGGTCCGCGAGCTTGATCAAGACCACGCGGATGTCGTCGACCATGGCCAGCATCATCTTGCGCAGGTTTTCGGCCTGCTGCTCCTCGCGGGTGGCGAAGTCGATCTTGCTGATCTTGGTGACGCCCTCGACGATGTGGGCGACCTGGTCGCCGAATTCCTTGCGGATGTCGACGATGGTGACCGAGGTGTCTTCCACGGAATCATGCAGCAGGCCGGCAGCGATGGCGGCCGGGTCCATTTTCATTTCGGCCAGGACGAGCGCCACTTCCAGCGGATGAACGAGGTACGGCTCGCCGGACGCGCGGGTCTGGCCTTCGTGGTGCTTCAGGGAGTAGTCGTAGGCCTTCTTGACGATGGTCAGATCGTCTTGCTGACGATTCTCCTGCATCCGCTTCATCAGATCGCGGAACTTGGTCAGAGTGAGAGCAGTGGTAGCGATCTGTTGGCGCAAGCTCGCCATGATGGATTATACCCGCGGGGAAACAGGCTCGGTAGCGGAGTGCACATCGGGATTCCTCCATTATAGCGTTCGCAAGGCTGATCGAGGCAGGCAGTTGCCCCGCTTCAATCGGGTTGAACCGTGCGAATTCCCCGCTGTTTTGGCGTGCAGTGTTGCAAGCTGATAGAGTGACATCACCTAAACCCATGATTTCTCGAGTTCTCGTCAGCGGTGCGTCCGGGCCCATCGGGGCCGCTCTCCTTCCCTCCCTTGCCACTCGCGGATACGACGTGGTGCGGCTGGTGCGCAACGGCGCCGCCGGAGGGGCGCAGATTCCGTGGAATCCTGCGCAGCCCATTGCTCCCGAGTCGGTGTCCGGATTCGACGCGGTTATTCATCTGGCGGGCGAGAGCATCGTCGGCCGCTGGAGCGAGGCGAAGAAGGCCAAAATTCGTGACAGCCGGATCATCGGTACACGCAATCTGGCTCTGGCTCTTGCCGAGGGGAAGATTAAGCCGCACGTGTTCGTGTGCAGTTCGGCGATCGGATACTACGGCAACCGGGGCGACGAATGGCTGCGCGAAGACAGCGCAGCCGGCGAGGGTTTCCTGGCGGACGTGTGCCGGGAATGGGAGGCTGGCACAAAACCTGCGATCGATGCCGGAATCCGGACTGCGCAGATTCGTACTGGCGTTGTGCTCAGCCCCAACGGTGGCGCGCTCGGCAAGATGCTGACTCCGTTCAAGCTGGGCCTGGGAGGCCGGCTCGGCGATGGCCGGCAGTGGATGAGTTGGATTGATGTCCAGGACATGATCGGCGCCATTCACCACATTCTTAAGACGGACCTTGTGCAAGGCCCGGTGAACATGGTCGCGCCCAAGCCGGTGACCAACGCGGAATTCACCCGGACGCTGGCCAACGTGCTGTCCCGCCCGGCAATCTTCCCCTTGCCTGTTTTCGCCGTCAAGGCGGCCTTCGGTGAAATGGGAGAGTCGGTCTTGTTGGCCAGCCAGCGGGTAGAACCCGCGCGCCTGGTGGCGAGCGGATACCCGTTCCGCTACAGTGAGTTGCGAGCGTCTTTGGAAAATACCCTGAAGCGCTAGCTGGCGACGCACACTACGATGTGACGGCCATCACCGATAGCCCATCCCGCATGTGTCAATCTCAATTCGGTAACTGCAATGTTCAGGAGATTGATCGCCGGGGCTGTGCTGGCTTTGCTCTGCTGCTGGAGTGTTCCGGTGGCTCGGGCATCGGGGCGGCCTTCTGACGACCGGGCCGCGCAAAAGCCGCATTCTTCCAGCCGACATAACCACTCTTGCTGTCCAAGTTTGCATTCCCGATTCGCGTCCTTTTTGTGAAATTAGCGCCGTCCAAAATGCTGTGCGGCGATCAGCATCCTTGCTGCGCCAGGCAGGCGCCCGATAGTCCGCCATTGCTTTCCGCGATCCGCAGGATGCCTCGACCGGACTCGGGCGGATTGCTGATGGCCCTCCCGGGCCAAGGCTGCCGTAGCGGCGATGGCAATGCCGCAGACCTCTGTGCGTGGTCCCATCCGTCCTATTCCGTTCGAAGCACGGTCCTTCGCGTCGGAGTTAATGTCTCGCGCCAGAGGCGCAGTCCTTCTCAACCAGCAGGCTCCGGAGCATTGGCCCTGCCTGCTTCCCACGGGCCCGAGCCCGCCAACGACATTCAGCCGAACTTATATGGTGACCGCATCATGAAGCATAAGATGATCGCCCTGATCCTGGCCCTGACCGTCGTGCCCTGGGCCCAAACCGTCACCCAAACCACACCGTCCACGCCACAGCAGAGCTCGGCACCGGCCGACAAGGGGAAGTGCTGTGACAAGATGGCGGCCGACCCGGGAGATGCACCCGCCTCCTGTGCCCATCATAGGCAGCACACTGGCGATGGCAAGGAAATGGCCGGCCGTTGCTCAGGCAAGCACAAGGACGCCAAGTCGTGCTCGGTCGGCAGCGACGCCAAATCCTGCATGAAGGGGGACAAGGACAAATCCGCATGCTGCGGTGAGAGCTGTCGGCAAAGACAAAACTGCGGCCACGTGCTGCGGTAGCAAAGACTGCGAGAAGGGCTGCTGCTCGAAGAAGCCGAGAAAGCGGTCAGCAGTTGCTCGCGCCTTGGGATGCGCAGCTAAGTCGGCATCCTGCCACCAGGCGGTTACAACTCGTTCAAAGCCCCAGCCGTTTCGACTGGGGCTTTTTTTGATCGCCCTCGCGACTTTACTCGGACTTCGCTGCGTGCTGTGGTTCCTGTACGCGAACCGAAAAGGCGCAGACTGCCCCTTCCGCGAAATTCTCTGCTTCGATACCGAAGGCATGATCGAAGCGAGCGCGGTAGTTCTCCCACGCAATTGCGGACGTCAGTTCGACCAGTTGCCTGTCGCTGAATCTCCCGCGCAGGCGGGCGAAGAGCGCATCCGAGACTTCGACCGGCGTTTGGGTCATGGCATCGGCGTATTCCAACACCAGACGCTCGAGTTCGGAGAAATTGAAGTCTGAGCGGTAGTGGCTCAGATTGGTGATTTGTTCGGCGGAGATGCCGTTTTCTCTGCCTACAGCAGAGCCGATGTCAATTCAAAACGGGCATCCCACCAGCGTCGCAACCCGCAGCTCCGCCAATCCCTTGAGTTTGGCGTCGACCAGTTGGCTGCCCATCTGCGATTGCTCCATCTGCACATATCCCCAGAACAGCTTGGAGTGGTGCGCGGTGACTTGAACCGGCATAATGACGCGGCCGAGCCTGCGCCGCGTTAACGAATAAACCAGTCCCACGAACAGCCGACGGAGTAGTCCGCCCTGGTTGGTGGGAGCCCCGGAAATGCGCGCCATGAGGCCTCCTTCGCTCGAACAATCTACTAAATCTGATTCACTGCGGATTGGGACGGTTCATTTCTTGCTGCAGCTTTTCGAGCAGTTGCGCCCGCTGCTCCGTGGTCAGTTCGCGCTGCAGTTCCTCCAGAGCCAGGGCCACGATGTGGTAGTGGTGCGCCCCGGAATACTTGGGATCCGCGGTGATGTCGAGCCAGAGCTTGTGCATGAGTTCGACATCCTGTGGGCGCATGCGGGGTGCGTGAGGGCCAAGGGCGTACTCGCGAATGGTTCCGTCCGGTGCGCACACTTCCAGGGTCAGCCGCGGGCGCGGCTCGGGCAGGCGCTCCCAGGCGTCGCCGGTAAGTTTGGCTTGCTCGTCTGCCGTGAGCTTGTTGGATAGGCCGCAGACGACGCGGGCAGAATCAAGCCGCTGTGCCGTCACCATGATCGCCTCGAAGACGTCGGTGGCGGGAACAACCAGCAGGTGGATTGGCTTGCCTTCCTTTTCGGCAACGGCCACTGCGGCGGTGAACAGTTCCTGTTCGTAATGATCGAAGACCTGGGTCGCATCGAAGACCGTGCTGCCGCTGAAACTGTGCTCTCGATGATAGAGGCGGGCACTCATGACTACGACGTCCTGCTTGCCGGTGTCGGTGTGGCCCAGAATATGCCGTAAATAGTAGAGGTTGCGGGGATCGCGCACCGCGACCAGGACATTTCCGGGACGAACGCCCATGGCGCCGCTACCCAACTCCTGATTGCCGTAAACGCGAAACTGGTCCAGTTGCTCCGGTTTGCCGTGACGCTCCTTGGCGACGTGGCGCTCGGACAGGGTGAAGATCGTAAAGAACGCGCCACTGAAAATCAGCCCCGCAATTGTGGCTTCATACTTCGTGAACAGATTAACCACCGCGGTGATGAACAATACAGCGGAGATCGCGATCAGCCCAACAGGGACTTCCCTCGTGCCGATGTGCAGGTTGCCGGGAACTTTCCATTCCCGATTTCCGGGCTCGGTGAAGCGCAGCACCAGCACTGCCAGCGATTTCGTGGCGAAGCTCCAGATCACGCCGAAGGCATAGAGCGCGGCCAGAACGTATACGTTGCCCAGGCTCAGGAAGATGGTGACCAACTGCATGCCAACGATGAGATTGATGATGCGATAACTGGTGCCGTAACGATGATGCGGTTTCTGGAACCAACTCGTGAGAACGCCATCCTCAGCCACGCGATTCAGCACGCCGTTCGCGCCCACGATGGAAGTGTTCTGCGCGCCCGCCAGAATCAGCACCCCCACGAGCACCACGAATCCATGGAAGGCCAGCTTCAGGCTGGTCGGGCCCACCAGGTACATGGCGATGCCGCCAATGAGGTTGGCGAAAAAGTTTGGCCTCACGTTGTCGGGAATGATCATCACCGCGAAGAACGAAACCAGCGACGTGAACAGCAGGCTGTATATAAAAATCACCAACCCGGTCTTTTCCAGGTTCTTCAGCTTGGGATGCTCGATCTCGCGGTTGACCTGGGCCAGCGTCTCTTCTCCGCTCATCGCCAGCACGGAGTGCCCGAAGCCAACGAAGAGGAGAATCCAGGTCAGGTGGGCAAACCAGGTGCCATTGAGCCAGCCCAGCGCCTCTTTGTTCAGGGGAATCGCACCCGCCGTGCTGAAGGGACCGGGTGGCAACTGTACGGGGGTGCGCAAAACCGTAATCGTGCACCACCCGATTAAGATCACGACCATGACGGTGGTGATCACCATGATCTGTACTGCTTTCCCGCTGGATTCGTGGATGCCTTGGGTGTTCTTCCACCAGAAGTAAAGCACGACGATGACCGCCAGCCCAGCGGCGAAATGGTCGTCGGAGAAGTTCAGGGGGCGATGCAGGGAGACGCCGATGTCCTTGATGAAGCCAGCCAGGTATTGCCCGGCGGAAACCGCGCTGATGGGACCGGTGAGGACATAGTCGAACAACAGGGCCGAGACCGAGAACTTGGCCAGGGTCCCGCCCATGGCCTCTTTGACCACGCGGTAGACGCCGCCGCGCACGAACATGCTGCTCGATTCGATATAGAGCGCACGAACGGCATAGCTGAACAGCATGACGGCGAGGATGAACCAGGGAGCGCTCTTGCCAATGACCTTCTCGGCGTCACCACCGGCGTAGTAGGCGGAGGAGGCCAGATCGGACAAAACGATCGCAGAGGCGCGCCAGAACGAGATGAAGGTCAACATCACCGTGGTGGCGACGAAGACCTTTACTGCCGGTTTGGATCCCTCAACCGATGTGGCCATTCTTCAGAACGAATGCGTGCGAGCGTTATGAGATAAGCCTAGAAGATAGCACAGGGCCGAGACGAAGGCTTGACGGATGGCGAGGGGCCGCGGACCGGAAAGACATTCGTATCAGGGCATGCCTTCAGGCGTGCCGCCCTAAAACGTTAGCACTCGCGGGCTTTAGCCCCTGCAGCTATGCGGGCATCCCAGCGGCTGAAGCCAGATTCGCCTCACGGCCCTGACGGCATCGCTGAAGCGATGCCCTGATACGAGTTGTTATCCTTAGAAGCCCATCACCTCCGCGATAGAATGCGGCGCGAACTCGCTGCGGTCCATTACAATAGCGGGTTGGCCGAGTCAAATGGGCGCGGCTGTCGGCCCGACCCCACGCTGTCTCATGTTCAAGAAGATTCTCATCGCGAACCGGGGCGAAATTGCCGTGCGCGTGATCCGCGCCTGCCACGAGATGGGAATTGCCGCGGTGGCAGTCTACTCCGATGTCGATCGCGCCGCTCTGCACGTTCGCAAGGCCGATGAGGCTTATCCGATCGGTGCCCCGCCGGCCACCGAGTCTTATCTCAATATCGACAAAATTCTGGATGTCGCCGCGCGCTCGGGCGCGGACGCGATCCATCCCGGCTACGGATTTCTGTCCGAGAATGCAAAGTTCGCCAGAGCCTGTGTAGATGCAGGAGTGAAGTTCATCGGGCCGACGGCGGCGGCGATGGACGCCATGGGATCGAAAACGCGGGCGCGGCAGGCGATGGAGCGCGCCGGTGTTCCCTTCGTGCCCGGCACTTCGCGCGGGTTGGAATCATTCGAGCAGGCCGAGCAGGTCGCAACCGGCATCGGCTATCCCGTGATGCTCAAGGCCGCGGCAGGCGGCGGCGGAAAGGGTATGCGGCTGGTGCACGCGTCGAAGGATCTCAAATCCGCGCTCGACGGTGCACGCAGTGAAGCGGAACGCTCCTTTGGCGACAGCGAAGTCTACATCGAGAAAGCCATCCTCAATCCCCGGCACATCGAGATACAGATACTTGCAGACGAGCACGGGAACACGGTGTATCTCGGCGAGCGCGAATGTTCTCTGCAGCGCCGGCATCAGAAGGTGGTGGAGGAAGCCCCTTCACCCATGGTCGATCCCGAAATGCGCCGACAGATGGGCGCAGTCGCCGTCCGCGTCGCCGAGGCCGCCGGTTACACGAACGCCGGTACGGTTGAGTTTCTCGTCGACCAGCAGAAGAATTTTTACTTCCTTGAGATGAACACGCGTTTGCAGGTGGAGCATCCGGTCACCGAGTTGGTCACCGGGCTGGATCTGGTACATCTGCAGATTCGCATTGCCGCGGGAGAGCGACTGCCCGTCACACAGGATGATGTGACGATTCGCGGCCATGCCATCGAGTGCCGTATCTACGCGGAGGACCCCGACAACAATTACTTCCCCAGCCCGGGCAAGATCACCTTGCTGCTGGCGCCTTCAGGACCCGGAATTCGCCGCGACAGCGGCATGTACGAAGGCTGGACCGTGCCCATGGACTACGATCCGCTGCTGGCCAAACTGATCGGCTACGGCACGGACCGCAATCAGGCGATCGGACGGCTCACCCGCGCCCTGAACGAATACTTTGTGGGTGGAATAAAGACCAACATCTCGCTGTTCCGCCGAATTCTGCGCCATCCGGATTTTCTTTCGGCCAAGCTGGATACCGGCTTCCTCGATCGCATGTTGAAGCAGAAGGATGATGTGCAGTTGGATTCTTGTACGCATCCCGCGGCGGTCGAAGTCGCGGTGATCGCGGCCGGTATGTTCGCCGTGCTGGGTCCGGCGGCGGCCGGGCCAAGCGAGCGCGTTCCGGCAGACGGATCATCCGGCAAGGCTTCCAAAGCGGCTTCCCCGTGGAAGAACGCTGCCCATCAAGAGGCGATGAGGTGACTTACGAAGTCCTCATCGACGGTAACAATTACCGGCTCGAGCTTGATCGCCTCGAAGGGCGTTGGCTATGCCGCCTTGACGGCCGCGAGATCGAAGTGGACGCCGTGCTGCCGCGGCCGGACGTGCTCTCGCTCCGCATCGGCAACAAAGCGTATGAAGTGAAGTGCGAACGGGTTGCGAACGAGGTGCATTTTTGGGTCGGAAGCGCCCGTTTCGCGGCGCAAGTCCGCGATCCGCGATCCCTGCGTGGCCGCGTTCGGGCGGTAGACGATCAAGGTCCCAGAAAGCTGACGGCGCCCATGCCGGGCAAGATTGTCCGCGTGCTGGTAAGACCGGGAACTGAGGTCGAGGCCGGAGCAGGGGTGCTAGTGGTCGAAGCGATGAAGATGCAGAACGAGATCAAGTCGCCCAAGAAGGGAACGATCCAGAAAATTCTGGTTGCCGAAGGCGCCGCGGTAAATGCCGGCGATGTCCTGGCGATCGTGGAATAACTGTCTCTCCTAGAGCGGTTTCCAAACTGTTGTGGCTGGCCCAGCTTATATTGTCATCCTGAGGTGGGCGCTTTTGCCCGCCGAAGGACATGCAACTGGCAGGCAGTGCATTGGTCCTTGGGCGCCAGAGAGCGGCGCCACCTAATGAATAACTTCGATACATGCCGCCTGTTCATTCCTCTTTTTTAACCCGCTGCAAGCGGGTCCCTGGCTCAGGATGACAAGACTCGGTCATGGCAGAAATCTGCGCGCCCCTTCCTTGTACTCACTGCGAAACCGTTCGAACTACTTCTCCATGCCGTTGCTGTCGATCACCTTCTTTGCGTAGTAATTCTCGACCCTGGCCGAGTCCCGCAGAACCTCATAGTAAGCGGCTTTCAGCAACTGTTCGCGGCGGTCGTGAAGTTGCGAACGAATGGCCTGCTGCACCCGCGGATCGCCTAATTCGCGCTGTCCGGCAGGTTCTTTTGAAACCAGTTTTACGATGCGGTATCCCACTTTCTTGGTGTTGGGATCGACCACGCTGATGATGGGGCTGTACTGCCCCGGCTTGAGTTTCATGACCGCCTCGCGGGTGAACGCATCGGCGCTGCGCAGCGAGGATTCCAGCACGGTTCCCAGATCGCCACCGTTGCCTGAAGTTTCGGGCTCTTCTGAGTACTTCATGGCCAAGGTGGCGAAATCGTCGCCGCTATCGAGGCGGTTGGCGATCATCTGGATCTTCTTGCGGGCATCGGCATCGTTTTGCGCTTTTTCATTCTGATTCTGGGCGTGCGGGTTGGGCACTGGAGTGACGATGATCTGCGCCAGGTGATACTGCGGCTCGATTAGGTTGAACTCGCCTTTGTGAGCATTGTAGTAGTCGGTGATGTCCTGGTCGGTGACGTTGATCTTGGACGACACTTCTTTGTTCATCACCTTATCGAGGGTGATCGAACGGCGGATGTCGCGCTTGAAATCGGCGATGGTGATCTTCTTGTCGGCCAGGCGCTTGTCGAACTCTTCCTGCGTAAAGGGAGACTTGATTTCGTTGAACCTGCGGTCCACTTCTTCGTCGGTCGCCAGCAAACCCAGTTTCTCGGCGCGCCGCATCACGATTTCGTCGTCGATCATCTGGTGCAGAATTTGGAGGCGCAGAGCGGTGGCCTGTTCCCCACTGGAAGCCTGTTGCGCGGAGGCAGCCTGATAGTTGTTGTAGTACTTGTCGACGTCGGAGCTGAAAATTTTCCGGCCATCCACCGCGGCCATGACGTCGCCACCAACCTTGGAATTGCATGCGATCAGCACTACCAGCAGGATCGCTGCTGAAAATGGGGCAGAAACCCGGCCGAAGAACCCGTTTTTATTCAAGAGCATGTCTCCCGTCTGACCACCACTTCGCCACAAGCGACAATCCAGGCCGAGGGAGCGGCCCGGCACAGTGCATCTTTGGGTAAGCCGTTACTTGGAAGCCGGAACGGGTGCCGGGGCTGAGGATGCGTGTACCGGCACGGGTTGTCCTGCCTCTTTCAGAGCGCTGTCGAGCGCGGCGCGGACCTCGCCGATGGGAACTGCGCCGTCGATCTTCTGGCCATTGATGAACAGAGTCGGCGTCGCGCTCACTCCAAGGTCGTCCGCTTCTTTCATTGAGGCCTTGACAGCATCCTCGTTCTGCGCCCTGACGCAGGCTAGCAATTTCACGACGTCAATGTTGTGCCTCTGCCCCTGAAGCTGTGCCATCCTGTCGATGACGTCCAGGCGCGCACCCGGCGTCTTTTCGTTATCCACCACCCCCTTGTTGGCGTGGATGTAGTCGGCGAAATCCCAGTAGGCATCGGGGTTCAGCGCAGCCAGGCAGTTCGCATCCACCGCGGCATGGATCGCCCACGGGTGAATCTCGGCCAGGGGATAGTCCTTGTAAATGAAGCTGACCCGGTCGCCGTATTCCTTGAAAATTTCCGGGAACAGGGTTTGGTGCATTCGCGAGCAGAACGGGCATTCGAAGTCGTCGAAATTAACCACTACGACCTTGGCTGCCTTCGCCCCGCGCGAGGGACGGCCGGTCACATCAATCTTGCTCATGAGTTCGGTGAAGGGGTCCTTCGTCAAGTCGAACTTGGTCAGCCGCAGCATGCTGTTGCGGTCCTTGGAAATCAAGAACTTCAAGTCCTTCGGCCTGCCTTCGCCCCCGTCGATGGTCACGGTCACCGCGTCAAAGCCGGCTAAGTCGGTGCTGGGGGTGATGGCGCCGACCGTGACTTTCACTCCCGCCGGGATCGTATAGAAGGAACGCACTTGACGTTCGATTTTGTGCGCCAGTTCGGGAGGCGCAGATTGGGCCACACAGCCCAGGCAAATCAGGAGCAGGATCAGGATGGAACGTCGGATAGTGGTCACCAGAAACCGCCTCAGCATTGCGAAAGAACACTCGATTATCTCATAGCGGATGGGTCCAAACGCTGCGTTGGGAGTAGCCGCCCCTCCTATCCGACACGGCGAAGTTGTGCGGCGGGAAGCAGGGAATTCATCGATCCGGAGCGGAAACCCTCTAGATCGAGGGTGACGAACTGGAAGCCAAGCGACTTGAAGATCGCGGTGAACTGGGCTGCCATGGCGGGATTCAGGGCGCGATCCATTTCCTCGCGGGCGACTTCGATGCGGACAATTTCGCCGTGATGCCGCACGCGGAACTGGCGGAAGCCCAGAGCGCGAATCGCATCTTCGCCTCGCTCAATCACTTCGAGCGCCTCGCGTGTCACCGGGCGTCCGTACTCTATGCGGGACGACAGACATGCCGAGGCTGGCTTGTCCCAGATGCGCAGGCCGGCCTGGCACGCCAGTTCGCGAATCTCAAGCTTGCTAAGACCGGCCGCCAGCAGGGGAGCAGCGACGTGGTGTTGCCGGGCGGCTTGCTGGCCGGGGCGGAAGTCACCCTGATCGTCCAGGTTCACTCCGTAAGCAATCGTATCGAAAGCGCGCGCGGATCGGAGTTGCTCCATCACCGCAAACAGTTCGTCCTTGCAATGAAAGCAGCGTTGGCCGTCATTGCGAGCATATTCGGGACGGTCGAGCTCCGATGTGGTAATCCCTTCGACCGGGATTCCCTGCTCATGGGCGAAGGCGAGCGCGTCGGCAAGTTGCGTGCGGGCCAGACTGGGGGAGTCCGCGATCACTGCCAGCATGTCGTCGCCGAGCACGCGATGGGCGGACCAGGCCAGGTATGCGGAATCGACGCCGCCCGAGTAGGCAACGAGGACACGGCCAAGCTGGGCGAGATTTGCCCTCAGTCGGGAATCCTTCGAAAGGGTGCCGTCGTCCATCTGTCGATTCTAATACAGCCGCTCCTGCCGCCTCAGGTTTCCGAACGACCCAATGTTGGCCAGCGTGAAGGTGAAGCGGAAGAGATTTTCGTTGCGTACGTTGGCGATGGCGTAGCGGCGATATTCCAGGGTCACGCCGCAGCAATCCCAGTTATAGCTGGTTTGTGCCGTGGCGAACTGCAGCTGTTTGATTTCAGAATCGAAACCTAAGCTGGCGGCGGCGCTGAACCCGCGCCGGTTGAGTCCACCGTAACCGAGGGCCACACGGAATTGCTGGAACTTGCAGGTCACTTGCGTAGTGGCCGAGGCCAACCCGCAGTGGCCAAAACTGGCAGAGGAGCCCGAAGCCGATGGCGCGTTGGTTTGCGGGATCTGCAGAAAGGCGTCGCCCCCACCCACCGTGAAAGGCCCGGCGTTGTAGTTGACCAGCAGGGTACTGGCATTCACGCGGTCCAGCTGAAAATCGTAATCGAGGTCCCATTCGGTGTTGGTGCGGCTGCTGTTTGCGACCCGCAGACGAGACACCACCGGAGAGAGATGCCGCGGTTGCGTGATAAATGCGATCCCCGTCAAATCCTCGGTGGTGGTGAAGACATTGCGCTGCCCCGCCACTAGGGCCCCGCCGAAGGTGGGATCCAGGAAATATTTTTGGGCGATCTCCCAGCTGAGGACCTCCTGCACGTCGGGGCCCTGCGGACACGACTGCTTGTCGAGGTTACTGGCACGCTGCCAAGGGACCGTCTGCTCTGGGGCGGCAGCGCCGACCGCGATGCCGGTCATATTGGTCTCGCACTCTTCGATTTGCTTCGTCGTTCGTTTGGCATAGAGCCGGGTCGTGAATCCGTATTCGACTTCGTGGGTATTGCTCAGGATGTCGCGATCGTCGAAATGTAGGACGTTGGCGAAGTCGTTCACCCCGGTAACCAGGCGATAGACAGCCCGCGGCTCGATAACGTGCTTCCATCTCCGTCCCAAAAACTCCTGGTCGAAGATCTTCTCGAGCACCGGCGGCCGCAATTCCACGGTTGCATCCAACGCCTGGCGGTTGGTGGGATCGAGAACGGCAAGTCCGCCCACGAAGCGTTCCGTGTAGTACGTCTCGTGCAGAGTCAGCCCGGGACGGACTGACCACCCGTGGAACTGCAGGGGCGCGGAAATCTCCGGTGAAATGTTGACCCGCCCCAGCAGATTGGCGGTGTGAAAACCGGGCTCGCTGCGCGACAGTCCGCTCACCGACGCGTCGAACGACCAGAAGAAGGGCGTGTGGCTTAATGGGCGGTCCACGCTGGACGCGTCGACGCTCGGCGCGTGCCAGATCTGGATGGCGTCGAAGATGGGCGGGTTCGTGAGCGTGCCGTTGGAAGCCAACTGAAAGAAGTTCTGATAGCGCTCGAGCACTCCGCTGAGAAAGTATCCATCCCACGCCTTGGTAAGAAACATCTGCGACTTTACTTCAGAGTTGATGGCTTGGCTGAAAGTCTCGTTGAAGGCGAGCCGGAACAGGAACGAGCTCAGATAGTCGGCGTCGGAGACCGCACGAAGGCCGTGAAAGTTGCCCTCTGCCGCCAAATGAGCTTCCTGGCCGCCTTCGCGCAATACATGCGGCCCGGTGCTGGTATTAATCACGATGCCGCGATCGAGCACGCCGAAATAATTCAGGTCGACATAAGAGGCGTCCGTGGGACGCGCGCGAAATTCTCCCCTTTGGGACCATCCCCGCTTGGAGAAATACTCCGCGCCCACCGTGGCATCCATGCTGCGATTGATATTCCAATAGAAAGAATCGCCGACGATGTAGCCCTTGGTAGAAGACTTGCCGGCTGTGGGCACGAGGAATCCAGTCTGTCGCGCCTCGCGGTTCACCGGATGGGTGGCATAGGGAAAGAAGAAAACCGGGAAACCGTGCAGCAAGAACGCGCTGTTGGTAATGCTGGCATTGCCGCCCACATCGACCACAACTTTGTGGGCGCGGAACTGCCACTTGGGACTGGGGAGTTCACAGGTGGTGATGGAACCGTCATAGACGAGGTAATGATCGGGCGTGGTCTTTTCTACCACTTTGCCGTTAAAGGCGAAGGGCGCGGTGGAAGTCAGCACCACGCGATTCCCGTGAAAACGCATTCCGGTAGTCCCGGCGACCTCGAAGAAGCGCCCGGTCTCGGCGGTCAGGTTGTAAGTGCCGTGTGTGGCCCTTATGTGGTCGTCATTGGGACCTCCGTCGAGCGTGAAGTGACCTGAGGCGGTGGTCTCGCCGCTGTCGGAGTTGTAGGTGACTTCATCGGCGCGCAGAACATAACCGCGGTAGTGAATCTCGGCGTCGCCGTGCAGTTGGTACAGATCTCCTTGTTTCTCCTGCTTGACGGCGCAGATGACCGTCCCGTCGTTCAGTTGCGTCGCCGCCCGGTTGGCACACGGTGTGCTGGAAGCGGGCGCGGTGGTGTCCGCCGGTGGTGCCGACTCTTGCGCGGAGGGCGCCGTATCCTGATCGGAATTTCCAGCAAGCAACTGGCTGGTTACTAGCGCAGACGCGAGAAGCTGATGACAAAGGAAGATCGCCGTGATAAGCAATTTAGTGCGAAGGGTCATCGGAAAGAAGACCATCGGAAAGAAGACCATCGGAAGAAAATCAGCGGCGGATGAACGCTCATCGGAAGCGGACCTGTCCCTTTCGGTTCGATGGTGGCGGCTTCGTGAAGTTAGCACGCGAATGGCCGAACAGGAAAGTGGCGAACAAGGCTAGGATTCCCGTTGCTCCGCTTCCGTTGCCCGTTTCGCCGCGGCTGGCGCGATTTTCGCAAGACTGGTTTTCATGGATTGTGCGCGGTGTAGTGCGGTTTGCCGTTGCCATTCGGAGCCCCCTCCCGCTACCTCCCGGTGGCGGCCTGACGCGAGGAACTTCTCTGCGTCTGCCTTGGCGTATGCCCCGATTCCGGACGCGACCCGGGAAGCCGCATACGTCGATCCGGAGCCTGCGGATCTGAAGGAAACAAGACTTGCAAGCGGCCGGCAAAGCGGAGCCGAGGGTATGGGAGAAATTCCGGCCACTTTAGAGGCGGCGGCAACGTCACCCGGCAGCGGGACTTTGATCCCCGAGGCGGAGGCGACGCCTCATTCGCCAGATAGAGTCGCACCAACCGAAAGCGTGGCCGAAGAAATCGATCCCTCGGCCTGGCGCGACGAACTTTCGGCTCGCCTCACTCGATACCGTGCCCGCCGCAAGATACGCCCGCCCCGCTACCCATCATTGCGCCTGCGATTTGACCCCGTCGATTACTCGGCTGACCCCGAACCGCAGTCTGAGGCTTCGTCAGCGTCGACCCTCGATCCGGTGGCAGATCATGGATTCGCCGAGGACGGACTGGACAGGTACGGACAGATGGATGGGTTGACCGCGACTCGTGAAGAAGTCAGCGAGTCTCAGCCCCGGGAGGCACCCGCCGCTCAACTGCAGCAAGTCGCTCCGCCCAGGCCACACTCTGGCGCAAAGATTATCGAGTTTCCCAGGTTTGGTATGGAAAGGTTTGAGGTTGGAAAATTCAACTTCGAGCCACCACCGCCTCCTCCGGACCAGCTGGCTGAACCTGTGGGAGAGCACATCCGGATTCTCGAGGTGCCCGAGGTAGAGGCTCCACCTCCGGCGCTGGGCGGAATCACGATTGCGCCCGCCCAGCGTCAGGATGCTGAAAAGCGCCCCGGCATTGACATTCCGCTGCAGAGTGCCTCGCTAGCCCGACGCATCTTGGCCAGTCTCGTCGACGGACTCACCATCTTTGCCGCATCTGCATTATCGGGCTTCATTTTCTGGAAAGTCGCAGCGATTCGGCCGCCACTCGCACAGATGCTGGGATTCGCCGCTGGCGTTCCCTGTTTGTTCTGGGCTGTCTTTCAGTACCTGCTGATCGTTTACGCGGGCCGCACTCCCGGCTTGCGCGCCTTCGGTCTCGAACTCACCCGCTTTGACGGCAGGCCAGCCAGCCGCTCCCTGCGCCGCTGGCGCGTGCTGGCGTCTTACCTTTCGGCAGCTTCCCTGGGGATGGGCTACGCCTGGGTTTTTCTGGACGAGGACGCCCTCTGCTGGCACGACCGCATCACGCACACTTATCTTGCGCCTCGAAAACGCCAGCCCAAATCCGATGGGCTCCCGAAGACCTGAAGCTTCCGCCAAATGAACCCTCAAGCCAGGGCGCGTCAAACGTCAATGCGCTATTGATAGCTATTGATAATGGTTCGCCAACCATCGGTATGGTTCCGGTTAGCGTTGCGCGAATTTGTTCAATAATATGGCGTTAAGTCGCGCAACTATGCTGCGATACAGCATCTGACGGAAGACGAACTCTTCTAGCTCGCCGATGAGAAGGAGCAACTTACCGATGAGGCGCGGATAGCGCTGGAATCCGAACTCGGCCGAAGGAATCTTTCTACAGCCGAAGTTAAAGCCTACACACGGCAATGTGCCGACGACAACAAAGCTGACAAGCTTCGGCGCGCAAGACGGCAAGTGATTCCCAATCTCGGCCTCGGCAAGAGGTTCCTCGGGAAGACAAACTGCCGTCGCGACCCGAGCGACCTGTTCGAACTGTACGAAGGCTGCCGTAGTGCCGTAGTGAGCGTAATTGTTATTCAAGAGTTTTGGCGATATGATCGACGCGAAGTGAAGGACATATCTTACACACGCCGAGCGCTCAGTTTTCTGTGTCGCGCAGTGATTTTGTCCACCGCACTGGCGAACGCAGGTGTCAACCTGCTGTTGGCCATTCTTGTTCCAATATGGTTCTTCCTCGCAGCAGTTGTAATTCTTCTACTTCCCGGCATTGACGAGCACTACGACATAGAGCCTTACCCATTCCTGCCTGTCCTCTCGCCGCGCCCTCCGCCCGCCGCCCGTTTAGGCTAATAAGCTGCCACATTGATTAGCCGTTTCGCGATATCCCAGATTCACACCGTTGTCGTTGGTGCGCAGTCGCGTCGCAACCTACCACGAGCTGCGTACGCCCGCTCGGAGATTGATGTCAGTCAAGCGCATATTGCGGAAGATGCTCCTAGCCTTTCTTCTTGGAGGGCGCGCTGCTTTGGGAATCGGTATGACACGAGAGGAAATTGAGGCAAGTTTGTATTCAAACACTCAGACGGTGCTCGAGATCACAATTCCTGAGAGGAATGAAATCTGCGATTGAGGGTAGCCACGAATCAACGCTTTCTTCCCCTCATCTCGTGAAAGGCAGTTGCCGGACGTCTTGACTTCTGATCATTTGTCAGTTTACGAAGACAGTGCGATTGCGCTCATCAAGATACGGGGGCTGTCGCAACAGTGGCTCGGACGTTCCCACCCTCGGCACGAAAATGCCATTTACAGGGTGTTCCACTAAGTCTAGGCTGTCGACTTGAAAACCACTCGGCCCAGACAGTTTCCAGAAATTCATGGAGCAAAAGGAAACGACCGTCATGGCATCCCAACCTTGCCCCGAATTTCCGGGCAGTTTCCGGTTTGAGTTCGACGGAGTGAATCGGATTCTGCTGCTCCGACTGAAAGGAAGGATGACCGAAGAAATACTTCGGGAAATTTACACCGAAGGGGGCAGGTATTGGACGGCCACCATGCCAAATGCGGCGATTGTGGACTGCTCGTCCGTTACCGAGACTCCATTTCGTCCGACCATATCCGGGCACTGGCAAGGAGGGAACCTATGCCGGGCACCGTCGGTCGGCCGCGCATTATCGTCGCCCCGACAACACTCCAATACGGTTTGGCCGGCGTGTTTCAGCTGGGCAGCGAGCATGAGCGACCTCTTACAGTGGTACACACAATGGACGAAGCGCTCGCGGAACTGGGCATTCAGTCCCCTCACTTTGAGCCGCTGGAGTGCGCTTCTCATAGAAGCGCTCAAAACTGCCGGCAGGTGTCATTGAGCGGCATGGCAATGTTATGTCAACAAGACCACAGTTTCCGAATTCTCGTAGGTATGGTGACGAGGCCGCTTAATTGCGAATTCCGGCGCAACAACCGATCGTCGAGGCCGAGATCCGCGTCAGTAGTCGCGCACCTTATCGAACAACTGCGGCACAATCTCGAATTCCGCTTCTCGCATACAAACGACCAGAGCCGCTCGCTTAAAGAGAGCCCTGTGCCAACGTCGCATGTGAATGATATGCGCAGCCTCTTTGCTTTCTACCGCGTCCTTCCCTTCGCCCAAACGCAACTCAACCCGTGGATTCGGCATCGGGACCGCTAACCGTTCGCCCACCGTCCGGCAGCTCACAATCAGAATCGATTCCGCCTCTCTCGGATGGGCATTGTCGTGCGCGGTGAGTTGTTGTGAGTAAGAACAGCCCGTCAGCAGCAAAACCCAGATCAGAGTCCGCAATTGCCTCTCCTCATCAAGACTTTCAGGTTGAGGCGAACGTGGCCCCAAGGCACCGAATTCGTGACTGAACAATTCGTGACTTAACAAAGAGACGCACTCATATGTCGTTAGTCAACCGGCTTTGGATCTGTAACAACAATTTTCGGCATGACATGAGAAGCGTCGCGCAGCAAATCATCGAAATACAGTACGCGGCGCGGTGTGCTGTCAGTTCCCAGAAGTTGTCCCACCCTCACGAGCGCACGTGTCCGAGGAGCGAGGGCGGAGCATTTCACCATCCAGGGGTTGCCCGACCGTGAACTGGCCTTACGGTCGTAGCTGTTGTTATGGCGATAGAAGCACTCCTTGACTAAGGTGTGGTTGGAGGCAGGACAGGCAAGGCTTGGGCTCCAAGGGCTGAAAAGCGCCGATGCGCCGCCCAAAATTTCAAGGAAGTTGTTTACCCGTTGATTGCTCTGGTTTACGCTAGTCATCCTATGCGCGTTTCCCAAGTCTTCCTTCTCGCTATCGCCACAGCCTCATCCGTCCTTGCCCAGGACGTCAAACCGTGGGCAGAACGCCTCGCGGCGCAGAACGCGCTGTTCGACGAGCACTACGAAGCCGACCTCCGCAACTTTCCAGAGCGCGCGACCTCATTCGGGGACTATCGCTACAATGACCGCCTGGCGGAATACTCGCTCGACGCGATCCAGCGTCGGCACGAGACCGACCAAGCATTCCTCTCGCGCCTGGAGGCAATTCCGACGACCGGCTTCTCCGATCAGGACCAGCTCTCCCACGACTTACTGGTTCGCGTCCTGGCCCAGCGGATTACCGACTACAACCTCAAAGAATACGAGATGCCGATCAACCAGCAGAGCGGCATCCACACCAACCTCGCCGATCTGCCGCTGGCGGTTCCCCTCGACTCGGTCAAGCACTACGAAGACTATGTTGCGCGGCTGCACCAGATACCACGCGCCTTCGCCCAGACCACGGAAGTCCTGCGCGCCGGGATGAAGGACAAGCTCATGCCGGTACGGTTTCTCGCGGAAAAGATCCCGGTCCAATGCGAGGGCATCATCACTGCCGACCCGTTTCTGCAGCCCACCAAGAAGTATCCCGCCAGCATTTCGGCGGATGATCAGAAGCGCCTGACCCAAGCCATCACCGACGCCGTCAACACCGATGTCCTTCCCGCGTACAAGACATTCGCCGCTTTCATCCGAACCGAATATGCCCCACAGGGGCGGACGACGCTCTCCATCACTTCTCTGCCCGACGGCCAAAAGCGCTACCAGAACGACATTTATGCCAGGACCACAACGCACATGACGGCGGACGAGATTCACCAGCTTGGCCTGCGCGAGATCGACCGCATCGAGGCCGAGATGACCGCGATTGCCAAAAAAGAGGGTTTCGCGGACCTTGCGTCGTTCCGGGCTTCGCTTAAAACCAACCCCAAGTACAAGCCCACCTCAGCCGAGCAGATCCTCGACGATTTTCGCCATTACATTGCGCAGATGCAGCCCAAGCTTCCGGAACTTTTTACTCTGCTACCCAAGTCGCCGGTCACGGTCGAGGCCATCCCCGAATTTCAGGCGGCCGCGGCAACCCACTACGTGACCGGCACGCCCGACGGCAAGCGGCCCGGACGGGTCGTCGTCGCAACCTCCAAGTTCGCGGATCGCTCGTTAATCGACGACGAGGCAGTCGCCTACCACGAAGGCGTACCCGGTCATCACATGCAGCTCTCCGTTCAGCAGCAGCTGCAGGGGTTGCCGAAGTTCCGCCTGCACGGTCTCTTCTTTAACGCCTATGGCGAAGGCTGGGCCCTCTACGCGGAAGAGCTGGGCAAAGAGGTTGGCTTCTATCAGGATCCCGTCTCTGACTATGGACGGCTTTCTTCTGAACTGTTCCGGGCCGTTCGTCTGGTGGTTGACACGGGGATTCACGCCAAAGGATGGAGCCGCGACCAGGTCGTGGAATTCTTCCGCAAGTCGGGCGCGGTCGACGAGCCTACGATTCAGTCCGAGACCGATCGCTACATTTCTTGGCCAGCCCAGGCCCTTAGCTATAAGCTTGGCCAGCTTAAGTTCCGCGAACTGAGGGAACGCGCCAAGAAGGAGTTAGGGCCGAAGTTCGATCTGCGCAAGTTCCACGACGAGATGCTCGACGGAGGGACGCTACCCCTGGACCTGCTGGAGGCGCGGACCGACAGGTGGATTGCGCAACAGAGGGAAAAATAGCGGATTCATCACCACCACCGGAGAAGACTTCAATGACGGAGCTGTCCTAGGCGGACTGGCTCTTTTCCGAGGACAGCCGCGAAAAACTCACCGGAAATGGGATCTGCGCCCCATCAGACTCAGCCCGTGCCCATCGGTTGCGCGGTGTAAAGCGGAAGCGGATCAGCGTCCAGATGGCCTGCCATCCATCGGAGTGGCGAATTTTCTTCCCTTCCACCGCGGAGCGAGGAGTGTAGGAGATGGGAACCTCCGCGATCTTCTCGCCCATGCGGCACAACTTCGCCGTCACTTCCGGGCAGAATTCGAAGCGTTGGCACTCCAGCCGTATCTGCGCCAGCAGCGAGCGGCGCACGACCTTGTAGCAGGTGGCTTCGTCGTGGATCCCCGCGCGATAAAAGAGATTCGTGAGATGAGTTAGTAATTTCGCGCCCAGAAAAAAGCGCAGCCCTCGCTCTGGGCGATCGGGACGCACGCCGTAGACTACGTTGGCTCCGTGTTCCTCGAGCGGCTCGAGCAGCGCCGGATAATCCCGTGGATCGTATTCCAGATCGGAGTCCTGAATCAGGACGTACTCACCCCGTGCGTAGGACAGAGCGGTGCGTATGGCTGCTCCCTTGCCGCAATTTTTCTCGTGAAAAACGATCGTGACGTCTTCGAGGGGTGGCAGAGCTTGCAGCTTTTCGCGAGTACCGTCGGTCGAACCGTCGTCCACAATAATGATTTCTTTTTTCACCGGCGAGGCGTGGATCGCCTGCAAGAGCTCGTCCACATGCGTTGCCTCGTTGTACACCGGGACAATCACCGATACGCATCCCTTCCAGCGATCATGGATCGCAGCGGAATTATCGCGCCGGCCTGCTGCCCGGGGTGTCACGTCAGGATTCATATCAAGAATGCGCACGTTCAGAGAAATCTCTGTGCATAGTATCATCTGAAATTGCTTGATCCATTGCCCCGAAGCATGCCGCCACCCGAAGCCCCGGTGAACCAAAGCGCAGGCGCCTCCACCCTCCCGTCAGGTTCCGTTCGCTCCGCGCGCTGGTTGACGCTCTTCTTACTGTTGACAGCCGGTGCAGCCCTGAGGTTCGTGGCTCTGGCCGCGAAACCCTTCTGGTTTGATGAGTGCTTCAGCGTAGAAGTCGCGCGAATCGACTGGCGCAATTTCCTGCACCTGGTGTGGTGGCGCGAAGCGAATATGACGCTGTACTACCTGCTGCTGCGCGGGTGGGTGCCTTTCGGGCAGAGTGAGTTTTTTATTCGTGCCCTTTCGGTCGTGATCGCCGTGGCCACGATTCCGGCGGTTTACTGGCTCGCCAAACTTCTTTATAACCGGCAGGTTGCGTTGATCGCGGCCGCACTGTTCACCTTTAACGCGTACCACGTTCGTTACGCGCAGGAAGCGCGCAGCTACGCCCTCTTCGTGCTGCTGGCGACGTTATCTTCGGGATTTTTGATCGCCTGGTTGCGCGAACCGGGACAGCGAAATCGATTCCGCTACATTCTGACCAGCATTCTTGCGGTCTATGCGCATCTGTATGCGCTGCTGCTGGTGCTGGCCCAAGGGCTCGTCCTGAGTCGAATTGGAGTCCCTGAGGTCGGTCCGAGCAGCAATCGTCTTGACCTTGCCGCACAGATGCGGCGCGTGTGGGAGACGATCGGTGTCGCGGTGTTGCCGCTGCTCATTTTTGTAGTCAAGACTGGGGCGGGGCCGATTCGCTGGATTCAGCGGCCGAGCGTTCGCGATGTGCTCGAGTTTTTCGAGCATCTGGCGGGAAGCGGCAGCTGGCCCCTGTTGGCCATGTACGCCGTCGCCTGCATTGTGGCAGTCGCTCCTGTCGGCAAGAGATTCTTCGCGTGCGACCCGACTTGGGAGACGTGGCGCGTCCAGTTCCTCCTCGTCTGGCTCCTGTTCCCCGTGGGGTTGACGGTGGTGCTTTCCTTCGCCCGCCCCGTATTTCTAGGCCGCTATATGATCTTCTGCCTGCCCCCGCTTGTCATTCTCGCGGCCGCGGGACTGGCGCGGCTCGAGCAATCCTGGATGCTCGCAGCCGCACTGACCATCATGCTGTTGTTGTCTCTGCGCGGAGTTTTCTTCGTGTACGGTCACGACTTCGATGACGAACGCGATGGCTCGGGTGCCGCCTCCAACTTCATCCTCGATCACACCGAGGCAGGGGACGGCGCCATCTTTCACATCGCCCAAGCCCGCGTGCCCTATGAGTTTTTCCGCTCTGTCCGCGCAGGAGAGAATTCCGCCAGCCCCGCATTCACGCGGCCACTGGGGCCGGAAATCCTCTTCCCCCGGCACAGCCCTGGCCTCGGCTATCGCGATTTCACGGGCAAGCCCACGGCAGTTTTTTTGCGGACGGTCGCGGCGAGCCGTCCGCGAGTGTGGGTGCTGCTGATCGACAACGGACCACCGGGAAACCCCGATCCAACCACGGTACTGCTGACTCAAACTCTGCCTCAGTCATTTCCGAAGATGCAGAGATGGCAATTCCCCAGGGTGGAACTCCGCCTCTATAGCAAACAGAGGGAACGCGCGGAGTTCTGAGCCAAAAAAGGAAAGCTCTACTTGGACTGATCGACCGTAATGCCGCCCGCCTGGCTCTGGGCGGCTTTCTCGGCCTTTATCTTCTTGACCCGCAGCGTTTCGTCCACCCAGTGGTCGGCGGTCTTCAGATCGTCGGCCCGGGACGAGGCGTCGTCACATTCCACGTCAGCCTTTTCGCGATACATCAGGTTCATGTAAGCCATCGCATCGTCATAGTCCGGACGAAGCTGGATTGCCTTATTCAGGCTGTCGATGCCCTCGGAAATGGCAGGTGCGTTTTTCGCCTTCAGTTCGTCACAGGCCTTTTTCTGATCTTTGTTCTTTGGGTTCAAATGCTCTTCCGGCCTCATCCCCAGCTTGGCACGCTCTTCCATGCGCGGCTGATAGCAGGCTGTCCAGTCGATCACGCCCACCGAGTAATAGGGCTCCGGATCGTTCGGGTCCATGTCCGATGCCATTCGGTAGTACTTCTTGGCGTCGTCCCACTTCTTCTGATTCAGGTACAGGTAAGCGACGCCCTTCGCGCTATTCACCTTTTGGTCGCGAGCGGCACTGGGAGTATCCAGCACCTTCTGATATTCGTCGATCGCCTGTTGAGCCGTGCGTATGTTATCCGGCGAGTCCACGCCGGGAATGTATTGCGAGACAAATGCCGTGGCCAGATACATACGGGCGTTGATCAATGCCGGATCCAGTTGCACGGCCTGCTGGAAGTGATCGATGGCCTGCTCATAATGGGAATTCTTGTAGGCTTCGACGCCTTTGTTGAGTTGGTCGCGGGCCCTCAGCTTGTTACAGCCCACAGAGGAGATGAGCGCCAGCGTCACCGCAGCCAGCGTGAACATTCTTAGATTCTGATTCTTATTCATTGCGGTATAAGTCTCCCTCGCCACAGCATCCTAGGCCCAGAGACGGCGGTTTGACAAGTTTAGTCAAGCACGGGCGGCGCGAACAGTGCGTTCCCGCGCTGCGGCCCGAAACGATGCACGCTCCGGGCCGTAGGGACGGGCGCTCTTAGTTGCCCGACTCGATCTTCGCGGTAATCAGGCCAACCTTGTCTACGCCGGCAGCATGGGCGATATCAATCACATTGGCGACGTTGGCGAAGGGGATGGCATCATCTCCCTTCACGAACATGACCTTTTCTGCCCGCTGTTTGTAGATGTCTTCCAGGCGCCCTTGCAGATTGTCCCAGGTCGCATCTTCGGTGTTGACCTTCACGCCCGGTTCCTGACCGGGGCCGCGGTCGATCAACTGCACGACGATGGTGCGGTCCGGCGTGTTGTTCTTGGGCGCGTTGGGCGGAGGCGGCTGGGGAACCAGCGCGTCCAGTCCTTTCGGGGTCACCGGTGAGATCACCATGAAGATGATCAGCAGCACCAGCAGCACGTCAATGAGCGGTGTGACGTTGATGTTCGCATTCTGGCCTCCGCTCGGGCCGACTGCCATTCCCATTGTCGTTCTCCTCTATTGCCCTGCCGTCGCTGGAGCGGGCGGGGCGCCTGGAGCTTGTTTCTTCTGATCGGTGAGCAAGCCAAGGTCATCGACCCCGGCAGCCCGGACGCTATCCACGACCTGCACTACGCCGCCGAACCGGGTGCGCATGTCTGCCTTGACGTACACGCGCTTGTCGGGTTTGTTAGCCAGGCGATCTTTCACCTTGTTGGTCAGAGTGTCGACGTCAATTCGGTCGCTGCCCAAATACACCATGCCGTCCCGCGTGATGGAAACCAGCAGTGCGTCTTCCTTGTCGGCGTCCGGCATTTGTTCCGGATTGTTCACCTTGGCCATGTCCACGCTGACGCCTTTCTGCAGCATGGGCGTGACCACCATGAAGATGATCAGCAGCACCAGCATAACGTCCACCATCGGGGTGACGTTAATGTCGGAGCTGATCTTGGAGCCTTCGTCTCGCTTTGAAATTCCCATAACTGATATCTCCCGAACTTCCAATCGGCGAGCGGCGCAATCCGCGTCAAGTTGGGAAGGCCCGGCGCCGGAGAACTCCAGCGCCGGACAAGCAACTCATAACGGACACGCCGAGCCGTTTACCGGCGGGCATCTTATCGGCGAACGTCGCCGCGCTTCTTGAGGAAGTAGTCGATCAGTTCGCTCGACGAATTATCCATTTCCACGTCGAACGCCTCAACGCGCCCGGTCAGATAGTTGAACATCATGACGGCAGGGATAGCGACGAGCAACCCGATGGCCGTCGTAACCAGCGCTTCCGCGATACCGCCGGCCACTGCCGCCAGACCGGTGGCCTTGGTGTTGGCGATACCCGTGAAGGCATTCAAAATGCCCATCACGGTTCCGAACAGTCCCACGAAGGGAGCGGTCGAACCGATGGTGGCGAGGCCGCCCAATCCGCGCTTCAGTTCGGCGTGGACGATGGCTTCGGTGCGCTCCAAAGCGCGCTTGGAGGCTTCGATGGTCTCGCCGGGAATCGCGCCCGGGCTGTCCTGGTGGGCCTTGAATTCCATCAGGCCAGCGGTGACAACCTTTGCCAAGTGGCTCTTCTTGTTGCGCTCTGCCACCTTGATCGCTTCATCAATGCGGCCATCGCGCAGGGCGCCCGCGACTGCGGGAGCAAACGCCCGAGACTGCTTACGAGCTGCGCTGTAGGCCATCCAGCGATCGATCATGACACCGATCGACCAGCCGGACATGATGAACAGAATGACAACTACGGTGCGGGCGACCCAGCCCATCTGCTTCCACAGGCCAAGCGGGTCGGTTGGCATGCCGCCGCCTTCCTGGATGATCCAGGTGGCTGCGGCCGGAATGTGACTGAGAATGACACCTACGTGAGCGACCATGAGTTGCTTTCCCTCCTCGGAACTCTATTACGTTACTTAGACACTCTGATGCGGTTTGCAGTGCCAGGCGCTGGCCGTAAATTGAAACGCCGCCGACGCCGCATTCGCGGCATCGCCCATGCTGGCCTGCTCATACCTAGAAGGAAGTGGAAGAGACAGTGACCGAGCCCGGGCTTTTCAAAAGCCCCTCCCGGCACCCTGGTTGGGGTGGAACAGGGAGGGTCAATCAACACACACTTTTTCGGACAACTCGAAGCGCCCAACGACGGGGCAATTTTAGCCTCCGGCGAGGGTGAAGTTCACCTGTACCTGGGTCTCGACTTCAACCGGCTCACCATTGAGCAGGTACGGCTTATACTTCCACTGCTTTACGGCCTCAATCGCGGCTGGCGCCAGCATCGGATGCCCGCTGATCAACTGCAGGTTTTCGATATTCCCGTCCTTGCTGATTTGGGCCTGCAAAATCACCACACCCTGAATGCGAGCTTGGCGCGCCAGCGGAGGATAAGAAGGGTTTACTTTCCGGACTAGCAGACCGGACTGCACACCCGACGAGACCCGCACCCGCTGCGGGGTCGCGATCTTAGGCACCGCAACCGGCGTCGAATTGATCATGCCGCCAATCACGCCGCCCATCGATCCCCCGGGAACGCCTCCAGGAACGCCGCCCACCACGCCCGTCGAAGCCATGACCGGCGGAGGCGCCTCCTCCTCTTTAATCATCTGAACCTTTTGTGGAATCTTGGTCGGCGTACGCAGCTGGCCGTTCACGATATCGGTTTGGATTACTTTCACGACCTTCACCGGAGCCGCAGCTGGTGGAGGCGGCGGGGGTGGCGGCGGGGGGGCCACCAGGAATGTCATGAGCTGCGTTCTGGGCAAGGCCTCGGTAAAGATCAGCGGGATCAGGATCATGACACCGACAATCACGATCTGAATCGCGAACGAGACGATCGACGTCCAACCGCGTTTGGTTTTGAGCTTGCCCCCAGACTCGATCAAGCTGTCTTCAAACATAAGTTTCTCCCTTACTTCAGACCCTACGGAAGCTTAGACACCGAACACTCCCGGTTTGCTCCCAGTTTCTCTGGCACACCCGGCAGGCCATTTGCACCTGCGCAATGTTTCTGAGCGAACCCTTCTAAGTCCTTACGTAAGAAGGCATACTGCAACAGCCACGTCTAGACCATCCGGTAACTTCTTTAGATCTCAATCAACTCTTAACTTTGACTTTTTCGGCTTTGCCGGTCACCAGCGGCGCCATTGGCGGCCGCTTTCCGCGATTAATCCTCCAATCCTGGTAGGCCACCAGAATTGGAGCGGCTATCGCGATCGAGGAATACGTCCCGATTAAGATGCCAATGACCAGGGCGAGGCTGAATCCATGAAGCACCTCGCCGCCAAACAAAAAGAGTGCGAGTACGGTAAGGAAGGTAAGGCCTGCTGTCAAGATCGTTCTGCTTAAAGTCTGATTAATACTGCGATTGACGATATCTGACAGTTTCTCGCGCCGCATGAGTTTGATGTTTTCCCGGATACGGTCAAATACCACGATCGTGTCGTTATTGGAGTAACCAATCAACGTCAGGATGGCGGCGATCACCGTCAGGGAGATGTCGGTTTTCGTCAGGGAAAACGCGCCTACAGTGATCAACGTATCGTGGAATACGGTCACCACTGCGGCGACGCCGTAAATCCATTCGAAGCGGAAGCCCAGGTACACCAGCATCCCAGCCAGCGAGTAGATCGTGGCTAGCGCGGCCTGCTTCTGCAATTGTGCACCGACCTGCGGGCCAACAATGGCGACGTCGCGCACACCAAAATCGGAAAGAAAGAAGCCATCGCCCAGCGAAGCCACAACTGCAGGATCCGCCGAACTACCCTTCAGCTGGTCCATGGAACTCAGCACGCCCCCCATGCTGTTGTTGCGGTAATCCGCGATCGTCTGGGCCTGCGCCGTATACTTCTGATCGGCATCGGTGCCAGTATGGAGCGGATCCTTGTCCATCAGATAGTTCTTGATTGTCAAAGAACTAGCGTTGTTCAGGTCAATCTTTCCTGCCGGAGCGTTGGTCTCCAGCGCCTTGATGATCGTCAACTTGCCCTGATCGAGCGCCTGCTCGCTGGTCTCGCGGACATCAAGATCAATCAGTACTTGATTAGTCCCGAGCTCAGTCTGAATCTTGAAGTTATGCAGGCCCGCCCGATCAAGTTCGGCGCGGATCGCATTGTCGTCGGGCGTATGCGAAAACTTCACGTATACCAGCGTTCCGCCGCGGAAATCTACGCCCCACGGAATGCCATGCCAGAACAGCATTGAAAGCACGCCTGCCACGCTAAAGATCAGGGAAAAGGCGAGAAAATACCACTTTTTGCCAAGAAAATCTATGTTGACGTCGTGAAAGAACTCCACCGGTTGTCTAGCCCCTTATCTGTCTATGACTTAGCTGCGCTCACCAACTCGAAAACTGAGCCCCTTGTCATCCTGAGCGTAGCGAAGGACCTATGCGGTCCCGTCCGCGACCAAAGGGTTCTTCGCTTCGCTCAGCATGACAACGTGTTTTCATCACAATCGTTAAATACTCAGCGCCTCGCCACGCTGCTTCCGGCTCAGAATCCAGTCGAAAATAAAGCGGGACACGAGCACGGCCGTGAACAGGTTTGCCAGCAAGCCAAACGTCAGAGTTACGGCAAATCCCTTCACCGGGCCGGTTCCGAACAGGAACAGAATCGCCGCTGAAACGATGGTTGTAACGTGCGTATCGACGATGGTGATCCAGGCGTGGCTGAAACCCTGGTCCACTGCCGATGGCGGCGTTTTGCCGTTGCGCAACTCCTCGCGGATGCGCTCGAAGATCAGCACATTGGAATCCACACCCATCCCGACCGTAAGAATCACGCCGGCGATTCCTGGCAGCGTCAGCACTGCACCGAAGTAGCCCATGAATCCCAACAGGATAATGAGATTCAGAAGCAGGGCGACATCGGCGTTGATGCCGGCTCCACGATAGTAAATCAGCATGAAGATCAGCACCGCCGCCATGCCGACGATCGCTGCGCGCACGCCGGCGCGAATCGAATCCGTGCCCAGGGACGGTCCCACCGTGCGCTCTTCCAGATACTTGATGCCCGCCGGCAGGGCTCCTGAACGCAGAATCATCGAGAGATCCTTTGATTGCTGCTCGTTCATGCTGCCGCCGCTGATCTCGCCGCGGTCGCGGATCGGCTCTTTGATGTTGGCCACTTCCTGTATTTTGTTATCGAGCACCACGGCCAGGCTGTCGCCGACGTGTGCGGAAGTGAAGTTGTAGAACCGCTGCCCGCCCTCGCCAGTTAGAGTGAAGCTGACGCTGGGCTGCCCATTCTGGTCGCGGTTGGGCTGCGCGTCGCGAAGATCCTTTCCGCTCACCGCCGAGACCCGGGAGACCAGGTACCAGGCCTGCCCTTCCGACGCCACTCCGGGTGCGCTGTGCCCCGGAAGGAGCATCGCATCCGGCGGCAGAATCCCGTTCTTATCCTGCAGTGCGGCCGCCTCGCTCGGATATGGCCCACCGAGCGACTGCTTGATTTCCAGCATGGCGGTCGACTGCATGATGTCTTTCACGCGAGCCGGATCATCGACGCCCGGCAGTTGTACCAGAATCTGGTATTGCCCCAGCCCGTGCTCCTGAATCGTGGGCTCGCTCACTCCAAGCTGGTCAATGCGGTTGCGAATGGTCTCGATGGCTTGCGCGACCGCCTTATTCTTCAGGTCGGTTAGCATCGTCGGCTTCATCGAAATGTTCCAGGAATTGTCGGCGCCGCCATTGATGTCGTACTCCGGCAGATGATCCTGCATGATGCTCAGCAGGTCCGTGCGGGAATTGGCTTGCACACCCTTCAGCACGATGTGATCGGGATTATTCTGCGGATCGGGCTGCGTAATATCCGAGTAGTCGATCTTTCGGCTGCGCAGTTGCTGCTTCAGCACTTCCATGGCGTTCTGCGCATCCACGTTGACGGCGTCGTTGACCTTGACCTGCAAAATCAGGTGGGTTCCGCCCCGCAAATCAAGACCGAGGTGGATGTGGTCGGTCATCGCCGTGAGCAGCCCCTGACCGGAGAACTTGTTCGGAATCCCAAAAATGCCGAACAGGAAAATCAGCAGCGTTCCGAGAATGAGTCCGAGCTTCCAGAGAAAGGTCTTGTTCATAGGAATCAGTGGTCCGTGATCACTGGCTAGTGGTCAGTAATTCAGTTGTCCCTCTGGCAACTGGCCACTCGCCCATGATCACTTATTTATTTCGTTTTCGCTTCTTCCTCGGTTGTCGTCACCGACATCACCGAGGCCTTGGTTACTTCCATCCGCAAATTGTCCGGCGGGACGCGCAAGTGAATCGCATCGTCCTTAAGAGCGATGATCGTGCCTCGCAGGCCACCACTGGTGGTGACTTTGTCTCCTGTTTTCAGCTGGTCCAGCATACCCTGCCATTTCTTCTGGCGACGCTGCTGGGGCAAAATCAAGAGGAAATAAAAGATGGCGAAGATGAAAATAAGAGGCGCGATGCCGAGCCACCCCATACCGCCGCCACCGGTCTGAACCGCCAGTAAGTATTGCATCTTCTAATGTCTGAGCGGACGCGTCCGCGAAACTTCGCCCACGCCGCCTGGCCGCGGGAGCTCTTTTTTTCACCACGGAGTTTAGATCGACTTCGGCCGGGTTCCTTCTCGTTTCAGGCTAATTCCGGGGAGGCCATCCTTGGAGACTATGGTTTCGGTCCTGACCAGACGCTAGAAAGAAAACCACACTCTTCCCCAAGTCGAATAGAATGCCGTACCCTGCGCATAGTGTCAAGGTAGAAACTCAAGTTGTGGATCGTGTTCAAGACCTGTGCCAGCACTTCGTTCGATGCATACAGATGTCGTAAATAAGCCCGCGAATAGCGCTGGCACACCCGGCAGGCGCAGTTGGTGTCCAGCGGCCCCGGATCCTGGGCGTAACGAGCCTGTTTAATCGAGACTTTTCCCTCAGAGGTAAATAGGAGCCCATGCCGCGCGGCCCGGGTCGGCAGGACGCAATCCATCATGTCAACGCCCAGGTTGGCGTACTCGACAATCTCTTCCGGCGTGCCCACGCCCATGAGATAACGTGGCTGATCGGCAGGCAGGTGCTCAAGAGTCGACTCCACGATCTCGCGCGTGAGGTCCCGCGGCTCGCCTACGCTAAGCCCGCCAATCGCGTAACCGGGAAATCCGATCTCGATGGTGCGCAGCGCCGACTCCCTTCTGAGCTCGCGATCCATCCCCCCCTGCACAATTCCGAACAGGGATTGTGTGGGGACAGTCGCCCCCGGCTGTCCGGCGGAGCCAAGCTCCGCTGACCCGGCGAACTGGCGCTGGCCCGCACAGCCGATGGCGGCTGTGCTCACATGGTTCTTGCTGCCCCACGGAACTTCGTGCTTGTGTTTCTCGAAATGCTTTTTGCTCCGCGCCGCCCAGCGCGCCGTCAATTCCATCGAAGCGCGCATGCGCTCCCGATCCGCGGGAAATTCCGTGCATTCATCAAACGCCATAATGATGTCCGCGCCTAGCCCGATCTGCGCCTCCATCGCGCTCTCCGGGCTGAAGAAGTGCGACGAGCCGTCCAGATGTGAACGAAACGTCACGCCTTCTTCGGTGACTTTGCGCAGCTCGTTGAGGCTGAACACCTGGAACCCGCCGGAGTCGGTCAGGATCGCCCGCGGCCACGACATGAACCCGTGCAGCCCCCCCATGCGCCGCACCGTCTCCACTCCCGGCCGCAGGTACAGGTGATAGGTGTTGCCAAGAATAATCTGCGCCCCCAGTTCTTCGAGCGTGTCCTGGGGGATTCCCTTTACCGACGCCAGCGTGCCGACCGGCATAAACACCGGCGTTTCAATTTCGGCGTGCGGGGTGATCAGTTGTCCTCGACGGGCCTTGCCGCTTGTGGTTTCGATCCGGAAGTTGAGCGGCATGCGGTCGAGGGCCATGGAAGGCAATTCTACCGTGCCCGCCGCGGATCCGACGCGGCCGGAGGCAGCTTGAACACTTCCAGGTAGCGGCCGAAGGGATGAATCTGAAGCTCAGAAAACTCCGGAGAGCGGCCGTGCAGCGCCTCTCCCAGTCCGCTCGCCCAGCCTCCTTGCACGACCCATACGGTTTCTGCATTCAGGCCAAAGATGCGTCTCAAATCCTGCAACTTTGCCACCAGGGTTTCCGCGGTCAGCGCGCCATCGTTGGCGCCGGTGGCCCCAATCCGCCGATCATCACATTGGAAGAACTCGAAACCATTGGCGGAGCGGTCAACCTTCACCGCGCCCGGGCAGCACAGATAGTGGCGCAACTGAAAGCTGGTGGCCCGGTCCGTCAAGATCACATCTTCGGGCGAAATGTTGCTGCGGATGAACTGCAGCGCCTGATCCATATGTTCGTGGCGCTGTTCGGCGAGCAGGAGCATGTCGCGTCCCGGTAGCGTTCCGAAGGCCTGGCAGATTACGACCATGCCAAGAGCGACCGCCGCCGCAGGACCGGCGCGGTTCTTACCGATTTTGCTGATGGCCAAGCTCACTCCCGCCAATCCGAAGACTCCCAGAAAAATGCACTGCCGCGTGCGTCCGTAAGGATAGAGGCCGGCGATCACGGCCACCCAATTCAACCCAAACGGGATCAGAAGCAAGACTGCACTCAGCCGGGGCGGAGGGCCGGTTGACGACGATCCGCGGCGAATCAGCAGCGCCGCGCCCGCAATGAACAAGAGCGCCGCGATCTGTCCCACGGCCGTCTGGCCGAACGTGAACCGAAACACGCCGAACGTTCCGCGATACAGAAAGGGCAGCAGGCGATCCCGCCCAGCGTGGAAGTACCAGTCAGAGAGGTAGAAGTCACCAAAGCGATCAAGCGGTCGCGCGACCGGATACACCGCGCTCAGTTTTGCGATATGAGTGAGATAAAGAATCGCAGCCAGCCCCACCCCAACCGCCTGGCCCGCCACCCACAACGCCATCACCCCGGCCGCCGGGCGTTGCGAGAGCATCCGCAGAACGGCGTAGATCCCAAGGCTGGCGGCAAAAAGAAATGCCGAGTAGTGCGACAGCATCGCGAGGTATAAGCAAACGGACGACAACAGCATCATGCGCCCTGAGTTCCCGTCCAGTGCCCGCTCCAGAAAGTACGCGGCGGAGAAAGCAAACATCAGCATCCAGCTGTACTGCCGCAGCTCGGCCGACAGGGCGATCATGGGTGGGAGGAACGCCGCTAATATCAACCCGCACGACGCGGCCGTTGGTCCGAACAGAACGGTCAGCCATTTAAAGAAGACCCAGCAGAAGATCGTGCCCGCCAGCACGCCAGGCAATCGGAGCATGACGTCGGACGTGCCCAGATATCTCCAGAAATAAAGCACGAACACCATGAGCGGCGGATGCGCCAGCGTCAGGCTCGCCCTGTATGCTGCGAGCAGCGAGTCCTGATTTGCCACCGAGTAGTGCCAGGCCTCGTCGGTATTGAAAAAAGTGGCCTGCGCCAGCCAGACACGCCAACCAAAACCGAGCCCCACAAGTGCGGCAGCAATCAGATCGGGATATTCCCCGACGCGCGCAGCCAGTCGCTCATATCCACCTCGCAGGCCGCGGCACGAGAGCGTGGGCTCCAGGGAGGGGCGATTGGGGGTCGGCATGGGTGCGATTGTAGCAACGGGCGCAGTCGGCACTCGTGGACTGCGGTCAGAGCTTAAGCGTCGAGGTCTCTTCCGGAGCGTGAAATCGTCAATCGGAAATCGTAACCAGCTCTCCTCGAACCTTTCCCCGCTCCACGATTAACCTGCCCAAGCTGATCGGCAACTTGAAGCGCCGCGGTCCCGCGCTACCGGGATTGAAATAGAGCACTCCGTTGCGCGACTCTTGCTTGGGGACGTGGCTGTGGCCGGAGATCACCACGTCGAATGCGGAAGCCTCCGGCTTCAAATCGAGTTGCGCCAGATCATGCAGCACATAGACGTAGACTCCGCCGATCTCGATGACTTCGGCCTGAGGCAACTTCCGGGCCCAAGGGTCGTTGTCGACGTTGCCGCGGACCGCGGTCACGGGCGCGATCGCCGCAAGCTTTTCCAGAATCTCGGGAGGGCCCACGTCGCCCGCATGGATGATGCGTTCGGACTCTCGCAACGCGGCGAGAGCCTCGGGCCGAAGCAGGCCGTGGGTGTCGGAAATGACGCCGATAAGGATGGGAGTCCTCAGCCCCGAGACTTTGTCCGCTAATTTGACTTCATGAGCTCGTTCATTTCGGCGTGAGATGGCGCCCCCTCCATTGTCCTGTAAGTGCCGAGCGTCTTCAGTTCCTCGGCCAGGCGGCGTAGCAGGCCGAGCGTCGCCCGCATCGGCCCTGAACCCAGGCTGATTCGCCTCACCCCGAGCGAAGCCAATTCGGCCACCGAAGGTGAACCGGGTATGGCAAGAACGTTCACCGGACAACGCAGGTCGGCAACCAACCGTCTGATCGTCGCCGCGTCTCGAAGTCCCGGAACGAACACGCAGTCCGCACCTGCATCGCGGAAGGCCGACAGCCGTCGCACCGCCTCGTCATAACGCTTGGCCGGATCGCCCACTGGCAACAGGTAGACATCCGTCCGAGCGTTGACCACCAGCCGAACCCCCTGTTTGTCCGCAGTCTCGCGGATCGCTCGGATTTTTTCCAGTTGCAGCGGCAAGTCCACAAGCGGCTGCCGGGCATCGCCCCTGGCGTCTTCGAAATTCATGCCCACGGCGCCGGCTGCAATCACGCGGCGTGCGGTGTGGCCCGCATGCTCCGGCTGCTCTCCATATCCGGCTTCGACGTCCGCCGTGACGGGCACTTTCACCGCCATTGCAATCTGTGCGATAGCCCTGATCATGTGGTCGGCAGGAATCTTCTGCCCGTCCGGATAGCCATGCGCAAACGCAATGCCCGCGCTGGTCGTCGCTATGGCCGGGAACCCCGCCTCTTCAAGGATGCGAGCGCTGGCTGCATCCCAAGCATTGGGGAGCAGCAGGACATTCGCGCCTGCGTGCATTGCCCGGAGCGCCTCTGCTTTTGCGGCTTGATCGAGATTCGCCATGCCGCAGGTTGGATGCCCTCACTGGCGCCCGTTCTTCATCTTTTCTGTGAATCTTCCGACGCTCACCACTGCCCGCCCCACCCTACCGCGTCCGATCTCCTGAGAATCGTCCCGAGCACTCACCCGCAAAGTGTAAAACCGTCCGTCGAAGGATTCTAGTTCCGCCACGGCCTTGATGCGGGCGCCGATACCGCTGGCAGCACGATGTTCGACATTAATCGACGTCCCCACGGTGATTTCATCGCCCTCGCAGTAAGGCTGCAGCGCGTTAAACGCCGCAGTTTCCATCAGCCGGATCATGTCTGGTGTCGAATAGACCGGTGGCAATTCGGAATGATGCGACGTTAGGGTGTGCTCGAACGCCACCGTCTCTTCGGCCTCGCCGCGCGCTCCGATCGGGATCTCTCTCGCCAAAATTGTTTTCCCCTGCTAAAGAAACAGGCCAATGATTCTACCGAATCACTGGCTCGAAATTCCTGGACACCGATTCACGCCCTATGTTAGCGGTTCCCTCCTTTACTGAGCCTGCATGGTGTTGAGGGCCTTCTGAAGATCGATGCCACGTTCGCGCAGCTTCTTCTCGACGCTTTTTGCTTCGTTCCTGCTCAACTGTGGCCAGAGCGCTTGGCACTGCTTCCTGGCAGCCGAGGAGCCATCGCCGTAAGCAAGAACGAACCAGTAATATGCCTCAACATGGTCGGCTTTCGTGCCGTCACCCCTGGCATACATCTCAGCCAACGCAAGAGCGGCCGAGCGTCGTGTCCCTGGTATCAACCCGCTCGCGGCGAGTTGGTACCATTTCATCGCTTCTTTTGAGTTCTTCTCCGTGCCGCGGCCGTTTTCATACAAATATCCCAGACAATACTGCCCCTTACCGTCCCTGTGTTCGGCGGCTTGGTGGCACAGTTTCAAGGCTCGGGGATAATCCTGAGCGATCGCTTTACTGTTAATCAACATTTCCGCGAATCTTAGCGCGGCGGAATCGCTGTGGTTCGCCGCTTCACCATACCAGCGAGCCGCTTCCGCCGAATTCTGCGGCAGCTCGACTCCCTTCTCATACATAGCGCCGATATCTTCGAGTGCACCCGCGGTAAACTTCATCTCCTTGGCTGTCCTGTCGACAGCATCCTTCGCTTCAGGATTTCCCGCCTGTTGGGGGAGGAGAAACCACGCGTATGCCATGTCCAGATCGGAAGGCACGCCATCGCCGTTGTAATAGGCGGCGCCGAGATTAAACATGGCTTGAGCGTAACCTTGCTTGGCTGCGCTGTGGTACCAGCGGACTGCTTCTTCCTTGCTTTTTTCTATTTCCCGCCCAAGGCTGTATATGACGCCGAGCCCGTTCTGTGCCTCTGGATCGCCCTGGTCGGCCGCTTTGCGGTACCACCTTGCAGCCCGGGCATCGTTCTGAGCCACACCCCTGGCCTTAGCGTAAGCCTCTCGGCCAGATTTCGGGCCGCAGAGGCTTCGCCGGCCTCAGCCGTGGTTTTCAGTTGGGAAATCTCGGAGGAACTCAGCGGTGCACGCGGGCCTGACTCTTGCCGGAGAGGCTGAGGTTCTGGCGCGGCAGACTTGCCCTGGCCGCCAGCACCTGCAATGCTGAGCGAGAAGCACAAGACAAAGTTAATCACGGAACGATCGTCAGCTGAATTTCACGATGAAACGATTTCTAGCCGCAGTTAAATCTCGATAGAAAAATCCTATGCTACGTTCATTGCCAACCGGCGCGCTTCAATCCCATCCAGAGCCTGCCACAACCTGAGTGCGGTCTTCTCGGCGGCATCCAGAGCCGCCTCCGCCACCTCCGGCTTGGTGGCGATCCGGCGTTCAAGCTGGTTGCGCCAGATCCGCGAATGGTAAACATCGGCCCTGGCGTGGAGCGAGAAATAGCCGCACGTCTTGTCGTCGGCGTCATACTTATCGCGAAGACCCTGATCTTTTTCCTTCGCCGTGCGTGGCACCTGCGACTCGTAGGCGTAAAAAGCCGCCAGTGCCTCCTCGGGCAAGCCTTCGCTGGCTACCCGATGGAAGTGCCGGATCAGCTTCCGAACCTCCAGCAGCGGACTATGCCACTCCAGATTGCGGCTCGATCCCATGCCCTCGGCAAAATCCAGCCAGAGATCGGAGTGCGGGACCGAATCCTTCCCCGGCCGCCCCTCCACTCCCTTTTCATCGCACATGTTAGCCAGCACTGCCCGACGCAGTTCGCCGTCCGCCAGCCGCAGCTCGAGGGCCGCCAGGTACGACGGGAACGCCTCGACGTGGTGGTAGTAGTGCTGGGCATATTCGCGCAGATCGTCGCGGCTTAGCTCACCCGCCGCCCAAGCTTTGTAAAAAGGGTGGCGAAGCAAGTCATACTTGTTGATTCGCGCCTCCAGTTGCTCGAAAAACTCGGCCGTATTCATGATGCCCCCGTTGGCTTTTTTATCAGGACAAGCAACTATACGGGCGAGTTGGAAGGCCAGCAAGTGAGCGCAATCACCGTATCCCGCAAGTTGCTAGAATGAAACAAGAAAGAGTCCGATAAATTGAGCCACGCTTGCGGGCGTGAGCGAAGCGGGAGCACGCAGACGAAATCCTCCAGCAAAGCGAAGGATCTCCTCCACCGCTACAGTTGCTGCATGCAGTTCACTGAACAATTCGACGTAGTCGTTGTGGGCGCCGGTCACGCCGGATGCGAGGCCGCCCTGGCCGCCGCGCGCATGGGCTTGAAGACCGCACTCTACACGCTCAACGTCGACCTGATCGCGCAGATGTCGTGCAATCCGGCGGTGGGTGGTATTGCCAAGGGACATCTTGTCCGCGAGGTCGACGCGCTCGGCGGCATCATGGGCGAGGTGACCGACGCCGTCGGCATCCAGTTCCGCCTGCTGAATACCTCGCGGGGACCGGCCGTGTGGTCGCCGCGGGCGCAGTGTGACAAGCAGGCCTACCGCCTCAAGATGGGGGAAGTGCTCGAATCGCAGGCGAATCTGAAGATCAAGCAGGCGGAAGTCGCGGATTTGATTGTGGAGAGCTCTCAGCTCTCAGCTCTCAGCTCTCAGCCAGAACTCGAGGATTCACCTGAGAACCCAGAATTCAGAACTGAGACCCCGCGTGGCCGCGTCCGCGGCATCAAGCTTCGCGATGGCCGCACCGTCGGCGCCGACGCGGTTATCATCACCACCGGAACGTTTCTCAACGGTCTGATTCACTGTGGCGAGCAGCAATATCCCGCGGGGCGTTCGGGCGAACCCAACGCGGTCCTGCTCGGGGAAGCGCTGAAGAAGTTGGGCCTGCGCGGATGCCGCCTCAAAACCGGTACTCCTCCACGCCTGGATGGACGCACCATCGACTGGTCGCGCTTCCCGACGCAGCCCGGGGATGCCGACCCTACGCCTTTCAGCTTCCGCACCAGGCGCGTCGCCCATCACGATTCACAGGTGCCCTGCTATATCGCATGGACCACAGCGGAAACGCACCGCATCATCCGGGAGAACGTCCACCGCTCGCCGATGTACAGCGGGCAGATTCAGTCCATTGGCCCGCGCTACTGCCCGTCGATCGAAGACAAGATCGTGAAGTTTCCCGACAAAGAGATGCACCAGCTCTTTCTCGAGCCGGAAGGACTGAACACGCACGAGATCTACGTCAACGGCATGAGCACTTCATTGCCGGTAGAAGTGCAGCTCGCGATTCTTAAGACGATTCCCGGCCTCGAAAACGCCGAGATGATGCGCCCGGGCTACGCCATCGAATACGACTCGATCGACCCCACCGAACTCGAACGCACGCTCGAGACTCGCAAGATCGCCGGCCTGTTCCTGGGCGGGCAAATCAACGGCACATCCGGCTACGAAGAGGCTGCATGCCAGGGGCTGATGGCCGGTATCAATGCAGCGTTGCGGGTCAAGCAGCATCAGCCGCTGATCCTGGACCGTACAGAGGCCTATACCGCGATTCTGATCGACGACCTGATTTCCAAGGGCACCAACGAGCCCTACCGCATGTTCACCTCGCGCGCCGAGTTCCGCCTGCACCTGCGCATCGACAACGCTGACCGCCGCCTCACCCCGCATGGCCGCCGCGTAGGTTTGATCTCGGACGAAGCCTGGTCGGATTTTCAATCGAAACAAGAGCGCTTGGCAAAAGTGAAGAAATTGTTGGAGAGCACCCGACTCACGCCCGAAATGTTAATGCGTTGTCATTCCGAGGAGCGAAGCGACGAGGAATCTGCTGTCGCTGTCGCCGTCCCAGAAGCGTGGGGACCCGCCGCAGGCCAGACCATCGCGCAGTTTCTGAAGCGCCCCGAGATAACGATCGAACGCCTTGTCCCGATCCTGAGAGAAATTACACCAGAATTCTTCGCAAGAAATTCCTGCGCGTCGTCCGCGGTTTTCATTTCTTCTGAAATCCGCAACGAGCTGAAGTCGGTCGAGACCGAGATCAAGTACGAAGGCTATCTGCTGCAACAACAGCGCGCCATGGAGCGCCTGAAAAAGGCTGAACAGCACACCATCCCTGACTGGTTCGACTACCATTCGGTCAGCGGACTCTCGCGCGAAATGCAAGAGAAGCTGACCAAAGTGCGCCCCCGCACCATCGGACAAGCGTCGCGCATTCCGGGCGTGACGCCGGCGGCCGTATCCCTGGTGAACGTCTACATTGAAATCCAGGCGCGACGCCGCGAACGGGCGGCTGTAATCTAACGTCTCAGGCAAGATCTAGGGATGCGAGTCCTGCCTGGTTCGCAGCTGTTCCGCCAGCTTGAGTTCGCTCTCCGATTCTTCTTTGTTCCCCATGTCGCGGTATGCCTGGCCGAGCAGATAGTGGGTCGTCGAATTGTTCGGGTCCATGTTGGCGGCTCTTTGCAGAGCGCGCACCGCCAACTCGTATTCCCCTTTTTTCTCCAGCACTTTTCCCATGAGGATGTAGGGTCCGGTCGAAGTCGCGTCCAGCCAGATGGAGCGCTGCAGCAGCCGCTGCGCGTCTTCAAGCTTTTGCACCCGCGAGTAGGCGTCCGCCAGTTTGTAGTAGGTTTCTGCCTGCCCCGGGTTGATGGCCAACTCCTTCTGAAACTCTGTAATGGCTTCCGGGACGCGGGACTTGTACAGGTACAGCTCGCCCAGCAGAAAGTGAACCAGCGGCAGCTTTGGATCGAGGGTCGCAGCTTTCTGCGCGTATTCTTCCGCCACCGGATCGTGTTCCTGCCGCAGCAGCATGCGCGCTGTGAACAGGTAGCTCGCCGCCGAGTCTGGGGGCACATCGAACATCTTGCTGAAAGACTTGCGGGCGTGATCGTAGTCTTTGGTCTGGATATAGGACATGCCAAGAATGTAAACGGCGTCGACATTGGCGCGCGGATACCAGCTCTGCACTTTTTCCAGCAGAGGAATCGCCTCCGCTGCATGCCCGCCCAGGTAATACGATAAACCCAGCAACTGGGTCGCCTCGCCGTTCCCGGGATCTTCGGCGGTCGCCTTCTTCAGGTATTCGACCGCCTTCGGTAAGTCATTTTTCTTGTAGAACGCCGTTCCCAGCTCCAGGGCGAGTCCTTTGGTCGTGGAATCCCGGGCTTCCAGAGTCTGCAACTGCGCGATCGCCTCGGGTAGCTTCCCTTCCTGTTCAAGTTTTCGCGCTGCGGCAAACTCCGCGGGAACATTGGCTGACGGCTGGGCTCGAGGAGCCGAACCCGTCTCCGGCGGCGTTGCCTGCTGCGCCTGGCCCGTTACCGCGCAGGTCCAAAACAATGCCGCCAGCCACGCTTGCCGAATTTGGAATAACTGCTTGACTTCCATAACGAGATTAGAGCACAGACTTGCCACCTGACACGCGGGCAGCGGTCACTGCGGGCTGGTCTCTTTCTGCAAGGCGTCCAGATTTTCTTTTGCGATGGGTTGATTGGGATCGATCTGCAAAGCGCGCTCCCAATACGACCCCGCTTCGGGAAACCGCCCTAACTGCGCCAGGGCCGCGCCGAGATTCGCCTCTGCGTTGGCGTCTTGCGGTTGCAACTGCAGCGCAAGCCGGAATTGCTGAGACGCCCCTTCGAAGTCGCTCTGCTGTGCCAACGCAAATGCCAGGTTGTAGTGAGCGTCAAAGTAGTCGGGACGCGCCTTCAGCGCCGCCTGCAAATATCCAATCCCGCGCTCGGCGTGTCCCGCACCGACCAATGCAGCTCCCAGCGCATTATTTGCTGTCGCGTCCTCGGGACGCAGGCGCTCGGCGGCTCCGTATTCGCCGATCGCGGCGTCCAGCTTGTCTTTAGCCTGCAGCATCGCCGCCAGATTGTAGTGGGCTTCGAAGTCGCCGGGATCCTTCTCTATGTTGTGGCGCGCCAGCGCTTCCTGCAGGGTCATGCGCGGATCGCCCTGCGCCGCGTCGAGTTCACGGGAAGCACCAGCAGCCACAAATGGCACATCTCATCGCTGGAACGGTTGCCGCCGACCACGCGCCGGGGGATGGTTGGGGTTCATCGGATTCTCATCAAGTTGTCGTAGACATAGCGCAGGCTCACTGTCGTGCCCTTGGGCAGATGCACCGGCTCGGCATAGCGATAGATCGTCTGCCGGTTCAAGTTCCAGTGCGGAATGTGGATGAGGGACTTCTTCGTGCCGTCTGGCAGCGTCGCAAAGGCCTGAATGTCTCTTCCCAGGTAATGGGCGTGCGAATAAATCGCCAGCAGATCTACGTCCAGGGGCAGAGTGAACTCATCGGTGACCGGAAAATCTTTCTGTCCGGCTGGGATATCGAGCTTCAAATCGTTTTCCAGTTGCAGCAGCATGGGCAGTTTGGTCGCCGCGTGCGGCGTGAAATAGAGCCCGATGCTGGGCTGGATCACCTCTGGCTTTCCCGAGGGCTGCAGGTGGGTGTTGAGGATCAAATCCGTACCCGGGTTGAGGCGCAGCGCCATTGAGTGTCCATCCCGCCAAGTGGCGCCGCCATCCCGGCGACTGTCTGGCCTACAATGTCCGGAGCATGATTGCCCACCTGCGCGGAAAGCTGTTGGTCAAGCATCCCAACCAGGCCGTCGTTGAGACCGCCGGCGTCGGTTACGACGTGACCATCAGCGTACCAACGTTCTCAGATCTGCCGGCGTTAGGGGCAGAGGTGGCGCTCCACATCCACACGCACGTGCGCGAGGACGTGATCGCGCTCTACGGATTCCTGCGCCGGTCGGAGAAGTTGCTGTTCGAGAAGCTGATCACGGTGAGCGGAATTGGACCCAAGCTGGCCATCACGATCCTCAGTGGGATGGCGGCAGATGAAATGGTCGGTGCCATTCGCGGCAACGATGTAGCGCGGCTCACTCGCATCCCCGGCATCGGCAAAAAGACTGCCGAGCGCATGGTGCTGGAGTTGCGCGACAAACTGCCGGAAGCGCTACCCGCTTCGGCACCGGCAATTCCGGCCATGAGCGCGACCGGAGAAGACGTGCTCTCAGCCCTGCTGAATCTGGGCTACCAGCGCGCCGCGGCAGAAAAGGCGCTGGCAGCAGTTGTCAGCGACGGAAATGCAAAATCCTTCGACCAGATGTTCCGGGCAGTCCTGGGCCGGCTCTCGAAATAGCAGGGTTATTTTTCTCTGGACACGCTTTGCGGCTTGCGCTCTAATCCTGCACCATGCAAACGCTCGGCCTCTCTGATTCAACCCCTCGCAGCGAAAGCCGCCTCAAAAGCCTGTTTTGGCCATCGATCCAAACCGGCGCGGACGTCGACTATCTCGCCGTGCAGGGCTTCTGGGTGTGCACGTTTGTGGGTGGGATGTCGTTCGTTTTCTTGGCACTGGCTCGCCAGCCATTGATCGGAATACTAGTCTTTCTCTTGTTTCATTTCGGCGGTATTGGAGTTCGTGAGCACAACCCGTTCGCGGCAGCGATTATTCTCGTCTACTATGTGGTCGACTTTCTGGCATCGATTCTGTTTCTGTTCGCGAGTTCGCCCGGTATTGGAGTTCTCAAGATCGTCATCACCGCTCTGCTGCTGTCGAATCTTCGTGCCACCTGGATCGCCGCCGGGTGGAAACCTGACTCCGAAGAAGCTGCTTTACCTCCACGGTTCGGAGAAACGTTTTTTGACAAGTTCGTTGACAGGTGGCCCGCGTTCATTTGGCCGAAGGTAAAGGTGCTCTATTACATCTTCTCGTTCGGATACCTCGCGCTCACGGTCGCAGGGCTAATAGTGATGTTTCTTCGCCGCGGTCTTTCTTAAGCAAAGAGGTCGGCCGATGCGACTACTTTCCGATGCAGAACGTGCTGAAGATCAAATTGAGGACGTCGTCGGTCGTCGTCGCACCACTGAGAGCGTCGAGCGGCCGCAACGCGTTGTAAAGATCGAGCAGCAGCATCTCGTGCGGAACTTTCCCGGCAACGGCTGCCTTCGCAGCGCCCAGCGCAGCCAGCGAGTCCTTGATCAGTCCTAGATGCCGGACGTTGGTGAGGAAGCCAGACTCCGCCTGACCCCCAGCCGCTCCGCCGAAATGTCGCAAGATCTCTGCCCGAAGCTGGGGGATTCCCTCTCCCGTAACCGCGGAAGTGCGAACCAGCTGACTATTTACTTCTGACCACTGACGACTGATCGTGAGATCGCTCTTGTTCCCCACCACAATCACCGGCCGATTTTCAGCCTGCCGCAAAAGCTCAGAATCTTGCGCAGTCTCCGGCTCGGACGCGTCCATCACCACCAGCACCAGGTCGGCGTCGACCAGCGCCTCCATCGATTTCTGAATGCCGATCGACTCGACTTCATCAAGAGCCTGGCGAATGCCGGCCGTATCAATCAGCTTCAAAGGGATGCCGCCAATCGCGACGGTCTCGCTGACCAGGTCGCGCGTGGTGCCCGGCGTCGCAGTGACGATCGCGCGTTCACGCTCGACCAGCCGGTTGAACAAGCTGGATTTACCCACGTTCGGTCGCCCCACGATTGCCAGCGTCAGTCCTTCGTGGACGATCTTGCCGTAAGCGAAGCTGGCGCTGAGCTGCTCCAGCGGCGTGCGAACCGCAGCCATGTGTTCGACGATCGTCGCATCCGGCAGCACCGAAATGTCGTCTTCTGCGAAATCGATGCCCGCCTCGAGCAGCGCGATCAGTTGAACTAGTTTTTGTTTGATCGGCTGCAAGCGACGCGACAGCGATCCCTCCAATTGTTGCGCCGCCACCTTGGCCTGATACAACGTCTGCGAATCGATCAGGTCGCGCACCGCCTCGGCCTGGGTCAGGTCGATGCGCCCGTTGAGAAAGGCCCGCATGGTAAATTCGCCAGGCTCCGCCAGCCGCGCTCCGGCCGCAACGCACAACTCGACGATGTGCCGCAACACAACCGGCGATCCATGCGCCGAAATCTCAATGATGTCGTCGGTGGTGTAAGAGTGCGGCTTCGCAAAGTAGGTAACGACAACTTCGTCGATCCGAGTGACTTGTGTGGGGACAGCCGCCCCCGGCTGTCCGGCCGAGCGAAGCTCGGCGGCGCCACCACAGGGCTCGACGAATTCGCCGAACACTGCCCGTCCCGGCTCCAGCTCATGTTTCAGCCGCAGCATCGGCAAGGCGATTTCACGCGCCCTAGCCCCAGCCAGCCGGACCACGCCAATCCCGCCGCGTCCGGGCGCGGTAGCGATCGCAACAATCGTGTCGTCCAGGTTCACGCGCCGATTGTAACGGGTAAACTCAATGCAACCAACGATCGCGGCACCAAAACGGGGTGCCCCATCCTTGACGCGCTTTTCGCGACAGGGTGGGGGTTTTTGATCTTCCCAGGAGCATTTAAATTGTCCGTCGCTGACGAACTCTTAAAAGCTAACCAAACCTTCGCGCGCAATTTCAAGCTGGGCGAACTCTCCGTGCGCCCGGTGCGCCACGTAGCCGTCCTGGCCTGCATGGATTCCCGCATCCTGTTCGAGCACTGCCTGGGCCTGAAGCCGGGAGACGCGCACATGATCCGCAACGCGGGCGGCATTGCCACCGAAGATGCCCTGCGCTCGCTGATCGTCTCCCACCATCTGCTCGATACCCAGGAGTTCATCATCATCAATCACACCGACTGCGGCCTGCTGAAAGTGCGCGAAGACGAGCTGAAAGAGCGGCTGGTCAAGAAGATGGGAACGACCGCGGAAGAGCCCTCCCATTTCCACGCCTTCGACGATCTCGAAGTGAACGTGCGTCAGCAGATGTGGCGCGTGAAATCCCACCCCTGGATTCCGAAACACATTCCGGTCCGAGGATTTGTGTATGACGTAAAGACGGGAAGGCTCAAAGAAGTCGAAGAGGGAAGCTGAATCCCCGCATGGCATGGACACTGTGGGCGAAAAGCCTGAGAACGACCGTCACCCATCCATTCTTGCTCTTCTCTACTACCCTGACGCCGGTTTCCGCGCGTGCAACCGGAACGCTTTAGCCTTCGTTTCTATCTCCAAAACTTGAAATCCTGCGGTCTCAAGCCGCGTGCCGAACCGATCCGGATCAACGGGAACAAACGTGTCACCCATGTGGATCAACCGCATGAATAAGCTTTGCAGGCTGTCACTGCCCACGAAAGCTCCTTCCGGTTTCATGACTCGCCAGACCTCGCGAAGCAGTTTGTCCTGGAGCTCTGGAGAGGGCACATGATGGAGCATGGTGAACGAAACCCCGCCCGAGAAGTAAGCGTCTGAAAATGGCATGGCAGTGGCATCGGCCATGACCACTTCCACATTGCTGTCACGCAGACGAGAACTGAGTGACTTCGCCAACCCGGGATCGAGTTCGATGGCCGTAAGCCGCTGCACCGATACTTGCAATAAATCGGTGGTGAGGCCGGGCCCGACCTCCCCGACATTCGGTCCGAGGTCGGCGCCGGAGAGCACCCACGGCACTCGCTGCTGAATGGTTTTTCGCCATCGGGCCGAACGGCATAGCCAATTGTGCAAGCGGTTCACGCTCTCCACCTTCCATTTTTTCAATTTCGGACCGGGCCCAGCTTAAGACTTGTGGGGTCTAGCGTGCTTCCGATATTGTGTCGGTAAGTGTCGCAAAGGCGGCCAAACCGCGATCTGCGATCCTTCCCTAGATCTCCACTCCCAAATCACCACCCTCGCCGACGACTATCCTGCAGGACGCGTGGTCCGGTTGCATTTTCATGATCGCGACCAGCTCGTTTATGCTTCCCGCCGAGTGATGACGGTTCGTACCGCTGACGGCACTTGGGTCGTGCCCACGCACCGTGCAGTTTGGATTACCGGCGACGGTTCCACACACCATCACGACGTCAGGAACGGTTGCGATGCGGACTCTGTACCTCAAGCGGCAGTTGGGGGGACGTTGCCGAGAGGCGGCTGGGTTGTGCACGTGTCGGCGCTACTGAAAGAGTTCATTCTCTATGCTTGCAACTAGGCGCCCTGGACAAGACGATTCGGTGGGAGGGTCCCCTGATCCACGTGATCGTCAACCAGTTGGAAGCCATCCGACTAGTTCCTTTGCAGCTCCCGAATCCGTCTGATCCGCGGGCGCTCCGAGTCGCCAAGTCAATCTTGGATGACCCGAGCAACCACGCTCGCAGGCCTATGCAAAGCGGCGGGCACCAGCAAACGGACAGTCGAGAGACTATTTCAGGAAGACATCGGAATGACGTTCAGTAAGTGGCGACAATAGCTTCGTCTCATGCAGGCGATGCGGCTCTTGGCCGAGGGAGCGAAGGTCACACAGGCCGCTCTGGAATCGGGCTATAGCACGCCCAGTACATTCATTTCCATGTTCAAGAAAAGATGGGGGACGACGCCTACGCTACATTTCAAAACGGACGCAATGGATAAGTAGCGTTCACTTCGAGAGCCTCATGGGTGTCCCATTTCTCGCACGCTCTTGGCGCGAGAAAGCATGGCCCTGAGCTAGTCGAAGGATGGGGAGTTCGTTTCTACCGCGCCACGACCTTTTCAATCTCCGCCCGCAAGTCGCCATACGGCAGCGCCCCCGGATGGTACATGGCGACCTTTCCGGCGCGGTCGAGCAACACCAGCGTCGGCGTAGTCGAGGCCCCGTAGGTGTCGAAGTTGTACGTGCTGATCGGCACGGGCATGTCCAGGAGTCCCGAATAAAACCGGTGCCGCACCGCGTCGATATAGCTGAGTTCGTCGCTGGCCTTGGCGTGCTCGATCTGCGCCGTGTATCCATAGAGCCGCGTCGGTCCAATCACTTTTAGTCCCCTGCCGGCGAACTCCGAACGCAGCTGCGTGATGATCGGCGCCTCCGCCTTGCAGTCCCCACACCAGTGCGCCCAGAAGAACAACAGCACGGGAGACCCCTTGAGTTCGGCGGCGGGCGGCAGCTTCGCGCCCAGCGACTGATCGGACTTCAGCGCGGGCGCCAGCTTGCCTTCGAGCGAAAGCAGATTCAGATTCTTCTGCAGCCGGTCGTGAATCGAAGTATTGCCATACGTCCGCAAGGCGCCCTCGAGCAGCGCGACCGCCTGCGTTCGCTGACCGCGCGCCGCCAGCGCCTGGGATTGCACCTCCAGCGCCGCCCCCAGCGCCAGTGGCAAGTGCGAATCGGCGTCGAGCGGGCGCTGCTTCAGCTGCTCCTGCACCAGTGCTTTGGTCTGCTTCGCATAGGCTGCGGCCTGGTCGTACTGGCGCTGATCGAGCGCAGCCCGCCCTAACCATGAGTAGGCTTCTAGATACTCCGGCGTGACTCCGCGGCCGTTGCGGTACGAGTTCAAGTCCGACTCCGCGGCCGAGAAATTGTTCTGCAGCAATGCCATGCGGACGTCGTCCACAATCCCGGCCCAAGCGGCCGCGGTGAGGAAAAGTGAAACCAACAGAGCTCGAAATCGCATTCTCAGATGATGAGTGTTTTCGGAAAAAGTGGCAAATTCGCGCTTTGCAATGTGGGCCAACCACCACCCCATAACATCCACTATATCAATTGTTTAGCCACGCTTTGTAACAAATTTTGTAGCTATTCCGGTGCACTTCCTTTACAATCGCCTTGCGTTTGATCTTTAGAGTTCCTTCGCAGTACAAGCATCTCCGCTTAACCCAGCGCGTGACCTGCCTGCAGAAGACCCGAAAGTTTCAGCGCTACATCAAAGAAAAAGGAACAGTGCATCAACATGGAAACAGGAACAGTGAAGTGGTTTAACGACGCCAAGGGCTACGGTTTCATCAGCCGCCAGAACGGCGAGGATGTCTTCGTGCATTTCTCCGCCATTCAGGCCAGCGGCTTCCGCAGTCTGCAGGAAGGTCAGCAAGTACAATTTGACGTGGTTAAAGGCCCCAAGGGCTGGCAAGCTGAGAACGTCAAGGGCGTCTAACACCGCTTCCGAGTAACAATTCGAAAATGAGGGCGGCCGCGACGGCCGCCCTTAGTTTTTTCCGCGGTTTTTCCGCTTCGTTTTTCGCTCCAACCGCTAAGGCTGCTGGCTGCGCATCAGCACCACGTCAGAGTCAGTGTGCCCCCGTACTATCGCCAGTTTGCTCCCATCGGGGGACCAGTGATAGTCCCAGATTTTCTCGGCTTTGAATATCGTGAGCGCCTTGCCCGGGGAACCGTCGAGCGGCTGCTGCCACAAGTTGTCGGCACCATTTTCGCGAACCGCATACACCAGCGATTTGCCGTCGAGCGAGAATTGGATCAGATTTGCCGCCCGTGGCCTCTGAAATTCAACCATTCGCGGTGCAGCATCCTTATCCGTCGGAACCAGGGCAATTTTCTCCTCGTGCCCGCCGGCATGGTCAATGGTGGCAAACGCCAGGGTGTGGCCGTCGGGAGAGACGCCGAAGAAACCCGCCGCTGCCAGCTCCGACACTTTTCGCGTCGGGCCCCCATCAATCGCCACCTGCATCACCCGGCCTGTTCCGCCGTCGAGGTAATAAACCGAGCGCGAATCGGGGGCGCACACCGGAAAATTATCCTGCTTGCCCTGCGTGAGTTGCTTCAGGTTTCCGCCGGAAGTATCCGCCCGCCAAACATTCAGGCTGCTAGCGCCGCCCCGCAATCCGAGAAGCAACACAAGGTGACGGCCATCCGCGCATTGCCAAGGATCGCCTCCCGCCGAATCCTGCTCGGTCGCGAAAGAGCCCTTCTCTCCTGAATCCGGGTTCACCCAATGCACTTTGTTATCTTTGTCATAGATCAGGCGTCCGTCGTGCGTCCAGGTAAAATTGGTAAAGGTGGCCGCCGGTGCGACCTGCCGCACGTCAGCTCCCCCGGACCTAGCCGACGTCACTTCCAGATTCCATCGCCCTTGGCTGAGCACCGTCGCCAGCACTTGCCCGTTCGCCGCAACGCTCAAGTCGGAATAATCGTTCGTGTCCCGCGTGACCGGGTCCATCCGTCCGACGGGATAGATGACAAAAACAATCTGCTCCTGGGTGAAGTTCGAAGACCGGCTCCGCTCCAGGGCCAGCAACCCGTGCCCGTCGGGCATCCAGGCGGCCGAAATGAGCGCAGAGTCTGAGCTGAGAACCAGGTGCTGCTGGCCGTTACGGGTATCCACAGCCATGAGCCCGGTAAGTGCATCGCCCGGCTGATTCGCGACGCACAGAATGGTCGCGCCGTCGGGCGACCAGGCTGGATTGTAGAGAGCCTGCCCGTTCGGTCCGCTGGCCAGCACGGTCTCTTCGCCGCTCTCGAGCGAGCGCACGATCAGCCGGTATTTCCCCGGCTCCGGATTGTCGTGGCGCATGAACGCGATCTTGCGACCGTCGGGCGAGAAGGTGATATTCGAATCCACGTCCTCGGCCAGTCGCTCGGGAGTGCCACCCAGAAGCGGCGCGCGGTAAAGATACCGCAACTCCGCATTGCCGGGATCGCTGCGTACGAAGTAAAGATAATTGCCATCGGGCGAGAAGTGCAGACCGTTGTAAGAGACGTCGGCCGGGGGCTGTACCTGCGTATTGCTATTGGTGGGGACGTTGCGCAACCACAAGCTGGCCAGCCCGCTGCTGTCCCTCATCAGGCTGAGAATGTATTTTGCATCGGGAGAAATCGCGACCTCCGCCGCGTTGCCCTCCTCAGTGAGCTTGGTCACCGTGAAATTGCGGAACGGCCGCATCGGATGGCGCGTCACCAACGAATAGATCCCGTACCCCGCTGCCAGGAGCACGACCATTCCCAGGAGCGCGACGAATCCTGTTCCCAGCTTGTGCTGTCTGGCCTCGACAACGATAGTCGAGCTTTGGGACGGACTGGACACAGCGGCCACGGGCAAGGCAGAGCCGGATCCCGAAGCAGCCGGTCCGGTCGGAACCGGAACCGATGCCGAACCGGAGGCCGCAGCCACATTCTTCCTCCCCGGCTCGACATCTCGCTTCAGCCGCTTCAGATCGCCGCGCAGATCGGCCGCCGACTGGTAGCGCAGTTCGCGATCCTTTTCGAGAAGCTTCTCGATGATCTCCCCTAGCTTCAGCGGCAACGTTGCATTGCATTGCAGGGCCGAAGCCGGATCCAGTTCGAGAATAGCGTGAAACACTACCGCCGACGTCGCGCCCGAGAAAGGCAGCTTTCCGGTCGCCATCTGATAGATCACCGTGCCCAGCGAAAACAGATCCGAGCGCGTGTCGAGTTCCTCGCCCCGCGCCTGCTCCGGCGACATATACGAGATCGTGCCCACGGTCGAGCCAGGACTGGTCAGGTTCGCGGGCCGGGGTGAATCTTGTGTGGCCCCGATCGTTTCCATCTCCAGTTCAGGACGGGCCAGCTTGGCCAGACCGAAATCGAGCACCTTCACCTGCCCACGCTGCGTAAGGAAAATGTTCGCCGGCTTGATATCGCGGTGGACGATGCCTTTGGCGTGCGCGGCGTCAAGCGCGTCCGCCAGCTGGATCGCAACCTCCAGCAGTCGCTCGGTCGGCAGCGGGCCCGCCGTGAGTTTCTGATCGAGACTCTGCCCCTCCAGCAACTCCATGGCAAGGAACGACTGGGGCTCCCCGCCCTCGCCCGCAGTATTCTCCACCGCATAAATCGTGCAGATATTGGGATGGTTCAGCGCCGAGGCCGTGCGCGCCTCCAGCAGAAAACGATCGAGAGCATTCTGATCGCGCAAAAGCTGCGGCGGCAGAAATTTCAGCGCGACCCTGCGCCCCAGAGTAAGATCCTCGGCCTCATACACCACCCCCATCCCGCCGCTGCCCAACCGGCCGATCATGCGGTAGTGCGAGATGGTCTGGTTGATCATTGTCTGTTCCATCCCAACCAAGAGGGGGAGTTACATCTTAGGGGGGATGCCGTGGGCCGTCAAACAGGCCTCAGCATCGCGAAAACTCTTGACGACAGGGTTTTAATTGAGTGCCGTCGCAATTGCTCGAGGAGCAAATCCCGAGATGCGCCACCTAAGGTCCGTCACCCCATTGTTCCTAACCCTTCTCTTCTCGTATGTCTTCCTCTTAGCTCAGGCGAAGGACATGACCAACGAGGAACGCAACCAGGTTGAAAGCATGCTGCTGCGGCTTGCAAGCGATGTTCCCAAGCACTTTACGATCCCAATCTGCACGGCGTCGATTGGAAAGAAAAGATCAGCCTGGCTCGCGAGCAGATCAAACAGGAGAAGTCGCTCAATATGGCCATGGCTCATGTAGCAGCGGCCCTCGACAGCTTCAACGACTCTCGTACTTTCCTCATCCCGCCTCGCCGACCTTACGTCCTCGACCACGGCTGGGCCGTCCAGATGATCGGCGAGAAGTGTTTTGTAACCCGCATTCGGCCGAATGGGGACGCTGACACTCATGGCGTCAAGGCGGGAGATCAATTACTCGCCATTAACGGCTATAGAATTGGCCGCGACAATCTGCACAAGATCGAATACGCGTTTTATGTCCTGCGTCCTCTCCCTCAACTCACAGTCATTCTTCGTGATCCGCAGGGGCAAGAGCGCAGGGCTCTGCTCGAGGCCGAATTCCGACACAGGGTACATATGCGGGATCTGGATGCGAACACCATTCAGAACATGCAGCTTGAGGAGGAAGACTGGGTCCGCGAACAACAGATCCGGACTGCCGAATACGCTGACGATCTGCCGATCGCCAAGCTGCAGTCGTTTATGTTCGGTCCGAGCGAAGTCGACAAGCTGATCTCCGGAAGCCGCAAACACAAGGCCTTGATACTCGATCTTCGCCAAAATCCAGGGGGCAATGTGGAAGTGTTGCAGGCGGTTGCTGGCAGCCTCTTCGACCACGATATCAAGATCTGCGACCGCATTGGCCGTGACTCGACTAAGCCCATGGTCGCCAAATCGAATCACCATCCGTTTGCGGGCAAGCTCTACGTGCTGATTGACAGCAAGTCGGCTTCGGCGTCGGAACTGCTCGCGCGGGTTGTTCAACTGGAAAAGCGCGGCATCGTCATCGGCGATCGCAGTTCCGGAAGTGTGATGGAAGCTAAGGTGTATTCCTACTCCGCAGGTCTGGACATGCTCATGTTCTACGGCGCGTCCATCACGGATGCCAACCTGATCATGGCTGATGGCAAGAGCTTGGAACATTTCGGGGTCAGTCCCGACCAGGTTGCTATCGCTACTCCGCTCGAGGTGGCAAGCGGGCGCGATCCGGTCCTGGCTCGTGCTGCGGAAATGGCGGGTGTAAGAACTACTCCAGAAGACGCCGGCAAGGTTTTCCCGTTCGAATGGCCGAAGGATAAGTAAAAGAGGAGGCCATCACCCTCACTTTGCACCCGGAAGCGGCCGATCCTGTTCCTTCTCCAGCCTGTCCACCATCTCCTTCGGCAGTCCGTGCAGTAGCTCGAGAAACGCGGCGTTGGTCCAGCCAAACCCGACCACATTCATTTCGTAGCCCAATTCCACATGCGCTTCCGAGGACCGTGTCACCACGTTATACTTTTCCCGAATGTTGCCGTCGCGCCGGAAATTTTCCGCCACCATCGACAGGAATTCATACGAGATGCGATCCGCGTCGGCGTTGTAGCCATAGCGCCGCAGGCCCGCGATGGCCACCATCTCGATGTTCCCCCAACCATAGGGCAGATCCCACTGTGCACCCGTCTCTTCTGTGCTCATCGGCAATCCGCCGGGCTGCTCGAATTTTCTCAAGTTGTCCGCCACAGCCTTTGCTTGCTCAGGCGTGGCCAGCCCCGCCCACAGCGGATAAAACGTCGACGCATACCGGTAGGTGGACATCTGGCTCGTCTGCAGGTTGTAATCGAAGAACAGTCCTTGCTCCGCGTTCCACAGATAGCGGGTAATCAGCTTTTTGCGCTCTTCGGCCCGCTCGTTCCACTTGTCCACGTCGCCGCTGCGACCCAGCCATCGACTGATCCGCTCCAGATCCTTTTCCGTCTTGTAGAGCAGGCTGTTCAGGCACACAGGTGCATAGTGATGCGTGGCCGCGCCAAAGGGCCCGAAGCGGAAGCTGACATCAAACCCCGACTCCCGCATCGACCGGTCGCCCTTGTAATAATCCACGCTGAGTTTAAACTGCCGTTCCTTTTCGCACTGCGGACGCGCCATGGTGAGCGCCTCATCGCAAACCTGAAGCGAATACGGCAAGCCCGCCACGGGTCGCGCCGCCTCCTCATGTTGTTTGAACTCCACTACATAGTCGTTGGCCTCGGCCGGATGAAAAAAGAAATATCCCGCCACCTTGCGGTAGAAGCCGGTCTCGTCCTGCACCGCCTCGGCCGGCGGGCCTTCGCCGAAATCGTAGTAGCGGGACAGTCCGGTCTGTCCGGCCAGATGCGGATCTCGGGTCCACATCGCGTAGTCCTTTTCGAGGTCGGCATAAGCCCTTTCGAGAAAAGCCGGGTCGGGGTGACCATTCTTCTCCATCGCCTCGTACACATCGACGAACATGGAACTCAGGAATGGCGGCTGTGAGCGCGTCAGATAATAGGTTCGGTTGGCGTTCAGCATTGCGCCGTAGTGCTCGATCTCAAAGAAAAAGTTGTCGACCATGCCTCGCGCCAGTTCAGTACGGCCGGCCTGCAGCAATCCACGAACGATGAAGTAACTGTCCCACCCATACATCTCGTTGAAGCGTCCGCCTGGCACCACATACTTGTGCTCCAGATACAGAAGCCCGGGTGGCTGAATCTTGCTGGCATCAATTTCGCCCAGGCGATGAATCTCAGCCGGCAAGTGCTCGACGTGCACGTTGCAGTCTCCGGCGAGCTTCTGCACCGTCGGCGGCTGGGCAAAACCTGCGGGCAAATACAGCACCGGCGCTGCCTTAATTTTCGGATCGACGATGCTCTGGCACTCCGTCATGGAGCGGGTCAGAGTATCCCACGCCACAGAAATGTAATCGAGAACCGGCTTCAGTCCCTGACCTTTGGGGGCCGTCTCGGCCGGCGAGTGTTCGACCGAGGCCACGCAAACAACGACGAGGATGAAACATCGAACAGCGGAAGTAGGCAGGCGACGAAACTTCATCGAACGAAGGCTCATAGGCTCCTGGGAAGAGCTTCGCCATCATAAATGCGCGGGGCGACCTTCACAAACCGGTTCGGAAACGTTTCCGTTTATCCGACTTTTTTCGGCCCCGAGGCCGATCTCAGCCTTTTTTCGTTTATGCTATGTCGTTTCCGGTTTCTGGCTGAGGGGGCGCGCAAGTGATCCGATCCAAAGCAGTCCTTCGTCTGTCTTCCGTCCTGTTGGTTTACCTTCCCACATCCGCCATTTGGGCCCAAGTTCCTGAGAGCACCTATCAGGAACTGCACTGGCGCATGATTGGTCCGTTCCGTGGCGGTCGCACTCGCGCTGCCGCCGGAGTTCCCAGCCAGCCGAATGTGTTCTACATCGGACAAGTGAATGGTGGGGTTTGGAAATCCGACGACTACGGCCGCACCTGGAACCCCATCTTCGATCACGAATCCTCGCAGTCGATCGGCGCCATCGCCGTTGCTCCCTCCGATCCCAACATCATCTATGTCGGCAGCGGTGAGGGTTTGCATCGCCCCGACCTTTCCGTCGGCAACGGAATCTACAAATCCACCGACGCCGGCAAGACCTGGTCCCATCTCGGTCTCGCCGACGGACAGCAAATCCCCGCGCTTGCCGTCGACCCCCGCGATCCCAACCGCGTATTCGCCGCTGTCCTTGGCCATCCCTATGGGCCGAGCGAAGAGCGCGGCGTCTATCGTTCCACGGACGGTGGTAAGAGCTGGCAGCGCGTCATCTCCAAGGACGAAAATACAGGCGGCTCCGACGTCGAGATCGATCCTTCGAATCCTGACGTTGTGTACGCCTCGATGTGGGAGGTCCGCGAAGGCCCTTGGGAAGACGGCAACGAATTCAACGGAACAGGCGGCGGACTCTTCAAATCCACCGATAGCGGCACCACCTGGCATCCTGTGACTAACGGCTTGCCCAAAGACCTATCTCAGATTTACGTGGGCATCGCGCCCAGCGATCCGCGCCGCCTGTATGCCACGCTTTCCACGGCTGCGGGAAAGCTCGCGGTCTACCGCTCCGATGATGCCGGAGAAAATTGGGCACAAATCACCACCGATCCCCGCTCCTCCGGCCGCATCGGCGGCGGCGATCTCCCTATCCCCAGAGTCGATCCAAAGAATCCCGACCTCATTTACATCGCCAGCACCGTCACCATGCGCTCGACCGACGGCGGCAAAACCTGGTCCGGCTTCCGCGGCGCTCCGGGCGGCGACGACTACCAGAACCTCTGGATCAATCCCAACGACGGCAACATTATTCTTCTGGTGAGCGATCAAGGCGCGATCATCACAGTCAACCGGGGCGCCACCTGGAGTTCCTGGTACAACCAGCCCACCGCGCAGCTCTATCACGCCATCGCCGACAATTCATTTCCCTATCGCGTTTGTGCCGGACAACAGGAGAGCGGCTCGGTCTGCATCTCCAGCCGGGGCAATGACGGCGCCGTCACCTATCGCGACTGGCATCCCGTGGGCGTGATTGAGTATGGGTACGCCGCGCCCGATCCGCTCGATCCCGACATTGTGTACGGCGGCGGCCGAAGTGAAGTGTCCAAGTTCCACTGGTCCACCGGACAGGTGCAGGACGTCACACCCATCCCACTCCGCAGCGCGAAATATCGTACCGATCGCACCGAACCGCTGACGTTTTCCCCGGTTGATCCGCATACCCTGTACTACGCCAGCAACATCCTGTTCAAGACCACGGATGGCGGACAATCCTGGCAGGCCATCAGCCAGGACCTGACCCGCGAAAATCCCGGCGCACCCGCCAGCGTCGGTACTCTCATGCCCAAGGGTGCGGACCAACAGCGCGGCGTCATCTACGCGCTGGCCCCATCCTTCAAAACGCTGAACACCCTCTGGGCCGGAACCGACGACGGCACGATCTGGACCACGCGCGATGGCGGAAAGAATTGGACCGACATCACTCCGCAAGAACTTAGCGCCTGGAGCAAGATCACCCAGATTTCGGCTTCGCACTTCGACGAGCAGACAGCCTACGTCTCCGTCAGCCGCTTTCGCATTAACGACATGCATCCCTACATCTATCGCACGCACGACGGCGGCAAAACCTGGCGCCAGATCGTTACCGGCCTGCCCGACTTCGGGCCCGTGGACACCGTGCGCGAAGATGCCGTGCGCAAAGGCCTGCTCTTCGCCGGCACCGAAAACGCAGTCTGGGTTTCCTTCGACGACGGCGACCACTGGCAGTCGCTGCAGCTGAATCTGCCGCACACCTCGATGCGCGATCTCTGGATTCATGAAGACGATCTGATCGTGGCGACGCACGGACGTTCCTTCTGGATCCTCGACGACATTGCCCCCCTGCGCGAAGCCTCGGCAGAACTGGCGGCCACAGCCCATCTCTTCACTCCCGCGACCGCCTACCGGGTCCAGCGCAGCACCTACACCGACACGCCGCTTCCTCCCGACGAGCCGGCCGGGGCAAATCCACCCGATGGCGCCATCCTTGACTACTACTTGCCGTCCAGTGCATCCGCGGTCACTCTGGAAATCCTCGACGCGCAAGGCCATACCGTTCGCCGCTTTTCCAACACCGACAAGCCCGAAATCTCAAATGACGATTTGCAGAAGCAATTGATCCCGCTGTATTGGGTGCGCGCGTCGCACAGACTCTCGACCGACGCAGGCATGCACCGCTGCGTCTGGGATTTGCACTATCCCGCCCCGCTCGCCACGCGACACGACTATCCCATCTCCGCAGTTCCGCAGGACACGCCGCGGTTTCCCCTGGGCCCGAATGCTGTGCCAGGGCGCTATACGGTCCGCTTGAAGGTCGACGGACGAGCGCTCACGGCGGGCCTTACCGTAAAGCTGGATCCGCGCATCAAGATTCCGGCCAGCGCCCTCGAGGACAAATTTAAAGCCGAAGCGCACCTGGCCTCCATCATCGAGGAATCTTCCCGGGCCCTGCTGCAGGGAGGTTCGATTCGCGAACAGTTGGAGAAATTGAATGCCCCGGCAAGCCCCCCGACCGGCGACGCTGTCCAGGCGTTCCAGAAAAAACTGACAGCCTTGCTTGGAGCCCCGGGCGGGTTTTTCGCTCCGCCCTCGCAAGAAGTCACACTCAGCCGGGTCAACGGACAGGCAGGCAGCCTGTACCAGCAAGTGTGGCAGGTCGATGCCGCTCCAACCCCTGCCCAAGCGGAAGCCGTGGCCACAGTCGAACGCGACAGCGCCGACGTGGTGAAGCGCTGGAATGCATTTTCGAGTTCCGACTTGCCCGCGCTGAACCGACTCCTCCGCGACTCGAAGACTCCGGAGATCCACATCGAGCCAGACCCGCGCCACGACGAGGCGCAAGTGGACGAAGAGTAAACGCACCAGGCGAATTCGCCCTTACGCAGATTGTCCTCCCGAGCAACTCGAGGGATTCTGCTTTCCCGTCTTCCAGCAGGAACCAGCTCACGCTGAGACGCGCTGCGGCCACGAGTTGGTGCATCTCGCGCTCTTGAATTGCATTTTTTGCAACTCCTCTCCGCCAGACCAGGAAGAATTGGGAATTCTTGCCCTGACTAATCTTGCTCCTGCGCGAGCCCGGGGTATAATTCACGTCGCTTGCGGCCTTCCCGTGTCCAGCCCTGTGAATTGGGGCTGCCTCCATCAACGTCCACGTCCGAAAGCTGGTTTCAAACCACCACGAGGTTCATGAATCTATGAAGTCGCTTCGAATCTGCGGACTTGCTCTGCTTGCACTGATGATCTCTTCTGTTATGGCTACAGCTCAGGAACCGTTCGCCCCCGGAACCTGGAAACCTTTGCTCCATCCGGTCCCCGGCGGCAACCTGGCAGGGCACGCCATGCTTCTCACCGATGGCTCGGTCCTTGTAATGGACTCGAATTGCAGCGCAACCGGAAACTGGTATCGCCTTGTGCCCGACAAGACGGGCAGCTACCTCGACGGAACCTGGGTCGCTGCCGGCTTCCTCGAGGGCGGCTACAATCCACTCTATTTTGCCTCGCAGGTGCTGCCCTCCGGCCAAGTCGTGATCATGGGCGGCGAATACAACGGCTGCTCTTCCGTCTGGACGACCCTTGGCGCGCTCTACAACCCCAGAGCCAACAAATGGACGCCGCTGCGTGCGCCCGCAGGCTGGTCGACCGTCGGCGACGCACAGAGCATAGTTCTGCCCAGCGGAAAAATGATGCTGGCCAACTGCTGCACCGCACAAGAAGCCATCCTCACGCTTACCGGCGGAACTGCGAGTTGGGCGCCTACCGGCACCGGCAAGGCCGACGCTAATGACGAAGAAGGTTGGACTATGCTGCCCGGCGGCAAGATCATCACCGTAAATGCCTACGCCAGCGGCGGCTGCTGCGCCAAGGGCTTCCAAATCTACAACCCCTCCACCGGCGCCTGGACCACGCCGACGGGCAACACGGTGGTGAACCTTGTCGACCCGGGCTCGGCCGAAATCGGACCGCTGGCGCTGCTTCCCAACGGGACTGTATTCGCGGCCGGCGGTACCACCAATAACGCCATCTACACTGTGTCCACTGGCAAATGGGCCAAAGCCCCGAGCTTCGGCAACGGCCTCGACATGGCCGACGGCCCCGCCGCAGTGCTGCCCGATGGCAACCTTCTTCTGGACACGAGCCCCGGCGTATATAAGAACGGCAGCTCATTCTTCGAATGGGATGGCGCCGCGCTGCACCACACCACGAATCCGACCAACGCTCCGGTCGATCCTTCGTTTGTCGGCGAGATGGTGGTGCTGCCCACTGGGCAGGTTCTCTTAACCGACCAATCGTCCAGTGTGGAAATCTACACGCCGGGAGGAGGCCCCTGTTCCGGTTGTGCGCCGACCATCTCGTCGGTGGCCAGTACGCTGACCCACGGCAGCCTGAACAACAACATCCATGGCACTGAATTCACCGGCGTAACGCAGGGCGTCTACTACGGCGATGACAGCCAAAGTTTCTCGAACTTCCCTCTGGTCCGCATCACCGACTCTGCCAAACGTGTCGTCTATTGCAGAACGCACAATTGGGTGCCCGGGGTGGCGACAGGAAAAACGGTGGTGGGGGCGCAGTTCGACATTCCCTCAACCGTTGCTCTCGGCGCGGCTAGCCTGCAAGTGGTGGTGAACGGCATCCCGTCCGGAGCGGTGAATGTAACCATCGACTGATTTCTACATGTGATTTCGTGCCTGCTGCCCTGTGATCTCAAATTCAGGCGCCGCGCTCCCGGAGGCGCCTGTTGGTTGTCCCACTCCCCTAGAGAGCGGCGACCGCTTCCTGCAGCCACGCTGCGATTCGATCCGGCTCGGCTCCTGGCTCAAACTGTATGGGCTTCCCAATCTTCACCTGGATGCTCCAAGGCGCAGCAAATCGTCTGCCCGCCTGTTTTACTTCGAACAAGCCATCGATCCGCATCGGCAGAACAGGTACGCCGAGATTCGACGCCAGCAGCCCGATCCCGGCCCGAAAGGGTAGCATCTTCCCATCGGTCGTGTGCCGCCCTTCGGGGAAAACGAGTACGCTATATCCGCGGTCGACTGCTTCACCCGCGTAGGCAAAACTGCGCCGAAACCCGGCCTCGCGCGGCAACGGGAACAGATTCAGAAGCGACACTCCCAAAATCCACTTCGCACGGTCATATATCCGAAACAGCAAAGCGCGGCCAGCCGGAGGCGTTCGAAGTGCCTCCAACGCCTCGCCACCGGTGGCTGTGGCCAGCCGATGCCGATAACGCGCGGGCAGCGCCGTCAGGATGAACCCCGCGTCCACGTCACCGATATGATTCGACAGCACCAGCAGCGGCCCAGTGACGCCGCGCAGGTGCTCGCGCCCTTCGATCCGGGGCCAGCCGAGCAACACGATCGCTGGCCGCGTCAGCAGGTAATGCGCCAACAACCGCACCCACCGGACCGGCCAGCGCAACGTCCAACTCGGATAGTGATAGGCAACGCCCGCTGACGCTTCTCCGCGCAGCATTCGTTCCAGATCGCCCACCGTCCGCATGGTGTTGAATCGAGTCTCGCTGAGATCGACTTGGTAGCGGTCCTCGAGCGCGCTCAGCAATTCCACGCGCTCCAGCGAACTCAACCCCAAGTCGGAATCGAGGCTCGCGTCCTCGCTCAATCGGCCCACCGCGCGCCCTGAAACCCGCGCAATCAGATCCCCCAGCGGATTGCTTTCGCTGCCAGCCCCGGCTTGGGCACCCCATTTTTCGCGGGTTTTGTGGGCCAGAAGTGGGGATTCCGGAAACATCCGAGCTCGCGCAATTTCTGCGATCAAATTCCGCCGCGGCTTCTGCGTGTTCGTGCGCGGAAAGTCTCCCTCCGGCCACTCGATCCACATTCTCATCCGCTGATACTCCGCCAGCGTTTGATTGGCCCGCCGCACGACATCGTCCGCCCGCCCTCCCGGGCGCAGAATCACCACAGCGCACGGTTCCGCATTCCCACCCCGCTCAATACCCACGACCACGCAATCTTTCACCTCCGGTTGTTCTTCGAGCGCGGCTTCCAAATCCTCGGGGTAAACATTGGTCCCCCCGGGAGTCACGATTACTTCTTTTTTCCGCCCCTTGAAATAAAGATTCCCCGCCTCATCGAGCGCACCCACATCCCCGGTGCGATACCAGCCTTGCTGGTCGACAACTCTCTGCGCCCCAGGCCCGTCCCAATATCCAGAGGCCACGCCTCCGCCGCGCACCAGGATCTCCCCGTCCTCGGCCAGCTTCACTTCGCGGCCCGGCAGTACTTTGCCGATCGATCCTTTGCCCAGCCGGAACGGATGGTTCACGCTGATCAGCGACGTCGTCTCGGTGAGCCCATATCCCTGGATCACCGCGTATCCCAGCCTTCCCCAGAACTCCTCAGTGTCGTGATCAAGAGCAGCGCCGCCGGAAATGAAAGCCCAGAATTTCCAGCCAAACTGACGCCGAACGGCGCGGAAAGTCCACCAGCGCCGGAGAAAATGTTCGTCCTTGGCCGCAGCGAACCGGCTGCGGAATGCTCCACTCTCTCCCCGGTCGTTCACGTCGCGCTCGATTTTCTGCTTTAATGCCTGCAGTACGCGCGGCACGCACACTGCCACCGACGCCCGCTCGCGCCGGATCGTGTTCACCACCTCGGAAGGCCTCAGCTCGGCCTGAAAGATCACGGTCCCGCCCAGCAGCGGAGGCAGATACATCGCCAGAAACTGCCCAAACACATGGCTGAGGGGCAGCAAGTTCAAAAATCGGAGCGGATGCACCAGTCGCTCATATTTCAAATACTCGCGCATCTCGTGCTCCAAGGGAGCAATGTTGGCCAAAACGTTGCCATGCGTGATCACGACACCCTTCGGATCGGACGTCGTACCGGAAGTGAAGACGATTTGCAGAATGTCGTCGCGCCCGAGCCCAACACTCGCCGGGGGGGATGCGGAAGGCCCCAGCGCCTTCACCTCCTCTAGAGTCAAGGTTGCGACCGAAAGCCCTGCAGCCGCGAACTCGTGCCCATGCCGTCGCGATCCCACCAGCAGCTTCCCCTGTACTTGCCGAAAGACCCGCATCGCGAAGTCGGATGTGGCTCCATCGTCCAGGGGCACGACAATCACGCCGCTCAACACACATCCGAAGAACGCTGCAACCCATTCCGCGCAGTTCTCTCCCCAAAGCATGACGCGTTCGCCCTTCGCAATTCCCCGGGCCTCAAGGGCGCGCGAAAAGTTGCTGGCCATCTGCAGGATCCCGCCGTAAGTAAACGACTCAGTCCGATACCCGCGCCGCTGCCGGTAAGCGCGCTCGTGGCGATGCGCCTGAAAATTCTCCAGGAAAAATTGCGCAATCGACTCAGCCAAGAATTTTCCCGCCCTCCACTTCAAGTCTAGTGGAACTGCCTGCCCCATAAACCCGAGCCGTACAGTTCTCAAACTGCACCATCCGGCCGGCGACCTGTGGATGCATTTTGCTCCGCCGTTGTGTACTCTGGCTCCCTCTCATGCGCAGGCTGGACGTAACCCGTTCTCTGGATCGCCAGTTAAAGCTCACATTGGCGCTGGTGCTGGCGGCGGCGAGCTGCACGCATCCCCCGAATTCGGGAAATGTCCAGTCCGGATCGGTATCCGCGACTGCCAGTCGTGACCTCTCCCAGGATGAAGCCGCCGGCGGCCATACCCTAAAAAAACACGTAGGCCGCACGGACGCCGAACTGCACGAGCGCCTTGACCAGGAGCGCGAAATCTCCGCCGCCTCGACATGGAACGACCGCGCCAGCGCCGAGGCCGCGATAGGCGCCGCAATCGCCGACCGGAACGACAAGATCTCCCGCTGGCTCGGACGCGACAGCCACCCGAACCTGGTTCTCGACTACGATGGCGACCCCGCCCATCCATTTGGCCGTACATTGCGCCGAGGCGAAGATCAAGTCCAGTCCTGCGCTCACGCTGTCATCGTGCTGAAGTGGGACGGCCCGAACCGCTACCACGTCCTGACCGCCTACCCGGAGTGCCGCGCATGAACTCCGATCATCTTCCCAAGCGGCCGACAAGCGCTCCGATCTCCGCGGCCGATTTCCCCGCCCTGCGTAGCTTCCTGCGCGGTTATTTTCACCAGGACATGAAGGATGAGTACGGCTCGCCGGAAGAAGCCGTCCGCGAATTCTGTGAAGACGCTAGCGCGGAAGAACGAGCACAAGTAGCGAGGGAATGGGCGAGGTTCCTGGAGCAGACCATGGGCCAGCCGCTGGAAGAAGTAAACCAGCTTTTCACCGGCCCTTTGGGAAGTTCGTGCACGATAACCGATCAGGACCTGAAGCGCATCTCAGCTAGGCTCACGTTGCCGAGCAAGCACTCCAAGAAGTAGTACCCTCCGCAATAATTCGCCGCTAAGATTCGGTCCGCTCGCGGAGGACTATGCTCGTGAACCGATTCGTGATCGGGACCCTCATCCTCAGCGGGATTGTCTCAGTCGCCCAGAACGCGCAACCTCTTCAGTGACTTTCCGTGGTCGAGACCGGGGACATGCCGTTCTATCCGCAGTTTCCTCGAATCGCGCGAATTGAAGGAGACGTGCACCTCCCGGTTACGACGGATGGATCCGCCGTTACCTCAGTCGGGGTGGAAAGTGGCCAGCCCATGCCGGCAAAGGCCGCTCAGGACCACGTCCAGACCTGGAAGTTCGAGCCTCACGACCCGACTTCTTTCGCGACTGGTGTTTTCCTACAACTCGTCACCTATTCCTGCGACCCCGACGTGCGCCCGACAACGGCATCGTCCTTAAGCTTCCCACCGAGGTGGACATCAGTTCTCACCTTCGAGTTCGGGACTGCCATTAGCGTGGATAGAGGACACGAAAGGCTGCTTCTTGACGATCAGAACATCGCCTTCCTAAAAGGCAACTGGCACGTGGGAATTGACCCTGCACCCTTTCAAGGAAGAGACTCCTGTCTACGGCGCAGCCTCAACTCTTCGCTGCGCCGGGTTCATTGTCTTCGAGTGGGGAGAGCCCGAGATTGTCGCGTGGGCGCCGTCGAAATGAGCAGAGCTACTCCCGCCCCACACCCAGCGCATCCGCCACGCGATTGATGTAGTTAAACCACGACGCGATCAGCGTGATCTGCAGAATCCCCCGGTCCTCAAATCCTGCCGCCCGCAACCCATCGATGTCATCCTTCCAAACCTTGGTGGCGTCCTTGGTCAGTTTGACCACATAGTCGAGCATCACCCGGTCCTGGGCCGAGATCGGCGCCGTGGTGTAGTCCTTCTCCAGAGCCTCGACCACTCCCTTATCCAATGTCACCCTACGCAGAAACTCTGCGTGCGACTCGATTCAATAGACGCACCGGTTGATCACCGAGACCATGGTGGCGATCATCTCGTGCTGCCGCCGCTCCAGCGGCAACTCCGGCGACATGAGCGCCCCAAAGGTGGCAAAGGCGTGAAACAGCGCATCGGGAATCAGCGTGTGCGACCCCACAATCGACGACGCTCCCGACGGATCGGGATGCACCGGCTCGGCATACTCCTTCGGGTAAAATAGTTTCTCGCCCTCAATCGCACTGCGCAACTTCTCGTCGGCCTCGGCCAGTGAAACAGTTCGAATCCAGGTCATAGTTGTGCTTGTCCCCCTGCAGACGATCCCCAGGAATTGAGGAAAGATACACTCTTCCCCAGCCGTCCACCTATAGCAGGTTCATACTAGAGTCTCGACGCTTGGTTCTATCCTGGGCATTCGCCGGCTATCGTTTCCGCTCGGCCGGCGTCTCTGTTGCGACGCGTACCGCAATCCAGGTCATGAATGCTTCCCGGTTGAAATCAATTCTGGTCATAGTCTCGGTCGCCTCGCACAGTTTCGCGCAGGGGGCAGCTGCCAAGACGACGCCTCAGAGTGATGCAATGGTCTTGGTGGGTGGCGGCACCATCCAGATCGGCATCGATGCCTCCGAGATTCCTCAGTTTGAAAAGATCTTCGACATTTCAAACGCACAGCTCTTTCAAGATGAAGTTCCGAAGCACTCAGTTACTGTCGGCGATTTCTATATCGACCGATACCTCGTGACCAACGCGCAGTTCAAGCGTTTCATCGACGCCAACGCCGAATGGCGCCCGGGACATATTTCTCCCGAACTGGACAACGGCAATTACCTTCGCCATTGGACGACATCAGAGCTCACTACGAAGGCTGACCATCCGGTCGTGAACGTCAACTGGTATGCGGCTGTGGCCTATTGCAGGTGGGAAGGAAAGCGCCTGCCAGCGGAGGCAGAGTGGGTGGATGCGGCGCGTGGTGGCCTGAAAGCGCTTTTTCCCTGGGGAGACGAACCTGTGGACAAGACCCGCGCCAACTCTGCCATCAGCCGCCTGGGTACGACGTCTCCGGTTGGCCAATATCCCGCCAATCGATATGGACTTTTCGACATGGTTGGAAACGTCTGGGAATTTCTTGCGGACCAGTGGAAGCCATATTCTTCAACCGCGCAAAAGAACCCCGTGGCAGGCGAGAATCGGTTCCTCGACGGCACGGCGTTTTTGCGGGCCAAAACGCGACGGGTCATTCGCGCTGGCAGCTTTGACGGAGCTCCCGTGAACCTTTGGGTCGAGTATCGGGACAGCCATCCTCCGAATGGTTCGCGTGAATTTGTTGGCTTCCGCTGCGCGAAGCGATAGCGTCTCAGAAAAGCGAGCGTCTCGAATTTACAATGTCAGCAAGCAGCTCTGTGAGAATCGCCTCCAGGTGCAACGCCACGCAATCGACATAAGGAAAATCAGTATTCGATTCGTTAAAGAGGAGTGAGAGATCGGTGCCGGCGAAAATGATGGCATCGACGTTATCCCGGCTGACGATGGTTCGCGCAAGAGCAGACATCTCTCGGTGCAGCTGGGGTGAGGTCTTTCCAGTGCGAGCAAGCTCCACGTAGGTGTTATGGATGAACTCTTCCTCTTGTGGGGTTGAGCGGACAACTTCCACCTGATGGTTCACCGCGCCAAAGAGTGCCGACTCCATGACGAAGCGGGTGCCGAAAACGGATACCCGCCGAGTCGCTCGCGCCGCCAGTTCCCGTGCGAGAGGTTCGAAGATATTGCACACTGGCAGGGGAGACGAGGCCATGAGTTCCCGCGCGCAAAAGTGTGGAGTGACGGCTGGGATGGCTGCGACCTCGGCTCCAGCCGCCTTCATCCTGCGGATGTAGCCGTTTAGATATTCGGCTAATCCATCGCGATCGTTCGCCTGAACATAGTCAAAGACCCGAGATGTCTCGGCATGGACAATGACAATGTCGAGTGTGCGGCCTTGCGCCTCATGCGCCTTGGCTAACTTCTCGTAGTAATGAATCGTGGCTCCGACTCCCAGCCCACCCACCAGACCCAAGCAGCGACTCTTGTTCATTGCATCAAGGTTAGTGTGTTTTCTTGCTGTTGGGCTAGTGGGTCACAACATCCAAAAACCATGCTTTCTGAGCAGTAGAAACCGCGCCAAATCCGCTAGCCGAGGGCGCGTTCCCTGGTCATTACCCCGGTTCCCTTGGTAACCCGTTCGTACACTCCCTTTCGGTAACCCTTGGTAACCATGCCTTCGCTGACCTCCAGACGTACAATTGCCCTTGTCCGGTCGGCCATCTGCCGATATGTGAGATGACCCTCGCGGCCTGTACCTGGGAACCGTCCCCGGGACGTTCAGTAGGTTCTGTATTTAGACCGGGGTCTGGAGTTCGCACTCTTATGGCATTGTTTGGCTTCAACAAACAGAAAGTCCTAAGCAATGCGGAGAAGTATGTCCAGCAGGGCAAACTGCAGAATGCCATCTCCGAGTACGAAAAGATCCTCAAAAACGACGCCAAGGATCTAACGGTTACCAACACCGTCGGCGATCTCTACTCCCGTCTCGGCGAAAGCGACAAAGCCACCGAATGCTTCAAGACTGTCGGCGATGCCTATGCCAGCCAGGGTTTCACGGTCAAGGCTATCGCCATGTACAAGAAGATCAGCAAGCTCAAGCCTTCGCTCGAGAGCCTGCTGAAACTGGCTGAACTCTACACTCAGCAAGGCCTTTTCAACGACGCCCGCGCCCAATACTTGCAGGTCGCCGAGGAGTTCCTCAAAGCGGGCGAACTCGAGAATGCAGTCCGCATCTTCCAGAAGATTCTGGAGATGGACCCGGAAAACAGCGCCATGCGGGTTCGTCTGGCGGAAGTTTACGTGCGCCTCGGCAAGAAAACGGAAGCGTGGCAGATCTTCACCTCCGCCGCCGAGAGCATGCGCTCCAAGGGTTCGCTTGGCGGTGCTGATGAAGTCCTGCAGCGCATGCTGACCCTCGATCCGGGCAACACCTATGCGCTGCTCATGCAGGGCAAGAACCTGCTCGAGTCGGGCGATGCCGCCGGCGCCGTCGCCACTCTGCAGAAAATCGCCGACATTGATTCCAACCCCGATGGACTCCGCGACCTGCTGAAGGCCTATCTGCAAAGCGGGCAACTCTCTGAGGCCGGCTCCGTCGCCAGCAAGCTACTGACCGTCCATAACGACCTGGCCGCTATTTCCACATTCGCCGACGCTCTTATGCAGGCGGGCCAGTACGAGACCGCGCTCCAGGTCTACGACCAGCACGCCGAGCGCCTGCTGGCAGAAAATTCCGACAAGGTGCTCGATCACCTGCACAGCATCATCGGGCACGTGCGGGACAATCCCGACTCTCTGCAGAAACTGTTGGAGCTGTTCAACAAGGCCGGGGAGAACACACACGTCAGCGAGGTCCTCGAACTGCTGGCCCACGCCAGCGTGCAATCTGGCGATCTACCCCGCGCTCGCGATTTGTACCAGAAGTTGGCCCAGGTCGAACCGCAGAACCCCCTGCACACGCAGAACTATCAGCAGGTGGTCAGCCAGCTCAGCGGCACTTCCGGCACCAAACTCATCACGCCAGAGGAAGCCGTAGTTCTCGTCGACGATATGGAAGCCACGGCGCCTTCCGTACACCAGCATTATTCCGACGAAGTCTCGCTCTCGATCCGCTCGGCTCTCACCGACGCCGAGCTTTTCATCTCCTACAACATGCCGGCTAAGGCCCTTGGGCCTCTGGTTGCGGTCCTGCCTCTGGCGCCCAACGATTTGCGGGTCAACCAGCGGCTGGCGGCGCTGCACACGCGCGCGGGGCGATTTGCCGAGGCGGCCATATGTTGCCGCACCTTGCAGACCGTGTATTCCGACGCCGGATATCCCGAGGAAGCTACGCGTTACGGAGAACTCGCCGAACGCTACGAGGAACGCACCACGGTTCCGGCCGCCACGGTTTCCGAAGATGATACTCACATTTTCCTGGACGCCGCGCCTCAAGTTCACGCTGGACAGAGTGCCGCGCTCGACAGCTCTGTGCCCGAGTTTGCGATTGATGAAGCGCCCGCCGACGAAGTTTCGCCGGGTCACTTCGAAGTCCAGCCCGAACACACTGCGGCCGCGACGCCCTGGCCTACTGCCCAGGCCGAGCCGGAAGAAATTGCAGTCGAAGCGCCAAGCGATCATGAGTTCGCTGTGGTCGAAGAAACTCCAACCGCTTCTTCCGAGGCGGCCGTGGCTTCCGAGGAAATCGATCTTTCTTCGGAATGGGATGACTCCATCACGATCGAAGGCGATGCCCCCACTCCCGAAGTCGAACCCGCCGAGGCGGCTGCCGAGGTTGCTGCTCCCCACGACAAGACTGACGAGACGATTGAAGAGATTCGCTTTTATCTTGGCCACGGCATGCCTGAGCAGGCGATGGCCGCTCTGGCCAGGCTCCAGACCCTGACGCGCGATCATGCCAAGCTTGCCGCGATCCGGGCCGAAGTCGATGACGCCATGGAAGCCGCGGCCAAACAGGAGGCCGAGGCTGAGCCCGTCGTTGCCGAGGAACCCCAGGTCGAGGCACCCGCCGCGGAAGAAGTCACCGTCGAAGAAATTTCGGTCGATGACATCCCCGCCGCCGTCGAGGTCGCGGGCGTACAGTCCCCCGCTGCTGTTGAAGAACCGGTAGCCGCCCTCGAGCCTGAGCCTCTGGTTGCGCAGTACCCGGTCGTCGAGAAGCAACCCGTTGCTGTCGAAGCCGCCATCGAGCCCGAACCGCAGCCTGTGGCTTCCGCGCCTGCGTCTCGCCCCGGCGTCCTTACAGAATTTGTTTCCGATCTCGAATCCTCACTCGGCGACAGTTTCCTTCCCGGCACGGTGGCCAAGCCAGGCCCGCTAGCCGAACCTCAGTCCGTCAACAGAGAATTGTCTTCCGTTCGCGCCGAGCCCCGAGTGGCTGCCGAACGCAGTGCCCCGGTGCTGGGCGAGTTCGTCGCCGAGATCGAAGCCTCGCTGGGCGAAGACTTCCTGAAGGCCGCACCCGTCCCCGAGCCCGGGCCCGTCGCTCCGGTCGCGAAGGCCACGCCCGTTGCCGCGCCGCCCGCGCCCGCCGCTCCGGTCAAGACCGCTCTACCCCAGGTCACTCAACCTCTGGCCGCGAGCGCCGCCGCCGCATCCGGGAGCGTTACCGCTCAGGCCGCGCCTGCCGTTCCGCAGCGCGCGCCCGCAACCTGGCCCACGCCTGCAGCCGAGACTCCCAGGCCGCAGCCCCCTGCCAAGCCTGCACCGCCCGCCCCGGCGCCTCCGGCAGCCGCCAAGGCTTCACCTTTTGCCGACGATGCCGGCGTAGATCTAGCGGCAATGTTTGGCGAACTCAAACAAGATCTCGAGGCCGATGTCGCCGCTTCCGACGAAGATCCGGAAACCCATTACAACCTCGGCATCGCTTTCCGGGAAATGGGCCTGCTCGACGAGGCCATCGGGGAACTCCAGAAAGCCTGCCAGTCCTTCGATCGCGGACATCCCTTCCCGCAGATCATGCAAACTTACACCTGGCTGGCGCAGTGCTTCCTCGAAAAGGGCGTGCCGGAAGCCGCCGTCCGCTGGTATGACAAGGCTCTCAACGTTACCGGCATCGACGGCGAAACCCGCGTCGCCCTCAACTACGAACTGGCCTCGGCTTATGAGGCCGCCGGCGACAAATCCGCCGCGCTCAAGCACTTCATGGATGTCTACGGCAATAACATCGACTATCGCGACGTAGCCGAGCGCATTAAGGCCCTGAAGTCGTAGAATAGCACGATGGGTTTTGCCCCCAATCCTCTCCACCTGGGATGCTGTGCCCACCCCTCCCGTTTCCGTGCCGTTGCTTCGGGGAGGGTTCGCCGATGACCGATCCGACCCCGCTCTCCGGCACTCCCGGCAGCGCTCCGGAGACGCCTCCGGCCCAGTCCGAGACGCGCACCGCGCTTCTCGATCCGCCCGGCCCGCCCGCTGCTCCGCGGCACGCTAGCCGTTTGCAGCTCTGGATGCACCGCGCTTCCGTTTTTCTCTTTGTCCTCATCAGTGCGGTAGCAGGGGTGCTGCTGATCATTCTTCCCTGGACCCCGGAGTGGACCGATAACTACTTGCTGCTGACGTATCCCAGCCTCCGGACCGTGGTTTCCAGCGGATTCTTTCGCGGCTTCTGCAGCGGCCTGGGCCTGCTTGATATCTGGATTGGCTTCTGGGAGGCGCTCCACTACCACGAGCAGCAATAGTGCGGAGCGCCGCCGCTCATTCCTGTGATCCTCGATTCCGGTATGCTGATTGCCCGGCGTTGGACAGGTTGAGTGTTGAAGATGGGGCTAAGTCGGAGGATGAAACCTGCTAATCCCCAGCCGCGTGACGGCGAGAGAAGAAAGCCCACGACGCAAGCCGTGGTCGCAATTGGAAACTGAACCAGCTCCGAAGGGGCGCAAGAAAACCGGCCACACTGGTTCCGTAGGGACGGCACGGTTTATCTGACGCCACGTCCGGACTCAAGAACGTGAGTATCTATGACTGACAAGCTCAAAGCCGCCCCGGTCGCCTACCAGAACGAACCTTTCCTGAACAGCCCCGACGGCCGCATCCTCCGCATTCTCGCGGAGTACCAGGAGCCCCTGGCCCGCTTCCGCCGCGAACAGATCCAGGACACCGTCGTGTTCTTCGGTTCTGCCCGCTTTCAGGGACGCAAGGACGCCACCACAAACCTGTCTGCGGTCGAGGACAATCATGCCGGCATTCCCGCCGCCAAGCTTGCGGAGGACCTGAAACTCGCCCACGCCGCGGTCGATATGGCACGCTACTACGAAGACGCCCGCAGGCTAGCCCACCTGCTGACCAAGTGGTCCATCCATATTCCCGCCCGCCGCCATCGCTTCGTCGTCACCACCGGCGGCGGCCCCGGCATCATGGAAGCTGCCAACCTTGGCGCCCACGAAGCCGGCGGCAAAAGCATCGGACTGAACATCCAACTGCCCTTTGAGCAATATCCCAACCAGTACATAACTCCGTCGCTGAATTTTCAGTTCCACTACTTTTTCATGCGTAAATTCTGGTTCGCCTATCTCGCCAAGGGACTCGTCATCTTTCCCGGCGGCTTCGGTACCATGGACGAACTGTTCGAAATCCTCACCCTGGCCCAGACCGATAAGCTGGCCAAGAAGATCCTGGTCGTCATCTACGGGAGGGAATACTGGAACCGCATCATCAACTTCCAGGCTTTTGTCGATGCGGGCACCGTCTCCCCGCAAGACCTGGACCAGTTCAAGGTCATCGACTCCCCTGATGAAGCCTTCGAGTTCCTGCGCGACGGCCTGACCAAGTACCATCTCGGCGGAACGCCGAAAAAGCAGGCCGAAGTCCTGCCCGAGATCGCGAAAACAAGGCCGTAGAAGTTCGGCAGTCGACGCCCTACCCTACAACCATGCGCAAACAGATTCAGATCTTTCTCCTCGTTCTCCTGGTTGCCGCAGTACGAGAGGCGATTGTCGCCCAGTCCCAAATTGCCGGCTCCACTGCCGTAGTCGAGCAGGGCAAGTTCACTCTGCATAAATTCGAACAGCCCATCGGACTGGAGACCTACGAAATCAGGCGCGACCCCGATTCTCTTGCGGTGAAGATTGACTTCAAGTTCACCGACCGCGGCCATCCCGTTTCCCTTTCCGCGATCTTTCGCGGCGCTCTCGATCTCACGCCGGAGGCTTTCGAGATCAAAGGTGCCACCGCCCGTACCGCTTCCATCGACAAAGCCATCGCCATCGACTCCGGCAAAATCCACCTCCGCACGCGCGACCAGCAGAGTGACTCCACCCCGCCTTCCGGCCCGTTCTTCACCATCGCCGGGTACGCTCCGACCACCATGCAAATGCTTATGGTCCGGTACTGGGCGACGCACGGATCTCCGCCGCAACTGGCCACGCTGCCGAGTGGCACCGTGAAAGTGGAGCCTCGCGGCCAGGACACAATTCGCGTCGGAGCAAAAAACGAGCAACTCGACCGCTACACCATCGAAGGACTGATCTGGGGACGCGAGACTCTGTGGTTCGACTCCAATCGCAACCTAGTCGCCGCCATCACCACCGATGCCGAGTTTGACCACTTCGAAGCCATCCGTGACGGCTACGAAAGTGCGCTCGGTGATTTCGTCGGACGCGCCGGAACCGACGGCATGAGCGCGCTCTCCGAAATCTCGAAAGGCCTCTCCGGCAGCCGCGCCTCCACCTTGGCCATCGTTGGCGGAACCCTGATCAACGGCACCGGCGCGGCCCCAGTCCCGGATGCGGCGGTCGTGATCCACAACCGACGCATCGTTGCAGTTGGTCCGCGTTCGAAAGTGAAGATTCCCAGGCACGCGAAGGTCGTCGACGCGCAGGGCAAGACCATTCTCCCCGGCCTCTGGGACATGCACGCCCACTTTGAGCAAGTCGAATGGGGCCCGATCTATCTCGCAGCCGGAGTTACGACGGTCCGGGATTGCGGCAACGAATTCGAATTCATCACTGCCGTCCGCGACGCTATCGCGCACGGCCATGGCCTGGGCCCTCGCCTTCTCCTTGCAGGAATTGTCGATGGCACCGGCACCTTCTCGCTCGGCGTCCAACGCGTCGATACCCGGGAGCAGGCGCGCCAGTGGACCGAACGTTACCACGCCGCCGACTTTCAGCAGATCAAGATCTATAGCGAGGTCAGGCTGGACGAAGTGAAAGTCATCGCAGACGAAGCCCATCGTCTCGGCATGACCGTCACTGGCCACGTGCCCGAGGGCCTAACCGCATACCAGGTCATCGAAGCGGGTCAGGATCAGATCAACCACATCGGCTACATCGCCGACATCCTGCATGCGCCCTTTCCTGGGGATATGAGTCGCGACGAGAACAGGAAGGCAACGGCAAGCATCGATCTCGAATCCCCCGAGGCCGAAAAGGCGCTGGCCTTCCTGAAGGATCATCACACCGTGGTCGATCCCACGCTGGCCTTGTCCGAGTTCTTTACCGCGACGACGGCGAAGCCGCCTGCCAGTTTCGAGCCCGGAGTCAACAAAATCTCCCCCGAACTCGCCGAGCAACTCACCGGCGTAGGACCGCCCACGGAACGCTCGGAAACGACCGAAAAAGTATTCGAGAAGGAACTGGCGATCGTCGGCGCGCTGCATCGCGCCGGAATTCCAGTCGTGGCGGGCACGGATCAAACCGTTCCCGGCTACAGCCTCCACCGCGAGATCGAGCTATATGTGCAGGCCGGATTCACACCGATGGAGGCAATCCAAGCGGCCACCATCGTGCCCGCACGCGTCATGGGACTAGACTGGGATTCCGGAACGGTAGAGAAGGGCAAGCGAGGCGACCTGATTCTGATTGACGGCAATCCACTCGAAGACATCCACAACACCCGAAACGTCGAGTTCGTGATCACCAATGGCGTCATGTACCATACCGCAGAACTCTGGCAGAGTGTTGGATTCAAGCCCTGAAGAGTGCGCGTGATAATTCCTGTTGCTGCTTGAGGCGGAACAGGCCATCCGCTTGTAGCCGCAAAGCGGCGGAAGAATGAAGCCCACAGCTTGCCCGGAGCTTGCCGAAGGGGCGCAGCCGTGGGTGCAGTCGGAAAGTGGTCCAGCCCCAGCGGGCGAAAAACTAATTCTCACGCACTCCTGAAGCCTCGATGGTCCGCTCCGTTGCAGCTATGCTAGTCTGCCTGCTATGCCAGACCGCACTTCTATCAAATCCAAAAAGGCCTCCGCGAAGCAATCTCCGCCCGGCAAGCATTTTCTCAGCGACAAAGTCGAACACTTCACCGAGTCCGTCATCCGCGAGATGACGCGGCAGGCAATGCTGCACGGCGCTGTCAATCTGGCACAGGGATTTCCTGACTTCCCCGCTCCGGCGGAAATTAAACAAGCAGCCCAGCAGGCCGTCGCGGCGGACCTAAATCAGTATGCAATCACCTGGGGCGCGAAGAACCTGCGCAACGCAATCGCCCGTCAGATGGGCGTATGGCAGGGCCTTACCATCGATCCGGAAAAAGAGATCACAGTCTGCTGTGGTTCTACCGAGGCCATGATCTCCACTCTGCTCGCCGTCTGCAACACCGGCGATGAGGTCGTGATCTTCGAGCCGTTCTACGAAAACTACGGCCCTGATTCGGTATTAAGCGGCGCCCGGCCGAAGTTCGTAAAGCTGCGCCCACCCCACGAAGAAAGTGCCGACTGGACTTTCGACGAAAAGGAATTGCGCCGTGCCTTCGACAAGCACACCAAGGCCATCATCCTCAACACACCCAACAATCCCACCGGCAAAGTTTTTTTACGCCGAGAACTCGAGTTGATCCGCGACTTGTGCGTTGAGTTCGACGTGCTGGCGATCACCGACGAGATTTACGAGCACATCCTCTACGACGGCACCGAGCACATCTCCATGGCTTCGCTCGAAGGCATGCGCCAGCGCACCGTGACCATCAACGGCATGTCGAAAACCTACAGCGTCACAGGATGGCGCGTGGGATGGGCCGTAGCCCCCGCGAAGATTACCAACGCGATCCGCAAGGTTCACGATTTTCTGACCGTCGGCGCCCCGGCCCCGCTGCAGGAAGCAGGCGCCGCTGCGCTCGCCCTGCCCGCGGAGTATTACGCCAAATTAGCCGAAGGATACCGTGTGCGCCGCGATCACCTCATGCCGGCGCTCGCGGCGGCGGGCTTCAGGTGTTTCCGCCCTCGGGGTGCGTATTACGTGATGACCGATATCTCCTCGTTCGGATTTAAGGATGACGTTGCGTTCGCCCAGCACCTGGTCAAGGAGATCGGCGTGGCCACCGTGCCCGGCTCGAGCTTCTATCGCGATCCGCGGGACGGCGCCCGCCAGATCCGCTTCGCTTTCTGCAAGAAGCCCGAGACCCTGGACGAAGCAAGCCGCAGGCTGGCGAAATTGGCCCGCTAACAGCCCTAGGGCGTGTCATTGCGACCCTGCGCAAAGCGAAAGGGGGGCCCCTGCTATAACTTTGTCATTCCGAGCGCAGCGAGGAATCTGCTTTCTGCCGCCGGCGAATCGATCTTTCCCTACTTCGTGATCACCCCGCAGGCCACGCGGTCCCCCGAATTCCCCGACGGATCGGTCTTGTAGTCGTCAGCCTTGGCGTGGATCACAATCGCCGCGCCGTTTGTAAGCACCGAATGAGGACCTTCCTTCAAAGTCACGTCGCCGTCTTCCATTCGGACTTTGGCTTTGCCATCGGCACCCACAGTGAAATTCTTCATGTCGCCCGCGTGGTGGCCATCAGGACTGTCGAACCCATGCTTCTTGCTTTCAGGATTGAAATGTCCACCGGCGGACTTGAAGTCGGACCCCTCGCATTTGGGAACCTGATGAAAGTGGATGGCATGTTCACCAGGCGTCAGGTCATGCAGATTAAGTTGCAGGCTCACGCCAGGGCCTTGATCCCAGACAACGATGTCGCCCACGGCTTTGCCCTGGGCATCTTTCATTTCCACCTTGGTTTTGGCTGCGCTCCGCGACGGAGCTAGGGTCAGTGCGAGGAACAATCCGACGGCGAAACAGGCAAGGCGTTTCATTCGTTTGAGCCTCCTAGGGGCACAGGGATTATAGCCAATCTCGCACCGCCCGGTGGGCCCGTAGGGCAGGTCCCAACCCTGCAATTGCCCTTCATCCTGTGCCCCCCTGTGCCCCATCGGCGCGATTTCTCCACAAGAATCTGGAGTATACTGCGACAAAGTTCGAAATTTCTCAGGGGATAAGTGCATTTATGGCGTCCAACGCGGTTGAGCTAACCGAGCAGGTTCCGGCGGACGATTTTCAAGCGCTGGAAGAGAAGGTTTATCGCACCATAGAGATGTACAAGGCGGCGCGTCAGGCGCACACTGCCGCCGAGCGCGACGGGCAGCGCCTGCGCCAGCAATTGCAGGATCGCGACGACGAACTGGCAACGCTGCGCCGGGAAGCTGTGCAACTCAAGAAAGAGCGGGAGGAGATCCGCGGCCGCGTCGAGAAGATGCTGCAACGGATCGAGACGATTGCGGAGGCCAGCTAAATCGGCTTCTCCGACCCGCCCGACCAGGTGAGGGCTCACTCTATGGCTACAGCGATGAAGGATCAGGCGGTCAAGGACGCTCTGAACTCGAGCGTGCGCGTGGAGATTTTTGACCAGGCCTACAACCTGCGCGGATCCGATCCCGAATACATTCTCAAGCTGGCCGAATACGTCGACGCCAAGATGCGTGCCGTAGCTGAGGCCACCAACACGATTGATACTGTGCGCCTGGCCGTGCTCGCCGCCCTCAACATCGCCGACGAATATCACCTGCTCAAGAAAAAACATCAGGAAGACGGGACAACCGACTACCAGAAGCGCGCGCATCTATTAGCAGATGCGCTCGACGAAGTGCTGCGTGAAAACCGCAAAGCGGGGTAGTCGGCGGACACCCTTCTTCCTCTGCGCTTTTGCTCTGCTAACCTCTAGCGCACTCTCTCAGGAAACAACTCTCCGTTCCCAAGCCAATGCGGTGCTGGTTCCGGCGCTAGTCAAGGACCAGCAAGGCGCCATCGTGTACGGGTTGCACGCGGAGGATTTTGTCGTACTGGACGACGGCGAAGAGCAACCCGTAAGGCTGGACGAGACGCCGGAAGGCCAGCCGGTTTCACTGGTCGTTGCCATTCAACGAGGACGCCGCGCCTACTACGAGTTCCCGCGAATGCAGGGCCTGAACTCCATGCTGGATCCGTTGTTCAGCCAGGGAACTGCGAGAGTCGCGCTGGTCGAGTTTGACAGTCAGGTCGAACTTGCCCGGGACTTCACGAAAGACCCCAGCCTGATTGCCGCCGACTTGACGGCCCTGCAGTCGGGTGACGGAGGTGCGGCCATCCTGGACGCAGTTTCGTACTCCGTTGGCCTGCTCAAGCAGGAACCGGAACAGCGCCAGCGCGTGCTGTTGCTGATCAGTGAGACCCGCGATCACGGCAGCCACATCAAGACCGACGCCGTCGTCTCCGCCATCGGCCAGGCTAACACGCTGATGTATGCGCTGGCGTTTTCGCCGGCGCTGTCTAACATCCTCGACACCGGCCGCGGCACCAACAAGGACGAGATGCACAACGATGTGAATGTCCTCGACCTCATGGACCGCGCTCGCCAGGCCATGCGCAAGAATGTCCCCAGCACCATCGCTTTCATGACCGGAGGGGAATATGAACTCTTCGCCACGCGCAAGAAGTTCGACCTGCGGATGAACGACTTCACCAATCATCTGCACAGCCGCTATCTGCTGAGCATCGCCCCCAAGAATCCTCATCCCGGCTTGCATCAGATTCGGGTGCGCCTCAAAGATGCCAGCAGTGTCACGGTACTCGCTAGAAGCAGCTACTGGGCGGAAGGGAACAATCGATGAAGACTTACCCGGCTCATTCGCCTCCCTCGCCTTCCACGCAGGAGTCCAGCACCTCCCGGACTTTACTCACCCGAGCAGACAACCCGAAGGGTTTCGGAAGGCACCAAATTCCCTCTTCCAGCACGCCGTAGTGCGCGATCGCATTATTGGCATACCCGGAGAGATAGAGGATCTTTGTATCGGGCGAGATTTTCAGGATCTGCTCAGCCAACTGGCGGCCATTCATCGCCGGCATGACTACATCCGTGATCAGCCACTGGATTTCAGCGCGATTCTCTTTGCTGATGGCCGAGCCTTCCTCGGGGCTTTTCGCGATCAGCAGCCCACAATCGAGTAACTTGTGCGGGGTTGCACGGGTCGGCCATGACTTCGTAAGGCGCGGCATTCCACCGCGTTCCATTTGGGGACGCTAGCCGTTTCCCTGTCGCGTCTGCTTGGCAAGCTCTTCTTGCAGCCAGCCCATTACTTTCGTTGCAAGCCGCCTGCCAACTATTTGCCGTCTTCCCCTTGCCAATCTTTGCGGACTTGCCTAGCATCCAATCTGAAAGCCGGCCTGCGGGGTTGGTGATGGCGGGTAACCGATTTTTGAACCAATGCTGAATGAACGGGAGCTCGACTCGAACTAAGATCCGGTGAGCGACGCTCCGCCATGCGGAGATGCCTAAAGGGTCTCGGCGGGCGCCCAACGTCTACCGACGGGTTCATTCTCGGCCCCGTCACACGGCACAGTGGGTCGGCTTGATAAAACCAGCCATTAGCGGCTGGCTCTTGGCTTTTAGCCAAGAGCCAAAGGCTAAGAGCCAGTAGCTGCATTCCTGCTAGACTTGATCGAGTAGCAAATCCGTTCGCTCCTGCATCCAACTAATCAGATGTTTCCTCAAATTTTTCATTACGGCCGCTTCTTTCTGCCCACTTATGGCCTGCTGGTTTCGACCGGAGTCCTGACCGGCCTCTGGATCAGCGTCCGCAACTCCGAACGCATGGGCATCGACGGCGACAAAGCCTGGAACCTCGGCATTCTCGTCGTGCTGTGCGGAATTATCGGCGCCAAGATCCTCTACATCATCAACGACTGGAGCATCTACAAAGACCATCCCGGCGACATCTTCAGCATCGCCACGCTCCAGGCAGGCGGAGTTTTTTCCGGAGGTCTCCTCGCCGCCTTCGTGGCTGCGGCCTGGTATGTCTGGAAAAATCATCTCCCGGCTCTCGGCACCTGCGACGCTTTCGCTCCCGGCCTGGCCCTGGGCCACGCCATCGGCCGCATCGGCTGCTTCGCCGCGGGCTGCTGCTACGGCAAGGAAACGCATCACTGGTGGGGCGTAGTCTTCCGCAATCCGTTAGCGCACGAAATCACCGGCACGCCACTGAACGTGCCTCTCGAGCCCACGCAATTGTTCGAGTCGGCGGTGGAACTCGCGAATTTCTTCTTCCTCATGTGGTTGCTCAAGCGCAGAAAATTCGACGGCCAGATCATCGGTGCCTTCATGTTCATCTACGGCATCGCCCGCTTCTTCCTGGAGTATTTG
>Ga0307478_10000061_pt1 | contig 129971 bp, 111 predicted proteins | sample atmos_gasesECM4C_2_FD_203713 | JGI IMG/M metagenome (GOLD analysis project Ga0307478, IMG submission 203713) | Hardwood forest soil microbial communities from Morgan-Monroe State Forest, Indiana, United States - atmos_gasesECM4C_05 | ecosystem: Environmental > Terrestrial > Soil > Temperate...
CCACGCTCACGCAACTGGCTACACCCGATGAGATGCGAGGAAGAGTGACCGCCGTGGATATGATTTTCATCGGCGCGTCCAACGAATTCGGGCAGTTCGAGTCGGGCGTGACCGCACAGTGGCTCGGAACGGTTCCCGCCGTCGTCCTGGGAGGGGTGGGGACGCTGGTCGTCATTGCAGTGTGGGCGTGGCTGTTCCCGGAGCTGCGGCATGCCGGCGAACTCACCGAAATCAAGGCTCCGCTGGTGGAGAATGTTGCCGGGACTGGAATCGACACAGACGGCATGATCTCCTGAGTCGTGGCCAATGCTGCTTTTGTCGGCGACAGATGTTTTCTGGCTCGGGACTATCGCGAATTCCGATGCTGCCTTTTCCCCGCCGCCGCGGTGAATACCGTAGAATGTCGGCTTCATGATCGAGCGCTACTTCCGTCTCCGCGAAAACCAGACCACCGTTCGCAACGAATTTCTCGGCGGAGTCACTACATTCCTGACCATGGCGTATATCGTCGTGGTGAACCCGCAGATTCTGGGTCAGGCCGGCATGCCGGTCGAGGGCGTGCTGTTCGCGACTTGCATCGCGGCGGCGATCGCCACGCTAGTGATGGGGCTGTACGCGAATTATCCGATCGCGCTCGCGCCGGGCATGTCGCTCAACGCCTATTTCACCTACTCGGTTTGCTTGGGGATGCATGTGCCGTGGCGGACGGCGCTGGGCGTTATTTTCTTTTCCGGCGTCGCTTTCCTCATTCTTACCGTGACTCGCGTCCGCGAGCAGATCGTGAACGGCATTCCCGGGTGTCTGAAGCACTCGACCGCCGGCGGCATCGGGATGTTTATCGCCTTTGTGGGGCTGCGCAACGCGAAGCTGGTGGTGGGGAATCCGGCGACCTTTGTGGCTCTGGGCACGTTCGCCAATCACGAGGCACAGTTGGCATGCGTCGGGCTGGGGATCATGCTGGTCCTCATGACGCGCAAGATCACAGGAGCAATTTTGATCGGGATCCTGGCGACGACGCTGCTGGGAATCGCGCGCGGCATGGCTTCCTTGCCGGGGGCGATCTTTTCGCTCCCCCACCCCTCCTTGACCTGGCTGCAGCTCGATTTGCGCGGGGCGTTGCATCTCGGCTTGTTTGAAATTGTTTTTGTGTTCTTGTTTGTGGATCTGTTCGATAACGTCGGCACGCTGGTGGGAGTTTGCGAACAGGGCGGATTCGTCGAGGACGGGAAGATCCCGCGGGTAGGCCGCGCGTTGGTGTCGGATGCCATGGGGACGATCGTGGGCGCATTGACGGGAACGTCTACCGTGACCAGCTACATTGAAAGCGCGGCCGGAGTGGCTGCGGGAGCGCGGACCGGGCTCAGCAACATGTTCGTGGCAGGGTTGTTCTTGCTCGCGGCGTTCTGTGCGCCGCTGGCTGCGGCCATTCCGGAATACGCGACCGCTCCGGCGCTCATTCTGGTGGGGGCGTTGATGACGGAATCGATTGCGCGCGTCGAGTGGGCAGAATTCACCGAGGCGATCCCGGCGTTTGTGACGCTTTTGGCCACGCCACTGACGTTCAGCATTGCGACCGGGTTGAGCCTGGGGTTGATCTCGTACACGCTGGTGAAGTTGGCGGCGGGAAAGTATCGGGAGATCAGCGCGGTCATTTGGATCCTCACGGCGCTGTTTATTTTGCGCTATGCGTATCTGGCGGCGGGGTAGTTAACAGAACTCCGCTTGGACTGTCGGCGCCGTCCCTACGGGACTCGTTCCACCTTCTGAGTTTGACCGAGGACTGCCCTCCTGGGCTCACGAATTCGCCCCTTCGGGGCTGGCAGCGCGGTGAGTCCCTTTCGTCTTCCCTCCGATGAACCGATTGCGCTTTGCGCTAGGGCACAATCACCGTGACGGTTGCAGTAGTGCGGCCGTACTCGTTGGTCGAATAGAGCGTGTAGGTTGTGGTGGATGTGGGATTCACGATTACACTCGTGCCGCCCACCGCGCCCGGCCCGGGCGATACAATTTCATACTGCGTGCTGGACGTATTCCACGACAGCGTGACGCTGCCGCCGGAAGCGACGTGCGTCGGGGAGGCGGTGAAGCTGCTGATCGTGGGTGCGGATCCGGTGGGATAGTTGGCCTTCGTGTACACCGGGTTCATCTGCACGACTTCGAAGGCCGCAGCGGGGACGGTCTTTAGCGAGTCGAGGTCGGATCCCCAGCGGCTGTCGGAAACTCCCGTGACAAACAGCGAACTGCCGTTGTCGGCCAGGATGAGGCCATAGTGCTTCATCGCGGTCAGAATGACCTGCATCTGCGCTGAGAAACCGGAGAGGTCATAGCTTGATTTCAAACGCAACCGCATGCCCATGGGCGGCGCTGTGGGATCACTCGATGTTGCCGCCCAGTGGGATGCGGGAGGGGTAAAGGCTGCGCTCGTTTTCGGCAGGGTGAAGCGGAAGGCGTGCTGAATTTTTCCCGACGGCCACTTCGTCGTAGCGAACCAGGCCGGGAAAAATTGCGAGACCGGCGGCGTCGGCGGAGGTCCAGGTGTAAGGCCGCTGCTCGTTGCCCAGCAAGTCCCAAACCGCGGTCGAATCGGCGTTCCAGCTTCCGTCGGAATTCGGTGACGCGTTATAGAGTTCGTAGAGAAAGCAGTTGCTGTTGTTGAGCACGAGAACGTGGCGATCGCCGGTGCTCGACGATCCGCCTTCGACCGGCGCGTTGGGCGGGACCGGCATGGGACCGGGATCGCTTTCGTCGGGATATGCGCCCAGATTCATGTTGACCAGTGGCTGGCTTCCGTTGACGACGACATAAGGAATTCCATAGGTCGGATCGGTGCCCCAGTCCGGATGCAGATTCACCGATCCAACCCAGTTGCTGATGATCGTGCTGGAGTTGGGGTCGAGGGGAGCGGAAGAGATGTCAGTGTTCCATAGGCTGCTGCTGGAGAATGGAACGAACCCGGTGAGACTGGCGGTCTGGCCGACGGTCATCACGCTGCAGGCAGAGTTGCCGCTGGGGCCCCCCGAGCCGCCGTTTCCGCCTGCCCCGCCGCCCGTGTTGCCTGTCGTATGCGATACACCCGAACAGGCGATCAGCGGCAGGGCCAACACGAACAGAACCGACAGAAAAACAAAGAGCTTCCAGGCGGACCCGGGACAACGCGTCATACAAGCATTGTCCGTGCCCGGTTATGCTCGCGGAAGAGGCCCTTGGGACATGTCCAGATTCCAGTGGACCATCACTAGAGCAACGCAGCACTTGGCAGTTGCGCTTGGATTTAGGCCAGTTTTACGGTTGCTGTATCTCAAGAGCGATCTGTCGTCGGGAGGGCACCGAGGGATCCAGGGGTTCGCCGGCAGCGGCAACACCGGTGGTGCGGGCAAGGACCCAGATCCCTCGCTTCGCTCGGGATGACGCTGTGGTTTATCCACACGCCACCCGCGAGAACGCACAAGCCCGAACCGTGCCCTGCCGGAATTCGTCCCGGCTAGGTGCCCGTTTCAACACGAACTGCCAACCGGTCACTTTCCTCGCAGGACCGTTTTGGCTGCTCCCATGTTGTCGTATTTGTCGTAGACCCTGACCACGACCACGTGTTCCGATGCGGTGCCTTTGGCCGCGTCAGGCGCGACTTTGAAGTCGTAATCTTCGGCTTTGGCATCGGAGAGTTGACCGACCGGCTCCACATATTTCCAGTCGCCGGCGTCGATGGAATATTCGGCGCGCTTGATGGAGGAGAAGCCGTCTTCGGCGCGGAAGCGAACATGAATCTGTGCCCCCTCGACGGACGCCGTCAGATTCTCAATTCGCGGGGGCGTGGTATCGACCTCAAACCGGCGGCTCACCTTTTCGGCGCTCAGCGCTTCGCCCGGGGAGTGCGAAGGGGCGTCGGAGGCGACGACCTTCACGGTGTAGCCCCCATCGGGCAGCAGGCTGGCATCGAACGAATAGGCTTTGTCGGTGATGTTGTCTTTCAACAGGAGCCAGCGAGACTCGCCGTCGCCGCGGTAGTAGACGGAATATACCAGCTGGTCGTCGTTTTCATCGTGGGCGCTCCACTTCACGCCGATCGAGTCGCGGTCGTGCGTGCTGGGCACGGGTGCTTCAAAGTGCGGGCCTGACGATGGCCCACCGATGTCTGTGCTGATCCCTATTCCGGGCGTCTTCGGCAGGGGTTGGTAACGCAGGCCGACCTGCACCGAGACGTCGTCAATCTCCGGCGCCACGTTCTTGGAAAGATAGTTCAGAGTCACGCTGTCGACTGACGGCTTCGTACTACCGGAGTGCAACACCGTCTTCCACTGGGCATAGCGTGCGGGAGGAACGGCCATCGCCCCGTCCTTGCTCCACTCCACTTTTTTCCAGGCGCTCCAGTTGCGGTCGGGATTATCGACGTTGCCGCTACGCACGAGCAGATCTTGGTTGCCCGCGCCGCGGAACTCGGCGCGTCCCCAGCGGGAAAAAATCTTGGCGTCGAACACGTCGCTCTCGTAAGTGCCTTCGTTTTCCGGACCCGGTCCGAGCACAAAAATCTTTCCCAGATTGCTGGTCGCGGCGTAAAGGCCGCCACTGGGGGCTTTGGCGAAACCCGTCACCTGCGAGGCCGGAGCTTTCAACAAGTCCGAGAATTCATCCTGCGGGTCGATCGCAAAAATGTGGCCGCGGTTTCCGGTGCCCGCCAGCAGGCGATTGCTGGAATCGAAGGCGAGGCTGTACACAATGTCTTCGTGCGAAGTCCAGACGCGCGAGGGAGAGCCGTCGGGTGCGATGCGGTATACGTCGGAACCTCCAGTAGCCCCTCCTCCAGGAAATGGAAATGGCCCCATCTGGAGGTTGCTGGGCGTGGTGGTGAGTCCAATTCCCGGCCCTTGGGGGCCGACTGGCGTGGGCGTGTTCGCCCCCATGGGCATCATGGACGAACCCGCGCCCATCATGCCGCCCGCCATTCCCGGCTTCTTCTCGCCGACGCCGGCGGCGTAGATGTTGCCCTCGCGATCGAGGGTCAGCGCGGTGATTTCTTTCTTGGGCGCGCTGTAGAGGACGAATCCTTCTCCGGCCGGAGAAATCCGGTACACCAAGCCACTCCCGTCCGTGCCGGCAATCAGGTTTCCTTCTGCGTCGAGGGCCAGCACGCGAATGTGCGTTTCGTCGCTTTTGAAGAAGACGGAGTGGTCGCCTTTGGCGGTGACTTTGTAAATCTCGCCATGATCGCCCGTAGCTACGTAGAGGCTCCCCGCCTTGTCGACTAACAGGTCCCAGATGTATTTCGTTCCCGGCGCAAAATAGACGGAGGAGCTCCAGGAGGGATCGAGGGCCGGCTTGACCGCATCTTTATCCGTACTCTTGCTATCGGTTTTGGGCGCCTCAGTTTTTTCCGCGGGCTTGTGCTCGATTTTGTAGACCTTGCCGTCTGGGGCGGTGGCGGCGTAAATCACGCCGCCGGGAGCGACTTCGAGGGCTTGCACTTGCAGTTCCTGCGGCTCGAAGATAATCGTCGCTTTGCCGTCGGGCGTGATGCGGTACACCCGTGCCGGAGCTCCGGTCGCAGCGTAAATCGTGCCGGCATCATCAGCGACCACCGCCCAGATGTAAGTGGATGGCGTTCCGTAAAGCAACTTGAACACGGGAGCGAGCTCCAGGCCGCCGGAACTGCGAATCGCGACGCCAGTGGCTGTGCCCTTGGTGAGATCCTCGAATTTGGATTGCTCCCATGTGCGCGTGCCTTGTGCCAGAGCGATCGCTCCCAGGCTGCACAGGAAGACGGGAAGAAAAACGGACGCAAGGATGGAACGGTAAACTCGTTGCCGGGTCAGCAATGTCTCACCTCGATTTCGGGATCGTCGCAGAAATGCGGGTTGCTTACGCCTACCCGAAGGATTCACGTTGAAGAATCAGGTTAACATGCGAGGCGCGCTGGCTGCCTCTCGGAAGGCCCCGAATCCAGGCATATCATGCGGCGAAGCCGTGGCGAAAACAGGAAGGGGAATGCCATGATATCGTAGATTTTCATGCATTCCGCGCGCCAGAAACTGCTAAGTACGCTGGCTCACAAGTCGTTTCGCCTGGGTGAGTTCAAGCTGTCTTCGGGAGGGACCAGCGACTACTACATCGACTGCCGCACGACCACGCTCGATGCGAAAGGTGCGCGGCTCACGGGGGAAGTTTTTGTCGAAGAAATCCGGCAGCGCGCATGGAAGCCGCAGGCGATAGGCGGACTCACCATGGGCGCCGATCCGATCGTGGTCGCGGCTTCGGTGGTGAGCGGGGAACTGCACGGCTTTCTGGTGCGCAAGGCGGACAAGCAGCACGGCACAGGGCAGCGCATCGAGGGCTTCCGCGAGAAGGGTGCACGGGTGGTCATCGTGGACGATGTCTGCACCACGGGGGCATCGACGATTCAGGCGATCGAAGCGGCGCGGGAATTCGGATTTGAAGTGGTCGGCGCCATGTGCCTGGTGGAGCGGGAGGAGGCCGGGGGACGGCCGAACGTGGACAAGGCTGCGGCGCCCGCGCCGTTCGTTTCCATCTTCACCGCCAACGACGTGCGCCAACAGCATGGGCTGCAGACCGACGAGACCGAGCCCAACATTTTCGCGGTGGCGGCGGCGTGCGAAGTGTGCGGGAAACCAGCGGTGACAAATAATCCGAGAAGTCTCTGCGCGGTGCACAAAGCCTGACGTGGTAGAGACCTAGCTTGCTAGGTCTTGCCGGCGGCGCCGGGAGTGATGCTAGAGAGACGTTGCCAGCAACGTCTCTACGAAAACTATGATTCAGACTCTGGAATGGACCGACCGCGGGGTGCGCTTCATCGATCAGACGAAGCTGCCGACGGAAGAAACCTACGTCACCTGCAAGACCCATGAACAGGTGGCCGATGTCATCCGCAATATGGTGGTGCGGGGGGCACCGGCGATTGGCGTGGCCGCGGCCATGGGCATCGCACTCGGCGTGAACAATTCCAAGGCCGAGTCCAGCTGCGATCTCAAGCGCGAGTTCGATCAGATCTGCGACGTGATCGGCAAAACGCGGCCGACGGCAGTGAACCTTTTCTGGGCAATCCGGCGCATGCAGGAGAAATTCGAGCGCGTCCGAATCCGTCCCATTCCACAGATCAAGCAGGATCTGATCGAAGAAGCACAGCGTATGCATGCCGAGGACATCGCCGCCAACCAGGCCATGGGGCGCCACGGTGCCACCCTCATGCCCGCCGATGGCGGGGTGCTCACCCACTGCAACGCCGGAGCGCTCGCCACGGCGGGATACGGCACGGCGCTCGGCGTCATCCGTGCGGCGGTCGAACAAGGCAAAAAGATTCACGTCTATGCCGACGAGACCCGCCCGTTCCTGCAAGGTTCGCGGCTGACCGCGTGGGAGTTGATGAAAGACGGCATCCCGACCACGGTGATTTCCGACAATATGGCGGGCGCGATTATGCGGCAAGGCAAAATCGGAGCAATCGTGGTCGGAGCCGACCGCATCGCGGCCAACGGCGATGTGGCCAACAAGATCGGCACTTACACGGTGGCCGTGCTGGCCCGGGAACATAACATTCCGTTTTACGTGGCGGCGCCGATTTCTACGGTCGACTTGGCTTGCCCGGAGGGCAGCCTGATTCCCATCGAACAACGCAACGCCAAAGAAGTCACGCATATCGCGGGAAAGCAAATGGTGCCGGACGGAGTCGCAATAGAAAACCCCGCCTTTGACGTTACGCCGGCGAAGTACGTGGCCGCGATTATCACCGAGAGAGGGATCGCGCGCGCTCCCTATGAGGACTCTTTGCGGAAGCTCGCTGCGGATGGGGCTGCCGCACATCCATAGCCTCGCTTTACAAGTTTTTACGTCCCCAGTGCGCTACTTATTCGCCAGATTCGGGTTGGAAGTTTCAGGGAGGGCTCTCGTGCTAGGCTGAGCCCAAGTCCGACTCCGCTCCGGATTTTTCCATCAGGGGGATCTTATGTTGTCGCGCAAGGGTGTGATCTTGCCCATTGTTCCCGTTTTCCTTCTTCTTGCCTTTCTGTTGGCTTGCGGGGGCAGCCCTGTTAAGGCCACACCGCCTCCCACTGGCGGCTTCAGCAACAGCAGCCTGAAGGGAACGTATGTTTTCTCGGTTACCGGTTCTGACAGCCTCGGAAATTTTCTGGCAATAGCAGGCACCTTCACCGCGAACGGCACTGGCGGCAGCGGTGGCATTACTGGCGGCACGCTGGACATTAACGACTCCGGATTCACGGCTCCGGTGATGAACAATCCGATCACTGGTGGCACCTATCTCATTACCCAGGATGGACGCGGCCAGGCCACACTTACGACTGCGACGCCGTTTGGGTCATCCCTCGAAGTTGACTTTGTGCTGACATCGAGCCAACACGGCTTGATCACCGAGTTCGACCGCAATGGTACTGGAAGTGGATCCCTGGACCTGCAGAGCCCGGCAAGCCAGCCGGCGGCCGGCACATACGTTTTTGGTTTGTCCGGGGTATCCGGTGTCAACGTTGGAACGGGAGGCCTGATCCCGGCAGCCACGGCGGGTGCGATCACGCTCGACGCATCTGGAGGCGGCACGGGTTCTCTGGACTACAACAACAACGCCGCAGAGTCCGTTCTTACGATCAACTCTGGCTCGACGGTAATGGTGGGAGGGACGCCCGGCAAGGCCACGCTCGTCACCAGCGGAGGCACGTTTAATTTTGACATCTACGCCGTAGATGCAACGCACCTGAAGTTCATTGAAACGGATTCGTTCCCAATTCTTGCCGGGGATTTATTTTCGCAGACAAGCTCCACTTTGCCCTCAGGTCAGTTGGTCTTCACGATGGCGGGCTTTGATTACGGAGCTGCGGCTCCCCTCGCGGTTGGAGGGCTGATGACGTCGAATGGAACGAGCACGATTAGCAACGGCGAGGAGGACTTCAATGATTCTGGCACGTCGGACACTACCCCGCAAAGCTTTTCCGGGACCATCACCTCTTCGGGTGGACGGTACGTTTTCCAACTGAATACCTTTGAAAATGGTGCGAGCGGGGCGATTGGGACCTTTACCTTTGCGGCCTACCCATCGAGCGGCGGTATCGAACTGGTGGAAGTCGACGGAAATGGCGTCTCGGCCGGAGTCGCATTCGTACAGAGCAGCACGTCCCTAGCTTCCGGACAAGGGTACGGGTTGAATCTGTCCGCCGCGAACATCAGTGGAATCAACGGGGGATTCGAAGAGGATGACATCGCCGAGTTCGTTAGCAACGGCGGTGCCTTCAGCGGCATCGTCGACCTCAACGATCAGGGGCAGCCGAGCTTCAATCAGCGACTCCACGGCAACTACACTCTGGACTCGCCGGCGACTGGCCGCGGGGTGATGACCAGTAACCTGTTCAACGGGGCGTTCTACGTTGTGAGTGGCTCGGATGTGCTCTTCCTTGAAACCGACAGCACCCAACTCGGAGCGGGCGCATTTCAGGTACAGAACGCAGGTGCCAAGTCGACTCTGACGGCCTCGCACCTGGCCATGTTGCGCTTGAAGCCGGGGGCGAAGGGTGCTTCACGCCGTCGTTGATCAGGGATAACGACCTTCCTGGTCTCGAATACGCGGAAATTCCCGTCCTAACGTCGCAGGGAGCGCGACCTTAGGATGGGGCACCACAATCTGATGCATGCCGCATCCTAACCTTCGGCCGTTTCCAGCTTTCTTGTCACGGAAGTGCGAGAGGCGATCCAACTTAGGATTCGATACAGCAATAACGCTCCGAGCACGGTGGCGTATTCCAGAGGCTTCTTCAAATCGGCTTTTACAAGCCAGATGTAGTGGATGACTCCGGCGGTGGCGCTGGCGTAAATCAGGCGGTGCAAGGCCTGCCAGCGCTTGCCGCCTAGCTTGCGGATCGACCACTTGGTGGAAGTAAGGGCGAGCGGGATCATCAGGGTGAACGCCGTCATGCCCGCCGTGATGAATTTACGCTTGGCGATGTCGGCCAGCATTTCATGGACGGCGAAGAATTTGTCGAGCCAGAGGTAAGTCATCAGGTGCAGCACGCCATAGAAGAACGCGAACAGGCCCAGCATGCGGCGCAGGCCGATCAGCCAGTACTGGCGCGTGAGCCGGCGCAGGGGCGTGATCGACAATGTACCCAACAGGAACCTCAGGGTCCAATCGCCGGTGGCGTGGGTGATGGCTTCGATTGGATTGGGGCCCAGCGCGGAATGGAAGCCACGCCAGATGAGAACTCCTAGCGGGGCCAGGCAGGCCAGAAAAACCACGGGTTTGAGGTAGCGAAGCATGGACCAAAGTGGCCGGTCCCGACGGTTTCGTGTCCGGTTCCGAGTGTAGCGCAGCCGTCTCGGCAAGCTCTGTCGAGAAGCCCCGCTTCTCGCGCCAAGCACGCGCGAGAAATGGGGTACCCCCGACCTTCACCCGGTCCGGTCGGCCGACTTCAAAAATATTTTTTCAAATCCATTCCGTTGTACAGGCTGGCGACCTGGTCGCCGTAGCCATTGAACATCAGGGTGGGACGCTTGAAGAATTCGCCGAGTCTTCGTTCCTTGGCCTGGCTCCAGCGCGGGTGGTCTACGTTGGGATTCACGTTCGAGTAGAAACCGTATTCCTGCGGCGCAGAAATGTTCCAGGTATTTTGCGGCTGCTTCTCGGTGAAGCGGATGCGCACGATCGCCTTGGCGCTCTTGAACCCGTACTTCCACGGCACGACGATGCGGATCGGAGATCCATCCTGATTCGGGAGCTCCTCGCCGTACATGCCGAAGCAAAGCAGCGTGAGCGGATTCATAGCTTCGTCCATGCGCAGACCTTCCACGTACGGCCAGATCAACACATTTCGCTGCTGGCCAGGGTATTGCTTCAGATCGTAGAGGGTGGTGAACTCCACGAATTTCGCCTTGCTGGTGGGGTTGACACGCTTGATGAGTTCGCTGAGCGAGAAACCGACCCAGGGTACGACGATCGACCACCCTTCAACGCAGCGATGGCGGTAGATACGCTCCTCGGGAGCAGCCATCTTGATGATCGCGTCCACATCCAAGTCCTGCTTTTTGTCGACTTGGCCGTCGATCTTCACTTTCCACGGCCGGGTGCGGAAATTCTTGGCGAGTTCGGCTGGTCCATCCTTGTCCGTGGAGAACTCGTAATAGTTGTTGTAGTGGGTGACATCTTTGTAAGGAGTAACGGTCTCGGTCGTACTGAACGGACTCTTTGTGATGGCGTCAATTTTGTTGCCCGCAAGAGCGACGGTGGACGGTGCAGCCAACTCGCGCACGCCGACGCCAGTGGCAACGGCGGCCCCGGCGATGGCGGCGCCTGCAAGAAATTTGCGGCGGTTCAGGTATACCGTTTTCGGGGTAACCTCCGACGAACGAATGTCTGCGGCTTTTTTGATGAGCATCTGATCCCCCGTCGCGTCGGCGACGTCCACCCCCACGGACTTGGCTGCCTACATTTTCAATCAGATAGGACGCCGGTGGGAGAAAAAAGTTGCATGGGAATCGCGGGCAACAGGGAGGAATCGCAGGCGAGAACACTATCCCAAGACTTCTCTTACTTTCCGCGACAGATTCTGTAACGTGAAGGGTTTCTGCAAGAACGCGGTGCCACTCTGAATGGAACCTTCGCTCAGAATCGCGTCTTCGGTATATCCAGAGAGAAACAGGACTTTGGCCGCGGGGCGGGTCAGGGAGAGGCGCTCAACCATTTCTCGGCCACCCAAGCCGGGCATGACGACATCGGTAATGACGAGATCGATGTTTCCCATGTGGCGGGCCGCGGCTGCCAAGCCGGCTTCCCCATTCTCGGCATCCACCACATTGTATCCCTTGGCCTCAAGCGTATCGCGCACCAGTTGGCGCACTGACTCCTCATCTTCGACTAGCAGGATCGTCTCGGTGCCGCCGGCGGTTGCGCCTGCGACTGGAGCCGCGTGTTTTTCGGTGGTCCCCTCAACTTGCGGCAGGTAAATATGGAAGCTGGTGCCGTGCCCTAATTCACTCTGCACGATGACATAGCCTCCACTTTGTTTCACGATGCCGTATACGGTCGACAGGCCCAGGCCGGTTCCTTTGCCCTTTTCCTTGGTGGTGAAGAAGGGTTCAAAAATGCGCGACTGGGTTTCCTTGTCCATTCCTGTGCCCGTATCGGTGACCGACAGCATTACGTAGTTGCCGGGGTGGATGAAGGTTTGCCCACGGCGATGGCTCTCATCGAGCACGAGGTTGTGGGTCTGGATGGTGAGCCTGCCGCCGGCGGGCATCGCGTCCTTGGCATTGACGACCAGGTTCATCAGGACCTGCTCGAGCTGACCTGCATCGGCGCGGACGTGGCCCGCCTTGGGAGCCAGCTTGGCGACTAGTTCCACGTTCTCGCCAATTAGCGGCCGCAGCAGACGCTCCATGTCGGCGACGATCGCATTCACGTCCACCACTTTGAGTTCGAGCAATTGTTTGCGGCTGAAGGCCAGCAGTTGCCGGGTCAGGGTGGTGGCGCGGTCGGAAGCCTGCTGGATGGCCGTGGCTTTCTCACGCAAAGGATGATCGAAATCGAGGCCGGCGAGAATTACTTCGGCGTAACCGCTGATGACCATCAGCAGATTGTTGAAGTCGTGGGCCACCCCGCCCGCGAGCCGGCCGACGGCTTCCATTTTCTGCGCTTGCCGGAACTGATCCTCAAGTGCGCGGCGGTCGGTGACATCCTCAGCAATGGCTTCGAGGACATCGGCCGGTTCGTCGGCGCTGCTGACCGCCCGCCCGCTGATCCGAACCGTGATCGCGCTGCCGTCTCTGCGTTTCCATTTGACTTCGATCCCGTCCAGACGTCCGGTGCACCGGAATTCTTCGATCAGGCGGGTGTGCTCGTCGGCTTTGGCGAAGATGTCCTTTTCCGGGTCAAGGAGAAGCACTTCCTCCGCTGCGCTATAGCCGAGCATCGAGATCAGAGCCGGGTTGACGTCCAGGAATCTGCCTTCCAGACTGGAGCGGTAGATTCCGTAGACGGAACTCTGCACCAGCGAGCGGTAGCGCGCCTCAGATCGCCGCAGAGCCTGCTCGTTGTGCTTGATCTCGACGGCACTAGCGAGCTGACGCGCGACGAAGGTGAGAATCTCCTTGTCACGCTCGCCGTAGCGAGTGTCCTTCGAATAGGTCTGCACCACCAGGGCCCCAAAAGTATGATGGCCAACCTTCAGTGGGACTCCCATCCAGTCCAGGGAGCGTGAGCCGTTGCGCGCGACTTCCCCGCGATCCTCCATGGCTTCGAGCACTTCGGGCGTGGCCAGCAGCGGCTCTCCGGTGCGAATGAGGTAGTCGGTCAATCCCTTTCCCATCTTCTTCGACGGGGGCGCCGTGTCGAACTCATCGACAAAATAGGGGAAACTCACCAACTCGGTGGCGGGATCGTAGAGGGCGATGTAAAAGTTCCGCGCGTACATCAGTTCGTCGACAATGCTGTGCACGGCGGTGTAGAACTGTTGCAGATCGTGGGCGCTGCTGCTCTGCTCGGCGATGCGGTAGAGCGCCGAACTCAGCGCCTCCACGCGCGTGCGATCGCTAATATCGTGGTAGCCGGCGTAGAATCCGGCGATCTTGCCGTCGAGCAGCAGCGGCGCACACGACACGGAAACATCCAGCAGACTGCCGTCTTTCTTTCTGCGCTGGGTTTCGAGGGTGATGCGCTCGCCTTTCTCGAGAGCTTGGTTCACCCACTGCGACTCGGCCAGCCGTTCGGGAGGTACGACCAGACGTTCCAACGGTTGTCCAATCACTTCGGCCGCCGCGTATCCGAACATGCGGACGAACTGATCACTGGCCCAGAGCACGCGCTGCTCGTTGTCGGCGATGCTTAACCCGTCCGGCGAAGCTTGAAACATCTGCTCCAGAAATTGGAGCCGAGTTTCAGCGCCCAGTTGATTCTTCCCGGAGGATTCAGAGAGGGAAGGGACGGGGCAGGATAATGCCGAGCACGAACTTGCGGCGGTCGAGGCGCTTTCCGGCTGCACCCAGGTCGGAGGAACTCCAGCCTGGAGCGCCTTTTGCAGGCGCCGGGCGCGCGCGACTTCCCGTTGTCCGGATTGGGTGACACGTTCACCCATACGCGAATTCCCCCTCAAAACATCGCCGCCGTTCGCATGGTAGAGCGCTAGGTACTGGCTCGAAAGTTACGGGGGTAATCCCGGAACGGCCAAAACCCGAACTGGGCACGGGACTCCGGGTCCTTCGTAACTTGGAGCGCGGCGCCCTCCATCTTTATGCTCTACGCTGGAAGAGCGCGCCCCCGCGTCGAGTCATCTTCCGTAGCGCAGGAGGACCATGTCTCCGCTCGTTCAGCGAACTCGTGCCGTACCCGCCCGACAGCTCGACCCGACCGATCAGCACTGGAGCATGCTCATGTTCGAAAGTTTGTCGGCTGGGGTTCTGGCGGTCGGAATTGGCCTCACGGCGGTCCTGGCGGTGGTGGGCGTTTACCTGGTGATCGTCTGGCCGCTCACGTTCTGGGACCTCGCCAACCTCGGTCTGGAACAGTACGGATCCTGGACGGATACCATCTTGTGGTCGATCTTCGCGGGAGGATCTTTGGCCGGATATTGGTGTTTTAGCGGCGCTGCTTTCAAAGCCAAATCTAAGCGCAGGCCATCTGCCTCCGCAACGCGGACCCGACGATAACGACGGTTGGTGGTTGGTCGTTTTGGTTGGCTTTATCGGTCGAGGGCCGGGTCTGAGCCAACGGCGAACGACTAACCACCAACGACCCGTCGCACGGCGACGAACGTTACTTTGGTGAGGCTCCGTCGATACCTTCGGCGTGACACAATGGCCCCACTGAATCTCAGGCTACGCGTTTCACACACTGGGAGAAGTCTTACGCAAGTGCGGTGCGGCCCAGTTGCGGAGAAAATAACCTTTGCAGAGGGAAACGGATGAATGTTTATGGGGCGGGAGCGAAAGCTTTTTGTCTGCGCACTACGCGGTTGCTGGTCTTGATCGTTGGGATCACCGCCTCCTCGGCGTTGGCTCAGGCTCCGGGAGTCAGCGATAACTCAATTCTGGTGGGATCATGCTCGGCACTGGATGGACCGGCGCGTTTTCTGGGAAACCAGACGGTTCTGGGAGCCACGACCTACCTTCATTCCATCAACGACGACGGCGGAGTCTTCGGGCGCAAGGTGCAACTGCTGGCCTTTGACGACGGCTACGATCCGGACAAGGCCCCGGCATGCTTCAAACGCATGTCCAGGGAGGGAGTGTTCGCGCTGGGATTCTTCGTGGGTACGCCCACCGCCAAAGTGTACGTGCCGATGGCGCAGGACGAGAAGATCCCGGTCGTGGGCCTGTTCACCGGTGCGCAGATGCTGTACGAGCCGCTCAAGCACTACGTTATCAACGTACGGGCGTCATATTACGACGAGACGCGGGAGCAGGTGGACAAGTTGTGGGATGTGAACGTGCATAAGATCGGCGTGTTGTACCAGGACGATGCGTTCGGCAAGGCGGTGCTGGACGGAGTAAGGCTGGCGCTGCAGAAGCACAACTCCACCCCGGCGGGTCTGGGCACGTTCGCGCGCAATACCATGGACGTCGACGCCGGACTCAAAGAGGTGATGACGGCGCGTCCGCAAGCCGTGGTCCTGGTAGGGCCCTATGCGCCGGTGGCGGCGATTGTGAAAAAAGCGCATGCTGCGGGATGGCGGCCACTGTTTCTCACCGTGTCCTTCGTCGGGACCGAGGAATTCATCAAAGAAGCCGGACCTGACGCGGAGGGCACGATCATCACCCAGGTCGTTCCGCCCTACGATCGCACCGACTACCCGACGGTTGCCCTCTACCGGAAGTTGCTGGGGAAGTACTATCCGGACACGGCGCCAAGTTTCGTGAGCCTCGAAGGCTTTGTAGACGCGATGGTGCTGGTCGAGGGACTGAAGAGGGCAGGAAAGGACCCAACGCGAGAAAAGTTCATCACGGGGATCGAGTCGATTCACGAGATGAACGTCGGCCTGGGATCGAAACTAGTCCTGAAGTTCGGCCCGGCGGACCACAAGGGGTTCGATGAAGTTTATCCAACCGTGGTGCACAACGGGCAGCCAGTCTTGCTGACGGATTGGACGACGGTGGGCAAGTAAGCGAGCAGACTTTTGAAACTTGCGCCCAGTTTTCCAAGCTGGGCGCAACACTAAAGACACTGCGCGGCGCAAAAGTGCGCCCCTGCCAGATAAGAACCCAACCCTGCCATAAAAGTTGCAGGTCACGAGCCCCGTACCGGGAGTCCGTTTCAAGCCGCCATACATGCATCTTCGGGGCATCCCTCGGCATCGAAAGAATTAACCAGATGGTTAGTTCGTAAAATTTTGTCAACGGGTCGGAGGTGACCTCTATGACTAGCAACAAAAGTATGACGAGCAACAAAAGCTTTCGAAGATTGGCGGGATCGTTCCTTGCCGTGGGGCTGTTGAGCATAGCGCTCGTGGCCCAGACGCCAGCGGCTTCCCGCTACGACAATCAAATTCAGCCTACGGTAACGCACAAGCTGGCCGCCAAGAGCCAGTTCGGCGATGTCAAGGCGAGCGTGGAAGACGGCATCGTGACCCTCACGGGCACGGTGGATCTTTACCAGCGCAAGCTCGACGCCGCGAAGCTGGCGCGCAAGACGGCCAATGTGCAGGGTGTGCGCAACCTGATTACCGTGGCCGGTCCGAATGTGCCGGATGCGCAACTCGCCGAAAAGCTTGCCACGAAGCTGCGCTACGTCCGCGAGGGCTACGACAGCACGTTCGACTACTTCGCTCTGGGAGTGAAGGATGGAGTGGTCACGGTGGAGGGTCAGGATCGAACCGGGGTTGGGCGCGACGAAGCTTTCGCTGACATCGCGAACATGGCTGGCGTCAAGGACGTGGTCGACAATATCTCGATCGAGCCGGTTTCGATATTCGACGACGGATTGCGGCTGCGTGCTTTGCGGGCCATCTATCGCGATCCCGTGTTGAGCAAGTACGCCCTGGATCCAGGACGGCCGATTCGGATCATCGTCGCGAACGGTCACGTGACGCTCTATGGTACGGTCGACAGCACGTTGGATAAGCAGGTTGCCGGATTGAAAGCTAACCAGCTTTTCGGCGCCTTCAGCGTGGACAACAAGCTGCAGGTCGAATCGAAGTCGAGCCAGCAGGGAATGTAAGTTGATGTAGCGGTGAGGGAGAGGGCGCGGAGAAAGGCCGCGCCCTTTTTCATTTCCCAGGCGTGTGCTCGTACGGCAGCTGGGTGTAGCGCTCCTTCTCCACTTCGACAATCAGCGCGACGCGGCCTTCTGGATTGCGGAACGGGAAGGGCCTGCCCGTGTATTTGTGCGAGATAGGATCCATAAATTTCAGGTCAGGATCGGGACGGCGCTCGATGACGCGGCCGCGGATCTGAACTTCTTCATAAGGATTGGTGAAGTCCACAATCGATAGCGCCACCCGCGGGTCGCGCCGCGTATTCTTGCCCTTGAGTGAGTTCTCACCGGTGCAGATGACGATGTGCTCTCCCTCGCGGCCAATCCACACCGGAGTGGCATTCGGCGAGCCGTCGGACATGAGCGTGGCGAGGTGGGCGAAGTTGGGACGGTTAATCAATTGCTTTGCGTCGGAAAAGAGCGTGACGGCCATCTAGGACTCCTTTGCGGGCGGACTTCTGCTTTCGGACTTAGGCTAAGCGGTTGATGAGTGAGGCGACGTATCCGGCGCCGAAGCCGTTATCAATATTTACCACGCTGACGTTCGAGGCGCAGGAGTTGAGCATGCCGAGAAGCGCGGCGAGGCCCTCAAACGATGCGCCGTAGCCAACGCTGGTGGGGACCGCGATCACGGGAACGCCGACCAGGCCACCCACAACGCTGGGCAGCGCACCCTCCATGCCGGCGCAGACGATCACCACACGCGCTTGGGTCAGCGCCTCGCGATTCGCAAGCAGACGGTGAATGCCGGCGACGCCGACGTCATAGAGGTGTGCGACCTCGTTGCCCATCAGTTCGGCGGTGACGACGGCCTCCTCGGCAACGGGAATGTCACTGGTGCCGGCTGAGACCACGGCGATCGTGCCCTTGCCGTGTTTTGTTTTGTCACGCTGAAGAACGATGGCGCGAGCGAGCTCGCGATATTCGGCGGAGCGGACTTTTGTCTTCACGGCGGCAAACTGCGTCGCGCTGGCGCGCGTGGCCAGGATGTTGCCCTCATGCTTCGCGAGGCGGGAGAAGATTCCGGCGACCTGTGCGGGCGTCTTGCCTTCTCCGAGAATGACTTCGGGCATGCCGGCGCGCAGGGCGCGGTGATGATCGACTTTCGCGAAGCCAAGGTCCTCAAAGGGCAGGTGGCGCAGGCGGTCTACTGCGTCGTCCGGCGAAAGTTTGCCCGAGCGGACCTGCGCGAAAAGTTTGCGGATGGATTCGGCGTTCAACAAGCACTCAAACCTCGGCATTCAACCAAGCCGGGTCTAGCTTAGCATTCAGGAATGATCGCGAACTAGGCGTGAGCGTCGCGGGAGAGCGGACAAGAGATCGACCGGAGCTTGCCGATGACTGCAGTGCAGACTTTGCGCGCCATTCCGGGCTCATCGAGGTGGGCGAGGAACAGGCGGCGCATGCCGCTGGGCGCGATTTTGCCCGCCAGGTAAGCGTCGTAGATCTGGCTGCCGATGCGGCCGCCTAAATCACATGCGGCAGATTCACACTTGCCTGGTTCAGATCGAACGGCTGCCTGCGCCGCCTTTTCGCAAAGGGCGCGCGATAGCGGTTCGGAGTCGGCTGGGTCCGGAGCGGTCCTGGATGGATACAGGACGCGCGCACCGAAGTAGGCTACTGCGTGCTCGATCGTCCGAGCGTAGAACTCGTCGATCGCGAGGCGGCGAGACCCGTTCTCCGGATCGGCATTCGCGACCGGGGCGCTGCCGTTGAGTCGTCGCGGCAGCCCCTGGCAGGCGTGATGCAGGAACCGGGCCGCATCTTCGGCGGCGTGCATCATTTGGAACTCGCGGATGTAGAACGCGTTCACCTGCGGCAGATAGGCGCTGCCGCGATTTTCGACGCTGGCGAGCATGGACTCTCGATCCTGATCGCCGATGCCATGGCGCGACAGCAGGCGGCGCAACATCGCGTCGGAGGAATTGCCATACACCTCCGGCAGCATGTCGACGAGAAATTTGGGCTGGGTTCCGTTGTGAGGCGCGTAGCGGTTGATCTCGAGGAAGCTGGCCAGGCTGTCAATCAGGTTGTAGATCGTGGGGGCAAAGTCGGGGCCGTCGTCCGCGCGGCTCCAGCGATCAAGGAACAGGCGATAGCTCTCGTACTTTTCCAACGGTGTGGCATTGAAGACGCAGAGCACATCATCGTTGACGCGAACGGCTTCCACTTTGTCTGCACGTTCCCCGGCGGCCCGCCAGTAGAGCGCGTCGATATTCTGCAGTACGGTCAGAACTCTTGTGCCCGGCATCTGCTTCCGCAGAATTCGCGGCAGGTGCCCGGGTGCGAGGTGGGACTCGCCGAAGAGCACGAAGATGACGGCATTGGGATGGCGTTCGCGGATTTCTGCGATTTTGGCGGCGGCGTGGCGGTCGCGAGCTCCAATCTTGCGCAGGTCTTCGCGCGGCATGCAGTCCAGGCCGTAGACGGCTTCCGCGTGATCGCGCGCGGTGACCAGCAATTCGTGAAACGGAGTCCAATCGTATCCCCAGTCCAGGTCGAAACGGATGCGCTGGCGAAGCTCGTTCTCGTCGATTTCGCGGCGCCACCATTCATCGAGGATGTGCTGGTCGCGCGCGAAAATGGTTTCCACGCCCAGTACGACGGGGCGGTCGCCGGGCAGGGCGCGCTGCTCGAGCAGAGACGCCGCATGGCGCTGAGCCGCCGCCAAGGCGTGGTAGTCGCCGATAAGAACCACGTCGGCCTCTCGCAGAGCGGTCTGAACCTGTTCGGAGTTCAGCAGCGAATCGTAGTCGCGAAAAGCCTGATTAAACTCGCGGAGATATTTACGGCGGCCATGCGAATCCTGGGCGCGGATTTCGCGCTCCACTCCGGCCAGCGCGTGCCGTTCGGCGGCGCTGCGGCGGTCTCGGAGATTGGTGGTCGAGGACATCAGCTTCTAGTTGCTGGCTCCTGGCTTCTAGCCCGTTCGTCTTGACTTCTGCGACGCGGCATCCCTATGCTCCAGAATTCGGGCGACGACGCCTCCCTGGAGCCTATTTGCCCAATCCCCCGCAAAACTTGACGGTAGCGACCACCGGGGCCAGCGGCGCCATCTTTCTGCGGCACCTGCTGCTTGCGGTCGGCCGCGACCAACGCGTCACGACCGTGAACTTCATCGCGTCCGACAGCGCTCTTCGGGTCATGGCTGAAGAGCTGAATCTGAAAGGACGATCCAGTCTCGTCGACCGCATTCTCGGTTTTCCCGTAGGGCGTTCCGCGCGCAAGATCCAACTGCAATCGAACGCTGACATTGGCGCGAACGTGGCCAGCGGGTCGTATCCCGCCGATGCCATGGTTGTGATCCCGTGCAGCGTCGGCACTTTGGCCCGCATCGCCAACGGCGCGGCCTCGCATCTGATCGAGCGCGCGGCAGACGTCACGCTCAAAGAGAAGCGTCCTCTGGTTCTGTGTGTACGCGAAACGCCGCTCAATAAAATTCATATCCGCAACCTGTATCGGGCCGCTGATGCCGGGGCAACGATCTTTCCGCTCATCCCGGCTTTCTACTACCGGCCTGCTTCTTTAGATGAGATGGCCCGCGAGTTTGCTTATCGCGTGCTGGCCCATCTGGGGCTGCCTCAGGCCTCGGCCTTCCGCTGGAAAGGCTGACGGCTCAGCGACTTACTTCCTTCAGGAAAATCATCAACTCCACCTGCTGTGATCGCCACAGTACCAGGAGGATTTCAGTGTAGAGAGCCAAAGGTGCTGGTCCCAGATGCCCGCCGGACATGTACGCCGGAATTTCCTCTGTAACGCCCATGATTTCCAGAGGGTCAGACGCATACGGCTAGCGTAGAATGCGTGCAATTTCGGAGGATGACTATGTTCAGGCGATGGCGCATGGGGTGGGTGGCGCTGATGGCGACGATGCTTGTGGGTGCGGCATATACGGCGGATGACCGCAATCCTTTGGCGGGAGATGTCAAGGCGGCGAAAGCTGGGGAGTACGAGTTCCGCATCAACTGCGCGCTGTGTCATGGTTTGGGCGCGCGCGGCGGAGGCCGTGGGCCGGATCTGACGCGGGCGCAGAAGAAGCATGCGCACTCCGACGCGGACATGTTTCAGATCATCAGCAACGGCATTGCCGGGACTGCCATGCCAGCCAACGGGACCAACGGCCAGGGGGTGGGCATGACCGACGAGGAAATCTGGCAGATCATCACCTACATTCGCAGCCAGGAGGTGAAGGCTCCGGCTCAGGGGCTCGCGAACGCGGCGCATGGCAAGGATTTGTTTTATGGCGACTCGAATTGTTCATTGTGCCACATGGTCTCAGGGAAGGGAGGGCGGTTGGGCCCAGATCTAACAGCTGTCGGGGGTTCGCGGACGCGCGAAGCGATCATTGATTCGGTGCGGAATCCTAGCCGGCGGCTGGCTTGGGGATTGACCGAGGCTACGAAGGAATTTCCGCAGGAGTATGAGAGCGTGACGGCGGTGACCGAGGACGGCAAACAGATCAAAGGGGTCGCGCTGAACGAAGACAGCTTCAGCGTGCAGATTATGGATGCGAACGAGCGCATTCATCTGCTGGACAAAGACAAGCTGCGATCGTTTCACAAGAGCCGGGAGTCGGCGATGCCGAAATACGACGCTGATGTCTTGAGCGACAAGGATTTGGAAGACATCGTGGCGTATCTGATCAGCGTGGGGGCGAAATGAGTGGACGGGAAAGCGGTAATAGCGGAAAAAAAGCTTTTAACCGCGAAGGTTGCGAAGAAGATCCGCAAAGATCGCTGCGCCTGCGGATTGGTTTCATTGTTTGTGCCATCGGCTTTTCACTGCCCAGTTTCTTTACCACGCAGAGTCAGGCCCAGGTCACATTCGAGCGCTTGGTCAATTCCGCGAAAGAGCCGCAGAACTGGATGACTTACTCTGGCGATTATTCCGGGAAGCGGCATAGCGGTCTCGACCAGATCACTGTGACCAACGTGCACACCATGGTGCCGAAGTGGGTGTATCAGACGGCAGCGACGGGAAAGCTGGAGACTTCGCCGCTGGTTGTTGACGGAATTCTCTATGCGACGGCGCAAGACAACCGCGCGTTTGCGCTCGATGCGCGCACGGGGCGGCCCATTTGGATGTATCAGCGTGCACTGCCCGGGGATATTCGTCCCTGTTGTGGGCGCGTGAATCGCGGCTTGGCGATTCTGGGGGACAAGGTTTTTCTGGGGACGCTCGATGCGCATGTGATCGCGCTCGAGGCCAAGACCGGAGCCGTGGTTTGGGACACGGTCGCGGCCGACTATCGGATCGGGCACAGCTTCACGGTTGCGCCACTCGCGGTCAAGAATCTGATTGTGATCGGAGTGTCCGGCGGTGAGTATGGAGTGCGGGGATTCATTGATGCCTACGATGGGGATACGGGCGACCGCAGATGGCGGTTCTACACTGTGCCCGGTCCCGGGGAACCGGGTCACCAGACGTGGGAAGGCGATTCGTGGAAGGTGGGCGGCGCGCCGGCCTGGAACACCGGAACGTATGATCCTGAGACGAATCGGATTTTCTGGCCCACGGGAAATCCTTCGCCGTCGAATCGCGGCGAGGGGCGGGCGGGCGACAATTTGTTCAGCAATTCCTTGCTGGCGCTGAATGCCGACACCGGCAAAATGAACTGGTATTTCCAGTTCACCAAGCACGACGAGCATGACTGGGACGCGACCCAGCTTCCGGTGATGCTCGACGCGGGCGGCAAGCATCTCATCGCGCAGGCTGACCGCAACGGATTTTTCTACGTGATCGATCGCACGACAGGCAAGCTGATTTCGGCGACGCCGTACGGGAAGATTACCTGGAGTGACAAGAAGGACGCGGAGGGGCGTCCGGTGGCGAACAATCAAGCCTCGCCGACGTTCGAAGGGCGCACCATCTGTCCGGGGGCATTGGGGACGACCAATTTTATGGCCCCGACTTACGATCCGCAGACGGGCTTGTTTTACGTAACGGCGCGCGACCAATGCGACACCTTCAGCACAGCGCCTCAGCCTTATGAAGCCGGGCACGCTTATTACGGGAGCGCGTATTTTCCTTCCGAAGAGGCCGAGCCTTACCTGGGATTTCTGAAGGCGATTGATCCCGCGACAGGCGAGGTGAAGCAAAACTTTCAGCACACCTCGCCGACATGGTCGGGAGTGCTATCGACGGCGGGAGGGGTCGTCTTCAGCGGCGATGCAGAAGGAAACTTCATTGCCTTCGATGCCGCGTCGCTCAAGCCCCTGTGGCACTTCCAGATGGGCGGGGCAGTCTACGCGCCGCCGATGGCCTTCGCGGTGGACGGGAAAGAATATGTGGCCATTGCGGCGGGCAGCGCCGTGTATGCCTTTGGGCTACCATAGACCTGTGAGCTAGCGGACTAGACGGACTGAACCCGTCCGTCATTCGACCAGTCCAGCCGCAGCCCGAGCTCCAACCTGAATAAACTTTAATGTTTTATTGACAGATTATTAACAAGGCGCTCGTATAAGGACGCATTCGTCGATTTCTTGGAGGTGGTGTGTGAGTGTGGGACCGGCTGGTCGATGCGTTTTCTTGACCTTCCTGTTGTGCAATGTGCTTTGGGTTGCAGAAACGTCCGCCCAGGAACGCCGAGGAACTATCACCGGCCGCGTCACGGACGCCAGCCAGGGGGTGCTGCCCGGAGCACGCGTGGAATTGCAGCCTACGGGGAAGAGTGCGATCTCGAACGACCAAGGCGAGTTCACAATCACCGAGATCGCGCCGGGTAAGTACACGTTGACGGTGTCCTACGTTGGGTTTGACCCATTTTCCACGGACGTCAACCTTACCGGCGAAGCTGCGTCGCGAGTGGAGGCAGTGTTGCAGATTGGGAAACACAACGAGGTTGTCACCGTGAGCGGGGGGCGAGAGCGCGGTGAAGCCGAGGCTATCAACATCGAGAAAACCGCCGACAACATCGTTCAAGTGCTGCCGAATGAGGTCATCACCAGTCTTCCGAACACCAATATCGCCGACGCCGTGGGCAGGCTACCCAGCGTTTCGCTCGAACGGGACGAGGGAGAGGGCAAGTACATCCAGATTCGAGGCACCGAGCCACGCCTCAGCAATGTCACGATTGACGGCATTCACGTGCCATCGCCGGAGGGCGTGCGCAATGTGAAGCTCGACGTAATTCCCGCCGACCTGGTTGACCTGGTGGAAATCAACAAGACCCTGTCCGCCAACCAGGATGCGGACGCGATCGGAGGCTCAGTCAACCTCGTCACCAAGCGAGCCACCGACAAACCGTACGTCAGCCTCTTGGGCATGGGCGGATACACGCCGATCAGCGGAAGCAGGAATCTGTACCAGTTTGATGCGACGGCTGGTCAGCGCTTCGGCACTGACAAAAAAATCGGCCTGCTTTTTGGGGGCAGCTACGACTACAACGCGCGTGGGATTGATGACCTCGAGCCAGGGCAGGCGGTGAGCACGCTGCCTAATGGGAGTGTGTTTGTAGGGCCCAACACAGAGAGTATACGCAACTACCACTACGACCGTAAGCGTTACGGCTTCGACGGAGAGGCGGACTACAAACTGGGTGACATGTCCTCCGTCTATTTGCGCGGCCTGTTCGCCAAGTTCAAAGATTATGGCGAAGACTGGATCTATACGCCGTCAATCACCAATTTCATAACGGACCCCGCAGATCCGAACAATACTTGTGGAATCACCGCGACGAGTGGTGTGCAGGGTTGCGGAGGCATGGCTTTCACAGACGTGTACCGTACGCCGGCGCAGCAGATCTTCAGTGTGCAGGCGGGGGCTCGGCACGCGTCAAGAAGTACTCTGATCGCTTATCGGGTTGCGCTATCGGAAGCCCAATACACGGGCGGCTTTGCATTTGGCGGCTTTGGCGGCCCCGGCTCTGGCAACAACAGCGTGGCGTTCGCGGTCGACACAAAAAACCCCTTCATTCCCAAGTTTCCCGTCCTGAACGGAGTGAATATCTACGATCCCAGCCAGTACCAGTTGAGCTTTGCCGACAATGAAAACGACAACGTTTTTGAGCGCGACTTCGTTGGCGACATTTCGCTGAACAAGCAGTACTCGGTGGGCTCGCATTACAGTTCTTTTCAAATCGGCTTTAAGGGTTGGGATGCCACGAAGACTTCCCGTTTTGACAGAGAGAACTTCAGCGTGCCCACCACGGGACTGCTGATGAGCCAGGTTTTAAGCAACTTCAGGGACAACAACTACTATTTCGGGAACCTGACCTACGGGCCCGTTACCGATTACACAAAGATTCTGGCCGCGGTCCAGGGCGGAGGAACTACTCCCAATATTCCGTACAACTTACAGAACTCTTTCAACATTGCGGAGCGCATTTGGGCGGGATACGTGATGAACACGATCAGTTTCGGCCGTCTGAGGCTGCAGGCTGGTTTGCGGATCGAATCGACCGAAGATACGCTCGGCGCGGTAAATGTTGTAGTGGACCCCAATCACGAGGGACAGTTCATAGTTACTCCGGTCTCGACCAACAATACTTACGTCAATCCGTTCCCGAGCGTCCAGGCGCAGTACCGCTTCGGCTCGGACACAATACTCCGGGCAGCCTATGGGATGGGGATCGCGCGTCCCAACTTCGGCGATTCTGCCCCCTATTTTACGGAGGATCCCAATTCCTTTCCGAGATTCAGGGCGGGGAATCCAAACCTCAAGCCAACTCACGGACAGAACTTCGATCTGCTGGCGGAGCATTACTTGAAGTCACTGGGTCTTATCCAAGGCGGTTTCTTTTACAAGACCTTGACCGATCCGATTTACACCTTGCTCGTGCCTTATCACGACGCCTTCGAAAACATTCTGGTCAACGGACCAAACGCTTACATCCTGGGATTTGAGGGGGCCTGGCAACAGCGTTTGTCCTTCTTGCCCGGCGCGCTGAACAGAATGGGCGTGCGGGCGAATTACAGCTACACGACTTCGAGGGCCACCCTTCCCGAAGCCAGCGGGCGCAGCGACCATCCAACCCTGCTCCGCACCGCACCGAACAACTGGAACATCGACGTGACCTACGACAAGAAGGGTTTCTCCGCCCGCATGGGCCTGACCCACAACGACGCAAATATCTGGTTCTACGGCGGCAGCAATGCGAAGGATCCGACAGGCGACACCTATCTCTATCCTCACACCCAGGTGGACGCACAGGTGAGCTACTGGATTCCACGCAGCCATGGCCTTCAGGTCGTCGTTTCCGGACTGAATCTGAACAACGAAGTTTTTGGCTTCTATCAAGGAGCGGAGCAATATCCCATACAACGCGAGTACTACAACCGGACGATCTCCGCCGGCCTCCGCTGGACGCCGTTTTACAAGGAGAGGCCGTAATCGCTGCAGAAGGGGTGTCTTCTGTTGCTGCCTTCGGTACCCACTTTCGTGCCAGTTGACGCACAGGGCGATTTCATACTAATGTGCGAATACACCGGAAAGGAGGTGGTCTGATGACAAGTTCTGATGGCAGTAGTTGGGGTGTTCAAAGACCAGGTGAGGTGGCTGAGACTTAGAGCGGGTTGCTCTAAGCGGGGCTTCAGGGCCGCGGCAACGATAGCACGCCGCGCCGGAAGCTACAGCCCGCACACTAACCGGTGAGTAAGGATTGATTCCGCCTGACGCAGGTCGGTCAGGAACCCGGAGTTGCCGTAGAGGCCACGTAGAGTGACCACCTCTTGGTCAATCCCAACCAGTCCACCGGGCGGCCCGCAGGCTTCGTGCCTGCGGGCCGTTCTGTTTCTGGGAAGTCTGGCCACAGCCCATCGATTTGGATTGGAGTATGATTCCCTGCCATGGCGATGATCGATCCCGAGCAGGAGCGGCGGCGCTTGGCCGAGTTCTACTCCGGCCAGATGGATGGGGAGTTGGAGAAAGTCGCGACACAGGCCTGCGAACTCACCGAACTCGCGCGCGCGGCTTTGAAAGCTGAGCTAGGCCGGAGAGGCCTGGAGACGAAACTGATCGAAACAGCTCCCGTCGTTTTCAAAAAGCCGGTGCCGGTCATGCCCGGCGATCCTCCGCCGCCAGCGCCACCGGCCCCACCTTCTGCGCCCGACGGCGAAGTCGAACTGCGCAAGGTGGTCGCGATTCGCCAGTTCCGGGACTTGCCCGAAGCTCTGCTGGCCAAGGGAAGTCTGGAGTCAGCCGGAATCGACGCGGTCTTGACCGATGACAACGTTGTCCGCATGGATTGGCTCTGGTCGAATCTGATGGGCGGGGTCAAGTTGCTTGTGGGTGTGGAAGATGCCGCGGAAGCGGATGAGGTCTTAACCCAGCCCATCCCCGAACACTTTGACGTTTCGGGCGTAGGCGAATATGCGCAGCCACGGTGCCCGAAGTGCAATTCACTGGACGTCACATTTCAGGAACTGGAGCCGGCGGCATACTTGAGCATGGCCGTGAGTGTCCCCATTCCGTTTCACCGCCGCGCATGGCGATGCCGCTCGTGCGGTGCCGAATGGGAGGAGGATGGGGCTGATTCCGGCGGAACGGAGTCGCACTCCTAGAATGCCCGTCAGAGGTTAAAGAAGCTCGTCAGCCCGGCCTTGAATCGCTGCCAGAGATCCTCCATTCGGCTAGCAGACCGCGGATTTCGCTCGATGTGGTGCACGTGCCTGAATCCGGGAGGAATCTCGAAGAGGCCGGGATCGAGAGGCCCTTCCTCCAACTGTGTCACCAGCACTTCACTGCTTGAATCGGTCTGTTTTCTGGTTCCGTCCGGCAGCGGATACGTGATTTTCGAAGTCATCACAGAATGCAGAGCAAAGCCGGTTTCCGGTTCACCAGTAGCGATGAATTCAACCCTCTCCCTTGGGTATCTGCCATTGACCGCGAGGGTGGTATAGGCATAAGCTGTCTTTCCCGCAGGCCAGTTGCGATCGCAGGATAAGCGCTGGTTCAGATCGATGTACCACGCGTCCGTGACGCTTTCTTGAGGCTCAGTCATCGACCCCTCGAGCGGAATCTGTTTTCGTGTAGTGATGACGTGTCGCGCGATGTGTCCAAACATCTGTTTGCGCTCACCTGTGTCGGTCGTACTGACTTCTAATCGCAGCGTCGGTTTGTCCGAGGTTATCGGGGAAGGTTCGAAGCCACGGGCCTCGATCTGCTCCCGGGTCAGCGGCCGTGGCGGATACGGCGCCGAGGTATATTCGGAGGCGTCAAGGTTCAACTCGAACATTTGTCCCAAGTCGCACCGGGTAATCGCAACCAGTCTTGGGCCATAGCTCAATTGCAGTGTGCCATCCGCCTTCTTCCCGCCCTCGGAATTCCGGAATTCCATGCGTTTCCGATCTCCCGCGACATAGACGCTATGCTCGCCCCAATCCCAATTTCCGGGATGACCGAGGCGAATCGTCATCTTGATTCCGTTACTTCCGGAGGCCTGAAACATCGGGACGGCAAGGAGAAGTAACCACGCAGGTAAAGAATGCACGGCGCACCTCTGAGGCACGAGTTAAGGCTAGCTTTATGTTTTTTCCCAGTCAAGCCACATCCGGCCATCTGGACCATGATTGCGATGACATCAATGGCCGGTGCATCTGCTATCGGAATCGCACTTGGCGAAGCCTTTGCCGATTACGTCGAGAGTATCTTCGGCGAGGTGCAAGGCGGGTAGTTCCTCTCGCGTGAACCACCTGACTTCGACGGCATCGCTGGCGGCCAAGAGTTCCCCTCCAACCGGGCGGCAAAGGAAATCAACTAACACATAGTGATATTGCACGCGTTGTTCGAGGTCGTGCAGGATGCGGTCGTAGACGCCGAGCAGTTCGCCTGGTTCAACGATGAGTCCGGTCTCTTCGCGGGCCTCGCGCACGGCGGCCTCGCCGACGAGTTCGCCAACCTCCAGCACTCCTCCGGGGATAGACCACTGTCCCTGGATCGGCGGGTGGGCGCGCTTGACCAGCAGCACGCTCGCATTCTCGATGATGATGGCGCCGACGCCGACTAGCGGGTGCTCGGGGAATTCACGTTTCATGGGGGTTCAGGGCTGAAGCCAACTGTTATAACAGGAAAGCTGGGGCCGCGCTGCGTGAGCTTGGCTCTCTAGCCACCAGACTTCGTGGCACCCAAGAAAACGAGTCGAGCTTTGCTCGACCGGACGGGCGAAGGCGCCCGTCCCCACACAAGCAAACCCCACAGACTTGCTAGAATGACGCTCGAAAAGAAGGCCTATGGCTCTGGAGGAGTACAAACGGAAGCGGCGGTTTGAAGAAACGCCGGAGCCTCCTCCAAAAGTGGAGACCAAGCCGGGAAACCGCTTTGTGGTTCAGAAGCACGACGCCACGCGCCTGCATTACGATTTCCGGCTGGAGATGGAAGGGGTGCTGAAGTCGTGGGCGGTTCCGAAGGGGCCGTCGCTCGATCCGGCAGACAAGCGCCTGGCCATGCAGGTAGAGGACCATCCCGTTTCCTATTACGACTTTGAGGGGAACATTCCCGAGAACAACTACGGCGCTGGGACGGTGATGGTGTGGGACGTGGGAACGTGGCAGCCGCTTTCTCCCGTTGCGGTGAACGGGAAATACCCGCCGGGCACGGAGGCCGAAGCGGCGGCGATGATCGCCAAAGGCGACCTGAAGTTTCGTCTGAACGGGAAACGGCTGAAGGGAGACTTCGCGCTGGTCAAGATGAAAGGCCGGCGCCCGGGGAGCAAGGGCAACGAGTGGTTGATGATCAAGAAGCACGATGAGCAAGTGGTCGAGGGATACGACGCGGGGGACATCGACGAGTCGGTGCTCACCGGACGAAGCCTGGCGGAGATTGCCGGGGATGCGGGATCGGCTGAGTGGAAGAGCCGGCCTGCTGGCAGAGGGAAGTTGAAGGCCGCATGGCTGGCGGATGCGATCGCGAGGGTGGAGAAGAAGAAGTCTACCGCCGAGAACGCAGAGAAACCGCGAGAAAAGAAACAGACAGCTAGAGACCTCAAAGATACGGAACCCAAGAAGAAAGCGAATCCCGCAAAGGAGAAAGAAGAGGTTATCTCCGTGGTCTCGGCGAGCTCGGCGGTGAAACCCATCGGTCCCGTGAAAAGACCGATGCCCACGGCGATTCATCCTATGCTGGCGGAGTCGATCGACGAACCGTTCGATGGGCCGGAGTGGCTGTTCGAAATCAAGTGGGATGGGTATCGGGCGATCGCGTTTATCGAGAATGGCAAAGTGCGGCTGGTGTCGCGGAATCAGAATGACCTCACGCCGCGTTATCCCGAGTTGAAAGATCTGCCGCAGTTCATCAAGGGCAAGAGCGTGATTCTGGACGGCGAAGTGGTCGCGCTCGATGAAAAGGGGCGCGCGTCGTTCAGCTTGATGCAGCAGCGGACCGGGTTTCGTCCTGGAGGCCGGCGAGCTGCGGCCAAGGCGGATGTGCCTGTGCTTTACTATGCCTTCGACTTGCTCTATCTCGATGGCTATGACTGGCATCGCGTCGCGCTCGAGGAGCGGAAGGGCGAGCTGGCGTCGGTGCTGATCGCGGGGGATACGGTGCGCTACTCCGATCACTATGCAACGCAGGGCAAGGCATTGTTCGAGATGGCGCGGCAAAAAGGGCTCGAGGGAATTCTGGCCAAGAAGCGCGCGAGCTTTTACGAAGAACGCCGCAGCCGGGAGTGGTTAAAGATCAAGATCCGTCAGCGGCTGGAGTGCGTAGTCGGCGGCTACACCGAACCGGAGGGCAGTCGCGCGCATTTCGGCTCTCTGGTGCTGGGACTCTATGACCGCCAGCAGCGGCTGATTCATGTGGGGCAAGTGGGGAGCGGATTCGATCAAAAGCTGCTGGACGAAATCTGGAAGGTACTGAAAAAGCTGGAGACGAAGAAGAATCCGTTCTACGGGGACGTCGAGGCATTGCGCAAGACGCTCTGGGTGAAGCCGGAATTGGTGGCGGAGATTGAGTTTGCCGAGTGGACGGGCGGGACCAACGAGGGCAGCGGGCCCAAGCTGCGCGCTCCGGTGTTTCTGGGATTGCGGGACGACAAAGATCCCAACGAATGTGTGCTGGAGCAGTCTTTGAAGTAACTTCCCCGGGTGAAACTCAGAAGTGGTTCCGGCTACTTGATGTCCTTCATCGCCAGCAACGTACCATAGTCGCGGCCACCGGGATCGACGGCGCGCGCTACCACGGCGGCGAAAGCATCCCTCACTTCCGGGTACTTCAGGACCAATGCCTTCATAACGGCAACATTACTCTGATAGGCCTGATTGGTATTTGAAGCATCGGCGGCTTGATACTTCACGATCAAGTCCAAGTCATTGCCCACCGCCTCGGGGAAAATCGCAGTGAGCTTGTAGCTGGCGGCCGTGGCCGCGAGGTCCACTGTCTTTCCATTCGTGGGAACGTCGGGGGGTTGAGCGCTTTGGGATTCGTCGTAGAGCCTATCGGTGGCGGCCGTGCTCATGAAGGGCAAGGGAGAAACCAGGCTGCGGGCCTCAAGGTAGAAAAACCAGGCATTGTGCGACTGGCCTTTCGCTTTGTAGTCGCGGGCGCGAGCGATGAACCACTCGCTGTCGTGGCCGGCCACCTGAGTGGATTTGATGTACAGCCCGCCCAGTTTCCAGTCGGTGCCCGTCTGTTCGAGGATCAGCGAGAAATTGCCTCTCCCCTTGGACGAAGTGGCATCGAAAATAACGACCCCATACTTGCCGGGCGCGAGATTGTCGAGATAGAAAACGGCGCTGTTCGCGGTCTGGCCGTTCTTGCCGAACACTCCGCAATAGAACTCGGTGTGCGGGAGCGGGGCGGAGCCGTCGGCCTGAAGCAGGAACACGGATTTGAGCGTGGCCTGCGCAGCAGCTAGCTCCGGCTGATGGTCCTTGACCGTAGCCTCGATGCTGGAGAAATCGGATAGGAGGCTGGCAATGGCGTTCTGTCTCAAAGACGCTGAGTCGCCCTTGGCTGCCATCGCGAAGTAGCGCTGACCGGCCACCGTGATGGCGCTCCGCGGGGCGTCGTCGAGGTCAGTCGAGGTCTGGCAACTCTGCGCGGATGCGCTCGCGGCCGTGCCAGCCAAAAGCACAAGCGCGATCCAAAATCCAAGCCCGGGCTGGGATGACCGCCTCGTCCATTCCGCCTTTACTTTCATGAAGTTGGAAACCGTGTACTTCAAGTTCAAGACCGCGCCTCTCCAGGTGCGATTTTACGCCACTTAAAGGCGACGAACCATACTGACTCTTCCGGATAGTTTTTTATCCTGCAATAGCGCAAAAAGTAAGCAAGGGACGAGTTCTAAAACGTTCCTATTACTGATGGTGTGCGGGTTCTGCTAGCCCGTGCCGCCGCGGTGTTAGAATTTAGGCAATTGTCGTGTCGCGCTGCCGCCTAGTGCCCCCTGGAGGATGGAAATGATCGCCGGAATGAGAATCGTGAAGTTCGCCGGGATCATTGTCCTTTGCTTGGGGAGCTTGAGTTCCGCCAGCGCTGCTCGTGCTCAGAAAAAGGTCAAAAAGCCGCCACTTCCACCCTTGCCCTCTGGGCCCACGGGACCGATCCAGCAGGTGCCGCTGGACCTGATGGCACCCGTGGCTCCGCAGGTCAGTTATCAGAATGGTCACCTGACGATCATTGCTCCCAACTCCACCTTGGGCGACATTCTGCGGGCGGTACGTAAACAGACGGGGGCGGAGATTGAAGTCCCCGACGCCAAGGAACGGGTCGTGACGCATTTGGGACCGGCGCCGGCCGCAGAAGTCATGGCGGAACTGTTGAATGGTTCGCGGTTCAACTACGTTTTGCTGGGTTCTCCGGATGAAGCGCACGTGCTGACCAAGGTGGTGTTGGTTGCTAAATCTGGACCGGATAACGCCGGTGGGAATCGCCAGCTGGCCGGACAGCAGCCAGCCGCCGCCATGGCGGAGGCGCAACCTCCGGACCAGCAGGAAATGGCAGCGGACCAGAGTGACGCGGATGCAGCCGAGGAGCAACCTGTCGACGACAACGCAGACCAATCCGCCGCCGAGGCAGAGCAGCCGGTAGCACAGCCGGACCAGCCGGGCATAAAGACGCCGCAACAACTACTTCAGGAAATGCAGCAGCGCCAGCTGCAGATGCAGCAGCAGCAACAACCGGGACAACCACCAATCCCGGGGCCGGTGCAGCGACCGCAGGAGTAGTAAGTCGTCGATCCGCTGGAAGCCTCTTTTCGCAGTCTGTGCAGCGGCACGCATCACGGCAGCCTGAAAGCCGCGCGCCGGGGTCGAACAGAACGCGGGCGCGGGAAGCCCGTGCTCATCCGCCTGCAGTCGCTTCAACTGCTCATAGAGTTCCAGGAAGGAGGCTGCCGCCGCCGCCCACCCGAACTGACGCGCGGCCTCAATCGCTTTTAGCGCCTTGGCGGCGACCATTGCGCGGTTTGTGACCACTTCGCCAACGGCGACCGCATAACTCTCTACCTCGGGAGACACCGTCCACGCATTTTCCAGATTCGCATATGAGGTCACACCGCCCCGATTTGGAGCCACCAGGGGAACCCCTGAAGCCATTGCCTCGAGTGGCGCAATGCCGAACGGTTCGCGCGGATTGGGATGAATGAAGACGTCGGCGTTGGCGTAAAGATCAGCCAGAACGTCCTGGTCGCGGATGTGCCCGAGGAACAAGGCCCGTCCAGGCATTTTGGTCGCACACCTGGACTCCCATAAGTCGCGTTCAATCCCCTCGCCAACGACGAGCAGGCGGTAGTCGCGCGCACCCTCCTGGCAAAGCCGGCGAAGCAAATCGAATAACAACGCCAGGTTTTTTTCGGGCACCAGACGACCTACGTAGAGAAGAAGCGTAGCGTCGTCGGACGCCCCAAACTTCTGCAACAAGCGGCGCCGCAGATCGGGACAGCGTCGCTGCGGAGTCAGTCGATCGAGATCAACCCCCATCGGACGAACCCACGTCGCTCGCGGCACCAACTGCCCCTGTGCGGCAGTGCGCAATTCGTCGGCCGTGTATTCCGAGTTGGTGATGTGGTGGTCAAAGAATGGAAAGTAGAGCCACTTCATGTAGACCGAACAGAATTGCGCAGAAAACGGGATCGCCCCCAGGTAAGCGCGGAAGTTGTCATCCATCCGTTCCTGGCTCAAGCCGACCACGAGCGGACGAAAGTCGAGTCTCTGGACCAGCCTCATGCGCAATAGGGCCCCCAGATAGTTCAGAGTGTATTTGTCGCAAATCTCGACCAGGTTCGGGCGTTCGAACGCCAGAATCTGCTGAATCTTACTGCCCGGCGGGAGGTACTGGGATGGATAAATGACCCGGTAGTTCGAGTTGAATCGCGCCTGCGGCGCTCGCAGGTGATAGATTCTGCCGAACTCTCCGACCTGCTCCACTCGATCGGCTTCCGCCGGAACAATCAAACGAATCTCATGGCCCTTGCGGTTCACCGAGTTTGTCCACCAGGTGCGAAAGGAACGGTCCAGTCACGTCCTCTTCATGCCGCAATACACGGAGCCGCTGACGTTGCGCATGCTGCAAACGTTGCTGGACATAATCCGCGAATATCCCGATTATTCCAGCGGCTCCCGGCAATGGGATGAGCGCGTGTTTCATCCCGACCACACCGGTGCGGTCCGCCCTTTGTCGGCGCTCTGGGAAAAACCCCCGTACTACGTTCGCCACTTCTTTTCTGTGGTTCGACTCCTGGAGTCGACCGCGGTGCGCAGGGCGATGCGGCTGGCGCTCGCCAGGCCGCAAGCAGAAGTTGGTTTTGTGCATGGAGAACGCCAGGAGGCTTTGCCATGATTCCGACCGCCCTGCGCGTCGCTTTTTTCCCGGATGCCTACAACGAAGTCGATGGCGTGGCCAATACCGCGCGCCAATTCGAATCTTTTGCGTTGCGCCGTAACTACACTTTTCTGACCGTGCACGGTGGAAGCTCAGATCGATTGCAAACCGAAGGGTCAGGTTTGCGCATGATGCGCCGCCGCGGACGATTGGGCTTCCCCCTCGACAAGAAGCACGACTTCGATCTGGCCTTCTGGCGGCATTTGAACGCCGTGGAGAAGGTGGTCCGTGATTTCGATCCGGATATTCTCCATATAACCGGCCCCAGCGACGTGGGCCAGCTTGGCGTTGCCATTGCGCATCGTCTTCGCATTCCTCTCGCGGCCTCGTGGCACACGAATATTCATCAATATGCGGAGCAGAGGGCGGCATCGCTTTTGTCGATTCTCCCAGGAGGATGGAGAAGGAATCTAAGCTCCGCGATCCAAAAGGGCAGTCTTCTGGCAACCCTCCGCTTCTATCACATCGCGCAAATTCTTTTCGCACCCAACCCGGAGCTTGTCGAACTCATCGAAAAGGGAACGGGCAAGGCCTGTTATCCCATGTATCGCGGAGTGGATACAGAACTGTTCGATCCCGAGAGGCGCACCAGCGACGGAAGCACTTTCGTTATTGGCTACGTGGGCCGATTAACGGTAGAAAAGAATATTCGGTTTCTGGTTGACCTGGAACGGGCTTTGGTTCAGAGTGGACTCACCAACTTCCGTTTTCTTGTTGTCGGTCAAGGGGCAGAAGAGCCGTAGTTGAAGTCCAATCTGTGGCGGGCCGACTTCACCGGAGTGCTGCAGGGGGAAGCCTTGGCGCAAGCGTATGCCAACATGGACGTCTTCGCGTTCCCCTCTCGCACCGACACCTATGGAAACGTCGTGCTTGAGGCGTTGGCCTCCGGAGTGCCCGCGGTGGTGACCGAAAGCGGAGGTCCCCGGTTCATCATTCGCGAGGAAGAAACGGGATTTGTGGCTCGAGACCTGCGTGAGTTCGTGGCCTGCATTCGAAATCTCGCATCGCAGCCGGTGCTCCTCGAGACGATGCGCATCGCGGCCCGCTCTCATGCCCTCAAGGCATCTTGGGATGCGGTTTTCGAATCTGTATACCTTACTTACAAACGCAATCTGAGAGATTGCGCGGCTGCAGGAAAGAAGATCAGGATGCGGCCGCACACCGTGTTGTCGTGAATCATTTGACGACAGGAACCGGCGCTGTCCAGGGGAGACTCATGAGAGACTCGAGGTGTCGGAACATAAGCACCATCAGTGTTGTCGTTGGCGTTGTTCTCGCCTCCTTAGTGGCTGCGGCCCAGCAGGCTCCGAAACCCGCCCTCCAGAATTCTCCTCTGCCCTTGGACCAGGTCATCAAGAATCTTGAGGAGAGAAACGCTGCGCGAACCGCGGCGCTCGGCCAGTTCGAGGGTAAACGCGTTTATCGCATGGAATATCGCGGCTTCCCCAGTAATCGCGATGCGGAAATGGTGGTAAAGGTCAACTACCGCGCTCCCAATTCCAAGCAATTCACCGTGGTCTCAGAGACCGGCTCCAAGTTCATCATCGATCATATTTTCAAGAAGCTGCTGGAAGGCGAACAGGAAGCCGCCAAAGGCGACAATCAGCGCCAGACCAGGTTAACCAGCGAGAATTATGATTTTGAATTCGCCGGATTCGAGAACACTCCTGATGGCGGCCGGTACGTCCTCAACCTCTTGCCTAAAACTAAGAACAAGTTCCTCTGTCGCGGAAAGGTTTGGGTCGATGCCAAGGATTTCGCTGTCATTCGCATTGAGGGAGAGCCTGGCAAGAACCCATCGTTTTGGATCAAGAAGACTGAAATCGCTCACCAGTATGTCAAGGTCGATGATTTCTGGCTTCCCGCCGAGAACCGCACGCAAAGTGTGATCCGCCTGGGAGGCACAGCGAGCCTCTCCATCGAATACCAGGATTACAAGATCCTTGAAGCGTCTCCGCTAAAGGCCGTCAAGAATCCACGTCAGCTCGTCGACCCCTTAGCCGGCGAACGCTCTACGATCGTCTCCGTCACCGAATCCCAATAAACCTTCGTCCCCGACCAGTACGACTGCGCCGCCATAATGCAGGCCACGGAGTGCGCGAATCCATCGTGCACGGTGGCGGCCGGTTGCGTGCGTGTTCGCATGCAATCAAACCAGTTCGCCATGTGTTCCAGAGTTAGATCATCGATGCCCATGGGCGGGAGCTTGCTCTCGCCGGGCAACAAGATGAACTTCGACTGCCGCTTCTGGTCAATGTCGGCATCGTCTTCGTGCGTGCCCTTCTCTTCGATCAACTGATACCGCGGGCTGCCTTCGCCGCCGATGTTGATCAGTGTTGCCTTCTTGCCCATGTAGCGCGTGAAACTGGGCGCATCGTTGCCGAAGCTGGTCGAATAACTCACCAGAAAACTCTTCGGATACTCCAGCAAGGCCTGAAACGTATCCGGTGTCTCGCGGCCATCACGCCAGGCAAGGACTCCTCCATGCGAAACGGCCGATTGTGGAAAGGGGTCATCCATGAACCAGTGCACCAGGTCGATGGCGTGGCTCATCCACTGATCCGGAATTCCGCTGGAAAAGTCTTTGTACAAACGAAACTCGAAATACAGCCGTGGATCGAAGGGGCGTGCGGGCTTGGTCAGAAGCCATTTGCTCCAGTCTGTGTCCTGCTCGTGGATCTGTTTGACTTCTTCACGGCCGCGCCAACGGGGACCGTGGTAGTTCCACACAATCTCAACTTTGCTGATGTCCCCCAGGGCCCCATTTCGAACCACCTCTCGCGCCGCGCTCGGGTAAGGTTCACTGCGATGCTGCGTGCCGACCTGGACGACAGTCTTGGCCTTGAGCACTGCATCGCGCGCCGACTTTGCTTCGGCAATCACATTCCCCATCGGCTTCTCGACATAGGCATCCCGACCGGACTCCGCGGTCATTTTCAGAAGCGGCGAGTGCGAATGCTCCGGGGTCGAGATCAGCACGCCATCGACATCCTTCATCGCCAGCAAATCTTCGACATGCTGGACGGCCCGCGGCGCCCGGCCGTAATAGCCGGCATTGGTGGCAACAGCCTTCTCGCGGTTTCCTTTCCACAAGTCGCAGACCACGGTCATCTCCACGTTGTGGGTGGACTTCAGTTTCGACACGATCAGATCGAGGTCGCCACCACGGCTTCCGATGCCGACGTGTCCCAGCGAAATCCGGTCATTGGCGCCGATAATGTTCCCGTAAGACAACGCCGTGCGGGGCAGGATCGCGCCACTTGCCAGCGCCGCAGCGGATCCGCTCAGGAAGGTTCGGCGATCGATTTGCCGCGTAGGTTCAATCATGGTGCTCTCCCGTAGAAAGTCACGCCGCGCTGCGATCTAAACCAATCCGGCGCCGCGCAACAGCTCATCCAGCCCATTCAGCATGGTGTTCGCAAGCTCCGGTACACGACCACTCGGCAGTGCCGACAAAAGGGTTCCAACCCGCTCCTCCATTTCCGTTGGCAACTTCGCGCACAAAGTACGCGCGAATTGTAGCAGACGTTTTTCACCCGGATGGGGCTGGCCGTTCACTGCAAAAACAATATCGAAGTAGCTCGCCAGCATGGCCGCCGTGCGGTGATTCACGCTGATTGGGTCATGCCGCGCGAGCGCCAGTTCGATCTGGTGCAGGTAGGATGACATGGTATTGCGAAGGATGGGATGATTTTTCGCGACGATTGCCCTCTTCAACCCTTCGGGATAAGGCTGGCCCGCTTTTTCCTGAAGCGCCTTGAACCACCCCGCTCGGTCAAACAGCGCCTGCGAATTCCTGACGTTATACCAGAAACAGGTCGAATAGCCCACGGAAGCTTCATGCCGCTCCAGAACCCGAGCCAGTTGATCTTCGATCCATCGTGTCGTGCGAAACATTACGTCGACACCAGTCCCGGTTTCAACGTCGATCCATTCATCTCCAGGTTCCCAGAATGAGTTGCCGATTTCGGAACGCCGTGCGCCTCGGGCAATCTCGGCCCGCAACGATGTTGGAACAATCCCGCTCGCGTACACATACAAATCGACGTCGGAATGATCGTCTGCGAACTGCGACAGTCGTGATCCGGCCAGGACTACGGCCTCGACCTCAGGAATTGCGGAGAAGCGGCTTGCGATCCCGTCAGCCGCAGCCGGGGCAACCGATGAAGCGTTCCACTTGCTTGTCATGAGAGTCGTGGAAAAGTATAGACTCCTCTGGGTGGTGGCGAGCATAGCGCTCCGGTTTTCGAATCGCCGCTTTACCATTGGCGCAGTGCAAGGAAGGCCTCGCGATCAAGATCGGCCGTCTTTTTTGCGTTGGCGTCCTGGAGTTTTACTTTCCTGCTCTCCGCCCTTGCCCAGCAACCCGCGTCACACCAGCTCGCCGACCGGATCAAGTCAGGTGTCATCTATGAAGTGAACCCCCGCACGTCCTCCGCGGCCGGAGACTTCGGCGGTGTCAAGCAGCGCCTCGATTACCTCAAAGACCTCGGCGTCACGATTCTGTGGATCATGCCCATTCATCCCGTCGGACAGGCGAAGAAGAAAGGCAGCGTCGGCCGCGCCTATGCGGTGCAGGATTACTATGCGATGCTGAAGTACTGGCTGAGAGCGTTCGACCTCGACTACGCGTGGCCGTTCCACAGCACCATCACCGACGTGCTCGAGAACGGCGCGGCAGCGCAGGCCATCATCTTTAAATGGCGAACCGAGCACGAGCGCTATCCCAAGGGCGCTCTTGAGATACGCTTCTCCGATAACCACGACGAAAAGCGCGCCATTGCCCGTTTCGGCGAGCGCGGCGCAGTGGCTGGCTCCGCCCTGGTCTTTACTGTGGACGGCGTGCCCATGCTCTACAACGGGATGGTAGTAGCGAAACGACCGAATCTGGCCCCCCCGCCTTGTTCGAGAAGCTGCCGGTCTTCGGGCAGATCTCCGAGCGACGGTCGAACTTCCTGCCGTTCATAAGCAGCTCATCGCGACCCGCCGCGCCCATCCGGCACTGCAGCAGGGCGAAACCGGGTGGGTTGGGAACGGCGCGCCCGATCGCGTTCTGACTTTCTTCCGCCGTGGCGCTGGAGAAGAATATTTCGTCGCGATCAACGTCTCGAACCGGCCTTATGCCGGCGTGGCAGATGCGCCCGCCGGGGAATACGTGGACGAGACTCCGGGTCTCGACGATGCCGCTGGCAAGAAGATTTCGCTCCCGGCCCTTGTCCTGAAGGCCTGGGACTTCCGGATCTACCGCAAAGTCCATTAGTCATGACGAGCCGCCGATCGCCCTTGCTTCGGGCAAGAGAACTGTTTATGGTTTTCGCATGAATTTTCCCCGTTCCAGCGGGGTTCTGCTTCATCCCACCTCTCTGCCCGGTCCCCACGGGGTGGGCGATTTCGGTCCCGAGGCGTATCGCTTTATCGACTTCCTCCAGGCCGCCGGGCAAAAACTCTGGCAGGTCCTGCCTCTGAATCCTACCGGGTACGCCGATTCGCCTTTTCAATGCCTATCGGCCAGCGCCGGAAATCCGCTGCTCATCAGTCTCGATCGTCTCGCCGATCAGGGAATTCTGGACAAGAACGACCTGCGGAGTACTCCCCCATTCCTGCTTCAAACGGTGGACTACGGCGCCGCGATTCGTTTCAAAATGCCTCTGTTGTTAAAGGCGGCGTCAAATTTCTTCGCCTACGCTTCTGCGGACGACCAGCGACAACTCCAGGAGTTCGCGCAAGCCAATGCGACTTGGCTCGATGACTTCGCTCTTTTCATGGCCGTAAAGCAAGCGCACAACCTGGTCGCGTGGACGCGATGGTCACCCGATATTGCCGCGCGCGAGACCGCCGCCATCAGTCGCATGTCGGCGTTACTGGCGCCCGCGATTCAGGCCCAGAAATTCTTTCAGTACGAATTCTTCCGTCAGTGGCAGGAACTGCGGTCTTACGGGCGTGCGCGCGATATCCAGATCATCGGAGACCTTCCGATTTACGTGGCCCACGACAGTGCCGACGTCTGGTCCAGTCGTCAATTCTTCCTGGTTGACGAACATGGCAACCCGCTGAAAATCGCCGGAGTGCCGCCCGACTATTTCAGCGCCACCGGACAGTGCTGGGGCAATCCGATCTACAACTGGCCGCTCCTGCAGCAGAGCGGATACAAATGGTGGATCGAGCGTTTGCGCTCCGCCCTTCGTCTGTATGACTGCGTTCGCATCGACCATTTTCGCGGGTTCGAAGCCTACTGGGAGGTGGCGGCCTCGGAGACCACGGCCATCAATGGCCACTGGGTGAAGGGACCCGGTGCTGATCTTTTTTCTGCCCTTCGCAAAGAGTTCGGCGACCTGCCCATCATCGCCGAGAACCTTGGCGTGATCACTCCGGAAGTCGAGGCTCTTCGCCACGAGTTTGGCCTCCCCGGCATGGCCATCCTGCAGTTCGCGTTCGGCAAAGATCCGCAGGCGCCCACGTTCAAGCCACACCACTACGTACGTGACCTCGTGGCCTACACCGGCACCCACGACAATGACACGGTCGTGGGCTGGTGGAGTAGCAGCGGCGCCAGCGACAGCACCCGCACTGCGGAAGACGTGATCAAAGAGCACGCTTACGCACGCGCCTATCTCGGCTTCAAAGATGAACCGATCCACTGGGTCATGATCCGCGGCATCATGTCCTCCGTCGCGAACACCGCCATCGCGCCCATGCAGGACATTCTTGGCTTGGGGAGCGAAGCCCGTATGAACCTGCCGGGCGTTCCCAGCGGGTATTGGAAGTGGCGGATGAAACCCGGCGCCGCCAGCGACCAGACCGCCGTCAAGCTCAAGGAAATGGTTACGCTCTATGACCGTTAGGAGATTGCGGAAACACTCAGATTGCGTTCCGGTTTTAAAAGGGCGCGGCTTTCAAGGTGTGCCTGAGAACTCGTTTTGCAAACTCAGGGTGGAACAAGGCCAGCGATCTATCGCCGCGAAGCGGCGAAAGAATAGAGCCCACGGCGCAAGCCCTGGGTGCAGTGGAGGAAATGATCCAGCCCCAACGGGGCGAAAGAGGAGTTCTCACGCAAACACTTTCCGCCGCGCGGTAAGGGCAACAGGATCAGAGTCGGTTCAGCCGCTACGGGAAACTGAGAATACTTCCGGGTACGGTAACGAAAGGCGAATACGCTTGATGACGCAGTAGAGGCGGCCCACATGGAAAGGCCCACTAAATCCTTCTGGCAAATCTGGAATATGAGCTTCGGGTTTTTTGGCATTCAATTTGGCTGGGGACTGCAAATGGCCAACATGAGCGCCATCTACGAATACCTTGGCGCCCGGGCCGACCAGATTCCAATCCTCTGGCTGGCCGCCCCCCTTACTGGACTGATCGTGCAGCCCATCATCGGCCACGCCAGCGACCACACCTGGGGACGCCTCGGCCGCCGTCGCCCCTATTTTCTGACCGGCGCGATCCTCAGTTCGTTCGCACTCATCATGATGCCGCGCTCCTCGGTGCTCTGGATGGCGGCCGGCCTGCTTTGGATCCTGGACGCATCGATCAACATCAGCATGGAGCCCTTTCGCGCATTCGTCGCCGACCTACTCCCCGAGCAACAGCGCACCAGTGGCTTCGCCATGCAAAGTCTATTCATTGGCCTCGGCGCCGTGGTTGCCTCGGCGCTGCCTTGGATGCTGACGAACTGGCTTCACCTCGGAGCGGGTGCCCCGGGACACGCCATTCCGCTGACGGTTCGCACCTCCTTTTACAGCGGTGCCGCCGTGTTCCTGGGAGCGGTTCTCTGGACCATCGTCACCACCAAAGAATATGCGCCGGAGGACATGGATGCATTCCGGCGCATGAAAAGCGAGAAGCGCAGCCTGGTCACCAATGCCGCGGAGATTTTCGATTCCATCGCAAAGATGCCGAAGACCATGCGCCAACTTGCCCCCGTGCAGATCCTCACTTGGCTCGGACTGTTTTGCATGTGGCTGTATTTCCCCGTTGCCGTTGCACGTAACGTTTTCGCTGCCCCCGATACCACATCGCCTCTCTATGCCGCCGGCGTCGAATGGGGAGGTATCTGTTTCGGTTTGTACTCCGCCGTGTGTTTCGCCTTCTCCTTCTTTCTCCCGTCCATCGCTCGCGCCATCGGACGCAAGCACACGCACAGCCTCTGCCTCGTCCTAGGGGGGCTGGGACTGATTTCCGTGGCTTTCATTCACGACAAATATGTTTTGCTGCTGACTATGGTGGGCGTCGGCGTGGCATGGGCTAGCACCCTTTCCATGCCCTATTCAGTGCTCGCCGGATCGTTGCCCACAGAGAAGACCGGCGTCTACATGGGCATCTTCAACTTCTTCATCGTGACCCCGGAAATTATCGCTTCGCTGTTCTTCGGCTGGGTGATGAACCACCTGCTCCACAACAATCGCCTGACCGCAATCGTAGCCGGCGGTTGCTTCATGCTCGTCGCGGCCGTGCTCATGCAAGGAGTTTTCGATCCTGGCGAAGAAAACGTCCGGGTCGAGCAGAAGGTCGATCCGAAACAACTCGCCCGGAGTCTTGCACAGTAAGACTTGTCTCCGCGCCTCAGTCGGTGATGGCCTGATAGGCGAGTTCGTTCACCTGGCGATCCAGTGTCAAACCTCCAGTGGGATGCAGCTGCGCCATAAAAATGACGATCATCTGCTCTTTCGGATCGATGGTGAATCCCGTGTAGAAGAAGCCTCCCCAGTTGTATTCGCCCACCGATCCCAGTTCGGAGAGCGGTCCTTTGACGCCACTCACTCCGAAACCGAGGCCGAAGCCCATATCGGTGCTGATCTTTCCCAGTTGATCCTGCGTCATGAGTTCGACCGTCTTGCGGCTCAGCAGATGTGTGTGTTACCCACCTTGCCGTCGTCCAACGTCATCTGGCAGAAGTGCGCGTAATCCATAGCAGTTGAGACCAGGCCCGCCCCACCGGAGAACAACTTTTTCGGGCCACGCGTCGGATAATCCGCGGAATAAACAAAGGATCCTTCCCGGATCGGCGTGTCCGGGAAACGATTCAGTCCCTTGTCTGGATAGTACGTGTAGGCGGTTGCCAGTCGATCGAGTTTGTTGTCGGGGGGATAGAAATAAGTATCCTTCATCCCCAGCGGTTCGAAAATGCGGGTAGGGAAGAAGTCGTCCAGCGGTTTGCCAGAAACAACTTCCACCAGCCGGCCAAGCACATCGACACCCAGGCTGTATTCGAAGCGGTCTCCGGGATTGAACAGTAACGGCTGGCCCGCAAGATGGGTCACCATGTCGGCGATGGTGCCGTCGTACTCGAGAAGACCGCTGGCTACTCCAGCTTTCTCGTACATCGGACCCAGGTCGTCATTCCAGTGGTACGTAGTCCCCGATGTGTGGCGGATCAGATCGCGAATCGTGATCTCTTTCGTCGCGGGGATTGTGTACGGCTCGCCCGACGCCGGTTTCACCAGTACCTTCGGATTCTTAAATTGCGGCAGGTACTTCGAGACCGGGTCGTCGAGCAGAAACCGGCCCTCTTCATACAGCATCATGACGGCCGCGCTGGTAATGGCCTTGGTCATGGAGCAGATGCGGAACATGGCATCCGGCGGCATGGACTTGGCGGCCTCGCGGTCCGCCCTGCCCTGCGCCTTGAACCACGCCACCTTGCCGTGCCCGACCACGAGCGTGACCACGCCTGCGATTCGCTTGTCGTCAATGCTGAGCTGCACCGCCGCGTCGATTCGCGCCAGACGGTCCGACGACAGCCCGACCGATTCCGCTTTGGCCGTAGGCAGATCCTGAGCCACGGCCAGAACACTCAAGACTAAAAAACCAAGAAGAACCGGAATGATCCTCCGATTCTTCCCGCCTGAAAGGAACGAGATGCGCATGTTATCTCCCGCTAGGACTTGATCGTCTTCGCCGCCTCGTCCCACGTCACCGGCTGTTTGCGGAAATACGACTCGTTCGCCATGTGGCACGCGATAGCCGCGTGATTGCCGAAAACGGCATCTTCGGTCACCGGCTTGCGTGATTTGACGGACTGAAAGAAATTCTGCAGGTGCGGCCGCACGTCGTCCCAGTCGTGGCCCTTATAGACCGTATCTTCGTGCACCGGCTCTTTCCCGAGTTGCGGATCGTGCTCCGCGTGCCATTCCTTGACGTATTGTTCCCGCATCTTCGCCGGAAAACTGTAGCTGTAGTAGCTGGGATCGGTGTCCACGCCCGATTGCGCAGAATGCCGCAACTCGTACTCCCCGGCATCGAGGAGACCTTTCGGCCCCATGAAGCGCGCCAGTTCCGGAGTTTCGCAGCCCAGGTCCAGGCGGACGTAAACCGGAATTCCGTGATAGTCGAACAGCACGGTGTGAAAGTCCGGCATGTCGCGGCCGTCCGGGAAGCGGAAAATGCCACCCATCGCAGTCGCGGACCGCGGGATTTCGTTCCATCCCAGCGTGACCAGCATTCCGCTGATGAGGTGCACCATCAGATCGCCGGCAACGCCCGTGCCGTAGGCCTTCCAACAGCGCCAGCGCGCAAAGTGATACTGGTTGAACGGAATCTTGGGCGCATCGTTGAGCCACGTCTCCCAATCGAGGTTCTGCGGAGAAAGATCGGGCGGCGGCGGATACTCCCACGCCCCGGTCGGATCGTTTCGCCCCAGCGTGAGCTCCACCATTTCCACATCGCCAATCGCGCCCGACTTGTACAGTTCATTCGCCTTGGCGCACAACACCGAGCTGACCCGCTGCGAGCCGATCTGCACGATGCGATGGTTCTTCTGCGCCGCATCCACCATGGCCAGCCCGTCGGCCACGTTGTGCGACATCGGCTTCTCGCAATAGATGTCCTTGCCGGCATTGCAGGCATCGACAACTACCCGCCGGTGCCAGTGATCGGGCACAGCCGCCACGATGCAATCGATGTCCTTGCGATCGAGCAGTTCCTGATAGTGGCGTGTCGTGGGCAAGCTCGTGTTCGCGGTGATCTCTTTGGCCAGCGTGTGGCGCCCGTCGTACAAGTCCGCAGCGCCCACGCACTCCACGCCAGGAAGCGTGATGGCCCCACCCAACAGGCCGGAGCCCTGCATTCCAATTCCAATCATGCCAAAGCGGACACGATCGCTCGGCCCTACCAGGCGCGGCATCGGCTGCGCCTCGAGCAAAACGGTTTTTGAAATCAGCAACCCTCCGGCGGCAGCAGCCCCGCCCTGCAGGAATGCGCGTCGCGAAACCCTAGGTTTCATAAGAATTCCTCCGAATGGATAACTCTGACTCCGCTCGAATCTCACTACTTTTTAAGAGGCTTGATGGCCACTTCTTTGAAGAACACGATGTCGTTGTCGCTATGGTTCTGCAGCCCCATGTAGCCGAAGTTGGGCCGCGGACCACGCTGCGGCTCAAAGTCGAACTTGCGGTCCGGGACCGGATCGCCGTCCTTGTAGTCTGTGACTTTTACCTCGTTGAGCAGGACCACCGTGCGTGGCCCCTCGAGCGTGATGTCCATCGTGTTCCATTCCGGACCCGGCTTCCATGCGTGCTTAACCAGGGGCTTGGTCAGCGAATACAACATGGCCGTCTCGTGATACTCATCCTCTTTCGAGGTTTCCGGGTGATTATCGATCTGCACTTCGAAACCGTAGTGCACCGGCATCCACTCTTCGCGAGGCTCAATCGGAATGCGGATAAAGACTCCAGAGTTATCATTCTCGTCGCGCATTTTGTACACCACATGAATCATGCAATTGCCAATTTTCCCGCCGGTCCAGTAAAGCAAACCCATTCCGCCGTGGGTGCGGATCAAGCCGTCCTCCACTTTGTCTCCGCCTGGGCCTACGTGCTTCCAGCCGGTCAAATCTTTGCCGTTAAAAAGCTGCTGCCACTTATCGGGATCGCCTTTGCACGCATTCTCGTCGACCGCAAACGAGAGCGTTACGAGTCCAGCACACAGAAATATCCAGATCGTGAAACGTTTTATCATGGGAATCTCCACAGTTCTCGACGATGACTTATTTGGGGACAAACCAATCTACTCGCCTCAGCGTAGGGAATCAATGGAGTGGATGCCGCGTACTGGCGCAATCTGGAAAGAAGCATCCCTTCCTACCAAGGCGTCATCCTGAGCGCAGCCGCTTTTCAGGCGGAGCGAAGAGCGTGCCCTGAGCGCAGCCGAAGAATTTCAGCCCGGAGTGCGGACCTGGCCGATCGCCTAGTCGCGATCGCGGACTGCCTGCGCGAAAAATCTCATCCCCGCACCGGCCCCGGAACCGCCTTCGGCCGCTCGCTTCTTCTGCCACTCCGCCTCGGTCAAAACAGAAATTGCTTCCGCCTTTTTCTTTTTCAATCCCGCATTGACCCCCGCCAGCTCTTTCTGCGTGAGCCTTTGGAAATCCCCGATCACGTCTTCCAGTTCATGGGCCAGCGAATCGGCGCGCGCAGCCTGGTAATCGGTCGGACGGCCCTCGTAGCCATTGACGGCGCCGTAAAGCTGTCCCAGCAGTTCGCGGATGCGTTCTTCTCCCGTGATCATGCCACCTTCCTTCGTGGCGACAATCTTCGACCGCAGTGCATCGCACGCGGCAGCCAGATCCTGCAGTTGCTTGCGCAAGGGATCTTTTTCCGCCACCTTGCCCGCGTTTCCATTGGCGGCATCGCGCACGCCCTCAATGGCCTCGACCGCCCAAGTCATATGTTCGATGGTGTGATAAATCTTCATCGTCAGATCGAATTGCGCTCTGCGCTCATCCACAGAGAACTTCGCCCGCGGATCGAGCGCCACATTCAACTGCTCGGTGTAGACGTTGTCGCCCTTGGTCATTTTCACCGTATAAGTGCCCGGCAGCACGCGCGGGCCCTGGGCCGCTTCGAACAATGCCGTAGCCGCCGGTGGAACCGCGGGCGCCTTCACGTGCATCGACCAACTGGCGCGGTTCAGGCCGCGGTGCTTGCTTCCCGCTACGCTGTCGACCAGCTTGCCGTTTTGATCGAGGATTTCGATTTTCAAGTCGCCGAAAATGTGGCGCCCTTTCTGATAGTAGGTAATCTGCGCATCCCCGGGCCGACTCCGGCCGCTGAATACCTCGTCGCCGTCGGACCAGCCGCCGAATACATCGAAGTACTGAACCGCTTTCCCCGGAATCAGTGTGGCCTCCTTCGACATCAAATCGGGAGTCAACGCCCGCAGCGCCGAAATGTCATCGACGATCCAGATGCCACGCCCGTGCGTCGCCAACACCAGGTCGCTCTCCCGCGACTGCACAGCAATATCGTCCACCGCTACCGCCGGGAAGTTGCTCCCTCTGTATTGCGCCCAATGCTGGCCGCCATCGACGGAGATCCACAGCCCAAACTCTGTGCCCAGAAAAAGAAGATTCGGGTCTACTGAATCTTCCTTGATCACGTGGGCGTATCCGCGCGCCCCGCTCTCCTGTACCGGAAGCGGAGTCCAGGTCTTGCCGTAATCGTCCGTCTTGTAGGCGTAAGGCGCCATGTCTCCGAAGTTGTGGCGATCAAAAGTCGCGTAAGCCGTGGCCTCGTCGAAGCGGCTGGCTTCAACCGTCGACACCCAGGAATTCTTGCCCAGGCCGCTGATGTTGCCCACAACGTTGGTCCAGGTCTTAGCGCCATCGCGGGTGATCTGCAGGTTGCCGTCGTCGGTTCCCACCCAGATGATCTGGCCGTTCTTCGGCGACTCTGAGATCGAATAAATCGTGGTGTGCATTTCCGCCGACGAGTTGTCGATGGTGACGCCGCCCGATTCTTCCTGCTTTTGCTTCTCAGGATCGTTGGTCGTGAGATCCGGCGAGATGCGGTCCCAGGACTGCCCGTGGTCGCGCGACCGGAATAGGAACTGTGCCCCGATATAAATCGTTCCTTTTTCGTTCGGGCTCATATGGATCGGCGTGTTCCAGTTGAAGCGTAACTTTTTCTCGCCGTAGTTGGGCCACGGCTTGAGTCCGCGAATTTCGTGCGTGTAGCGGTTCACCCGGCCGATCTCGCCGCCTTGCGCCTCTGCATACAGGTAGTCCGGGTCAGACGTGTCCTCGAACATCCAGAACCCGTCGCCGCCGAACATGTTTTCCCAGCGCGAATTTGAAACCCCGCCCGGATAGGATGAATCTCCCACCCACGAACTGTTGTCCTGCAGTCCGCCATAGACGTGATAGGGATCGGAACTGTCGGTGCTGACGTGGTAGAACTGCGAAATCGGCAGGTTCATCTGGTGCTTCCAGCGGTTGCCGCCGTCTTCGCTGCGCCATACGCCGCCATCGTCGGTGGCATACACGATGTTCGTATTCTTGGGATTGATCCACACATCGTGGAAGTCGCCATGCGCCGCATTCGAAACCACGTTGAAGCTCTTGCCGCCGTCGGGGCTGAGCAGCAGCGGCCCATCCGGTTTGAAGATCTTGTTCTCGTCCTTGGGATCGACAATCAGATTGCCGAAGTAAAACGGACGCCACAGCATGTAATTGCTGGCATCGAGCTTGGTCCAGTTCGCGCCGGCATCGTCCGAGCGGTAAAGCCCGCGTCCTTTCTCCGCTTCAATGTTGGCGTACACGACCTGCGGCTGGGCGGACGCGACCGCGACCGCCACCCGTCCCCAGGGCTTGGCCGGCAGGCCCTTGCCGTTGCTATCGTTAATTTCGCTCCAGTGGTCGCCGCCGTCGGTTGACTTGAACAGGCCGCTTCCCGGCCCGCCGGAGCGGAACGTCCAGCCCTGGCGCCGGAAATCCCACATCGATGCGTAGATGGTTTTGGCTTGCTGCCGGCTCATGGCCAGAAGTGCGCATCCGGAGGATCCATTGGCCCCGGCCAGTACTCTCTTCCACGTCTTGCCGCCATCGGTCGTCTTATAAACTCCCCGTTCGTCGTTGTCATTCCACAGGTGCCCCATCGCGCAGGCCAGGACGTTATTTCCGTCGCCAGGATCGACCAGGATTTTCGCGATGTGCTCGCTGTCCTTCAGTCCAACGTTGGTCCAGTTCTCTCCACCATCCGTCGACTTGTAAACGCCATCGCCAATCGAAACGCTGTTGCGCACCCAAGCCTCGCCACTGCCCACCCAAACCGTCTTGGGGTTCGACGGATCAATCGTCACCGCTCCGATGGACTGCACGCTCTCGCGATCGAAAACCGATTTGAAGGTCGTGCCGCCATCGATCGATTTCCAAACACCACCGCTAGCCGCACCCACGAATACGGTAGTGCGCCCATCCTGCTCCACGGCGTCAACCGCCGCGACGCGACCGCTCATGGCAGCAGAGCCGATGTTTCGCGCCGGTAGCCCCGACACCGTCGCAGCATCGAATTTGTAGCCACTCTGGGCGGACGCTAAGACCGCACAACCGAGCAGGGCGATTCCCGAACACCAGCTCAATTTCATCTGCAAATGGCCATAAGTAGCGCAAGCATTCATCATTCGAAGTCCTCTTTGTTCAGATCTTTTGGCGGCACAAGATTTCGTTCACGGCGGTTAAACCCGAACTGGTTACTTCTTCGCAGCGTCCGCTTTTGCCCCCGGCCTCAAGGACGCCGGCAAGGCGAACTCCGACTCGGGGATGGACACATTTGCTTCAATCTTCTCTACGTTAATCGTTTGCTGCTCCGGATTCGCTTTTGACCCCTGCGTCATAGAAAAGGGATACATCACCCCAGCCACGGGCTTATAGGAACCCAATTCCATCACACTCTCGTGAACGGAACCGCGGATGAATTCCTGTTTATCCCTGCGAATCTCGAGGAATGTGTCGGGGTCGAGGTAGTAGTAAAGGATGTCGCCATTTTTCAGCGTGACCTTCAGTCGCAGGGCGTCGTCGCCATCCACCACGTCGTGCCCCAGGTAATCGACCGTATTCCCCTTCTCTTTGTAATCGACTAGAGGGCCATCGAAGTCGGCATCCAGAACCAGGCCTCGAAGCTCGTCCTCGCCCAGCAGTTGCGGATCCTTGTGTCCCTCAAAAGGCTGGATCTGCCAGCCTGTCGTGCCGTCGTAAGCCGTGACGGCGGTCATCCCTTGCAGCGAGAAAGTCTGGCGCACCAGGTTGGGACGCAAACTCTCCTGCCCAACATTCGCAGTGAATCCCCCGCCCCCAATGAACTTGGCGGTCATGCGAAGGGACTTGATCGCCTTGATCTTGTCGATGCCACCCTTCGCCTGGATGTTCTTGCTGACCAGTTCTTCGGCGGTCTGCGCGTGGCCGAAAAGACTCAGGCACGACACTGCCGCCAGCACAATGACTGCGTGACGCATGGGAGCGAACTCCTTGTTTGGGACTGTTTGGAACCTGGGATATAAGACGACAGTACTCTACGTCGAACAAGACGTGATTGCCAAGTGCTGGCTGAAAAAAACTCATCGGGCAAGTGGCTGCCCTCCGCTCTTTTTTCGGAACTTTGCGGCGTTCCTTAGCGCACTCCCCGGCCCAAAGCTTCGGACTGGGTCCGCCCATGGATTCACCGTTATGGGCCCGAAATATGGAATGGCGAAAGAAAAAGTTCAGCATCTACGAAGATTTTCGTTGACACTACGAACATCTTCGTAGTATTGTCCCCCGCATGCGACAGACTCCGCAGAAACCCACCGCTTCCGAGCTTGAGATTCTTCGCGTGCTCTGGCTTCGAGGCCCCTCGACCGTGCGCGAAGTCCACGAAGCGCTCAGCGAAAAGAAGTCCCTGGGATACACCACTGTGTTGAAACTGCTGCAGATCATGACCACCAAGGGCACCGTCCGCCGAAACGAAACCCAGCGCGCGCACGTCTATGAAGCATGCCTGCCCGCCGAACAGACCAAGCGACAGATTGCCGGGGACATGTTGCAGCGTGTCTTTGAAGGATCGGCGAGCCAACTCATGATGCACGCGCTCGCCGGCGGCAAAGCCTCCGCAGATGAGATCCACGAACTGCGCCGTTTGCTTGACGACTATGAAAGGAGCCGCCCCCGATGATCGCAACCACTACAGCCATAATGACCTGGCTCTCGCCAGCCACGATGCACTCTCTCGGATGGGCTCTCCTCCATTCTCTGTGGCAAGGGACGGCTCTCGCGGCGCTGGCCGCAGCTGCCATCGCTCTGTGCCGTCGCGCCTCGGTGCGCTATGTGCTGGGCATCGGTGCGTTGCTTCTCATGCTGCTGGCGCCGGTGGCGACTTTCTTCTATTTACAGGATCATCCAGGGCAGGTTCTGCCGGGGGCCGAAGCCCTGAAGGCGCCTGCGACCGTTGCGTTCGCCAACAACACGGCGAGGAATCAGGCTCGATCTGCGCCGGTCTCGAGTTCGCCCAGTGCGCTCCCACGGTTGATCGAAGCCTGGACCGTCGAAGCCTGGCTGCTCGGCGTGGCTTTCTTCAGCCTTCGTACCGCAGGCGGATTCCTACTGCTCGAGCGCGAACGCCGCAGAAGTTCCAGTATCGTAGGCCCTCGCGTGCTCGAGATCTGCTACACGCTGCAGGATCGAATCGGCCTGAGACGCGCCGTTACCTACTGCGAGTGCAAGTGGCTGCAAGCTCCGGCGGTGATCGGATGGTTTCGCCCCATCGTGTTCCTTCCCGCAACCGCCTTTACCGGTCTCTCGGAGGAGCAGTTACAAGCTGTCATCGCCCACGAACTGGCGCACATCCGCCGATTCGACACCTTTGTGAATGTATTTCAGGTTTTGGTGGAGACGTTGCTCTTCTATCATCCCGCCGTTTGGTGGCTGAACAAGAAGATTCGTGCCGAGCGCGAACATTGCTGCGATGACGTAGCGGTCTCGATGTGCGGCAACGCCGTCGAGTATGCACGCGCCCTCACGCTGATGGAAGAATGGCGCAACGCACCTGCTTTCGCGATGGCCGCAAACCGCGGTCCGCTAACCGAGCGCATCGTGCGCGTGCTTGGCCTCAGGACCCTCGGAGAAGGCAGGCGCGGTGTCGGACTCAGCGCCAGCATTGTCTGTCTGACCGCGGCCATCATCGCGGGCAACGCTTTGTTGGGGCTGGCACGGCCTAAACCCCAAATCGCCTTCGTCGCGCAAGCCGCGTCTACTCCGACTGCGACACCCCAAGCTGCTCCCAAGGGTGCTTCGAGCCCGAAGCCGTCTCCCGCTCACCCGCAAAGCAGCGAACAACCTGCTGGCTCTTACATTGAAGAGATGAAAGCCGCGGGGCTTGGCGATTTGACCGTCGACCAGCTCATCGCCATGAAAATCCAGAATGTCACGCCGGAATATGTGCGGGACTTGCGCGAGCTAGGCTTGCATCCGGACTCTGAGAAGTTGGTAGCGATGCGCGTGCAGGACATTACGCCGGAATACGTCAGCGAACTGAAGGCTTCTGGCCTCAATCCCGACGAGAACCACCTCATCTCGCTCAAGATCCAGGGTGCGGACGCGGAATACTATCGCGGGATTAAAGATGCTGGAATTGACCCCGATGTTGATCGCCTGATCTCGCTGAAAATCCAGGGTGTAACTCCGGAATATGTTCGCGCACTCCGCGCTGCTGGCCTCCAGGTGACGGTCGATCAAGTCATCTCGCTAAAAATTCAGGACGTCACTGCCGCATATTTGAAGGAGATGCACGAGCTGGGTATTGATCCCAGCGCGAATGACGCTATCTCCATGCGTATCCAGGACGTTACTCCGGAATATGTGCGCGAGATTCACGCGCTTGGCTTGAAACCGGCGACCAACGAACTGATCTCTATGCGCATACAAGATGTCACGCCCGAATACGTGAAGTCGTTGCAATCGGCGGGATTCAAGCTGGCGGTCCACGAGATCATCAGCGCCAAAATTCAGGATGTCACGCCCGAGTTCATCGAGCGAGTGCGCCAGCATGGCTTCAAGGACCTGACTTTGCCGAAGCTGATTCAGCTTCGGCAGTTGGGAATTCTGGAGCCAAAGGCTGATCTATAGGGCGCGGGGCTTCGCCCCAGCTTGGACGGGCGAGTCGCCCGTCACCACACGAGCAGTTATGAGTTCGATATGGAGAAGACTTATGAGAATGCGACGCACGCTGGCCTATCTGGTTTTCGCCTCTTGCATTCTGGTGCTTGCGATCAAGAGTCGAGCCGCCGAAAACCGCAGCGGCGATTGGACGATCAGCAAGTCCGACACCCCTGGCAAGGTCGAGTTTTCCCTGATCGAGCACCATCATGGCGGGACGTCCAGCCACCAATCGGACTGGCCGGCGACGTCGTTTCAGGGCGTGGAGTTCTCGAAGCCCGGACGCCAGGACGTTCACTTCACCATCACCCGCGACGCGGGCAAGATCGACTGCGAGGGATTCCTCAAAGATGGCGAGGGCGCGGGCGTCTTTCATTTTCAGCCTGACTCGAACTACGCGCGCGAGATGAATTCCGTCGGCTTCTCTGTGGACGATGAGAAGCAGTTTGCCCTGGCAGTTCAGGACGTCAGCCTCGAGTTCGCCCGCCAGATGAAGAACGAACATCTCAGCGACCTCGACGCGGACAAACTGATCGCCTTCCGTATCTTCCGCGTGGACCAGACGTTTATCGAGGATTTGCGGTCCGAGGGGCTGAAGATTTCCGACAGCGACAAACTGGTTGCGTTCCGGATCCATGGCGTGACTCCGCAAATGGTTCGGAGCCTCCATCAGGCGGGTTACTCGCCGGAGCAGGACACGCTGATTGCCATGAGAATCCACGGCGCGACGCCGGAATGGATGGCGGAACTCAAACAGCGCGGCTACGATCACATCGACCTCGAGAAGTTGATCGAATTCCGCATCCACGGCGTTTCGCCGGAGTTCATCGGGAAAGTGCAGGGCCTTGGCTATTCTCATCCTGATCCCGACGAGCTGATTGCCATGCGTATTCATAACGTCACGCCGGAATATATCAGCGACCTGCGTGCCCGCGGATTGCACGATCTCAGCATCGATCAACTGGTCAGCATGCGCATTCACGGCATCGACTAGACCGGTGGAAATCACGCGAAAAAAAAGTTGAGACGGGCGCAGAACTCGGCACCTGCGCCTGGTTTCATTTTGGGAAGACGGGAGTTTCTGTGGGGTACCTCCAGGCCAATGCCCAGAACCACTGGCGCCAGACTCGGGGCACCCTGGGTCACAGATTGGGAACGCGTGGGTAACTCAGCAGCACTGGCATGAGTTCTCTGCTTCCGGGAAATTGATCACGAATGACTGGCGAAGATCGGACAATCGCAGGCGCACGGTGTGGACCGCAACAGCTGGCGGGCTGGCTGAAAACCGGGCAGCAGTTCTCTTCGACTCAGGCAAAAGGATTTCCTGAGTTAGCGCAAGCGACTATTTCTTATCCCGCATCACGGAGTAAACGTAATCCCAAGCAGCAATCCTTCCGGACTCACAAGACGAGTTACAGTCTGGCCCCACGGTTCTTTTCTGTTCCTGATGAGCATTCGATAGCCTCGCGACTCAAGCTCCGCTGTTGCCTTCTCAACGCTGTCCACATCAAACTCAAGCCAAGCTTGAGGCGCAGGGATCTCGCGGGGCCAGGAATCGTTGCCAAAACAAGACTGCGCCCGCTGAGAGAGTGGCCAGAGAGCAAACTCTTTGCTCCCTTGCAGAGCGTCAGTGTGGAGGTAGCCGTTTTTTCCTCCTTGAAGGGAATATCGAGGGCATCTTTGTAAAGCCTTCGGCTGATCGCCGTGTGACTAACGATTGGGCCAAATCCGGCAACGAATAGAACTTTGATATCTTCCATTTCTTTCATGATCCCATAGCCTCCTAGCGTCGAAATGGGCGACACTCCCGTAATGGCCAGGGCGGCCAAGAGTTCTCTTCGAGTCATCATAGTCCGAAAAGATAAATTGGATTGTCGGGGTACGTCTTGAATGAATCGGACATGTGAAGCTAAAAGTCGGGGCCAACCTTAATCTGAAGGAGACCAGATAGACAAAAGCACCATCGTGGGGATTGAAGTGACATCCTGGGCGCATTGCGTCCTGTCCCGAGTCCTGCGACGCCATCGAGTATGTATTCCGGATCGCTTCAATGGCCCAGGTTTAGGTCGGCGAAATAAGCGACGGTTCCAGACCCCACCCAAAGCGCGACTGAGCCTTTTTCAATGGGTTGTTTTAGGTCGTTGACAACGAGAGTCGGTTGGTCGGAGCCGTTGACGTACAGTCGCGCGCTTCTACCTTCAATCTGGATTTTCACCTTCGTCCAGGCACCGGGAACCAGATCAACATAGATTCGTATTTGCCGGACTTTCGTCTCGCAGCTTATACCAGGGGAAAACCGGGAACCGATATGTACTGAGCCGAATGGTTTCTCCGCAGTTGGTCTTCCGATCGTCCGTTTTTAGGACGCAAGTAAAAGCACTTGTAGCCTGAAACGTCGTCCGTAACTCGAAACGCGATCCCCACAAAACCCCGAGAGTCTTGCGACGCATCGGGAACAGCATCTCCGCTCAGTTAAATTTCAATGGTCCCGCCAGCAAAGAAGTGTTTTTGACGACGGCGATGCGGCTGACGCCGTCACCGTGGCCCGGTGCAGCATCGACGATGCGCAGTGCACTTTTCCAGCGATACTGGACAAACTCTGCCGTCACATAGTGAAGCTCCAGGCCATCAGGCCGAATCGAGCCTGGTCTCATCACCGGCGCTTGACTCAATTGCTGGGCATCTGAGGGCACCGCCCGGACTACAGCGAAGCCCACAGCAAACACTGCTTCCATAAACGGGTCACGATAATTGATTCCCCGAGTCAGCTGTAAGTGGTTCCGGAACGGGTCGCAGAGAAAGGATGGCCGGCTTCCTTCTATTCGCCGGGTCCTAATGCCACACTACCATCAGGCGCCAGTCGCCACGCGGGGTTCCAAGCCACTTCCCAGGCAAATCCGTCGGGGTCCGCAAAATAACCCGAGTAGCCGCCCCAAGTCGCCTGTTGTGCGGGTTTTAGAATCGTCGCGCCCGCAGCCGCAGCGCGTTTTATGAGCGGATCCACTTCGCCTTTTGCGTGCACATTGTAAGCAAGGGCCATGGCTGCCCGTCCGAATGCCACCGGATCGACCTGAAAATCTGCGGCGAGTTTGTCACGCAGGAACAATGCAAAGACCATTCCCCCTGCCTGGAAGAAGATGATCTCTTTATTCTCAAATGCCGGCTTCCAACCGAGCCCCTCGGAATAGAATCTTTTCGAGATACTCAGATCTTTCACGCCGAGGGTGACAAGGCTAATACGCTGGTCCATGGTATGAGATTCCCCCTTGCCATGAGGAAGAAGCAACCCTGCCGTGATGCCCACCAGCAGTTCTCTTCGAGTCCACATAGGCCGAAGATAGAATGATCGATGAGTTCTTGTCTTGAACGAATCGGACACATCGAGCGCATCAAGATCCGAGGCCGTGCATCGTCTGAATGAGGCCGGATAGGCAAAGAGTGCACCGCGCAGATCGGAGCGAGATACTGGGCGGGTTGCCGGAAAAACGCTGCACCTCTCGAGTCATGTGCGCTTGATCGGCATAGTCCGCGTCCGCGGCAAACTGTGCAAAGCTCCTCCGAGCGCCCATGTTATGGGCGAAATTCAGTAGACGCTGGAAACGCAGCACGGACTGAAACATCTTCGGACCATACCCGACCGCCACTGTAAAGCGACGCTGAAGCTGACGGCTGCTGAATCCGATCCACCTACTGAGTTTTTCAACTCGGCCTTGCGGATTCCGGGCGAGCCATTGAATAGCCGCGCTGACTGCCTGGTCAACCGGCGCAGCTTGCTCGAGGCAATTTAGCAAGGCTGTCTCGATGGCCGACCGTCGCGCGGCAATATCTGGCTCATCTGCGATCCGCTCAAATCGCGCAGTTGCATCGCGGCCCCAGACGTCGCGAAGCGGCACCGACTGGTTGAGTAGCGCTGAGGCAGGAAGGCGAAGCAGGCTCGGCGCAAGTCCGGGATGGCAGCGAGCGCCGATAATGATAGTCCCAGGAGCGAGACGAGCGACGAAGGGCTGTGTCCACGGGCCGATCACCATCGGAGCTTCATCGTTGATGAGAACAATATCGACGCAGCCGTCGGGCAATACGGGATGCTCGAATTCGTCTCGTGAACCGGTGACTGTCTGCGTCCACAGGCAGAGTAGATATCTCGCAAGCGGCAACGGAGCTGGAAATTCACGGTAATCAGAAACAGCGCTCACGTGCAAATCGCGATTTATCACAGGACCCTCCAGGGCAAAGTGCTCTTCCCCGTTTGGTCCCTTGATTTTACTCCCAACTGTTTTGGGAGGACCGGCTAATGCGGACGTGGCTGGATGCTTCCGATGGATGGGGCATACGATGGCTGTGGATTTTCTCGACCTTTACGGCGTCGGCGGTACGATCCCTCCGGGACTCGCTGGCATTTTTCAAAGGCTAACCCGGCACTTCCGTGCCGGGCTTTCACATGGCGCCGCTTCTCGGCTGGAGTGTAGGGCGCGGCGCCCGCCGTGCCGCCGTGCCCCGTGCGTCGCTGTTTGTTAGTGCGTAAATGAGAAATTCAGACCTGTGGTGAGAATCAGGTCATTTTTCTTGGCTCCAATGGGCGGATTCGACACGTAAATATCGCCGAACTGGTTCTGCCAACCCAGCCATTTACTGATCTTGGTGACCGTGCCGAAGTTGAATATTCCCCGGTATTCGCCGGTCTGCTGCAGGTTTGGATAAAAGTAGAAATTCTCGCTGACCACGGTGCTCTTCCCCAGCTTGTGATTCAGTTCTTCGCCCAGCGTCAGAGCTACAAAGCGGTTGGTCACGCCGTAGGAAGCAAAAACCGGAGGAGTCGTGACCGGCAAGACCTCGGTGCCATTGGAGTACGTTTCGTGGGTGTAGTTGATGCCACCCAAAACGTTGAAGGTAGTGCTGTCGTTGTTGATCACGTGATAGCCGAAGCCGCCGGTATACACGCCACGGAGATCGAGGAACTGCAGCGCGTTGCTCATGAAGTCTGCGGCGCCAAAGGCAAATATCTTTGGATTCAGGTTGCGATCGTAGCGCAGCCCGCCCGTTACCAGGTTTGCGACCGTGCTGGGAGTAGCCAGTTGATTGGTGGTGTAGATCGAACTGAGGTAGAAAGTGATTTTGTCATTAAGCGTAGGATGGGTCGCATTCACTGCCAGAGCGAGATTTTCCGTCTGGCTGTTTCCCCGCGCCACCGAGAAGCCCACGTTGGCGCCCCCATTCCAGCCATGGATCAGCCCCGGGTGCAGCGACTTGTCGTAGGCGGCCTGCTCGGCGTCATTGCGGATCAGGGTGACATCTTCTTTCGGCGCCTCCACCGTGCCCGCGTTCTTGGTGGCGACCTCGATCTTGTTGTCGGAGGTCGTGACCGGCCCGACGGCCGTCTTGCCGCCTTTCAAGCTTACGTGCAACGGCTGGTCTGCCTTGATGTCCTGGACCGCATCAAACTTAAACTCGACGTCGCCAGCCGCGTCGGTGTGCAGGACGAGCGTCTTGCCATCCGATTTCACAACTGTGCCAGTCAGGCGATCCCCGTTCTTGAGGGTGATCTGATCTGCGAATAGAGCCGATGGCGGTCCCAAAAACGCAATTAGGGCGAAGACTCCAACTTTACGCAACACTGCCTGCCTCCAGATTTGGGAGATTCAATTTTTGAAAACGATTTGGGACCCGGAACTGCCGTTGGATGCAGAAACTGAAAATAGAGACGGAGAGGCACACTCAGAGATCGGGGATTTTGGAAACCAGAAAGGTAATGCCCGCACCGCGGGAACCCGCTTAGCTCTTGGTTTCGGTATTCTTGTTCTGCTCGTTTGAAGCCTGCGTGGAGGAATGATCCTTCATGCCATCTTTCAAGGCACGGATTCCCTCGCCCAGGCCTTTTCCAAGTTCAGGCAATTTCTTGGGACCGAAGACCAGCAGAGCGATGAAGAAAATCACCAGCAAGTGCATCGGTTGAAATAGACCTTCAAACATCGGACCCTCCAAGGGATGCAGCTACAAACTCAAATCATACGCTATCGGTAGCCCCTAGGGGAAGGTGCGCTAGTCCAGTCAGTGCAGTCGAGTCCAGCCGGGACCCCGACAGCCCTACCTGATTAAAGCGTGACGCCACAAGCCCATCCCATCGGTGAACAGCGCCACGATAGGGTGTGATTTCGGTCACAGCCAACCCACGCGCCCCCAACCACCGCTAACACACCATGGAAACCGGGGTCGATTCGGCAGCTTGCTCTAGCGCAAAGTGGACCGCTGTAAACTGCTAACCAGGGTGATCCAGCCTGCTGCAGCCCACTCTGCTCTTGCTGGGCCTTGATTTGTGACCAATTTGTGACGATCTTTTGACAACGTCGTAACGGAGAGATGGGTATGATCGCGGCGTTAATTAGAGTTTAAAGATAGAGATTTAGGTTCGAACACTCTCCCCTTGCAAATCCGGAAAAACTGCCATGAGACTTGCATCGAGATTGCTGCTGTTTCACTTGGGGCTGGCGGGGACAGTCCACGCCCAGTTCTCAAACCCTAACTTCAAACATGTCGTTATCATCGTCCAGGAAAACCGAACCCCGGACAACCTGTTTCAAGGCCTGTGTGCCGCTCCTTATGGCGCCTGCGCCGTGCCTCCGACTTCCTCCGCGCCTTACGATATTCAGACTTCGAACTGGAGGACCAAGACGGGGACGATTCAGCCGTCGCGGGTGGCCTTGGCCGGCACCTACGATCTGGACCACTCGCACCCGGCGTTCAACGCCATGTGCGACATGAGGGCCGGCACCCCTCCAACCTGCAGGATGGATGGCGCGGCGGGCATCGCCTGCCTTCCACAGACAGGCACTACCTGCCCTAAGAACCCGCAGTTCAACTACGTCAACAATTCGACTGGGATTCTGAACCCTTATCTCACACTCGCGACCCAGTACGGCTGGGCAAACTACATGTTTCAGACGAATCAGGGGCCGAGCTTCCCTGCGCACCAGTTTATTTTTGCGGGGACGTCGGCGCCCACCGGGTTGGACGACACCCTTGGGATTTTCGCGGCGGATAACGGGAATACCAGCGGTGGGTGCATTTCCCCTTCGACAACGCACGTCGAACTCATTACCCCCAATTTAACTTCGCCCCCTTACGGCGTCGAGAATTCCTCGATCTACCCGTGTTTCGAACACGAGACCATGGCGGATCTGGTGACCGACTGGAAGTACTATGCGGCGTCCTCGATCGGCCTGTGGACTGCTCCAGACGCAATTCAGCACATCTGTTTGCCGAGCGGAGGTAAGTGCACCGGCTGGGGCACGCACGTCGTTGCCAACAATCCGTCGCAGGTACTGACCGATCTCGGCAGCTGCATTCTTGGCGGTGTGACCTGGGTGACTCCGACGGCGGTCAATTCCGATCACGCCACTCAGAACGATGGCGGTGGGCCGTCGTGGGTGGCTGCCATTGTCAATGCCATTGGCACCAGTAAATGTACCGACATCGTGAACCAAAGGGTCCTCACCTATTGGCAGGACACAGCCATCTTTATCACCTGGGACGATTGGGGAGGCTGGTACGACCACGAACCGCCGACGATCTTGGGGGGTGTGCAAGGCGACTATCAGTACGGGTTTCGGGTTCCGATGATTGTGGTATCCGCGTATACCGGGCCAGGCTTGGTCGATAACCAGCGCTACGATTTTGGCAGCCTGCTGCGCTTCGTCGAGCACAATTTTGGCAATCTAGGCCTGAGAGAAGGAGAGCTGGGGTTTGCGGATAGCCGTGCCACCACCGATTTCAGCGCCTTCTTCCGCATGAATCGTCGGCCGCGAAAGTTTACGATCATCGCCGCTCCCAAGAGTGCAGATTTTTTCATCCATGACACCAGGCCGCCAGAAGCGCCCGACAACGATTAGGCCCCCGACTGTTTTATGGTTTGTCGCAATCGAGGACTCGCTCTACCTCTTGCTGTGGGGCGTGAAGGTCACGTTGAGGGTGCAGCTTGCCCCCGCTGCTAGACTCGTCCCGCAGGTGTTGTCTGGGCAAAGGCCGGCGAGTTAAGTCCCGAGATGCCCATCGTGGGGCCCTCACCAGCGCATCGGCCGGTCAAACCAGCTACTTCTGCAAGAACACAAACGACCGATTCTTGCTACTGACGGCGAGATCGAGCTTTCCGTCGTTGTTGAAGTCACCTACCGCCAGTCCCAAAAAGCTAGGGACCACAGCCTCCACACCCGCCTGGATTTGGAGCGGGGCCCGGAAGGTTCCATCGCCGTTGCCCAAAGAAAGCAGGACGACCTGATGAAATGGGGATTGGTTGTCAAAACTTCCTAGCGCGGCAAAATCGAGTTTGCCGTCACCATTAAAGTCCCCCAGCAATACTTGCTTGACGAAGATACCAGTCGGAACCTTGGTACACCCCTTTTCCGTGAAGGTCCCATCTCCCTTACCCAGGTAGACGCAGCTTCCGTCGGCGATCAGGTCCAGAATTCCGTCGCCGTTAACGTCGGCCGCGACGACCCCAATAAAGTCCTGCGAGGCCGGGGTGTTCGTGGCCGCCTGGAACGTGCCGTCACCGTTGCCGAAATACACCTGAAGGACGTTGCCGGTTCCAAAGATGGAACTCGGCAGTGCGAGATCCAGTTTGCCGTCTCCATTGAAGTCACCCATCGCCAATCCAGTCGAAATCCTTCCAGTGAAGTTCGGCAAAGACGAAGAAGCAAAGGTTCCGTCGCCCGCTCCTAGGTAGACCTCGAGGAAGTTGTTGAAGAAGTTGTTGTCTACCGAAGCCAGGTCCAGCTTGCCGTCGCCATTCAAATCACCGACTGCGTCGGGGATACCCTGGAAACCCCCATTAGTCCGCACGAAGGTACCATCCCCCTTGCCCAGGAATACCGAACCCCCAAAGAAGCCGCCATTGTCGGTCGTAACTGCCAGGTCGAGCTTCCCATCACCATTGAAATCGGCGGAGAGCAGGAAATTGGCCGGAACCAGGGGGGTGGCCGACACTACCGGAGGTGCAAAGAGCCCATTACCCTTCCCGGGGAAGAGATCTACCTGGTTGTTGTTGAGGCCAACCGCCAGGTCAGCCTCGCCATTACTAGTAAAGTCGCCGATGGCAACCGCCCCCGCCTTTGTGACGCTCCCGTCAAGCGCAAATGCCACGCTGAACGCCGGAACCCGGACCGGGAACAAGACCGGGTTGGACCGGCCTCCGTCCAGAGAGGGATTGACGACCGTCACGTCTGCGGTTGCGGCTTTGGCCACATCGGCGGCACCGATGGTGGCGCGAACCTCGCTGGCAGAGACGAACGTTGTTTTTCGCGGGGAGCCGTTCCAATGCACCACCGCGCCGGAAACAAAATTTGTGCCGCGGAGGGTGAGCGTAAAAGCCTTATGTCCCGGGCGCACACTTGAGGGGATCAAAGGTTGATACACCATCGGAAGGGGATGAGACTGGGCGAGCAGCGCGGTGGTGACAAAGCACAGAAATAGGCTGGCAAACCTGACTGATTTCATATTTATTCCTCCGTTGACGGTGAAATCGAGGTGGAACCAGCCAGATAGCGGAGGCGCGCAAATCTATAGGATTCTGAGAGGTCACTCACCCACGAGGCTCGGAACGCACTACGTGCCAGTCGATCACGAACTCCTTATCGTTTCGAAGCGAGCCCATCCACAAGGCGCTAATTAAGCCTAGGAACATCACACCCTAGAAATGGTTGCCTGGCGCGGTCATTTTTCACACCAGTGACGCAGGGAACAAGTTTTCGCGCGAGAGTAATCTGTTGCGGTCGTTTCACGGGCAAACGGAAGTTACCTGTCGTCGATCGCGTCTTCACTCATCCGAGGCCTCGCGCCACTCCGAAACTTGATAGGATCATCGGCACAACCGACTGGAGGCTCTTCCCATCATGATGAATCGCCGCAGCTTCCTCATCGCCAGTGGACTCACAGCGCTTGCCTCAACCCGGGTATTTGGAGCCAACGACACGATTCGACTCGGAGTCATCGGAGCCGGGCACCGGGCAAAAGGCCTGCTCGATGCCGCCGACAAGGCGGGCCCTTACCAGCTCGTCGCCGTCAGTGACGTGTATGCGCCCAACCGCGACGCCTTCCAGCAACGCTCGAACGGGCTTGCGACGGCCCACCTGGATTATCGTGCAGTCCTCGACAAGGACATGGATGCGGTGATCATCGGGTCTCCCGACCACTGGCACGTCCCCATGGCAGTCGACGCGCTGAAAGCGGGCAAAGACGTTTATCTGGAAAAACCGGTCACCCATACCCTCGAAGAAGGCGCTGTATTGACGCGGGCCGTTCGGTCCAGCAAACAGATCCTGCAGTGCGGCATGCAGCAGCGCAGTTGGACTCATTTTCGCGATGCAGTTGACTTGATCCAGGCGGGCAGTCTGGGCCGCGTTGTCCAGGTGCGCACCTATTGGTGGCAGAACTATCATCGGGACTGGGCGGCGAAACCCATCGACCAGCAGGCGCTCGATTGGAAGCTTTGGCTCGGATCTGCTCCCGACCAGCCATTCAGCGACGAAAAATTCAGTCATTGGCGTTGGTTCTGGAATTTTGGCGGCGGCGCCATGACGGACCTGTTTACCCATTGGATCGATGTGGTGCACTGGGCGATGAAAGTCGACCAGCCCCGACAGGCACACATGCTCGGCGACAAATATATTTTCGATCAATGGGATTGTCCGGACACGATCCAGGCAGCCTTCCGCTACCCCGGCTTTGACGTCGTGTACGAGGGAATGATGAACTCCTCGATCGACGGTGGCGGCCTTGAATTCCGCGGGACAGAAGCCACTTTGAAGCTTGATCGCGATGGCTTCGCCGTCCATCGCGAGCGGATCGATGAGGGGCAGAATCCGGTCCTCGCGGCACACAACTTCCGCGACGGCACGATTTCGCACATGGAGAATTTCTTCGAGTGCATCAAGACCCGGAAAGAGCCGACTGCGCCGGTAGAAACCGGGGTTGCCGCCGCGCGTGCCGGCCACATCGGCAACCTCGCCCACCAGCACGGCGGCCAGTACACATGGCCAGCGAAGGGTTGAAAACAATGCACCAACGGGAGGACCGGCTGGCAGTTTCATTGGTTGTGCGTCGCAACCGGAATTGTGACGCCAGGCATGTCATAGAGATGGTGCTGTCGCCAGGGCTCGCCGTCGACGCTGCCAAGTTCTTCCTTGCTCATGAAGAACCCGCTTACGGCACCCGTGACCCAGTTTTAGTGAGCTTTACTACAGTGAGGATTGAACTTTTTGTGGATGACCCCGTCGCCAAGCATCGGCAAGCCGTGGCTGCCGGGGCGGCGAATCACAGCCCGGTAGAGGAACACGAACATTCGACGAGCGGACCCAAACCGATTAATCGGATGCTGCAGGGCAGGGTCGTGGATCCGTTCGGCCAGATGTGGCTCATCGGAAAGATCCACGGTTAGGCAATTTTGCGAGAGAGAAGTCATGTACTCAGGTTACTTCCGTGACCTTACCCCCGGGTTCGCTGGCAAGCTATTTTTCTGAAGGGAGCTTTCGAGGCGCCCGCACTCGCAGTCGTCTCCAAAGCCGCCACCAGCAAGCCAATCCATGTGTTGGGGAATCCGGGTGAGAGTAAAGGCCGCGTTGTTCGTTTTGATGCTGATTTTGGCGGCCACCGCCGCTTATTCCTCTGATCACCAGCCCATCAACAGCACTCAGCTGGCGGCATGGCTGACTGCAGGAGTGCCCGGCACCCGGCTCGCTCGTCTGGTCGAGGAGCGAGGACTCGCTACCCTTCCCACTAACAACGAATTGCACCAACTTGAAGCGGCGGGAGCCGGCAAGGAATTAATGAAGGTGGTAAGTTCGGGCAACGTCCGGTCGGCAGAGATCGGAGAGGCCATCCCCGCGCTGCTGCTGAATGCCAACGCCGAAGCCGGGCGGCAGCATTATCGCGAAGCCGAACTCCAACTCCGCAGAGCCGTCGCCTCCGACGATCAGAACTCCGCTCTGCACCTGGCGCTGGGCGCTATGCTGCGCCACCAGGAGCAGTGGGACGAGGCCTTCGACGAACTCACCCAAGCCACGCGGCTCATGCCCGATCTTCCTGAGAATCACAGCGCCCTGGCGTATTTGTTCTACCGCCTCGACGACGGGCCAAACTCCATCGCCGAGGCCCGCACTGCTCTCAGCCTCGACCCGAAGAATGCGGAGGCCTACCAATACCTGGGCCTTGGCCACTATTCCATTGGTCAGTACGGGGCCGCTGTGCACGCTTACGCCGAGTCTCTGGTCCGCGACCCAAACAATGCCGACACTCACTACGACATGGGCATCGCCCTGCATGCCGCCGGCGACATGCCCGCCGCTGTTTCTGCCTACGAACATGCGATACAGCTGCGCCCTGCTTTCTGGGAGGCACACTCGAACCTGGGGCTGATCCTGCACGAAGAAGGCAGCCTCGACAGAGCCGTAGCGGAATATCGCGAGGCCAAGCGGCTGGCTCCCAGCGAGGCCTCGGTCCGCAACAATCTGGGGAACACCTATTGCGATCAGGGAAACTTCGACGCCGCCATGGACGAATTGCACGAACTCTACCGTCAGCATCCGGAGTGGGAGCAGGGGCACGCCTGCCTGGCCAGCGCTTACATGGCGAAGAAGAATTACGACGGGGCGGTCGACGAACTGAGGTTGGCGCTGCGCCAGAATCCGACCGGATCGGCCGAGCACCGCATTCTGGGCCAGGCGCTGATGCTCGACAACCAGCCGGAAGAAGCCGTGCGCGAATTACGGCTGGCGGTTTCCCTCAGCCCCGATTCCGACGTCGCGCATCACCTGCTGGGCACGGTCTTGTTCGAGCAACAAGAGCTAAGGGCCGCGGAAAAAGAATTCCGCGAGGCGGTCCGGTTGAATTCGTCGGCCGACAATCACTATTCCCTGGCAGCATGCCTGACCAGTATGGACCGTTACGATGAAGCCCTGTCGGAGTTGGAGACCGCGTCGCGACTCGATCCGGCGCAGACGCTATATCGCGCCCGCCGTGAAGAACTGCTCAAGCTGATGAAGGATGCGAACCCGCAGTAGGCGGGGACGCCCATGCAGCCGGTTTTGAGTACTGCAAGCCAATGTACCAAGGTGCTTAGCGGAAGGCGCAGGCCCTGCATAGACTGAGTGAAAGCCACGGCCGACAAGCCTGGACGGATGCCGGCGACGAAATCGAGGACTGACGATGGCTACAAACGCGACGCGAACCCAGCCAACTGGTTCGGGCAACAAGTCCCTCGCTGCCTTGGCGCAGGATACAGGAGCGCGCCACATGGACCCCTCCCACGCCCACGGATCTGCGGAGGACGCAGCTGCGAAGCCGGCGGGCTATGGTCTGCCTTGCGCCAAGTGCCGGCTGTACTACTCGGCCGATCTGGATATCTGCCCCACCTGCCATCACCACGAGCGGGTTTCGCCCGTCGTGCCGAAGATGCCACCCAAGCTGACTCATGCAGTTCCCGATCCCGTTCCCGATAGCGCCCTAGTCGAGCAGGAGCGAGAGGAATTTCTGCGCCAGTTCAAATCGCAGCTGATGGAAGCGCACTCACAAGTCATGAGCACGGCGGGGTCAATCTGCGCCCTCGGGGAGCACCGCGCTGGAGACGACGCCGGCGCCGTGGTTTGCAAAGCCTGTTATGACCGGCTGCAGGAACGCCTCGATCTGCATGAAGCGGCCCTGCACGTCGACCTGAAAGAAGCCGCGCAGATCATCTACGACGCAGTCTGGGCCGATCCTTCCGATCCCAACAAGACTTATGAGAACGCCGCAAACGCACTGCTGAGCGAGATCCGCAAGCGTGCCGGCGTGAGTGCGCTGATGGGTCCGTTCCAGCCGCTCTCGGATTGAGAGAGCCTACTCGGTTCTAATGCTCACCCACTTCTTTCCCGCATACAGCTTGTAACCGCTGCCCTCCTCGACGAGCTTCAGCGGAACCGGACGTTTCAACTCCGAGTCCACTTGCGAGGCTGTGCCGAGCACATCGTTATTCGCCACGTCCATCACCACAAACTTTCCGTCTGCGGCAAATCCGAAACCATATTCGCCCGGCGCCAGTTCCGACCCGCCAATGTTGAGCTTCGCCTCAGTGATGAACATGCCCTGATATTTCTGCTGGATCGCCGTCGAATACCCCGAGGCGTCGACGAGGGCGGCGAGCGCCATCTTGCCGTCCGCCAACTGAAACCCGACCGCGTTACGAAGTTGCACAGAAGCCTTCTGCCCACGATAGAAGAACTCTGCCGGGACTGCCTTGTTCAGTTCGTCGGCGCTGAGTAGGTGCTTCGACCCTTGTTGCGCCAAGCTTGATCCCAGCAGCATCCCCAGTACGGCGCCAAGAATCGGGAAAGGCGTGTTCCTCATGGCAATGGTCCTCGGTTTTGAGAATTAAAGGACAGGTCATGGGAGATCTAGTCGTTTCAAAGTGCATGTGCAAATCAAGGATCCGGATTTTGTGCATTCGCGGCGGTTGAGAAACTCGGTTGCGGGACAGGGGCCGGCGCTATGCTAGTTTGAGCCTGTGGCTGAGATAGGCATGCAGAGGGCGATTGTGGGCCTTATCGAAGGGATCCATTGCCCCCCACTACGAGGGAAGAACTCGAGGAGTGCCCCGGAGAAAGCACTTCCGCGAGATGATTCGGAAGACTGGGGGCATCGGGATTGCGATTGAAAACAACTGCGCGATCGAGTTCATCGACGGCCGGTTTTACCGGGTCATTCGATCGAAAAGACATGCGCGCGCATACAAGGTGAATAAACACGGCGGCGAGGTAGTCGCGAAGCAGATCCGCCTTCAGAAACAACTTGCGCCTGTCGAGTCGCTCGCCCATCGGCGGCGGTCAAGCGGTGGACACACGTGCTAGGTTGTTGAGGCGGCCGAGGACGCGCTGGCGATTTTCCATAATTTCGCTTTGCCCGCAAGATTCGGATAGTCCGTTCCAGGCTGGTCGACGTAGGCTTTTCTTGTTATGACAACCAATGCCATACTCGCAACAGAAGGCCTGAAGCCAATGCCAACTCACCAACCCACGGCCATGGATCAATCTCGCGCAGCCGACGAATCACGTTGGACCGCCGTGCTCGCGCGCGACGCTGCGCGCGACGGGGAATTTGTGTTCGCAGTCTCGACGACGGGCGTATATTGCCGGCCATCGTGCGCGGCCCGCCGTCCTCGCCGGGAGAACGTGCAGTTCTTTCTGCGGGCGGAACAGGCGGAACAGGCTGGCTATCGCGCCTGCCTGCGCTGCCGTCCGAAAGCGCTCAGCGGCAATGGGCCGGCCGACAGCGTGAAGGCGATTTGCCGTTTCCTCGAGCAGCACCTCGACGAGCCGGTTACACTGGAGCGCCTGGGGAAGGAGTTTCATCAGAGCCGGTTCCACTTGCAGCGCCGTTTCAAGTCGGTCCTCGGCATCACGCCGCGGGAATACGCCGACTCCTGCCGCTTGCGCCTGCTCAAGCGCAACCTGCAGGCGGGCGACTCCGTCACGCGCGCCATGTACGACGCCGGATATGGCTCCAGCAGCAGACTCTACGAGAGGACCGCCTCACAGCTTGGCATGACCCCGGACAAGTACCGTCGCGGCGCGATTGCCGCAGCCATTCGCTATACGATCGCGGATTCGCCACTCGGGCGCATGCTGATCGCGGCCACCGAACGCGGCATCTGCGCAATTCAGTTTGCCCGAACTGATAGCGAACTGCTGGAAGGACTGAAGCGCGAATTCCCCTTTGCCGCCAGAAAACCCGATGAAAGCGGGCTCCGATCCTGGGTCGTCGCACTGCTCGACCACATGCGCGGCAAGCAGCTTGACCGCTCGCTGCCTCTCGATATTCGCGCTACGGCATTTCAGCGGCGGGTGTGGACGTATCTGCAGTCCATCCCGTTCGGCGCGACGCGGTCGTATAACCAGGTTGCCAAGGCCATCGGTCAGCCCACGGCTGCCCGCGCCGTGGCCCGTGCCTGCGCGACTAATCCGGTTGCGGTGGCGATCCCCTGCCATCGCGTGGTTCGCGAAGACGGCAGCATGGGCGGCTATCGCTGGGGGATCGAACGGAAGCAGGCTCTGCTGGAGATGGAGCAGCAGTCGTAGAGACGCAGCTTGCTGCGTCTCTGTCGGCGGCATTCACAAGGTCGCCGTCCCATATGATGACAGAGACGTTGCAAGCAACGTCTCTAGGAAAACAAGGGCACGCGCAAGCGTGCCCTTTGTCCATCTGTTGAGACTCGTCCGTCGAACTACGCGGTAGCCGTCGCGGCCAGAGCCTTGGGAGGCTCCACCGGCTTGGCCTGGTGCTGCGATTGCGACTTCGGTTCGGCGTGCACCTGGATGCCACCCTTGAGCGCGGCACCGTCTTCGACGCTGATGCGCACCGTCGAAATGTCTCCGCTGACCGAGCCTTCACTGCGAATATCCACGCGATCACTGCACTCGATGTTGCCCGTCACCTTGCCCATGATCACGACCTCGCGGGCTTGAATGCTGGCATCGACCTTGCCGTTGCGCCCGATGGTGACACGGCTGTCGGGCATGATGATTTTGCCTTCGATGCGGCCATCGATGTAGAGCGCTTCCGAGCCACTGATTTCGCCCTTGATCACGAGCGTGCGACCGATGGTGGCCTGATCCACGGGGGCGGTAACGGTTTTGACGGGGTTGTAAGGGTTGGGGTTGGAAGCCGGTGTGTTGGACTTCAAGAAGGAATTCTCCGACGACTGAAGCATGCGACCTTCCTTGGGTTTCCCGCGCGGGGCGCTCGGGCTGGCGTCCGCTCCATGCGGTTGGTCTTTAAATTTGCGGCCTTCGGCAGATGCTGCCACTCGGCCAAGCTGAATATCGCACAGGGGTAAGCATTTCCTTAGATTACGGAAGGCGCTGTACGGGCGCGGAAGAAGGATGGCGGGAGGACTGATGATGCCAAGAGCTGTTTCCGAATTGACCTAGCTCGGGTTGTCATCCTGAAGCGGGCGCTTTTTGCCCGCCGCAGAACGGCGCCTCGGGATGACAAGACTATGTCCTTCGCAGAAACTCTGAGTGTGTCCTTTCAAACCAGATATGCTCACTGCGAGACGGCTCTAAGACTCCTGCAGTGCTTCGGAGAGGTCTTCCCATTCCTGGATCAAGGCTGCGTGGGCCGCTTTGTGTCGCTCAAGCTCCTGGGACTGGCGCTGACTCTCCTCGGCGCTGACGAAATTCTGCATTGCTGTCTCGCAGTGGGCGACGGCTGCTTCCACGCGGCCAATTTCCTCTTCCAACTCGCCGACACGGTCTTCCATTTGCTTGCGCTTGATCGGATTCAGGCGCTTCTTTGCCGCCTCAGCCGAGGTCGCTTCGCTGCTTCGATTTCCGTTCACTGGCTCGGCCGAAGCGGCAGGTTTGTGGCCTGAGGGCATTCGTGGGGCGGCTGCTCCCGGCACGTCGTCCAGAGTCGGCGCTACGTGCTGACCGCCCTCCTTGCGCCACAAATAGTCTTCGTAGTTGCCGGGGAAGATTTCAACTTTGCCGCCGCCGATTTCGAACACCCGCGTGGCCAGCTTGTCGATGAAATAGCGGTCGTGCGAGACGAAGACCACGGTGCCGGTGTACTCCATCAGCGCGTTGAGCAAGACATCTTTGGCGCGCAGGTCGAGATGGTTGGTTGGCTCGTCGAGCAGCAGGAAATTCGCGGGATGCAGCAGCAGGCGCAGCAACGCGTAGCGCCCGCGTTCGCCGCCCGAGAGCACGCCGATCTTCTTGAAGACGTCTTCGTCCGAAAACAGAAAACAGCCGAGAAGACTGCGCAATTCGGTCTCAGTCGAGCGCGGGGAACACTCACCCAGGTCGTCGAGGATGCGTGCCTCGGGATCGAGTTCCTTGTACTGATCCTGGGCAAAGTAATCGGCCTGCACATTGTGGCCCAGGCGGTATTCCCCGTGCGTGACGGGTTCGGTGCCGGCCAGAAGTTTTATCAACGTCGACTTGCCCGCCCCGTTCACTCCTACCAGCGCGATCCGGTCGCCGCGCTCGATCATGAAGTCGACGTTGCCGAAGACCTCTTTCTCGGCGGCCCCGTTCTTCCCGGGATAGCTTTTGGCCACGCCTTCGAACTCGGCCACGATGCGCCCGCTCGCCTTGGGCTGCGGGAAAGTGAAATGGATCGTCTTCTCCTCGGCAGGAACCTCGATCCGCTCCATTCGCTCCAGTTCCTTGATGCGGCTTTGCACCTGCTTCGCCTTCGTCGCCTGGTAGCGAAAGCGGTTAATGAACATTTCCAGTTGCTCGATGCGCTCGCGCTGATTGCGGTAGGCAGCCTGCAGTTGCTCGTTGCGCTGCGTCTTCTGCGCCAGAAACTTATCGTAGTTACCGGTGTAGAACCAAAAGCGCTTGTTCCAGATTTCGGCGATTTTGTTGACGGTCACGTCCAGAAAATAGCGATCGTGCGAGATCAGCACGAACGCGTTCGGATAGTTCTGCAGATACTCTTCGAGCCAGTTGCGGGCTTCGAGATCCAGGTGGTTCGTGGGCTCGTCGAGCAGCAGCAGGTTCGGCTTCTGCAGCAGAAGCTTGGCCAGCGCGAGTCGCATCTGCCATCCGCCGGAAAATTCGTCGGTCTGCCGCTGCCAGTCGTCCTTGGTGAAACCCAAACCCATCAGGACCCGTCCGACTTCCGCCTCGATCGAGTAGCCGTCGCGAGTGCGAAACTCATGTTCGACGCGGTGGTAGCGATCGGCCACAGCGGAGTATTCCGGGCTGGTGTGGTCCAGTTCCGCCATGCTGTGAGTCAGAGATTCCAGTTCCACTTCCATCGCGCGCAGGTCGTCGAAGACCGACATGCACTCGGCAAAAACGCTGCGCCCAGACAGTGTCAACCCGTCCTGGGGCAGATATCCGGCGGATGTCCCTTTGGCGACGGTAAGCGCGCCGTAATCGAACGTGTCCATGCCCGCGAGAATCTTCATCAGCGTGGACTTGCCGGTGCCGTTCGCGCCCACCAGGCCAATGCGGTCGTTGGACGTGATCAGCCAGTCCGCATTTTCGAAGAGAAGTTTGTGGCCGAAGCGTTTGCCGGCGCCAGAAAGCTGGATCATGGGCTCGGTTTATCGTCTCACAAAAGCAGTACCGAGTATGGGGGTAGCGAGTAGCGAGGCAGCGCGAAGCGGGATTCGTATCAGGGCATGCCTTCAGGCATGCCGAAAGCATCACCATCATCAATCGCGCCTTGAGGCGCTGCGCTCGGAAGATTTGCGCTTTCTTATGGCCAAACTACATTGGCGATCGGGTCTTTGTCTGAGGCAGGGCGGGGGTTGCGCGCTCCGGGATAGGCTCCCCAGAGTTCGTGGTGAAACTGGATCCGTTCGAGGGCGCGGTCGATCACGGTCTCGAGCTCGTGAGAATACTTCACTTCGCGGCCCTTGGCCAGCCGCCGCCTGGCTTCGGCGGGGCTTACCCAGGTCGGACGCCGGTTGGCCTCGTCGGGGCGGCGCATCTGGTGCACTTCCATCAGGAACGCCTTGACCACAAATTCCTGGACTCCCCCAGGCTGCCAGAACACGCCCTTGGAATGCAGGTAGAGATGAAAGTGCCGTGGCTCAATGGTGCCGATGGCGCCGGCTTCCTCCGCCGCTTCTCGCTCGGCGGCTTGACTATGCGACAGCCGCGCTTCGGTTGAGCCCTTGGGAAAAGTCCATTTATTGCCGCCGTTGGTGTTCACCAGCAGGAATTCGACCGCCGTGCCACGCCGGCGATAGCAGATCGCCGCCACCTGCAGCGGCAAGGACTTGTCAACCTTGGCTGAACCCATGGGGACGGCCTCCTACAAATGATGTTACTCGGAAGATATTTCAAGAATGTTAAATGCAACAAAAAATGTGCAGGTGGGATGGTTACGAAAGAGTTACTCTTCCCGTCTCAGGGCTTGCCTGTGCGGGGCGGCCGGACCTGGTCCCGGCGGGACAGCCGAGGCGGCCGTCTCTAGTTGAGCATTTCTCAAGCCAGATTCCGCTGTAACGTGGCGCGGTCGAGTTCGCTTTCCCAGCGCGCCACCACCAGCGTGGCCACGCCATTTCCGATCATGTTGACCAGCGCTCGGAACATGCTCATAAAGCGATCGATGCCGAGGATCAGCGCCATCCCGGCCACAGGAATCGTCGGGATCACGCTCAGGGTTCCGACCAACGCGATGAACGACGCTCCCTGCACTCCGCTCGCACCCTTCGAGGTCAGGATCGCGACGGAGAATAGCGTCATCTGTTGCAGCCAGGTCAGATGCGTGTGCGTCGCCTGCGCCACGAACAGCGCGGCCATGGTCATGTAGAGGGCGCTGCCGTCGGTGTTGAAAGTGTAGCCGGTCGGTACGATCAAGCCGACCAGCGAGCGCGAGCAGCCCAGCCCTTCGAGCTTCTCCATCAGCGTTGGAATCGCGGTCTCCGACGAACTGGTCGCCAGCACCAGAAGAATCTCTTCCTTGATGCACAGCAGGAATCTCACCAGATTGAATCCTGCCATCCAGGCAACCGCGCCGAAGACGATGAAGACGAACAGCGCGGATGTCACCCAGAACGACGCAATCAGCTTGACCAGCGGCCCGAGTGAAGCCAGTCCGTATTTGCCGATGGTGAAGGCCATGGCGCCGAATGCGCCAATGGGCGCGAATCGCATGACGATGTTCACCATGCGGAATACGACTTTGCTGAGCGACTCCAGCATGTCGACCAGAGGCTTGGCGTGCGTGCCCGCGGCCGACATGGCAAATCCGAACAGGATCGAAACGAAGACCACTTCCAGAATGTCGCCTTTGGCGAAGGCATCCACCACCGTGGTCGGGATGATGTGCATCAGGAATTCGGTTACGCTCTGCGCCTTGGCTTGCCCGGCGTAGTCGGCAACGGCGCGCGAGTCGAGCGTCGATGCGTCGACGTTAAAGCCGCTGCCCGGCCGCACGACATTGCCGACAACAAGTCCCACCACCAGGGCCAGGGTCGAAACGATCTCGAAGTAGAGAAGCGCCTTGCCCCCGACCCGGCCGACCTTGCGCAAGTCCCGCATGCCCGCAATCCCGGTCACAACCGTGCAAAAAATCATGACCGTAATGATCATCGTGATCAGACGAATGAAGGCGTCGCCCAGCGGCTTCATGGCCACGCCAGAGGTAGGCCGGTACACACCGAAGATGACCGCGATCAGAATGGCGAAACTCACCTGCACCCAGAGGGAGGTATAGAAGCGCTTGGGGCGTGGCGCAGGAGCGTCGGGTTGTGCAATCGAAGTCGCCATTTGGACTTTTCGTTGCGTTTGAAAAATCAGGTCTATTCCTGGGGCCGGCAGGCTTTCGCCCAGGCGGGACGGCCGAGGCGGCCGTCGCCACATGAGTCAATTCAGTTCGCTGGGGCCTCCAGCGTTTTAACCAGCCACGGAATGATCACTTCCTTGAAGATCCGCGGATCGGGCCAGACGCCGACTTGTCTTCCGAGATGGCCGCCTTGCGGATTGATCCACGCCTCTTTCGGCACGTCCCCCTTGTTCAGCAGCAGGTATTCGTCGTCGATGGGCACTTGCGTATCGTTCACGCCCGCCAGGATGAGCATCGGCGCCATCGGCTTGCCCAGCAGGCCCTGGTGCACCAGCGACATCTTCGGCAGATACTCGCCCATTTCGTCGAGCGAGTGCACGCCTTCGAGAATGTTCATCAGCGCGGGCACTTGATCGAAGAGGTATTCGCGATTTCCCATGAGCGAGTTCATCAGGAAATCTTTCTGGAAGAACCTGTCCACCGGAGGCGACTGGGCGCTCGCCCCGCGCAGGCGGGCGCGCTCGACGATCGCCATCTTGGTAGCCCAATACGCTCCCCAACTCACGCCGTGCATGGCGATGCGGTTCTTATCAATCACCGGACGCGACTGGGCATAATCGAGCACCTTCGAGAGCAGACGCTCCGACGTCTCCGTGACCTTGATCGGCGACTGTCCAGTGCCGGGGCCGTCCACGGCCAGATATCCGATGCCGAAGGAAAGAATCGCGCCAAAGCTCTCTGTCAAATCCTCTTTGCGGCTGTCGAGGCCATTGACCGCGATCACCAGCGGCACCGGCCCCTGGGCATTTTTCGGCAACCGCAAATACGCGATGATTTCCTTGCTCTCGAACGGAATCCGAACCACTTCGAGCGGCGGATCGTAAAATTTCGCATGATCGAGAAACGCCTCGAGCGCCTTCTCGTAAGACCGCTGTTTCCCGGGCGACGCCGGAATCGGCCACCGTCCGAACGAATACAGCCGCCAGGCGCGGACGTAATCGGCATCGGCCTTCTTGGGATCAGATTTCTCGAGCGATTTCGCCTCGTTGAAGTACCGGTCCGCGACGCGCATGAATCCGGCGGCCCACTCGTCTTTGTCGGCGGTGTGAATGCTCTCAAACGCCTCTTTGACGTCGCCGGGATCAAGCCCGATCAGTGGATAGCGTCCAACCTCGGCGCGATGAACGGCCTCGGTCTTGATTTCGTCGATGGTGCGCTCGCGGCGTTCCTGGGCAAGCATGACAGTCGGCATGGTGACGGCCACTCCAAAAAGCAGGATTCTAGTGCAGCGTCGGATTCTGGCTTTCACCTTTGCCCCCTCCTTTTCAAAATACCTCCGTCGCTCCAACCGAAATCTCCGCGGGCCCCACCGGAGTTTTCCGGTTTGTTCCATTTTTGTAAGAAACGGGCCAAGACGAGCGGGGGCTGCAAGAGCCCGCCTGCCTCGGCCCGCGCTGCGCCTGCGGCCACCCTAAAAGATGAACTTCAGCCCCAGTTGAATGGAACGCGGCCCTCCCGAGCCGACGGCCGGGTTCGCGGCCGCGATGTCGGGCGTAGCGCACTCGCAACCGAACGAACTTCCTGCAGACGGATCATTCAGGCCGAACCCGTTTTGGCCGCCATAAGGATTCGCGAAGTTCGGGTGGTTAAAGATGTTAAAGAACTCAGCGCGGAACTGGGCGCGAACGCGTTCGCCGAGATGCCAATTCTTCGCCAATGAGAAATCGAAATTCCTGAAACCAGAATCGAGAAACGTATTGCGGCTCATGTTCCCGAAGCTTCCCAACGCCGGTGGAATCATGATCGAACTTCCCTTGGCAAAGCAGCCAAACAGCGCGAGCGCATCAGTTGCCCGTCCGGGTGATCCCCCGTCCAGAGCCAACGCTTGCGCGTTGCAGGCGCTGCTACTAGTGGGATTAGCCTGGCTGTGATTCCCTGGGAAGAAGGGGATCGACGTTGGAGACGCTTTGAAATCCGGCGTTTTGCCGTAGAAATTCCAGCGAATCGGGCTGCTGGCGGGAGGACTTACCGGCAAGGGCCCGGTTCCCGCTGCGTCCGTTCCCAGATCGATGGGACCCCAGGGCTGACCAGTCTGCAGGGTTACGATCGAATTGAGTTCCCACCCTTCGAGCATCTGTGCGAAGCCCTTCTTTCCAGGAATGGCGTAGGTAAGCGAGAGAGTGAAGCGGTTCCGAATGTCGAAGTCGCTGTTGGCGTATTCGCGAGCAACATGGCTTGCGTCTTGCGGCAGGCCAGCGCCATAGCCGAAGTCCCAGTTCGCGCCGACGTCGTCCAAAGAATGCGAATAGGTGTATCCGGCGACCATACTCAGGCCGTGGTAGTTTCGCGAATTCAGGGTGACTTGCAGGCCGTTATAGTTCGATTTGTACACATTTCCCATTTGGAAGATGTTGCTCAAGTACGGAAACTTCGGATTGAACGGCCGGTTCGCTTGCTCTGCTCCTCCATTCGACCCGCAGGAGTTGGGGTTGAAGCCGGAGGTCACACACGCGGCGACCGTTCCCGCATCCCAGCCCGATCCCACCGGCGCCTGGTTGATATCGCGAATCCCGGTCAAGTTCGTCCCGTGATTGCCGACATAGGCAATTTCCATCGAGAGGCTGGGCGTGAAGGCGTGCTGCATGCTCAGAGTCCAGTTCCAAATGTAAGGAGTCGTAAGATTGCGGTCCACTCCCATGATGGCGCAGGGACCTGAGCCGTTGGGGTCGCAGTTGATCGTGGTACCGCTTAAGTTGCCGTAAAGCGGCGTGCTGCTATCCCACTGGGGGAGCGGGATAACCGTCAAATTGCCCGTCGTGATCGTGCCTCCAGCGGTGACAGGGTTAGCCGTACCCGTTCCGGAGATGACCGCGCCCGTAGGAACGCTGGGCAGACCAAAGCTGTTGTTGAAAGCCATGAACGACTGCCAGTTCACATATTCGTAGACCAGGCTGCCGCCGCCGCGGATTACCGTGCTGCCATTCCCTTTCACGTCCCAGGCAAAGCCAAAGCGCGGCGCGAAATCTTTATGATCTCCGTTGTAGGGAGAACTGATCTGCTTGCCTACCTGCACCATTCCAAGAATCGGGTCAAAGTTGCCCAACTGATTGTGGTCCTCCTTGGGCGGCGTGGTGTACTCATAGCGCAGCCCGAGATTCACGGTGAGGTTCTTGCTGGCACGCCAGTCATCCTGCACGAATCCGGCGTATGCCCAGTCGTGGCTGTGCCGGGTCGGGTCGCCGGTGAGCACGGAGGCCTTGAGAGGATCGCCCGCGAAAAAATCCTCGAGCGCAGGGGAGCCGGACCCTGTCGGTATGGCGACGCCACCTACAAAGGTGATGCTGCCCCGGGCGTTGCCGAATGCTCCGCCGCTAACGTAGTCGCGATGCAGTTCTCCGCCGAACTTCAGCGAGTGCCGCCCCGCAGTGTACGACACGTGATCAATAAACTGGACGATGCCATCGGGCCCCTGGAACTTCGGCCACTTGAAGCCGCCCAGACCGGGAATGAAAGCTCCGGCAAACCCAATGCGTGGCAAACCCCCGCTGTTGGCACCACTCACGCCAGTATTCAGTCCATACCCGGAAGCGGGCGTGCTGAGATCGCCCGGCAGAGTGGGCTGGTAAAGCCGACTATAGCCAAACCTGGCTTCGTTGACCCATCGGCCCGAGGGAGTCCAGATCCAGTTTCCGCCCGCCACTTGCGCGCGGGTGTGGATCTTGGATCGCCACTTCGATTGCAATTCGGGAAAGTCCTCGACGGTTCCTGAGTTGTTGCCGAAGAAGTAGGTCCCGCTGACGGTATTGCGGTCATTGAGGTGCACGTCGACCTTGCCCACCGCGTTGTCGACGTTGACTTGGTTCGGAAATCCGTTGACGATAGTGGTGGTCGGATTGTTGTTCAGCGGAAAGCCGGTGCCGGCGCAGCTAATAGTGGTGCCAGACATGGTGCAGCCCGAGATCTTCTGGCTGGCGGCGCTGATCGTAACATGGTTCGCCAGCAAGTCGGCGATTGCATTCGGAATGCTGTTGGCACAATCGGCGGAGGCCGCGACCAGAGCAGCGGAAATGCAATTGGGGGCTGCTCCAGGAGCAAGAGTCATGGGAACCATCGATGGGCTGGTCACTCCTCCGAAGGAGTTGCCTACGTCATAGCGTTGCCCTTCGTAGGACCCGAAGAAGAAGGCTTTATCCTTTACGATCGCTCCGCCCAGCGAAGCGCCGAACTGCTCCAGCTCTCTGCCTAACTTGGGGTTCGGAGCAGTGTTGAAATAATTTCGCCCGTCCAGGTTGCCGTCGCGCCCGAAGGCGAAGGCGGTGCCATGCAATCCGTTCGTGCCGCTCTTCAACCCGACGTTGACAATTGCTCCCGGCTTCCACCCGTATTCTGCCGGAGGATTCTCCTGCAAGTTGAACTCCTGAATCGCATCGATGGGAAGGATAGTCGCTGAATCGCCCGCGATGCCCGCGCCGTTGATGATCCCCTGACCCGAGTACGGCTCGCTGTTGAACAGTCCCTCAATGAAGTACGCGTTGTCTTCGGCGCGCAGCCCGTTGGTGCTCGTCGTGGAGAAACCGCCGCCGGGGTAACGCATAACCCCGGGCCGCAGCTGCAGCAGATTTTCGTAGTTCCGGCCGTTCAGCGGAAGGTCGTTGATTTCCTGGTTACTGAGTGTGCCTCCCAACGTAGCTGAGGTGGTATTGAGCAGCGGAACTTCTTCTTCCACGACGACAGTCTCCGACACAGCCCCTGGTTGCAGAGCAACGTCGACCCGCACATCGGTCGCAACCTCAAGGACTACGTTCGGGCGCTCCGTCGTTTTAAAGCCCTTCATTTCGACACGGATTTTGTAGGTGCCAGGTTGTAGGTCTGGAGCGACGTAGCCGCCAGACTCGTCGCTGGTCACCGTACGCGAGGTGCCCCGTTGAACGTCCATAATTGCCACGGTGGCTCCGGCGGCCGCGGCCCCGCTCGGATCGGTCACCGTCCCCAAGATACGTCCCGTGGTGGATTGTGCCGGGGCGGGAACTGATAACGCCAGGAGCGTAAAGGTGGCAAGCAACAGGCAAAGTACAGTCATCCTGCCTTCGCGGGACGTGCAGGCACCGACCGTGCTGGATAGCATAAGTAAACCCCTCCGTTGAAGCTGGTCCGACAGCCATACCACCATCGGAGAAACAGTGTCAAGCAAATTCATTTTTTGGATGGATTCCTAGAAGATACCTCCTGGCCGGCAAGAAAGGGAGTTCACATTCGGGAACACCCATCCAACAACCAGAGTTATTACACAAAGTTAAAGCCGCGGGTTGCACGCTCGAACCGGTCTGTAGTAGGATTTGTTGGTCATACCACCATACCTGCATACCCACCTTGCCGATTATCGAACAAACCCGACAGCACCCCGTGGATATGCGGTATAGTAGCCAGACCATAGCCGACTCCTCGGCTAGCTCGGCTCCGTTCCGTGCGGGGGGCAGCGCAGTGTACAAGCTAGTTCGTACATCTCGTCTCTACGAACAAATTGTTCAGCAAATCGAAGAATCCATTGTAAAAGGCACCCTTAAACCCGGCGATCAGTTGCCCGCCGAGCGTGAACTCGCGCAACGTTTTGGCGTGAGCCGTACTGCCGTGCGCGAAGCCGTCAAGGCGCTCCGCGAGAAGGGTTTGGTCGAGGCCTATTCTGGTCGCGGCACTTTCATCACCGATGGCACTACGCATGCGGTCCGCCAGTCCCTCGATCTGATGGTCAAGATCGGTCAGCCCGAAGGCTCGACCCACCTCGCCGAAGTGCGCGCCATTCTGGAGCCGGAAATCGCGGCTCTCGCTGCGACCCGTATTCAGGAGGCGGAGCTGGCGACCATGCGTGAAGCCGTCGCCATCATGGACCGGGCAGGTCAGGATCCCGACGCCTACATCGAAGCGGATCTCGACTTTCACCTCGCGCTCGCCGAAGGTGCGGCCAACCCGCTGATTCTTTCTTTGCTCGACTCCATCGTCGGACTTCTTCGCGAACAGCGGCTGCGAATCTTCAAAGTCCCCGGCGGTCCCGAACGCGGCCAGGTTCATCACAAGCGGATTCTCGAGGCGGTCGAGCGCCGCGATGCCGAAGCCGCCCGCGACACCATGCGGGCTCACCTCGGCCAGGTGCGCGATGACAGTCAGGCGCCAGCCGCGAGGCATCCGGCCGGCAAGCAACCCACACATTAGTTTCGTTGAAGAGTGGCATAACCTCGAAGGCAGGTGCGGATGGCAAAGTTAGGATTCATCGGTTTAGGAGTGATGGGCAGCCAGATGGTGAATCGGCTCCTGAGCAAGGGACACAGCGTCACCGGCTACAACCGCACGCGCGCCAAGGCGCAGTGGCTGGTTGCGAAAGGCATGCACTGGGCGGATTCGCCGCGCGCGGTCGCCAGCGCTTCCAACTACACCTTCGCGATGGTAACCAACGCGGCCGCGATCCAGGCCATCACCGAAGGCCCCGATGGCTTGCTCGCCGGCCTGAGCGCAGGCAAAACTTTCATCGACATGAGCACCGTAAGTCCAACGGTGAGCCGCGCGCTCGCCGCCAAAGTGCGCGCCCTGGGGGCTGACATGGTCGACTCTCCAGTCTCAGGCAGCGTCATCACTCTGCAGGAAGGCAAATTGTCGGTGATGGTCGGCGGCCGCACAGAAACTTTTGACAAGATCAAGCCGCTCCTGCTCGATATCGGGCCCAAAGTCACTCACGTCGGCGACAACGGTCTCGCGCTCTCAATGAAGATCGCGACCAATCTCAGCTTAGCCGTGCAGATGCTGGCCTTCTCCGAAGGCGTGCTACTCGCCGAAAAGAGCGGCATCGCCCGCGAAGTCGCAGTCGATGTGCTGGTCAACAGTGCCGTCGCTTCTCCCATGATCAAATATCGCGGCCCGTTCGTCCTGCAGCAGCCCGAGGAGGCCTGGTTCGACGTCAACATGATGCAGAAAGACATGGTGCTCGCGATGGACCTGGGCCGCCAGCTTGACGTCCCTCTGCCGACCACGGCCGTGAGCAACGAGTTCTTAACTGCTGCTCGCGGCCTGGGGTGGACCAACTACGACTTCGCCTGCATGTTCGACGTGCTGGCCGCCATGTCGGGCGTGACCACGCCCGTGACCGCGGGAGGCCGGAAGTGACAACTGCCACCTCCAAGCCCGAAGCCGGCAGTGAATTCACCACCGACCAGGAAAAGTGGCTCCACGCCTACCGGCAGATGGTGAGGATCCGCCTGTTCGAAGAGCAGGTCAACGAACTCTACACCCGCGCTTTGATGCCCGGTCTTGCGCATCTTTACAGCGGGGAAGAGGCGGTTGCGGTGGGTATCTGCCAAGCGCTCCGCATTGACGACTACATCACCAGCACGCACCGCGGCCATGGGCACTGCCTGGCCAAGGGAGCTTCACCCGATCGCATGTTCGCAGAGTTGCTCGGCAAAGAAGCCGGCTACTGTCGCGGCAAAGGCGGTTCGATGCACATCGCCGACCCCGCCACCGGCAACCTGGGCGCCAACGCAATCGTGGGAGGCAGCGTTGGCATCGCCACCGGCGCCGCTTTCGCCGCGAAAAGGTTGGGCAATGGACGCGTCGCAATCTGCTTTTTCGGTGAAGGCGCTCTCGGCCAGGGATCTCTTTACGAAGTCATGAACCTGGCGCAACTCTGGAAGCTTCCCGTCATCTACGTCTGCGAAAACAATCTCTACAACGAGTACACGCACTACAGCGAGACCACTTCCGGAACGATTCTAGCCCGCGCCCGCGCCTTCGCTCTGGAAGCCGCATCCGTCGACGGGCAAGACGTGCGCGCCGTAAACGAAGTCGCCTCGCGTCTGATCAAGCGCGCCCGCGCCGGCGGAGGCCCCGGATTCATTCAGGCCGACACTTACCGTTACAGCGGCCACCATGTGGGCGATATCAATCGCGAATACTATCGCTCCAAGCAGGAAGAGCAGCACTGGAAGACCGAGCGCGATCCGATTCAACTGCACGGGAAGTGGCTGATCGCTCAGGGATATGCCACTCCGGCGACGCTGGATCAAATCAGCGCCGAAGCGCGCACCGAGATGGAAGCCGCGGTAAAGTTCGCCGTCGCCGCTCCGTATCCCAGCGTCGACCAGGTCACTCAGGACGTCTATGCCTAGCCGTGAACTGACATTCGCGCAAGCGGTTCGCGAGGCGCTGGCCGAGGAAATGCGCCGCGACTCCCGCGTCTGTGTTTTCGGCGAAGATGTAGCCGAGGCAGGCACTCCGTTTAAGGTGCTCTCCGGGTTGGTAGAGGAATTCGGTTCCGAGCGCGTCGTCGACACGCCCATCTCCGAAGCCGGATTTACAGGAATCGGAGTCGGCGCCGCCATGACCGGTCTGCGCCCAGTTGTTGACATCATGTTCGGCGACTTCATCACCTTGACCATGGATCAAATGGTCAACCAAGCCGCCAAGGCGCATTACATGTCCGGCGGCCACTGGCGCGTTCCCATGGTGATGCGTACCACGCTGGGCGCGACCCGGCGCTCCGCCGCGCAACACTCGCAGTCGTTGCATGCCTGGTTCAGTCATGTTCCCGGCTTGAAAGTCGTGCTGCCGTCGACTCCCTATGACGCCAAAGGACTGCTGAAGACGGCGATCCGCGACGAGAACCCGGTCGTCTTCTTCGAAGACAAAATGATGTACAAGATGAAAGGCCCTGTGCCCGCCGAAGACTACACGATTCCGTTGGGTGTTGCCGACGTGAAGCGAGCCGGGGACGACATCACGCTCGTGGCGACCAGCAGCATGGTGCAGATCGCGCTGGGCGCGGCAACTCTGCTGGAAAAAGAAGGCATCAGCGCCGAGGTCGTCGATCCGCGCACAACTTGGCCGCTCGACGAAAAAACTATCATCGACTCAGCCAAGAAGACGTCGCGCGCCATCGTCCTCGATGAAGGGTACGGCCGTTATGGAGTGACCTCCGAACTCGCAGCCGTAATCGCCGAAGGCGCGTTCTACGATCTGGACGCACCCGTAAAGCGCATGGGCGCCATGCACGTCCCGATCCCGTTTTCACCGCCGCTCGAGGACCTCACTGTCCCGACCGAAGACAGCGTATTCGAAGCCGCCCGCCAGATGTGCGGCAAGATGTCCGGCAAGTCGTAGAGACGTAGCTTGCTAGGTCTCTGCCGGCGGCGCCGGTAAAGCCGAGGTTAGGTGATGCAGGCAGAGACGCTGCTAGCAACGTCTCTACGAACGCCGGATCGGTTGGACTCAAGAACTCAGAACCATTGCAGTGAACTAGAATCGGATCGATTTTGACAGGTTGCGACGGCACAGAGGCAGACTCCGGTCAGATCTTTACATGGTTTTGACATTTGGTCGTCACGCTGAGGGGTAACTTAGGTCGCACCCGACGCGGAGCATACTTTCCGTATCGGCTGCCACTCGTCATGGCAATGAGAAAAAGGAGAGCATATGACGAAGCTTACCCTACTCTGCGTTCTGATCGCCGTTGGCGCTGCATCCATGACAAACCTCAGCGTCACAGCGGCCGGTCCTGATGACGACGTGGTCATGAGCTTTAAAGGTACGGTCAACTGGGCTTGGGCAACGAAACCTTCTGGGACGATTCAAGTCGTAAATCCGAATCCCGACCGGTGCAGTGTGATTTTCAGCAACCTCGGCCCGAAAGACCACCTGTATGAAGGCAATGTAGCCTGGGATGTGGCCGGCCCTGACTCGGGTGTACAACAGCAGTGGGTGGCAATGCCCTTTACTCCTGCTTTCAACGCCGAGGTTACGCGGGTCGCAATCGCCGTCGAGCACAACAGCGGATCGCCAAATTCTTTCGTGCTTAGTTTGAACGCTGATAACGGAATAGAGACACCCGGCAAAGCCCTGCACGGCTGGAGCGTGAAGCAAGCACCAAAATTTGGAACCTGCTGCACCATCGACGTGGCGAGAGACGAGAAGGGCGTGCGCGTCCACAAAGGAATCCAATACTGGATCGTCGTCCGGACAAATGCCGGGGAAGATGATACCCGCATGGAGTGGGACCTCAGTCCCATGGGCATTGAGGGCAACTTCGCGTTCAACAACGGACAGGGATGGTATGAATACACCGCGTTCACCGCGGCATTCGCCGTATATGGGAAAAAGATGAATTGAACACCGTCGCATAATCTAGCGGCCAAGAACTGGAGGCACTATGGGACTCAAAACTCACGGAACGATGGCAGTGGACTGGGAGAACCGGATCGATTTCGACCGCCTCCGCCGCGAGCGCCTGCAAAAAGCGAAAGACCTGTTGGCCAAGTCGTCGATGGGCTCGCTGCTCTGTTTCGACATGAACAATGTCCGCTATCTCACCGCCACGCACATCGGTACCTGGGCGCAAGACAAAGCCAACCGCTTCACCCTGCTGCCGCAAAATGACGAGCCCATCCTGTGGGACTTCGGCTCCGCCGCCAAGCATCATCAACTGAACTGTCCCTGGCTCGGCGAGCGCTCGCGGCCCGGCATCTCGATGCTCCGCGGAGCGATGACCCCCGAGATGGGCCGAGCCGAAGACGTCGCCAAGAAAATCCGCCTTGAACTCGAAATGCGCGGCCTGCACAAAGAACCGGTCGGCATCGACATCATCGAACTCCCCGTTCTCTTCGCGCTTCAAAAAGAAGGCCTCAAGGTGGTCGACGGACAGCAACTTATGTCCGAGGCACGCGTCATCAAGACGCAAGATGAAATCTCGCTGCTCAACACTTCAGCCATGATGGTCGACGCTGCCTACGACGAACTCTACCGCGCCATGAAGCCCGGCCTGCGCGAAAACGAAGCCGTGGGCTTGGTCAGCAAGGTGCTCTACGATCTTGGCTCGGAATACGTCGAGGCGGTGAACGCCATTTCGGGCGAGCGCTGCAATCCGCACCCGCACGTCTTTTCCGATCGCGTTCTGCGCCCCGGCGATCCCGTCTACTACGACATTCTTCACTCCTACATGGGATACCGCACCTGCTACTACCGCTGTTTCACCGTGGGCTACGCGTCGCACGCCATGGTCGACGCCTACAAGCGTTGCCGCGACTATCTCGACGCCGCCATTGAATTGGTGCGCCCCGGTCGCACGACCGCCGAAATCGCAGCCGTCTGGCCAAAGGCTACGGATTTTGGTTTCCCCAACGAAGAAGCCGCCTTTGCCCTGCAGTACGGCCACGGCATCGGCCTTGCGATCTGGGAAAAGCCGGTCATCAGCCGCCTGGTCTCCTTCGACCATCCGGTCGAGATCCAGCCCGGCATGGTCTTTGCCCTGGAAACATTCTGGCCCTCGACCGACGGCTGGAGCGCCGCCCGCATCGAAGAGGAAATCGTGGTTACGCCGACCGCACACGAAGTCATCACCAAATTCCCGGCAGAAGAGCTCCTGGTCGCCGGAGCCCATTACTACACGGTGAATGGCCCGCTGCCCACGACGCGAGAAAGCGAAGCTCGACCCAGCGAACACGTCCGCGAGATGATCGAGACCAGCGCCAAAACCGAGCGGGTCGAAGTCTCCCGCTGAGCGAACGCCAAACCCGGTAGCCGCGAAGCGGCGGAAGAGTGCAGCCTGCCCTGAGCTTGCCGAAGGAGCGCAAGCCGCGGGAAGCTCGGAGGAAATGAGTAAGACCCGAAGGGGCGAAAGAAAAGCTGCGACACAATCTCCGGAGGGCAGTCTTATTCCCCCCGGACAATCGATTACAACTATGGCCTTCAGCGTCGTAATGCCCGCACTCGAGATGGCACAGGAAACCGGCAAGCTCATCGCTTGGCGGAAGAAGGAGGGCGACCGCGTCAGCAAGGGCGAGCCTCTCCTCGAAATCGAAACCGACAAGGCGGTGGTGGAAGTCGAAGCCCCTGCCGACGGCGTTCTCGCCGGAATCAAAGCATCGGAAGGTGCCGAGATCCCCGTTGGGCAGACGATCGCGTGGATCGTCGCTCCGGGCGAACAAGCACCGTCTGACGGTGCGTCATCAACGGCCGCACCCGCCGCCAGGGCCGTATCCCACACCAGGTCGGAACCGCCTCATGTCGCGCCACCCGCACCCAGCGCTTCTGCGCCCCCATCAAAGGCGAAGCTTTCCCCGAAAGCTCGCCGCCTCGCGAAGGAGCTGGGAGTCAACATCGCCGTCGTTCGCGGCTCAGGTCCCGGCGGAGAAATTCTCGCCTCCGATGTGCAAGCGACCGCCTCATCCCCAGCCGGCACGATCGCAGACGAAAAACCGTCCGGCAAGATCGAAGTGCCCACCTCGCTCGGCCGTATCATGGCCGAACGCACGACCCAGAGCTGGACCAGCGTCCCTCATTTCTTTGTCAGCCGCGAGATCGACGCCACCCCCCTCAACGAATATCGCGAACGCGTCGTTGGCCAAATCGGGAGCACGGATCAAGTCCGCGTTACTCACACCGATCTGCTGGTGGCGCTGGTCGCCCGCATCCTGCTGAAACATCCGCGCTTGAACGCCAGTTGGACCGCCGAAGGCATTCGCCTGCACGACCACGTCCATATGGCCGTAGCCATCGCCGTAAGTGACGGCGTGGTCGCCGCCGTCATTCCGAACGCTCACACCGCAAGCCTGGCCGAGATTGCGCTCCACCGCCGCGAAGTCGCCGAGCGCGCCCGCGCCGGCAAGTTGCGCCCCGCCGACATCGCCGATGCCACCTTCACCATCAGCAATCTCGGCATGTACAAGGTCGATCACTTCAGCGCGATCATTACCCCGCCCCAGGCCGCCATTCTCGCCGTAGGCACCATCGTCGACCGGGTCGTAGCCGTGGAAGGCAAGCCCGCCGTCCGCCCCATGATGACGCTTACCATCTCGTGCGACCACCGCATCGCCGACGGGGCCCGCGCGGCCATGTTCCTAGCCGACCTGGCCGAAGCCACGAGCAACCCTGCAAAGCACTTGGCGTAAAAAGCCGGCCCCTCGAAGATTCTTGGATCGATGCCGCCTGTTGCCATCGGCAGCCATGCGTGCCGCCGTGCCGCTGCTACAATTCCGCGCATGGTCACCAATACTTCGAAGGACACAACGGCAGAGTCCAACCCGCGCCGCGAGGCAAGCCAACCCGATCTACTGACCATCGCTGCCATCGCAATTGCAGCTACCGTGATCGTGGACTTTATCCACGAAGGGCTTGGTCACGGAGGCGCGTGCGTGTCCACGGGTGGCCAGCCGCTGGCGATCTCTACGGTCCATTTCGAGTGCAGCGCAGACAGGCGTTTGGTGGCGGCGGGCGGGACGCTCGCCAATCTGATATTTGGAGCGTTGTTCTGGGCGGCCGCCCGTGGGGTCAAGCGGGCTGCACCTTGGCGCTACTTCTTCTGGCTCCTGATGACTTTTAATCTGTTTCAGGCAGGTGGATATTTTCTGTTCTCCGGCATCGGCAACATCGGCGACTGGGCGTCGGTGGTGGCAGGGTGGCAGCCCGCATGGGCGTGGCGTGTGGGCCTGGTTGTACTGGGAACAGTTACCTACTTCTTTTTGTTTGTGCCTCTGTGCGTGCTTGAGCTACGTCCCTTCTTGGGCATCGACCGACAGATGCGTGTGCGGCGCGCGCGACGGTTGACGCTCGCGCCTTATCTCGCGGGCGGAATCCTTAACTGCGTTGCGGGCGCGCTGAATCCGGTGAGTCCGCTGTTAATTCTGATCTCCGCTTCGGCTGCGTCGTTTGGAGGGCACTCCGGGCTGATATGGATGTGGACCCTGCTCCACGGCCCGCGCATACCCAGCAGCGAACTCCAGATGCCCGAGGTCGAACGCTCCCCGGAATGGGTGATCGCTGCCGTTGTCCTGGCGACAGGGTTCATCGCGGGACTGGGACCGGGCGTGAAATTTCATTTCGGCGTCGTCGGTCCAGCCGGTCATGGCACTTAGCTGTACGTCCCATTGGAAGCCGGTAACCCGCCACTCCGACCGGGAACTGTCCTAGACTCGCTCTTTGCACGCACCAACCAAGGACTGCTTGCCCCCGCTCGCGATTTTCGAAGCAATCCTTAACGAACCCACCCTCATCGATAGAAACTACCCTGGCCATGAAAATAGGTAGCGAAATCGTTCGTGAAGACGCCACCCTGCCCACTGGAGTCGTGAGTGATCTGGATTTGCACGGCGGCAGCTTTGACGCCAGCATCCGAGCCAGCTCCCGCGTCCGAGCCGCCAGCGCCAGCGTCGACGCCAGCATCGGCGCCAGCGTTTTTCTGAACTTTGCTCACCAGCCCCATGTGCGTGAGGGCGTCGTTTGCCCAAATATCATTTACCGCGACATCGTCAATCGCGATCTTTGGCTTGCCCTGAATCACATCCGGCACGCGAATCGAGTGTCCTTCGAGGCACTGGTTCGAGGCTGCGCCGGTTGATATGTCGAGTTGATGCGCGACCCAGTGCGCGCATCCTGTACCCAACAATGGCAGCCACGAGTCCCCTCCTCTATAAGTGACGAAGCACGACTTCGGCTCCACATGCTTATTCTTGAGGGCAACTTCTGCAGCTGCCGCTTGCTGCCCGTCCTTGCACTTCTGGCAGTAATTCTTCGCGGCGACAGTCGTTACCGAGTCTCGACCCGGGTGGAGAAAGCACTTCGCCATACGCGCTCCTTCAGCTTGCAGTCAGTTTCAGTGTGCGGGGGATTCTTTCTCAATGCTGGCCAGCTGCCTGCGAATTGCATCTTGAGCCTCGGGCTTTGATACGTCCCGATAGAAGCTGCTTTCCGTCCAATCAGGCACGGGCTGGCTCGGCACAAAATAACGCTCTATCAGATCCGTCAATGACCAGGCGTCCTTGCCCCCTTGGTAATCGGCGTAGCGTTGGAGGCGCAATTGTTGCGCCGATTTGTTCAACATGTCGCCAAGCGCCCGAATGATCTCCGCCTTCTGTCCCGCAGTCTCGTATTGCCGGTCGGCGTGAGAAAAAAATTCAGCCACGACGTTGGTCGCGGATGAGTCGGACGGCGCTGAAGCCGTCTGCTTCGAGCCCGTTCGGCAACTATGAGAGGTTAACGTCAGAACGATCAGGAAAAGGAAGTTCGCGGCCGTGACTGATCTCCAGAAGGCCATTTGATTTCGCCCCTACAATCGCGCGCGAAGGATGAGCAAACACCGGCACATTATCCTGATTCTAGGAATTGTCGTCAATGTAATGCACTCGCGCCTGTGGATGGCCCCGCTTTCTGCGCGCTGAGTGAATTGTGCTCGAAGTCTTTGGGAGAGGGTTGGTCGGACAGGCAGGTTCGAACTGCTGCCCCTTCATCGATTTTTCACGAAAAATTAAACTCCCCGCAACATTCTGGTCCTACCACTTTTCTTACTATCGTCCCTCGAGGATACAAATGAAAAAGACACTCGCTCTACTCTCCCTCGCAGCCCTCTGTTCGGTTGGCATCGCAACCGCCCAGGAAGACCACAACCACATCAAACGCGTTCTGTTGATCAGCGTCGACGGTATGCACGCTGTAGATTTCGCGAACTGTGCCAACGGCATTAGCACCGTCAACAATGGCGCTCCCTTTTGTCCGGCCATTGCCGCCCTCGGCAAGACCGGCATCAACTACGTCGCCGCCAGCACCTCAAAGCCCTCGGATTCGTTCCCGGGCCTGACCGCTATCATCACCGGCGGAAGCCCTGCCCTGACCGGCGTCTATTACGACGTCGCCTATTCCCGTAATTTCGACGCCCCCGCGAAAACCACGGGCAACGGTGTTCAGGCTGGCCCCTGCACCGCGGGCGCGCCACCTACGGGCACCACGACCGAATATGAAGAAGGCATCGATATCGACCAGAGCAAGGTGAACGGCGGCGCGCCCGGCGCAGCTCTAACCGACGGAACTATCGCCTCCATCGATCCCCAGAGACTGGTCCGCGACCCCAGTAAGGGCTGCAAGCCCGTTTACCCGTGGGAGTTTGTCCGCGCCAACAGCATCTTCAGCGTCATTCACCAGGCGGGCGGATACGCGGCATGGTCCGACAAGCACCCCGCGTACTCCTCCGCTGCCTCTGGCCTAGGCCCCGCTGCGCTCGACGACTTCTACGCTCCTGAAATTAACTCCGTCGTGATCGGTCTTCCCGGCGTCACGACCCCCACCGGCATATCCTGCGCAGCAGTCCGCGACCCTGGCTCGGATCTGACAGCTTGGACCAACAGCTTCCAGAACATTCAGTGCTACGACACCTTGAAGGTCGATGCGATTCTCAACTGGATCGATGGCAAGAACCACCTCGGCACCAAGTCGACTAATAAGGTTCCCAACATCTTCGGCATGAACTTCCAGGCCCTCAGCGTTGGCCAGAAGCTCATCGAGGCGAGCAACAACGTGACAGGCGGATATCTGGACGCCACCGGCACGCCTAGCGCGGCGCTGCTGGACGAATTCAAGTTCGTCGACGCCTCGATTGGGGCTTGGGTCAGGGAGTTGAAGGCAAAGGGTCTCTATGATTCGACCCTGATCATCATCACTGCCAAGCACGGCCAGTCGCCCATCGATCCCGCCCGCTACGTCGCTCAGACTCGTAACGGCACTTCCCCAGCCACCGTGCTCGCCACGGCGGGCTATATTCCAGACTCAGAATCGCCCCTCGGCAACGGCATTGGCCCGACGGAAGATGACGTCTCGCTACTCTGGCTGAAGAGTTCCTCGGATACAGAGGCTGCCGTCAAACTGCTCGAAGAGAATGCGGCTCCTGCCGGAATCGCGCTCGGGCAGTTCTATTACGGCTCTTCACTTGCCATTAACTTCAACGACCCAACCGTAGACCCGCGCTCGCCGGACATTATCGTGACCCCGAACGTGGGCGTCACTTACTCCGGCAGCCACGCCAAACAGGCTGAGCACGGCGGGTTCGCTCATGACGATACGAATGTCGTTCTGTTGCTGTCTAACCCGAGCTTCGGCCCTAAGACCGTCAAAGCCGCAGTGGGGACTGCCCAGGTGGCGCCTACCATCCTCAAAGCCTTGGGACTTGATCCTCGGGCTCTTGATGCTGTTCGTAAGGAGGGAACCAGCGTCTTACCGGCGGTTCAATTCGAGTAGACCATACGCAAACCCGGGTACCCGACAGCGGACGCTCTTTCGAGAGCGTCCGCTGTTTATTGAGGCTAAAGAACCCCCAATCAATGCTTCTCGAGCAGACACCCGGCTTAGACGGCATCGGTGTTTTGCGCGCTCAACCAAGAACTGGTTGCCGTAGAAAAAAGGTATTCGGTTTTCTTGACATCCATCGACCGGACTTAGTACCTTTGTGTCCCTAAAGGTCCTCCCCTGCCACTTCGTGACCGCTGGGGAATTCTTGTATGTGGGAAGACAACCGTTACTTTTGGGTAGTCCTCTGCAAGTACAAGTGGTTTCACGTTCGGGAGAGTCTGAGCCTGTTCTTCAGGTACAGAATCCCTCTTGGCGAAACGGACGCTGTCAGTCCTTGCCCGGTTGTGACTGGCTCCTTCATGGCCCGATGCGATAAGTGTGGCCAAGAGGCCAGCTATAAAGCGTCGGATCTGCTGAGGTTCGAACTAGACTATCCTCCCGAGCCGTTCACTGCGCATCCGTTGTTTCGGGATTTGAGCACCGATTCGGTTGTCACGGAGCGCAGCCAACAGGTTGGCTAGCAGCGGTCTTTGATGGCGCCGAGGGCGCTCGAACCCATGAGCCCTTCTGGGCTGGGCGAACTTGGCTGTGTTCGTCGGTTCAACTCTTGCGGCCGTTGCCGCAATTCATTCCCGCAGCTTAGCCCACGCGATCAGGATCGTGCGGCAATGCCGATGCCAGGACGAGTGCGGCTCCGGCGAAGAGCAAAGTGTCCGCGACGTAATTTAACGCTTCATTGATCTCCGATCCGCCGTGGGCGCGGATCAAAATAAGCAGATATAGGAATAGAGTGAGGACGGTCATTAATGCGCCAATCGAGGCTGCGGCGATCCGAGATTGCTTGTTCAGGGCCAAGCCGGTTCCGCCGGCCAGTAGGATCGCTCCTGCGAGGTATCCCCATACGCTGGGGGATGGAACCCATGATGGCGTCATCATTTCCAAAGGAACGCCGGGCGCAAACTCTGGATGAAGAAAATGTTCCACGGCAAAAAAGATCGCAGCAATCGCTACGACGGTGCGCCCAAATAAAATCATCCATTTCGATTGTTGCGCCGACGAGGCGCGAGTATGCAGTCCGGCGAGAGCCCATGCGCCTCCGGAAAAAGAGAGATCTCTTAGCGCGTAGGCCCACCCGAATCGATTCCTGGGATGCGCGAACACGTACGGTATATAAATCATGCAAACAAATAGAAAGAACATTGATCCGAGCAGGGTGGACGATAAGCGCACGAACTTCCTCACAGTAAGGCTAGTAGCGGCTGCGAGCAGCGCGCATCCGACAAAATACGGCCAGAACGAGTGCGCCGGCATCCAGGACGGGACCATATTCCGGACGAACTCCGGGCCGCGGAAATGCTCGGGCGCGAATACAGCGAGTGGAACGGCGATGAAGACACAGCCGAAGTTGATCAGCTTGTCCCAGCCGCGAGCCGCGCTGATCTCGTTTCGAAGTATAAAAACACCGGCGACAAGATAGATAAGCCCGGCAAAAGACATCCAGAAGTTGGTTGATGAAAGCATCAGAACCTCTTTCGCGAAGGTGACTACCTGGTCCCGATGCCAGACCCGCGCGGCGATGAAGGCAAAGGCCGTCAAGTAAGCCCATCCGGCTGCCAGAAATGATCTTTGCCCGCTGCTCAATTCCGCAATAGCCACTTAATGATTTTCGACATGGCCACGAGCGAATGAATTCACTCCGAATCGAGCAGAGTGCGCAGCCTGCGAACTGCGAGGGGAACCTCGCTCGCTGTTGTGGTTCACCAATGAACTGCTGGAACTTGGGCAACACAGCTTCCTTCAAGAGACGGGGTCAAACGCCCCCTGAATTTAGAGGAAATTACTCGTAACTTTGATTGGTCGGGACGCGCTCAGATTTTGAACTGCCGACCCCTCGCACCCCAAGCGAGTGCTCTACCAGGCTGAGCCACGTCCCTTTTGACTCAGTGGTTTACGCGGTTTCTCTCCAAGTCTGGTACTCGCCTTGGAGGGCGTATGTCAACGCGTTTTGAGCAGTTCGTCGGCCAACGTCAGTACCTCTCAAATGTTTCGACCTCTACTCTGGATTAGTACCAGTGCAGCTTCAAACGGCTGCCCCCGGAATCACCGTCACAAGATGAATTGAAAGAAGCCGTGCTCCGCATGCGGGAAAAGGGGCTGAAGGCCGGGATGCAATTCGGCCATTCGCGCCCTCAATGCTTATCTGAAGTGGTCCGGGTCATCGCCGAAAATCCAGCAACTCAAAGAGCCTGAGGCTCGTCCTGCCCACATTCACGAGGCAACAAATCAGGCTACTTCTCAGGTGGAAGCCGAAAGGGAGTATCAGCGGCGGCTGCATCTGTTAATCCTGTTCCGGCTCGATACCGGCTGCCGCATCTCGGAAGTTAACTGCGCCTGAGGAATTTGGGGTCTTCTGTCTTTGCGAGAACAGCCTTAGCCGAGCGATGTGGAATCAATACACAAAGCGCGGGAAGGGTTTTCTCGTCGCGTTCGACACCCAGCACCCAGGATTCACTTTGCTGAGGTCCCCGGGCTCATCGGACAGGTCGAGTACAACGACCGAATCTTGTCGTTCCTGACCCGATATGGCGCGACCTCATTCTTTCAGAAGAAGGGAGTGCTATGGTTTTGAAGCGGAGTGGAGAAGCGTGAGCGCGCTCTGGTGCTTTAAGAAGATGCATCAACCGGAAAAAGGGCTCGCTGTTTACCTCGCCCCTTTCGGTCCGTCGTGTGTGGGGAAGGTCCGAATCTTACCCGAGAGCATTGTCGAATGGGAACTCCGAACTTTGGTCGCTGTTGACGCGCGTTATCGGCATACGAGAGTGATTGTCATCAGCAGGGACTCGCTAGATTAGAGTGCCCTCTGGTGACGAATGACGGCCCGAGGGGGCGGGTCAAACGTTGAGGACGGAATCGCGATCAGGCCCGCAGTTTTCTGCAACAGTGTTTAAAAATTAAGCACTTAACGCGGTCTTTCCACCTAAGCCTGGCTTGCAAGGGCGTAAGAAAATCTGCTCATCTTTGCGGAAGAGCAACGACAGCTCTGTCGGAATCGGGCAGTTTGCTCGACATCAAAATTTGTCGAGCCGGGGGGTGCGGTGATGTTGAGACCCAGGATCTGCTACGTATTGTCCCTTCTGCGAATCCACAGCCCAGGCTGTAAGCACTGTATGGCTCGCCTGACCTGCGGGAATGAATTGCGGAAACGGCTGCAAGAGTTGAACGAGCCGACGCCGTCGTATTCGCACATCCTGGAGGGCCTCTTAGGTTAGAGCCTCGTGAGGCTTGTCCCACTGCTGCGCTGCGTCTGAAATCTCTCCCACGTCTCTGCGAGGAGCCTCCCCATCCACCACGAGCGTTTCCTTCATCAGGCGTTCGAGAGCGGAAAGTGCGTTTTGGATCGCAGTCAGCTCAGCCGGAGTTCCGGGATGACTCCCCCATTCGGCGTAACGTCTTTCAAGCGCGGTAATTGTCCTTTCAATGCGACCAAGCGCTCGAGCGGGATGAGTTTCCCCTAACGCTGCTGCGCATGCCTCTCGCCAACCATGACGAACACGTCTCATCTAGGGCTCCTTGGTATGACAGACGAATTGACCCGAACAGTCGCTCCCTGAAGCGCGGTCTGAAGATGTGGCAGCGATTGGTTGCTCATACTCCAGTCCCTTCTCAGAGGTCCGCAAAGCAGCACGCGATAGGGGAAGGCTATTCCTTGCAGGACTGGAGTCACCGGGGGCGTGAACATTGAAAAGACCGTAACGCAGGATCGCGGGTTCTCTACAACCACACTTGGATTGTTCGCAATTCGTAACAGGAGAGTTGTGGGGGAGCCGCCGGGTTCGCCCACCCCAGAGGGCCTTACTAGGTTAGAGCGTCTCTGTACTGGGCTTATCTGACGAGATTGTGAGGTGTGTGAGGTGTATTCACACTCGAATGACTATTTTTGAGATATATATTTATAATCAACAACTTAGCGTTAAATACGATTCATCTCACAAGTAGTGATAATTGTGCCTGGCAGGATAGTTTGGCCGCTAGCTCCTTGCACAAGCAGCGGGTGTTGTGGAGTACAGGAGGTTGTGGGAGGTGGTTGCAACTAGGTAAAGTAGTAGGTCTTGAAGCATAAAGTGTCAGTTAGCGACATTTTGCTTCAAGAAACAACAAAAGTAACCCACCGCCGTCGCCCTCTCGTTGGCCAAACTATGCTTCCAATCCGGCCAAACTATAGGTAAAGGGACAATAACCTTCCAACGGGCGAAAAATGAAGATTGGTCGGGACGGGCAGATTTGAACTGCCGACCCCTCGCACCCCAAGCGAGTGCTCTACCAGGCTGAGCCACGTCCCGACGAGGAAGAATTCCGCCGATTCGACGGGCCCTCGGTCAGCCCGTCCTCCCGCAGCGGAGGGGTGAAAGTAATTCTACACTACCGCCACGGCCTTTTCGCTCCTACTCGAGGTCGCGCCAGTTCGCTCCCACCCCGATCTCCACAAGAAGCGGCACGGCCAGTTCGTGAGCCTTCTCCATATAATCCCGCACCAGCGACCGCATGACGTCAACTTCATTCTCGGGAACCTCAAACACCAATTCGTCGTGAACCTGCAATGTCATTCTCGACTGCAAAGCGCGCTCCCGCACCGCTCTGTCGATGCGAATCATCGCAATCTTGATCAGATCCGCCGCCGTCCCTTGCAGCGGAGTGTTTACCGCGGTACGCTCGGCAAATCCCCGCTGATTCGCGTTCTTGCTGTGGATGTCAGGAATCGGGCGCACCCGCCCAAACAACGTCTTCACTCTCAATTCGCGTCGCGCGTCTTCGAGCGTCTTGTCGATAAAAGCCCGCACCCCCGCATACTTCTCAAAATAATTCGAAATGAATTGCTTGGCCTCGCTCGGTTCAATACCAAGTTGCTGGGACAGCCCAAAGGCCGAGAGCCCATAGACGATGCCGAAGTTCACGACTTTGGCCTGACGACGGTGGTCCGGCGTCACCATCAGCGGCGGGACCCCAAAGACCTGCGAAGCGGTCAGCGTGTGGATATCATCGCCGCGCCGGTAGGCCTCGACCAGCAGCGGATCGCGCGAAAAGTGAGCCAGCAGCCGCAACTCAATCTGCGAATAGTCCGCGGTCAGCAGCACGTGTCCGGGCTCGGCAATAAACGCCGCCCGAATTCCGCGCCCGAGTTCGGTGCGAATGGGAATGTTCTGCAGATTCGGATTCGCCGAAGAGAGCCGCCCCGTCGCGGTCCCCGTCTGGCCGAATGTTGTGTGCACGCGCCCGGTAGCGGGATTGATCAGCGCCGGTAGAGTGTCGACGTAAGTCGACTTGAGCTTGGTCAGTTGGCGATAATCCAGCACCATTCGCGCAATGGGATGGTTCTCCGCCAGTTCTTCGAGCACATCGACAGCGGTCGAAATGGTCCGTCCCTTGCCGTACTTCACCGGCTTGGGCAAGTTCATGCGATTGAATAGCACGTCCCCCAGTTGCTTGGGCGATCCGACGTTGAACTCCATCCCCGCCGCTGCGTAGATTTCCTTTTCCTTTTCCGCAACTTCGCGCTCCAGCTCCGTGGACATTTGCGAGAGCGCGCCCGTATCGATTTTCACCCCCGCCTGTTCCATGCGGGCCAGCACCGGAACCAGCGGCAGGTCCATTTCTTGGTAAAGCCTGGTCAGGCCGGCCTGCTCAACTTCTCCGCGCAACGCCGTTGCCAGCCTGCCGGTTATGTCCGCCGATTCGGCCAGTTCACCCGACAATTTCAGGTTGAAGCGTCTGAGCCCGACGTCCCCCAGGCGATGCGAAGAATACGTCGGATCGAGGAGGTAGGAGTAGAGCATCGAATCATGCTGCACCCCGGCCGGCGTGATCCCCATCGGCGTCAGCGCATGAATCGCCGCCTTGTAATCGTGGATCGCTTTCGGCAGAACCGCATTCGCCAGAGCAACTCGCAATCGTTCAGCCGCTGCGCCAGAGTCCAGTCTTACAATGGTGGCGGATCCCGCCGCAGCAGAAATGGCAGCGCGACGAATTGGGGGCGCGGGAGCTGATCCGGCCGTCGTCGACGAGATCATCAAGGAAAGTTGCGCATCCGCCGGCTCGTCGTCGCTCTCTTCTTCTTCCTCTGCAGCCGCTGGCTCCGCCGCATCCACCGATTCTTCCGCTTCGACTGCAACCGCGAGTGCGCCTGCGGCTCCGACTGCCGTGAGCACGCTCTCAACATCTTCCGCCGACTTCGCCTCGCCGTACCGTGCCTCGGTCACTTCCACCACCGGCAGCAGTTCCTTGAGCAGCGAGGTAAACTCCAGCTCCGTAAACAGCGACCTCAGCGCGTCAACGTCGGGCTCGCCCGCGCGCATCGCCTCGACGTCTAAATCAACGGGAACGTTGGTGTCGATCGTCGCCATGCTTTTGCTGAACAGAATCGTCTCGCGATTGTTCAGCAGCGACTCGCGGTAGGTCTTTCTTTCGACTTCGGCGGCGCGCTCCAGCGCCTGCTCAACCGTGCCGAACCGCTTGATGATCTCGACCGAGCCCTTGTCGCCGATCCCCGGGGCGCCCGGAATGTTGTCGATCGAGTCCCCGCGCAGCGCCATCACATCGATCACGCGTTCCGGCGGCACGCCTAGAATTTCCTCCACCTTCGCCGCGTCGCAGATTAAGTTATCCTTCGGCGGATTCAGAATCTGCACTTTGTCGTTCACCAGTTGCATCATGTCCTTGTCGCTGGAAACCACATACACAGGATGCGAAGCCTCCGCCGCCTTACGCGCCAGGGTGCCGATTACGTCGTCGGCCTCGAATCGCGCCACTTCCAGGACTGGAATCCGGTACGCCGCAAGGGCGCGGCGAATGTAAGGCACCTGCTGCGCCAAATCCTCCGGCATGGCGGCGCGATTCGCCTTGTAGCCTTTGTACTCGACTTCGGTGAAGGTCTGCGTCTTGATATCCCACTTGCGGATGCTGGTCACGGCGTCGGCCTGCTCGTCGCGAAACGTGGGCCCCGCGACGTCGAACACTGCGGCCAGATACTGGGGAGAGAAATCGTCGCGCAGCTTGCGCAGCATGTTCACAAACACATAAGTCGCAGCCGTAGGCAGCCCCGTCTTGGTCGACATCGGCCGCTGTCGCGCCATCGCGTGGTAAGCCCGAAAAATGAACGACATGGTGTCGATCAGAAAGATGCGCCCGAGCGAGCCGAGCAAGTGTGGCGCGGACACTCCCTTGGGCAAGCTCAGGGCAGGCCCTGTCCGCGTCTGACCACCCTTGCTGGCAGCCTTGTCAGGCGTGGCCGCAGGGGCCGGAGAGTCCGATGATTTTTTTCGCGGAGGCACCGCGGTTAGTGTAGCAGCCTGAGAAGTCGCTAGAAATCGACCCGAAAGTTAGCTTCCACGACTTTGCTGCCTTTGCTCCCCTCCGCGTTGCGAAAAACCAGATAGTACTTCACCGGTTGGTTCGTCGATGCCGGGAGGTCGAAGTTCACCGCCTGGTTGTGGGAATCCTGAGCGGTGAACAGAGCTTCGCTGGGATGGTTCCCCAAAAGTTCGGCGTGCTGGGCCTCGTTCAGCACCAGGAAATCGATGTTGGCGCTGGCATCGGACGCGCCATGTACCTGTCCCACGAACGATTCGTAGAGCCCGTGCAGATGGGGCTCGACCGCGTGGGCGGGGATATCAAAGGGGAATTCGGCCGACGTTTTGAGCGTGAATGTTTTCTTGAGAATGTTCTGACTCGTGCCCACCGGCGAAGGCGCAACCCGGTCCGATGGCGAGATGGCGCTCACAGACTTGGGCTCTTGCTTCGTGCACGCCGCTCCTGTCGCCAAAAGCGCCCCGAGCACGACGGCCAGATGTTTGTGCTGAGGCATAGCTGGAATCAGCGCTCCACTGTCTTCCCAAACCTGGTGTTGAAGTGCAGCTGAATTTCCCCGCATGTGCCTTGTTCCGGAGAATAGACAACGCAGGTATCGAACGGACGCGAATACACGTGCAAGCTCACCGCGCGCTGCTTGAATTCCAGCGGATTGACCACACGATGCACCGGATCGGCGGGGTCCACCGCGCAAGGATGAAAGATGTTCATCTCAACCGTGCTGAGCGGCTCCAGCCGGCAACGCCCTTTCTCTAAATCCTGATGCACGAGATGAAAGTTCTCCACCAGCAACCGTCCCACCGGCACTGCCATCCAGCAATTCTGATCGCGATGGTTGTGCACCGAACTCGACTGCCCGACCTCCCAGCAGATGGCCATCAGTTCGTACAGAGGAGTCCGGTCGATAAGATTGCGGGTGTAGTGCTGCCGGTCCCAGTTCAGATAAGGTGCGAGGGAGTCAGCGTCGACCGGCATGTTCTCCAGAAAGCGGCGCAACGGTTCCGTCGGGCCGAAAGCGGACTCGGGGAACTGGCGAAGCCCTTCGACCAGGTTTTGGATGGAGACAGGTTTTACCGCGGTACTCATGCAGCACTCCGGCCATAGAGTATAGCGCAGCGCATCGTGTGGGGCAGACACCATGTCCGCCGCTTTTGACTTTGAGGCGTCGAGCAAAGCCGGGTGCCTCAGGTCTCGCGTCCTTTCCGAGACGGCCTGCCCGGAGCGCAGTCGAGGTGGGGACCTTCGCCATCACGGCTCCCTCCCCGATCCGAGAATCTCCCGGCTTCCGCCCTGGGCCACGGCCGGATACACCGCTCCCTTGCGCCGACGCAAATCACCGGGCAAGTCCGACCGCAGCAGCCACAGTCCCGCCGCCACCGCCGCCGCCCACGTGATCGTCACCAACGTCAGTTGAGCCAGATCGGCCCCGCGGCTCCCGCGCCCGGAAGCCGCCAGGGGCACGATCTTCGCCACTTCAAAACTGATCCCACCCGCCACCACCGCCACCAGCGCCGTCTTCCCCAATTCGCCCCAGCGCAAGTCCCCGAGCCGAACAAGTCTCTTGCGATGCAGCAGCCAGGCCAACGCCAGCAAATTCGCCCCAATCCCTATATCCGACGCCCACGCCAGGCCCACCACGCCGAACGAATGAAAAAGAATTGAATAAACCGGCAGTGACGCTGCCGTGATGACGCTAACCGCCACCATCGGCGTCAGCGTGTCGCCCGCCGCGTAGAACGCCCGCGCATACAGCCCCTGCGCCGACCACAGCGCCAGCGACAGCGAGAACCAAAAAAAGTAGATCCCCGTCATCTGCGTGTCCATAAAAAGGAATTTGCCCCGCCGGTACACCAGATCAATCAGCGGAAGCGCCGCCGCCATCATCCATCCCGTCGCCAGAAACGATGCCGCCGCCACCCGGTACACGGAATCATTCACTGTGGCGGCGAACTCCTCCAGCCGCTTCTCGTTGAACAACCGGGCAAAAAATGGCAGTGACGCCTGCCCTGTCGCCTGCCCCAACACGGCAATCGGCACTGCAAACAACCGCTTGGCATAGTTGAGCCGCGCAATGTCGCCCACACCGCCCGCCGCGTAGTGCCGCAGAATCCAGTCATCGGCCGTCACCAGCGATACGCCCAGCATCAGCGGTACCGACAGCCGCACCCACTCGCGAAACGCCGGATTCATCACGTCAAACGACGGCCGATATCCGGTCCCGATCCGCACCGCGCCGATCACACTGGCCAGAAAAGGCCCGGCGAAGCTCCCCATCAGCGCCCCATAGGCCAGCGACGCAATGCCGAAGTGCCGTCCACCCACCACGCCGCCAAAAATGATGAACAGGTTGTAGATCAGCGGCCCGAATGCTGGAAACAGAAACAACCGATGCGACAACAGCACCGCCGAGACGACTCCGCCCACATAAAAGAAAATTTGTGCTGGCAGTAGAATCCGGGTCAGGTGCACGCACAGCGCGATCTGATCCGGCGAAAAACCCTTCACGAACCAGCGCACGAATTGCGGCGCAAAAATCTCGGTCAGAATCGTCCCCACAATCAAAACCGCGGTCATCACCGTAATGATGATGGAGAACGTTTTCTGTGCATCGGCACCGCGTTTTTCCGCCAGAAACCGCGTGTAGATCGAGATAAACGTGATCGACGCCGCGCCTCCGGCCACGATGTAGTTGAGAAAATCCGGCAGCGTAAACGCCGCCACGTACGCGTCGGTCTGCGACCCCGCGCCGAACGCGAATGCAATGTAGGCCTCGCGCGCGTATCCGATCACGCGCGACAGCATCACCGTTCCCATCAGCAGCAGAGTCGCCGAAAACGCCGTGTGCTGGTGCGACGGACGGAAAAAGCGCAGCAGTTTCGTCATTGAGACCCGATTGGAACTCCCAATCTTATCGGAATCTCAAGTCATGAGCGGATGGCCGGTTTGGTCCGTCCTGATATTCGACGTTTGATGGCGGCGAGCAGGATCTCCTCTAGGGCGCGGCCGAGACGTAAACCCTGCCCGCAGAGATCAGGTCCACATGCGCCACCTCACTGGCGAGCCGCACCCTCTGCCATCCCGCCTTCTTCGGGGGCTTGGCCAGAAACGTCAGCCAATACTGATGCATCAGCCGATGCCCCAGATCATCCAGGTAGGGCGCAAATGACACCGGCGAGCCGGTGAATCCGATGTAATAAGCCTCGCCTCCCGTCTTTTCCGCCACTTGCGCCAGATAAATCTGCCCCCAATAACTCTGCCAGTAGCTGTGTGCGAAATGGCCAACCCCAGGGGTATAGATCGCAGAAACCACGATGCCCGCACGCACCGCCTGATCGACGGCCTCGGTCAAATACGGATCCTCCAGATCCCCCGTGTCGTAATAACGATCGATCCCGTCGCTGACCATCAGCACCTCTCGCCTGGCTTCGCTCGCCGGCCAGCGTTTGACCAGATCGCTCAGTGAGAAATAAGGGCTGGCGTTGATGCCTCCAATTCCCTTCGGAAGCCGCAGCACCTTGGACGCCTGCGCATGATCGCTGGTCAGATCCTGTTCGACGTGCGCGGTGCCGTCCTGCATGTACGCCACACCAATTTTCGTGGAAGCTGGCTGAGCATTGATGAACTGCCGAATATCCTCCAGCTGCGAACCCAGACTGGTGCTCGACCCGTCGTCCAGCAATATGAAAAGCTCCAGCGCAGCCCGATCTCCCTGTGCCGGAACCCACTCCGTCACCGGGTCGCGGTCATGTCCCTCGTACACCATCACATCCTCACGGTTGATGACCGGAACGTTCGAACCGTGACGTGGTTCAACCGTGACCAATAAATGCGCGGGAACTCCTCCCGCTGCCGGCTCCTGCGCCGACACTGTTGCAAACCCATACACCAACACCATCCATCCAATGACTGCCATAGCCACCAAACGAATCTTAGCCACGACGCCTCCTTTCAGAAACGGTCGCAAACCGACCCCAAGGGGCCGTCAAATTTGACGCGTTCTACTCTGTTAGATGATGGAAGATGACAAAAAGTGCGCCGCAGCTGCGCTCGAGCGCAGCTCCGCAGCTTGCCCTATCAGCGCTGATCCGAGCCGCTTCAGTTGAGTGACTTGCCTGTCTCGGTTGCTCAATTGTCCGGGTGGATTTTGACTTAAAGCACGCGAGTCGCACCCGCCATCCTGCCTTCATTCCCGGTCGAACGCTCCGCGAGTTCCCGATAACGGCGCGGGGAGATCCCTAACAGCCGAACGAAGGCGCGCCTCATCACGTCGACGTTGCCGAATCCAACGGTCGAGGCCACCTGCTTGAGGCCTCTCTCAGTGCGCTCGAGCTGACGACGCGCCGCCTCCACGCGCAGCTGAAGCAGGTATTGCGATGGGGTCGTGCCTACCTCTCGAGTGAATACGCGCTCGAAGTTCCGCACACTCATCGCCATCCGATCGGCAAGATCCTCAACCGACAGCTTCGTCTGCAGATGCTCAACCATCCAGATCTGCAGCTCACGGATCGACATCATTTCCGAAGCCTGCGAGGCGAGTGAGACGCTCAATTGCGGCTGTCCTCCCGGGCGTCGCAGAAACAGAACTAGTTCGCGCGCCGCTTCATGTGCCAGACTAGCGCCGCAATCTTCCTCCACCCAGGCGAGCGCGAGATCGATGCCAGCAGAAATTCCGGCGGAGGTGTAGATGTTCCCGTCTTTGACCCAGAGAGGATCATGCTGGACCCGGACACGCGGATATCGTGCTGCCATTTCGCTGCCGAATCTCCAATGTGTGGTCGCTCGGCGGTCATTCAGCAGCCCCGCCTCGGCGAGCAGAAAAGCGCCGACACATACAGCACCCAGCCGGCGCACTTCTGACGCCATCTTCCTCAGCCAGGCAGAGAGCACTGCGTCGCGTACGGATCGAGTCCCCAGTCCGCAAACCAGGAGCACGGAGTCGCAATCGCCTTCAACCTTGTCGAAGTGATGCTTGGCCATAAAGGTCAAGACGCCGCCTTCGCCCTCGACGGTCAGGCAGTCTGCGTTGGTGACGACCTCAATCGCGTAAATGTTCCTGCCAGCAAGTCGATTCACCGAGTTGAAAACCTGGAGGGGTCCAACCAGATCGAGTTCATCAACTGGCGGCACTACGACGACGAGGATCCGGCGGCTCGAGCAGTGTCGGCGGACACCAGAATTCTTGTATAGGGTAGCCACGCGTTTAGTAACTATGGCGCCGGGTTGAGGCGCTTCGCAAGCTGCAAAATCGGGGATGGCTGATTTCAACGTATCCGTGTCGCAAATCGCCTGCCCGGCTTCGCTAGGATGGCCTGTGCCGGTGCAGTGGATCGAGGACCGAAAAGGTCCCATTTCCAGGAGAGAACATCGTGAAGCATCGTTGTGCCAGGATCGTTGGCGCGGCACTTCTCGTCGGCAGTGCGTTCCCGACCTTGCTCGTTTCTCAAACGACACCAACCGCTCAGGCTCACGGTCCGTACGCACGCATCGCGATCATGCGTGCGGTTAATGAGGCCCACTCAGTCGACTTGGAAGCCGGATACATCCGCCACCTGGAGTGGCATCGCCAGGCCAAGGATACGTTTAACTGGTACAGCTACTCGGTCTGGGCCTCAACAGAACGGCAGCGGTGGATCATCTACGCAACGTTCGGACATACGGCGGCCGAACTGAGCAACCCGGTATCGCCCGCCGAAGATGAGCGGGACACCATCATCAACATACTGCCGCACGTCCAATTCCTCGGGAACTGGGTCTACGAGTTTCTGCCTGCACTTTCGCGGGGGAATGGTGTGCCCACCCCGACTCTTCGGGCCGAGTACACAACCGTCGAGCTCAACCACGGTGCGGGCCAGGCGTTCGAGGCGGCGCTTACCGCCGAGCAATCAAAACTGCAGGGAGAAACGCTCTGGTACCGGCTGGTCGAAGGCGGAGACGCCCCCCGCTACATTCGCCTCCGTCCGCGCGCGAGTTTGGCGAGCATTCTAGATGAGCGCGCTGATCAGGCGCTTCCTGACAAAGTGAACGGCCTGATTTCGAAAATGACCGTCGAGACCCTGAACCTGCGCCCGAACATGTTGGTTAACGTAACGCCAGAACCCACGCGCTAGGCGGAGGCCCCCAATGCTCCCGGGTCCCGATCGGGGGCGAAATCAAGGAAGGCTGCAGCAAGACACACGCAACAGCGGAAGCAATCTCCGGTTTAAGAGCCCCCAATCAAGTCGGCACCGCAGTTGATTTGGCCCACTATCCCCCTCATTTTCAATCGCTTGCTGCCTGTTTTTTACTTGATATCAGGTTGAGCCGCCGTGCATTGCCGTCCGCCTCCAACTCGGCGAAATTGGCTGGCGAGACGCCCCCAGCCGCCACACACGAAACGAAAACATCAACGGAGGCGATATGGCAACCCCAGGATCGCAAACCATGACCGAATTCTGCGAGCAAGTAAACCCGCGCGTCCTTTTGGAGATGCGCCGCAAGCGCCCGTTTCCGGATATGCAGCGTATCCAGGAAAGCTGGATCGCGGCGGGCGAAAAGCGCGCTCTTCTCTGGCTGGCCGTACGCACTCCGGATCGCATCAATCCCGATCACCTGACCCTGCTGGGTCTGGCCGCGCAAATCGGCGCCGGCGCCGGTTACGCCCTCGCATCTCGCAATCGGTGCGCTCTGCTTGGGGTCATCGCCTGCCTGGCGCTGAACTGGCTCGGCGATTCACTCGATGGCACCCTCGCCCGCGTGCGCCAGCGGCTGCGTCCGCGCTACGGATTCTACGTCGATCACATGGTCGACAGCTTCGGCGGCGTCGCTCTCATGGGCGGCTTAGCCCTCTCCGGATACATGCATCCCGCGATCGCGATCGGCCTGCTCGTTGCCTTCCTGATGCTCTCCATCCAGTCCTACCTCGCCACCCATGCGCTCGGCGAATTCCGCATCTCGTTCTGGCGCTTTGGACCCACCGAGCTGCGCCTTCTGCTGGCGGTCGGAAACCTGGCCCTGTTCTGGAAACCAGTCATTCATCTCTTCGGCGGCCAATATCGCCTGTTCGACGTCGGCGGCGCGATCGGAGTCGCGGGTATGGCTCTGATGGTCGTCGTCTTCACTTTGCAGAACACCCTCCGCCTTTATCGCGAGGAAAAGATCCCGCAATGACAATGTCCGCGAACTCCAGTTTTCCGGAACTTGCGGCGCGGCTGCGCAACCCGTCCGCTGCGCCAGAATTCGGCTCTTCGCGCGCAACCTCCGTCCCTGTCCGGTGGTTAAAGTTCAACGTCGTTGGCGGAATTGGAATCGTGGTACAGTTCGCTGCCTTGTTTCTGCTCAAGGGCGTTCTGCACTTCAACTACCTCGCTGCCACCGCCATCGCCGTGGAAGCCGCCGTCGTACACAACTTCGTCTGGCATGAACAGTTCACTTGGGCGGATCGAATCAAATCATGCTGGCGCCGCACGCTGTCCCGGTTCCTGCGCTTCCACCTCGCCAACGGCGCTGTCTCCATCCTAGGCAACCTGGCTCTGATGAAAGTGATGGTCGGTCTGGGCCACATGAACTATCTGGTGGCCAATGCCATCTCCATCGCCCTGTGCTCGCTCCTAAATTTCCTGGTGAGCGAGGAGTGGGTGTTTCAGGACGAGTCGCATTGATCCTGTAGAAGGTGCCCAGATTCCACCCATGCAATTTTGCAGTCTGTTGACAAACTCGGGCGGAAGGCTCAGCTAAACTCGCACAGCGCCGTCCACAATGGCGCACCCTGAGCGCGATCAGAAACGGCGCTATGGCATAACCGTGGGGATTGGCGCGAACCGGTGCCCGATGTCGAGAGGGATCACAGATTCCGTGCTGCCGTTGTTCCTGACGGTTGTTCTAGCGCCCTGGTTGGCAGCACAGACGCCTCATATTCCAGACCCCCCTAAAGCCACCACACTGACGGTCGTTGTGAACGACGAAAACGGTGTGCCGGTCGCAGGCGCGCGAGTCCAACTACAGAGCGCACAACTCCCGAATGCGCTGCGCTGCGAAACCGATTTCGCCGGCCACTGCCAATTCACGGCCCTTCCCTCTGGCGCCTACGAAGTTCACGTCGAAAAGTCGAACTTCTACGCGTCGGTATTGCCCAACATTCAACTCGCGGCTGTCCCCGAAGTGGACGTAACCCTGGCAGCCGTGCCGGCGGCGCGCGAGGTGATCGATGTCGTGGAATCGCCGCTCGCAATCGACCCCGGTCAGATTTCTTCGAAGGAAGAACTCACCGCCGCGGAGCTGATCACCATTCCTTATCCAGGCCCGCACGACTAGCGCAACGCCCTGAACTTTATCCCCGGAGTCACGCCCGATGGTTTTGGCCAGCCCCATGTGGCGGGAGCCGAAGGCTATCAAACCCTGCTTTTGCTGGACGGCTTTAACGTAAGCCAGCCGACCAATGGCCAGTTGGCGGTCCGCACCAGCATCGACTCGTTCCGCTCCATCCAGGTCACGCCCAGCCGCGAGCCAGCCGAGTTTGGCAAAGGCTCCGGGGGCGCGGTCGCGTTGAATACCAGCATGGGCGACGATCACTTCCGTTTCTTGACCACCGATTTCATCCCCGTTCCCTCCACTGTTCGAGGACTTTCCATCGGCCAATGGACGCCCATTTACTCCATGTCCGGCCCTGTTCAAAAGGGAAAGACGTGGTTTATCGACACCTTGGATGGCGAGTATGACGACAATGTGACCGTGCAGCTCCCGCCCGGTAAAGATCGCGATTACGTCTGGCGCGCCGACAACCTGCCGAAACTGCAATCCAATATCACCGCCCGCAGCATCGTCACCGCCAGCTTTCTTTCGAATTACTATCACGACAAGTACTCCGGGCTGGGATTTCTGATCCCCCAGTCGGCCACTCCCACGTCGGTCGAGACCGCCTACCTTGGCTCGCTGAAGGATCAGTACTACTTCCGCAACGGAGCGCTGCTGGAAGTCGGATTCGGCGTGGACCAGTACAACTCCACGCTGACGCCACAGGGCAAGGCTCCCTACATCGAGCTGTTCTTCTCAGCCGCAGGCAACTACTACCTGCACGAGAGCTCGGCGGCGCGGAGACTTCAAGGGATCTGGAATCTCTACCTCCCGCCGCATCAATGGTACGGCCGTCACGATTTCAAAGTCGGCACAGACGTCGACCGGCTGAACTACGACGCGCAGTTTCTGCGGCAGCCGATCTCGTTTGAGCAGCGGGGGCGCGCCCCCGCCGGGAGAATCCGCGCAGCCGTGCGCAACCGGTGCGAATGGCGTTCCCGTGGCCCCCTACATCTGCACCCGCTATTCAGTTTTCTCCGGGGGCGACTACGCCCACGTCTATAACACCGAGGCTAGCCTCTACGCCGAGGATCGCTGGTTGATCACAAATCGTGTGCTCCTCGAACCGGGAGTCCGTCTCGATTGGGACCAACTGGTGCGCATGCCGCTCTTCTCGCCACGCCTGGCGGGAACCTACATCCTCGACAACGAATCGAACACCAAGCTGTCCGCGGGAGTTGGGATCATCTATGACGCAACCAACCTGGGCTTGATCCATCAGCCGCTTGAGGGACAAAGGATCGATTACTTTTTCAAATGCGTCACGACTCCCTCGGCCCCCTGCTCGACGACCGAGCCGACAGACGCGAATGGCAACATCACGCTCGAGCCGGTGCCGGTTTCGACCGAATTTGCGGTGGATCGAAAGGCGCTCCAGGCGCCGCGCTATCGAAACTTCAGTGCCAGCCTCGAGAAGAAGTTCCCCTACGCCCTTTTCTTGAAACTCGAGTTCCTGGCAAAACGGGGCCCCCATGCCTTTGCCTACAACTGCGTCCGCGTCAAGAATTCAGCGTGATCCGATCTTCACCACAACTTTGCCGTAGTTCTTGCCCTCTGCGAGCAGCTTGTACGCCTCGACCGCCCGCTCCAGCGGGAAGAGGTGCCCAATCTGCGGCGTCAGCTTCCCCTCCGCGATCCAGGTCGAAAGTCGCTGCCAGGCCGCCTCCATGATCTCGCGCTTCTGTGACAAGTAGGTCAGCCAAAGCCCTTGCACGCTGGCCGACTTCGCATACAGCGCGCGCACATCGAGTTGCGGTGCTCGGCCCGTGGCCGTCCCGTACTGGATGACCCGCCCAAAGTCGCGCAGGCAGCGGAGACTCTTGGCCGTGTGCTCCCCGCCCAGCATTTCGAAGACCGCATCGACGCCTTCGCCGTGCGTAAGGTTCTTCACCACCTCTTCATAGTCGTGCCGCTTGTAGTTGATCCCATGCTGCAGGCCGAGTTCCTTCACCCGCGCCAGCTTTTCGTCCGACGATGACGTACCGTACATTTCAACGCCCAGCAGTCGCCCAATCTGCACCGCGGCCGTCCCCACACCTCCAGCAACAGCGTGAATCAGCGCACGATGGTTGTTTCCCGCGATGGCAGGCGGTGTCATTCCGGCTTGCCAATACCCGAGATACGCTGTGAAGTAGTTCACCGGAAAGGCAGCGGCCTGCTCGTTGCTCCAGCGATCGGGAACTGTCCACAACATGTTGTTATTGGCCGTGGTCTTTTCCGCAAAAGCGCCCCACTGCGTGTACCCCATGACCCGCCGCCCGTTGCCCTCTTCCACGCCGGCAAACTCCCGGCCCGCGATCAGCGGCGGCGCCGGCGTGCCGGGATAGCCGCCTTTCGTGGTCATGAAGTCAGCGAAATTCAACCCGCCAGCTGCGACCCGAACCAAGGTTTGCCCGGCTTTCGCAGTGGGATCGGGAAAATCCTGTACGGCGAGTGCCTCAGGACCGGAGAGGCTGGTAATCACGAGCGCTTTCATTTCAGCAAGTCTAAATCACCCACGTGATCAACGGCAGACCGCTTGCCGCGTCGAACCTTAAGCCTGGATATCCCAGGGTTCTAAGCGTCCCCTCCTCTGTCGGTGTCGTGTGCACCGCGACGAATGAGTGGTGATTGATTCAACATGCGGAGCCTAAGGTAAGGGTGGGCAGGTTCCGGACTGGAAGTAGCGTTGGCACTCCTCGGTCGCAAAGGAGCGGGTGACGCAGCTGCGAGCCAAGTTGAGCAATTCGCGGAGATCTATCGCGGAGATCTGAGCGGTCCCGTCATCGCTGGCGGTGGCGAGGCGCTTGCTATCAGGGCTAAAGGCCACACCCAAAACGGAGCCTAGGTCCCAGACTGGCGCAAGAGGTTCGCCTTTTGGGAACGTAAAGGAGTCGCGTCAGTTACCGCTTACGACGGCTCTCGCCCGTCCTTTGCCCCCGGGTATATACTTTTGGCGTGGATTCCTGATCGCCCGGCCGAGCCCCAGCAGACCGGGACGGGACGCACCTTTTATCCCCTTATTCACGCGTCCCGCATACGCAAGGCCAATCCCGCCGGGGGCGGCGCGGAGAAGGCACGGGTGCATTGCCTACGGATCTGGGTAAGAGTGCATCCGCGGGAGGTTTACCGTGGACATCATTCTGGTTCGTCTTCTTTTTGTCATCGTTGTTGCAATGACCTGCTTCGTGATTGCACCCTTTGGGCTAACCCGCGGCGTTGACGCAGGTGTGGGCGCACTGATCGGAGCCGCCATCGTCGTGTTCGAATGGAAGCTGCGCGCCGTCAGCCTGAAACGGCTGATCGGAGCCGCCATCGGCAGCATCCTCGGCATTGCCGGTGCCTATCTATTCGCGCTCGTCATCCGCAACAGCCTTCCCGAAAGCCATACCCAAAGCTTCCTGCAGATTCTGGTCATGCTGCTGATGGCCTACGTCGGCCTGATCGTGGGTGCCAACAAGGGCGATCTGCTGAATCTTGCCGCGCTGGGGGGAATCTTCGGCGGCGAGAAGCAGTCCAGGAAGAGTTACAAGATTCTCGACACCAGTGTGATCATCGACGGCCGTATCGCTGACATCGCCGAGACCGGCTTCCTCGATGGCGTGATCGTTACCCCGCAGTTCGTTCTGCGTGAATTGCAACTGGTCGCCGACTCCGCCGACTCCCTCAAGCGCAACCGCGGCCGCCGCGGCCTCGATATACTGCAACGCCTGCAGAAAGTCGCCACCCTGCAGATTCAAATCGTCGAAGACGATTTTCCCGCCGTCCGCGAAGTCGATCTCAAGCTCATCGAACTGGCCAAGCTGTACGAGGGCAAGATCATCACCAACGATTTCAATCTGAACAAAGTCGCGCAGTTGCAGGGCGTCGAGGTCCTGAACATCAACGAACTCGCCAATTCTCTGAAGCCGATCGTGCTCCCCGGCGAGACCATGCGCGTCTTCATCCTGAAGGAAGGGAAGGAATACAACCAGGGCGTGGCCTATCTCGATGACGGCACTATGGTGGTCGTTGACAACGCGCGCAAGATGATCGGCAAAACCATCGACGTCTCAGTCACGTCCGTGTTGCAGACCACCGCTGGCAAAATGATCTTCGGCAAGTGGGACGAGCGTGCCGCCTACTCGCGTCAAGCGACGCCAGTCACCGTCGCCCCCTCTGTCCCGGTCTCCGTTCCGGCACCGGCCGCTCCAGTTCCCAGTGTAACCGTTGAAACCAAGCCCGTGTCCTGACCTCTGCTGTGACTGAATTAGAAGCGTGAGACGGAACGGCGAGGAACAGTTGGGGCAGGGCTGTCAGTTCTCATCCGCGATCGATGATACGGTGATAGCGTCTCCGCGCATCACGCCCACCACCCGGGCTCGTTGTCCGGCAAGTCGCTTCAGAATATTCAGGTCGCCGTCGAGTGGATACAACTGGTCCCCGTCAACCAGGGCAAACTTGGCTCCTCCGTGCACACAGGTGAGGGTGCAGTTGGTGGCTGTTCGCGCCAGCTTCGCCGAGTGTTTCGCACCGCAGCGGGTGCACGTTACCATGCCTTCGTAGGTGCGCGGCTGGACTGAACCAGTTTCGTTCGCCTGGACCGAACCAGATTCGTTCGCCAGGCCCGACCCAGATTCGTTCGCCTGGCCCGACCCACCGCGTCCTGTAACCGCTGCCGTTCCTGACGCCAAAACTGCGATTAGAAGCGCCAGAGCACACGCCGTCGCCGTACCGAGCGCGACGCTCTCGATCCAAATCTGATTGGTTTTCATGCTGGACTACCTGGTCGACCTAAGTTGCAACTGGCGTGCCATCAGAGCAGCCCAGTAGTTCAAGGCCAAGTCTTTGAAGGAAAGGGAGATAGCTTCGTCCCACCGATTGCACCTCTGCGTCCAGAGACAATCGCCACGGAAGAAATTTCCCGGAACGTCAGATCTGTGTTGCGCAAGGACTACAACCTTTAGCGAATGGCAGCAGATTGATGTCGGATCGGCTACTTGGCAGAAGACCCCGCGCCGCCCGAACGGCGCCCGGCGCGCCTCCGTGAGTACCGCCCGCTTTGAACAGGCAGCGCCCGGCGAGTGTCCCCGTTGTAGACATAAACCCAGCAGCGCAAGCGCGTGCCGTCGTCCATGACAACCGGCCAGGTCCGGCGCACAAACAGGCTGGAACTCGGCTTCCCGGGCTCAAAGCCTTCGTAATTATCCAGAGAGCTCAGCGTCTGGGCATCACTGGGAAGCTCAAACACTTCCCCGCGAATCACCGACCGAGAACTCTTACTCAGAATGGCCCCCGGATACTCGCCCAGATCATAGAGCCGTCCCCGCACCGACGCTGCACCCACCGGCCGCAAACGCCGCACCGTGGCGGCAATCTCGGGCGGCGCATGCTGCGGCGACAACGTGCCGTATACAAAAAGATGGTGCGTCATTGGCGCCATGCGTCCCTCATAAATGAAATTGCGGTAACAAACCCTTCAGATAGCCGTATCCGTTCTTGTCGTCCAGCACATATTTTCGCACGTCTTCGTGTTTGTTGAGAACGCGCAGGTAATAGTCAAACAAAGCTGCCACATCTTTCCTGGAAAGCTGCCCGCAGGCTCTGAGATAAGCCACGAACTCGAAGAAGTTGAGGTAGTCGGTAAACCGTGCATCCTGATCCTCAACCAACTTCCGCACCTCGACCGCGTTCGGCGCGCTGCAGTCCAGAGTCTCTCGAATCATCTTCAGATCGAGCGCCTCATAGAACTTGGAATAGAGATTCGCCAGCCACCGCGCCCGCTCCAGTCTCGAATTCCGCCAATACGCCAGCGCCCCAATCGCCACCGACATCGCCGCCAGCAACTGAAAGATCGGTTGAGTGTTGCTCCAGAGCCAGTGGAAAGCCCGGCCGGCCATGTCCATGGGATCGCTCCTGAACACAAAATTTGGAAGATGCTGTGGCGATCATAATGAAGGAAGCCCTGCCCGGAACGCCAGCCTATTTGAACTCCTCACTGCCCCGCTCGTATACTGACAGCCCGCCATGAAGGTGATAGTGATCATTCCCGCGGCTGGCTTGGGCACGCGCATGGCGCCCATGCCCACCGCCAAAGACATAAAAGAGAAGAAGCTCCACTCCTCCAAGCAGTTCACCGACCTGGCCGGCACACCCATCCTCATTCATACCCTGCGCAAATTCGCCGCCGTCGATGCGGTCAACGAAATCTGGATCGCCCTCCGCGAAAACGAAATTGAGGGCTTCCGCGAGCGCTTGACCACAGAAGCAAAAGACGTGCTGCATAAAAAGGTCGAACTCGTGAGCGGCGGCGAGCACCGCCAGCAATCCGTCGCGCACGCGCTCAATGCCATCGCCGCCGCGCCCGACGACATCGTCCTCGTCCACGACGCCGTCCGCCCCCTGGTGACGCCCGAGGTCATTCACGAAGTGATCGAGGCCGCCAAAAAATACGGCGCAGCCATCGCCGGCCTCCCCGCGGTCGACACCGTCAAGCAAGTGGAACGCACGTCGGAAGGGGCGATCATCAAAGCGACCATCCCCCGCGCCGCCGTGGTCCTGGCGCAAACGCCCCAGGGATTCCGCTACAGCGTGATCAAGAGAGCCTTCGACGAAGCCGCAGCCGACGGATTCATGGGCACCGACGAAGCCTCTCTGGCCGAGCGCTCCGGCCACGAAGTCGCCGTCGTCATGGGCTCCCCTAAAAACCTCAAGATCACGACCCCGGGCGACATGGACCTGGCCGAGTTCTATCTACGGAAATGAGCCACGGATTTGCACCGATTTTCACGGATCAAGCCTGTTTCAGCGGGGTAAACTCGCTTGTGATGGATTCTCCGCCAACTCTCAAACACGCCGAGTTAACTAGACAGATCATCGGTGTGTTTTACGACGTATACAACGAACTTGGATATGGATTTCTCGAATCCACTTACGCCGAGGCAAAGGTCGTGGCACTGGCACAGTCGCGGCTTGCGGCTGTGCCGGAAGTTTCGGTGCCGGTGTGGTTCCGCGGCCAAAAGGTCGGACAGTATTTTGCAGATCGGCTGGTCGACAACGCGGTTCTACTCGAACTGAAAGCCGCTCGAAACCTGGAATCGGCGCACGAAGCGCAACTGCTGGACTACTTGCGGGCTACGGAAATTGAAGCGGGCCTGCTCCCAGACTTTGGCCTTCGCCTCCAATTCCGCCGTCTTTTGTTCGACAACAAGCGAAAGAAAATCCGCGAAAATCCGTGCGAATTCGCGGCCAAGGTTCTTGCATGAGAATCGGCTACGGTTTCGATTCCCACGAATTCCACACCGGCATTCCGCTGATCATCGGTGGCGTCATGCTGCCCTACAACAAGGGCCTCGGGGGCCACTCCGACGGCGACGTCCTGCTGCACGCCATCACCGACGCCCTGCTCGGCGCGATGGCCGCGCCCGACATCGGCGCGCTGTTCCCTCCGTCTGATCCCAGATGGAAAGGCGCCGACTCGGTCATCTTCCTGCGCGAAGCCTTGAGGCGCGTGCACGATGCCGGTTACGCCGTCGCCAACCTCGACGCAAGCCTCATTCTCTCCGCTCCCAAAATCGGACCTCACGCCGCGGCCATCCGCACGCGTGTCGCCGAGTTGCTCAGCGTGACCGGCGACTGCGTCGGCCTGAAAGCGAAAACGCCCGAAGGCCTGAATCTGGACAACGCCGCAATCGCCCACGTGGTTGTGCTGCTGGAGAAAGCAAACCGTCCAAAGAATGCAGCTCGCCGAAAGTCGCACGCCGCGAAGCGGTAGTCGGAAAACGTTCTCGATATTTCCTCGATCCATCCTCATCCGGGAACGGAATTGGACGCCACCGCTCCGCGCCGCTGCCTCGCCGCCTCGACCAGCGCCCGAAAAATCGCCCGCGAAGCCGCATCGGCCTCGAACGACCGCTCCGGATGCCACTGCACCGCCAGCACGAAATGATCCGCCGACGTGCCCTCAAGCGCTTCGATAATGCCATCCTCACGGCACCGACCAACGATGCGCAACCCATCTCCGACCACGTACGCCGATTGATGATGCGAAGAATTCACCGGCACAACAATCGCCCCGGCTCCGCCCCCGGCCACAATCCCAGCCAGCTTTGTTCCCGGCTCGATCTCCACCGTGTGCGCGACCGCAACTTTCTTTCCCGCCTCGTGGTTCACCTTCGCCCGCATCTCCTCCGGCAGAAACTCCGGAATATGCTGCACCAGCGATCCTGCCCGATAAACATTCAGACTCTGCAATCCATAGCAGATACCCAGCACCGGCTTCCGCAGCCGGTAAGCGTCGTCCAGCAGAAGATCATCCACGGTGTCGCGGCCCGGATCGGCGGCGGCGGTGTGCGGCGAGCGCGAGGCGGCGAACCGCTGCGGATCGACATCCGCCTTGCTACCCGGCAGCAACACGGCGTCGCAGCCCTCAATGAGTTGGATCAGTTCGGAAGCCGCTTGGATGAGGGGAATGCGCACCGGCTCGCCACCCGCCAGTTCGACCGCGCGTTCGTACTGCGGAATCGCCCGCTCGGCATACTCCGGGTCCAACGAATGCGGCATCGGAATCGCGATCCGGGGTCTCGTACTCATCCCATCTTCTCGATCGCCGACAAAGTCTTGGCCTGTCGATAGTGCCGAATCTCGATCACCAGCGCCAGCACCAGGATAATGCTCCCTGCCACCAGCGCCGCCGGCAGCGCGATCTGCCGGTAGGCGACTCGCATGTCCGGATGCACGCCCCGCAGCGCCCCAACAATCACCGTCCCCAGGATGGCCAACAGCAAGATAACGGCAAAACACAGCAGCGTCGCAATGAACGTAACGATAAACACCCGCACCGGTATCGCATACCAGCGCGGCGTTCGAGTTGCGGCGGCAGATGCCATCGTCTCTCTTACCTGATTTTACTGGGTCTCAAGCCCGGCTTGCTCTGCGCCCACCAAACGCATGAATGGTCCTGGTCCCAGCCACGACTTCGCCGCTATGCCGCACTCCGCGCGGGATGAAGGACTCTTCGCCCGCCTTGATCGGAATCCTGTCCCCGCCGATGATCAAGGTATAACAGCCCTCGACCACAACCATGTATTCGTCGAACTCGTGCACATGAGCCGCGGAAGTTGCCGTCTCCCGGCAAGTCCAGAAGGCCATCTGGCTCCCCTCCGCCCCATCAAACACGTACCCCTCGACGCCCGGAGTCCCCTGGCTGCCAACGGCGATCCTGTTAAGCGGCTGCTTCATGAACTCGGGAAACTCTTTCAAGTGCATGGCCGAGTATATCCAAGACCACCTGGGCCGCCTTGATGTCTCCACATGGGGTTAGGCGCGGGCTGCATTTTTGCGCTGCTTCGGAGGTTTTCAAACTTGATCCGAAGCGCCACTTGACGGTCCTCTATAGCCTCACCGGGGGCGCCGACGGGTGCGGACCGACTAACCTGACCCTCGATTCTGAGGGAAATCTCTACGGCATGTCGGGTGCGAACGGTTTCACAGCCCCCAATCACGGGACAGTTTTCAAGATCACCATGCCCTGGCGGCCACGGCGATCTTACGCCGTTGAACAAGGCTCGTACGCGCGGTTGATGGGAAACCTGGGTTGAGCGGGATCAGTTCTTCCACGTACACGAGCCGGGTCGTGATCGTTGAGCATTTCAGTTCACGAGTCGGCGGAAAAGATTGTCCGGCAGCCCGTTCGGCTTCGCTCAGGGTAGGCTTGGGAGGGACGTCTCCACATGGCAGCGTGCACGAGCGAACAGCAGATTCCTCGCTGCGCTCGGAATGACAAACATGCTGCAGGCAGGTGTCGCAGGCCAAAAAACGCCGGTCAACGCGCTAGTTTCGCGTGACCGGCGCTTGAGGAGGGCCTAATTCCAGAATGGATTCTTGAGACCCGCGGGCCTGAGGGCGCTGTCGGAGTTGGTCTCCGTTCCCGACTCGTCAGAGATTTTCTCGTCGATGAACCGGGATGGTGGGGGAGCGCTCAATTCGTTTTCTTTCTCGCTCTTGTTCGAAGCAAAGGGATAATCGGATTTCATGAGGGAGTCCTCCAAACTTTGATGATCTAGGTCTATTGGAACACCTCACGCCTCGCGGCAGGAGCCAAAAATTGAATGACTCCTATCGAAAAACCAGCATACCCGCTCGATTGATAAATCGGCCCGGGCGCTCCCGCCGAGACCGAAATCTGAACTTCGATATATCCTGATGATTCCGCTTTTGAATCGCTTCCCAAACGCGGACACTCTCTCCGTAAAGGACGCCGCCATGCGATACCGCAAGCTCGGCCGTACCGGTTTCGAAGTCAGCGAGATGGCCCATGGACTCTGGGGCATGAGCGGATGGAGCGGCTCCGACGACCATGAGTCCCTGGCCTCGCTACAACTAGCCATGGACCTGGGCTGCAATTTCTTTGACACGGCATGGGCCTACGGCGAGGGCAAAAGCGACGGCCTGCTGGGCGAGATCATGTCCCGCAACCCGGGCAGGCGGCTGTACGCGGCGTCGAAGATTCCTCCCGCCAACGATCGCTGGCCTGCCCTGCCGGAGTACAAGTATGGCGATGTCTTCTCGGCGAAACACGTCTTCAAGTACGCCGACCGCATCCGCAAACAGTTACGTGTGGACAGCATCGATTTGCTGCAATTTCACGTCTGGGATGACAGTTGGACCGACGAACCCGAGTTCCGCTCGACGGTCGAAAAGCTCAAACACGAGGAATGGATTCGGCATTTCGGGCTGAGCCTCAACCGTTGGCAACCGGAAAACGGCCTAAAAGCGATGCGTACCGGACTGGTGGATGTGGTGCAGGTGATCTACAACATTTTTGACCAGGCCCCGGAAGACGAGCTGTTCCCGGCCTGCCAGGAACTCAACATCGGCGTGATCGCGCGCGTGCCGCTCGACGAAGGCAGCTTGGGCGGCAAGATGACCCGGGAGACGCGTTTCCCCAAAGGCGACTGGAGGGCCGGATACTTCGGCCCCGAGAATTTGGAGAAGACTCTCAAACGGGTCGACAAACTCAAGGCCGTCGTGCCCGCTGGAATGACGTTGCCGGAGATGGCGATGCGGTTCATTCTGTCCCATCCAGCGGTCAGCACCACCATCGCCGGCATGCGCAAGGCCGAGCATGTCCGCGAGAATATCGCCGCCAGCGATGCTGGCCCGCTCGACAAGGCGCTGCTCGCGGAACTGAAGCAGCACCGCTGGAACCGCACTCCGCAGCGCTGGTCGGACTAGCCAGTAGAACGCTCGGGTTCGCGTCGACGATGGCTACGAGCGCTGGTAGTAGCCCGATGCCTCAAGCTAATCTTCCTGACTGCCCATCGGGGAATTCCCGTTTTCCAATAAAGGACAGCGTGTTTAAGAGAATCTTCGCGATCACCGCATTCCTCGTCTCAATCACCCTCGCCGTGCAGGCGCAGAATCCGCGTGGATCTCTGCGCGGCACCGTGCAGGACGCCACCGGAGCGCGCATTCCTGCCGCGAGGATTCTGGTGCGCTCGCTCGATTCGGCGGTGGAACGCGTGGCGGCCAGCGAAGACCGCGGCGAATTTCGGATCGATGATCTGCTGCCGGGAGCCTACCACGTCACCGTGAATGCGGCCGGCTTCGCCGAGGCTCAGGCTGAGGTTTCCATCGCGGTAAGCTCGGTGAGAGAAGTAACGGTCGCGCTGAAGGCTGCTTCACCGTCAGAAACCATCAGCGTTGTTGGCCAAACCTCTTCCATTACCACCCAGCCCATTGATCTGGTCAGCGTGGTGCATCAGGGAATTGTCAGCAGCTCCGATTTGCAGACGCTGCCGCTGGCCGCGCGCAGCTTCGCCAACATCGCGTATCTTGCGCCCGGCACCGAGCCGGTAGAACCGTCGGACCCGACCAAGGCGCGCATCACGGCGGTTTCTACGGGGGGAAGTTCGGGGCTGAACAACGATCTTTCCGTGGATGGCGGCGACAACTCCGACGACTGGATTGGCGGGTTCCTGCAGAACTTTTCACCGGACGCGATTCAGGAGTTTGCCGTGCGTACGGCGAACGAGGACGCCGACACCGGCGGAACCACCGCGGGATCGGTCGTCATTACGACTAAGCGCGGAACCAACGACTGGCATGGCAGCGGAGCGTTTTACGAGCGCGCGGCCTCGCTGAACGCAAGATTCCCGATCGAGAATCCAGCGCCCAATCCGAAACAGCCCTTCTCGCGCCAGAATTATGTGGCAACGCTGGGCGGTCCGCTGGCGCGGAACAGAATCTGGTTCTTCGCCTCGTTGGAGTACGTGCATGAAAACGCCAGCATCGCCTACAGCACCGCGAGCACGGCGCAGTTCAATGCGCTGGCGCAGCTGGCCTCGGAAGGACTGATTCCGGGCGTGCCATCGATCACAGTGCCGCAGACCGTGCCGATCCCCTTTCGCGACTATATCGGCTCGTTGCGGTTCGACTGGGCGCAATCGACCAATTCGCAATGGTTCCTGCGCACCTCAGCCGACAGCTACCTCACGCACAACAACCTGGTCCAGCAAGCCACGCTGCCCTCCACCGGGCTGACCTCGCACAACAACTACTGGAATACCGTCATCAGTAATACCTACGCATTCAGCCCGACGTGGCTGGGCACGTTCATTTTCGATGCCAGCGAATTGCATCTCACGCAGACGCGCAACTCCACACTCGGCTTCGCGCTTGCCTTCCCGTTCAGTTCGACAACCCTGACGGTTTCCGGCTTCGAGACCTATGGCGACAACCAGTTCGCCACGCCCATCACGCTGTTCCCTTCGCTGCGCAACCAGGAGAAGTATCAGTTCCGCTACGACGTTGGACACGCCACTGGGGATCATTCGTTCAAGGTCGGTGTGAATTTCATTCACGAGCCCGTACTCGGCGGGGCATTCCCGGGAAATCAGGAGACGTTGCACTCGTTTCCCAACGATCCGACCTACTACGTGACCCAACCCTCCGCGGTGTTTCTCACCGACTACGCCAATGGAGCTTCGACTACTCCCGCCAGCGACGGAAACTTTTCTCAGAGCGTGCAGCGTCTCGGGCTCTACGCGCAGGATTCGTGGCGGCTTTCGCGGCATCTGACGCTCAACTACGGACTGCGGTGGCAGACAACGTTCGGCCTATTCATAGCGTCCAGACACGACCAAACCCTCAATCCGTCATTCACAATGCTGCCTTCGTTTGGACTCGCGGAGCGCGCGCCCCGGGACTATCGCAAGCAGTTTGGGCCGCGCCTTGGAATCGCCTATTCCCCGGGCGATCGGGGCCGCACCGTGTTCCGCGCCGGATTCGGACTTTTCTACAACGATCTCGCACAAAACGGCTGGGCCGCCGCGTTCCAGGCGGTGAATGGAGGCCCGAACCCTCCGGCCGCGCTCATCGATCCCAACTACAAAACGCCTTATGCGCTGCATGCGACCGGTGGCGTACAGCACGCCTTCAACCCAAACTGGACCGCGAGCGCGGATTATACCCACGAAGAAGGCAATCATGCCTACCGCGCCTATCCATTTGCGGCCACGGTTTTCAGGTCCGACAACCGCTCCAGCTACAACGCCCTAATGCTTCACCTGCAAGGCAACGTGTCTCGGCGTTTCAACCTGGTCGCGAACTACACCTTCTCCAAGGCACAGACCTGGGGATGTGTGTTAGGTGAACTGTTCGATTATGTGAACGGAGCATGCGATCCGTTGCATGCGTTCGCTCCCGGCGACTACGGCCCATCGGGCGAAGATGTACGGCACCGGTTTGTGCTGGCGGGCACGGTCTACATCCCAGGCGGCTTTGAATTGACCACCATGACGCAAGCCGAGTCGGCCAGGCCCTTTGCCATCACGACGGCCGACAACCGCCAGCGCATCGAGGTGAACAGCAAGCCGACCGCTCTCGATGCCTTCCGGGGATCTGCTTACATCCAGATGGATCTGCGGGTGACTCGCCCCTTCAAATTCGGCGACCGCTTGCAAGTTCGGCCCTTCGCGGAGTTCTTCAATCTGTTCAATCGCAACAATCCCGGAGCAAACTACGTTGGCAACATCAGCGTACTCCCGCTGATTCCCAGCGACATCGCGTCGGGCAACGCCACTACCGTTTGCCGGGATTTTCCAACCTGTTCTCCGAGCCAGCGGGTTCCGGTGACCGGCCTTAAGCAACTGGAGATCCCCGCCGGCGGCCTGGGAGACTTCTTTGGTCCGGGCACAACGGTGGGAATTCCCTTCGCCGCACAGTTGGGCGTTCGGGTAAATTTCTGAATCGCCGAACTGGAGTCCTCGACCCAACAACGGAAGGCGACCACGGGGCTAAAGCCAACTCTCATTTCCGGCCATTGACGCGGCCCCTTGGGCAAGCCCAGGGCAGGCTCTGAAAGGGCCGCTCTTCCACGGTGGCAGCGGCCGAACCGATGGAGGAGGGGAATCCTTCGCTCCCGTCAAAACATGGCGAGCATTTGGGGTACGGAGCTTCGCCGATCTTACCGCACCAGCCACTCGGTGGCGGTGTGCACATGTACGAGCAACTGGCTGTAGGTGACGGCGAACACCGCGACGGTCGCCAGAGCCGCGGTGGTTCCATACCAGGGAGAATATTTCCGGGATGGAACCAGACGTCGGTCGCTCCAGGCGACGAGGCGCTCCACACGGGCATTCATGATGGATGCGGAGCTGTGCAGCAGAGCTGCCGTGAGGTCGACCGGAGGTTGCGCCGGGCCCAGTTTGGAGAGTTTGATGAGTGCGGCGGCGAGATCAAGCGCCTCGGCAGCACTCGAGACAGCTGCATCGTCGGCAGCCATTTCCGTGGCCTCAAGCCACGTCACTTCCAGAGCGGACATTCCCGGGAAGGCCACAAAGCGCAGCAGAAGCTTTCTGAAATTGTCGCGGCGGCGCACGTGCGCCACTTCATGGTTCAGAGCAGCCTGCAGTTCGTTCGTACTGAGCACCGCTTCGGCCGCACTGGACAGCAGGACTCTGGGTCGGGCAATGCCGGCGGCGATCATTGGGGGAACCGGGCGCGCAATCCGTAAAACTGGCACGGGAGCGGCGGCCGCGATGGGCTGAGCGCCGCGGGTCCATCCACTGATGGCACGGGAAGCACGGCGCATCGCCAGGGCCGCGTTCAGGAAGCCAAAGATTCCGAGGGCAGCGCCGCAAAGGCCGAGCGCGAGGGGGATCCCGCCAATGGGTTCCTCGATGGACCGCGGCTCGAGCAGGAGAAACGAGGGCACGGTGAAGGCCGCGGTGATGACGGCTGCCGTGGTCAGCGGGAAGATTCGTAGGGCAAACAGCAGGTCGGCGATGCGCTGGACGGGATAGCGTTGGGCGTGCAGCAGCAATGAGCGCCAGACGAAGCAAACCGCCAGCGACAGGGCGCAGTACACCATCACGAACACCGAGAACGAGACGGCGATTCCGCGCGCGGCAAACATTATTCCTTGTCCTTGTCTTTCAGAGAATTGTTGCGCCCGTCGGCGGAGCGCAATTCGCGACGTTTGTTTTCGACCAGTTGCCGCAGGTCGTCGAGCAACTGCGCATCACGCTGGCTCAGAATTTCGACCAGATACGACAGGGGTAACGACGAAGCGGGGCTGGCATCGAGCATCTGGCGCAGGGCTTCGCCGACCGCTTCGCGGTGCAGTTCTTCGCGGCTGAAGCGGGGTGCGTAGCGGAAGGCGCGGCCTTCGGCCTCGCGGGTCAGTACACCTTTCTTGAAGAGACGATCGAGCGTGGTCATCACCGTCGTGTAAGCAAGGTCGTTATAACCACCTTCCAGCAGCTCGCGAACGGTGGCAGGACCGCGCTGCCACAGCGCTTCGAGGACACGCTCTTCGAGCGGGCCGAGCTGGGATGAAGAGGCGCGAAGGTGGAAGATGCGTTTCACTCGCCAAGGTCGAATCAGCATTTTATCGCAGGCGAAACGCCCGCGCCACAAGGGATTTCGACGAATCGGCGCCCCGGAAGGCACAGCTACTGCTTCTTCCCTGATGCCGAATCAGTACCAGACTTCAACGAGAGAGTTCTAGGCGCGCGCAGGACTCTGGTGGCGGAGGGTCGTACGCCCCATCTGCGGGAAAAAGGATGAGTTGGGATAGCTCGAATTCGCGACACCGGACGCTTCCTGCCTCGCGTGAAAGTTTCCCGGTCATCAGTTCGTCGATGACTTCAAACGGATTGAGTTCCTGGTCGCCGCGTCGAAGGTGAAAGACTGCCGGCTGTCTCTGTAATTCCCATCCCGACCGAATCAGAGCCAGGGCGAGGGCGGCGGCGAAAAGGCGTCCGGCGCGGGCTGTGCGCTGAGGCGGCGACAGCAGCTTGGAAAAGGTTAAAGTTCTGTATAGTTTGCCCCCGCGTTCCAACAACCTGCGGCGGGCAAGGCGACGCCTTGGTGGCGGGCAGCCATCCCGATAGCCGCTGCGGAAAGCACAGACTCGGCATTCACCGTCGCTTGTGTCGCTAAAGGTTCTGCAATAGTAGAAAAGGACCTGTCTTCCAGCAGATTGTGGCCTTTCAATTCGGTTAGAACTTGGACCACCGGAACTTTACCTGTCATGTGTCTTTCAAACCGATTCTTTTTGAACTCTGGAAAAACATTCGGTAGCTCTAGCGGGGGAAGTGACGGTCGCTTGACTCATCATCGTCCGAAATATCAATTCAGTGGACCTATGAATTGACGCCTGACGTTCCATGATGCTCCTGCGCTTTTTCTTTGTCGGCGAATCGTACCCCGAATCGGAGTGCAGTCACACGGGTCGGACCTGATGGCCCTGTGATTAAGGTGGCAAAGAAAATGCCGGGGACCGTCCCCGGCAGCGACCGGCGGCTCGCATGGAGGGTCGTGCGCCGTAGACCGCGACGGGATCCTTGACGCTGGTGTTCGCTGACCATCACCCGGGCCGGCCCATTCTACGGCTGATGACGTTTTCACTGGCGCTTGCGGTCTTGGCACCGAATGAGGGGGAGGCAAAACTGAATTTTGAAAGGAAGATAACGCTGGGTGAGCTTCGAGAAAAGGGTGCTGAAGGCGTGTGCTCTCGTGAGCCGCAGCTGTTTGAGCGATGGTTAGGTGCGAAGTCCTTGCCGTCGCGGGCTGAGTTGCTATTCGCCACGTCCCAATTAGGAAGCACAAGGACACTTTGAAGGAAGAAGCCGCGTACTATACGGGATTAAGGCTCAAGGGAGGCAGATGACCTCCGACACGGGAATTATTCACGGGGCCGGATTGCCAAAAATTGATGTCGCAAGGAGTGGAGCTTTTGCATCTGTTCTCCACGAAGCCGCATTCACCGCATTTCGGAGTATCGCCTTCAAGTTCGGATTACCGTTCGATGCCGAGCATTTTTCAGAAACCAAGTAAAACCAAGAAACAGTGAGATGATCTCAGGGCATCCCACAGGCAGGTTCAGGCTCGATTTTCGGTCACCTGTCGGACATCAAGACAGCAGATCAAAACAGCCGGAAGGGTAGAATGCAGAAAACCAGCATAAACACTGGCGAAAAGTGGCGACCCCGGAGGGAGTCGAACCCCCAACCCTCAGATCCGAAGTCTGATGCTCTATCCAGTTGAGCTACGGGGCCGCGAGAAGAAATCATGCTGCCTTGACTGACTTGCACATGGCGCCGGGCTTCACCCTGGCTTGGACGGCCGAGGCGGTCGTCGACACATGAACTTTGCAAAACTTGGGGTGGGAAACGGGAATCGAACCCGCAACCGTCGGAGCCACAGTCCGGTGCTCTGCCAGTTGAGCTATTCCCACCACCGGCCTTGATTATAGCAACTGCGGTTCGCCCTGTCAGACTAGTGCATCCATCCTTGCCCGGGCAATCTGCAACGCGAGCACGATCGCCGACACCACCAGCAGAGCAAGGATTACCTTCCGCGCAACCAGCAGGCGGCCGAGCTTTTCGGCCGGGATCGAGGGCGCCATCGCGTCTAACACGATCAGACCGAGGTAGAGATCAGAAGCGGTGAAGATGGTCCACCACATCGAGCAACCTGAGCGCATGGGATTTTGGGGATGGGTGGAAAGACCTGAGTCGGTGCGCCGGGCTTCCCCGCTTCAGGGCTGGCTCTGCCTTGGATAGCCGCAGGCGGCCGTTTGCACTGAGCTGTAACCTTAGCCGCGACCCACGCCGACATACTCAAATCCCAGAGCCCGCATGCGAGTTGAATCCAGCAGGTTCTTAGTGTCGAAGATGACAGGCTTTTTCAGCAGGTGCTTAATGCGGTCGAAATCGAGGGCGCGGAATTCGGGCCAACCCGTGCCAACGACCAGAGCGTCGGAGCCTTCGGCTACGGCGTAAGCGGAGTCGCAATAACGCACGGAGCCGTTGAGCCGCGTCTTGGCCTCAGGAATGGCGACCGGGTCGTACGCCCGCACGTGAGCGCCTTTCGAGATCAGGCTTTCGGCCAAGCGCAAGGACGACGATCCGGCGACGGAGTTCGTGTTCGGCTTGAAGGAAAGGCCGAGGATGCCGACTTCCTTGTTCTCGACCGAATTCAGCGCAGCGGCAATCTTCTCCACCAGGCGGTCGGCCAGCGTGTGATTCACATCTCGGGCCGCGCCCAACACTTTCAGTGAGACGCCGTGCGACTGGGCCAACTGGGCGAGCGAATCCATGTCTGACTCAGCGAACACGCCGCCCATGCCCGCGCCGGGTTGCAGACAGCGGGGAGCGATCTTTTTGTCCAAGCCCAGCGCCAACGCCAGGTTCACTGCATCGGCATTCACCCGTTCACAAAGGGTCGCGACTTCGTTGATAAAGGAAATTTTAGTCGCCACGAAGGCCGTAGCCGCTTCGCGAACCAGTTCGGCGGTCGACTGGTTGGTCACGATGACGGGCACTCCGCGCATGACGAGGGGATGGAAAATCTGCTTCAGCATCTGTACTGCTTCGTTCGAATTCGAGCCCAGAATCAGGCGGTCGGGCCAGTTGAAGTCCTCGACCGCGCAGCCATCGGTGAAGAACATGGGCTGGGACACGATCGAGGCGCGCAGGCCCGCGTCGCTGATGGTCTTTTCCAGCGTCTTGGCCGTCCCGACAGGAACGGGCGTGACGATGGTGAGAATCGGAGGCTTCGCCGCGAGCCGCGCAATGCGCAATGCTACGTCGGCAAGACCCTCCGCCTTGTCTTCGGCCAGGAAAATTAACTGCGTCTTACGGGCGAACGATTCGATGTCGGTGGAGTAAGCGAGCCGGCCGGCGCGAACGTTGCGGCGGATGATCTCTTTCAGATTCTTTTCGAAGAAGGGAATATTGCCCTGAGCCATTTCGACCATGCGCGAGCGGTCCGGATGGCAGCAGGAGACGGGAGTGCCGAAATCCGCCAAACAGGCCGAAATCACTGTTCCGAGGTAGCCCGAACCGTAAACTCCGATCTGCATGTCATCTCCCGTCATTCTCGGAAACCCGCGCCAGAATGGGCATTTGGCGGATCTTCCGGATACGTTCCCTGTTCTTTATCTACAGGTCAGAAAGGGTCTTTTCAACGCACGGGAGTGAGATGTACCTAGGGCCATGGGCGCTCGGCCCGAGTAACTGGAAGTTGATTACAGAAGGTTTAGCGGGGGACCAGGGTGCGGCCAAGGGGAACCGGCGCCAGGTCGACCCAGCAGTTTTGGTCCTCTTCGCGGACGAAGGTCAGCTTTTCCAGCAGGATGCGGCGGCCCCCGGCATAACGATCCCAGCGCTCGCGGGCGAATTTGAAGGCCTCCTTCGCGGGCTGCTCGGCGCTCATCTTCACCAGGGTGATGTGGGGAATGTAGGGCCATTCTTCCCGGAATGCGAGGACTCCGGTATTTAAGCGGCTGTGCAGATCGCACAAGCGGGAGGCTTCCTCAACGCGGATGTAAACAGTGGGAGTCACGGGGATAAAGGTCTCCATGCTAGCCAGGCTGACAGCGAAGGGCTCTTCCTGGCCGCAAAGGCGATCGAGCAGCTGCAACGCTGCGTTTTCTGTGCCTTGCAACAGACGCGGGGGCAGGATGGTGAGATGGGCGGGCGTGTGCGGGAGATCGGGATGCAACTCGCGGCGGAGGTTCTCGACGAACTCTCCCGCCGGACTTTTCACATACGCCACCAACGCATAGCGCGGCTTTAGCATACCCGGTGAGTGATTATACCTTGCCGCCAAACGAGCAGGCACTGGCCGAATCCTTGCGCGAAATTGCGCGCCTGCCTTTAGGATGGACGCAGAGGAAAATTTCGCATAAATCCTTTACAGTCGGGACGTAGCGCACCTGCCTTGGGCGCACACAAGCCCGGTCTTTTCGCTCTCCTTTTTCTGACGGCTTTCCCGAAAAAACAATAACTTGGGGAATCTGCCTTTCGCTCAAAACAGATCTCCCGAAGCCCCAATCTGAGGGGTTCTGACACAGTTCTGCACAGCGGACTTGAACCAGAAGTATGCTGCCTGAATTACGTCGCGGCCAGCGATACTTGCATTCAATGCCACTCGCAAGGTCAGCCGCTTTCAATCGCACATCCCACACGCGCTAACACCCTCAATCCCGCGCACATGTCGTAACCGACCGAGTGGCAGCCGTCACAGAGCGGGCCGGTGGGACGATGCATGTTGTCGGGCGGATAAAACGCGGCCAGACCAGTCGCCTCCGGTCGGCGGCACCTGATATCTGCTCCACTTCTTGTTTACGACTTCCCACTGCACGGGCAGCGGAAAATAGTCGTCGCCGACTTTGGTGAAGTACCGCCGCTTCCACATGCTCCCATAAACGAAAGCAACTTGATCCTTGGAGAACTTGTACACGTTGTTGGTTGCGAGATCAGGGATGATTGCGTCAGGATGTTGGCGCGGATCACGGACGACATTGGCCATCGGTGTTTTCTGCCAAGGCTCGTAAATTTCCCTATGACACTTTTCGCAAGCTTCTGAGCCGACATAGTGTGCCGAAGCGGAAGCTTGCGTCCGCTGAAGCTGCTCCGGCTGCGTTAGGGGCCGAAGACTGCGAACATAAAGAACGAGTTTCCAGCTGTCGTCGTTCTGCACTTGATGTGGATTGCCCCAGGCAGGCATCCCGGTCAGCTCGACGCCATTTTCGATAATGTAGTGAATTTCGCCATCTGATAGTTTCTGTGTTGCCGTTGCGCGAAGGTCTGGGACGCGGGGATAGAGTGACTGTCCCACCGGCGTCAATCCGCTTCCATCATGGCCGTGGCAGGTTTGGCATCGATCAAGGAAGGCCTCCCGGCCCTCGTTGAGGCTCTGGGGCTAAAAGTCTAAAGGATCTCTCTCACGCCGCGCCCCATTTGGAATCGAGAAATCACGTGCTGCGCGGGCCAGAGTCGCCTCAAGACGCGAGGGCTGGTTTGTGGCACGAAACCCGCGATGAATGAAAAGCGCCGCACCGAGGGCTGCGACGAGGAAGACCAGCAACAATGCGAGAACAAACGCTTTCCACGCTTTCATGGCTCCCCCAACTTTACAACCTCGTGGAATGGTTTCGGCGGGGCAGCCATTCTCTCCTTGTCGACCAGCGTAGTCCGTACGCGGCTTTGCCCAAGAGACTCGTAGAGATCTTTTACTCAGCGAGTTTCGCGTTGCAACTTGAATTGGCGAAGCAACTGGAGCGTTGACGGCTACGATGATAGTGGACGAGTTCATCGCGATTGCACCGACACTCATCGGTAGTTCAACTCCCCACGGACGAAGAGACCTGCGGCAGCCGGGATAGCGACCAGGTGATAGCCTGCAACCATCCGAATTTGCTAGTCCTGCCTTTCTGCTTTCCAATGCTTCGTTCAGCCGCATAGGCGTGGGTCTCGGTATCGAGCAAGTCAAGCAGAGCGTTTGGGTTTCATATAGTCAGTTTAGATTCTGTCCGGTTTGGCTCCTCGGCCAACTCCATGCGTACCAGACGATGAGTGCTGTAAGCGTAATCTCAATTAGTCCAAAAAAAACGTAGAAGTGCCAAGCGCCCTTGATCGCCAAGATCATGACCAACGTGTACACGATGCCCAAAATGATGTTCATCCATCGATTTACTTGTGGAGGCAAAACGAGTGACAGGAACACCATAAGGCTCGGAATTGCCAGCAGCGCAGACATTCCCAATAGGACACCCTGCGTGATCGCACCGAGAGCCATCCTTCCACCGATCATTTCTTGCAATTTCCCGGG
>Ga0307478_10000062_pt1 | contig 129911 bp, 107 predicted proteins | sample atmos_gasesECM4C_2_FD_203713 | JGI IMG/M metagenome (GOLD analysis project Ga0307478, IMG submission 203713) | Hardwood forest soil microbial communities from Morgan-Monroe State Forest, Indiana, United States - atmos_gasesECM4C_05 | ecosystem: Environmental > Terrestrial > Soil > Temperate...
CACCGGCCGCGCCGGCGAGTCCGACCTCGCGCATCACCGTTTATTTCGCGCAGGGAACAGTCCTTGGCACCCAGACACAGGGCTGGACTGCGAACTTTAACGTTCAATCCAACATACCTGCCAACTAACGAAAACGAACCCAAGGCAGGGCGGGCATCCAGACAGGATGCCCGCCCTGTTTGGCGAAGCGAATCCTACCGAGACGAGGACAAGCCAAAGATGATTGACCGCAACACGATCTCAAAAGCAACCTCGATGCTGCTGACAGGAATTCTGGCCAGCAGCATTTTGATCTTGCCGGTTGAAGCGCAATCCCCCGCTCCAGCCGCAAAGCCTGTGGGTGCAGCGGGAGCTCCCAGCCGCAACCGGTCGTTTGAGCTGCCTAAGCGAGTCCAGGCATATTACACATCTGCCTGGGGAGTCGACGAGCTTGGCGTGAAGGCAGTCGAGTCGGGCGAAATCATTAAATTCACTTGGCGGGTAATCGACCCAGACCTGGCCAAGACGATCCACGACAAGAACATCGAGCCTTCTTTGATCGATCCCGAAGCCGGGGTAAAGCTAGTGGTTCCGGCCCTGGAAAATGTTGGGGTGTTGCGTCAGATGAGCACACCGATCGCGGGCAAATCCTACTGGATGGCATTCTCTAACCCAGGAAGAATGGTGAAGCCAGGGCACCACGTGATCGTGCAAGTTGGAACGTTTCACGCCGACGGTCTCATCGTCCAGTAGATATTAAGCTGCTTATTTACAATAGGTTAGATGTGCAAAAAAAGTGCGTGCAGCTTGACGTGGCGCAAAGATGCTGGCTCCCCATTGGTTTACTCTCTCTTTGGCCTGAAATCAAGAATCATAGATTCAAGCGAGGGTCTATACATGTCCCGAAAGTCGCTGTCAATTATTCTATCCTTGGCCTTTGCTGTTGCCATCGCTTCAGCGGCAGATAGCCCGGTATCCAAAGTTCAGCTTTCGGCGGTCGATATCGTGGCGAAAAACGTCGCCGCCCGCGGAGGCTTGCAGGCCTGGCGTGCGGTCCAGACGATGACCATGGAAGGGAAACTAGGAGCAGGAGGAAATCAACGTGCTACTCTTCCTGTGCCGGTACCGGAGTCGCCAGGTCACAAAGGAGGACCACAGACCGCGCCCTGGATCCAAAGGCGGCCTGTCGATGAGGTCCAGTTGCCGTTTGTGATGGATCTTGCGCGGCCTCGCAAGCAGCGGATTGAGCTCCAGTTCAACGGCCAGACTGCACTCCAGGTCTATGATGGCGCAAACGGTTGGAAACTGCGCCCGTACCTCAATCGACGCGACGTCGAACCCTTCAACTCCGATGAGTTGAAGAAGGCCTCCTGGCAAGCCGACTTAGACGGCCCCCTAGTTGACTATGCGTCGAAGGGCAGCCAGGTCGAGTTGGTCGGCATGGAGAAGGTCGAAGGGCGAGACAACTATAACGTCAAGCTCACCCTGAAAAGCGGAGAGTCCATGCATGTATGGATCGACGCCAAGACATTCTTGGAAACTAAGATGGAAGGGCAGCCTCGGCAACTCGACGGCACGCCCCATCCAGTCGAGGTCTACTTCCGGGATTACCGGGATGTGAATGGGCTCCAGATTCCTTTCCTGCTCGAGACAAAAGTTCTACCGGTACAAAAGACGGCGACAGGGTTGCGAGACATTCCGGTCCCGGTGGAACAGATCGTCATCGCTAAAGTCACGGTTAATCCCAAGCTCGATCCAGCGCTGTTCTCAAAACCGGATCCCGGACCTGCGCCCCAGACACGGCCGACTCCCGTCAAAATTCAGTAGGATTACTGGACACCGTAAGGCACCAGCCCACCGTTTTTTTGTCAGATGGATCTGATTGGTCGTCTGATAGAGCGGTTTGGTGCCAAGGTTTTTCTGGCTGTGACAATTAATGCAGTTCCGGCTTAGCATTTGACGGAACTTATCAGGGAAACAAGCGCGTATTTCGTCGAGATACCGCAGATGCGAGCACGAGCTATATTACCATACTGTAATCTAACGATTGCGATGCTATCCAGGGAGCGCATGCATACAAACCGGAGCAAACTTTACAGACAAATGCCGCATCTCAGGTCGGTGGGTGCGTCCAAATAGGGTCTCGAAGTTTGAGCGCGTGGGGCCGGGGGTGTGCGGTGTCGATTCACAATAATGCCTTGAAGCACGCACTGAGGATAGCTGTCGGTCTTTCACTTCTTGCAGGAGTTCTTCCAGTTGTCGGCTGCGGCAGGCTGTTTCCAAACAATGGCGGTTCGAATTCAGGCATTTCCGTCTTCATCACTTCAACGAAGAAATTCACAGCAATTGCGGCGGGAGGAACGGCCGTCACGTTGACGGCCCAGACTGTGGGCGACGCTAGCAATGCCGGCGTCGTCTGGACCCTGACAGCAAACGGCGCACCATGCGCTACTGACTGCGGTTTCCTGAGCGCGGTAACGCCGTTTAGCGTGATCTATACGCCTCCTGCAATAGCTCCCGCGTCCCCCACGAACGCGCCGAAGATCACTGCGACCGCCGCGGCCGACAGTACGCAGTCCGACTCGGATAGCTTTACGATTACCGCGTCCGGCATTACGGTGACCATCACGAATAAGGTTAACGCGGTGACCGCCGGTACCGTGGTTCCCTCGATCCTGTTCACAGCCAGCACAGCGAACGATCCAACGAATAGCGGAGTTGTCTGGGGCCTCGCGGCGCAGGGCGGCGCTTCGTGCTCTCCATCAACATGCGGCACAGTCTCCAGCTCGACGCTGACCTCCGCTACCTACCTGCCTCCAAGCTCTTCCGGAAACCAAGTGACCATCACTGCCACGTCCATCCACGACACATCCATATCTGACTCTGATACGTTTTTCACTATCAGCGGCCCAGTTAGCGGCTGCGCAGGTGCACCCGCGGGGAGTGAATCGCTGCTCAACGGCCGCTACGCCTTCTTCGCGCAGGGAACCTCCGTTATGGTAGCCAGCTTCGCCGCCGATGGAGCCGGGCATATCCAAGACCTTGGCGGTGGTGTCGGCGGCGAGATTGATATCAATGCCGGGAACAACGCGCAGCACTTCACTGTGATTCCTACAACCGCTAACCCCACCGGCTTTTACAGCGTCGGAAATGACCAAGCTACCGGTCTGGGGCCCGTGGGTTGTCTTTCCCTCTACACCTCTGGTGGAGCCACGATAATCTTTCGCTTCGCGCTCGGCAAAGTGATCTCCGGTGTGGCTACTGAGGGCCGCATCACCGAATATGATGACCAGTTCGGCGGCACTTCGACGGAGGGCACTCGCGCTTCGGGACCGATGCGCCTGCAGGATCCAACTGCCTTTGCGAGCGGAGACACCAGCCGCCTGCAGAACAACTACGCGTTTGGCGTCGGCGGCAGCGAGAGTCCGCATGCCGTGGTGGTGGGGGCGTTTGTGCTGAATCCCGCCACCGGGTTGATCACTAACAGCGATTTTGACTCTGATGATTTGAACGCAGCCCTCGTGCAAAGTGATGTGCAGGGCAGTATTGGCTCGATCGGATCGGTCTCCACGAAGACTGGCCGTGCCATTTTCACCTTCACGCCGGAGAGCCCAGCCGTGTGGCCAAACAGCCTCAGCCAGACGCAGGCCGCGCTCTATGTGGTGAACTCGAGCGAGCTGTTTCTCGCGACCATCGATCCCACCCCCTCGGTCGTCGTTGGCGGCGCCACGCCGGTATTCCTGTACGCAGGGCGCGCCATAGCCTCAGGCGGGGGTTTTTCAGCATCGTCGATCTCAGGAAATTTCATCCTGCATGAAACCGGCTCGCTCGCGCCCAGCGCGTGCAACCAATGCGCCGACGTGAGCCTTGGGCTGCTGACCTTCGCAAGTGGCAATTCTTCTGTTTCCGGCACGATCTTTGAATACAGCGCCAAGAATGGCCCCATCACCACTACGCTGCCTGGCAGCTCAACCTATGCTGTAAGCTCGATGTTCGGGCGAGTCACGCTCACTGGAACTGGCGTCACACACCCGCCTGTTTTCTATCTCGCCCAGCCGACCCCCTCAACAGAGCCGATTCACGCATTCGTCGGCGGTACCGATCCCGCAGCCGTCGCCGGCTCTGGGCTGCTCGAGCCTGGAGCCAGTACGGTTGTCGCCACCGCGACTCTGACAGGGAACTATTTCTTCGGAGACGAAGACGATCCCGACGACCCGACGATCAATAATAGGGTCGGCGTACTCAGCATCTCTGGCACAGGCGGTATAACTGGGAGCCAGTTCACGAGCGGACCCACCACTCCAGGTCTGCTCTCGTTCGCGCCCGTGAGTATCACCGGGGTTTTGATCGACAATGCCAACGGGTTCGGCACCGGCAACGTTGGTACCAACACCGTGGCGATCACCGACGGCTCGAAGCTCTTCTTCATCAACGAAACGTCGGGCACGCCAGCCAGCATCACCGTCGTCGAACCTCAATAGAGTTTTGTGCTTGCGCCCTTTCTCTACATTTGTCGAACAGGCCGCGAACCCAGCGCACGAGCCGAGTGAGAATCTCTCACCTGTGGTCGTGAGTCCGTGGCTGGAAGCCGCAAGGAAGCTCGTCACAATCTGGGCGCGATAAGCAGAGTCGTGTAGGGCATTCGCTGTATTTGTGCGATTTGTGCACAGGCGAACAGATTTTCTGCTGTTTTTACTTGACATCGGCGTCAATCAGAGGCATTTAGTTAAACTGCTTCTTACCCCGGAGTCGGAGAATTCAAGCCCTAGTGGAACCTGCAGCGGTAGTCATTTAAGTAGTTTCTGGCGCACCAGCCGCGCCAGCACGGCCCATCGCGTCCCCGATAGGTACGTGTGAGTTCAAGTAAAACAATTCGGGTGTTCGTTGCTGAATCCTGCCGCATGGCAAGCGAGCTGATTGAGACGGCGTTGAATAGGAGCCGTCAAGGGTTCGAAGTCCAAGCTCTGTCGATCGGGTCCTCCGAAACAATTCGACAGCTACAAAAGATCAAGCCTGACGTCACCGTGCTCAGCAGCGATCTCGAGGACGGACACTTGACGGGCTTTCGAGTCTTGCACCAACTACGGGAGGCTGAGTCGAAGATCCCTGTTGTCATGCTGCTCGATTCGGCGGAACGTGATCTTGTCGTTGATGCCTTTCGCGGTGGCGCTAAGGGCGTTTTCAGCCGGGAGGATTCGGTCAGCGCATTTCCAAAGTGCATCACGGCTGTGCACAGCGGTCAATTCTGGGTCAACAACTTCCAGCTGCAATTTCTGTTTGAACTGATTATGCGCCTGAGTCCGGTGTCAACCGTTAGTCCGGGAGGCATGGCGTCATTGACGGGCCGCGAGCGGGAAGTGACGCGGTTAGTAGCTGAAGGGATGAGGAATGAGGAGATTGCCTGCAAGCTCGGCATTTCCGAGCATACAGCCAGGAACTATCTCTCCCATATCTTTGAGAAGCTGGGCTTATCGAGTCGCGTGGAGCTAGCTCTTTACGCGCTAAGCCGATGAATTGGCTGTTCTAAAACTGTCGCGACTCGTGGGCAGAGACCGCTCCGAGAGATCGCCTGATCCGGTTACGGTCAAAAAACGTTTCGTTTTTGATTCTGAAGATCGAATGGTAGCGCTCGGGCTAGGGACTTTTGTACCGTCACCATCAGTGACATTCGTCACCACTTTTGAGGTGACAAGTCACATGGGGCTCTGACGGTGCCGGTTCGTACCGAGCGAGGACAACCCGCCAAAGACCAGCGCCGGTCCCCACAAGAAAAGATGAACCCGATGTCCTGTCATGAAAAGTGACCTTTTGCTTCTTGTGTTGCAGCCCGCCAGGGTTTAATTTCACACGCGGTTTTGAAAGAAATGGCAGAAGCGTTCGCAGGGCGCACAGAAATTGCCGCAAGGGGTGAACACTTGGCGGAGTTAAGACACGCTGTGCGCTACCCGATCAAGGCTCCTGTCGTTTTTGCTTGGCAAGGTCCCGTGCGCTGGCTGAAAGGGGACGGGATTACGCGAGACATTAGCGGGAAGGGCGCATACATTCGAACGTCCACATGTCCCCCAACCGGGGTCACCGTGGAGATTGAGATTTTTCTGCCTCCGGTCGCCGTTGGCGGGAAATCGCTGACAGTTGCCACTAGCGGTCAGGTGGTTCGAGTCGAGCAGCCGGCGGCAAGCGAGACGCATGGCGGATTTGCAGTCCTTGGTGACGGCTTCGGCATTGTTTATTTCGCGAGCAAGACGAACTAGCGCCAATCGCAGGTTAGACAGGGCGTTGAATGACCGAGCGCGATTTCGAAAGATCCTGGAGCGCAAGGTTTTTGGAGGGAATGGGCAAGCGCACACGGGTTTCAATGATCTTGGAAGAATTGAGCCCCGGATCGGGAGGAGTACACAGACTTACCGTCAAAGACAACTAAAGGAACAACACCGTGCAAAGGGCAAGGAGGCTGCCCGGCAGGGCGATCAATTAGGGAGGTAATTCCGGCACGCAGGGTGCGATCAATTATTTATTGTGACTCGCGCTTAAAAACCAAAACAGGAGGAACAAGAAATGAGAAAATTGGTTCTAGCATTGACATTGACTCTGCTTGTCGCGGTATCGCTGTTCGCGCAGTCCACGTTGGTCAACGAAACGTCCACGTCCATGTCGGGCGTAACCTACACTCCACTCACGTCCACGGGGCACTTCGCGGACGGCACGTACGTCACAACCATGCTGGCGAAGGGCTACCTAAACGAGCAGGAAGTCATTGTTGAGGTAGCGGGTGAACCGGGGCCATCTTACTTGTTCCTACCTATCACGTATACCGTCACATCGCAGTTTAGCGTGTACACAGTCAATGTTGACCCTTTCAGCGTCGCCACCCAATATGGGCACACCGTCAACGTAACGCTGCTCACGTACCAGTCGCGGCTCACGCCACACCGCGGGAGCGACGGGGCCCATAGCTGGACGTTCCTGGGTGGAACTGAGGATGTAACGATACGGTGAGGAGCCATGACCCAAACCCGAACTGCATGAGATTTGCGTGAGACTGGCCGAGAAAGGCTGTAACTGTAGGCACAACCATCCGCATACCCCTGACTGCACAGCGGCCGCCTTCGAACCTGTGTTGTGGGCGCTCGTGGAGGCGCTGGAGCCGTTCACCACATGCTGCATGTTATAGGTAACTAAAAGGAGGTAAGGTGCTCAAGCTCTTGGGGATTGCGACGTTCGCACTGACCATCGGGGCGGCCGTCACTATGTACATTACCCGACCGCGCCCTCTGCCAGCTGCTTCCACCGATACCTGCGGTGTCTCCATCCGCGATCCGCGCTTTGTCTGCACCTGTCGCGCCACTGTGCCGGGGCATATGGAAGCAGTGTGTGAATTGTTTATGGAGCCTGCCATGGGCCCGGATGAGTTCGTGGAACAGAGAGGGCCGTTGACCCGATTTTACTTGCTCTACGTCGCTTCCGGCAGTGTGACTTACAGCATCGCAAACTAGTTTTTTCTGAAATCGGGCCCACTCGTCAGGCGGATCACAACCGGCAGCAGCCGCCACGAAGCTGCAAGGAGAGACTGATATGAGAAGCAGAGGGATGTTGATTCTAATCGCCGCATTGGCATGCATTTTGCTGACTGCGGGGACGCTGTCGGCTCAAAGCGCCCAATCCAACATGACAGTTACGCATCCTTCTGCTTTTGCTGTTTCGCCACCGTTGTCGCAGATCAGTCAGCAGGCTTTGCCAACAGCTCCGACCATCGTTCCCCTGCGGAGTCAGCTTCGTCCCATGGCGCCTGGCGGAGCGGCCGCAGCCAGGCAGCCAGACGACGCGCTGCAAACCACGGCTGGAGATCCCCTTGAACTTGACGACGACGGCGGGGGAAAGGCGCACTTTCCAGGTGTGGGAGCCAATGGTTACGCGCCTTCGGACGCAAATCTGGCAGTAGGGCCAAACCACGTTGTGCAAATGGTGAACACAGAGATTGCGGTCTACGACAAGAGCGGGAACATACTCCCCAACTATCCGCAGACCATCGGCTCCCTGTTCGCCAAGCTCGGCGGAGGCTGCGCGGGAGAGTGGGGCGACCCAATCGCTCAATACGACAAGACGGCTGATCGCTGGCTGATCAGCCAGTTGGGAAGCTTCAGCTCTCCGTATCTCTGGTGCGTCGCCGTTTCCACAACGAACGATCCTACCGGTGCCTACTACCTCTACTCCTACAGTTTCGACAATTTCGAGAATCTTGGCGCCAACTTTTTGCCCGATTACCCCAAAGTTGCGGTCTGGCCCACCAGCACGAATAGCGCTTACCTCGCCACTTACAACCTGTACACAAATGGAGCGTCCGCTTACGGGGCGGCTCTCTGCGCTTATGATCGCGCCGCGATGATCGCCGGGGCTCCGAGCCCGGCTTCGATTTGCGCTACAATCTACCTTGACATCAGCTTTCTCCCCTCTGACCTGGATGGTTCGACCTTGCCACCCGCTGGCTCGCCCGCCTATTTCCTGACTTGGGAGACTGCGACCACGCTGAGGTACTACGCCATGTCGCCGAACTTCGCCAACCCCGGCAGTTCCACGCTAAGCGCCGCCACCGACATCCCTGTGGCCGCTCTCAGCTTGGCCTGCGGTGGCGGAACCTGCATCCCACAAGCCAACACCACACAGCAGCTCGATTCCTTGGGCGACCGAGTGATGTACCGCATGGCGTATCGCAACTACGGCGACCACGAGGCCATGGTGGTGAGCCAGGCAGTCACAGCAGGATCGAGCGTAGGAGTCCGATGGTATGAGCTGCGCCCGCTCAACGGCGCATTCACCGTATATCAGCAGGGCACGTTCGCTCCGGATTCCAACTACCGCTGGATGTCAAGCGCAGCTATGGATCAGGCTGGCGATATCGCGATAGGTTACAGCGTCTCGAGTAGCACCATGTTCCCTGCGATCCGCTATACCGGTCGATTGGCGTCCGACCCGCTTGGCGCGATGAGAAGTGAAAACAGCCTCCTCGAAGGGACTGGTTCGCAGGTCGGCCTGTCCCGGTGGGGTGACTACAGCGCCATGCGCATAGACCCGAGCGATGACTGTACCTTCTGGTACACGAACCAATATGTGCCAAGCACCGGCTCGTTCAATTGGGCCACTTTCATCGGGTCCTTCAAATTAAGCGCCTGCAGTGCGCCGGCGGGGGACTTCTCAGTCTCCGGGTCGCCGGCGTCGCGGGCTGTGGTGCAGGGCAGTCCGACTAGTTACACAGTCACGGTGTCTCCCTCTGCGGGGTTTACTGGCGCCGTGACCTTGAGCGCGAGCGGGTTGCCGTCCGGCGCGACTGCCACGTTCAGCGCGAATCCGATCAATGGCGGCTCCGGGAACTCCACCATGGGCGTCACCACCAGTTCGAGCACGCCAACCGGAACTTATACGTTGATAATTACCGGTACCGAAAACAGCGGGAGTCTCACCCACACCGCGACGGTCACGTTGATTGTGAACTCGTCGCCGGATTTCTCCATCTCAGCCACTCCGGGTTCGCGGACGCTCACCGCGGGCAATTCGACGACTTACACCGCGACGGTCACTCCGTCCGTAGGCTTCAACAGCAGCGTGGGCTTGACTGCCGCTGGACTCCCCTCGGGGGCCACCGCCTCATTCAGTCCGAATCCGATCAACGGCGGCTCTGGTAACAGCACCATGAGAGTCACCACTAGTTCGAGCACGCTCACCGGAAGCTATACCCTGACAATTACAGCAACCAGTGGGAGCAATACCCAGTCCACAACCGTTGCGCTGGTCGTCAACTCGTTCTCCATTTCCGTCTCGCCGTCTTCGCAAACCGTCACGCCAGGCAACACCACCACCTACACCGTGACCGTGAGCGCGATTAACGGCTTCAACGGAACGGTGTCACTGAGGGCTCGCAATTTGCCGTCTAATTCGAGCGCCAGTTTCAACCCGAGTTCCATCAGAGGCAGCGGAACTTCCACAATGACCGTAACGACCACCACATCGACAACAATCGGTACCTTCAATGTGGGAGTCAGGGGCTCCAGCAGCAACCTAACTCTTACCAGCACTGTGATGTTAGTCGTTCAATAGAGGGCAAAGGATGTTGCTCAGCACGGCGATTGATTTGGGGACGACGATTCCGGGCGCACGATGTGTGATCAGTTATTGTCACTGTGCGCTTGGCTACGCAATAAGAGCGGTCGGTAAGGAACCAGAAGCCGAATCGGCACTGCAAACTATCATAGCCGAGTGGCCCTGGTTATCACGACAATTCTATTTCTGCGGTGAAGTTGAGTACAGCGCAGAGCAAGTAATCTCAATCCTGTTTTCTGAAGTTGAACACGGTGAAAGAACAATGCAATCGCTTGTGGATTGGGTCCGCTCCGTTGAGCCTCCCGGTCCCACGCCTGTCACAAAGGATAACACCGTAGAAGTGAAAGGGCAGGCTCGGGGTGAATTGTTCGAACTGGAGGAAGTAACGGGAGATGTTTAACTGAACGCCAAGATTAGGACTTAGGTGCCGGTTCTCCGCACATGCTACTGAAAAGGGAGACGTAAGGGTGCTCAAGCTCTTGGGGATTATAACGTTTCTGCTGACCATAGGGGTGGCTGTCATTATGTGGATCAGCCGGCCGCGGCCTCTGCCGGCCACTTCCACCGATATCTGTAGTGTCTCCATCCGCGACCCGCGCTTTGTCTGCACCTGTCGCGCCACTGTGCCGGGGCATATGGAGGCAGCGTGTGAATTGTTTATGGAGCCTGCCACGGACCCGGATGAGTTCGTGCAACAGAGAGGGCCGCTTCTCCGCCAGTAACCCGGAGGGAGTAATGAAAGGGATGTTTTTGTCGGAGGCGGCCGGAGGAAGGGATCGGACGCGGCAGCGCCTCGGCCCATTCGTCGTCACCAGGGGCCGGAATTGAACGGGCACGACTCTTCGCCAAACGTCTCTGCGAAAGACATTACTGCCGTGTTTGTAGCAGGCCAGCACTAGAGGGAGCTTAGAAGGTAAAATCTATGAGGAGGAAAAGGAACATGAAACACGCATTCTGGGGCCTCGTAATCGCACTTTCGCTAGCAGCGCCGAGCTTTGCTCAGACGACGCCCGCCACTGGCACCATCGCTCTGAAGCAGATAGGAGAAGGCTCCGGTTCAACCACATCGTACTTTACCTGCTACATTTGGGTAACGCTTACGGACGATGATGGCGCAACCCATGCTGTGCTGCTTGAGATTTCAGAGACGCCATCATTCCGTGGCGCGTGGCTGATCGATGGCCCCATCAGGACGTCCTATGCTGTCACGTCGTTCAACTGGCTTCCAAGCGGCAACACGGGCGTAATAGTGGCGCACCTACACAATGGGAGTGAGCCGATAACTGATATTCAGATCGACTCGCTTACGTACGTGACGACGAAGCCATGTGGGAGCTGCAATCCGCAGACTTCGTTTAAGAGCCTGACCGGGACGTATTCGTATACACAGGACTGAGGGGAGCTTCGTAGCCAAGGACAGGAATGCGCAATGAGTGAAGGGCAGCGACCGCATATCGAATGCGCCTTTTCGCGACGAAGGCGTGCCCTGTGAGCAGGGGAACAATGCACTGCACCGCCGTCTCTCGAAAGCTGCCCTTGTCGTCCCGGGCTCCGAGAAGGGAAATCGCCAACGTCCTTATCTTCGCCTTGTAGGTTGGAACGCTACCCACGCTACCCCGATCGTTAGCAAGGGGAGAATTACTATCACCTGAATCTTGATGGGTAGAAACAGGCGGAATTACGAGAATAGGGGACCAGTCTCACTGAAGGGGTAGGTGTAGCGTTTTGCTCTCAGTGCGTAATATACCGTGGGTCGGTTCGTTAGAACCGACCCCAGACCGATCCTTCGTTGTCTGCAGAGGCTGTTACGGACCCTTCGGAGTCGTCGGGCTAGTCGCCGGTGGGATTCTCGGCGGGTGAGCGCGGGACGAGGGTCAAGCCGGTCAGGGGTTTCTCCTCGTACTCGCCGGGTTTTTGCAGCTTCTTCACAACCGTGTTCCAGCGCCACACTTCGTAAATCGCCGGGTAGACCAGCAGCTCAAGCAGGAACGAAGTGAAGATGCCGCCGACCATTGGCGCAGCAATGCGCTTCATTACGTCGGAGCCGGTGCCGGTCGCCCACATGATCGGGAAGAGTCCGATGCAGGTGGTGGCGAAAGTCATGAACTTGGGACGGAGGCGCTTGGCGGCGCCGTGGACGATGGCTTCGCGCAGATCGGCGAGGCTTTGCAGACGGCCTTCTTGCTTTGCATCTTCGTAGGCGAGATCAAGGTAGAGCAGCATGAAGACGCCGGTCTCGGCGTCAATTCCCAGCAAGGCAATCAGTCCGACCCAAACTGCGGCGCTCATATTGTAGCCGGCGGCGTACAGGAACCAGATCGCGCCCACGGCCGAGAAGGGAACTGCCAGCAGGACAATCATCGTCTTGGGCATCGAGCCCGTGTTGAAGTATAGGAGCATGCAGATCAGAACGAGCGTGATCGGCACAACGAGCTTGAGCCGCTCTTTGCTCCGCTGCATCGTTTCGTATTGCCCGCTCCAAGAGAGGGAGTAGCCGGGGGGCAATTTCAAATGCTGCAGGAGCTGGTTTGCTTCGTTAATGTAGCTTTCAGGATCGCGTCCCGCGATATCCACGTAAACGTAGCCTGTGAGGAGACCGTTTTCGTTGCGGATCATGGCAGGTCCGGTCGCAGTGTTGATTTCCGCTAAGTCGCTCAAGGGTAGCTGCCGCTGGCCACCTGCCGGAACAGGAATGCGCCCAAGCGCGCCAAGATCGCTGCGGAAATCGCGTTGGTAGCGAACGTTCACGCGGTAGCGTTCGCGACCGAGCACTACGGTGCTGACGTTATCGCCGCCGATGGCGTTCTCGACGACCCTTTGCGCATCTTCAACGCTGATGCCGTAACGCGCGAGCTGCTCTCTGTCCCATTGCAGGTCGAGGAAGTAGCCATCTGCTGTGCGCTCAGCCAACACAGCGCGCGTCCCTTTTGCTTGCTTCAATTCATTTTCGACTTCCGCGCCAATTTCCTGAATTTGTTTCAGGTCCGCGCCAGAGATCTTCAAGCCAATAGGCGTCCGCATGCCCGTGGAGAGCATGTCGATGCGCCCCCGGATCGGCATCGTCCAGGAGTTAGTGACCCCGGGCAGCTTCAACGCCGCGTTCATTTCGCTGACCAATTCTTCGGTCGAGATCGTGTCCGTCGTGATGTGGCGGAAAATTCCCTTCGCCCATTCCGGCGACCACGATGAATACCAAGTATCTACATGACGCCAGGACGAATGCGGCTTCAGAATAATCACAGTCTCCAGCATTGAGAGCGGAGCCGGGTCTGTTGCAGATTCCGCGCGTCCTGCCTTGCCGAGGACGCGATCCACTTCCGGAAATTGCCGGATGATACGATCACTCACCTGAAGCAACTGCTGCGCCTGGCTAATGGAGACGCCCGGCAGCGTCGTAGGCATGTATAAGATCGCGCCTTCGTCGAGAGGCGGCATGGCCTCGGATCCCAAGTGCATGTAAACCGGCACAGTGACGATAATGATTGCCGCCGCCGCGCCGATGACGAACCACTTCCAGCGGAGCGTCCAGCGCACAACCGGCTCGTAAACACTCATCAAACGGCGGCTGATGGGGTTGGACTCTTCGGGCTGCACTTTGCCAATCAGAACGGCATTGAAAGCGCGGGATAGCCACTTGGGCTCAAAGGTGAAGCGTTCCACTCGCGTCAGCAGCAGCCGCAACGCCGGGTCCAGCGTGATCGCCAGGATGGCGGCGACGACCATTGTGAGGGTCTTTGTATAAGCGAGCGGCCTGAACATCTTGCCTTCTTGTGCTTGGAGCGTTAGAACCGGCAGGAAGGAGACAGCGATCACAAGCAATGCAAAGAACGTTGGCCCAGCGACTTCCTTGATTGCGCCGACGATGACATCCCGGCAATCGCCCTGACGACCGCCCTTTTCCCACAGCTCGAGTTTCTTGTGAGTTTGTTCGACAACGACGATGGAAGCGTCAACAAGCTCGCTGAACGCGATCGCCAGTCCCGCCAGGGACATGATATTGGCGCTCATGCCCATCATTCGGAACGGAATGAACGAGAGCAGGACCGCGATCGGCATGGTTGCGATCGGGATGGATGCGCTGGGGAAGTGCCGCAGGAAAATCAGAATGATGAGGGCGACTGTGATCACAACCTCGATGATCGTGCCCCTGACGTTGCTGATCGTGTTGTGGATCAGTTCGGAGCGGTCATAAACCGGAACGAGTTTCACTCCCTCGGGAAACCCAGGCTCGATCTCTTTGATTTTTGCCTTGACCCGGTTGATTACGTCGAGCGTGTTCTCACCGCTGCGCATGATGACGATGCCGGAAACAACTTCGCCGTTCCCGTCCATCTCGGCGAGGCCGCGCCGCAGGTCCGGCCCCATGACCACCTGACCCACGTCCTTGATTCGAATCTGCGAGCCTGTGTCGGTAACGCTCAGCGGGATATTTTCGAAATCCTCGAGCGAGCGCGCGTAGCCGCGCCCGCGAACCATGTACTCCGTGCCGCCAAATTCGAGCAGTCGTCCGCTGGATTCGTTGTTGCCGTTGCGGACAGCGTCGACTACCCGGCTCACAGGAATGCCGTATGCGCGCAAACGATTTGGGTCGAGGTTTACCTGATATTGTCGTGTATAGCCGCCGATTGGGGCAACTTCGGCTACGCCCGGCACCGACTGCAGGTAGTAGCGCAGATACCAATCTTGATACGAACGCATCTCCGCGAGGCTGTGCTTGCCCGATTTATCGACCAGGGCGTACTGAAACACCCAGCCAAGCGAGGTGGCATCGGGGCCGAGTTCCGTCTTCACACCTTCCGGCAAGCGGGGAAGAACGCTGGAGAGATACTCCATCGTTCGCGAGCGCGCCCAGTACAGGTCGGTTCCATCCTCAAAAATGACGTACACGTAGGAGTAGCCGAAGTCGGAGAATCCGCGCACCGTCTTGACCTTCGGCGCTCCGAGCATTGCGGTCACGATGGGGTAGGTGACCTGATCCTCGACGATATCCGGGCTCTTGTCCCAATGCGAATAGATGATGACCTGTGTGTCGCTCAGGTCGGGCGTGGCGTCGAGCGGCATGGTGACCATCGCCCACCATCCGCCAACGCACGCGATGGCGACGATCACCAACACCGCTAGTTTGTGTTCTACGCAGTAGTCGATGATCCGATTAATCATTACTGGTGCCCTGGTTCTTGCTGGTTGAACCGGCTGGATTGCTTGCCACCTTCTTCGGCATTTGCTTCTCTTGAGCCATGTGCCGGGGCATTTGCATCGGCGTCCGCATGCCAGGCTGTCCTGGTGGGGCCGGCTTGGACGTTGCGGCGCCCGGTGACTTCAGCCGGCTTTCTGAATCAACGAGAAAAGTGGCCGCGACGACGACCTGTTCACCCGGTTGCAGCCCGCGAAGGATTTCCACGCGGTCGCCGTAGTGCCATCCCGTTTCGACCGCGCGGGGCTCGAAAACTCCTTCGCCATGCGCAACGTAAACGCGCGCGATCGCTCCGGAGTCAACCAGGGCGTCGACCGGCACAGTGATTGCTGCGGGAAGTTGGACCGTTAGGTCCACATCAGCCAACATTTCGGGCCGCAACACGAAATTGGGGTTATCAGCCTCCAAACGAAGCTTGACGGTTCCGCCACCGGTCTCCGACTGCGGCAGGCTGGCGGCGATGTGCGCGGGCAACCGGCGGCCTTCCTCTCTCAGAACAATCTCAGCGGAATTGCCGGGGCGCAGGTAAGGCGCGTCCTGCTCAAAGACCTCAGCTACGATCCATACCTTGCTCAGGTCTACGATGCGGTAAAACTCCATGGTGTGTTCAAAGTGCTGACCCGCCGTGATATTCCGGGCAAGGACAAATCCGTCCGCCGGAGCCACGATTTCGACACTATCGGGGAGATCTCGGGTCTCCGCGATGCGCTTTATCTGCTCGTCACCCATGCCGAGGTTACGAAGGTGGTCGGTGTAGCCCTTGATGCTGCGCACCCCTTCCTTGGCGATCGTGCCGCCCCAGTCCGGAGTGAAACGGGCCCCGTCCTTGCCTACGGTGCCCGGCACGCGCTCAGTGGCTGCCAGGAATCCGGAAGCCGCTGCCAGAAAGTCAGGGGAATAAAACGTTGCCAATTTCTGGTTTTTCTTGACTTGCATTCCAACGGAATCATCGAAGGTTTCACGAATGAAGCCGTCAACGTAGGCGTTGAGGTTGTAAACGCGAGTATCTTCTGGAGCCACGCGGCCCACGACATGGATTGTGTGAGTGGCTCCGCCTTTCTCAACTGGAGCAACACGGATTCCGAGGAGTCGCTGTGTGGCCACATCAATGCTGACGGCACCACCCGGCAATTCTGCCAAGGGCGAGACTGTCGCGCTGATTTCGTCGGAATAGACCGGTTTCAAAGGCATTCCACAATCAGGAGCGATTCCCGGTTTGTCAGATTTGTAGGAGGGATGCATGGGGTCCACGTAATAGAGCACGTGTCGCCCCGCCTTGCTGGTGGAATGCGAACTCGGATACAGCCGGCCGAGTCCATAGGACGCCGCTATTGCGGCAACCACAACAACTGCCAGGCTCATTCGCCGCATCTGGCTTGTTCCCCTTTCCATTGATTCATTTCTCGATCGGGTGCGGTCTCCAATAAAGCCTTCATATCGTGGTGGCTACGGCACCAATTGAGCGGGACCTGCGCGAGAAGAGCCCTCTCGAATTCACACGTGGAACTCAAGGACTATCATCTCGGTTTTGACGTATTTTGTCTTTGCGCATGCGCAAACGCAGAATCGCGAGGCTTGGCAATCCTTTGTATCTCATACGATTACGGGCTTCGGGCCCGGAATTGCTCTGTTGCCCTGCCAGCGACCGGAGAAGTACATTTCGCTGCGTACTGCGGGGGAATACGCTTGGCTGCGAGCCATGAGCGTCGCCAGCCCAAAGGTCGGCTCAATCTGTCCAAAACCTACCACGATGGATGCCTCGCCCCAAAAAAGTCGCAGGACAAACCTGTACCACTTGCACCTGACAGCGGCAACGCGTTGCGATCACCTCATTTGCTGGTGAGACTTGTCCTTGGACCGAGGCCCTTCGAGTCCCGTTTCCTGAAAATTCCGCGCCTGTAACTGAACCAGGATGCGGCGAAATGAAATTCTCCTTTTTCTCGCAAGGCCTTCATTTCCTCAGATTTCTTGCTGCGCAAAGTTCGAGTCCGGGTCGTGCTGTATTTGCTTCGTGCGATGAAGAATTGCTGAGTGAACCACGACTCTCATCGCGGCGTCAGGCCAGGGCTGTCACTCAAGTTGGCACGAGTGGTCAGCTGGCGCGGGGCCGCGGGTGCTATGTCCCTTATCTGTCCCTGTGAACAGTAGCGAGCCGACCTTCCCCGGCGTAATTTCCCCCGTGCGGCGAAAACACCGTGACCTGAGATTGCTCGTGAGGGCACTCGGGGGGAGAAGCAAGCGCTGACTCAGGTCACTCGAGGAGGGCAAGCCGCAGAGTTTACATTCGGGCCAGGGAGAAACTAAATTGAAATTCAAACAATCTTCGATAGTGGTCTCATTCATTGCCGTTCTTGCCGTCATAATTTGTTTGCCGTCTTCAGCCAGCGCATACGGGGGCGGTATCTCCGGCGTTTCTGGGAAGAACGGCTCGACCTGCACCATGTGCCACAGCTCAGGCAGTGCGGTGCCGATAGTCAGTATCAGTGGGCCGACGACGGTCACTTCCGGCTCAACTAATTCCTACACCCTGAATAATAATGGCACCCCAAACAGCGGTCTGGATGTCGCAGCAACGCAGGGAACTTTTACGGCGGGATCAACTACACAAATAATGAGCGGTGAGATCACCCAAATGAGGTCGCTCAGCACGACGCCTCTGAGTTGGACGTTCAATTGGACAGCGCCTACAGTTACCAGCGCCACCACGGTAACGATGTACGGAACCTCTATCTCTGGCGGCTATGGCGGATCCACGGGCAGCACTACGCTGGTCATCACCGTAAACCCGGCGTCGGCGCCACCGTCTTCCATCTCTGCAAGTACAGCCATGCTGACGTTTAACTACCAGCAAGGGTCATCGGCACCTGGCTCTCAGCCAATAATGGTCAGCGGAAGTCCGACCGGTCTCGCCTACACAGCGGCAGCCTCCGGAGCGTCTTGGCTATCAATCGACTCTACGAGCGGCAAGGTTCCAGGAATGATCAATGCTACGGCGATCCCGGGAACTCTGATGCCAGGCACTTATAGCGGCGGCAAGGTGACGATTACTTCGAGTGGCGCAACCGGCAGTCCCCAGGTCGTCAACGTCACGCTGGTGATTACAGCTGCCACAACGACCTCTTCATTGACGGCCTCACCCTCGTCATTGCATTTCTCCTATACCCGCGGCGGCGCCGCACCTTCGCCGCAGACCCTGAATATAGGTGCCACGGGCAGTACGTCGCGTAGCTTCACGGCGTCGTACTCGGGCGGCACCTGGGTCACTCTAAAACCGGCGACTGGAAACACTCCAGGCATGATCGCAGCTTCAGCGAATCCGGGAACGATGTCCTCTGGAACCTACAACGGCACCATCAGTATCAGCGCGAATGGTGCCACCACCATTACAGTACCTGTGACGCTTACCGTCAGCGGCTCCGGCGGATCGGGCGGCGGGACTAGTTCGATGTACGTTCAGCCGCGCGTCCATGACAGCAACTCGTCGGGTGGCGTGAGCGCCCAGTGGGTTGACGGACTCGGTTATGGTAACGGCCGAGCTCTGGTGCTTTCGAAGAATGCCAACGCGTCTGCTGGCTCGTGGGCAGGAGCAAGCATTCTGAACGTCTCGGGCACTTCACTCGGTGAACTTGGCTTTGACTATCGTGTCGGCAGCGAGTGCACCACTACCTCGCCACGCTTCGTCGTGGTTACGACGGATGCGGTAACCCACGTTGTGGGCGGCTGCAGCACCGGAACAGAACAATCCAACACGCCTGCCATGGGTTGGGAACGCATTCGTTACAACCTCGACAAGGCAAATCCACCGATTACTCCGGGTATGTCAGTCCAGAGCATCACGCTGGTCATGGATCAGGCGCCGGGATCCGTGTCGGGTGTCTCAGGCGGCTTCGCTGTAATCGACAACATCGACATCAACGGAACCCTGATCACGGGCGGAACCAACCCCAACCCAAGTCCCAACCCTAATCCTCCGCCACACGATGACTAAATGAAACGTTTCGGGCCGGGCAGCCGTGAAGATGCGGCTGCCCGGCCTGAGTTTATTTGCGGGCCAAAGTCTTCACAATGCACGAAGCCTGTGAAAGCGTCGCCAGCGGACACTCTAAAGGCCTAAAGGCCCAAAGATCAATTCAAGCAGAATGGGGGGGGAATTTCATGTTCGGAAAAACGCACAACGGACAAGCCAGCGCAAATCGAAATCATTCCATCAGCGATAAGTTTTATAGTGCCCGGATTGTCGAACGGCGCAATATTTCGGACGACCTCCTGGTGATGCAGCTTGACCCGGGCGGAGACTTCCAGTTTGTGCCGGGCCAATACGCGACCCTGGGCGTCCTGACTCCGGAAAAGCATCACGAGCGCGCATATTCGATCGCTTCCGCGCCTCATGAGAAGTTCATGGAATTTTTCATCGAGCTGGTTCCGCAAGGCGAACTAACGCCGCATCTTTTTTCTCAGAGAGTCGGGGACGAACTTACGCTACGTAAGAGCGCGCGGGGCCGCTTCACTCTCGACAGGGCCAGCGGTCGCCCAAACCATCTCCTTCTTGCGACCGTGACTGGAGTTGCTCCCTTTGTTAGTTATGTCCGGTCTCTGTACCAGAAGTGGAAGAACGCGGAGTTCATCGGCGAAGAAAGGCTTTATCTGCTGGAGGGCGCCAGTGGTGCGATTGAGCTGGGTTATCGCGAAGAACTCGAGCGACTCAGCGAGGACGCCCCCTGGTTTTCCTACGCGTCCGCGATTAGCCGCCCATGGGACGACCCTTCCTGGAAAGGGGAGACAGGACGAGTGGACGACTTGGTGCGCAAGTACGCTGACGCTTGGGGCCTAGCGCCAGAAAACACGACTGCGTATCTTTGCGGCCACCCTTCCATGGTTGAAAATGTGAAGGGCATTCTGAATCGGAGAGGATGGCAGAAAGGCGCCGTTAAAGAGGAGATTTATTTCGTCCCGACCAAAGAGACTGCGCACACTCATTGAGTCGCTTGTGAGTAGGCTCACCCACGACCCTGCATGAGCGACGTTTGATGCTGAGAATTTTCCCCTTCCCCGGAGATTCACGGGTATACTCCTAATGTCCCCAGTCGTTCGGCCGGTTTTCTGATCGAGTTCCGAAGTAATTCCCCCAGTCCAAAGTCGTACGTGCGGTAGACGTGATCCACGAATCAGGCATCATATGTGAGGTCGGGAGGTAGCGCGGGCGACCTTCTCGCGGCCGGTGTGTTTCAGTGTGGGGCGTTTTTCGCGAGTTAGTTGCAGCGCAAGGTTCCGTTTGGATTGAAAAGGCAGAATTTCGAAACCGGGGGTCACAACCATCCCGCAATTCGAGAATGGATTCTGAATGGGCTTTCTCGGATCCGGGGTGAGAACGTGCAATGAATAATCTCTTGGGCTTGGCACTCGCCCTGCTTATCACGTGGTTTTTCGTTCGGCGCTACCTTAAAAAGCAAAGCGAGCGTGATCGGCGTGCGCAAGAGTCTGCGAAAAAAGGCGAGTTGCGCTCCGACGGACCCCAGTCCCAGCATCCTCACATTGATACCAATGAATGCATCGGTTGCGCGACCTGCACGATGGTGTGCCCGGAAGGCGATGTGCTCGCCATGCTGGGCGGACAGGCGGTGATCGTCAACGGCTACAAATGCATCGGACACAGCCTATGCGCGGAGGCTTGCCCGGTAGGCGCGATCACGATGGTTCTCGCTAGCCCGAGCACGGCGGGGGATAGGCCGCACTTGACGCCTGAATTCGAGACGAGTGTTCCCAACTTGTTTATCGTTGGCGAGCTCGGGGGGCTGGCCCTGATCAAGAACGCGATCGCTGAAGGACGCGATTGCATGGACATCATTGCCGCGAGGCTACCCCAATTGCGCGACGCGGCGTCCAACGCGGAGGTTCTCGACGCGCTCATCGTGGGCGCGGGACCAGCCGGCATCGCTGCGTCGCTACGGTCGATCGAACGAAAGTTGAAGTATCTAACCGTAGACGCCGATGAAGTTGGAGGCACTGTGGCGAAATACCCGAGACAGAAGCTGGTGTTGACGAGCCCCGTGGAACTCCCGGTCTATGGGAAGTTCAAGAAGACGGAGCTCTCCAAAGAAGATCTATTAGCTATGTGGAATGACATATTGAAGCGAGCCGATTTCAAGTGCCGCACCGGCGAGAAGGTGCATGACATCCGGAAAGGCGCCGACGGCATTTTCACCGTCGCGACTCCCAAAGCCGAATACCGAGCGCATACGGTCGTGCTGGCGCTGGGCAAAGGCGGCAGCCCCAGAAAGCTAGGAGTCAAGGGCGAGGATCTGCCCAAGGTTATGTACCGCTTGATCGAGGCGGACCACTACGTGAACAAAAAGATTCTCGTCGTCGGCGGCGGCGACAGCGCCGTCGAAGCAGCCATGGGGCTTTCTAACCAGGTGGGGAACAAAGTCGTCCTGTCCTACCGGAAAGAATGTTTCACGCGCATCAAAGACCGGAATGAGAAAAGAATGCAAGAGCACATACAAAAGGGGAAGGTCACAGTAATCTTCAATTCCATGCCTGTTGAGTTCACTCCGACTTCTGTCATGCTCGAGGTGAACGGTCAAGTACAAGAGATGCCCAACGATTTTGTGTGGATCTTTGCCGGCGGCGACCCTCCCACGGCGTTCCTAAAGAAAATTGGCGTGCGCATCGGAGTGCAAGACACGACTGAAGAAGGAAGCGACGAGGCGAAGCGAGCGGTCCAAGCAGCGGCCAAACCTCAGGCTGCCCGAAGCGCCGCGGCGTCATAGTGGCACAGGCTTCAAAGCCTGTGGGTCTTCGTCCTTCCAAGGTCCAACCCCCGCAGGCTGAAGCCTGCGCCACTCAAAGCTAGCGAAGGCCAGCTGTGTTCACACGAATCTTGTAAACACTCGTACGCGCCGCGATGTAGAGGGTTTTGTTGTCGCGGCCGCCAAAGCAAAGGTTGGCGACGAATTCGGGCGTCAAGATCGTGCCGAGGTGCTTGCCTTCCGGAGACATAACCCAAATCCCCTTTGGGCCGGACTCATAGACGTTTCCCTTCGTGTCTACTTTCATCCCGTCGGTGATTCCGCCGGCCGTATCGGAACTCATGTCGATAAACATCTGACTGTTCGTTAGTGTGTCGTCAGGCTGAACGTCGTAGCGGCGGACGTATTTGTTTTGACTTCCATTCGCGTAGAGATATTTTTCGTCGGGTGAAAAGGCAAGGCCGTTCGGCGTTGCAATATCCTTGATCGCAAGCGTTACCTTGCCTTCTTTCCACATAAAGATTCCGGCGAAGTCCAATTCCTTGCTGGGATCTTTGTCGCGCCCGCGCAGACCGCCGAAGCCATCCGTAAAGTAAATTGCGCCGTCTTTCTTCACGACGAGGTCGTTCGTTCCTCCGAATCGCTTTCCTTCGTAGCGATCGGCGAGGATCGTACGCTTGCCGTCCTTTTCGATCCGGTCGATTGAGCGGCCTGTCCATGTGGCAATTAGCAAGCGGCCCTGGCGGTCGAGCGCGAGGCCGTTCGATCCGATCATGAAGAAGACGTCTTTGCGGTTGGCATCCGGCTGGGGCATGCCGACCCGCCAAATGTCATAGCCGGTGTAGCCGCTGTGATCTAGGTACAACGAAACTTTTCCTTCCGGCGTGAGCTTGTAAATCACGTTCGCGTACATATCGCTGAGCAGCATATATCCGCTGTCGCCCTGGTCGACCCACACGATACCTTCGGTAAATCCAAAATCGCCCTTCAAAAGTTCGAGCTTCGCGTCGGGAGAGATGAGCGCGTCGAGGGATGGGTCCAGCTTTACGATTGGATCGTCGGAGGGCGTCTGCGCGCGCAACACGCCAAATGCAAGCCACGTCAGGCAGGATGCCAGCAAGAGCGATCTTGTCATCTTGGCCTCGACCGCGACGAATCCACCGCACGATTGCGCGCGGCGCGAAATCTTTAGCGTGCGAACAAAAGCAAGTCAAGCAATTTCGCGCAATCTGCACGTGAGCCGCATGGATTGAGTAGCACAGGCTTCAGTCTGTGGGTTTTTGGTTGCGCCTAGACGGCGTCGGCCACGACCAACCCCTACAGGCTGAAGTCGAAGATCCCGATACTGTCGGGGCCTGCGCCAATGTCAATGCAAAATTGGCGCGGGCAGAACAATCGTCATCTGTGTGGGTATCTTCGCTCTGCGGCGTACATACCAGCAGGGTGTGTATCCGAAGTGAGGAAACAACGAGTGGACGCAAGGATCCGATTCCATCGGCGACTGCGCATCGAGTGCGTATTCCACCTTGTTGCCTTTCTGCGGAATCACCAGCAGGTGTGGGTACGCGACTACATCGAAGGGATCACCCTGCTTTTGCGCGCGCATCCGGAGACGGACTGAGAGGTAGTCGTACACGTAAGCAACGACCAGCAAAACTACAAGTGCGTAGACAGCTTGTTGCAAACGCTTGTCCATGACGGCGACTCAGCCGCTATCTTCCCATAGTTTATGTCCCTTGACTGGAAGTTCAGCTTGGATGCGAAGCAAAATGCAGAAGCCCCGTCCCGCAGTTGCGGGACGGGGCTTCTGGCCTTGCCATCGGTGGAGTTCCGATGGATCGAGTCACCGGCTCGATTACTCAGCGATGAAGAGCGTTGTGCCTTGCCGGTTCACCAGGAGCAACGGGTTCTTGCCCGCTTTGCGAACGGCTTCCTCGAGTTGCGAGACGTTCTTCACCGGTTGATGATTCACTTCCTGGATCACGTCGCCGCGCCGCAGCCCCGCTGATGCGAGCGCGCTCGATGGGTTGATATCCGTGACGACAACTCCTGTAGTTGCCGCGGGCAGCCCGAGTTCTTTGGCCGTTTGGGAATCGAGATTTTCCAGGGTCACTCCCTCGAGCGCTCCCTGGGATGAGCCTTCTTCGGACTTAGCCTGTTCCTGGTCGTTCGGCAGCTCGCCGAGCTTGACGCTCACATCGCTCGGATTGCCGCTGTGCAACACCTTCAGTTTTACCGTCGAATCCGGACTCATCATCGAAATCGTCATCCGCAGCTGGCGGCTGTCGTCCATGGGTTTTCCGTTGACTTCCAAAATGACGTCGCCTCTCTCCAGGCCGCTGTGTGCAGCGGGCCCCGAGGGGGTGACATCACCCACGAGGACGCCTTTCATATCCTTCAGGTTCATCGCTCTCTCAATGCCCGGTGTAATGTCTTGCACCATGATGCCGAGATACGCGCGAGTCACCTTGCCGTGATCGACGATTTGATCCATCACTTTGCGCGCCAGGTTGACGGGGATGGCAAATCCGATTCCTTGATTGCCTCCCGACCCGTGCGAAATGATGGCCGTGTTGATTCCGATCAGTTCACCGCGATCATTGATGAGCGCGCCGCCGGAATTACCGGGATTGATCGGTGCGTCGGTCTGAATGAAATCTTCATAGTCCTCGATGCCCAGGTTCCCTCGGTTCAAGGCGCTGATGATACCCATCGTCACAGTCTGCCCGACGCCGAACGGGTCTCCGATTGCCAGGGCGTAATCGCCGATCTGCACTTTGGAGGAGTCGCCGACCGTAATTGCGCGGAGATCGCTGCCGTCCACTTTCAGCACGGCGATGTCCGTCTTTGCATCGGTGCCGACCACTTTGGCTTTGAACTGGCGCTTGTCGGATAGCGTAACCTTAATGTCGCTGGCGCCATCCACGACGTGGTTGTTGGTTAGGATGTAGCCCTCGGGACTTACGATGACGCCTGACCCGAGGCTGCTCTCGCGCTCCTCATGCTGTTTCGGCGCGCGGTTCCGGGAATCGGGCCCTTGGAACTGCTGCCCGAAAAACTGCTGGAAGAACGGAGGCATCTCATCTGGAAATTCGAAGAATTGGTTATTGGTCTTGACGATCTTGGATGTGGAAATATTCACGACGTCCGGCAGCACTGTCTTCACTACTGGAGCGAATCCAGTTGTGCTAGGTCCTTCGGCCGGATCGGCGAGCTTCATGGAGACGTGCACGCCGGGCGAGAAAAACTTCTGGCTCGCGCGAGTTACTCCCCATCCCGCGAGTCCTACGAAAATTATGATTGCGCCGGCGACCGCTTTCCACCTTCCGCTTAACTTCTGAAAATTCATGTGGTTCTCCTTACTCTGGCAAGAGACTGTTCAAGTTTTTCAGTCACAAGTTCATGCACTTCCTACACTTGATATGACGTGCGGGAAGAAAGACGGTGAGCAAAGCGCAGTACGTATCAAGCTTCTGAGGTTGCAGGGTTTATGCGGATTCATCAGACACGTTCCTAGTACACCTCGCTCCAGGCATTACCTATCGGGCGAATAAATTTTGTCGATTGGACATTGCCGGGCCGCCTTGCAAAAGTACGCCCTACGGATAATGACGGTCTCGCTTCGTAATTCGAACTGGCATGTTCGGACAACGAGAATTTTTGTTGTTTCCCCAGCCGCTGCGGGAGGGTGATCCCGGCAGCGGGAAGGGCTTGCAGGAGTTTGGGAGACTCTGATGGAGCCAATTGCCTCAGAACCGCAGCGCAACGAAGAGGAATTTCTAGACGTAGTCCAGACCAGCCGTCCCCGCCCCCCCGCGCACGTCCTCACATTCGAAGAAATCGCCGACCTCACGGCCGAAGGCGGCAAGCCCGCCGAAACCCTGATGAATGTGGTGGCCTTGATCGCAAAGCGCTTCAAGACCGAAGTGTGTTCCGCCTATTTACTGGAGCCGGATCGAACCAACCTGATCCTTGCGGCCACCGTTGGTTTGCGCCCGCAATGCATCGGGACTTTGCGGATGGCCGTGAACGAGGGGCTCGCGGGGCTGGTCGCGGAGCAAGTGCAGCCGGTTTCCGTAGAGCGAGTCAAGAATCATCCTCGCTTCAAATATTTCGAGGAAGCGGGCGAAGACGCTTACCAATCCTTCCTCGGTGTGCCTCTCATCGACAGCGGAGTTTTGCAAGGCGTTCTCGTCGTGCAAACGATCGAAGCGCGTGTGTTCGAGGATGCCGACATCAAGATGCTGTCCGAAGCGGCCGCGCAACTGGCGCCGGTGGTGAGCGAGGCGCGAACCCTCGATCGCTTCGTCGCGCCATTGCAGGAGCGATTATGGTCGCTCGCGCGAAACTTGTGGTGGAGCTGGGACAACGATTCCACGAGCTTGTTCCACGATCTCGATCCTCTGCGGTGGACGCAGCTCAACCACAACCCGATCGCCCTGCTCTCGGAGATTCCCCTGGCCGGGATTGAGCGCCGGGCGCAGGAGTTTGTGCTGCATGGCCGGGTCAACTATGCCTATCGCCGCATTCGTGAGTACCTCGAAGCCGACCGCACCTGGGGCGCTCGGCGTGCGGGCATCTTGCGGCCTCGCCCGGTTGCTTATTTCTCGGCCGAATTTGGTTTGCACGAGTCGGTGCCCGTCTATTCCGGCGGCCTTGGCATTCTGGCAGGGGACCATGTCAAGAGCGCCTCTGATCTGGGGATTCCGCTCGTGGGTGTGGGCTTGTTTTATGGGCAAGGCTACTTCCGGCAGCGCCTCGACAAGAACGGCTGGCAGCAGGAAGAGTACTTGCAGACCGACGTGAACCAAATGCCGATGGAGCCGGCCATCGGAACCAAGGGCGAACCCATCACCGCGCAAATTGAGACGCGGCGTGGGTCAATTTTCGCCAAAGTCTGGCGCGTGAAGGTCGGACGCTGCGCGCTGCTACTGCTCGATTCGAATGTCGAAGGGAACGCACCGGAGGATCGGGAACTTACTTCGCGGCTGTACGGCGGCGACAGCCGGTTCAGGATTCGCCAGGAATTATTGCTGGGCGTTGGCGGATTCCGTGTGTTGAAGGCTATGGGGATCACGCCGAGTGTTCTTCACCTGAATGAAGGACACAGCGGATTCGCCGTGCTCGAAGCGATTCGAAGCCGCATGGAGGAGGAAGGCCTGAGTATCGACCAGGCCGTGCCGCGAGTGTGCCGCGAGGTTGTTTTCACGACGCACACGCCGGTCCCCGCTGGTCACGACCGGTTCGATGCGGGCCTGATTGAGGAACACTTGGGCCCGCTGCGCGACGCATTGGGTCTGTCTCACGAAAGGCTGATGTCGCTAGGGCGAGAGAATGCAAACAATTCCTGCGAGAGCTTTTGCATGACGGTACTGGGCCTCAAGCTCTCGCGCCGCGCGAACGCCGTTTCGGCGCTGCATGGGGAGGTTTCGAGAGCGATGTGGACGTCGCTCTACCCGGGGAGATCGGAAGAGGCGGTTCCTATCCGGCACATCACCAACGGCGTGCACGTTCCTACATGGCTTGCGCCGCAAATGTTTCGTCTCTACGACCGCCATCTCGGGACGGGCTGGCACGAGCAAAGCGGCGAACCGCAGATCTGGGAAGGCATCGAGAATGTTGATGACGCAGAGTTGTGGGAAACACACCTGGGACTGAAGACGCGCTTGATCGAATTTGTTCGCATGCGGGCCGTCGAACAGGCCGAGCGCCGCGGTGAATCCGCGAAAACTCTGCAGGCGCTGGGCAAAGTTCTAAGCCCCGACGCACTGACCATTGGGTTTGCTCGCCGCTTCGCCACTTACAAGAGAGCGAATTTGATCCTCGCCGACTTAGAAATGCTCGCTTCGATGGTGAATGATCCCAAGCGTCCTGTGCAATTTGTGTTCGCCGGCAAAGCGCATCCGAACGATATCCCCGGCAAACAAGTTTTGCAGCAAGTAGCGGAACTGATGCGCAACAAGCGCTTCGCAACAAAATTTGTATTTGTCGAAGACTACGACATCAACGTCGGCCGCCTGCTCGTGCAGGGTGTTGACGTTTGGCTGAACAATCCGAGGAGGCCGCTCGAAGCCTCCGGCACCAGCGGCCAGAAGGTCGTGTTGAATGGCGGCCTGAACCTCTCCGTCCTTGATGGCTGGTGGGCAGAAGCTTACGACGGGCTGAATGGTTTCGCGATCGGAGCCGGACGGACGCACACCAACATGGATGTGCACGACAAACGCGACGGAGAAAACCTTTACCGTGTTCTTCGCGAAGAAGTCATCCCGCTTTTCTACCAGCGCGATCGCGACGGGTTGCCGCGCGGCTGGATCAAGCGTATGAAGAGGACGATTCGAACGCTCGGCTGGCGGTTCAATGCAAACCGCATGGTGATGGATTACACGTTGAAGTGTTACATCCCCGCCGCGGGTGGCGCATCGAGCGACATGAGCGCTTCGTCGTGACGTTGTAGGGTTTAGTGGCACAGCCACTCTTGGCTGTGTGGTTTTTGCAATCATAGTTGAGTCAGTAGCATATCGGCGGCCTATAAACCCGCACAGCCAAGAGTGGCTGTGCTACTAAACCCGCTCCAAATCAACGTTTCCCAACTCGAGCCAGATTATTTCTAAAACATGCCGGTCCTGATATGATTGCGCTCATCGCGTTCATTTTATTCGGCTCAGTGGGAACCGAGTGGAGGTCGTTCATGGCGAAAATATCGGTGTTCGTGGCTGCCGTCGTCGCGCTGCTAGTGTTGTCAGTGCCTGCATTCGCGCACCACGGCGTTGCTGGATATGACATGGCGAAGACGATCACCGTGCATGGGACGGTGACCAAGTTCGACTGGAGCAATCCTCACGTCGTAGTCTATGTGGATGCGAAGAATGACAGCGGCGAGCTGCAGCACTGGACGATCGAATTCGCCTCCCCGGTCCATATGGTGCGCGCCGGGTGGAGCAAGAATTCCATGAAAACTGGCGACGACATCGTGATCGACACCCATCCCTCCCGCAATGGCGCGCCGATTGGAATTACCAGCACCATCACGTTCATCCTAAAGACGGTCGTCAACGGCCAGCCGCTTCCAACTCGATCCGAGTAGGCAGCCCGATCCGATGGCGCATTTGCCAGCTAAGTTGAAACGAACAGTCCAGCTGGCACGGAGGTTCGGCAAGATGCGAATTCGATTGCTGGTCTTGATCGCTGCGATTGTGGCGACGTTGAGTTTCTCTCGAGTGTTGTGGGCCCAATCCGCGCAGGGTTCGGCTGGTGCAAAGGCCCCGACGGCATCGGCGGGAATACCCGACCTGTCCGGCATCTGGGACCCTGACTTCCACGGTCCTGAGGGCATCAGGCTGAACACTTGGGATTCGTCCGACCCGTTCGCTCAGCATCCTGAAAAGGCTCCGATGACCCCTTGGGCGGCGGAGAAATTTAAGAGCGTGAGACCTCCCTTCGGCGCCCTCCAAACGATGGACAATACCAATGATCCCGTGCAAAGATTTTGCGATCCGCCGGGCATTCCACGGATTTACATGTATCCATGGGAAATTACCTTCATCCAAACGCCGAAGGTCGTCTACATCCTGTACGAGTACACAAAGGTTTGGCGCGCCGTTGCGATGGACCGCGACCATCCAAAAGACCCGGACAGCTCTTGGATGGGCGACGCGATCGGACGGTACGAAGGCGGCGCGTTTGTCATCGACACGATCGGCTTCAACGACAAGACCTGGCTGGATCAAACTGGGCATCCGCACAGCGACGCGCTACACATCATCGAGCGATTCCGCCGCCTGGATCGCGAACGCCTCGAGCTTGCCGTCACGATCGACGATCCCAAGGCGTACACGAAGACCTTCTCAGCATCGAAAGTCTACAAGCTGACGAACGCCCCCATGGGCGAAACCCTCTGCGCCTATTCCGAGATGAAGTCATTTCAGGAAAACGTCATTGATAAGACTCAGACGTCTTCCGGCAAGTAGCCTGAACGCAGATGGGCTGCCTCAGCGCCGGCACCGCGCCGGCCCCGATCCAGGAGGGGCTGGCGGTTTACTCTTCTGGTTATCGAATCTCTCCGACGCACTCATTCGACCTACAATAAACAAATGCAGCGAAAAGTTTTCTGGACGACGTTTGCTCTGCTAGGCTTGATCGCCGATCTCGCACTTCCGTTTTGGTGGGCGCTCGGAGCCACGATTCCTTTGATAGTTGTGAGTTGGTGGATTGCCTATCGCAGCGGCTGGTTTTAGCAGAACAGCCACTCTTGGCTGCGCGAATTTTGCGATCGTAGCTGAATCGGTAGCGGATCTGTAGACTACAAACCGCACAGCCAAGAGTGGCTGTGCTACTTCGACTTCTTCGGCGGCTCTTTAGCAAGGAGCAGGCATGGCAGGCCAACACGAAAAGATCTTGATCATCGACGTCGGCGGCACAAACATAAAAGTTTGGGCCATCGGACAGAAGGTGCCGATCAAAATTCCTTCCGGCCCGAAGATGACTGCCAAGAAAATGGTGAAAACAGTTCGAAAGGCCACCAAGGATTGGAGCTATTCCGTTGTGTCGATCGGGTACCCGGGCCCCGTCGTCCACGGCCGGCCGTTGACGAATCCCCACAATCTAGGCGGAGGCTGGTTTGGCTTCGATTTTCGAAAAGCCTTTGGACATCCTGTAAGAATGGTGAACGACGCCGCTATGCAGGCTCTGGGCATCTATCGCGGTGGAAGGATGCTTTTTCTCGGGTTGGGTACCGGTCTGGGTTCAGCCATGATCGTTGACGGAATCCTGGCTCCGATGGAGGTTGCCCATCTGCCGTACAAAAAGGGCCGTACCTACGAGGACTATCTTGGGATCCGCGGGCTGAAGCGCCTTGGAAAAAAGAAATGGCGTCGGTACGTCGCCCGTGTTGCAGAGAAACTCAAGCGGGCGCTCGAAGCCGAGTACGTCGTGATCGGGGGCGGAAACGCGAAGCTGCTGAAAACGCTCCCTCCTGGGTGCCAGCTTGGCGACAACTCGACTGCGTTTGCCGGCGGTCTTAGGCTCTGGGACGAGCCCGAAGAGCAAGCCAAGTGGAAGGGAGCGCGAGAGCCCGTCCCGTTCAGGGAGCCCGCCTAAGCTCGGAAACTCACCTACGTGGTAGGGATTACACGACGGAAAGGGAGGATGTTCTCGACGCAGCGACGCTCCCTTAGAACACGCCACAAAACGCGTCGCGTCGTGTAACGCAGAGAAGTGCGCTCAACGCCTGCTTTATCAATGTCCAGCGACAACTGAGACTCGAGTTGTAGTACGAAGTGAATTTGGTAGTTTAACTGTTTGATAAATAACGTGCTTGCCCCAAAAGCGTTACGTAGGAGGCAATGAGACAAGGCCTCGGAGCTTTCGCATTTTGGAACGCACAATGAAACCTCAGAATGAGTCCTAATTGCTTCGTCGAACCCGGAATTGCGTCCCAAAGGGTTCACTCCCTTCTTCGCGCCTCGGCACCTGGATTTGGTGAGTTGCTTTTCAGTTAAATGAATCAGCGATGCGAATCGGAATTATCCGGCTGAGGTAGTCGTGCGCCCGGAGAATACAATGAAGAGATCGTTCGTGCTATTGGTTCTGTTCTGGCTCTTTCCATCAGGAGCCAGGACTGGCGAGAAGCTGCACGGGAAAATCATAGCTGCAGACGGGACGCGGGTCGAGATCATGTTCACGGTGCAGCCGCAATCCACGGTGATTGAACTTGATGGGAATGCCGTGGGCGCAGTCGGAGACTATGTCGAATTCGGCGTGCGAGAAAGGAACTCCGTCGAGGTCAATGGAAGGAAGCTCACGATCCGTGAGATTCGCTGGACGCCGTGAAGTCTGCGTTTAAGTCGCCAGACGCGGTTTCGGCCCGATGCGGTAGCCGGCTCCTCGCACGGTATGGATCAGTCGCGCTGATCCGTCTGAGTCAATTTTCTTTCGCAAATAGTTGATATACACGTCGACCACGTTGGTCATTGTGTCGGAAGAAAGTTTCCAAACATGCTGGATGATGGACGACCGGGACACGTTCTGTCCGGCATTGAGCATCAAGTATTCGAGGAGAGCGAACTCCTTGGGCGTGAGCTCGATGGTGCGGCCATTGCGATGCACGACTCGCCCGACGCGGTCCAGCTCCAAGTCCATGTTGTGCAAGACCGGCTCGAACGGCATTCGCCGTAGCAAGGCGCGAATGCGCGCGACCAGTTCCGAGAAAGCGAAAGGCTTGGTCAGATAGTCGTCGGCGCCCGAATCGAGGCCGCTGACACGATCTTCCACGCGGGCGCTGCCTGTGAGGATTAGGACCGGCAAACGCGGTCGTTCGGAACGCACGCGCTGCAGCACTTCCAGTCCGCTGATGCCCGGCAAGTTCAAATCCAGAACTAACAAGTCACACGGGCCGTCCGCGAGCAATCGCAGAACCTCGGCGCCGTCTGTGGCCAGCCGGACGTCGTAACGTTCACCTTCGAGGCCGGACGAGAGAAATTTCGCCACGGGCAAATCGTCTTCTGCTACCAGAATGTGCATGAACGCATCCCGGGTGCAGGCTGCGCTTGCAGCCCGCCTGAATTATTGACGTTGGAATTTCGAGCGAAGGGGAAACCAGTTTCCCTGCGAGGTTAGGAAATGTCAAGAGAACATGCGTCGTTAATTGGAATTTGTAACTCAAGGTGAAACAGTCTGCGAGGAGCGCTTCAGCGCACTGCACGTTCTGTCGGAAACTGCAAACTGTCATGAGAAAGTATCAATTCAGGATGCGGCATCCTATTTTGGCCCGCAGGGAGTCAGGAACTTACTGTATGTTGAGTATTTCCAGCGTGAAATTTGACAGCAGTTTGGAAGCGCAAGCGCTTGGAATGCCCCGCCAACTGGGGGAGCTGCGAAACCGTGTTTCCCCCTAACAACATAAGTTATTTCTAATTTTTGGCCCGATCCGAGATAGGGGTGTGAAGAATGGTCACTGCGGTGCTGCATTCCGCGATCCGTAGTTCGCGCGTTCTGATAGCGAGCTCGAATGAGTCTTTTCGGAGGCGGTGGATTGAAGATTCGGAGTACGACGACGCCCAGATGGAAGTAGCCGCTGGTGGCGCTGACGCGCTGGCGAAATTGGAGTCAGAAAATTGGGGTGAAGTCCTGCTTGACCGGCAATTGCACGATCTCGACGTCAATGAAGTCCTTAAGATCATTCGTGAGCGTCACCCTGATCTGCTCGTGCGGATCGTGGAATCCGATCCGGTTTCCCCAGAGTGCGGCGATTCGCGCGAATCACAGCGTATGCCCTTCTCAACCCCACGTGTCAGCGAGCCGGATGATTTTGAGTGGAAGTCAATCGGCACCGGTGTTTTCTCGGTCGAAGATCGTGATGACGAACCTAGGCCGGTATCTCCCCAGCGTGTAGAACCCTTACCAGGAATGATGGGAGACGGTCCGGGCCTTGAGCAAATCTATCGGCTTGCGCGACTCGTCGGTCCTCGCCAGACGACGGTGTTGATCACAGGGGAAACGGGGACGGGCAAGGAACTCGTTGCCCGGGGCATTCATCAGATCAGCCCACGCTGCAAGAGCCCATTTGTCGTCGTCAATTGCGCGGCCATTCCCGAGCAGCTTCTCGAAGCCGAGCTGTTTGGACATGCTCGCGGCGCGTTTACCGGCGCGGTGCAGTCCCGCCTCGGCCGGATTCACGTCGCTCACGGCGGCACGCTCTTCCTGGATGAAGTCGGTGAATTGCCACTGAGCATGCAGCCCAAGCTTCTACGCTTTTTGCAGGACGGAGAAGTCCAGCGTCTCGGGAGTTCCGATGTCTTCCGCGTCGACGTGCGCGTGATCGCAGCTACGAACATCGATCTGCTGCGTTCGGTTCAGGAAAGGCGGTTTCGCCAGGATTTGTACTACCGCTTGGCCGTGTTTCCGATCGAACTCCCGCCGCTGTGTGACAGGAAAGAAGACATCGTTCCGCTCGCCGCTCATTTTCTCGATTCGTTGTGCGAGCAAGCTGTAGTTCCCTTGAAAAAAATCGCCTCCACCGCAGCTGCTCTGATGCGTCAGTACCCCTGGCCTGGAAATGTGCGCGAATTGCAACACGCCGTAGAGCGCGCGTTTATCCTCGCAGGGGACGAACTGTATCTCCGCGCCACGCATTTCCACCTGCCCCGAAGCGCCCCTGCCCGTTAGAGAAATCTAAGCTCCAGAGACATCCGTTGGTCCCCGCCGTGCACAACCCTTGGACGTGCTGAGGATGCAGTACGGCAGGCTCAACATGTCCGTTTAGGCGACAGGCCCGCTTGCCGCGGGCAGGGTGAAGCCTGTCCGACCGGCATTTCCTTGCAGTCACTCGGGGGGAATTGATGAGTCATCACTCCACGCCGGCGCTCGCGCTGCGCGGCTTCAAAGACGCCGAAGAGCGTGAGCGACTTGTGTCCGAGCATTTACCGCAAGTGAAATACATCGCCCGGCGGATCCATGACCGGTTGCCTTCGCATGTCCCGATGGATGATCTGGTTCACGCTGGCGTCGTCGGACTGATCGACGCCGTTGAAAAATTTGATCCCAGCAAGAACGTGCAACTTAGGTCCTACGCAAAATTCCGAATCCGCGGAGCGATCTTGGACAGCTTGCGGGAGATGGACTGGAGTCCGCGGCACTTGCGGCGCCAGGCCCGCCGGATCGAAGAGGCCCAGCGCGCTTTGAACCTTCGTCTGGGACGAATGGCTACCGAACCGGAGTTGGCAGCGGAACTCGGGATGAAACTGCAAGCTCTCCAGCACTTGCGGGGGGAATTGGGCGGGCTTGATCTGGATAGCTTGCAAGCGGAGTCGATGGACCCGCAGTCTGATGAAAATGCGGTGAACTACCTCCTAGGCGGCCCGGAGAAAGATCCATTTTCCCTGTGCTTGAGTGGAGAGATGAAGTCGCACATCGAGAGCGCCCTCGAAGGCCTTGACGAAAGGGAAAAGCAACTCGTGACGCTCTACTATTTAGAAGAGCTAACCATGAAGGAAGTTGGCGCAGTGCTTGGCGTTGGCGAATCGCGGGTTTCTCAGATTCACTCGGCTACGATGGCCCGGCTGCGCGTCCGGCTTGAGGAGACTATGCGCTCGGTCGCGAAGCCCAGGGCGACGCCCGTCTCTTGAACCAAGGACGGGCTAAGGAGACGGCGCCATATGGACCTGGGATGGTTTGCTAAGCGTTCCCTTTCAGTGCCGTAACGCCAAAAGGTCTTCTGTTTCAAGCGCTTTGCCCAGGCTCAGCGGAACACTCGTGGCGCCCGTAATTTCCTGCAATTCTTAAAGAATTCCCGCCCGCAGCCGATGAAAAAGTTGCTGGGCCGTCGATAGGAGGCGGGTGCAGATTTCCGAGCGCAGTCAACATCCGCACATACAATTGTGCAGACAACGTCCCCAGAGCAACAACAGCGCCGTAAAGCACGGTTGATTTCCAGTCTCACGGATGGGCTTCCGAACCTGTCAAGTCATGTCTCCGAACTGAACAAGCTCTTAAGTTCTCCGTCCGTGGATCTGAAGCGCGTTGGGAAAGTGATTCGCAATGATCCAAACCTTTCTGCACAGGTCTTGCGGTTATGTAATTCATCGCTATTCAATCTCAGGCGGCGCGCACTGGACGTTGAAGAGGCAGCGATTCTCGTGGGCTCGGAGCGGTTGCGAACTCTTGTGTTGACCTGCTCCATCATGGAGTTCACCTACGATCGGCTGCCCAGAGGAGTGGTCCAGACCTTCTGGCAGCACAGCTTCATGAGCGGAATGCTTAGTGAGGGCATCGCTCGGTGGATCGAATATTCGGGATGGGAGCGGGCGTACCTCGGAGGCTTGATCCATGATATGGGAGCTCTCCCGCTCCTCATTGTGGCCAAGGAAGAGAACGCCTTGACAGGTGAAACGAAGAGCGGTCCCTGGGGCGGATCCCTGGAAGCCGAAAAGGAATATTTTGGAATGACGCACTGCGAAGCCGGCAGCCGGATCGGCCAATGCTGGAACTTGTTTCCGTCCTTCATCGACGTCTTCGAAAACCACCATCACCCGGAACGCAGTGTCCGCGATCCTCTCCTTGTCGGAATCGTTGCGGCTGCGGACCACTTTGCCGAGTGGCGCGCCTGCGACGCAACCAAAGAAGGCGAGCCGGTGGAATCCGCGGAGCCTGAATCCGCCGACGAAGACGAGTTCCTCAAACTTTGCTTCCCGCGCCTGGATGCCAAAGCTCGCTCCGAGCTGACGGAGATGCTGGAAACGGAATATCTTCACCTCCTGCCCGTGATTGAGTTCAATAGTTCAGTCGAGCAACCGCTAGCGGAAAAGGCAGTCTGAGTTTCAAGAGTAGGACAGGCTTTTTATCCTGAGCCACTGCGAAGGGCGGCCTGTCGGGTTTGTGCTGAAGTGCCGGGCTCCAAAATCGACAGGCCCGCCTGCCGGCAGGACGGCTGAAGCTTGTCCTACTGTCTTCGAAACGACCGCTTGCCTCCGCGTTGACATCGCCATTCGCTGAGAATAAATTCATGTAGCTGGAGCCCACTACTCGTTGGGCAGCCCTGTCCAGTCGGAATCCCCCTTCCTACCGCTGGAACAAAGCCAGATTTGTCCGTGAGTAGCGCTGTGCCCTCACACTCGACCATGCTTGAGACGTTACAGGTTCAAGGCAAACGCTCGACGGCGCGCGCCAAGGGCAACGCGCCGAAAAAACCACCTAAAGCTGCCAAAAAACAGAAAAGAAAATCGCGCTTGCGAACCTCAGTGGCCGCACGGGCGCGTGCGGCCCAACAAGCCAGCAAGATGGAAGCCATCGGACGACTCGCAGGCGGCATCGCCCATGATTTCAATAACCTGCTAACCGTCATCCTGGGCCACAGCGAATTCCTGCTCAAACGTGACAAATCGCGGGCGAATTTCCGCCTGCGCGTCGAGGAAATCCGTAAAGCAGCGGAGCGCGGCGCCTGGCTCACGAGCCAGCTTCTTGCCTATAGCCGGAACCAAATACTCGAGCCTGTCGTCTTGCAAATCAATTCGGTCCTCGAAGACATGGACAGCATCCTCCGCTGCGTGCTGGGGGAAGACATCGCCGTCGATGTGCTCATGGACCCAAACCTTGGCTGGACACGGGTGGACGGCGGGCAGTTGCAACAAATCGTATTGAACCTGGCCGCAAACGCGCGTGACGCCATGCCCCAAGGAGGCCGCCTGCGGCTTGAAACATTCAATGTGTCCGTAAATGACAAAGGGAGGCCGCCGCAGCCGTTTGTTGCGCTCGGCGAGTATGTCGCTTTGGTCGTCCGCGACACGGGAACCGGGATGGACGCCGAGACTCGCGAGCGAATTTTCGAGCCTTTTTTCACAACGAAAGAGAAGGGAAGGGGAACCGGGCTAGGCCTCGCGACTGTCTATGGCATCGTCAAGCAAAGTGGCGGATACATTTGGGCGGAAAGCGAGCAAGGCTCGGGAAGCGAATTTCAAACGCTGTTGCCGCGCGTCCCTCCGCCCGCAGATTCGCGCGCAGTACGGACTGCACTGGACTTCAATGCCTCTGGCGAAACGATTCTGCTTGTCGAAGACAATCCCGCCGTTCGCCGTATGGCGGAGGAAGTCCTGGGGAGCGCGGGCTACATGGTTCTCGTCGCTCCAAGTGGCGCGGACGCCCTGCGCACTGCCGCCGTGCACGATGGACGGGTAGACCTCCTTTTGACAGATGTCGTCATGCCCGGAATGAAGGGGCCAGAACTCGCGCGTGAGTTTGTGGTGCGGTATCCGCGAACTCGGATCCTGTACATGTCCGGTTACACCGAAGACGCAATCGGGAATCATGGCTTTCGGCGCAGAACCATGCGAGTTTTGCAAAAGCCGTTCACGCACGAAACCCTGCTGCAGGCTGTCCGCGAGGCCCTAGTGGCGGAGGCTTCAGCCTGCGGGGGCTGGTCGGCGAGGCCAGGCTCGCGGACAAAATCGACCCCCGCCGGCTGAGGTCGAAGATCCAGACCCCTGTCGGGGCCTGCGCCAGCAAGCACCGCACATCCCTCTACAGTCGTGGTTGACTTCCCGCCGTGCTGCTCTTGTAATGGATTACGCGAATCCATGAATTTCCCTCGCAGAATCCGCACGTGAGCAGCGCCGCGACAGTGGTCACCAGTCGTTTTGCCTCGAAACGCTCTTCATTTCTCGTCGCCGCGGGAATTTTTCTCAGCCGCATTGCCGGACTCATTCGTGATCGCGTCTTTGCACATTATTTCGGTAATTCCGACGCCGCGGACGCGTTCAAGGCCGCGTTTCGAATTCCCAATGCGCTGCAAAATTTGTTTGGCGAGGGGGTTCTTTCCGCCTCTTTCATCCCGGTCTACGCGGCGCTCTTGGCCCGCGATGAAGACGAGGAAGCTCGCCGGACCGCAGGAGCAGTCGCCGCCTTGCTCGCTCTCAGCACGTCCATTTTGGTCTTGATCGGCGTCCTGGCGACTCCCTATCTGATCGACGCCATCGCTCCTGGATTCTCAGGTGAAAAACGCGAGCTGACGATCCGGATTGTTCGCATTCTGTTCCCCGGCGCCGGGCTTTTCGTTTTCTCCGCTTGGTGTCTGGGGATTTTGAACAGCCATCGGCGATTCTTTCTTTCCTACACAGCGCCGGTTGTCTGGAACGCGGCAATGATTGCTACGCTTTGGGGATTCGGAGCGCGCTACGCGCAGTTCCCGCTAGCCATTTTATTGTCATGGGGATCTGTAGCTGGCGCGGGCCTGATGGTAGCGATCCAGCTTCCCGTCGTGCTGCGTCTCCTGCACGGGTTGCATTTATCGTTTGCGTTCCATCTCGAGAATGTGCGCACCGTCGTGCGCAACTTCTTTCCAGTGTTCGTCAGCCGCGGCGTGGTGCAGATCAGCGCCTATGTCGACGCGCTGCTTGCCAGCCTGCTGCCAACGGGCGCAGTGGCTGCCCTGGCGTACGCGCAAACTCTGTACACGCTTCCTGTCAGCCTCTTCGGCATGTCCGTGTCGGCTGCGGAACTGCCGGCTATGTCGGGAGCCGTTGGCGCCCAAACAGAAGTCGCAGGAGTGCTCCGCACGCGCCTGAACGCCGGGCTGCGCCAAATCGCATTTCTCGTCATCCCGTCAGTCGCGGCATTCTTGGTGCTTGGCGATGTGATCGTATCGGCGATCTATCAGTCAGGCCGCTTCACTCATTCGGACGCTACGTACGTCTGGGGCATCCTGGCGGGATCAACCGTTGGCTTGCTTGCTTCAACTTTGGGGCGGCTCTATTCGTCGACCTATTATGCTTTGCAGGACACAAAAACGCCGTTGCGCTATGCGGTTGTGCGCGTGGTTCTGACGACCGTCCTTGGATACCTTTCGGCGATCCCGCTGCCTCACGCGCTGGGAATCGATTCGCGATGGGGTGTCGCCGGACTTACGATTTCCGCGGGCCTTTCTTCGTGGATCGAGTTCACGCTGCTCCGCCGCACGCTCAATCGGAGAATCGGCGCAACGGGCCTTCCCCCAACTTACTTGGCCAAAGCTTGGGCTGCGGCGTTGGTGGCCGCGGGAATCGGCAGGGGATTGCTCCTCGCCATAGGCCATCGCAACCCCATTCTGGTCGCGATCGTCGTTCTTGGCCCTTACGGAATCGCCTACTTCGCCGCCGCTTCAGTCCTCGGCCTCTCCGAGGTCCGTTCCCTCCTCGGCATGGTCTCTAGGCTGAGTTCACGCCCCTGAAGTAGCAAAGCCACTCTTGGCTGCGCGGTTTTGTGGGCCGCTGGTACGCTGCAGATTCCACTACGATTGCAAAACTCGCGCACAAGAGTGGCTCTACTACCTAAAACCTGCTACCTAAAACCCACCCAGATAGGGCTTCACGGCTCGCTCAAAACTAACGGCGTGAATGTTGCGGCAATGAGTTCCTAGCCCACAGGCGCCTGCTGCAAATGCAGCACTTCCCGCACTTTGTGAAGTAGCGCCTGGCGCGTAACGGGCTTCGGGAGAAGAATGTCTTCCGACTGCGCGGGTCCGTTATTAGAGAACCCGGTGTAGCCCGACATGTATATGACCTTTGCTCCGGGGCGCACGGCGGCAACGCCGCGGGCGACTTCATGTCCATTCATCCCAGGCATCACCATGTCCGTCAGCAGCAAATCGATGGAACCGCCATGACGCTGGGCAATTTCGATGGCTTCCTTGCCGCCGCTGGCTTCCAAAACCTTATACCCGTTCCGCTCCAGAATCGTGCGGGTCAACGTTCGAAGCGACTCCTCGTCCTCAACCAGCAAAATCGTCTCCGATCCTCGCGCGGGCGTCGCAGCAACCTCGACCGAACCAATCTGACGCCCTGCCGAGGTAACCCGCGGCAGATAAATCTTGAATGTCGCGCCGAGGCCCGGCTCGCTGTAGACCCAGATATAGCCGCCGCTCTGCTTCACGACGCCATAGACCGTCGCAAGCCCCAGGCCGGTACCCTTACCCCGGGCTTTGGTTGTGAAGAAAGGCTCGAAGATGTGCGATTGTGTTTGCGCGTCCATGCCGACACCCGTGTCGGTCACAATCAGTTCGACGTACGTCCCCGGAACAGTCGGAGGGTGATGAAGGGCATAGTCTTCGTCCAGCTCAACGTTCCTCGTCTCGAAGAGCAGTTTTCCGCCATCCGGCATGGCGTCCCGCGCGTTCACAGCCAAGTTCATGATGACCTGCTCGATTTGACTTTGATCGGCCTTGACGTGACCCAAATCCGTCGCCAGCTTGCTGGTGATCTCGATGTGCTCTCCAATTAATCGGCCGAGCATCGTCTCCGAATCTGCCACGATAGAATTGAGATTGAGAATTGTTGGCTCCAGAAGCTGCTGGCGGCTGAAAGCCAGAAGCTGGCGCGTCAGCGACGCGGCCCGCTGTCCGGCTCTCGTAATTTCGCGGGCCGTCTTCCGCAGTTTTGGGTTCTCGTTCAGGCCTTCCTCGAGAACTTCGCTGTATCCGAGGATTACGCCCAAAAGATTGTTGAAGTCGTGGGCGATTCCACCCGACAGCTGCCCTACCGCTTCCATTTTCTGCAGCTGCCGAAGTTGTTTCTCGAGAGCTTTTCTCTCGGTGATGTCCTTAAATATCGCAATAATGCATTTCTGCCCGTTCACCTCGATGATGTCAGCCGAGTCGAGCGCCGAGCGCTGTTCACCTGACTTTGCCCGGAACGTGATCTCCAAGTCGCGAACCGAGCCGTGCTGCTTCAGCAATTCGATCAACCTGGCGCGGTCTTCCGGTCGCTCCCAAAACTTCACTTCCAGAGACGTCCGGCCAATAACTTCTTCGCGCCTATATCCTGTAATTCGAAGGAAACTCTCGTTCACGTCGAGGTATCGGCCCTCCGAAACGGTAGCGATCGTGATGGGTTCAGGATTCAGATGGAACGCCTTGTAAAACCTTTCCTCCGCCCGTTTGGACTCAGTAAGGTCCCGCACAATCCCTACGTTTCCAATGACGCGTCCCGAGCCGTCCCTGAGCGGGCCGACGCTCAGGTAGACGGGGAAATCGGTGCCGTCCTTACGACGGTGCAGGCATTCTCCCTTCCAGCCACCATGCTCCAGAATTGCGGCTTCAATCTGTTCGCGGAGACCCGGAGAAATGCGAGGCGACAAAACAACATCACGGAAGTACTTTCCGATGATTTCTCTTTCGGACCAGCCGATGGCCCGGAGAAAAGGCTGATTCATGAACGTGATACGTCCCTCGCGATCGCCGGTCGAGATTAGCTCTGTGGCGCTATCCACGAGTTGAGCCAGCCGGCGGGAGCGCTCTTCCTCCTGTCTGTGTGCGGTGATGTCCCGGGCGACCGCGGCGGTTGCAATGATCTTTCCGTGCGGATCCCTGACGGGAGATATCGTCAAAGAGACATCGATCGGTTGCCCGTCTTTTCGAACACGAACCGTTTCAAAGGCCTCGACTGGCTCGCCTTGCCGAAGACGCTCGAGGATTTGTCGTACCTCGTCCCGCCGGTCGGGAGGGGCCAGAATCATGATGGGTTGCCCTACCGCTTCGACTTCCGTGTAGCCGTAAATGCGCTCGGCGCCGCGGTTCCAGCTGGAGATTCTACCGTCCAGTGCGACCCCTGTAATAGCGTCGTCGGAGGACTCTACAATCAACGCCATTCGAGCGAGTTTTTCTTCCGCGTGCTTGCGGTCGGTGATGTCCTGCACCGACCCCACGAATCGCAAAGGCCTCTTGGTCTTCTCGTCGAAGACTATATCGACATCGCCGCGAACGAACCGTTCGGCCCCGTCGGGACGGACGATTCGATACTCGATAGAGAAACCGGCTTCTTCGCGGAGGGACTTGGCCAGCCCTTCATTTAGGAGGTGTCTGTCTGCAGGATGCACAGCGCCCAGGAAATTTGGTCTCGATTGTTCGATCTGTCCCGCCTCGTAGCCGAGGATGCGGAACATTTCGTCGGACCACCGCAGCCGGTTCTTGTTCATGTCCTCGAGATCATCAAGCTCCAGGGACCAGCTGCCGAGATGGGCAATCCGCTGGGCGGCCGCGAGATTGGCCTCGCTCTCTCGCAGTTTTTCTTCTGCGTGGCTTCGTTTCGCTCGATCCTCTGTCAAGGACAGATTGCCTCTCTGTTGATATTTCACGAAATAAGTAAGCGATCGGCTAAGTACACTCAGAATATGGTGGTCGGGGCAGCCATTCAAGTCAGCTGGTGGGCGGCGCACACGGATTGGTAATACAGGGTGGGACATGAGGGCGGCAGCCGCGCCAAATCGCAAGGCCCAAAAGAAGTCCTAACGCTCCTGGCTAAGTGCTTCTACTTCAAGAGGTTTCGTTGGCGGCGTTTCTGCGGGAGCGGCCCTAAGGTATTGCGCGGGTGCATCTAGTGGCGCAGGCTTCGGCCTTCGGGGCCTGCACCTTGCAATGACTAACCGGTACAGCCTGAAGCGTGTGGCACCTAATCCGCGGCCTTTCTTTGAACGGTCACGTCGTCGAGCGGCTTGCGCCCGGGCGTATCAGGAGGGGCCGCGCGCAAATATTGCGCGGGCCAGCTAAGCTTATAGTTCAGCTCGCGGGCGGTGCGCAGCGGCCAGTACGGCTCGCGCAGGAATTCGCGCGCCATGAAAACCAGGTCCGCCTGATTTTTAGCGAGAATGTCGGCCACTTGCTCCTTCGTTTCGATGAGACCGACGGTGCTGGTTAATATGCCTGCATCGCGGCGAATCCGCTCGGAGAACGGAACCTGGAAACCGGGACCGGCAACGATTTGTTGGTCTGGTACGAGTCCCGCCGAAGAACAATCCACGAGGTCCACGCCCAGGCCCTTTACCTGCTTCGCAAATTCCACGGCCTGATCGAGGTCCCAGCCGCCTTCCTTCCAGTCCGTCGCCGAAATTCGAATAAATAGTGGCAGGTTTTCCGGCCACGCTTTGCGCACTGCGGAGACGATCTCTCGACCAATTCTGGTGCGGTTTTCGAACGAGCCGCCGTATTCGTCGTTCCGGAAATTGCTCAGAGGCGAGAAAAATTCGTGCGCGAGATACCCGTGCGCGGCGTGAATTTCAAGGACCAGGAAGCCAGCTTCCTCCGCGCGGCGCGCCGCTTGCCCGAACGCGTCAACGATTCTGCGAATCCCCTCTTTCGATAGCGCTTCCGGCATGGGGTACTTGTCCGAATACGCCACCGCGCTTGGCGCCAACGGCATCCAGCCGCCATTGGCGATGGAAACGGCACTGGCGCCTTCCCAGGGGCGCTGCGTGCTGCCCTTGCGCCCGGCGTGAGCGATTTGCATGCCGGGCACGACTCCATGGTTCTTTACGAATCGAACGATACGGGAGAGAAACTCGATGTGCGCGTCTTTCCAAATTCCGAGGTCTTCTGGGCTAATGCGGCCTTCGGGCGTGACGGCGCTCGCCTCCATGAAGACCAAAGCTGCGCCTCCAACGGCGCGGCTGCCAATGTGCACAAGGTGCCAGTCATTCGCGAAGCCGTCCTGGCTCGAGTACTCGCACATCGGCGAAACCACAATGCGGTTTGAAAGCGTAATTCCGCGAATCGGAAGTGGGTCAAATAGAAGGGCCATGTTTTCCTTTCGAGATTTTCGGTATCGTTCGATTCACCGTGCATCGTCTGTTTAGGCGGGCTCCAAATGGAGCCCGCACCCGCTGTATTCAAAGCTTATTGCGGCTCGCGATAACAGGGCGCGGGCTCTACTTTGAGCCCGCTGAGAAATTTGATGCTCAGCAAGTACACACTGATGCAGCGGCACATTGTACAGGTTCTCTGCGGTGGGCGTCTGTATTTTGGGGGTTACACTCAACGGAGCTGCGATCTTTTGCGGCGGTGAGGAATGAAAACGGAGATTTTTATTCGCCGGTCGCGGATCAATGCTCCGGCCGCCGCGGTGTACGCGTGGCATGCCTTGCCGGATGCGCTGGAACGTCTCACGCCGCCCGGCGAGCACGTGAAAATAATCGAAAAAACTGGTGGGATCGAGCGCGGCGCGCGTGTAGTCATCCAGTTCGGCCGCTGGCCGTTTCGGCGCCGATGGATTGCCGCACACCAGAACAATGAAGTAGGCCGCTACTTTTCCGATGTCCAGGTTTCGGGGCCATTTGCGTACTGGAAGCACACGCATACGTTCGAACCCGACGGCCCATCTGCCTGCATTCTCGAGGACCACGTGGAGTATGCCTTGCCGTTCGGAGCGCTGGGCCGTTGGTTGGGTAGCTGGTACGTGCGGCGCAGGCTCAAGAAATTGTTCGAATACCGCCACGAGGTAACCGCTCGCGAGGTTGTCATACGGCAAAAAGACGAATAGGCTTGTTCGAACGGATTTGCACAGTTTCGAAACGTTTCCAAATTGTTTCACGTGGAAAAATTTTTACTTGGGTTGGGAGCTGAAGACGGTTCAGTCGGTTTCTTGCGTGACGATGTGGACGTCCACGGCGGGGGCATCTCGCAGGAAGCGATGGATCGCGGTCATGTATAGATATTTTCTCCATCCCCCGACTGCTGAACGGCCGAAAATCACCTGGGTTACATGCTTGTCGCGGACGAACTCCGCAGTGGTGGAGGCGACCTCAGTGCCTTTCAACTTCACGATTTTTGCGCCGAGGCTCTCCGCGAATTGTATGTTGGCGTTGAGCGAGTTTTGGTCTTTTTCCGAAGTGTCGTGGCCAATGTCCACGTAGATGGCGTACAGTTCCGCGTCCATGCGCCGCGCCATTCGAGAGGCGCGCGCAATTAGATACTGAGCTCGCGGATTCGAGCTGAAGCACACGGCGATTCGCTCGCGCACCGGCCACGGATCTTGGATCTCCTTCTGATCCATGTAGGTTTCCAGGCTGCGGTCGACTTGTTCGGCGACCTGGCGCAGAGCCAGTTCGCGCAGGGCGATCAGATTTCCTCTGCGGAAGAAATTCTTCAGCGCCTGGTCGACTTTTTCGGTGTGATAAACGTCGCCGCGGCGCATGCGGTTTTGAAGGGCTTCAGGCGTCAAATCGACCATCACGATTTCGCTCGCGTGCTCAAGCACCCAGTCGGGCACGGTCTCGCGAATTTTTATTCCCGTGATGGCTCCGACTGTAGGAGCGATGCTTTCGAGGTGCTGCACGTTGACGGTCGAGAGAACCTCCATCCTGGCTCCCTCTACGAGTTCCAGGACGTCTTCATATCGCTTCCGGCGCTTGCTTCCCGGAATGTTGGTGTGCGCCAATTCGTCGACGAGAACGACGCGCGGATTTCTGGCCTTGATGGCGTCCGGATCCATCTCCTCGAAAAGCGTGCCCTTGTATTCGATTTTCTTCCGAGGAACTTGTTCGAGCTGCGCGGCCAACTCGGAGATGCCTTTTCTTCCGTGTGTCTCGACGTATCCGATGACGACGTCCTCTCCGCGGCTTCGCCTCCGGATGGCTTCGCTGAGCATGCTGTACGTCTTCCCCACACCCGGGGCATAGCCGAGGAACAGCTTCAAAATGCCCTTGGTGCGCTCCTTCGGGGAGACCTCTTCGAGCCACTGTTCAGGGGTTTTTGTCATTAAGATCTACGCGGACCACCCTTCCAAGATCAGGGTAAACGAGTAGAGCCCGCACCGGATCGGTGGCGCCGCGCGCCCATAAGGAGTTCGTAAATGCGTGCCCCACCGTACGCGGCAGATATTCTCAATCATTCTGCCTAATAAATGCTAGGCTTAGAATCGCAGCCGTGACCAAGAATCTGCCCGCCACCCTGGCCCGGTACGTCGCCGCACTGGTTGCAGTCCTGGCCATCACGTCTTTCTACCGCTACACCCACCGGTTCAATGTAACTACGGTCGCATTCACTTATTTGCTGGCGATTCTTGGCGTTTCCGCTCTTTGGGGACTGGCGGTTTCGGTGTTCATGTCGGTCGCCGCTACGCTGGCCTACAACTACTATTTCCTGCCGCCGATCGGGACGTTCACTATTGCGGACCCGCAGAACTGGGTCGCGCTGGTCACGTTTCTGGCAACCTCGGTGCTCGCGAGCGATCTCTCCACGCGCGCGCGCAATCAGGCAGCGGAAGCGAACCGGCGCCGCCACGAAGTGGAGCGCCTTTACAGATTCAGCCAGCGTATGCTTAGCGCTGGAAACCCGATTGAACTGCTGAACGCGATCCCGCGACTGATTGTCGAGACGTTTGAAGTGGGCGCAGCCGCGGTGTTCACTTCCGATAAGCAAAAGGTCTACCGCTCAGGTATGAACCTGCCGCAACTCGACGCCGATTTCCTGAAAGCTGTGGTCGCTCGCGAAGAGGTGCAGATCGACGCCGAGAGGAGCGTTTGCTTCGCGCCGCTGCGCTTGGGATCGCGCATTCTCGGCAGCATGGGCATTTCAGGTCCAGTGCTGTCGGCGCAGACTTTGGAAGCCCTGGGGTCGCTCATCGCAGTCGCCATCGAACGGGCGCACGCCATCGAAATGGTAGGGAAGACCGAGGCGGCTCGCCAGGGCGAACGCCTGAAGTCGGCGTTGCTGGACGCGATTACTCACGATTTCCGCACTCCGCTCACGTCCATGAAAATGTCCGTGACCACGCTGCTGTCGCCCGCGCCGCTTGACGATGGCCAGCGGAAAGAGTTGCTCCACGTGATCGATGAGGAGTGCGACCGGCTGAATCGCCTCGTCGGCGAGGCCGCGGAGATGGCGCGCCTCGAGGCGGGCGAAGTGAAACTGCAGTTGGAGCCGCTTCGCGCGGCAGATTTGATTACCGGCTCTCTCGACCTGTGCAAGGGCATGCTGGGAACCCGCCCAATTCGCATCGAAATGAAGAATCCAGATTTACGTGTCGAGGCGGATACGGCCCGCGCCAAAGAAGTGCTCGTCCATTTGATCCAGAATGCGCATCTCTATTCTCCTCCGGACAAGCCAATTACGATCGGCGCGGAAGAGAAGGACGATTTCGTGCAGTTCAGTGTAGCGGATCAGGGACCTGGCATCGCCGAAGCGGAACTTGGCCTTATTTTCGACAAGTTTTATCGTGGAACGGACCAGCGTTACCGGGTGCAGGGCACGGGCATGGGTTTGCCCATCGCAAAGGCGATTGTTGAGGCGCACGGTGGCACAATCGGAGTCGTCAGCCAGGTGGGGAGTGGGTCGGTATTTTCTTTCAGTTTGCCGATTTCGAGGAGAGCGAGCGAGCCAAAATGAGCACACCGACGATTCTGGTCGTAGACGACGAACCGCAGATCCGTCGTGTGATGCGGACGACGCTGTCGAGCAACGGCTATTCAGTGGTGGAGGCGCGCAGCGGCGAAGAAGCGCTCGACGTGATGCGCGCTGAGCGGCCGGAGCTGGTTCTGCTCGACGTGAACATGCCGGGCAAGAGCGGCCTGGACACCTGCCGCGAAATCCGGGATCAATCCGACGTAGCCATCATCATGCTGACGGTGAGGAATACGGAGCACGACAAGGTGCTCGCGCTTGACGCCGGCGCCGACGACTACGTCGTCAAACCCTTCGGCATGGAGGAGCTGCTCGCGCGCATTCGGGCCGCCTTGCGGCGCACATCTTCTGGGGAGCCTGTCCCTGCCTACGTATCCAATGACCTAGAAATCGATTTCGAGCGCAGAAAAGTCACGGTGCAGGGCCGCCCGGTGCGACTTACGCCGAAAGAGTTCGAGCTGCTGCGCCACCTCGTCGCGAATCAGGGCAAGCCGTTGGAGCATCGGCGGCTGCTGCAGGCCGTGTGGGGGCCGGACTACGGCGACGAGACGGAGTACTTGCGCGTCTTCATCAATCAGTTGAGGAAGAAGATCGAGCCGGACCCGGCGCATCCGAAATACATCCACACGGATCCTTGGGTCGGCTACCGATTTGAGCCTGTCACTGCCGCGCCTGCTAAGGGGAAGAAGAAGTAACCCGCACACGGCCGCGCAAAAGGTCTGGCTGGAAGAGGGTTTCGTAGCACAGGCACTCTTGCCTGTGCGGGTTTGTAGACCGTGGGCGAGCCGGCGATTTTGCTACGATTGCAAAACCACACAGCCAAGAGTGGCTGTGCTACAAAAACTTAGTGGCGTGGATGAGTGGCGTCGAGGTCGAGGTTGAGTTCGAGGACGTTCACACGAGGCTCGCCGAGAAAGCCGAGCTGGCGGTCTTCTGTGTGCTTGGCGACTAGCGCGCGGACGTCGGCTTCGCTCAGTTGCCGCTCACGGGCGACGCGCGGTACCTGGAAGTCTGCGGCTTCAGGTGAAATGTGCGGGTCGAGGCCAGAGGCAGACGTAGTCACCAGATCAACAGGAACCGGCGTGCCTGGATTCTCGGCCTGGGCTTTCTGCACGTCGCCATTGACTCGATCGATCAGCATTTTATTTGTTGGGCCGAGATTTGAGCCGCTGGAATTTCCCGCGTCATAGCCTGCGTTTCCCGCCGCCGATGGGCGCGAACGAAAATATCCCGGCGAAGAGAATGGCTGGCCGATCAGTTGCGAGCCTACGACCTTGCCGTTCGCGGTGATAAGGCTGCCGTTGGCTTGGTGCGGGAAGATCAACTGAGCAAGGCCTGTCACGACGAACGGGTAGACGATTCCCAGGAGCAACGTCGTCGCGATGGTCATCCAGATGGCGATCATGAAATTCTTTTTCATTGTGATTTCCCCATTACCGATTCAGTGCTCAGGCCCAGCCGATCCTGGTGATGATCATGTCGATCAGCTTGATGCCTATAAAGGGAGCGATAATTCCGCCTACGCCGTAGACCAGCAAATTCCAGCGCAGCAAGGCCGAAGCTCCTAACGGACGGTACTGCACGCCGCGCAATGCGAGCGGCACCAGGGCAATGATGATCAGGGCGTTGAAGATGACGGCAGACAGAATGGCCGATTCCGGCGTCTTGAGGTGCATGATGTTGAGCGCCTCGAGCACCGGAAACGCGCCCGCAAACATCGCTGGAATGATCGCGAAATATTTCGCCACGTCGTTGGCAACGGAAAACGTCGTCAGAGCGCCGCGGGTGATGAGCATTTGTTTGCCGATCTCCACAACTTCAATCAGCTTAGTCGGATTGGAATCGAGATCGACCATGTTGCCCGCTTCTTTTGCCGCTTGGGTGCCGGCGTTCATTGCAAGACCGACGTCAGCTTGAGCCAGCGCGGGCGCGTCATTCGTGCCGTCGCCGGTCATCGCTACTAGTTTGCCCTTGGCCTGCTCCTTGCGAATCAACGCGAGCTTGTCTTCGGGCTTCGCTTCGGCGAGGAAATCGTCGACTCCCGCCTCCTGTGCGATCGCTGCGGCGGTCAGGCGATTGTCGCCGGTGATCATTACGGTCCGGATGCCCATGGCGCGAAGATGATCGAAGCGCTCGCGCATGCCACCTTTCACGATGTCCTTGAGGCGCACCGTGCCGAGCACGCGATTCTCGGATGCCACGAGCAGCGGCGTCGCGCCCGAACTGGCGACCTGCTGCACGACTTCGTCCACATTCTCGGGTACCAAACCGCCGCGTTCGAGCACGTACTTCTTGATTGAGTCCGGCGCGCCTTTGCGAATCATGCGGCCGTCGAAATCGACTCCGGACATGCGCGTCGTGGCCGAAAAAGGAATGAACTTCGCATCGAGCGATGAAAGCGGACGCCCGCGCAGACCGTATTTTTCCTTTGCGAGCACGACGATTGAGCGGCCTTCGGGAGTTTCGTCGGCGAGAGAAGCGAGTTGCGCCGCATCGGCCAGTTCCGTATCCGCGATCCCTGGCGCTGGAATCAACTCCGTTGCCTGGCGATTGCCGAGCGTGATCGTTCCTGTCTTGTCGAGCAGTAGAGTGTCCACGTCTCCCGCGGCTTCCACGGCGCGGCCCGACATGGCCATTACGTTGCGCTGAATGACACGGTCAATTCCGGCGATGCCGATCGCGGAAAGGAGTCCGCCGATGGTCGTGGGGATCAGGCACACGAGCAAGGACCAGAGCACGAATGGGCTCTGCGGGGCGCCAGAGTATATGGCCATCGGCTGGAGCGTAGCCACGGCCAGCAAAAAGATAATCGTCAGGCCGGCGAGCAAAATGTTCAACGCAATTTCGTTGGGTGTCTTCTGGCGCGAGGCGCCCTCGACCATTTTGATCATGCGGTCGAGAAACGTCTCACCAGGATTGGAGGTGATGCGAATCTTGATTTCGTCGGAGAGCACCCGCGTGCCGCCCGTTACGGCGGAGCGGTCGCCACCCGATTCGCGGATCACGGGAGCCGATTCGCCGGTGATCGCGGATTCGTCAACCGAAGCCACACCATGGATGACTTCGCCGTCCCCGGGGATGAATTGCCCGGCGGAGACCAACACCACGTCGCCCGAGCGGAGTTTCGATCCAGGCATTTCGATCGTGCAGCCATCTGCCTTCAGTTTGAACGCGACGGTTTCGGTGCGGGCCTTGCGCAGCGTGTCTGCCTGCGCCTTGCCGCGTCCCTCGGCCATAGCCTCCGCAAAATTGGCGAAGAGAACTGTGAACCAGAGCCAAATCGTGATCTGGAACTCGAATCCAAAGGAGTGCGTGTGCGCCATGAGATCGCGCACCAAGTCGATGGTGAGCAGGGCCGCGCCGATCTCCACGACAAACATCACCGGATTTTTCATCAGCGTCCGCGGGTTCAGTTTCACGAATGAATCCCACGTCGCGCGGCGCGCAATCGCGGCGTCCCAGATGGATTTGCCTTTTCTTGATTGGGCTGTCATGTGTTCTTGTTCCTCAGAAGGTCTTGCCCGCATTCATCAACAAGTGCTCGAGGATCGGTCCCAGGCTGAGCGCGGGGAAGAAAGTGAGTGCGCCGACAATCAGAATGACGGAGATCAGCAGGCCGGTGAAGAGCGGTGTGGTCACCGGAAATGTGCCGGAGGACTCCGGAACCTGCTTTTTCCGCACGAGGCTGCCAGCAATCGCCAGCACTGGGATCACCATGAAGAATCGCCCGAAGAGCATAGTCGAGGCGATCGAGGAGTTGTACCAAAGCGTATTGGCGTTGAGGCCGGCGAAGGCTGAGCCGTTGTTGGCTCCCGCTTCCGCATAGGCGTAGAAGATTTCCGAAAGCCCGTGCGGTCCCGCATTCGCAAGGCTCGACAAGCCGAATTTCGTAACTACGGCGATACCGGTATACACCAGCACGAACAGCGGATAGATGAGCACTGTCAGCATGGCCATCTTGACTTCGAACGCCTCGATTTTCTTGCCAAGGTATTCGGGCGTGCGTCCCACCATCAGACCTGCGATGAACACGGAAAGAATGATGAATACGATGGTGCCATAGAGGCCGGAGCCAACTCCTCCGAATACGACTTCACCGAGGAGCATGTTGATCAGCGGGATCATGCCGCCCAGCGGAGTAAAGGAATCGTGCATCGAGTTGACCGCGCCGCAGCTCGTGTCCGTGGTGACCACGGACCAGAGCGCCGAGTTAGCGATGCCGAAGCGCACTTCCTTGCCTTCCATGTTTCCGGCGGCCTGCAGATGGTTCGCCGAGGTTTGCAGCAGTGGATTGCCTTTGGCCTCGGCTGAATATCCCACCGTAATTCCCGCCAAAAACAAAATTGCCATAGCGCACCACACGGCCCAGCCGTGCCGGGGAGAGCCAGTCATTCGGCCGAGCGTGTAAGTCAGCGCTGATCCGATCGCGAAAATCAGGACCATCTCAAAGAAATTCGTGAGCGGAGTCGGGTTCTCGAATGGGTGCGCGCTGTTGGTGTTGAAGAAGCCGCCACCGTTGGTTCCCAGTTCCTTGATCATTTCCTGCGAAGCGACAGGCCCCTGCGCGATGGTCTGTTGTTTGACGATCTGCGTGGTGGCTTTGCCGCTCGAGTCCGTCGTTTGCACCGTCTGTGGGTCCAGGAGTTGCACGGTGTCATACGGCTTGAGGTTTTGCGGCACGCCCTGCCAGACGAGGAAAAGGGCGCCGAGAATGCAAATCGGCATGAGCACCCAGAGTGCTGCGCGGACCATATCCACCCAGAAATTTCCAAGCGTGTCCTTTTCGCGGCGCGCTATCCCTCGCACGATCGCGATCGCCAACGCGATTCCTACCGCCGCCGAAATGAAATTGTGATAGGCCAGGCCGGCCATCTGCGTGAGGTACGACATCGTCGTTTCAGGCACGTAGGCCTGCCAGTTGGTGTTGGTGGTGAACGAGACGGCCGTGTTGAACGCCAGATCGGGAGCGACGGGAGGGAGCTTTTGCGGGTTGAGCGGGAGAAAGCTCTGTACGCGTTGCAAGAGGTACAAGACGATCATCGACACGCCGCTGAAGAGCAACATCGCTCCGGCATACTCGGTCCAGCGCATCTCTTTCGTTTCATCAACGCCCGTCAAGCGGTACAAAAGCTTTTCGACCGGGCGCAGCGCCGGGTCGAGGAATGTCTTCTCTCGATTGAACACGCGAGTCATGAACGCTCCGAGCGGCTTCGTGAGCGCGAGGACCACAATCAGAAAGAACAGGATTTGAAACCAGCCATTGTTTGTCATTGTCAGAACTTTTCCGGGCGCAGCATTGCGTAGACCAGGTAAACAAGCAATCCCACACAAACTGTAAGCGATATGATCGTATCGAGCATTTTCCCTACCTCAATTCGTCGCAGAACTTAACGTAGAGAACAGACAACACGAAGAATGCGACTGAGGAGACTATGAAGATCCCGTCTAACATCGAGGTCCATCCTTGGCTGCAATTGTAGCGCGGCGCGGCAGGCTTTCGGCTGCTGAGTTCGTGGGTGCCTCTCTCAGCGGCAGTTCTACGAGTGTATGATGCACGCCTGCGCGGCGATGATTCAGTTCATCGGGGCGCGCGGCCCTATCTTTGGCCGCCAGCCTTAGCGGCAGCGGCCGAAGCGGAATCACCGAAATGCCGCCTTCGGCAGTATGAGAAATGGGGTGCGTCACAATGATTGGTTCGAAGTCCCTAGGGCGCTGGGCATCCAGGGTGCGGCGCCGGACGGGCCTATTTGTCCGGCGACCTTCCTTCCAGAAGTTCACAAAAACGTAAAGCAAAAAGATGAGGCCCAGCCCGTTTAACATGAAGAAAATCGGCATGGTGGCGGACCTCCTTTAAGCATCAGCTCCATTTTTCATGGAGGCGAATGCGTGAGTGATGGGTGCAGTCGACATTGCTTAGGAAGCATGCATCCTCTTGAGTTAGGAAGTCGTGGACGGGTTGTAAGGATTCCGTAAGACGTTACGAGTTGGAACGCGCGCTAAGTCCTCTTGCTCCAATAGGAAAGGCTCCCTACAATCGCTTTCACGCGTATGAAGCACCTGCTGCGAAATTTTTGGCGCCCCTATCTCTCGGCGGTTGCTGCTCTGGGCCTCCTGGCGGCACCAGCGCTGCACGCTCAGGAACGCGCGGATTGCCGCATGTTTCACAGCGCAGTTCTCAAGTCGGCGGTGCGGTACTGCGTTTTCTTGCCGGCGAGCTATTCAGCTGCCGATGCGAAGGCTCGAAAATACCCCGTGCTGTATGTGCTCCACGGTCTCGGTGGGAGCGAGCGAACGTTCGCAGTCGACGGAGAGTGGACGACTTTGCAGGATTTGCGCCGCGCGAACAAGGTCGGGGAATTCCTGGTCGTGGCGCCGGATGGATCGGATACGTTCTACATCAACTCGCGCGACGGGAAGGTTCTTTACGGCGATTTTTTTCTGCGTGAATTCATCCCTTTCATTGAGCGGGCGTACCGGGTGCAGACCGAGCGCGCTGGCCGCGGGATCACGGGTTTCTCGATGGGAGGCTATGGGGCGCTGCGAACGGCGTTCGCCCATCCGGAATTGTTCGGCTCGGCGAGCGCGCACAGCGCGGCGCTCATGAAGCAGCCGCCGCAGGGAGTGAGCGCGGGCGCGGCGGCGGGGAATCCTGCGGCGGAACTGCTGACCAAGGTGTTTGGCGATCCGATCGACCGGAAATTCTGGGATCTGAACAGCCCGTTCGTGATTGGGCGGAAAAACGCGACGGCGCTGATCAAGATGAAAGTCTATTTCGATTGCGGTACGGAAGATTCATTTGGATTTTATCGCGGTGCGAGCGAACTGCACGAGACGCTCGATTCGCTGAAGATTCGCCACGAGTTCCATTTGTATCCTGGCGGGCACAGCGTTTCGTACTTGCTTGCGCACCGGGACGCCTCGTATGAATTTCACTGGCGCGAGTTCGAGTCAGCACCCGGTGACGAAAAAAAATAATCCCAGACTGATTTAGATGACATTTGCCATTCACCTTTATCGATTCCATGGGAATTTATCGCTCGCCCTTCTGGTTCTGGAGTTGTCGATTCGAGTAGCACAGACTTCAGTCTGTGGAGTTCCGCTGGTTGGGGGCATCGCGCGCACTCCTGGCAGAAACCCACAGACTGAAGTCCGTGCTACGGGCGTCTGTGAGAAATGCGGGCTAGAGAGCCGCGGCAGCCCCGCCGAGACGGGACGGAGGCGCTACTCGACCTTTGCGGCTATGGGATCGATGCGGCGCACCTGGATGGTCTGGGTTTGGGGATCGAGCGTGCCTGTGATTTTCACTTTCTGTCCGGCGTAGGGTTCGGCGAGTTCCTGTTTATCCAAATGATACACGTCGCGCTTGGTTTCGAGTACAAATCGGCCGCCCCGATTCTTGATGCAGTACAGAGTGCAGTCCGTGGCCGTCTTTCCGACCCCAGCCACCTTGAGCATTTCCGTGTGCGACTTGTCATTGGAATGGACTTTCATGGCGCACTGGGTGTCTCCGATTTCGCCTATGAAAACTTTATCATCCGCACTGGCTACTGACGCGCCAACGCTCCAAAGGAAATTCAAAGCGACCAGGCACAACGTAGATTTCTTCCAGAGACGCATCTTTCCTCTTTCCGGCGGGCTCCAAGTGGATCCCGCACCCGTTCACTTCCTGACTTCAGACTCCTGCGACGCCTTTGGTTCCACAAAAAACTTCATGGTCATCCCTTCGTGGTTTTCACTGCAGATGACCGTGCAAACGACTTGATACTCGCCCGGCTCCTCGGGAGCCGTGAGGTCAAATTCCTGGGTGCCCGGCTTGAATAGCAATTCCCAGCCGGGAACGGGTTTGTGGTCTTTCGGGCGAAGCAGGGAAAATCCGTGTATCGAACCGTCTTTGTTTCGGTTTTTGGCGCGTATAGCGGTGACTCGTAGACGAATTTTCTCGCCTGCGGTGACTGTGATGGTAGGCGTGCTCTTGCCGTCCATTTTGTAGCGGCTGTCGTGGTCAGCAAGTATTTCAATGACATGAGGGGTTTGCTGGGTTTGGGCTGCCAATGAAAGCGCTGATACCAGCAACGCAGCGAACGCCAGTGCTTTCGGGCTACGGGACATGAGCCAATTTCTGCGAGTGTTTTGCCGCATTTTACTCGGTCATGTACGCCACGATGAATCGCATATCTTCATCGGTAATCATGGCGCGAACTCTCATGTGGCGCTCGATCGTGACCATCATCCGGGGAGGCAATTTGTGGGGTGCCATGTGGCAGCGGCCGCAGTTAGCGCGAAATCGCTTCTCTCCCTCGAAACGCGCGTCCGCCGCGTCATGCACTAGCTTAGGGCGGCTGGAAGTCGGGGTGAGAGTGGACGCCGGGGCGCGGGAGGGAGTCGTCGGCGAGTTCAGCCCCTTCGCTTGCTCCTGTGCAGCGGCGTACAAGACGCCGCCGAGTATCATGGCTGACAACCACGCGATACTCTTTAGTTTGAATTTCAATTTACGTCTCCGTGACCCAGTGGAAATGCGAAGCGGTAAGTCAGCCCAATCGTCCATATGTTTTTGTTTCCAGCCGCGCTGAACTGCCGGCCGTAGCTGCTCACTGCTCGCAGGCCATCTTCAAAGTAGTAATTCACGCCGAATTCAAATTGGCGGGTGTTCGCAGGCAGCAGCGAATCGCTCGGGACGGCGCCAACCCAAAACTGCTGCATACGGGCGACGAGTTGCGTCCGGCGCATGGCGTTCTGCCAGAAGGGGACCTGGCTCAGCCGATAGGCAGGCTCGATCCAGTAACCGCTCCCCTGGGAAGAGCGCTGGTATTCTCCGCGCAGATCGAACGGCAGCGCTGGTGGTTGCCAGGCGCCGTGGAAACCGAAGGAGTTCGAGCGATCGTCTTGCAGCAGGTGCTGAAATGAACCGCCGATTTCGATCCGTTGGTTTGGGATGAAGATTCCGAGCCGTCCACCTGCGAAGCGGCTCGAATCGAGCGGGCTTACTGTGCTCAGCGTAGAAAAATAGGCTGCGTAGTTGATGTTGAAGCTGGAGGTTGCGGGGAAGCCGCCACGCACCATGGCTCCGGTGCTCGCGTTAGAAGGCCCAATGCCTATCGGCAGGATCAAAGGATCAGTCTGGAGATTGCGAATCCAGATGGGGTAGAACCGCTCATTGAAGATTCCGAAGGGAGTAAGAAACCTTCCGACCGTCACGGTCACGTAAGGGTTGGCGATGAAGTCCAATTGGAGATAGTCGACTTCCTTCAACACCTGGCCATGAAAACCGCTTCTTCCCGGTTCTTGGGTTAAATCGGATTCGAAAGTGTCTCGCGATTCGATGAGCCAGCGATCTTTCAGCGGGGCGAGAATGACGGCGGAGATCAGGGGCCCTAGATGCGGCTGCCCTGCGTCAAAGGTTGTGATGAATCCCGCGGCTCCAGTTACGACGGGTACGGGTTTCGGCGTGTCGGATTGGTCCTGAGCCCGGAGAATCGGAGTGCCGGCGAATGCCAGCAGCGCTCCGATCAGGCAAATGGTGCAACGCAAAGAAAGGAAAGAAGTTCGACGCACCGCAGCCGCTGCGGACAAGCGTCGACGAGCAATTTTGAGGACGCAAGTACTGAATTTTTTTCCCACCACAACCCCACGCTGAGTCACCCTGCACAGGTTCTCTCCATACTGGTGGGGACTGGCAAAACGTTCAAGCGCCACAAAGCTGTCTGTCGTCGAGTGATAACTAGCGCAATGGGCACACCTTCCATGAAGGCGATACAACCCGGGCCTTGAGTCCGGCAGACGTCGTACCAGCCCCACCGCTGGATTCCAAGAAACGAACGCCGACTCCTCAAGCTCTCCTACGAACTTGGCCGCCGGCTCGTGGGCACAGCTCCCTTACCTGCCGGCCCGCCGCGAAGCTTGGCGAATGACCACCAAAAACGAGGACGAATAACATGTGTCACGTTTGGTGACTTTTGTCCATCGTCCTCGCTGAAGTGATCGAGTAGAATTGCGCCGCGAGGGGTTGCATCTCAGCGGAGCTAGATGGGCAGGCTGATTTAATCGGGTCTAGTTGGGTCCGACCACCTTTCGAAGCCCGACGTCTTTGGCCGGCTAGATTGACTGGATTTCCCCCGCGCAAGCGAAACGTATTTGCTTCTCAGCGCCGCTGACGAATCCAGCAGGAGGCACGCGTGCGCAGATTCATTCCAGCCCTGACTTTCAGTTTCAGTCTGGCGTTTGTGACGCCACTGGCAGCGCAAAACAATCCAGTTCCCTTCGTGAACATGCCATTGGTCCCGGCAGTCGTGGTGCCGGGCGGAGCGGGCTTCACCCTCACGGTGAACGGCGCCGGATTTGTGAATGGCGCAGTTATAAAGTGGAACGGCAGCCCGCGCACGACTACCTTTCTCAGCAGCACCAAGCTGACTGCCTCTATCCTGGCCTCGGACGTTGCAACGGCGGGACAGTTTGCCGTCACGATCTCCAACCCAAGCCCCGGTGGTGGGACTTCGAACGCCGTGGTTTTTGAGGTCACTACACCCGCCACAACGCTTGCCTTGACTCGGACGGATACCAACGGTGACGCCGGCAACGGCCCGACCATTTTTGAACCAAGCGGTGTCGCCGCCGGATATAACCCGGCCGATGGCTCTATCTCGCTCGCTGTTGCGAACCGAATGTGCCCAGCAGCGGCGAATTGCCTCGCTCAGAGTTCCACGGTTTCATTTCTTGAAGGGAGCGCGGTCCCATACATCTATACGGGGGCAAACCCAAGCTCCATCCTCTACGCCGACTTGAACGGCGATGGAATGCCTGATCTGTTGACGGTCGGGGACACCATTTCGGTGTCCTTGGCGGCAATTGGTGGCACATTTCAGCTCCATCACGACCAACCTTTGCCTTTGGGTGCGTCAATTTATTCGTCTCTCACCGTGGGGGATTTCAACCGGGATGGACATTTGGACCTGGTCCTGCCCGGCCTCTCTCAGGTTTATTTTCTGCCTGGGAACGGCGATGGGACGTTCGGTTCGGTGGCTAGTCTCGATACGGGAGCTCCTGCAGGAGCAACGAGTGTAACGACAGGTGATTTCAATGGCGACGGGGTTCTCGATCTCGCCGTGACCAATGAACTCGGCGACAGTGTCTCAATTTTCTTGGGCCATGGGGACGGAACGTTTCAAACTCCCGTCGACTATCCAACGGGCTCTGTTCCGGGCCCCATCGTAACTGGAGACTTCAACGGTGATGGCGAGCTAGATCTCGCGGTCCTGAATGGTTTGGGCAAGAGCGTGTCCATATTGCTGGGGAATGGCGACGGCACATTTCGATCGAAAGTCGACTATCCCGCCGGCATGAGCCTGGCTAACATGACGCTCGGAGATTTTAACGGTGACGGTATTCTGGACATCGCGGTCACGGACACGCAGTGCGCCAACACGGGCTGTCCCGCAACTGGCTCTGTGAACGTCCTCATCGGCAATGGCGACGGCACATTTCTGAATCACTTGGATTTTGCGACAGGGGGATCGCCGGGATCGATCGCAGCTGGCGACTTCATTGCCTTTGGCAACGGCCCTTCAAGTGGAAGGGCAGGATTCGCCGTATCCAACTCTCCGGGCAACACGGTGTCGGTGTATACGGCACAGGAATCACAGAGCGGCTCCCCTAACCCACTTCCGACGATCTCCTCAATTTCGCCCGCCTTTGTCATTCAGGGAAGCGGGTCGTTCACTTTGGTTGTGAATGGGACCAACTTTGTCTCCGCCTCCACGATTTTATTCGGCGCACAGACTGAGCCGACGACATTCGTCAGTTCGACCCAGTTGACTGCCTCCGTTCCTGGGAGCGCGATCGTAACGGCCGGGCCCGTGAGTGTTTTTGTCAATACGCCGAAGCCCGGGGGAGGGAATTCAACGTCCGCAATATTCAACGTTTATCTCCCGCCGCCGACTATTTCGTCGATTTCACCATCGAGCGCGATTGCGGGCTCGCCGGGGTTCGCCCTGGCAATTTTCGGAACGAACTTCGTCAGCGGTTCCACAGCGAATTTTGGTGGCGCCTCACGGTCATCGGTGTTCGTCAACTCTGGCCAGATCACGGTGGCGGTCTCATCCTCGGACATATTGAATCAGGGCACGATCAATGTATCGGTAACGAATCCATTCGGCGTCAACAATGCGGGCGGAGGGACGTCGTCCGCGCTGACACTGACTGTTCTTCCCGCGAACTCCCAGCCGACCATCGGCGCATTGATCCCTGCCAGCGCGACCGCTGGAGGACCTTCATTTACCCTGACAATTACGGGGACCGGTTTCAGTTCTTCTTCAGTTGTAACGTTTGGATCGAAACCCGTCACATCGGCCTACCAGGGCCCCAGCGAAATACGGGCGACAATACCTGCCAGCGCCATCGCCATGGCAGGGACGCCGCTTGTGACTGTTTCCAATCCGGGAAGTAATCCGTCGGTGGCGGTGAGCTTCACGATTAACAGCCCCGTCCCAGATTTCAGCATGACTGCGTCTACTTCCTCGAGCACCGTTCCTGCGGGCCAGACTGCAAACTTTAGCGTGACGCTTACCGCAGTGAATGGCACACTTTCAGACCCAGTAACATTTTCCGCCTCGGGACTACCTACCGGAGCGAACGCAACTTTTACGCCTCCTAATCTCGCTGCAGGCAGCTCTGGGATGGCCATTATGCTCGCTATTACGACGACTCCGCACTCGCCAGCATCCTCCGCGGCCAGTCCGTACGGCGGACGGCCCGCCTACGCACGCTACGAAGTGGTCTTTGTCATCCTAATGATGTGGTGGCTCCTCCTAGCTTGGCGTAGCCGCGCGCGTCGCTTCGCTCCGCATTTCCTGATTATCTTGCTGCTGTGCGTCGTTGCTCACCTCGCTGCTTGCGGAACCGTGGGAAACTCCTCGTCCGGGTCCGGGCCCCAGCTCAATCCTATGACCGGGACGCCAGCGGGAACCTACACGATTACAGTCAATGCCACGTCTGGCAGCGCAAGCGTTCAGACGAAGGTCACGCTGACAGTGAACTGACTTCCTAAGGCGCCAGCTTCAGGCGAGTTTGCCGACGTGGGCTTCGAGGAGGCTCCAGGCGCGCGTGCCGATGGTTTCCTTCCAGTGCGCGTAGTAGTCGCTTAGCTTGGCGCGGAACGAGGAAGTGTCGGCGTCGTTGAAGGTCATGCCTTGGTCGGCGAGCTTGGTGCGAAATTCGACATTGAGTGTGGCGTGGTCGGCGCGCTGCAGGCGAACGTACTTCATCGCGTTGCGCTCGATGGTGGCCTGCAGATCGCCGGGGATGCGCTGCCAGAGCTTCCAGTTGGCGAGCAGATTGAAGCCGGACCAGCCGTGATTGGTCATGCTCACGTATTTCTGCACTTCGTAAAGCTTCAGAAGCTCGGCCGTCGCCAGGGGGTTGGTCTGCGCTTCGGCCATACCACTCTTTAGCGTTTCGTACAACTTGTTCAGGTTGGCGACGACTGGTGCGGCGCCTAGAGCCTTCCACGCCTCCACGTAGATTGGCGCGTCGGGAGTGCGGATTTTCAGTCCCTGCAAATCGTCAAGCGTGCGAATCGGCTTCGTTGAGCACGTGATTTGGTGAAAGCCGTTGTCGAAGCATCCCCTTGGAATGGCATAAAGGCCCTGCGATTTCATCTCTTCGCGCAGGTAATCGCCCAGATCACCGTCGAGGGCGCCGAAAACCTGCCGCGGAGTTTGAAAGGAAAACAAGACGCCTTGCACGTTCGCGGCGGGAACGAGATTTCCGATCGAGCCTCCGTTCAGCGTGAAGAAATCCAGCTCGCCGCTGACGACCATCTTCAGCGCGGCGGGATCTCCGCCCGGGATCTGGTTGTTGTCGGGAAACGTTTGAACCAGGATGCGCCCGCTTGTCTCGGCTCTTACCGCGTTCCACATCTCGACCAGTCGTTTGTGAAGAGGGCTGTCGGCGGGCTGGTTGTGGAATTGGCGCAATACAAAATCGGCAGCCTGCCCGCGGCGGAAAATCAGCATCATGCCGCCAATGGCAGCGAGGCCACGCGTGAATTGCCTGCGAGTGACTGCGGGAAGCATATAAGTCCTCCTGACATCCGTCAGGTGTAGCGCCCGCCTTCAGGCGCGCACTTGGCTCACGTGCAGAAACCTGCCCGCCTAAAAGGCGGGCGCTACGATGTCCACCGGGCTATCCCATCTGGCTCAGCGATCGGCCAAAGTAAAACGTGGTGGCAGTTTGGTCATCCCAACCCACGTTGCAATGGGGGATGGACCATTTCTGGACCTTCATTGGCTCTGTGATGGGCTTGCCGAGCGCTGGGCACGAAAGGCAGTAGGTACCCTCGTGGGTGCCGATCCAGATCAGGTTGCGGTCGAATTCGACAAACACGTTCTCTGTCGTTCCACGCCACCAGGTTTCGTATTGGTTGATGTCGCCGTCCCGAGGAGGCACGAACCACGCCACTTCTTTTGGCGCACTGGGATCGGAGATATCGAAAACGCGGACGCCGGCATTAAACCAAGTGACCACGACGATCGCCGGATTGGATGTCCCCGGGGCCAGCCAACATTGCGTGTTATGCGAACCGAAGCGCCCCCGCGCAAAGCAGAAATCCGTGTAAGGCGCATCGAGGGGAGCGGCGGGGCGCGGGAAGAAGCCGATGATCTTGGGATTCCTCGGGTCTGCCACGTCCATCATGTACGGCGTGTGGTAATTCTCGCGGCAATCCGCTTCGACCGCTTCGTGCACGGCAACGACTTTGTTCTGCAGTTGCGGATGCGCGGCGTCCGCTATAACTGGGTAGCAGGTGTGAAAGGGGATCGTCCCGAACGTATCGAACTCATATTGGATGTGGCCGTAGGGCTTGGGGTGCTTGATGTCGGACAAATCCATGACGTAGAAGCCGAACGCGCCAAACCCGCCATATCCGGCCGTGCCGCCGTCCTCGACTCGTTTGGGGACGCTGATCGCTCCGTGATTTCCCGTCCAGGAAGTGTGATCGCCGGCGAAGCGGTATTTTTTGTACTCTTCCTCCTCGCCATATTTTTGTCCGGGAACCCACCATCGCGAAACTTCCTGGACGTTTGCGGGGTCAGACATGTCCACGATCATGAGGGCGTTGCTCCATGGGCGCTGGTGATTTTCCAGGCGCAGAGAGTCATCCCATCCACAATCGAGGTAAGCATACTTTCCGCCGTCGTAGAAATTGTGGTGCGTACCGTTGCCTTTTTCGCCCGTGTTGTATTCCTGGAGCAGATTCGGCTTGGTCGGGTCGGTGACATCATAGTTGCGGATTCCGCGGAGTCCTTTGTAGGCGAGGACCTTGTCGCGCAGTTCCTTGTCGTATTGGCCGTGCGGATATTGAGGCGTGGCGCCGGTGAGCGGCTGCGACGCGGTACACATCATGATCCATTTTTTGAGTTTCGTGTTGTAGACGACTGGTCCTCCTAGACCACTGCTCTGCATAACTCTCTTGTTGTTGACCAGAGCCGGTTTTTTGGCCTCGCTCACATCGATAAAGTCGCCGCTCGCCGGGGCCGGTAACAAACGCTGCCTGCCCTTGGCCCACATGGCCATGAGGGGCTCTCCGCCGGTGACCACTGGTCCAGACAGATGCGAGACAATTTCCATGTTGTGGATGTATTGCTTCCGGTCGAGATAGGTGAGCGAGCCGAGCGGGAGAGGAATTTCCGGCGGCGTATTTGAGGTGTAGAGCCCTTGCTCCTGCGCGCGCGCATCCAAATCGCCGAGGACGCCCGCAGTTGTCGCAGCGACCGCCGCGCCGAGGGCGGTCTTCAGCAGCGATCTGCGGCTGAATCCATTGCGCGATTCTGGATTTTGCCCCGCATCGTCTCGAGACCACGCAGAGAGCTTCTCCGCCTGGGACATGGCTTATCCTCGTCAATTTGGACTATCGCGGGCCGCGACGGAATACGGGATGGCAGGGGATCGCTCCACCCAAATGCGCCCGCTTGCTGCGCATGATACTGCAACCCAAACCTTGCGCCAAGCCGCCGGACTCGTTGATCGTGTCTAGAAATTTGACGGGCTTTTCACTTCAGGGCAGGCACTTCAATGGCTCAGTTTCTCTTGCGCTTTCAACTTGTATTCGCCCTGCGGTCCATCCGGTTTATGTTCTACAGAAATTACAACGCGGGTAGGAGATGGCTGTGCGCTCAGCAGAATACTTTTGTCGGGGGAAACAACGGCATCAAAACCGTGTGAAACCAATTGTTCAACGAGAGCGCTGGCAGCCCTTCGGCTGCGTTCGTCCGCGGTGCACCAGACGAGAACTCCTGTAAAGACATGCCCGTTGGTTCCCGGCGGGTTAAACTGGCCCAAAACCCCCAAGCGCTCTGCAACCTCCCAGTTAGCTGCATGAAGTGTCGCGGCAATATCGGACGCAAAACTGGAAGCTTCTAGATCGTTCAGGTCATACGCAACGAGCGCCGGTTCCCCAGTGAATGCAGCCAGGTGGGCGGCAATTTCGGATTGTGCGCTTGGCCCAATCCGCCTCCATCCGACCCTCGCTTCGAGCTCTAGTCGAGCGATTCTTTCCTCCTCCGCTTCCTTTGCCAGCCGCGCCGCCTCTTGCTCATTCTTAGTGGCGCGGTCGCGGGCTTCTGCAGCTTTTAACCTTAATTCGGTCAGCTCTTTAGCTTGGATCGTATTCAGGCGGCTGGCAGTAATCAAAGCTCCGGCACCGAACACAAATGTGAGGAACAATAGGATGAGCGTGCCGATTTCAAAAAACGATTTCCACGACTCCAGTGACATGCCAAGCCACCACAATTGGATTTTGGAAATTATACCTGTTGGTGTCGGGGTTCCGGTTGCTCAGCGACAAGTAACGTCGCAACAGACGGGAAGCGCTTTCGGGACGGGATCGCTACTTCCGGGTATTCACTTGTGGCCCCACGGGGCAGCCAAAAATTGGCACTCCCGCGCAACTAGCTTTTCCAATCAGGCGTGGCGACGTAGGCGCGGGTGATGTCGGCGACGGTCTGCGTGCCGCAGTTGCCCATCACCAGTTTCAGCTCGCCCTGCATGATTTCGATCACGCGGTCGACGCCGGCCTGGCCGAATGCACCTAGGCCCCACAGGAACGGGCGTCCGATGCCGACCGCCTTGGCGCCGAGCGCGAGGGCCTTAAACACGTCGGTACCTCGGCGGAAGCCGCCATCGACGAACACCGGAATCTTGCCGTTGACTTCGGCCACGACTTCCGGCAGCGCTTCGATCGTAGCGCGCAGCGTTTCCGTGGCGCGCCCGCCGTGGTTCGACACCATGATGCCGTCGAGGCCGTGCTCGACGCACAGCCGCGCATCCTCGCGCGTATCGATACCCTTGATGAGGAGTTTGCCTTTCCAGAATTTGCGGAGGCGGTCGAGGAAAGCCCAGTCCATGGCGGGATTTGTGATCACCAAGCCCTTGGTGTCGATCCCATCAAACATGGGGCGCTCTTTCATGGTTGGCCCGGCGGGCGTCTCGTGGCATGCGAGGCACTGGCTGAAATCTTTCCCCCGCGTGCGCAGGAATGTTTCGCTATTGCGGCCCGTTGTGTTGTCGACCGTCAGCGCGACGACCGAGCATCGAGCCGCCTCCACCCGCCGGAGGATTTTCTCGCAAGCATCCCAGGAGTTCGGCGCATAAAGTTGATACCAGACGGGGCGGCCCCGGGCGGCGTTGACGTCCTCTACGCCGGTTGAAGTCGCGGTGGACAAGATCTGCAGTGTATCGTGTGCTTTCGCCGCCCTGGCGACGGCCAATTCGCCTTCAGGAAAGAATGATTTTTCGCCGCCCGTGGGGCACAGGAAAATCGGGCTGCTGTAGGTGGTGCCGAAGAGATCGGTGTGCATGTCCACTTTCGTCGCGTCGCGGAGTCGGCGGGGGCGCAGCTCGATGTGCTTGAAGCCCTCGCGATTGGCGCGCAGCGTGCCGTCGTCGTCCACGCCGCTGGCCATGTAGGCCCAGTGTGCCTGGATCACTTTGCGATGAGCCGGCTCTTCGAAATCGAAAACATTCAGGGCGTCAGCCGGTTTGGTAATGACTTCGGAAGTTGGCGTGAAGCTTTGTGCGAGGGTTTGCGCAAGGCCGCGCTCCTCGAGGAATGCGGCCACTCCTCCGAGCGCTGCCACGTAGGGGCTAGCGGCGAGAAATTTCAGGAATTCGCGGCGGGCCGTGGAGCTGGGGGTAAAATTTTCCATAATTGCGCAGATTGTATCGCCATGAATTCGTTTTGACTAGCGCCACACTGGAGCCGGATAGCCGCCCGACGTTTCCACAATGTTGAGACCGTGCTATTTTCCGGTCCATTTGGGCGGGCGTTTGTTCAGGAATGCATCCATGCCTTCGCGGAAATCGCGGCTCATGTAGCAGGTCAGGATCATGTTGCGATCGTCTTCCGGGCTCATTTTTTCGCGGATCCGGCGCAAGGCTTCCTTCGTGACTCGCAGCGTGAGCGGCGCCTGCGCGGCTACGGTTTGTGCCAGCTCATCTGCGCGGCGCTGCAGGGCGGCGTGGTCGGGCAGCACTTCGCTCAGCAGGCCGATGGCGTGCGCTTCCTCCGCGTGAACCAGACGCGCGGTGAAGATCAGTTCCTTTACGCGCGCGGGACCGAGCAAAGCCGCCATCCTCGCGTAGTTCGCCGTGGAGAGGCAGTTGCCCAGCGTCCGGCCGATGGGCACACCAAAGCGGGCATTCGCGGCGCCGATGCGAATATCGCAGCAACCTGCGATGGTTGCGCCGCCTCCGGTGCAGACTCCGGAAATCGCGGCAATCGTGGGAATGGGGCAGCGCTCCAGAGCATCCAGCACGCGTTCGATGCGGGCTTCGTAATTCAGCGCATCTTCGGCGCTGGACATGTTCTTGAACTCGGAAATATCGGTTCCGGCCGAGAATGCTTTTTCTCCGGCCCCGGTAAGCACGAGCGCTCTGAGGGACGAATTGTTCTTGGCCTCTTCACAGATTTGCGCGAGCTCGTCGTACATGGGGTGCAGAAAAGCATTGCGCGCTTCTGGGCGATTGAAGGTGATGCGGCCGATGCCGTCCTTCACTTCGTAAAGGATGGTTTCGCTCACGGGGTTGCGTCCTTGGCAACTGAGGCAGGCATTTGGACAACGCCTTCTGCGGCCAGTTGGTCAATCTCGGAGTCCGAGAAGCCGTGACCGCTCAGCACTTCGCGAGTGTGCTGGCCGAACAGCGGCGCCGCTCGGCGCACTGCGCCCGGCGTTTCTGAAAATTTGATCGGCAAGCCGATCGCTTTCACTTCTCCTGCCGTTGGATGTTCGGTCTCGACGATCATTTCCCGCGCCAAGGCTTGAGGATCAGTCTGCATCTGGCCGATATCCAGCACAGGCCCGGCGGGAACGCCGACGTCTTCCAAACGCCGCAGCCATTCGGCCGAAGTGCGGCGCTGAAAGATTGGCGTCAGTGTCGCTTCGAGCGCGGCCAGGTTATGCATTCGGTCCGGGTTGGTCTTGAATCGCGGATCGTCTGCCAGTTGAGGTGTTTCCAGAGCTTCGAGCAGCCGGAGCCAATTCGCTTGGTTCGCAGCGCCGACCGTGATCCACCCGTCCGAAGCCGGAAATGCCTGGTAGGGCGCATTCAAGGGATGCGCCGTTCCTAGCGGGCCGGGCGCGCGTCCCGTGGCGAAGCAAATCGCGGAATGCCAGTAGGTGTGGACGATTCCGGCTTCATAAAGAGAAGTGTCTACCATCTGTCCGCGTCCGGTTGCCGCGCGAGAATGCAGAGCCGCGAGTATGCCTGCGCAGGCGAGAATGCCAGCTGTGATGTCGGTGACCGGCGCGCCGATCTTCATGGGCGGGCGGCCCGGGCCTTCGCCGGTGATACTCATCAGCCCGCTCAGGCCCTGCGCGACCAGATCGAAGCCACCGCGGTCCGCAGAGGGTCCCGTGCGTCCAAATCCGGAAATCGAACAGTAGATCAGCTTTGGATTGAATGCGTGCAAAGTGTCGTACCCAAAACCCATCTTTTCCATCGTGCCTCGGCGATAGTTTTCGATCAGCACATCGGCGTCCTTGAGCAAGCGAGAAAGCACATCGCGCCCCTTCTCGCTTTTGAGATCCAGGGCGATTCCGCGTTTATTGCGATTCATGATGAGAAACGCAGCCGACTCTTCGCCGATCGCGGGCGGGAGCATACGCCGCGAGTCATCGCCGCCAGGGATTTTCTCGACCTTGATGACGTCCGCGCCCATGTCGGCAAGCAGCATCGAGCAAGTCGGTCCTGCCATGACATGGGAAAGGTCGATTACCTTCAGGCCAGCCAGCGGTCCGGTCGCGCTGCGCTCGGTCAACTTTGCCATCGTGAGCCTTTTTTCAGGCGGGCTGCAAGTACAGCCCGCACCCGTCCCTAGATTTCTTGCACGCCCATACTAGCCCGCTATCTGCGTCTGTACCAAGCGCAGTCGGTACGGCATCGACCTGATGACCGTGGCGGCTCTGATTTCGTACAATCAACGCTTTGGGCTAAAGTAGGGCGCTGGCCCGCATGGGCCGCGGCTCGAGTTTCGATTCTGCGCCAGACTTAAGGAGCCACGATGAGCGTAACCAATGCGACTGCTTCAGTTCACAACGCCGCGACTCCAATAGAGATGCTGTGCATTAATACCATGCGCACCCTTGCCATGGACGCCGTGCAGGCGGCCAATTCCGGGCATCCTGGAACGCCGATGTCGATGTCGCCGCTCGTCTATTGCTTGTGGCAGGAGTTTCTCCGCTACGATCCTGCCGACCCAATTTGGCCGAACCGCGATCGCTTCGTACTTTCCGCCGGACATGCTTCGATGCTGCTTTATTCGATTTTGCACCTCACGGGAGTACGCGAGGCTGGAAAGAATCTCGAAATCCTCGATAGTCCGGCTATCAGCCTTCAAGACATCAAAACTTTCCGGCAGCTCGGCAGCCGTTGCGCGGGCCATCCAGAATCGCACTTGGCGACGGGTATCGAGACGACGACTGGGCCGCTCGGGCAGGGTGCCGCCAACAGCGTTGGCATGGCCATTGCTGGACGGTGGCTCGCGTCGCGCTACAACCAGCCGGGATTTGAGGACCTGTACAATTTCAACGTGTACGCGCTGGCGGGCGACGGCTGCATGATGGAGGGAATCAGCAGCGAGGCGGCTTCGCTCGCGGGGCACCTCAAGCTTTCCAATCTCTGCTGGATCTACGACAGCAACCGCATCACGATCGAAGGCCCTACGCCGCTGGCATATTCCGAAGATGTCGGCGCGCGGTTCGCTGCTTACGGCTGGAACGTGGCGCACGTCACTGACGCGAACGATCTGGATATGATTCGTGCGGGATTCCGCGTTTTCTTGCAGACCTCCGACAGGCCGACGATCATCATCGTGAACAGCCATATCGGCTGGGGCTCACCGCACAAACAGGACAGCGCCGCCGCGCATGGCGAGGCGCTAGGGGAAGAAGAGGTCAGGCTGACCAAGCGTGTGTATGGCTGGCCGGAGGACGCAAAATTCCTGATCCCGGACGGCGTCTACGAACATTTCAAAAACGGAATCGGCACGCGGGGCAAACGGGACCGCGATCGTTGGTCCGCGCGATTCGGGGAGTACCGGGCGAAATATCCGGAGCTTGGCGACGAAATCATGAAGATGGAACGCCGTGAGCTTCCCGATGGCTGGGATCACGACCTGCCAACTTTTCCCGCCGATGCGAAGGGGCTCGCCACGCGCGATTCATCGGGCAAAGTCGAGAACGTACTAGGGGAAAATGTTCCCTGGTTTCTGGGAGGCTCGGCCGATCTCGCCCCGTCCACGAAGACGCTTTTCAAGTTCGAGCCGGAAACAGGATTTCAGGCCGGAAACTACGGATTCCGCAACCTGCATTTCGGCATTCGCGAACATGCCATGGCCGCGATCATCAACGGCATGAGCCTCACGAAACTACGCCCGTTTGGCGCCACGTTCTTCACGTTCACGGATTACATGCGCGGCGGGTTGCGGCTGAGCGCCATCATGAGCATTCCAGTCATCTACATCCTGACGCATGATTCGATCGGACTTGGCGAGGACGGGCCAACGCATCAGCCGATCGAGCATCTGGCAATCGCCCGAGCCACGCCTGGCCTCATCACTCTGCGTCCAGCCGACGCGAACGAAGTGGTCGAGGCTTGGAAAGTGATTATGCAGCTTCAGCATGAGCCCGCGCTGTTCGTTCTGACGCGCCAAGGCGTCCCTACGCTCGACCGAGCCCGGTTTGCGCCCGCCTCTGGGGTTGCACGCGGCGCGTATGTGCTGGCGCAAAATGCCGGAGCGCGCGCCGACGTCTTGCTGCTCGCCACGGGGAGCGAAGTTTCCCTCTGCGTCGAGGCGTTCGACCAGCTTGCGAAGGAAGGCATTCAGGCACGCGTCGTCAGCATGCCGTCATGGGAGCTGTTTGAAAAGCAGGACCAAGCCTATCGCGATTCCGTCCTGCCGCCCGATGTGAAAGCCCGCGTTTCAGTTGAAATGGCGGCCACGTTTGGCTGGGAGCGCTATGTCGGCTCTACTGGTCGCAGCATCGGGATGCACAGCTTTGGGGCATCTGCCCCCATCAAGGCGCTCCTGAAGCACTTTGGCTTCACCGTCGAGAATATCGTCGCCGCCGCAAAGCAGCAGGTTCAGGCGGCCAAACAATAATCAAAAATCTGGGGGAATCTATGGACGCAGGCGAGCTTTGGAAGCGCTATCGCCGCTATTTCTGCCGCGTGGATTCGCTGGACCTTTCGCTCGACATCAGCCGGATGCACTTTGACGAAGCGTTTCTCAATTCCATGGAACCGGCAATGCAGAAGGCGTTTCAGGAGATGGACGCTCTAGAAGGCGGCGCAATCGCCAATCCCGACGAGAAGCGCATGGTGGGGCACTACTGGCTGCGCGCTCCACAGCTCGCGCCCAACCAAGAAATCGCAGGAGAAATCACAAACAGCGTCGAATCCATCCAGAAATTTGCGGCTGATGTGCACGCGGGAAAAATCAGGCCTCCCAACGTTGTGCGATTCGCGCACGCGCTGGCAATCGGCATCGGCGGCTCGGCGCTAGGGCCGATGTTCGTTAGCGATGCTTTGGGAAATCCCGCGACGGATCGAATTCGGATGCATTTTATCGACAATACCGATCCGGAGGGCATCGCGCGCACGCTGGAATTGCTGAAGGGACATCTTCACGAAACGCTGGTGATTGTTACCAGCAAGAGCGGCGGCACGCCGGATACGCGCAACGGGATGGTGCTCGTGGCAGAAGCTTATAGCACGGCGAGCTTGAGTTTCTCGCGCCGTGCCCTCGCGGTGACGATGCCCGGCTCCAAGATGGACGAGCTCGCAGCCGGTGAGGCGTGGCTCGCGCGTTTTCCGATGTTCGACTGGGTCGGAGGGCGCACGAGCGAACTCTCCGCCGTTGGCTTGCTTCCGGCGGCTTTGCAGGGGTTCGACGTTGCAGGAATGCTCGCTGGGGCGGCAGAGTGCGACGCAGCGACGCGGATTCACGAGACGCGACGCAATCCTGCGGCGCTGATGGCGCTCATGTGGTACGTCGCGACTGATGGCAAAGGCAAGAAAGACTTGGTCGTCCTTCCGTACAAGGACCGGCTGCTCTTGTTCAGCCGTTATTTGCAACAGCTCGTCATGGAATCGCTCGGCAAACAGCTCGATCTTGACGGGAACCGCGTCGAGCAGGGGATTGCGGTCTACGGGAATAAGGGATCGACCGACCAGCACGCCTTTGTTCAGCAGCTGCGCGACGGCGTGAACAATTTTTTCGTAACTTTCGTTCGTGTGTTGGAATCAGGCGGCTCGTCGGTGGAAGTCGAGCCAGGCGTCACGGCTGGAGACTATTTGCACGGCTTCCTCGTCGGCACACGCGAGGCGCTTTACGGCAACGAACGCCAATCGATGACCATCACGGTGCGACGCGTCGACGCGCGGACGATCGGTGCGCTGATCGCGCTGTTTGAACGCGCGGTCGGCTTCTACGCTTCGCTGATTCACATCAACGCGTATCACCAGCCAGGCGTCGAAGCCGGGAAAAAAGCCGCCGCCGCTGTACTTGCACTTCAGGCCAAAACGCACGCGGCCCTCTCGAACTCGCCGCAGACCGCTGGACAGATTGCTGCCGCCATTGGAGCGGCTCCGTCCGAAGAGAGTGTCTATTTCATCCTCGAACATCTCACGGCGAATGGCCGCGCCAAGATGACGCGATTCGCTGATCCCGGCGACACTGCATTCACGCAAGACTGAGGCACTTCTCCCTGTAGCCCCGCCTTCAGGCTGGTCTCTGCTCGACATGGAGGGATCATGAAGTTCTATCCGCTTTCACTTCGGCGTCGGACGGCGGCATTGTCTTTGCTTGCCGGGGTTTCATTCCCATACCGCGCTGGTCCGGTCGGGAGGCTCTTCCGAGATACCCGCCTCGCATACTGTTGATGATATGATTTTGATATGGCAAGGAGAAACAAAAACGGGAGGTTCGGGAATTCCAGAGAAACTGCTGCCCGAATCATTCGCGACGTGAAGATTTGTGGGGGTGAGCCCGTGTTCCGAGGGACTCGTGTCACGCTGCGGACTGTGCTAGCTAGCCTAGCCGAAGGCGACAGCCCGGAAGAGATTCTCGCCGAGTTCCCAAGCCTCAAAGCCGAAGATATCCGCGCAGCGATTGCGTTTGCGGCGGCTTCCGCAGAAGAAGACTTACCTACCCCCGCGACCCCTCGGATTCGATGAAACTCAAGCTGGACGAGAACCTTCCGCTCGGCCTGACGACGATTCTGAAAAATCTAGGCCACGACGTTGATACGGCTTTACAGGAAGGCCTGACAGGAGCCCTGGATCGGAAGATTTGGGAAGAAGCTCAGAGGGAGTCCAGATTCTTCGTTACACAGGACATGGATTTCTCTGACTTGAGAAAGTTCTACCCCGGGACTCATGCCGGTATCTTGGTCGTACGACTCCGCGCTCCTTCGTGGAAGCGTTTGGTGAGACGGATGGTCGAGATTTTTCGTACAGAGAATGTCAACAGCTGGTCGGGTTGCTTCGTGGTCGCGACTGACGCCAAAGTGAGTCGTGACACCGGAAAAGAGCTGAATCCCAACTCACTTGATTCAGGACGTGACGCGGGAGACTTCGCGCTCGCCACGAGTCTTTTCCTCTCGCCCGAGGCCGAAAGCGTCGTGCAAGGCCTTCACCGCTTTTTCCATTGCGCTCGAATCCACGAGGAACGAAATGTTGTATTCGGAGGAGCCTTGCGCGATGGCGACGATGTTGACTCCTTCGCTGCCCATTGTACTGAACACGCGGCCGGCGATGCCGGGTGTGCCGCACATGTTTTCGCCGACCGCCGCGACTATCGCCAGGTTTCGGTTTACCTTAACGTGTTCGAGATCGTGGTGGTGAATGTCCTCATACAGCGCTTCGCGCAGGGCTTTCTCCGTGCGCGCCGCGTCGCTCGCCTGCACGACGATGCAGATGCTGTCCTGCGAAGAAGACTGCGAAATCATGACGATGTTGGCGCGAACCGACGCCGTCGCCGCAAAAATGCGGGACGCGATGTCCGGCACGCCGATGATGCCTGGGCCGGCGACTGCGATCATGGCGACATCGCGTGTCGCGGTGACGGCTTTCACTCCCAGCGGCGCGGGGCGCACAGTTTGGGTGATCTTCGTGCCAGCCAGTTCAGGGTGAAAGCTATCACGAATCCACACCGGAATTCCGCGTTCGATCACAGGGCGTAGCGTCATCGGATGCAGAACCTTCGCGCCGAAGAAAGCAAGCTCGCCCGCCTCGATATAGGAGACTTCATCGAGCGTCGCGGCCTCAGGAACCATGCGCGGGTCGGCGGTCAGCACACCGTTCACATCGGTCCAGATCACGACTTCGCTGGCGTCGAGCGCTGCGCCCAGAATCGTTGCGGAATAGTCAGACCCGCCCCGGCCAAGCGTTGTGGGAATGCCCTTCGTGGTGGCGGCGATGTAGCCCGTAACCACGGGAATCGCGCCTTTTTCTAGTACGGGAAAAAGTGCGGCCTGCGTTTTCGTTCGCGTCGGTTCGGAGAGCGGACGAGCCCCGCCGTAGACTTCGTCCGTGACGATCAAATCGGTTGCATCGAACGCCGCGCCCAAGCGTCCCATTTCGCGCAGCACGGCGGCCGTCATTCTCGCGGTCAGCCGCTCACCTGTACCTGCAATCACGTCGAGAGCGCGGGGCGAGAGTTCTCCGAGCAACGCGCAGCCCCGGCAATGATTCGCCGCGCGTTCGATAAGTGCATCAATTTCCGCAAATAGTTCGCGACGCTGCTCGGTATCTGAGACCAGTTTTCCAATCGCTTCGTGATGCTTTTCTCGCAACCCAGTGGACAGTGTTTCCGCTGCAGCTTCATTTCCTGACGCCGCTTTTCCGGCGGCCGCGATGAGCGAGTTGGTCACTCCGGACATCGCGGAGACCACGACCACGACCGCGCGGTCCTTCGACGCGGCTGCAGCGATCGCGGCGGCGTTGCGAATGCGGTCCGCATCGCCGACTGACGTGCCCCCGAATTTCATTACCTGAATCGGGCGGCTCATCGGACTCTCGCCTCGGCGGGAGTCCTTTTTTCATGCAAGGGTTTTGCTTGGAGCAGGCCGCGCGCCTGCAGCAATTCTGCGTTCAGAATGGCCGCGCCGGCCGCGCCGCGAATCGTGTTGTGGCCGAGCACGACGAAGCGATAGTCGAGCACGCTGTCAGGGAAGAGGCGCCCTACGGTGACGCTCATGCCGCCGCCGGCGTCTCGATCCATGCGCGGCTGCGGGCGATCGTTTTCAGTGCGAACGAGGACGGGATGCTTCGGTGCAGTGCGGAGTTTCAACTGCTGGGGAATCGAGTGATACGACGCGAGCGCCTCGCGAACCGCCTCGATCAAAGCGCGCTTGGCGAGCTTCACGCGGACGGCCACCATGTGGCCGTCCGCAACATTCACGCGATGGCACTGCGCGCTCACGGCGAAGGGAGCGTTCTGAAACCCGCTGCTGTCGAGGGTCCCAAGGATCTTGCGTGTCTCGCGCTCCATTTTTGCCTCTTCGCTGTCGATGAACGGAATCACGTTGTCCACCACGTCCAGCGAAGGCACGCCGGGATAGCCCGCTCCTGAGACGGCTTGCAGCGTCGTCGCAATCACAGCTTCGATACCGAATGTTTCGTGCAGCGGAGCGAGCGCCAGCGCCATGATGATCGTCGAGCAATTGGGATTGGTAACGATGTAGCCCGTACTGAATCCGCGCTCGCGCTTCTGGCGGTCGATCACGTTCAAATGATCGGAGTTGATTTCGGGAATCAGGAGGGGAACGTCTTCATCCATGCGGAATGACGAGGCATTGCTTATGACGGGATATCCGGCGCGGGCAAAAGCTTCTTCGGAGGCGCGTGCTACATCGGAAGGCAAACTCGACACTACGATGTCGCAATCGAGCGGCGGCTGCGGCGGCTGCACGACCATCGACTTCACGAAGGCCGGCATGTCGCCAACCAGCCGCCACGTACAGGCCTCGCCGTACGGTTTTCCCTGCGAGCGGTCCGACGCCGCTAGGGCCGTGATCTCGAAGCCCGGATGGTCTTCGAGCATTTGCACGAAACGCTGGCCGACCATTCCAGTCGCGCCCAGTATCCCAACCCGCACTCGGCTATTCGGCACCGCTGTTCTCCTCGAAATCATGAAATGGATGCTGCAAAGCGAGCTGCAGGATTTTCTCATCCTGCTCGCTCGAAGACGTTTCGTTGTCCGCGCCCGCGTGCGCAGCAGCGCCGACGACGGCACCCACGACAATCAGTGAAGGCGACGTGGCCGCGGGGCACTCGTGCAACTGCCCAAGCGTTGTGCGTACGATCGTCTCGTCCTTTGTGGTCGCGCGCGAAATGACAACGCACGGAATCTCAGCGCCAATTCCAGCCGCCTGTAGCTCTGCGGCGAGCGCCGCGTACCGAGTGCCCGGCATGTAAATCACGTAGGTTGTGTCCGCAGCGATGTCGCGCTCGCGCGAGAGCCCCGTTCCGCCTTCGCGATGCGCGGTGACAAACACGACGCGCGATGCGTGACGGCGGTCGGTGAGCGAAATGCCAGTCGATGCGGCTGCGCCAAGCGCCGCTGTGACTCCAGGAATTACCTCGAATTCGATTCCCGCGCGGCGCAGCGCGCCTATTTCCTCGCCTGCCCGCCCGAAGAGCAACGGGTCGCCACTCTTGAGCCGCGCCACGGTTTTCCCCTCGCGAGCGAGTTGCACCATGAGGGCGTTGATCTCGCCCTGAGAAATGCTTTTTGCGCCGCAGCGTTTTCCAACATTTACGAGCTGGCTTGTCGGTGGCAGGATGCGCAAAATTTCCTGCGACACGAGGTCATCGTGCAGCACGACGGCAGCGGATTGCAAAACGCGCCACGCCTTGCGCGTCAGCAACTCCGGATCGCCCGGCCCTGCGCCTACGAGATAGACTTTGCCCGCCATTTCGATCGTCACTCCTGGTGCGTCTCGCAGCAAAACCAAATGCCAGTTAGCTTTTGGTAGCACAGGCTTCAGCCTGTGGGTTTGAATCTGGCCGGGCAACAAAACCCACAGGCTGAAGCTTGTGCTACCAACTTCTAAGACCTTCGTCGATTCCGCGCGCCTCAATGCGGCTTTGGGTCCAAGCTCGCGTATTGGTGCAGCAATTTCTTGCGCTGCTCGGGCGGCATCGGAATGCTCTGCAGCTCCTCGCGCGTGCGGCCGAGTTGCGCGACCCACTCTTCCCATTCGGGACCGAATTGCTGTTCGAGTTCTCTGCGCAGGCGCTGCGCCAGCGCGGGACTCAGCCCGCCAGTCGAAATCGCGATTTGCAACTCCCCGCGGCGAACGACGGCGGGGAAGTAGAAGTCGCATCGCTCAGGTTCGTCCACCGCGTTGCACAGGACGCCGCGACTCTGAGCCTCGGCGTAAATCTCCTTGTGCAGCGCCGATGATCCCGTCGCCGCAATGACGAGAAACATGCCCGCGAGGTCTGCAGGCGCGTATTCGCGCGCTTCCCACGCAATGCGGCCTTCGCGCGCCCAACCACGCACGCGGGGCGTCGCCTTTGGCGCGACGACACACACCGTGGCCGCAGTCGCAAGCAGGCTCTCGATCTTCGACTCGCCAACGGAGCCGGCGCCTACGACCAGGCATCGTCGTCCTTCTAATTTCACGAACATGGGAAACAGGCCCACTATTTTATCGCTCCCGCTCCGAACGCGTTTCAGTAGCACAGCCACTCTTGGCTGTGCGGTTTTATGGACTGCTGATACGCCCGCGATTCAGCTACGATTGCAAAACCCGCACCGCCAAGACTGGCTGTGCTGCTTGTGCTACTCAGGTGCATGCAATCCGCATTCCTTCTTGGCAAATCCAGACCAACGGCCGGCGCGCGAATCTTCTCCCGGCTGGACCTGGCGCGTGCACTGCACGCAGCCGATGCTCGGATAATTCTGCTCGTGCAGCGGGTTGTAGGGGACATTGTGGTCGCGTATGTATTCCCACACGTTTTCCCAAGTCCAGTCCGCCAGCGGATTCATTTTCACCAGGCCAAATGCCTTGTCCCACTCGATCTTTTTGGCGTTGGCGCGGGTGGGCGCTTGATCGCGACGAATTCCGGTCACCCACGCCGCAAGGCTTGAGAGCTTTTTCTTCAGCGGCTCGACCTTGCGCAGCGAGCAGCACTTGTTCGGGTCGATGGTCCATAGCTTCGGCATGAACTCAGCCGCTTGCTGATCCGGCGTGTAGAGTGACTTCACGCGTTCGACGCGGACGTTGTATTTCTGTTCGATCTTGTCGATCAGTTCGTAGGTTTCGGCAAACAGAAAATCGGTATCGAGTGTGAAGACGCGAATGTCGGGGCGAATGCGAGCCGCGATGTCAATCAGCGCGACGTCCTCGGCGCCGAAACTCGATGCGATGGCCACGTTCGGCTGAAACTCCGTGAGACCCCATCGGACAACATCCTTCGCGCGCCAGTTCTCCGCGCCAGCTTGGACCGAATCGATTTTTTCCTGCACAGCTGTGCTCATCATTTCCTCTAATAGTGATGCGGGCTTTGATTCCGGCCGGACCGCCCTTCGAAGTTCAGGGTAAAAAGTACAGCCCGGACGTCGGCAGCGCCTGCATCCTATCCTACGTCGGTCGGCGTTCTCCGAGTCTCACGAATCGCCCGCTACTTGCCCATAAAACAAAAACGCCCGCGAGCGTTTGGCTTCGCGGGCCGCATCTTAGAGCTTGTCAGGACTGCTTGTTACGCTTGCAAATCCTTGGCTCTCAAGGGGGTCCGCGCAGCCCGGCTACACGTGGGCGTGCGCTTGGTAATCGTAGTTCCCTTGAGAATGGACATAATCATCGCGTTTATATTTTAGAGTACCTACCCGAATTGTCAAGGCAATGTTCGCGACCCGGCCGACCGCCAGTTCCGTAGGTGACCGATCTCCTTCATCCACAAGCATCTAGAAGTCCGCCTCCCATCAGCCTGCCGCTCCCTGCCGGACGGGCAGGGGAAGGCTAGACCTTTAGCGACAGCCAGGCGCGCCGCCAGCGATCGACGGGACGACCAGGACGCGGTCTCCCTCGCGAAACTTGTAGTTGTTACCGCCCAAGAAGCGGATGTCCTCTTCGTTGACGTAAATATTCACGAATCGCCGCACCGCCCCCGAATCGTCCCGCAAATGCTTGGTAATCGCCGGATAGCGCTGTTCAATTTCGCCGAGCAGTTCCGGCAGTGTTCCTGAACTGCATTCGATCGTTTGCACGCCGTCGGTAAACCGCCGCAGCGCCGTCGGAATTTCAACTGTGATTTTCATCTCGTCCTTCACAGGATCGCGCTCTCCGCTCTCTCTGTGTCCTTAAGCCTTTCTCCGCCTTCTCTGTGTTAAGTTTTTTACCGTCACTGCCCTAGCTACCCGCAACCGCTGCCATCCGATCGCTGACAAAGGATTCAAAAACGGCGAGGCGCGGCTCAATCGCCGCTGTTGGCGCATATTCCTGCGAAACCGCTTCGAGCGTTTTGAGGCCGTTACCCGTGATGCAGGCCACCGTAGTCTCGCTCGGCGCAATGTGGCCCTCTTCGATCAATTTTTGAGTGACGATGGTCGTCACGCCGCCCGCGGTCTCGGTAAAGATGCCTTCGGTTTCGGCGAGAAGGTGAATCCCCTTCACGATCTCAGGGTCGGTAGCGTCTTCAGCCCAGCCGCCGCTGTCGCGGATGGCGCGCGTGGCATAAAAGCCGTCCGCCGGATTGCCAATCGCCAGCGAGCGGGCAATCGTGGCCGGTTTTTGCGGCTCGAACTGCTCCAGGCTGCGCTTGACGGCGTCCGAAATCGGAGAGCAGCCGGTAGCCTGCGCGCCGAAGAATTTCACTTTCTTTTCTTCGACAAGGCCCAGCGCGATCAGTTCATTGAACGCCTTGCGAATTTTGGTGATCAGGGATCCACCTGCCATCGGCACAACGACGTTGTCCGGCAGGCGCCAGCCAAGCTGTTCGGCAATTTCGTAGCCGACGGTTTTCGAGCCTTCGGCGTAGTAGGGCCGCAGGTTCACGTTCACAAAGCCCCATTGAAATTTCTCCGCGATCTGCGAACACAGCCGATTTACCTGGTCGTAGTTGCCCGCGATGCGGACTAGCTTTGCGCCAAAAATCTGCGTGCCGATTACCTTTGCGGCCTCGAGGTCGGCGGGAATGAAGATCCACGCCTCAAAGCCTTCGCGAGCGGCCTGCGCGGCCACAGCGTTCGCCAAATTGCCAGTAGAGGAGCAACTCACCACCTGGAAGCCGAATCGGCGAGCTGCGGCAAGAGCAGTCGCCACTACGCGGTCCTTGAAGGAGAGGGTCGGGAAGCAGACCGCGTCATTTTTCAGATAGAGATTGCTCGTGCCAAGCTGCTTGCCGAGATGTCGCGCCTGTACCAGCGGCGTAAATCCCGCAGGTACAGTGCCTTGAAAGCCTTCAGGGAGTGGGAGCATCGCTCCATAGCGCCAGAGGTTTGCAGGGCCGGCTTCGATATTTTTGCGGGTAAACGTGCTGCGAATGGCGTCCAGATCGTAAGTCACTTCGAGCGGCGACAAGCAGTCGTCGCAAAACGAGCGTGGTATGTTGCCCCAGAGCTTGCCGCACTCTCGGCACCTAAGTTGATAATGTTCAGCCATTTAGCCCCCTGCTGTTGACCCGCTGGAGCCAGATGCTCACGAACGGGCGAATATACCTGCTGCGTTTATAACTGGTTGAACTGCTGCATGCGGGCAAGCGCGGGGGATAAAATGAAAAACCCTCCGCGCCAAAGAGGGGGAGGGCTCAAAAACTAATCTGTGCTCGTCCGACTCTTTAGCAGTTTTTTACGTGGAGCAAGTTGCCCTAAATCGCCACGTGTCCAGCGAGAGAAAGTATAGGTAGCCTTCTGGATGGTGTCAAGCCGTTTTTGTCCGATCACCAATCTTGCCCGGCCCTTATGATTCATGTGGTCTAGCGTCCCCGAGTCGCCAAGACCATGTTGTTGACTTATTGAATTCCCGTTTATTTTGCCTGCCCCGAGTGCGCCTAGAATCCGTGAAAATAGTGAAATGAATGAGATGGATAGGTCAGACCGTATCTGGGCAGAACGCAATAGAGTAGGCGAAGTCTCTTTCCAATTGACCGGGTGGAAGGCGATTGCGGCGCTGGCACTTGTGATCGCCATTGCAGGGATCCGCTTTTCCTTACGATTCCCGAGCGTCAGCGACGATGGCCGGGAGGCGCTTCGCGCGTGGCTGGTTGACGATTACGAAGGATGGAGCCCCGGCAAGCTCGCGCAAGCTGCCAGCGACTATCAGGCGGGGCTGCCTCTCCATTTGCCTGCGCGGCCGGCCGTGGCTCCGCGGGTTGACTTCGTTGCGCTCGCGGCACACGGATCGCGCTACGCCATGACCGTGCGGGCGGAGGTCACTGTTGACGGCGGGCCTCCTCCTGATGGGCGCTCCTTTCGCTACCTGTACCTGGTGACCAGAGTTGGTGGCGGGTGGATGGTGATGTCAGAGACTACTTCGTTTCGCTACTACGAAGTGCTTCTTGGGTAGTTGCGGGAGACGAATGCAGCGCGGTCCAAGCTCGACATCGTCTTGCGATGTGCGGAACATTCAGGTATTCTTTGTTTCGTGAGACACCTCCACCATCCCGAGCGCAGGCGAATTTGCTGTTGTTGTCGTGCCCAGGCTTAGGCTTCCTGGCGGGGTGGGTAATGCATTGAACTGGAAGTAGTTACGTGAGTTCGGACACCGCAACCCACCGCCTGAGGGCTGGTGGGTTTTGTTTTAGGAAGCGATGGCTGACACAACCAAAGGCGGCGCGAACTCGACTTCGCCAAGCGGCAACGGCGGCGAGCTGGGCGGCTTGCTCACCGAGCGCAAAATCAACTACCTCAGGGCGCTTGAGGCGGAGAGCATCCACATCCTGCGCGAGGCGGCGGCGGAGTTTGCGCGCCCAGTGATGCTTTATTCCATCGGCAAGGACTCCTCGGTGATGCTGCGCCTTGCGCAGAAGGCGTTCTACCCGGGGAAAATTCCGTTTCCGCTGCTGCACATCGACACGAGCTACAAATTCCCCGAGATGATCGAGTTTCGCGACCGCTACACCCGCGAGGTAGGCGTGGAGCTGATTGTCCACAAGAATCAGGAAGCGCTGGACGCCGGAGCGAATCCGTTTGCGCTCGGCACGCAGAAGTGCTGCGGCCTACTGAAGACGAAGTCGCTCCTGGACGCACTCGCCGAGGGGGATTTCACGGCGGCTTTCGGCGGCGCGCGCCGCGATGAAGAAAAATCGCGCGCCAAAGAGCGCGTCTATTCGTTTCGCGATGCGTTCGGCCAGTGGGACCCGAAAAATCAACGTCCGGAGCTGTGGAACATTTTCAATTCCCGCATCAACAAGGGCGAAAGCATTCGAGTTTTTCCCCTCTCGAACTGGACTGAAGCAGACGTCTGGTTCTACATCTATCTCGAAAAGATTCCCATTGTGCCCCTTTATTTCGCGAAAGAGCACAACGTAGTCATCCGCAACGGCTCGATCGTCGTGGCCTATGACAAGTGGGACCTCCTGCCCGGCGAAACGACGCAGCGGCTTGTGTGCCGAATGCGTTCGCTCGGATGCGTGCCGTGTACCGGCGCGATTCGCTCGACGGCTGACACCGTGCCGAAAATTATCGAGGAGATGATTTCGTTCCGCCGCTCAGAGCGCGAAAACCGCGTGATCGACCACGATGAGGAAGGCTCGATGGAAATCAAGAAGCGCGAGGGCTACTTCTGATGAGCCTGACTGCGCCATCCGAGCCGCGTGACGCCTTTGAAATTTTCATCGAGCAGAATCTGGGCAAGGAGCTGCTGCGGTTCACGACTGCAGGCAGCGTAGATGATGGCAAATCGACGCTGATCGGCAGGCTCCTGCACGATACTAAGGCTGTCTTCGAGGATCAGCTCGCCGCGGTGAAAAAGAGCCGCATCAATCGCTCGGGTGGCTCAGTTGATTTTTCCCTGCTGACCGACGGCCTGCGAGCCGAGCGCGAGCAGGGCATCACCATCGACGTTGCCTACCGCTACTTCGAGACGCCGCGCCGTAAATTTATCATCGCGGACACTCCCGGCCACGAGCAGTACACACGCAATATGGCCACCGGCGCATCGACCGCGAATCTCGCGGTGATTTTGATCGATTCGACGAAAGGCGTTCTCGCGCAGACGCGGCGGCACACCTACATCGCCTCGCTGCTCGGAATCCCGAATGTTCTGGTAGCCATCAACAAGATGGACCTCGTTGACTACGACGAGGAAGTTTTTCTCAAGCTGCGTGACGACTTTGACGCGCTGGCGAAGCAACTGGCCGTCCCGCACGTTGCGGCCATTCCCATCAGCGCTCTTGTAGGAGATAACGTCGTCGAACGCAGCAAGTACATGCCGTGGTATGACGGGCCCACTTTTCTGGAGCACCTCGAAAGCGTGCCGATCCTGATCGAAACGCCTTCGAATGCGGTGCGCTTTCCGGTGCAATACGTGATTCGCCCTGACGCGAGCTTTCGCGGCTTCGCAGGCCAAGTTGCGAGCGGCGTGATCCACCCAGGCGATCCGGTCGTTTCGCTTCCGTCCGAGCGGAAGACGCGCGTGCGGTCGATCGCGACATTTGACGGCGACGCGACTGAAGCCTTTCCGCCCATGTCGGTAACGGTGACACTCGAAGACGAAATCGACTTGAGTCGCGGCGACATGCTCGTTTCGCCTTCGCATCTGCCGCGCGTCTCGCGCCACTTTGACGCCATGGTGGTGTGGTTCAGCGACGAGCCTGCCGAGCCGGGGCGCAGTTACCTGCTAAAGCACGCTTCGCGCACCGTGCGCGCGAAGGCTCTCCAAATTCGCTATCGCGTCAACGTCAATTCGCTGGAGCAGGAACAAGCCGGCAAGCTGCAGATGAACGACATCGCCTACGTGGAATTCGAGACCGTCAGCCCGCTCTTCTTCGATCCTTACACCCAGAACCGAACGACCGGCAGCTTCATCCTGATCGACCCAATTTCGAACGCCACGCTCGGCGCCGGAATGATCCGGGCGGACCTGGGTGACCGGACTGTCGTCAGCGTCTCCGCCGTCGCTTCGCAAGAGGCGGTGACTCCAGCCGAGCGCTATAAACGCCATGGCCACAAACCCGGCCTCGTTCTAGTGCAAGGCGACCCCGAATTTGCGACCTACCTCGAGCGCGCATTGTTCGCCGACCATTTCGAGGTCCTGCTTGTGACCAGTGATTCGGTCCAACCGGCTGTCTTCGTGAGTCAGTACCCCGCCTTCGAATCTGCTGGCCTCGTAGTGATCTACGCCTACGATTCACTTCCAGCCGAGGCTAAAACTGCACTAATTGGAGCCGTGGGTCACCAATTCTTCCACCGCTCGAAGTCAGACCTGCCCGTTGATCAGTCGGAAGCCGTCAAGCAAATGCTTGAGCGCCTTCAGGTCCTCCGAGCAATTCAGGGTTTCGGAGGAAAGAAAGCAATTGATTGAATCACCGCTGCTGTCCAACCTGACGGTTGGACTTCGACCGCTCCTCCTCTTCGAAAATGCAGAAATTGACCCACTGGGTGCGGGGTGCTATGTTGGAGCGGTCCTGATAGAGGTGCGGAAGCAAAGAGTAGCCGGGCCTGGATTCCGAGGAACTTCGGAGGCCTGAGCGAAAGGTGCAGCAGGATCTTCCGCCGAAGTTGCCGAAGGCAGTCCCGCCATCAGCAACTGGGGGGCTTGGTTAACACCGGCCCACTGTCATCCTTCACAACGGGATGGAGCGCTATCGAGGAGCGAGGCGGTACGCGCTTAATTGCGCGACGCTTCCATCCCTGCGCTTTTCCCTCTCTCATGGATTAGAATCGGTCGGATTTGGTAGCACAGGCACTCTTGCCTGTGCGGGTTTTGTAATCGCGCTGAAATCGGTAACCCCGTGCGGTCTACAAAATCGCACAGCCAAGAGTGGCTGTGCTACCAAAGCGAAAAATGCACCCATTTGAAATGACACGCGCGCTGGTCGACATGGAGTCGATCACGGAGAACGAGAAGCAGGTAGGCGAATACCTGCTGCACTATCTCTCCGGGCTCGCAGCGGGCTCGGACGGCAAGGCGGAAGCGATGACCGTATCGCCCGAGCGAATCAACGTGTACGCGGAATGGGGTGCGCCGGCCGTTGTGCTTTCGACGCACATGGATACTGTTCCTCCGTTCTTCGGCTCCAGCGAAGATGAAAACTATATCTACGGACGCGGCTCATGCGACGCCAAGGGAATCATCGCCGCAATGATTGCGGCCGCGGAAAAGCTGATCGAAAGCGGCACGCGAAATTTTGGCCTGCTTTTTGTCGTGGGGGAGGAGAAGAACAGTGCGGGAGCAGAGGTGGCCTCGCGCACTCCGCGCGGCGCGCGTTACTTGATCAACGGCGAACCTACTGAAAGTAGGGTGGCGCTCGGGTCGAAGGGAATTTTGCGGTACGAAATTACGGCCACGGGTAAGATGGCCCATTCGGCGTATCCGGAGTTGGGCGAGTCCGCCATCGAAAAGCTGCTCGACGCCCTGGAGGCCATCCGGCAGGTGCAGCTGCCCGAGGATGCAGTGTTGGGGAAAACGACGCTGAATATCGGCACGATCTCGGGTGGCAGGGCGCCCAACGTGGTTCCAGACGCGGCGAAGGCGGAAATCGCGGTGCGGTTGGTCGGCGATTCGCAGAAAGTGGATGAGGCGTTGCGCGCAGCGATTGGCAACCGGGCTGAAATAACGCAGATTCTGACGCTGCCGGCGATGCGATTCACGGCGATCGACGGATTTCCCACGTCGGTCGTCGCATTCACGACCGACGTGCCGGTGCTTTCTCCGGCGTGGGGCGAGCCGGTCTTGTTCGGTCCGGGGAGCATTCATGTCGCGCACACACTAGAGGAAAAAATTTCGAAGCAGGAGCTGCTTGCCGCTGTCAAGACCTATACTGAAATGACCCGAATGTTGCTGCATAAAGCGGAAGCCCACCATGCCTAGAAACATGGCGATCGTCGGATATGGGAAAATGGGCAAGCTGATCGAGCAGCTTGCGCCGGAGGCGGGCTTTTCGATCGCGCTGAAGCTGGACATCGATACAAATGTGAACCAGGCGGGAATCACGCCCGAAAAATTCCGCGGCATTGACGTCGCCATCGAGTTTTCGACCCCGCACACGGCGGTGGCGAACCTCGAGGCGCTTTGCGCGATCGGCGTTCCGTCCGTCGTGGGGACGACGGGCTGGTACGGTGAGCTGGAGCGCGTGCGCGAATTTGTCGACCGCAGCAGCGTTGGCGTCGTGTGGAGCGCGAATTACTCTATCGGCGTGCATGTTTTTCGGCGCGCCGTCGCTGATGCCGCGCGTTTGCTGTCCGGGCAGCCTGAGTACGGCGCGTGGGCCTGGGAAGTGCATCATACGGCGAAGAAGGATGCGCCGTCGGGCACACTGCTGCAGCTGATCGAGGAAATGCAGCGCGCAGGATACTCACGAAGGATTGACGCAAGCTCGAATCGCGCGGGCGCGAATCCGGGGACGCACGAGATTGGGTTCGACTCGCCCGCGGACACGATCACACTGCGGCACACGGCGCGGAGCCGCGAAGGGTTCGCGCGGGGCGCGCTCAAGGCGGCGCAGTGGGTGATCGGCAAGCGCGGCCTGCACGAATTTGGGGAAGTGATTTTTGCGGACGACGCGAAGCCAGCGCGCCGTCCGGTTGTTTCAACGTAAGCTCAGACCAGGCTCACAAGAGCTAGGCAGAAGTTGGTCGGAGGAGGTGGCTCCTATGTTTCGAGGATTCGTGGGTTGCGGAACTGCGCTGGTCACGCCGTTTCGGAAGGACCTTTCTCTTGACGAAGCGACGCTGCGCGTCCTTGTGCGCCGGCAGATTCAGGCGGGCGTGAGTTTCTTAGTGCCCTGCGGCACGACCGGCGAAAGCCCCACGCTGACGCACGAAGAGCACCTGCGCGTGGTGGCCATCACGATCGAAGAGGCCAAAGGCAAGGTGCCCGTTCTGGCGGGCGCGGGCGGCTACAACACGCAGCACGCCGTCGTGACGGCCCACGAAGCGGAGCGCATGGGCGCGGACGGGATCTTGTCCGTCACACCGTACTACAACAAGCCGACTCAGGAGGGGCTGTATCAGCATTTCAAGGCGATCGCCTCGGCGACTTCGCTGCCGGTCATTCTGTACAACGTGCCGCCGCGCACCAACGTCAACATCGATCCCGGAACGCTGCGCCGCCTGGCCGAGATTGAAAACATCATCGGCGTGAAAGAAGCTTCTGGAAATATTTCACAGATTACGCAGGTGATTCAGCAGGTGCCCGAAGAATTCCTTGTCCTTTCGGGCGACGATGCGCTCACGCTGCCCCTTGTGGCAATGGGCGGACGCGGAATTATTTCCGTGGCCTCAAACGAAATTCCCGCGGAGATGACGCGCCTCGCGCAGTTGTGTCTGGCGGGGAATTTCGCGGAGGCGCGCCTGATGCAGCGCAAGTGGCTGCCGCTGCTCGAAGTGAACTTCATCGAAACGAACCCAGGGCCCGTGAAAGCGGCCATGGCGGAAATGGGGTTGCTCGAACCCGTTTTCCGTTTGCCGCTTGTGCCGCCGCGACCGGAAAATCTCGCGAAGATTCGCGCCGTGCTGGAATCCCTCGCTCTTCTCGAAAGGGCCCACGTTGCCAACCGCAGCTGAGCTACTCGAAAAGCAAATCGAAGCCCTGTTTGATGCGAAACCCACTCGGTACTCCGAGGACGATCGCGCGCTTTTCCGCTCGTTTAAAGAGGAACTCAACTCGGGCCGCATCCGTTCAGCCGAGCCCGACGCGTCGCATTCCACCGGCTGGCGGACGAACGCGTGGGTGAAAAAGGGCATTCTTGTCGGCTTTCGCATGGGCGCCATTGTGGACATGTCTGTCGACTCAGCAAAGCAACCTTTCTTTGATAAGGACACCTATCCCGTGCGGCACTTTTCGGCGGGCGATGCAGTGCGCATCGTTCCGGGCGGTTCGAGTATTCGCGACGGCTGTTTCATCGGACGCGACGTCGTGTGCATGCCGCCAATGTTCGTAAACGCGGGCGCTTATGTCGGCGACTCTACGATGATCGATTCGCACGCGCTCGTTGGAAGCTGCGCGCAGATCGGGCGAAGTTGCCACATCTCAGCGGCAGCGCAGATTGGCGGCGTTCTCGAGCCTGTGGGTGCTTTGCCTGTGATCATCGAAGACGAGGTGCTGGTCGGCGGCAACTGTGGCGTCTACGAAGGCACCATCGTGAAACGCCGCGCGGTACTTGGTACTGGAACGATTCTGAACCGCTCGACGCCGGTTTACGACATCGTGCGCGGCAAGGTTTACGCCGCAACAGAAGCGGAGCCGCTCATCATTCCAGAAGAGGCCGTGGTCGTAGCGGGTTCACGAGGCGTTGCGCGCGGGGTGGGCAAGGACTGGGACATTTCTCTGTACACGCCGGTCATCGTCAAATATCGAGACTCAAAAACAGAGGCGAAGCTCCAACTCGAAGACCTGCTGCGGTAGTTTGCCCCCCGATCACAGTGAGGACCAAGCCAGCGAACCTGTCAATTTTCATGACCAGCTCATGATAGAAGAGGGCGACTGTTTAATATTCCTCTCAAGGCTTGAGGCCGCTGCGCTAGGCTAATGCTGTTTCGCCGCGCGTTGGTACGAGGCGTAGTACTCGGGATGAGACTGGAGGAATTCGGTTATTTTTTCCTCCGCAATTCCCTTGACTGTCCCAAAGCTTTCCTGCAGAAAACCATCGAATTGTTCGCGTCTTCCCTTGAGTTGGTCGTTGTCATCATTCTTGAATCTTCCCCAACTCTCTCTGATTTTCCCTTTAAGCTGTTTCCATTTGCCCGCAACCTGATCCCAATTCATGATGGCCCCCTTGCGAGTGGTTGTCATCGTGCCTTGATCTGGAGATTGGATCCGATCAAATTGTTTTCTGGTGCGCAGCTGCACTGGACCAGGAGCAATAGAGTGTCCATCGCGAAGCAATTCTCAAAGTGCGTTAAGCTCCAGAACTTAGAGAAGCGCCTCGGCGATCGGAAAATTATTTCTCGACCTGTGGGGGTGCAATTTCGCCGAGTATCCAGCCTAATTTGCACAATGAATTCACAAAAAATTTATCTACAAAATGGAAGTGGGATGCGCGCCGCTAACTACAGCAAACACCTGACGCCAATGTATTTAGAGACAACTAGATCGCTTTGAGAAGCAGCCTGTCTCTGGTATAGTAATAATGGGTGAGGTTGGGAGTCGGGGTTTGAAGGCGCCTTTAAGTATTTTGTGAACGACATTCCCTCGTGACTCCATCCGTTATCTGCTTCCGCCAAGATGCAATTTGAATCCGGCCTGTGATGCCGCGCCCAACGAAAGATCTCCACTCTGAAAAGTGAGAAGCGTATGAAGAACCTCTTTGTCGGCAATTTGAATTTTCAAACGACGGAATCGGAATTGCGTGTCCTCTTCGAGCCATTCGGGCAGGTCGCGCGAGTTCATATTGCCAAGGACCGCGAAACCGGACGCGCGCGTGGATTCGCATTTGTCGAGATGCCGAACGATGACGAAGCCAGCAAGGCTATGGCGGGCCTCGACGGCAAAGAGGTTGGAGGAAGAAATCTGAAGGTCAACGAAGCGCGTCCCAAGGGGGCATCCGGGCCTGCCCCGCGTGGTGGCGGCGGCAACTTCGATCGCGATCGCAACCGCGGCGGCGGTGGTGGCCGGGGAGGGAACTCTCGTGGCGGCGGCCGCTTCTCGACCGAGGATTATCGCGACAGTCCCCGCCAACCCCGCGAGCCGCGCTGGTAACCAGTAGCACAGGCTTCAGCCTGTGGCTTTTCGTCCTTGCAGGGCCTAACCAAGACAGCTGAGCCCTCAGCCGCATACCTATCTGAATTGTTCAGAAATGGCTCGATTCCCCGCCCGGATTCCCTGATCCCTTAGGTTCTGAGGAAATCCGACCCCACGCCGACCGCTTCCAATTCTCCACAAAATTGTGTCCGACGCCCCAAGAGGGAAGAGGCATCAGAAGGCGCAGAGAAAGACCGTTCAGATAGGGCTCGTACATTTCGCGCAATTGAATAAGCTTCTGATCGCCCGCTTCGGTGCACTTGCCTGCGGCGCGGCATTCGACGAGAAGGTTCCGAACCTCGGCAACTTGCTCGGGAGGAAGGCGGTTTTGTGCAGGCCGGACTGGGGCGACCCGCAGTACTTCCGACAAGTCCAGAACGGCGTGGCGCGCAATCGCGAACGTGAGGCGCGCTTGCCACTTGGCAGTACCTTCGCCGTAGGCAATCAGAAGCGCGCTCACATCGAGCACGGCGGCGAACGCTGCGAGCCAGGATTGATTGTCATGCTGGGAGCGAAAATAGCAGAGCACCGGATAGGACAGGTGGCTTTCCATCAGTTGCGCGGCCCAAATTTCCCAGTCACGCAGATACGGCGTCAGGACCTCGTTGTCCGCGAACTGCGCGTGCCTGCGTAGAAGTTCCGCGGCCGTAGGCGGCGATCCCGCTCGCGCGTCGAGAAGCGAAATGTTCAATTCGCGCTGAGAAAAGGCTCCGTACAGCGTCGGCAAATAGGCGACCATTATGGCCAGAAATCCAAAGCCTGTCCCGCCCTCAATGACTGTAATTGCGCGCGCGAGTGTGGTGCGCGGCGTCACGTCGCCGAGACCCAGCGTAAAAAACGTCGTCCCGCTCAAATAAAGATCGGTACGGAACATGGCTACTTCTCCAGGCGTGGCACTAAGGGCGGAGCCTGCGGCCCAATGCAGCATCGCAAACGCGAGCACGAGCAAGCAGGCCCACGTTGCGAAAAGCATCAGCAACGACAGGGGGCCGAAGTAGCTTAGGTGCGCTTCGCGCTGCTTCTTCGAGTACACCATCCCGTTGACGCCCACCCAAATTGTCCAGGAGACTCGATAGAAAAGGCGAGTAAGCCGAAACGGGCGCGTTACTCGCCGGGGCAAAATGATGCTTTCAAATGCTTCCCACAGAACGCCGAAGAGAATAACCAACCCCGCGATGCCGACCCAAAGTCTCATCCTGGCTCCTGAGCACAGACACAATATCAGGAGTTGGTCGAGAGAAGAAATTCCTGCAGCTCCGCAAAACGGTTGGGAAAGGAGATGGATTTTTTCGGCCGTTCAAGGAACGTTGCAAGGCGCTCCGGCATCTCGGGACGGACCCCGATTGCTCGCGCGACGGTTTCTGCGAATTTGGCGGGATGGGCTGTTGCCAGCACGATGCCTGGCGCCGCGCTCTGATTCTGTTTCGCGTAGCTCAGCCAGCCAAGAACGCCCACGGCAGTGTGCGGATCGAGCACATAGCCGTAGCCCTGCTCCATGTCGTGCATCACGCTTAGGGTTTCCTCGTCGCTGAAACTGCAGCCCCAGATGTCTCTGCGGATCGCTTGAAGATCGTTATCGTAGAGATCCACGATGCGAGCGAAGTTGCTCGGATTCCCTACGTCCATCGCGTTGGAAATTGTGTGGCGCGACGCGCGCGGGATGAGCTTTCCGCTTCGCAGAAATTCCGGCACAACATCGTTGGTATTCGTCGCTGCGATGAATTGCGTCACGCTAAGACCGATGCGTCTGGCGAGAAGGCCTCCGGTCAGATTCCCGAAGTTGCCGCTGGGCACCGAAAACACGGGCGGGTTTTCCGACGGGCCGAGTTGCGCCACTGCTGCCAAATAGTAGAAGCTTTGTGGAATCAGGCGCGCGATGTTGATGGAATTCGCGGAGGTCAGCGTCAGGGCTTCCGTAAGAACAGGATCGACGAGCGATTGCTTGGCCAGGCGCTGGCAATCGTCGAACGACCCGTTGACTTCGAGCGCCGTAATATTTTGTCCTAGTGTGGTGAGCTGTTTTTCCTGCGCGCTGCTTACGCGCCCCGCGGGATACAGGATCACGACTCGGATGCCGCCGACGCCAAGAAACGCATGCGCTACGGCGCTGCCGGTGTCGCCCGAGGTCGCCACGATCACGGTAAGTTGCTTTCCGGACTCTGCGACAAAATGTCCCATCAGGCGCGCCATGAAACGGGCGCCGAAATCCTTGAATGCCAGCGTCGGCCCGTGAAACAGCTCGAGGATGTGCAGGCGCTCGCCAAGACGCACAAGCCGCACGGGGAAATCGAATGCGTCCGTCACGATGCTGTTCAGAACGCGCGGAGGGATCTCGTCACCTGCAAACAAGGAGCCAATATCCTGCGCGATCTCTGGAAGAGTGAGCGACGGCAAGCGTTCGTGGAATTTCCGGTCGAGGCGTGGAAACGAGACAGGCATGTACAGCCCACCGTCGGGTGCCGAGCCTCGCAGCACGGCCTCGCGCAAGGAGACTTCCGGGCTTTGACGGAGAGTGCTTCGGAATTTCATCAGGCGAGCCGGGCCTGCGCCTCGATTAGCTCCAGGAAACCGCGCGCGTCGGGATGGGTGTTGCGCAGGCGCTCCATGGGAACGACGCGGTGCGCGTATCGTTCATACAATTTTTTCCTCTGCGCGATAAGTTGGGGATAGCAGCGCGCGATCGCGTCTCGAGTAGATTCGCCGCGCCTCTTGGCAAATTGATCGCCCCACAGCACGGGTTTCGGATCCGACAAATACCGCGCGATCAGGAGTTCCTCGTCAGCCGGGGATGCCTCGAGGTAAATGACAGTCGTAAGGCTGTGCATGCGATGGCAAGTTTCCTCTCCTGTGTAAACGACGCTGCCGGTTGTGTCCAGGATCAGCGCCTCGCTGCCCGAGGCCTGTGCCTCATCCAGCGCTTCACTTATCGATTCCACTTCGCAATCCAGATATTTTCTTTCGCGCTCGCGATAAGTCGGCTGGTCCGGCCATCCCATCCAGGCGGCTACACCTCCAATGCCGCGGTGCCCTGCGCCTGCGAGTTCCTTAGCGAGCTTTTTCTCGATGCGATCGTCAATGCTGACGACCCGAAAGCCGGCTCCAGCCAGTTTCTGCGCCCAATGCGACTTCCCGGCGCCGGACATTCCGATAAAAGACAGCTTGATCACGTTCCCTCGGCGGCGGTTCTTGTTTCTCTGTGGATCGGCTTCGCTGCGTGCCGGGACTAGCAGCGTTCGGCCTGACTCCTTATGTGGGAGAACAACCTGTTTTTGTCCCGCGAACCGCGCAAGAAGCATAGCCTCACACCGATGGGCCTGCAAGCGCCGGTGGGATTGCTGTTGCGCAATGGATTCTAGGGCGAGCAGGTATTGGAGGCTACGCGGCGTGTGACGCGAGGGTGAGTGATTCCCGGATTACGTCATACACAAAGTTGAGTTGCTCCCCGGAAATTACGTAAGGCGGCAGGACGTAGACGACGTTGCCGAGTGGTCGCAAAAGGACGCCTCGCTTCAAGAAGAATTCATAAAGGCGCGGCCGCAGCGCAGACAAATATCCCGCGTCGGGCACTTTCAGTTCGATTGCTGCGACCGTGCCGATATGGCGGACGTCTGCCACGGAAGGATGCGCCGCGAACGCGGGGAGGCGCGCCGCGTGCACGTTTTCAATGGCGCTGATTCTCTCGAACACGGGCTCCGACCCGAATATTCGCAGAGACGCATTCGCCGCAGCGCACGCGATGGGATTCGCCGTGTAGGAATGCCCGTGGAAAAAAGCGTGGCTGCGATCGCCGCCCTGGAACGCGTCATGCAACTTGTCCGTCACAAGCGTAGCCGCCAGAGGCAGGAATCCGCCGGTCAGTCCTTTGGCGATGCACATCATGTCGGGCGCCACTCCAGCGCGCTCGCAGGCAAACATGCGGCCTGTCCTGCCAAAGCCGGTCAGAACTTCATCGGCGATGAGCAGCACATCGTGGGCCGCAGTGAGGCGGCGAACTCCGGAAAGAAATTCCTCGGGGTGAACGATCATCCCGCCCGCGCCTTGAAGCAGCGGCTCGACAATCACCGCAGCGATTTCTTCACCCTGTTCGGCCAGCAACTGTTCAAGCTTGTTGAGGCACTCGATATTGCAGGTTGCCCGCGTGAGTCCGACCGGGCAGTGCGCGCAGCACGCCGAATGCGTGCGCAAGACTGGAATCCGCAGCGGTTCAAACGCAGCCGTAAAAGGTGAGTCGTCGCTCACAGACATCGCGCCGAAGGTGTCGCCGTGGTATGCATGTTCGAGCGCAACGATCCGGCGCTTTTGAGGGCATCCCGAGTTTCTCCAGTACTGCACAGCGAGTTTCAGCGCCACTTCGACGGCTGTCGAGCCGTCGTCCGAGAAAAATATGTGGCGCAGCGGGCCGGGAACAATTTTGGCAAGGCGCGCCGCAAGTTCTTCAGCGGGCTCGTGCGAAAAGCCTGCGAAGAGAACATGCTCGAGGCGCGAAGCTTGCTCGGCAATGGCCTCCGCGATCAGCGGATGTGCATGGCCGTGAATGTTTACCCACCAGGACGAAATGGCATCGAGGATTTGGCGGCCGTCGGTCGTTTCGAGAAAGACACGTTTGGCGCTCCGAATGGAAAGCGGAGGCGGGTCGGTCCCTTCCTGCGTGAATGGGTGCCACAGATGTAGATGAGCCGCGTTCATGGCCTAAGCGAATTTGGCATGGTCGAAATGCTTTTCATACACTTCCAGAAGCGCCGTGCGATGAATCTGCTTGAGGAGAGGAATGCGGCCGACGACGCGAACGTTTCCATAGTGCTCGATAGCGCAACAATTTTCGACGTTTTCCTCGCCGATGAGCACCACTCCACAGATCGGCAGCCTGTCTTCGCGCAAAGCAGCGAGCGTAAGCAGCGTGTGATTGATCGTTCCCAGAGTTGTGCGCGCGGCGACGAGTACTGGAAATCCAATGCGTCGCATGAGGTCGCGCATCAGATCGCGCTCGTTGAGCGGAACCATCACTCCGCCTGCTCCCTCAACAATCCATTTCCACCCCGGCGGCGCCGGCGGAAATTCAAATTCGCCGAGATCTATGCGGACTCCAGCTGTGCGCGACGCAAGATGAGGTGAAACGGGCGGATAAAAACGATATCGCTCCGGCGGCAACCGCTCCTCCGGCGCTTCGGCCCACGCACGCACCGATTCGCGGTCCGTTCCCTCGACAGCGCCTGTCTGTACCGGTTTCCAATAGACTGCGTCCAGCACGGCGACCAGTAGGGCGGATAGAACAGTTTTTCCAACGTTCGTATCCGTTCCGGTTACAAAGTATCCTGTCATTTCGGTTGGGAGGCGGACGCAGCGCGCTTGGAAGAATATTCACTGCGTGCGTCGACCATCACAGCGACAAGGCTGGCGAGCGTTTCTCTCGACATTTTCGCGGTGAGAGATAGTCGCAGGCGCGCCGTTCCTGGCGGCACCGTCGGCGGCCGAATCGCGCGAACGCCGAATCCGTTTGCCTTGAGATGTTCCGCGAGTCGAACTGCCACGCTGGTCGATCCCAGCATCACGGGCACGATTTGCGAGTCGCTCGTACCGGAATCGAAGCCGTTTTTTTGCAACTCCCGCCTCAAGAAAGCGCCGAGCTCAGCCAGGTGTTCGCGCTCGCTTTCCGCCTCTGCCGCAAGTTTCATACCCGCGGCGACCTGCGCAGCGAAGTACGGCGGCAAGCCCGTGCTGTAGACGAACGTGCGCGCGCGATTGATCAACAGGCGGCGCAAATTGTCCGAGCCGCAGACGAACCCCCCGGCTGCGCCAAGCGCTTTGCCGCACGTGTGCACCCTCGCCAGAACGCGACCACACAATCGAGTCTCCGCCACGCAACCAGCGCCACGGGGGCCGCGCACGCCGGTCGCGTGTGCTTCGTCAACGATCAATTCCGCGCCGTAACGCGTGACGAGCATCGCTAGGTCTGCGAGCGGCGCACGGTCGCCCTCCATGCTGTAAATGCTCTCGACCACGATGATGCGAGCCCCGTTCGAACCCTGATTGCGACAAAGCCCAGCCTCCAGAGCATTTAAATCCAGATGAGGGAACACAACGCGCCGGCATTTCGAGAGGCGGATTCCATCAATCAAGCTGGCATGGTTGGCGCTGTCGGAAAAAACGATGTCATTGGGAGCAAGGATCGCGCCGAGCAAGCCCACGTTCGCTGCGTACCCGGACGTAAAGTAAAGGGCCGTTTCCGCGCCGACCCAGCGCGCAAAATCCTCTTCGAGCGCGGTCCACACTTCGTCATGGCCAGAGAGGAGACGCGAGCCGGTGGACGCGATGCGAGAGGCCGAATTGATGCCCTCAAGAACCGCTCGCTTCATCCGCGGATCGGTCGAGAGGCCGAGGTAGTCGTTCGAACTGAGATCAACGCCGCGAACGGTTTCGAGGTCGCGCAACTCGCCGCGAGCCTCAAGCTCGGAAAGTTGGCCGACAATGCGCTCGTTCATGTCCACGGGCAATTTTCTTAGCGCAGAGGTAGCGGCTGCAGCCCAAAAGACTGCAGCATCGCCGCGTCGTCCTCGGGCTTAGGGTTGGGGGTAGTCAGCAGTTTTTCGCCGATGAACAGTGAATTCGCGCCGGCCATAAAGCAAAGCGCCACGGCCTCGCGCGAGAGCGCACGCCGTCCCGCACTCAGACGCACCATCGACGCCGGCATCAGAATTCGAGCCGTCGCGATCGTGCGCACGAAGACGAGTGGGTCAAGCTCGCCCGCGTGTTCGAGCGGCGTTCCCGCGACTCGTACCAGGGCATTGATCGGAACGCTCTCTGGGTGCGGGTCGAGCGTCGACAGTTGATGCAGAAGACCAATGCGGTCGCCTTCCGATTCGCCAAGACCGATGATGCCTCCGGAGCAAACGGTAATCCCGGCCTTTCTCACTGAGGCGAGCGTGCGCAGGCGATCGTCGTAGTTGCGGGTCGTGATGATTTCACCGTAAAACTCGGGCGAGGTATCGAGGTTGTGGTTGTAGGCGGTCAGTCCCGCGCACGCGAGACGCTCCGCCTGCGAATCCGCGATCATCCCAAGCGAACAGCAAACTTCCATTCCCAACCTGGCAATGCGGCGCACCATTTCCAGAACGTTTTCAAAATCCTCGCCTTCCTGCACTTGCCGCCAGGCGGCACCCATGCAGAAGCGCGTCGCTCCTTCGCTGCGCGCGCGCTGGGCAAACTCCACAACCTCGTCCACAGGCAGCAATGCCCCCCGCGCGACCCCTGTTGAATAGTGAGCGCTCTGCGGGCAATAGGCGCAATCTTCCGGGCATCCTCCTGTTTTTACGGACAGAAGGCGGCAGAGCTGAACGCGCGTCGGATCATGAAATTCGCGGTGAATCTGCTGTGCGGAGAAGAGAAGATCGGGCAACGGCTGACGATAGATCGCGCGAATTTCCTCGCGTGTCCAATCGTGACGTAATCGCGTGTGGGTTGCCGAGCCTTCTATGCGCTGTCGCGACAAGGGAACGCCTCCGGGAAAGGCATTCTAACGCACATTCGCCACCAGTAGCACAGGCTTCAGCCTGTGGGTTTTTGGTTGCATGGCCCGGGCAAACCCAGGAACGCCAATCTGGATTGGCGTGCCCTTTGTAAGGAAAACCTTTCGCGAAGTCTACGAGCGGAGAAGAATAAATCGTCTTCGAGTCGTTCTACAGGCGAGCCTGCTCTTTGCGGTTAGTCTTCTTGGAGCCTGAGTTTGAGGCGGGAGCCGCTGATTGCTTCGCGGCTGCGGTCTTCTTGTGGCAAGAGTTCGCCCACCAGCGCTTTTCGTATTGCGGAAGGTCGCACATCTTCGTGCAGTGCTTCATGCCGCTTTCATGAGCGCAGTGGCAGTAGCACAGCGGCATGTTCGAACCGGAGAGCGACGGAATCGCTTGGTTGGCGAATACAGCGGCCGACGCCGACACCAAAAGAATTACGGTTCGAATTGCTAGGCGGATTCCATGAGCTCTCGTTTGCATGCCCCAATTCTGGAACCGGGCGCCGGGCGAGCCGATAGCGCAAACGTTGGGAATCGCTGGTAGGAAGAGACTGAACCGTACTGTCTGCCGGTAATGGTACGCCGACAAGAAGGCTAAGTGGTTCTAGCCATGGGGCTTAGGAATGACTTGGACGGCTCGCAGCCAAATCGACCTTGTTAGGCCGATGCCCTTTTTGTATTTGCACGTAGGGTTTTTAGAAGCCAAAGCGACGAAAGCACAAAACCAATGAGCTCTGCGGCCGACAAGACCGCGATGGTCGCTTTCGAAATGCCGGCCTTAGACAAAAACACGAACCAGCGATCGAAGCCACGCCCTAGTGGGGCGGAAACGGGGGAAGTCAGGTAGTGAATCAACTGCCGGCTCATCGTGACGAGCGGCGCATAGTCCATTCGGTAGTTGTAGTGCGCATTGTAGTAGTTGCCGTTCGCCTGGTCCTCGAAGTAACTCGTCGCAATGTTGATTGCCTGGACGCCGAATCCCCCGAACGCTAGCACAACCGCGGCGCGCCTGAGCCACGTCCCCGCTCCTTCCAGCGCAGGCCCAAGCCCAAGACAAAGTACCGCAAGGGATGGCACCAAATAGCGGGGCCCTATGCAAAAGCCGCCCTCCCATTGCGTGAACTTCGCGTAAAAGGACAGGTAAACGACGGGAAGCGCCGCAGCTACGAGAGCGAGCCCTTTGTCGAGATGGGCCAGCTTTCGAATGCCCGCGATCGCCAGCAGGATCGGCGGAGCGAACAGGAAGACAGATTTTCCAGGCGAAAGCAGGAACCCGTACAGCCCAGTGGCCATCGGCGTGTCAAACGAGTTCATGTTCTTGCCGCCGTCGGAAACAGCGGGATAGCCGAAGTCAAACGGGTCGCCAAACAGATACAGGTTTCGCGCCAGATACGCGACTCCGAATATGGCCACTACGATGGCCAGAATCTTCGCGGCGCGGCGCCTTTTTTCGTCGTCGCCAACAAGAAGCCCCGCAAGAAATACCGGCCCCGCAATCGCGTGCGTGGGGCGCACCCAGATAGCGGTGCCGAGCAAGATTCCCGCCAGCAGGCCTTCTTTCCATGAAACACTAGTTGCCTTACCGTCCGGTGCAAACAGAACAGCCGCTGCGCCAAGCAGCAGAGCCGCCGTCAAGGGTTCGGAGTAAAGTTGGGTTGAGTAGGTCAGAATCGGCGTGGCCAGCGCCAGCATTGACGCAGCCGCGAGCGAAACGCCCAACGAGAAACCCAGCCGAACGAAAATGAGAAAAGCGAGCGCCACGGCAAGTGCAGCGAACGTCGCGCTGCTGGCCACCACGGCGTTGTCGATCACGACTTCCCGCGCGCCGTCCGGAATTCCCGGCAGAATCGCCAGAAACGCGCGGCCGGCAGCGTACCAGGGGATAAGAAATGCCGCGTGGGCCGGGCCGTACGGTGGCTGAGGCTCTCCCCAACGGTCAAATTTGCCGTAGAAGAAGAAGCTAGCCGCTTGCGACACGGATGTGCTGCCGCGCGTCGCCAGACTTTCCACTTGGAGGTCGGCGTTGAGTTCGTCCCTCGTTCGAACTCGTCCGCTGGACAAGAGCAGAAAGAAAAAATTGAGCGTCAGAAACAGCAGGGCAAACACTCGCACCGTCACTTGGGGCAGGGAAGTGTGCCCTGGAATATTTCTAGGCGCGAGACTTTCACGCCCACTTTCGAACGAAGCGCCATCCGCAGCTGCGTTCGCTTCCTTTAAGTCGCGGTGGATTTCCGTTGTAGTGGGCGCCACAGTCGTTGCTTTGCCTTGAAGTCTTTGAATTGAAAAGCCTTCCCCTAGCTAGGCCTACAGGTCGAAAGCCCCTTCTTATTGCAGTGCGGGACACCTTTGACGATACCTCGGGCGCGGCCGAGGCGGCCTAACTTCAACTGTTTTGTGTGGTGTGGAGGTTACCCGGCACAAACGAGCCTAATTTCAACTCTGAAATTTTCAAATCGTTTTTCGTGCGGGTTGCCAAAACGCGAGTTCACGACCACCATCAAGCCGTAATCGGGGCCTCTGCCAAATCCGCCATCTCCAGCCGCAAATTCCCAGCATTCGTCGCGTAGCTCAGCGCTACGCCGAGGTCCAGGATTCCCGCTCGAACCATGCGCTCTAGCTCGGCGTCGAAGTGCTGCATCCCTTCGGTCGTGCCATCGCGCATCGCGTCAACGAGAGTTTTGCCGTCGCCCTCCCCTTTTTCGACGTACTCGCGCGTGCGCATCGTGGATTTCAGGATTTCGATGGCTGCAACGCGGCCAGTTCCGTCCTTTCTTGGCAAGAGGCGCTGGGAAACGATATAGCGAAACGCCTTCGAGACCCGGCTGCGAATCGCCTGCTGGTCAGCAAGCGGAAACACTCCGATGATTCGTTCGACGGTTTTTGACGCGTCGATCGTGTGCAGCGTGGAGAAAACAAGGTGGCCCGTTTCCGCCGCTTCGAGTGCGATCTCGATCGTTTCCTTGTCGCGCATTTCACCGACGAGGATCACCTTCGGGGCTTGGCGCAGCGCCGCCCGCAGAGCGAGCGCGAAGCTAGGCGTGTCGCTGTGCAGCTCGCGCTGATGGATCGTCGATTTCTTGTGCGTGTGTAAAAACTCGATTGGATCTTCAATGGTGAGGATGTGGTAGGCCTTTTCCTCATTGATTTTTCCCAGAATCGCCGCGAGGGTCGATGACTTCCCCGACCCAGTCGGTCCTGTAACGAGGACGATCCCGTTCCGCAAATTCACGATGTCTCCGAGTTGCGGCGGCAGGCCGAGCGCCTGAAAATCCGGGATTCCCTGAGGAATGACGCGCATCACGACCGCATAGGTGCCCCGCTGGCGGAAGATATTCACGCGAAAACGCGCGAGCCCCGGTAGACCGTAAGAGAGATCGGCGGATCCTTCCTTCTCTAGTTTGCCGGCGACAAGCTCGTTCTTTCCAATCAAGTCGGCTGCGATCCGACGTGTCGCGTCCGGAGTAAGCTTGCCCACTCCTGCGATGTTGACTTCCCTAAGTTGTCCATTCAATTCAACCTGGGGCGCGCGGCTCGGGGAGAAGATTAGGTCGCTCACTTGCTTGGAAACCTGAAGCATTGTGGCCACGAGGGAAGCCGTTGAAACCTTCGGGGCCGTGACAGGGTTCGATGAAGCCTCTTGGCCCGGTAGAACGGTATTCGGTGGAACAGAGGACGAACTCATGGATGACTCCTGGAATTGCGGAAAAGGCAGAGTAGCACGGGCGGTCTTTGTTCCGAGCCTCGTAGAAAAGATGGCTGTGCGCTGCTAGTACATTCCTGACACAAACCGTCGTGGCACAAACCGTGACGGCGTTAGCGCTTGCGGACGGTTCGGCCATTGCGAGCGCGGCGTAAACGGGGAGCCCCTCTCAGCTCTTTTTCGATCGCTCGAACTGTCTCAGGAGGCATCGCGACGAACTCCACGCCGATCCCAACGCCGGGCAGGCAATAGCGAACTTCACCTCGCGTCCGTACTTCCAGGCTCGACGGCGATAAGCGAAATCGCAAATTGACGATGGCCCCCTCCGGAAAGTGTGCCGACGTATTTACAAACATGCCGTGCGGGCTAATGTCGGGGAGGCGAATTAGTATCTCGCGGTCCGCGCCCTCATAACTCAGGTGAAGCTCGGACAGATGTTGAATGCGAGGCTCGCGCCGCGCAGGTTTTGCCAGATCGCCGTTTTTGGAATTTCTGGTGCGTTTCATGAAGAGTGAACTCCGCCCGCGAGCTTGAACGATGACGTAGCGTTGGAACCTGACTCCTCGGATTCGCGCTGGATTCCGCAGTACGGGCAGAAGCGAAACGAGGGGAGAAGGTCACGTCCGCACTTCTCACACGATGAGGGCAATACCGCTTCAATGGGCACGACGCGGAGTACCTCTTCCAGCGTCGTCACCCCCGCCTTCAGTTTGTCCAGCGCATCATCTTGCATCCGGCGCATTCCAGCTGCTTGGGCAGCGTTTCGAAGCAAATTGGGTTTGAACGATCCCTGAAGAACCGACCGGATCGATTCGTCCATGCATAGCAACTCGTAAACCCCCACGCGGCCTTTGTAGCCTGTATTCCCGCAGACTTCGCATCCCTGTGGCCACGCGACGCGCGCCGGCGGATTTGTCCAGCCGAGACTCGCGAGGCGCTCGCCGTAGTCCGGCGTGACGTCCTTTTCGGTGTGGCAGGAGCAAAGCTTTCGCAACAGGCGTTGAGCCAAAATTCCGTTCACCGACGCACTGATCATGTATTCAGGGACTCCGAGGTCGAGCAGGCGCACAATTGCAGCGACGCTGTCGTTGGTATGCAGCGTGGACAGCACCATGTGCCCGGTTTGTGCAGCCTTTACGGCAATTTCGGCGGTTTCCAGGTCGCGAATCTCGCCGATCATGATCACGTTCGGGTCCTGCCGCAGGATCGATCGCAAGCAGCTTGCAAACGTCAGTCCCGCTCGAGTGTTAACGTGGACTTGATTTACGCCCGCGAGCTGGTATTCGACGGGATCCTCGACCGTGACGATATTCAGGGCTCCCCGGCGCAATACGTTCAGGGCGGAATAGAGAGTCGTACTCTTGCCCGAACCTGTCGGCCCAGTCACCAGGATCATTCCCTGCGGCTGGGAGATCAAAAGCATTAACCTGCCGGCTATTTCCGAAGGCAAACCCAAATCGGTAAAGCTCACCATCGGCGCCGATGACTCCAGCAGCCGCATGACGACCTTTTCGCCGTACTGCGTCGGAAGGGTTGAGACTCGCATGTCCAGCTTCCGCTTGCCGATGCCGACCATGAAGCGCCCGTCCTGAGGCGCGCGCCGCTCTCCAATATCCATGTCGGAGAGAACCTTGATGCGCGAAATCAGCGCATTCTGAATGCTTCGAGGCACACTCTCGAGTTCGCGCAGCACGCCGTCGACGCGGATGCGCACCAGCGTGGCCTCTGCTTGGGGTTCTATGTGAATGTCGCTTGCCTGTTTCTCCATCGCCTGGTGAATGATTTCCGATACTAGGCGAACTGCGGGCGTCTTCTTTTGGTTGAGCTCGGCTTGAACTTCGAGGATGGCTTCCCGATTGGCCTGGCGGGAACTCGTCGAGATGAACTCCATCTGAAGATCTGGTTCCTGGGCGCCTGGCTGAGTGGCGGGAGCGAGTTGGTGGGCAGGCGCCGCACCCTCGAGCTGATCGTAATTGCGGACGATCGCGGACAGGATTTCCGCTTGAAACCCGAGTCGTGGAGAGACTTCTTTGCCGGTTGTGAACCGCAACTCATCGATGATGGTTACGTTCTGCGGCTCCGCCATGGCAACTACGATCCGCGCCTGTTCGGTCCGGATGGGAAGGACGACCAATCGCATGGCCATGGCTCTCGGAACTGACTGAAGAATTTTTGGGTCGCATTGGACTGCGGCGCAATCGAGATACGGTACCCTGGAAACCTCCTCAATCGCCTTCACCAACGAAGTCTTGTCCACAAGGCCCCGCTCGAGGATTAATTCGCCCAAGCGGACCACTTTGCCTTGCTGCTCTTCGAATAATTTCTGAAGGCTCGCAGCCGAGATCTTGCCCCGGTCCTGCAGCACTTCGCCCAGCCTCTTCCGCTTCATGCCATGTGCCTCGGTGGAAACCGTCGCACGCAGGATTCCAAAACCTCATGCACGCCAGACCGCTAACTCCCGCAGAATCAGCAGGAAACAACAGACTTTCTAAGAAAATTCCAATCGTCCCGGGTTAAAAACCGGATTAGCATTCCGGGCCTCGGAACTGCGGCGGGAAACAGCACGTCGTCCCGTAGTGCATGCATGCCGAACAAGAGCACCACGTGGGAGATCTCTGCTTTGTGGGCGACCGCGAGATTTCGCGAGCTGTCATGCACAATGACAATTCACAGTCATGAATAGTGCAAAGGGGTTAAGATCAGCAGCAACGATTCCCGAGGCGGGAGCGAGTAGTCCCGAAACAGGATTTTAAGCTGTCGACAACGCGCAGTTCTGTGGAGCGCAGAACAGAACGCCAACAAAAATAAGGAATTCTCGCGACGATTTTGCGGACGACGAATGGCCCGCCACGTGCTCCCGCAACAAACGTGGACGCATTCCGAAAGACGGCCATCACAGGTCTGCGAGCGAGGGGGAAGGGGCTTGCTCCAGGACGTGTGCCGGTCGTTCCCACCTGCCTCTGAGAGGGAAGCTAGGATGGATGACCCCACGCTCCGGTCAAAAAAAGACCGGAAAACGGAATGCGTCTTTTGGGGCTCCTGTTCCCAAGCAGGAGCCCCAATTTTTTTGATTTGGTCCAGATAATCCTCAGCTCACCCGGCCGATTCGAAACCAGTCCGCTCACGATACTCTGCACGGAGTACCTGCGCGGCCTGCCCCGCCTGACTCACCACAAGCTTTGGCCGCAGGCGGCTGGCGGGCCGAGGCGGAGGCCGCTTAAAGCTGCGCGACGGTGGCCGTCGGTTCCACTCGCCGGACTACGGGAATGTTTGCCTGCCTCAGGACGTGGGCGACTTCCGTTTCCTTTAGCCGCGAGGCGTCGTATTCGAACGAAAGCCGATTGGCCTTTTCGTCCACACGGAATCGCCGCAGCCCATAGGTATTGGCAAAACTGGCAAGCGCGCGCAATTGTTCGGAGTTCAAGGACGATTGCAACTCGTAGGTGATCTCGATGAGCGTCATGGGCCCATTATAACAACTGCGACGGAATAGTGTGGCGCAGGCTTCATGGCCGCGGAAAAAGTCGAGTAGCACAGACTTCAGTCTGTGGGTTTTCGCCGCCCGCACCGAGGCGCCGATGTGTGGCTCAGTGGCGCTCAATCGAGATCGGGCGTTGCCAAGATCTGACGGCAAATCCACAGACTGAAGTCTGTGTTACTAAAACCTGCGACTCCCGAGGCATACCCAGTTCGATTTGACATAGGGGAGGGGGGTATAGTAGAAAGGAACTGGAGTTGGCGGAGGGGTCATGTCTTCGGGATACGTTGAAATGCCGGGCGGCGCTGCGGCGTGCGGCTGCGGCGCACACGCCAAGAGGCGCAAAGCAGTGGCGGTCGATCCGGAAATCAAGGCTTCGAATCTGAAGCGCCTTCGGCGGATCGAAGGGCAGGTGCGCGGCCTCCAGCGGCTTGTCGAGGAAGAGCGCTACTGTGCCGACATTCTCGTGCAGGTTTCCTCTGTGCAGGAAGCGCTGCGCGCCGTCGGGCGCGAGCTTATGCGGAACCATTTGCGGCATTGCGCGTCCGAGGCTATCCGGGACACGAAGCCGGGCCGGGCCGAAGCGATGTATGAAGAATTGCTGAACTTGATGGAATTGCACTCCCGTTAGGAACTTTATGGACGCGGATAAGACACAAACCGGCGTACTCGAAAAAGACCCCGTATGCGGGATGACGGTCGATCCCTCGCGGACAAAAGCGACCTACGAGCACGCGGGCAAGAAGTATTTTTTTTGCTGCTACGGCTGCAAAGACAAATTCGCTGCCGACCCAGCGAAGTACCTCAACTCTCGTCAGTCGGAATCGGTACGAAGCGGGCTGGTCGGCATAGCTTCAATGTCGTCGCAAGCGGCGCATCCACCGCAAATTGCGCCTGCCGAGGCGCCGAGCGCGGCTCCGCTACCGCCGGGCGCCAAGAGGCCTGCGGCAGTGACCGCAAGGACAGATTCGAACCAACACACGTGTCCGATGCATCCCGAAGTGCGCCAACATGGGCCTGGCGACTGCCCGAAGTGTGGGATGGCGCTGGAACCGACGGTTGCTGCGCTCCCGGCCACGAAAATTGAATACACGTGCCCCATGCATCCCGAGATTGTTCGAGGCGAACCGGGTTCCTGCCCGATTTGCGGGATGGCGCTTGAGCCAAGGACGGTAAGCGTCCAGGAGGAAAGGAATCCTGAGCTCGTCGAAATGTCGCGGCGGTTCTGGGTGAGCCTGGCGCTGACGGTGCCGGTTTTCGTCCTCGCGATGGCGGATTTCGTGCCAGGGCTGTCGGCACTGACGCGGTTTGCCTCGCCAAGGGCCTGGCAATGGTTCGAATGCGTGCTGGCGACGCCGGTTGTGCTGTGGGGCGGCTGGCCGTTTTTCGTCCGCGCGTGGCGATCGCTGGTTACGCGCAACCTGAACATGTTCACGCTGATCGGCCTCGGCACTGGGGTGGCGTACGGGTTCAGCTTGGCGGCGGTACTGTTCGCCAGCTCGTTTCCAGAGTCATTTCGCGGCGCGGGCGGCGAAGTGGATGTCTACTTCGAAGCGGCCGCGGTCATCACCACGTTGGTTTTGCTGGGGCAAGTGATGGAGTTGCGGGCCAGGGGCCAGACGGGCGCTGCGATCAGGGCGCTTCTAGGGCTTGCGCCGAAGACCGCGTGCCTCGTGCGTGGCGACGGATCGGAGGTTGATGTCCCCCTCGAAAATGTAAAGGCAGGCGACCGTTTGCGCGTCCGTCCCGGAGAGAAAATCCCGGTGGATGGCGCCGTGCTCGAAGGCGCGAGCAGCGTCGACGAATCGATGATTAGCGGCGAGCCGATTCCAGTGGAGAAATCCAAGGGATCTCGCGTCATTGGCGCAACGGTGAACGGCACGGGAGCCTTCATTATGCGCGCGGAGCGGGTGGGAGCGGAAACGCTGCTCGCGCAAATCGTTCGAATGGTCAGCGAAGCGCAGCGCAGTCGCGCGCCCATTCAGAAACTTGCCGATGTCGTGTCGGGGTACTTCGTTCCCATTGTGGTCGGGATAGCGGCGCTGACGTTCGCAATGTGGACTTTGTGGGGGCCGGAGCCTCGGCTGGCTCACGCAATCGTCAACGCGGTCGCGGTACTGATCATTGCATGCCCTTGCGCGCTGGGCCTGGCTACTCCGATGTCGATCATGGTGGCGACGGGGAGGGGCGCGACACTGGGCGTGTTGTTCAAGAATGCAGAAGCAATCGAGCTGATGCGCAAGGTGGACACGCTCGTCGTGGATAAGACCGGCACGCTCACGGAAGGCAAGCCGAAGCTGGTCTCGGTCGTTCCAATCGAGGGATTCGATGGAGACTTGCTGGTGCGTATCGCCGCAACGCTGGAGCGCGCGAGCGAGCATCCGCTGGCCGCGGCAATCGTCAAGGCAGCTGAGGGACGCAATTTGACTCTTGGCGTGGCGGAGGCGTTCGAATCGCTGACGGGGCGTGGAATTCGGGGGCGCGTGGAAAACGCCTCCGTAGCTGTCGGGAACAGCAAACTGCTGGAGGAACTCGGGATTGAGCCAGGACCGCTCGCGGCGAAGGCTGAAACGCTGCGCGCGGAGGGCCAGACCGCGGTGTACGTCGTTGTCGATGGCAGTCTGGCGGGCCTCCTCGGGGTCGCCGACCCGATCAAGCCAACGACTGCGGAGGCGATTCGGCAGTTGCACGAAGACGGGATGCGTATCGTGATGCTGACAGGAGACAGCCGGACGACAGCGCAAGCTGTTGCACACAAGCTACACATTGACGATGTATTTGCAGAAGTGCTGCCGCAGGACAAGGCCAGCGTTGTGAAGCGGCTGCAGGGCGAAGGCCGCTTCGTGGCAATGGCCGGCGACGGGACCAACGACGCACCTGCGCTGGCGCAAGCGCAAGTCGGGATCGCGATGGGCACGGGGACGGACGTTGCCATGGAAAGCGCGGGAGTCACGCTGGTGAAGGGCGATTTGCGAGGAATTGTCCGCGCTCGCGCCCTGAGCCGTGCCACGATGGGCAACATCAAGCAGAACCTCTTTTTCGCGTTTGTCTACAATTCGCTCGGCGTGCCCATTGCCGCGGGAGTGCTATACCCATTTTTTGGTTTGCTGCTAAGCCCGATGATCGCCGCGGCGGCGATGAGCTTCAGTTCGGTCTCGGTCATTACCAATGCCTTGCGGCTGCGAAGGGCGAATCTCGCTCTATAATCTTAAATTTGAAATTTCAAACTAGAACCTATTCTCGCCCTGCGAGGGTGGAGGAGCCGGCAGGCCGAATATGAAGATTTCGATACTCGACGATTATTTTGACACGCTGCGCGCTCTTCCGTGCTTCCAGACGCTTCGTGGCCACGACGTGCAAATCTGGAACGACCATGTGCAGGACGTGGATACGCTGGCGGCGCGGCTGAAAGAGACGGAAGCGCTCGTACTGATACGCGAGCGAACCAAGATTCGCGCGCCGCTGCTGGATCGCTTGCCCAAACTGAGGCTGATCAGCCAGTGCAGCGTTTACCCGCATATCGATATCGATGCTTGTACTCGGCTCGGCGTCATTGTGTCGTCGAGTCAACATGCCGGGACGCCGTGTTACGCGGCGGCGGAGTTGACCTGGGGGTTGATCCTCGCGGCGACGCGGCAGATTCCTCAGCAAATGGAGGCTCTAAAGGCGGGGAAATGGCAGATCGGCGTCGGCGACAGCCTGCGCGGAAAGACGCTGGGAATCTTTGGCTACAAGCGCATTGGGAGCGTGGTCGCGGGCTACGGCAAGGCGTTTGGAATGAAGGTGCTGGTGTGGTCGAGCGAGGAGTCAAGGGCCCGGGCACGCGCGGACGGTTACGCCACGGCAGAGAACAAGCGCCAGTTCTTTGAAGAAAGCGATGTCGTCTCCTTGCATCTGCGCCTTGTGGACGCGACGCGCGGGATCGTAAAGGCGGACGACTTGTCACGCATGATGTCTACGTCGCTTATCGTGAACACCAGCCGAGCGCCACTGATCGAACCCGGTGCACTCGTGCGCGCTCTGCAGATGGGCCGCCCAGGAATGGCGGCCGTGGATGTCTTTGAGGAAGAGCCCGTCACCGACACGCATCATCCTCTTTTACAGATGAAAAATGTAGTGTGCACGCCGCACATTGGATATGTTACGCGGGACGAATACGAACTTCAGTTCAGCGAGATCTTTGAGCAGATCGCAGCGTATTGTGCGGGCTCGCCGACTAATGTCGTGAATCCGGAAGTGTTAAACGCGAGACAACGACGCACCTAGTCTATACTCCTGATGCTCGACTCGAAACCAAAAGCTCCACCCTTGCAAAAACCGCAAGGATGGGGCACCCGGCAAAGACTCATGCGCGCACGCGGTCTGCTCGGGCTTCGAAATAGCTCCCATACTCAAGATCGGCAATTAGGCCGGTCTGTTTCGGCTGCCATCCGAGAAGTTCCCGAGTTTTTTGACTTGAGGTTGGGACGTCCATTGCAGCGAAAAGTGTGAACCAGCCAAAGTGATTGGCCGCCTCCTTAGGGGCCATGCTGACGACCGGCACGTCCAGGCGGCGCCCGATTACTTGAGCGATATCTCGGAACGCCACGCCCTCTTCGGCGATCCCGTGATACCGCGCTCCGCCGGAACCCTTCTCCAGCGCCAGCCTGTACAGATGAGCGGCGTCGAGCCGGTGCACCGCGGGCCAGCAGTTGAGCCCTTCGCCCACATACGCCGAAACGCCTTCCTCGCGCGCAAGACCGATGAGGAACGGAACGAAGCCATGATCGCTGTCGCCATGGACAGACGGCGCAAGGCGGACCACCGACACGCGCACGCCACGGGCCACGAGCGCAGCAGCCGCCGCTTCGGAGGCGCGGGGGTACAATGCGGGGCTGGGTGGCGGCGGCGTATCTTCCTCGGTCGCCGTGCGACCCGCCGCCAGGAAGCCAACACCGGAAGTGACAAGCAGCGGGCGCTCGGACCCTTCGAGCGCGGAGCCGAGAGCCTCAATGGCGCGCCTGTCGATCTCGCAATTTTCCGCGAACTTCGAGAAGTCGTGGTTGAAACCCGTGTGAACGACCCCATCGGCCGCGGCTGCTCCACTGCGCAGACCTTGCAGGTCGGTGAGATCACTGCGATGCACCTCGGCACCCAAGGCGGCGAGCGACTTGGCGCCTGCATCTGAGCGAGCGAGCCCGACCACTTTATGGCCGGCGTTAATTAGCTCTTGAACAACGGCAGAACCGACAAAACCTGTAGCCCCGGTAACGAAAATACGCATATTCGCTTCCTCCTTAAACTAGCCGTTCGAGTTCGGTACGTCGGCAACCGCCATTTGACAAGCCGCCGCGCTCCGGTAAGAATCGGAGAGTGTCTCCACATTAGTAGATTATCGGAGACAGTCTCCGGTTACAAGATTTTTTGTGATGCCTAACAAACGTTCACAACCCACCCGCCGAAAGCCACGTGCTGATGCGGCGCGCAATCGCGAGCGCATTCTGGAGGTGGCGAAGGAGGCGTTCACCCGGTCGGGCGCAAACACCAGCCTGGACGACATCGCCAAAGAGGCAGGTGTTGGACCGGGGACTTTGTATCGCCACTTTCCTACACGTGATGCACTTCTCGAGGCGGTCTACCGGAGTGAAGTAGAAAAATTAGCCGCGGCAGAGCGGAGGTTCGCCGAGGACATGCCGCCGATTGAAGCGTTGCGAGCCTGGATGTTGTTGTTCGTTGATTACATCGCGGCGAAGCAGATCATCGCGCCGGCACTGAATACGCTGGTCGGAGGTCACGCGAAGGTGATTGAAGCTTCCTATGCGCAGATCCATCAAGCGATTCGTGCACTGGTGAGGGCCGCTATCGAGAGCGGGGACATACGTAGTGACCTCGACGCAGTCGATCTACTTAAGGCTCTCGTCGGGGTCGCCTACGTGGCGAATAGCCCTGACTGGCAGCAAAGCGCCAGGAGACTGGTCGATATCCTCATCACTGGTTCGCGGGCAATCAAATAGACTCCGGGATTTCTTATTCCCGGATTGTCGACAATCCGAAACTTGAAGGGGAACAGTGACAGATTCGGATCGTTGCAGGCCGTCCCAAGGGCTCTTGCCTGAAAAATATGGGCGCGATCGGCCTACATCGCGACGGCGAAGGTGTTGCGCTTGATTAGCGACTGCATCTGATCGTCGCTGAGGGTGAGTTTCACGTCGAGGCGGTCTCCGGCGGGCGCTACTTGGGCGCTATCGAGGAGCTGGCCAAGGTCGGGATTGGAGTTGCCGACCTGATATTTTCGGTACATGAGGCCGGCTTGGAGCAGGGCTGCGAACGTGTTGGCGTCGTCGGTTGAGCCGCAGACGGCTTCAAATTTTGCGTCGACGCCGCTGCCGCCCTTGATGCTGATGGTCATGGCCTTGAGCTTCGAGGCGAGCTGCGCCGCGGCAGGGAACTGATTGGTTTCCGGGACGAGCTGCATCATGGCGAGTCGGGTGTAGGCCGGGTTTAGGACGGCCCAGACGGTCCCGCTGCCGTTGGCTGAATCAACCAGCGAAGAGAAGTCCGTGTTCTGGTAGAGCCCCTGAGCTTCGCCGTAGCGTACGCCGATCATGTTCTCGAGCTGCGAGCGCTGGCCGAATGCGGCGGTATTGGAGTCGATGAAGAAAAAGAAAAGGTCGTTTGGCCCGCTGCCGCCGCCAAAGGCGAAGAGCGAAAACGTGCGAACCTTCACGATGGGCAGCTTCTTGGAAGTGAAATAGGCTTCGGCTGAGGCTGGCTGAAACTGTCCGATGGCGATGCCGACGATTTGGTCCGTGGTTGGGACCGCGCCGCTTCCGCCTTTGTCGGAGGTTTGCCCTGCCACAAGCGACCACGCGAGCTCCGTCACTTGGCTGTTCGGGTCCACGCCTGCCGCGGAGAGGAATTTCTCGAACTCGCGGAATTTCGCCGGCAACATCTGTTCCTTCAGTTGATTAAACCAGGGAAACGCGCGAGCCTCTTTCAAATCGACGTAGGCAAGCTCGCCGGAGTCCTTGGGGAACATGCTGAGGATGTCGGATCCGAGGCTGCCGGCCCTGGCAGTTCTCGGAAGCACGGATAGAATGGCGACTAGGACGCCGATACCAGCGGTTATTCTGAATTTCATAGTTTTCTCCTGTCCTCGACCCCAGTTGCCCAAATGAAAGGAACCCGACAGACTAAAGTCTGGCCTACTAAAGGCAATCATCTCCCCGCGGGTAAAGGTTTCCTTTGTAATTGTGCCTCAATTTGCGCCATGCGGGACTTGATTCTTGCGACCGTGCTCGCATCCTGTAACGAGGGGAGAACCACCCCGGCGCTCTCGATCGCTGCCTGAGCGGCAGCCATAGCCATCTGCCGAACCACAATCATGTCCAGATGCATAGACGAGGCGGCGACCGTTTCGAGTTGCACGAGTTGCGCATAAATCTGCGCTGCGGCGGAGGCTGCCGCGAGGTACGACTCGGCGGTTGCATCAGCGTCCATGCCGGTGCCGGGTGGTGACTTCTGTGGCGCATTCGCGGCGGTGGCGGAAAGATTCAAGACGGCCGTTCGGAGGGATTCCAGCAGCTGTTGGAGCATCGCGCCGGGCGCGGCTTGCGGCGCAGGCGCCGGCGGCGAGGCGCCCAACACCGAGGCGAGGCGGTTTTCGAGGACCTGCGCGGGCGAAAATTTTTCAAGTTGCAGGTAGTATTCGGCCGTGAGTTCCAGGGCCTTGCGGGGAATGAGGCCAATAATTTCAGTGGCCGCGACTGCACAGCCGTGGCGTTCGGCTTCGCGCTTGACCATTTCGAAGACGCGGTGCAGGGGCGTTTGTTCGAAATCGGTCAGATTGATCGAGACTTGGGTGCAGCCGCGCGACTCGAGCTCGACGCCGATGGCTTTGACGTAGCGCAGGCCGCCATTTGAATAGCGAATGGCACGCGCGATTTTCTTGGCTACGGCAACGTCGCCTGTGTTGAGAAGAATGTTGCAGGCGATGAGAAGCTTTCGAACGCCTACCGCGGTCGCGCCCGCCGTGGGGTGGAGGCGCGGCTCGCCGATGTCGGGGGAACGGTCTGGGTTGCGCAGCGCATCGTCGCGCAGGCCTTCAAATTGGCCCTTGCGTATGTTTTCGAGATTGACGCGTTCGGGGCGCGTCGCCGCAGCCTCGTAGAAATAGACCGGGATGCCGTAGCGGTCCCAAAGGGCTTGGCCGACGCGGCGGACGAGCGCGACGCACTCTTCGATGGAAACGCCTTCGAGCGGAACGAAAGGGATGACGTCGGTTGCGCCGATTCGCGGATGAACGCCCTTGTGGCGGGTCATGTCGATGAGATCGGCGGCTGCGCCGGCGCCGCGAATGGCGGCCTCCGCAACGGCTTCCGGCTCGCCGGCAAGGGTGATTACTGTGCGATTGTGGTCGGCGTCGCTCGTGCGGTCGAGAACCCAGGCGCCTGGGACGCCGCTCATCGCGTCGACCAGTAAGTCGACGGTGGACAGGTCGCGCCCTTCGGAAAAATTCGGCACGCATTCGACGAGGCGTTTCATTTGCAGATATTCCATGGATGATAAAACATTTTATTGGCGGCCTTCAATTTTATGGAGAGCCATGCGCTCCTATCTGCCAACTGCGCGAGGTAGCACAACGTTCAGCGCGTGGATTTTGTCTGAGCCAAGATCAATTGGAAACCCACAGGCTGAAGCCTGTGCTACTCGGCGCCAGTGAGGTTCACGATTGACGAAGTTTCGTTGCGCGCGTGCGGAACCGTGCGTTAATCTTCCTGTACACCATGCCGTATTCGACGCTTACGGAAAAATTGCTGAACGCGGTGGGTCGGTTGCCGAATGAGTGCGCGCTGCTGGTTCGCGTCAACGAGAAGTGGGAGCCGACGTCCTCTGCAGAATTTCTGAGGCGTATCGCCGGGCTCTCGAACGCGTTCGAGCAGCTGGGAGTGAAGCCCGGCGATCGCATTGGTCTGTTTGCGACGAACCAGCCGGAATGGCACGTTGCCGATTTTGCGATTCTTGGGTTAGGCGCTGCCGACGTGCCCATTTATTTCAATGAGTCGCCAGACCGGATTGTTTACATCCTGAACCATTCGGGCACTGAGGTTGTGTTTGTGGCGGGAGAGGTGCAAACGCAGAGACTGCTGGCCTGCCGCAGGCAGCTTGCCTCGGTGAAGCACATCATTTGCGCCGGCGCGCCGCCCGATCTGGGAGATGAAATTCTTCGCTACGAGACGTTGGTGGCCGCGACGGGCGACGCGGCGATTGCAGAATACCGGCTGCGGGCAGCTCGGGTGGCCCCAGAGCAGCTCGCCACGATCATCTACACGTCCGGCACGACGGGTGAGCCGAAGGGCGTCATGCTGACGCACAACAATCTTAGTTCGAACGAAGAAACGTCGGTCGGCCCGTATCGAATGTCGCCGGACGACCGCGCGGTGAGTTTTCTGCCGCTGTCGCATGTGTACGAGCGCGTCACCGCGTATGCCTATCTCTTCCACGGGGTGCGGGTGGCGTACGTCCCGCGGATGGAGGACTTGCCGCAGGCTTTGCTTGAGGTTCACCCAACACTTGCTGCGGCGGTTCCGCGGGTATTCGAAAAGCTCTACGCCAACGTGATGCAAAAGGGGCATGAATCTAGAGGAGCGAAGCGGCGCGTGTTTGACTGGGCCATGCGCGTCGCGAAGGAGTCTGTGCGCTGGAAAGCTTATGGCGACGGAGCTTCCCCTGGGCTGAAGTTTCGGTGGAGGATCGCCGATAAGATTGTCTATTCCAAAATTCGTGAGGGAATCGGAGGGTCGTTTCGCGCGTTTATCTCGGGCGGCGGCCCGCTTTCTCGCGAGCTTGCGGAATTTTTTTGGGCTGTGGGCGTGCCTGTTTATCAGGGATATGGATTGACGGAGTCATCGCCGGTGGTGAGTGCGAATCACCCGGGTGAAAACAAGGTGGGGACCGTTGGGAAGCCGATTCCGCATGTTTCGGTGCGAATTGCTGAGGATGGCGAGATTCTGGTGCAGGGTCCGTGCGTCATGAAAGGGTATTACGAGAAGCCGGAGGAAACGCGGGCGGTGATTTCTGCGGAAGGATGGCTTTCAACCGGCGACATTGGGCACCTCGATGAAGAGGGGTATTTGTATGTCACGGACCGGAAGAAGGACCTGTTCAAGACTGCCGCGGGAAAATTTGTCGCGCCGCAGCCCATTGAGAATTTGCTGAAGGCGAGTCCGCTTGTCTTGAATGCGGTGCTGGTGGGTGACAGGCACAAATTTGTTTCGGCGCTCATCGTGCCGAATTTCGCCAATGTTGAGGCCGCGGCTCGGCGGCAGGGGAAGACGTTCGCGTCACACGAGCAGCTGGCCGCCGATCCGTGGGTGCATGATCTCATCGGCGAGGAAGTCGCGCGCGTCAATGCGAAGCTTGCGCAATACGAGACCATCAAGCGGTTCGCGCTGCTCGATCATGACTTCACGTTTGATGGTGGGCAGCTCACGTATACGCTGAAGCTCAAACGCCGCGTGATTGCCGAGCGATATGCCGACATCATCGAAGGATTGTATGCGGATGTAGAGCGGCCGGTGTAAGGCTTGGCGACGCTGTGAGGTTTCGGCGGAGCGAGATACAATACCCGCGGGAGATTGGGAATGAGCGATGAATTGGTAATAGCGGGGAGGGCGTTTCGTTCGCGACTGATTGTGGGGACGGGGAAATACCGGAGCTTCCAGGAAATGGCGCGGGCGCACGCCGCTTCGGGCGCGGATGTGGTCACCGTGGCGGTACGACGTGTGAATCTCACAGACCGCACGAAGGAATCCCTGCTCGATTACGTAGACCGCGAGAAATTCTTCATCCTGCCTAACACCGCCGGATGCTACAACGCTGACGAGGCCGTGCGGACGGCGCGCCTCGGGCGGGAAGTCGGCCTGTCCCACTGGGTAAAGCTTGAAGTGATTGGCGACCAGCAGACTTTGTTTCCAGACACGGAAGAGCTCGTGCGCGCGACCCTGACGCTGGTGAAGGAAGGCTTCGTCGTTTTGCCCTATACGAATGATGATCTCGTGGTCGCGCGCAAGCTAATCGATGCGGGCGCGTCGGCTGTCATGCCGCTTGGCGCGCCGATCGGCTCGGGCATGGGGATTCAGAACCACGCCAATTTGCGGATTCTGCGCGAGCGCATCACCGAAGTGCCCATGATCGTGGATGCGGGAGTCGGAACCGCGTCTGACGCTGCGGTTGCGATGGAGCTGGGGGCGGACGGGGTGCTCATGAACACGGCGATTGCGGAGGCGCAAGATGCCGTCCTGATGGCGGAGGCGATGCGCGAATCGGTGTCCGCGGGGCGGAAGGCGTTTGTCGCGGGTCGCATGCCGAAAAAATTGTATGCATCGGCGTCTAGTCCGCTTTCCGGCGTTGTCAGGTAGCCATTTTTTGCGCCGGATTTCGATGTGGCACAGGCTTCAGCCTGTGGATTTTCGTCCTTGCTAGGTCTAACCCCAAGGCTGAAGCCTACGGCACTCATACCTTCGATCATCTCAGTCGTGCCAGCGCCGCCAGCGGTCTTCCCCTACAAGGTGCGAAATAGCAGGTGCCAGGTGATATCGACGAGGGCGTGTACGATTGCGGCGGGGAAAATGCTCTCGGTCTTGCGCCATGTGCGGCCGTAGAAAACGCCGGCGATCGTGGCGAGCAAGGCGTAGCGCCAGTTCGGAAAGACGCCGTAGCTGATGTGGGCGAGGCCAAAAATAACGGAGGCCGTGAACCAACCTGCGGTTTCGCTCGAAAAAGTGTGCGCAAGCGAGTTTTGCAGTAAGCCTCGGAACAGGAATTCCTCGGGCCAAGCCGTGAGCAGAAAAATGATGGCTGCGTCGACCGGCAAGGATCGCCAGTGTGCCTGCTCCGGGTCAAACTGAATGAAATGCAGTGCGATGCCGAGCGGGATCACGATCAGGGCAAGCAACGCGAAGTGAAATAGAACGCTGAGGGCGGCGTCGCGTCCCCAGACGATGTTGTACCCGACGCCGCTGAATTGACGGACGAGCAAGAATGTGGCTAGCGCAACGGTGATCGCCAGGAGCATCGGGGCCATCTGCGCAACGCGCGGGCCAGGATAGGGCCACAGGCCGTCGAGCCATCGGAATTTTAACGGGAGAAAAATCGCCAGCATGGCGAGGTAGTCTTGCCATGCACCGGGTTTGGCCGCGCCCGCCGAGATCACTACAAAGACGGGCAGCAGTACGTAGGCCGCAGCCAGCGCGAAGCGGGGCACAGTGAAATTACCCGTCCCCGCCAGATAAATCACATATGCAAGTAACGGTACGACGGCCAGTAGCGCTCCGCGCGACGAGCCAATTCGGCGCGCGAATCGCTCGCCAAAATTGCCTGCGGCGGCCAACAGCTGGATTGCGAGAAGGAAGGCCAGCACGCAGAGCGTGAGCACGTAGGCGCGCCCGCTGTACCCACGCCAAGCGCCATAGATGGCCGCGCCAGCGACGGAGGCGGTCCACAGTCCGAGCGCAGTCCAAAGGGAGAGCTGGCGTCCGGCGGACATGACGCGATAGTGTATCGCACCGGGCGCGCTCCCCTCGCGCTGCCGGATGTGCAGGGGCAGGCACAGAGCACGCAAAAAACTCTCCCATGCCGCAGAAAACGAGCAAGCGCATCGCTTACATCGACTGGCTGCGCGGCTTTGCGTGTCTGGCGATGTTCCAGACGCACTGTTACGATTCGTGGCTCGGCGGCTCGGCGCGTCAGACTGGGTTTTTCAAGCTGTCACAGCTTGGGGGAACGCTCCCGGCTCCTTTGTTTCTATTCCTCGCTGGTGTTTCGTTTGCGCTGGTTACGGACAAGCTTCGCCAGAAGAGCGCGCCAGCCAATGAGATCGCGCGAACGACGATCTTGCGCGGCGCGGAAATTTTTGGGCTTGGCATGCTTTTCCGGCTCCAAGAGTTTCTGCTTGGCCAGCCATCGGCTCCGTGGACGGACTTGCTGCGCGTCGATGTTCTGAATGTTATCGGCGTGTCACTCATGATGATGGGGGTTGCTTGTCGCATTGTTGCCGTAGGCGGCTCTCTCGATCCAAGACATTTGCGGCGGGCAACGGCCGTGACTGCGGTCGTCTGCGCGGGAGCGATCGCAATGCTCACGCCGCCGCTATGGACGACCTGGCGCCCGCACTGGCGCGTGTGGTGGCTCGAGTCGTATTTCAACGGCGTCCACACGTTTGGAACGCCGCAGCCGTGGCTATTTCCCGTTTTTCCCTGGGCGGCCTTTGCATTTGCGGGCCTCGCGGCAGGGTCGCTGCTCTTGTCTGAGTGGGCGCGGAAGAATCAGGCAGCAGCGGTGGCGCTCGCTGGAGCGAGTGGAGCTGCACTCATCGTGCTGGGACTCTGGCTGGACTCACGTCGACTGCAGCTTTACGGTGTCTATGATTTCTGGCATACGAGCCCAAATTTCTTCCTGATTCGAACGGGAGTCGTGCTCGTCATTCTCCTGGCTTCTTACGCGTGGTGCAGGTGGGGGGCGGGCGAACTGGGGTTTAGCCCGCTCATTGAAATGGGCAAATGTTCGCTGCTTGTTTATTGGGTCCACATCGAATTTGTTTACGGCAGGTTTTCAATCTTGCCCAAACGCAGCATGAGTATTGGGCAAGCAACATTGGGCTTGGTTGCGATTTTTGTGGCGATGACTATGCTCGCCGCGGCACGCAATCGGTTTCCGAAGTGGAAGCCGCAAGTATTAGCGACCTTGCGTGGCGCAGCGCGCACGTGATTCGAGTAGGATCGCCGCTCTTGGCTGTGCGGGTTTTGCAATCGTCGCGGAATCGGGAGCTGTTTTGCGGTCTACAAAACCGCACAGCCAAGAGTGGCTGTGCTACTCAACGCCGCTACTTGGCGGGAGCAACCTTAGGAGAATCCGGAAGCTTGAAAATCAATTCGCCGGGGCGCGCGAGTCCCATTTCCTCGCGCGCGATGCGTTCGATGGCTTTGGGGTCGGTCTTCAGCGAATTGACCTGCTCAGCGAGGAATTTATTTTCTGCGCTGATCTTGCCGATCTGCTGGCGAATCTGCTCAATTTCCCGCTGCGTGCGGCGCATGGCGATGACGCCGTGCGGGCCGAAAATATCGTGTATCAGCAACGCCAGGAAAGCGAGGCCGAGAATCTGCCGCGCGTGCCGGCGAAGAAAGGCGGTGATATTCTCAGTGGAGCTTTCGCGTATCCGTTTCAGTTTCTTCTTCATATCTTCGTCATGCCTTCGCTTCCTGTGCCGCCTCCATGACCCACGCCTGCGTTTCGCCTGCGAGTCTCGATGATTCTTGCAGTGTTGCAGCTTCGGTGTAGACGCGCATCAGCGGTTCGGTCCCAGAAAGGCGCAACAAGACCCACGATGCGTCAGCGAATTCCAACTTCAGGCCGTCGGTGCGGTCGAGTCTCTTCACCCGGCGCCCCAGAAACGTCGAGAAATCGGACTTCAGGCGACTCAGCGCTCTCGATTTTATATCCTCGGGCAAATGAAAGTCGGTCCGCAGCGGCCAGAATTCGCGGCCCACACGCTTGAAAAGCGCGCGCAGTTGCTCGGCGAGCGACGCGCGTCGCACTGCGATCATCTCCGCAACAAGCAAACATGCGAGGATTCCGTCCTTCTCCGGGACGTGGCCGCGGATCGACATTCCCGCGCTCTCTTCTCCACCCATAGCGATTTTGTCTTGCTGGATCAGCCCGCCGATGTACTTAAATCCGACGGGCGTTTGAAACACAGTCGTCTTGTAGAACGAGGCGACAGCGTCCAGGAGGTGCGAAGTGGCCACGCTGCGCGCCGCCGGCATTCTCCAGCCGCGCGTCTCGACGAGGTAATCGTAGAGCAAGCCCAGGATGTGATTCGGCTGCATCCACGCGCCATCGCGATCGAGGATGCCGAAGCGATCCGCGTCGCCATCGGTTGCGAGCCCGGCCGCGGCTTTTTTCGCCAGCACCGCTTCGCGCAACGGCCGAAGATTTTCTTCAGAAACATCCGGGCCTTCGCCGTCGAAGAGCACATCGCGGTCCGTACGCAGGGCCTGCACATCGATGTCGTGTGTCGCGAGTGTCCAGTCGAGGTATCCTGCCCCGCAGCCGTGAAGCGCGTCCGTCACAACCGCCAGTTTTGCATCACGGAGCGCTTTGAAATTTACGAGTTGGGCGAGGCGCTCAACATAGGGTCCACGAGGATCGATTCGGTCGAACGGCGTTTCGTTTGGCTTGGCGGGGCTGCGCTCGCCGAGCTTGGCGGCACGCGCTTCGATGTCGCGCGTGACCTCGGGCAGCGCGGGTCCACCGTTCGGCCCGGAGAACTTCAGGCCTTGATATTCGGCAGGGTTGTGGCTGGCCGTAAAGTTGATGGCGCCATCGACTTTGCGCCGTCGAATCTCGTAAGCGATTGCAGGCGTCGGCGCGGGGTCTTGGCAGAGAAGCACCTGAACGCCATGCTCGCGAAGGATTTCCCCGGCCGTGCGCGCAAATTCCTCAGCGAAAAATCTAGTGTCGTGTGCGACGATCAGGGTCGGCTTCGCGTTGCGGCGCCGAACGTGGTCCGCGATCGCCACTGTCACCAGGCGAACGTTCGCAAAGGTAAAATCCTCAGCGATGATCGCTCGCCAACCCGAGGTGCCAAATTTGATTGCTGCCGTCATTTATTCGTGAACTGCGAGCACAGCCATCAACTCTGTGGTCGCGGTAGGAACGTTCGCTTGCACCCGAATGAGAATAGAATGCTCCACGGCTCGCGACGTATTGTAGCGTGCTGCGCAAGAGGCAAGCAGTTGGAAATCACGACCGCGAGAAAGAGTAACGAGCCAGGAGGCTCTTCTTGACCGACAAATTCGTGGTCCTCGTGACGTGCGCCAACACTAGGGAAGCGCGTCGCATTGCTCGCACCGTCGTGGATTCCCGGCTCGCTGCGTGCGTGAACATTCTTCCTGGCGCCGTCACTTCCATTTATCGCTGGAAGGGCGAGATCGAGACGGCAAAGGAGCGGCTCTTGCTGATAAAAACGTCGCGGAAGCGTCTGGCGAAGCTGCAAGCGAAGGTCGAGCAGCTCAATTCTTACGATGTACCTGAATTTATTGCATTGCCGATTGCGGCGGGATCGCGCTCTTATTTATCTTGGCTTCACGAAAACTTACTCGGATCTTAGTCGCACAGGCTTCACCCTGTGGATTTTGGTTGGAAGCTGCGCAGCCTTCGCCTGGCCAAGCCTCACAGGCTGCCCTTCGTTGCACTCAGGGTAAAAAAGCCTGCGCCACTGAACCCTAGATCTTTCGCAGCGCTTGATCGAGGTCGTTGATCAGGTCCTCCTCATCTTCAATTCCGACGGAGAGGCGAATCAATCCGTCCGTTATGCCGATGCGCTGGCGCACCTCGGGAGGGACAGAAGAATGCGTCATGGTTGCGGGATGCGAGATCAGTGTTTCCACGCCTCCCAGGCTTTCGGCGAGGGAGCAGAGTTTCACGTTGTTAAGAACCGTTCGGGCATTTTCCAGTGTCACGACGTCGAAGGAGATCATGGCGCCGAACCCGCGCTGCTGGCGCAAGGCCACATCGTGGTGAGGATTCGACGGCAGTCCGGGATAGAGAACCCGCTGCACTCGCGGATGATCGCCGAGGAAGCGCGCGATAGCCCTGCCATTAGCATCGTGCTGCCTCATCCGCACAGCCAGTGTCTTGATCCCGCGTGAAACGAGGAAGCAATCCATCGGGGCAAGGCCCGCGCCGGAGGAGCGCTGCAGGAAGTAAATTTTTTCCGCATCCGCGGGGCGCGCCAGAATGGCGGCTCCGCCCACGGCATCGCTGTGCCCGTTCAGGTATTTGGTCATCGAGTGGACGACGATGTGCGCGCCCAAAGCGATCGGCGACTGCAGGTAGGGGCTGAGAAATGTGTTGTCCACAACGAGCGTGGCATTGTGCGCAGCGGCGATTCGCGAGACTGCGCAGATATCGGTGACGCACATGGTCGGGTTCGTGGGCGTCTCGACGTAAATCATTTTGGTGGTGGGCTTGATCGCCTTCTCGACTCGCTCGGTCGAGGAGGTGTCCACGAAACTGAACTCCAGCCCCCATTGCACGAGGAACTGGGTTGTGAGGCGAATCACGCCGCCGTAGACGGCCTCCGAAATGATGGTGTGGTCGCCTGGTCGCAGAAGCCGGAAGACAGAATCAATCGCGGCCATTCCCGACGTAAAGACGAACGCAGCGCTGCCGCCTTCCAGCTTGGCCATGGTGCGCTCAAGGGCGCGGCGATTGGGGTGAGCTGTCCTCGCGTAGTCGTAACCCTTGTTTTTTCCCAGTTGCTCCTGGATGTAAGTGGAGGTCTGATAGATCGGAGCGACGATGGCGCCTGTGGCAGGGTCCGGTTCCTGTCCAACATGAATGGCGTCGGTTGCAAATCCCATGAAAAAGTCTCCTCGTTTTCGGCGGGTCGAAAGTAGCCCAGGACCGGGGCCGAGTCAAATGCGAGGGGCTTGCGGAATCCCACAAAAGAGGGAAAATGAGGCATTCAACGATGACTTTCGGGTCGTTTAGAGGTGCCTTCGGTGCGGATTGAATTGAAGTTCCTGAAAAATGTGGTGCGCATCGCTTCGGTGATTCTCGTTCTCCTGGCCGTTGGCGCGCGTGCCCAAGAGAAGGACTCGAATGCGAAAGGGAAATCCGATTCCGGTTCGAAGAACGTCAAGCTAACGATCCTCGTCACAGGAGGAGAAGAAAAGAAACCGATCGACGGCGCGAGCGTCTACGTCCGGTATGTTGAGGAGCGCAAGATCGGCAAGGACAAGAAGGTCGAGATGAACTTGAAGACGAATCAAGAAGGGATCTGTCACGTGCCGGTGATCCCTCCTGGGAAATTTCTAGTTCAAGTCATCGCGGAAGGTTGGAAGACGTACGGCGAATATTACGAAATGAACCAGACCGAACAGACCATCAACATCACGCTTGCACGACCCCCGAAGTGGTATTGAAGTTGTGTCGAGGCAGGGAATCGACTCGTTTAGGTTTCCGCGTTTCATCCTTCTGCGAACCTTTCTTTCCAAAATTTCTTCCAAAATCGTGCCGGGTCTTGTCGTGCTTAATTAAATTCTTAAAATTTGCTTCATCTTTGTGCAAAGAGCATCAAAGTCAGTGTTTCCCAGTAGCTGGGCGGTCTTAGCTGCCCTTTTCCACAACCTTTTCAACACTTCTGTTGAAAACCGGACGCGCCTCCCGGTCGAGCAGCGTCGCTTTGACCGCCCCGCAGCGCGATGCTAGATTAACTGTTTCAGATTGGGCGCTTGAAGAGTGAAAGATGGGAGAAAAACCATACAAAGGGTTTGTGATCTGGCATCTCTTGTGGAGCAACCTGGGCGTGCGTCCGTTGCGCTCGGCGCTTAGCGTGCTTGCGCTCTCACTTCAAGTCTTCCTTGTTCTGTTGATTGTTGGTCTCACCACCGGAGCGCTTACCGACTGGCGGACTCGCGCGGAAGGCGTGGGCGCGGATATCATTGTACAGCCTCCCAACTCGTCCATTTTCTTCGCCTTCTCGAGCGCGGTCATGCCGGAGTCGTTGGCGGAGAAAATGGCCAGCCTGCCGGACGTGGATGAGGTCGCTCCAGTGTTGATCGTCGTCGATCCGAAAAATTTGGGAGTGGTCTACGGAATTGATTACGACCGCTATGCAGGCCTCAGCAGCGGCTTTCAGTTCATCGACGGTGGGGCGTTCCACCAGCCGGACCAAGCGATCGCCGACGATCTCGCGGCTCAGTCACGCCGGCTTCGCGTCGGCAAAAAGACAGTTCTCCTCGGTCGTGAGTTCACCATATCGGGCATCGTCTTGCATGGCAAAGGCGCGCGATTCTTTGTTCCGATCAAGACGGCGCAGGACATCGCTGGAGCGGATGGCCGCGTCTCGATGTTCTACGTTCGTAGCAAGGGCGACACAAGCGCGGCGCAGAACGAATTGGCCAAACTGCTGCCCACGCACAAGATTCGTTCGATGGCTAAATATAGCACCTTGATGAGCTCGTCCAATCTGCCCGAGTTGAAGCCCTTCATCCGCTCATTTGTCACGCTGGGAGTGGTAATCAGCTTCCTGGTCGTGCTGCTCACGATGCATACGATGGTCTTTGAGCGGACCAGGGACATTGGCGTCCTGCGAGCGCTGGGATCTTCGCGCATCGAGGTTTGCTGGATGATCTTGGGAGAGACGCTATTGATGGTCGCGCTCGGAGTGGCCTTCGGATTGTTGTGTACTTACAGCGTCGTTTCGATTTTGCACAGAACTTCCCCGACCTTGCAGATCACCATCGAGACCGGTTGGATCCTCCGTGCGATTCTGCTGACTATCGCGGGGGCAATTGCCGGCGCGATGTATCCCGCTCTGCGCGCTGCGCAAAGCGATCCCGTCGACGCGCTCGCATACGAGTGATTCCGTCAAGTTGACCTGCTGGAAGTTATATCGCGGCATTGAACAGATTCGTGCACGCTATTGGGATTTCAATTGCGGCTCCGCGGATAAATCTGGTACAAGGAGGAGCCACTTGCCACTGATCTTTGCACGCGGAGCCGAGGTCCATGGAGATTTATCTCTACACGGAGCCGGGGTGCAGTGCCTGCGTCGAGGCAAAGAATTTCCTCGCTTCGCGCGGGGTCTTTTTTAGAGAACGCGACGTTCGCGCCAATGAAAAATTTCGGCGGATCCTCACCGACGATCTCGATAGCTGCACCTTGCCGACGCTGGTGGCAGGCGATACGATCATCGAGGGCTTCGACCGAGAAAAATACCGGCGCCTGCCTGTGAGAACGACTGTGAAGAAGCGCAAGTGAAGGGAAGATCGCAAATTTTAGGAGAACCGCCGATTTCCGTTTCGCGGCAGAAATGCGCATCCAAGGGAACGAGTGTGAGGTTGAAGCCAAAGCCGGCGGTTGCCATGCTTGCGGTGCTTTTGAGCGCGTCGCCGTTCGCGGCGCAAGTCGGGACACCGGTAAGGGGACAACGGAACATCAATTTGGGCGGCATCTGGCACCCAGTCGTCGGATCCGGCGGCGCCTATGATTGGACGATTGGCGACGATAAACATCCACTGGAAATGACCGTGGTGGGCAAGGAGGACGTTGAGGGCAAGACGGGTTATTGGGTGGAGACCGTGTCGACCAATCCGAACGGCGGCCAGCTGTATTACAAGGCACTTATGGTCGCCAACGATAGCGGCCTGATTTCTACGCGAACCATTATACAGCGGCCGGGGCAGCCTCCGGTGGAAACGAACACGGGCAAGAATCCAGCCGCCCAACAAGCGAGGCCCGTCGATATGCGAGACCAGGCTGATCTTCTCGGCACGGAGACGATCACGGTCCCTGCCGGAACTTTCACGTGTCAGCATTATCGAGCGAAGGACGGCTCGTCCGAGGTTTGGGTTTCGGACCAGATCTCGCCTTGGGAACTGGTGAAAACCCAAAGCAAAACCTCGTCGATGGTGCTGACTAAGGTCCTCGCCGATGCCAAGGACAAGATTACCGGTACGCCGAGAAAACCCGCTCCGGTAAAGTTGATGCCTGGGGCCAAGGGACAGCAAGCGAAGTAGCGTGCTGGTTTTGAGACTCAATTTCGGCAAAGAATCGCGGACGCTGCTTCCCAGCAGGGAAAGCAGAGGCGTCTCGTAGTTTTTCAACAACCGGGCACTTCGCTATTCGCATCTAACTAGCAGTAGCAAGCGTTATTAGCAGCAGGCGAAGAGGAGACGATGCCTCCCTCCACCGATAAATTCTATTCGGCGCGCATTCTGGAACGGCACGACCTTTCCGACGACCTGTGGATCATCCACGTGGATCCAGGGGGAGAATATCGCTATCGGCCGGGCCAGTATGCGACTTTGGGCGTGGTCACTCCGGAAAAACACTACGAACGCGCGTATTCCATTGTTTCCGCACCCCATGAAAAACTTCTCGAGTTTTTCATTGAGCTTGTCCCGCACGGAGAGCTGACGCCCCTCCTTCACCAACAACAAGTCGGGGATTCCATGACTTTGCGGAAATCCGGGAAGGGGAGATTCACGCTCGATGTCTCCAGCGGTCGTTCGAATCACTTCCTGATCGGAACGGTCACAGGCGTATCTCCTTACGTTAGCTACGCGAGATCCCTATATGACGATTGGAAGGCCGGAAGGTTTGACGGGGCGCGTAAGCTTTACGTACTTGAGGGGGCTAGCCGCTCGTGGGAGCTGGGCTATTCCGGCGAGTTCGAGCAAATGGAGAAAGAAGTTCCGTGGCTCAAGTACATTCCCACCATAAGTCGCCCCTGGGAGGATAAGGACTGGAAGGGGGAAACGGGCCGCGTGGATGACGTTATCCGCAAATACGCCTCGATCTGGAATCTTACGCCCGAAAATACGAAGGTCTATCTCTGCGGTCATCCTGGCATGATTGAAAATGTAACAGGCATCGCTCGCCGGGCAGGCTGGCCGCAGGACGCTATCCAGTCGGAGGCATTCTTCGTGATTCGCGACGAGGCCGAAGTAACGGGAGCCGCAGGCTGACGATCGAGGATGGGACCGTGCTCGGACGATCAGCGCTGGTGCTTGAAGTAAATTGCCGCAAGCGCAGGCAGGCGCAGTTTGATGGAATAGGGGTGGTTGTTCCAGGGAATCGCTTCAGCGTGCACTCCGCCCGCGTTACCCTCGTTGGTCCCGCCGTATCTTTCGGAGTCAGTATTCATGATTTCGCGGTAGAACCCCACTTCGGGCACGCCCACGCGGTAGTCCTCTCGGAAGACGGGCGTAAAATTGGCGACAACAACGATGAAATTGCCTGGGTCTCTGGCCCGGCGCAGAAACGATAAGACGCTCGAGTCCGCATCGTTGCAATCGATCCATTCGAACCCATGCCAGTCAAAATCCACTTGGTGAAGCGCAGGTTCGTTCCGATACGCAGCGTTTAGGTCCCCTGTAAGTGTCTGAAGGCCGCGGTGCTGCGGGTATTCGAGGAGATGCCATTCCAGGCTCGTCTCGTGGGTCCATTCGCCTCGCTGGCCGATCTCGCCGCCCATGAACATCAGCTTTTTGCCGGGGTGCGCAAACATGTAGCCGTAGAGCAAACGCAGGTTCGCAAACTGCTGCCACAGGTCGCCGGGCATCTTGTTGATGAGCGAGGCTTTGCCGTGGACGACCTCATCATGGGAGAAGGGAAGTACGAAGTTCTCCGTGAAGGCGTACAGCATCGAGAATGTCATCCGGTTATGGTGATACTTCCGGTAAATCGGGTTCTCAGAGAAATAGCTCAGCGTATCGTTCATCCAGCCCATATTCCATTTCAAGCTGAAACCCAATCCTCCGAGGTACGTCGGACGAGAGACCATGGGCCAGGAAGTTGACTCTTCGGCTATGGTCAGAACGCCTGGATGGCGCGAATAAACGACCTCATTCAATCGCTTTAGAAACGCGATGGCGGCCAGGTTCTCGCGTCCTCCATATTCATTCGGAATCCACTCGCCCTCGCGGCGCGAATAATCGAGATAAAGCATCGACGCCACGGCGTCCACACGCAGTCCGTCGATGTGGAACTTGTCAATCCAGAACAGAGCATTGGAAATCAGAAAATTTTGGACTTCGTTACGGCCGTAGTTGAAGACCAGCGTGCCCCAATCGGGATGACGCCCCTGCCGCGGGTCTGCGTGCTCATATAGGTGAGTTCCGTCAAACTCGCCCAGGCCATGCCCATCGCTGGGGAAGTGTGCCGGAGTCCAATCGAGGAACACGCCGATGCCGGCCTGGTGGCACCGGTCGACGAATGCCATGAACTCTGCCGGAGTTCCATAGCGGCTGGTCACCGAAAAATATCCCAGCGTTTGGTATCCCCATGAGCCGTCGAACGGATACTCCATCACGGGCATGAGTTCGATGTGGGTGTAGCCCATCTGTTTCACGTAGGGAATAAGCTGGTCGGCCAACTCCGTGTACGTCAGCCAGCGCCCGCCTTCTTCGATCACTCGCCGCCATGAACCAAGATGTACCTCGTAGACGGAAATCGGCGACGAGAGCCAGTCATTTCTCGATCGGTAATCCATCCAGCCATAGTCGTTCCAATGATGATGGTCGAGTCGAGCCACGATGGAACCGCTGTTGGGCCGCAGCTCGGAGCGGAACGCGTACGGATCACTCTTCATCAGCGGCAAGTCCCCAGACCCTGGCCGGATTTCGTACTTGTAAATCGCGCCCTCGGCGGGACCTGGCACAAACAATTCCCATACACCCGATGGTCCGCGATTCCGCATCGGGTGCGAGCGTCCATCCCAGTGATTGAAGTCTCCCACAACGCTTACGCGCATCGCGTTCGGCGCCCATACTGCAAACTGAACGCCCGGCACGCCTTCAATAACCACTGGGTGTGCGCCCACCTTATCGTATTTCAAGTAGTGGGTGCCCTCGCCGATCAAGTACAAATCAAAGTCAGAAAGGAGCGGAGGAAATGCGTACGGATCGTGGAACTCGCTCGTGGGCTGGCCCTGTTCTACCACTCTCCAGCGATAACTAGCCGCTGAAATCGGTAAGTGCGGATGTAGCGGCAGGGTGGCTTCGAATAGTCCATCCGCGTGAATGCGGCTCGCACGGATCGCGTCGGCGTGTCCCTGCAGTAAGACAAAGACTTCGCTGGCCCGCGGGAAAAAGCCACGAACCACGAGGTGCCTTCGTTCGTCTTTTTCCCTGACATGCGGCCCAAGCAGGCGGAAGGGATCGCGGTTCTCCGCGCGCACGAGGAGCGCAACGTCGCGATCGAACTCGCTCATCTGCGCAAATTCTGCCGCTGGCAGGCCCGAATGTGGGCTCCGGACTGTCAACTCAAATTCCCCCCGAAACAATCCGACATCTAAGCGTCATTCCGGCAACGGCGCGTGCGAACCGGTCTTTTCGGCAGGCTCCGTTTCGAAGTTGAGGCTAAACCCTTCTCACCTCTGGCAAGCTCAGCCCGCCCACCGGCAGGCGGAGAGCCCGCACATCGATTGTAACAGGACATTGGGTGCGCGGAGCGCCATTGACTGGAAGGTCAGGGATTTCACTCATTTACGTTGGAAGCCAGCTACCGCGGATTGGTGGGAAAAATGATTCCACTCGTGAGCAAGGATAGAACCTCTTGTGCATACCGCGTGCACATTCATCTGCGCACAGACGCTCAACCTATTTAGAATCAATCGCCTGGGTATTTACCTTTTTGGCACAACGGTTGCATTGGTCGGATTGCTCTTGTTCCAGACCGCCTGCCGCAGGCTTCCGGGAACGCTGAAGTTCAGAGGTTAGGACTATGAAAATCCAACTTCGAACGATTGGCACCCTCTCCAGGATAACTCTCCTCGGTGCGCTTGGGCTGGTCTTCGCGGCGATGCCTGCTCGGGCTGAAAAGTACATTTCTGGAACATATACCTGCGTGAACGCTGAAGTCGGAGGCAAGGTTCGCCATTGCAAGGCTCCGTCTTTGGAGATGAACGACGACGGAAGCTATACTTTTCTCGAGGAACACGGAACGTACGAGATTTTGAAGGGGCACTGGCTGGTCCTTTCTTCATCGAAGAACCGCCGCAGGGCCCGGCTGGAAGGCAAGAAGATCATCTTCGAGTTTCTCTCTGGTGGCCAGAAAAGCACAATCACCTACCGTCGAAAATTCCAGAGACCTCCGGCGTGGGTTTCGGGCTAGACCCTACCTCCACAAGATTCGATTTCCCGAGCTTGATTCCTCGTTGACGATTCATCTCTCCGGATTGTTCCAGTGGAAGACAGTAACCGAGAAGCCGTCGCTGATCGGAACACTTAAGATCCGAACACAAACACTGTTCAGATTTGGACCCCCTGTAAACACTTGATAGTGTGCGGCTTAACTGGCGCAGTTTCGGGCGCGCCTCGAGCGCAATTGGAATCCCACTTGCCTCCTTCCAAGCAAATCTCGCTGGGCGGTGAACTAATCAGCGCCCCGCCGAAGGCAGGGGGAAAATGTTAGAGACGATGATGCGCAACGGTACAGTCGAAGAAACAGCCGAGCAGAAACTTTGGCGCGCCGTGATCGCCAACACGCTGGACGAGTGGATCAACGGCCCGCTGCGCCAGAAGCGCGAAGCCGAACAATTCTTGTTCCATGATGAAAGCGATTATCGAACTGTTTGTTTCTCGGCTGGAATCGATCCTCAGGATCTTCGTTGCAGGCTGCAAAGAATCCGTTCGCGTGAGGCAGGCAAAGAGACACAACGTTTTCAAGGTTGAATTTCGTGTTGATAATGTGAGGCAATTCCCAACCGCGCGGTGTCTAGATGCCTTGAGCGCCGAGTGGTGTCATTTGAAATTTCAGCGCAACGTTCCGGGACTGCGCATCTGTTTGACGAAGGATGTCGCTTCCGCTATGATGCACTCGCGGGGTGGAGCAGTCTGGTAGCTCGTCGGGCTCATAACCCGAAGGTCGTTGGTTCAAATCCAACCCCCGCAACCAGCCATCATTTTAATTCACAAGGGCTTGCCGAGCAGTGGCAGGCCCTTTGTTTTTGAGAAAAGGTCCAGAAGGGTCCAGAATTTCTCCCAACTGGGCCGCGATTCGCACGTCGTCTTCCTTCGCCACGTGACTGTAAACACCGAGCGTCATCTCTGCGTCGCTGTGGCCAAGCCTCTGCTGCCGCAGCTTGAGAGGCACGTTAAGTCTGTCCATAGCTGAAGCTGAGAAATGACGGAAGGCGTGTAGTCCTGCGCGCGCGATCCCGAGCCTCTCGAGGAGCGGACGTAGCTTCCGCTTCACGAAAAGGTTTTGGTCCCATGGCGTGCCGATCCTCGAAGCAAAGAGCAGCTTTTGATGATTCGGACGCATGAAGCGATGAATCGCGCAAGGTGTTGAATCAGGCGCGGAGACCCGCCACGGCTACGAAAGCGCGGTGGAAGGCAAGAACGGCTGGGTATGCTGGGTGGGACGCGGATGGATGGGCATGTTCGATCATCCCGAGTTTTGGAATCCAAAATTCCGCGCCGCGGAATGCATCAATCCACCAGCCGTTCGCTCCGTCCTGACCTATGCCTACAAACGCACCGAATTGCTGCTCGCCGGCCATTCCAAGCAAGAAGTCATCGCCGCAATCAAAGCCGCAATAGACAAAAAAGAATTACCAGCCCTGGAGCAGGGGACTGTCTCCTACATGATGTCGAAGGATTCGTATCTCAGCGATTACGGCGGCCACAACGCCC